>Ga0247843_1000450_pt1 | contig 97271 bp, 110 predicted proteins | sample LaCruzMarch2017__FD_192420 | JGI IMG/M metagenome (GOLD analysis project Ga0247843, IMG submission 192420) | Freshwater microbial communities from meromictic Lake La Cruz, Castile-La Mancha, Spain - LaCruzMarch2017_8m | ecosystem: Environmental > Aquatic > Freshwater > Lake | place: Spain...
GCGACAAGGAGGATTTTTTTGATGAAACGACATAACTAATCTCAGAGCAGAATGGGATTGGGATTTTTTTGTGACTGAAACGTCACGAGAATGGTTTGAGTGAGCTTAATGACGGATTCGGGTTTAAAGACGAGTGAGTACTGGAGAGAATTTTCTGCTGATATTGAAAAAGAAAAAATTTGAAAAATGTCTGGGACTGGCACTGTTAACCACCTTTAGTCCCTTGATTGTATGTGCGGGAGCTTCGAAGTGAGTGAGACTGTGAGGCCTTAGGATATGCTCATCGTAATTCACTGGCGGAAGTTTGCCCAGAGGAGATGTTATAGATAGTTTTCTTCTCGCAAGCTGGGCCTTCCTTCCTTCCATCTACATACCTTTAGAATTGTGATTGATTTGTGGGGAAAGATGTATGGCTTTTACTAAAGATGAAATGTTTTCCACAAAAATGTGTGACAAGACCTTCCTATAAATGTTCCAAGGTTTCTTTTCTGAGTTCGAAGAGCTTTTTAAATAGTGACAAGAAATTTCTCCTCAAAGCCTTCATGGCGGAGGTTATTGTTCATGCGGATTTTCGAATAGAAATCAAAGTGAATCCTGCGTTCTATGAAATGTTTGAAAAGACTGAAATGGAGAATGAGAAAACGGATCGGGCCAAAAAAAATGGCTGGGAAGGAGAGATTCGAACTCTCGACCAACAGATTAACAGTCTGCTGCGCTAACCAACTGCGCCACTTCCCAACTAAAGTCAAAAGGTCTGTCATTTATAAACTCGTCATCATTTATTGTCTAGAACCTTTTTATAAGACTTGATGATCTGTTTTTGGCCTATTAAAAAACTCAAGTTTTTTAGACTCTTGACCGATATGGTCAAGGAGGGGGTTTCTAAAATGGTCAAACAATCTTTTGTCCTCAAAGCTTTGAGAATTATTGGCTTAGAGGACATTCAGCGGATCACTGAAATCATACATATACGCCAGGCAGGCCTTAAGAAGGCTGCAGGAGAAGAACTCGTATTTTGGGAGGATCACCCTGTAGAGGAAAGCGTGAAGGCCCAGGGGCCAGATGCTAAAGTGATTCCATTTACTAAAAAGGACCTGCTTAAAGAGGCTAAAGAGCTCATGCTCAATGATGATATTGAGAAAGCTGAAGAGGCGAAAAAGAAACTTGAAGAACACACTCCTGGAATTTTATCAGCAGATGCTTTGTTATGGCAGAGAGACATGGCCAAGAGTGCAGAGGGTTCGTTACATAAGATTGAGGCAATGAAAGGTTATAAACGTTCTACTGAAATGTATGTGGTAAAAACCCATGATGAATCAGGGAAAGAAAAACTTAAATTTGCGTCCACTGGCGGCGTGCTAGTAAATAAAAAACAGGCCTAAAGAGGAATTGCTGTAATTTTCTGTGGTAATTTAATTCCCAAATCTTTAACCAAGTTAGGATCAAGTGAAACTTGACCATCACCGTGAATCTGCAATTTTGTTTTAAAAGCAAAAAAATCATAATCTGGATGTTCTAGAGAAATCATAACATTCCTGGCCTGGGCTGGATCATAAGCTTTGTTAGTGATGAGAAGGCCGGTCATCTTGTTTTTAATCGGTTTAATCTCTTTTAGTGGGCAGCGATAGTGTGGTCCCCCATCAAAAGGATCAACCTCAAAAGTGTATTTAAAACCAATGGATTCCAACATCTTTTTAACTGGCTCGGTCTCTTTACCTACTTTTCCAATAGATTCGCGGGCATCCATCGGAAGAAGTGTTTGATAAATATTTTCACTTGGAAAAAGACTCAGAATAAATTCTTTATTACTTCTACTTAGTATATCAGCTTCAACATAGTTCATATTTAAGAATCTGCGACCGACAGCTTCCCATAGTGGAGAATTTCCATGCTTATCAAGCGGCGGCATAAGCTCAGAATGAATCATGGTTTTAAATCTTCCTGGATTTTTTGCCATGTAAAGAAAGCGTACAAATGAAAGTTGTTTGCCGAGTTTCTCTTCGTGACCACGGTATTCCGGATTTAAAATGAGACCACCAATTTCAGTGGGGCCATCGGTTTCTAAACCAAGCTTTAAAGTTCCATGAACAAAGCCAGTGTTGATGGTTTGAGAAAATTTAGATTCTTGCCCCACCGTGAGATAAAAATGCGGTTCTTCTTCTGTGCCATGCTGGGCATGAATCATAGAAACACCAAGAATCTCCCCGGCGGTGGTGTCTTCTAAAACAAAGATATAATAATTTTCGCTTAGTTTTGAGCTTGGATTATTAAAACTTCTCATGGAGCTTTCGATTTTGGTTTTAATGAGCTCTTCGTCTTGAGGAAGATTGATAAAAACCATGATGCTACTTAGCTTATAAAGATCTTTAAGATCTTTGGCCTGAACTGAACGAAGAATGAACATTTAAAACTCCTGAGCGACTATTTTTTCGAGCTGAATCAAACCGGTCAAAGGAAAAGTCCAAGGGAAAGTAAGAGTGTAGTGCTCTTTTTCTAGTGTCCCAAAAAATCCAAAAACTTCTAACTTTTGTGCTTCGGGTTTCAAATGGTATTGTCCAGGGCAGCTTGCAGAGCTTGATAAATTAAATTTAGCAAAAAGTAGCTGGAGTCGCTCATGAAATCTGATCCACTTGCCTTGAGTGCCCCAAATTTCAGGACTGACTGCGTAATATGCCCAATAGGGCAAGGTGTAAAGATGTATTCCCATTTCTTCTTTGAGGTGGAGTTCATTTTTGGAAAGGAGAAAGGCTCCTAAATCAAAGAAATCAAAAGCTAATAACGAAGGGTTATTCTGAAGGGCCTTAAAAACCAAATGTGGTCTTGCGGTGATAATATCTGTTGTTAGGTTAAGCTTTCGAAGATCATCTGCATGTCTAAAGCAGTATAGGTTCCAACCAGGAATGGATAATTTAGGAGGAGTGGCGTCGGCCTCATTCTCAAATTGCAACCGGGCCTTTAATGCTAAAGGATGCTGAATATTAAAGAGTGGAGCGTCAGCACGCAAATCAAAGATTTGTACTTTATTTTGAGACTCTTTTAGCAAAACATTTATCCAAGGTATCATGCGTCTGTTATCCTTGATTTATTTCAGAACGATAAGGGATAATATTCAACACCTTTGGAGGATACTACCATCGCAGACGTATTGAAAACCTTTGAGACATATTATGCGCAAAAGGACTATGTTAGTGCGCTTGAAACACTTCAGAAATCTAAATCTGAAGTACCTTCAATGTTATGGCATTATAATATGGGCACGGTTCTTGCCAAACTTGAAAATTGGCCAGAAGCCCGTTTTCATTTTCTCTTAGCCGAGAAGATGGGCGTAAGCCATAAGGATCTTTCTTTAAATAAAAAAATCGTGGAATCAAAGCTAGAAATTAATAGAATTGAAAAACCAATTTCTGTGACAGACTATGCCGTAAAGGGTGCCCAAATTGCGTCACAGGGCTGGCTGACAAGTCTAAGCTTAGTGTGTTTAATTGTGGGACTAATTAAATTAAAGAGAGGAGCATCCCTTAAAGGGTTAGCGCTTTTTTTATTTTTAGTATTAGCACCATTAATGTTGAACTTTTGGATTAAAAGCTGGCCCATATCAGTTATCACAAAGGCATTAGTTATTCGAGAAGGGCCATCGGTTATTTTTCCAGAAAAGGGTGAATTGCCTGTTGGTGTGTTGGTGATGACCAAAGAAGCAGGTGACTGGTGCGAGATTTATTATCCTTCTCGTTTTCAGGGCTGGATAAAAAAAAATGATTTAAAAGTTTTGGAGTAATTCATGAGTTATGAAAAAGATGCTATGGAAAAAATTGCTCGAGGTGAAGCTCTTCCTGAAAAACTAGACATCCCTCTTCTCAAGTACATGTGGGAATCAAGTCCTATCTCATTTCACAAAAAAGAAAGTTATCATGATTTCTTTCGTAAGATTTCAGTTCTCAATTCTTTTTCGGATAACGAAGTACGTCTCTTTACTAAGTTTCTTCATCGTCGAGAATTCACTACTAATGAAGTCGTCTTTAAGCAAGGTGATTCCGGGTATGGTTTTTATTTTATCTTTAGCGGTGCTGTGAATGTTTATTCTAGTCATCTTTCTCAGCCAGACGATGTAGGAGAGTTCATTATTCGTTTGGAAAAGATGCAATACTTTGGGGAGATGGGATTATTAGAGGATTTTAACCGTCGAAGTGCATCAGTGACTGCAGCAGAAAATACTGTTCTTTTAGGTATCTTTAAACCGGACCTGGATCGCATGTTAAAACTTTATCCTGTTGTGGGAGCAAAGTTTTTACGTGAAACCGCTCTTATTATGGCTAATCGTATGGGTCAGATCACCCGAGAAATCGTGGGCCTTAAAAAACGTATTAAAGAGCTTGAGCAAAGAGTTTAAACTATGAAAAGACAGCAACGAATTAAGCTTATTCTTTTTTTAGTTTTTTTAATGGCGTCAGTGGCTTTTGCCATTTTATTTCCGCGCTTAACTGTTCCTTTTGGATTTGCTTATATAATTTATCTCATGTCGCGTCCATTAACGTTAAGACTGACTAAAGGAACGGCAAAACAACGATGGATTTATATCGTTCTTATTATTTCGTTGATATGTTTTTCATTGTTCCCGCTTATTGCCACTCTTTATAATTTTGACACTGATTTTGGAGAACTTTCAAGACAACTTCCTGAAGCCCAAAAACTCTTGCAGGAAAAGTTTTTTATATTTAAAGTTAAGGTTTTTGAACGTTTTGGAATTAGATTGAATTTAGATCCTGTGACTTATCTTATGGCTAAAGTGGAAAGTGAGGGAGCGGTTCTTTTAGGTCGAGTTCCTGATTATCTTTCAGCTATTTTTGAATGGTTGTTATTGGTTCCTATGTTTCTGTATTTCTTTTTTGTTGAAAGTAGAAAGTTTAATACTAAGTTTCTTGAGGGAATTCCTAATCCCATTTTTGAAAAGACTTACGTGCTTTTCACTCAGTTTAATACGAAGTTTGGTGAGTATATCATGGCTAAATTTATTGAAGCCACGATCCTGGGAACTTTGGTCACAATTGGCCTTCTAATAAATGATTTTCCTTATCCCTTTCTTCTTGGTTTTGTTGCCGCGGTGACAAATATCTTGCCTTATATCGGGCCTCTAATTGGTGTAGTTCCAGCAGTCTTGATTGTATTTCTATCAAATAATCCTAGTGCTGGCCTCTTGGGTGTCGCTGTGGTCTATACTGTGGCCAACCTAATCGATATGATTTTAATTTTCCCGCTATTGGTCTCAAAAATTGTTAATCTACATCCTATCATCGTAGTTGTGAGCATCATTATTGGATCACAGGTTGGTGGGATATTAGGCATGATTGTGATCATTCCTTTTATTGCTTTCTTTAAACTTTTATTTAAAGAAGTCTATAAAGACCTTTCTGTTAATTTATGAGGTTTATGATGAAATATTTGTTGATGCTTCTCTTCGTTGTGGCCTGTTCATCTAGTGACAAAGATGGGAAAACCGAAGCGGAGAAACTTTTTAAAGAAGCTCAAGAGTTAGTAGAGGCTGAAAGATATATCCTTGCCACGGAGAAACTAAATCTAATTAAGACTCAACACCCTTACTCCTTTTACGCAACCCCTGCTGAACTTATGCAGGCCGATGTGCTTTATTTTCAAGAAAATTACATCGAAGCAGCCGCTTCCTACTTACTTTTTAGAGACTTTCATCCCCGTCATGAAAAGATTCCATATGTAGTTTTTAAAATTGCTGATTCATACTTCAAACAAGTTCCAGACACGATAGATCGTGATCTTGAGCCGGCCATTGAGGCCATTAAATATTACGAGGAAGTAATACAAAAGTATTCTGACAGTAGTTACAAGCCAGATGCGGAAAAAAACATTCGAGACGCTAAAAATATGTTAAGAGAAAAAGATGAGTACATTGCTGATTTTTATTTTAAAACAAAAGAATACTCAGCAGCGAGATATTGGTATTTGGATATTTTAGATAATCACCAGGATACTAAAACTCGTCGACATGCTATACTGAGGACCATTACAGCTACATATAAACTTAAACAGAAAAAAACTTGTTTAGAGTATGCTGAAAAGTACTATGAAACCGTTGATAAGAAGGCTCAGGAAAAAATAGATTCTATTAAAAATAGCTGCAATAAAGAACTAAAAGACGAGGGGTAAGCTTTGGAAAATGTAAAATTAAATGATTTACTAAAAAAAGCAAAAGACGCCTTTCAGAAAAATGATTTGAAAACGTCTGCACTTTTTCTTAATGAAATCATCGAGCAGAATCCTAATGCGACAGAAGCATATTTTTGTCTCGCAAACGTTTTTCATGTAAGAGGCGAGCTTGGTAAGGCCATTAAAGCTTTTCAGCGAGTTCTCGAACTTGATCCTCTACATACGGATGCAGCGATCTCACTTTCGGTAATTTACAACGATATTGGTAAGTATGAGGAAGCAAAGGCAATTTTTGAGAAAGCCAATAATCAAGTAAAGAACAGTCATCAATTAGGGCTTACTGACCCTCATTTAAATAAAAAGTTTTCACTTAAACATTATGAACTAGCTGAGATGTATGCATCGTATGGACGAACTGATGAAGCTTTATTTGAATATAATAAAGCTGCTTCACTGGATCCTGATAATCTCGAAATAAGAATTAAAGTAGCTAAGACATACACGAAAAAAGGATTCACATCCAAAGCTTTCGAAGAACTTAAACGTTTGAAGAATGAATATCCAGGTTATATGCCAGCTCGAATCGCATTAGGTCTTCTCTATTATGGAAATGGAAATATCATTGAAGCTCAGGCCGAATGGCAAAATGTTTTAGGAAGAGAGCCTGGCCATCCAGAAGCTCAAATGTATGTGAACCTCTCAAGAGGTGCTACAGAAACAACGGTTAATTTAAACTGAAATAAAAAAAGCCTCATTAATGAGGCTTTTTTTATATTTTATTTTATTTAAAACTTAAGCCTCTAGCGTTCTAGTTGTGGTTGAAGGAGGTGATTTTAAATCTCCAGCTTCAAGAGCAATGCTTGGTTCAAACGTTGTACGTTTGGCATCATCTGAAGAGAAGTTTACGATGTATGTTTTAAGCTCTCTGTACATTTCATGTTTCACAGACAATTTACTATCTTGAAGAACGATTTGTTTTCCAACTTTCTTCACAGAGTTTATCACAACAGGTGCTTTAAGATTCGCAGACATCTCTGTAACGTTGGCAGGGATGGTGAGGATACTGTAAAGCTTGGCCGTCTGAAGAGTGTCGAGGTCCAAACCATTAAGATCTGCTGGTAATAGTTTTGCAATGTAATCTGGTTTAAATATTTTTGGTTCAATAATTGGAAAAGCAACTTTTTCATCTTCAGTTGATTGTAACCAAAGAATCAAGGTGCTATCACCTGGATCTACGACAAAATATTTTTTGAGATTTTCAAAACCAAGAAGACCTTCAGCGAAGGTTATAATATCACTTGGGTTAACTTCAAGTTCCCCAAATCGAGTGGTTTTGACTTTCACGAGTAGCCTCCAAAATGAAATGCTAAGGTATTCTTACCATAGCACTATGATGGTATCAGTCAAAGAATTAAATGATCAAGGAGGAAAATTATTTCTTCTTAAGCTCTTCGCCTAAGCGTGCAATGTCAGACATACTTGCCTGAACTGCTTCAGTATTTTGATCCTGAATAGCCTGATAGACTTCTTCACGATGTATTTTAGTTTCTTTAGGGGCTTTAATCCCAAGGCGTACTTGCTTGCCCTTGATTTGCACGACAACAATTTTGATATTGTCATCAATGGCAATGCTTTCTCCTAGCTTCCGTGTCAGAACGAGCATGATTTTGATCCTTGTCTTACTTGTCAAGAATATGACTAACGCAATAAACTTTTTCTGTTGCGAGTGATTTATTACATTTTGGATGGAAATAGCAAGTTAATTTGCATGAAATGTTAAGAATATGTAAGAAAATTCTATTTTAGAAAGTCCATCAAGCTCACATTCATCATATTTGAGCTGGCGCGGTATGTAGCCTTAAGAACATTTTGTTCTTTTTGGAGATCAGCATACAAGCTAGTTACGTCAGCATCCTCAATTTTACTCTTGTGTGCTTCGTTAAGAAGTACGGTCTTCTCAATATTTGATTCTGCATTACTAACAGTGTTGGTGAGTGCGCCAATTTCCGTCCTGAGAGCTACGGCGCGTTCAATACTTGCATCGAGCTTTTCAAGTAAACCTTGAACGATCTGAGGATTGTCAGTGAGAAGTGCGCTTTCAAGTGCGCGTAGCTCATCAAACATACTTACTTCCACAAAACCGTTCTGAGGAAGTGCTGGATCGTAGGCAGAGCTTTCATTGGCAGGTCCACGCTGACCTGGAGCAGCCTGTGTTTGGCCTATATCTGGATCTAATTTTAGATCGGTTTGTTCTCGATCTATGGGCTTTTTTTCTTTAGTAAAAAAGAGCTCTTTGCCATTAATGTTAATAGGAACAAAAACATCTTTATTAATTTCAATGTTCATTTTGTTCGTATCACCAAGATATTGGCCTTCTTTATCAAAAGGACGAGTAAGAACTTTTTGACCAGCAAAGATATAACGGTTGCCCATGCGTTTATTGCCAAGACTCACCACTTGTTGTCTGATTTGGTGAATCTCCTTAGCAACGCCGGCACGAATCTCAGGGCCATAAATTGAAGAGGCTTGACCCACCGCAAGCTCTTTGGCTTTCACTAAAAGATCTGTTAAATGCTCCAGTACATTCTCTGTGAAACCTAATTGTGTTTGAGCAAAATTGAGATTCCTTTTATACTGTTCCGCGTCTATGTTTTGAGATCTGATCGCAAGAAGTTCGACGTTCCCCACAGGATCATCGGAAGGTTTAGCAACTCTTTTAAGAGTTGAACCTTTTAATTGGAGGTCCTCCACTTTACCCTTGGTCTTTCCGACCGCGTAGTTTATGGCATTGACCGAACTATTTTCTGACACTCGACTCATGCATTATGCCTTATGAGAGAATTCCTAAGACTGCTCTAAACATTTCATCGGATGCTTTAATCACTTTTGCCGAAGCTTCATAAGCATTCTGATAGCGAACCATATTAGCAGCTTCCTCATCCAGAGAAACACCGGACATTCTTTCTTTAAATGATTTGGCCTGGGCCAAAATTCCATGGGATTGCTCTTCTTCTATTTTAGATTTTCCAGCTTGAAGACCTATATTTCCGACAGATTTTAAATATTGTTCCTCAAAAGTTGTAGACCCACTCCCTAAAACTTTTTCATGTTGAAGTTTGGAGATAGCTAGGGCGATGCGGTTATCACCAGGCTTATTAGGTTCAAGGGCCACTGAGATATTATTTACATCGGCCTTGATGTCATCTGAGAGGTCGATGTATTCGGCTGCACGTTTTAAATCGAATGGTTCTTTAAAAAAGTTCATTCCGGTAACTTTTCTTCCTGCTGCATTTGGGACCGGAACACCTTGTGCGTCAACTGGAACTGCGTGATTAGCAAAACCACGACGATGGATAGCATTCGTTGCTAACACTAATCCGTGGGCCAATTCATCAAGTTGTTTTTCAAGGCCTAATATTTCTTCATTTCTTGTTTTAAGCTGAGCACCCATTGTTCCACCTCTGATAGCATCAGACATAGGTACGCCTGGTCGAGAGGTGAAATAAACTTCAAGATCACCTTTATCAGTAGAGGAGTGTCCTGGTTTAACTGCCGCTCCCACAGAAAGTTCTTGGCTCAAATTTCCTGATACGATTGAGCCCACTCCTTCGATGTTAACAACGAATTGGCTTTTTTCATCACTGTAACAGGTAATAGGAAAAAACTCGGTCAAGGTCCTTAAAGCATTATCTCTTTGGTCACGAAGGTCGTTGGCCATTCCACCTGAAACTTCTTGAATATTAATTTCTTTATTAAGGTGAGCAATGTTTTTAGTCAAAACGTTTACTTCGTCTACGGTAAGAGCAAGTTTTTTATTTAAACTACCTCTTACATGATCAAGGCTCCCCTGAATACGACGGAAGTCCTCAACAACGATCTTAGCGTTTTCTCTCACGATACCGCGAACCGTTTCGTTCTCAGGTTGATTTGAAAGTTCTCTGAAGGTGTTAAAAAATCGGTTTAAAACTTTATTCATACCTTCTGAATTAATTTCGTTAAAAATCTCCTCAATGTGACCAAGCTGCAGACTTCTTTCTTCAGAAAATTTATGATTAGTAATAGAAGTGTTGAGTTTCTTTTCGATAAGTTCGTCATGGGCCCGGCGGATACTTTGGATTTCTACCCCAGTACCCATAACATAATCACCCTCAGGAAGGCTGTTACCGGTTTCTGTTCTCACTTCCTGACGTGAGAAGCCCTCTGTGTTGGCGTTGGCGATATTATGCGACGTCGTCGACATTGACTGCTTAGCTGTAAAGAGGCCTGATTTTCCGATACTTAATAAGTCAGCGCCCAATCTTTGGTCCTTCTGATATTATTTGTTAGCTCGAGCCATTCCATCAGCTCCGTATGTCGTAAAGGCTTTTTTTCCAGTGAAACCCTGTTTGATGTCACGTAAGGAAAGCATCGCCTTATTTAAAAAAAGTTGGTTCTTTTTATTTTGTTCCTGAATCTTTTGAATGATATCAATCAAAAGATCGTTTAAGTTTTTTAGTGCAGGAAGTGGTGCCTGTTGATCTAAAGGAGAAAAAGCTTTGAGAAGTTCGCTTGCCTTGGTAACTTCGGAAGAGAAATATTGGTTTTGATTAAGTTCAGCTATCAATTCTGATCTTTGAGTTTCAATCGCGCTGATTTTGCGGATGATCTCTTCTTTAATGGGTAGTAACGTTTCTAGCTTATCGATATCACTTTCAAGAAGAGTTAGATATTCCTCGCAAGTTAAGTCATACATGTCTTTATGGAGAATACAAAAGTTTTCCCAAACATTTACAACACGTTGGTAGAAAAATTGTAGCTCAGTTTGACGTTTGTGCATCATGGCTCCTCTTAATACTCAGAGGTAAGGATTTTATCCGCTAAACCGTCATAATCAACTTCATATGTTCCGGCCTGGATCTGGGCTTTAAGTTTGGCAATTTTTTCTGAATTATCTTGTTCTGGTGCTGCAAGTGCTGCCTTTTTAATTCTAGAAAAATCTTTTACCCCTTCAGGAATCGATACCTTTGCATCTGATGATGTTCGCCCTGTGATTTCAGCAGCACGGTCAGGAGAATTTCCTTGTTGTGGTTCATTAACTTGACCATTATTTTTAGCAGATTCTGTTTGCGTACTTCTGCTTCTAGGGAAAAACGCTGAACGTGTATCAATGCTACTCATGGGTATTCTCCTTGGAAGGGACAGTCATTCCTTGACTGTAACCTGCTTGTGGTTTTTTCAGATATTGTTTCATATGCTGAGGCACGATCTGATCTAGGATAACTTTTTTAATGCCTAGACCTGTATCAGATTTTGCCATCATTTGTGCTCTTTCAGTATCCATTAATGAGTTGTAGTAATCCATCGCTGGAGAATCCGGAGTTTCTTTAGAAACGGAGTTACGCATTTCGGCCAACATATGCTGGGTAAAACTTGTCTCCATGCCTTCAGCAACATCTTCATAAGGTTTTACGGGATTGTGTCGAGGAGTAGATGCGGATAGGTTTTTTACGTCTGAGTTGATTTTCAATCTGACCATCCTGGTTTAACCAAACCCCATCATCCTGATGAGATCTTATTTAAATTGTAGCATTTTTCATAGAGGGGGTGTTAGTAAAAAACACCCTAGGGAAATATGTACCTAGAGGAATTAAATAAGTTCGATATCGGCTAGTAAGGAACCGTTTTGTCTTAGGGCCTGAAAGATGGAGATAAGGTCTTCTGGAGTCGTGCCAAGGGCATTAAGGGCCTTAACTAAATCATTGATTGTGGTGGATTTTTCGAGCATATGGAGGGTTTGTTTACCTGATCCTTCAGCTCCGCCTTTTACTTCTAAAACAAGATCACCATGGCTTACCGCAGATTTTTTGAGCACAATGTCCCCACCCGCCACAAGGGTGCCAGTCCGTTCATTAATTACAATCTTGGCCTTTGTATCAGATACAACCTTGTAGTTTTCAATGTTGGCGATTAATTCAACGACCTTTCTTTCATAATAACCCGGGATGATGATGTCGATGGTGGTTGCATCAGCAGCGGTGGCATATTTCCCACCTAATTCTTGATTAATCGTTTTTTCAATACGTGCAGCGGTTGTGAAATCGGGCATTTTTAATGCTAAACGTATGGCCTTTCTTTCATTAAAAGAAACTTCTAATTCTTTTTCAACAATCCCACCCTGAGGGATGCGTGCGGTAGTGGCCATGGCCTTTCCTTGTTCACGTCCACCAATAGAGAGTGCACCGTTAGCTACAGAATAGATATTTCCGTCGCCGCCTTTAAGAGGTGTAACAAGGAGAGTTCCACCTGAAAGGGATGAAGCATCGCCTATTGAAGAAACAGTTACATCTAATTTTTGTCCAACTCGAGCAAAAGCTGGAAGCTGTGCCGTAACTATTACGGCGGCCACATTTTTAGAAGTAATTTCTTTTTGAGGATTAAGCCCTAAAGTTTGAAACATTTTTTTTAGTGATGTATTAGTAATTTCACCGCCACCGTCACCAGTGCCGTTAAGTCCAATAACTAGTCCGTAACCGATAAGTGCGTTTTCACGCACCCCTTTGACTGTAACTAAGTCTTTGAGTCTGCTCATTGAGGCAAATGAATACAAAGAAAATGTACAAAAAAACATGGTCACAAGGCTCTTCATCATTTAGTTCTTCCTTAAAATAAACACTTTGGATTCTAGAAGCTTGTCAGAATTCACATAGTCATTTTCTAATATGTCCTTTCTTGACACAAGAGCTTGGACTTCAATGGATCTTTTTTCCTTTTTAAAAATAACCTGCTTCCGGCCCCTTAAGAGTATATAGTCACGGCTCACTTCTTCCATGACGGTACCTGAAATTTTGTCGTATATTTTGATATCGACTTCATTTTCGGCGGGATTAGCTGCCGGAGCAGCTGGTGTTGCAGGTTTACCGCCTTTTTTATCAGCATCTTTTTTAGCAGTTTTTTTCTTTTTCTTTTCAGGGAAGGTACGTTTAAGTTCTGCTGAAATCTGATTTTTTAAATTTTCCAAGACATTGATAATGATCATATCTCCCGACTGTTTAGTCACATCATGGGTGTAAAGAGATGAGCTTGCGCCACTTTGAGTTGACCATAGGCTTCCGTCATGTTCCTTATCAACAAAATCAGAGGCCTTCATTCTTTGTGGTCGGTAGTCTCGTTTGATGGGTGGTTTTAAGGAGCCTGAAGGGCCAGCAGCACCAAGGCTGTAAGTCACGGGATCCTTAATTGGTCTGCGATCTTTTTGTGTATTCATTCGTTTACGATAAAGTGCAAAATTATCATAATTGTCTTCAGCTACTTTGGAGGCAGACTTACCTCCGCCCTCTTCACGTTTAATCTGGCGATGAACGTTATTGATGTAGTTTGAACATGAAACTTGTAAGAATAAAAATGTTAAAATAATTGTTTTCATAGCTCCACTAATACTTTGTTGATGTCTATAACTTTACCTTGGTATTTTTTATTTTTCTGTGGATGAAAAACTTCCACGACTTCTCCAAGAGAGCCATTGTTCCGGCTTATTCCATGAGTTTTAATTCTTACCACTTGGCTTTCAATGATGACCTCCGTATTAAGACCTGCTTTGACGAGGTTAATAGGATTTAAATCACTACGTTTAAGTAGGTCACCAGCTCTTAATGGTTTATTGGTGCGATAAAACTTTAAATTTTCTAAATCTGTTAAAAGTTCAGTGTGGGGAATTGCCTCGACGTATTCTTCTTTGAGATTATCTAAATTGGAAATCTCAGAAAATGAAGGTAGGGCACTTAAAACTTTGTAAGCTCGAACCATGCGTGCAAAGTGCACCGCAGCCGCTAGAGATATTTTGTTACCGTCAAGGCTTGAGATATTTAGGTTAATTGTTTGTTGTGAACTATAAAAACAAGGAGAGCAGTTAATGGTGAGTTTGTCGCCAGGATTTAACGTCAGAAAGTTAGAGGTGTTAAGTGCTCTTGTCCCCTTGATCTGAATACCAGAAGGAATTAAGAGCTGCTCACGAATCAGACTCTTAAGGTGCTGGACAGTGATTGTAACCGGACTGATTTTGAGGCTGATATTTCCTTTTTGAGAAACGATTTCAGCAATTTGCTGAGTTGGTATTTTACCTTCCAGCGTACTCATCACCTGACCGAGGTCAATGAGGGTTTTATCATCACAGTTTTTGGCCTCAAAATTTTTAGGACTACTCATGCCTTCACCCAAAACTATGACGTGATGAGGAAGCCTCACTTCACATGCAAGACACCAAGAACTTAAAAACAAAAAAGAAAATATAAAAAATTTCATTATTACCTAATGTTGTTTACTGTTTGTAACATTTGATCTGCTACACCCATGACTTTAGAGTTCATTTCATAAGCTCTTTGGGCCTTGATCAAATCTGTCATTTCATTCATGACATTTACGTTTGAAGCTTCTAGTGCTCCTTGCATTAGGTAACCAGACCCGTTCTGGCCTGGCATGTTTTGAATGGCCTGCCCTGATCCTGAAGTGGCCGCGAGAAGATTTCCACCCTCAGATCGAAGACCAACGGGATTTACAAATGTGAAAACTGGAATTTGTCCAAGATTCATGGGTTCAACTGATTCACGTGTATATGCTTCAACATTGCCGTTTTCAGAAATACCAATTTTTAAAACATTGGGCGGAACATTGATTCCTGGGAAAATCTTATGGCCAGATCGAGAAACAAGATTTCCTTGAGCATCTACGTTAAAGCTCCCATCACGGGTATATTTCAATTCACCATTAGGACCGATAACTCCTAAAAACCCTTCTCCGTTAACCATCATGTCGTATGGGTTATTCGTCATTTGTACTGAACCCTGAGAATGTTGTTTTCTAGTTGCGGATACTTTGGCACCTGAGCCAATTTGATGACCCACGTTGTATTCAGTCACATTTGATGATTTAGCACCGGCCTCTTGTATTGTTTCATAAAGGAGGTCATCAAATTCTGTACGAGATTTTTTAAAACCAGTAGTGTTCACGTTCGCGATGTTGTTTGAGATCGTATTAACATTGGATTCCTGGGCTGCCATACCGGTCGCAGCTGTGTGGAGAGCTCTAATCATCGGGGATTCTCCTGGTTAAAATTTGCCTATGTCGTTAGCCGCTTTTCCAGAGATGGCATCGTACGTATTAATCGCTTTTTGAATGTTCTCGAAATGACGATGAGCTTTGATGAGCTCCGACATTTCTTCAATAGCGTTTACGTTGGAACCCTCAAGGAAACCTTGGTTAACCGTGGTTTTAATATTTGATCTGCGAATATTCATTTCATCAGGTGTGATATAAAGAGAATTACCCTCCTTTCGAAGTGCCTGCTTATCTTTGAACTCAACGATTGAAAGTTTTCCTACACTGCCCTCTCTGGAGAGAACCTCTCCATCTAAAGAGATTGTGATTTTGGCATTAGTTGGAACTCTAAGAACTCTTTCTTCAGGTTTTGGTAAACCTGCCAGAGAAGCAGGATCTCTTGAAACATCTTCTGGCACATTAACAGCACTTAAAACCCGAAAGCCTTGATCGGTTACAAGTTCGCCTTCTTTATTAAGAGAGAAGTTACCTTTTCGAGTGAATCTGACCCCCGTTGGAGCGAGTACTTCTATAAACCCCTCACCTTGGAGAGCAATATCGAGAGGATTTTGAGTAGGAATGAGTTGGCCTTGTTCAAAAATAGTGAAGCCACCATCAACAGCGACCATGGCATTCTCGGCACCTTGAGTATGATAAAAATCAGCAGGAGAAAATTCTTTGCGAGGAATATCTATATCATCCATGCCTTTGGTTAAGGCCGTGAGATGTTCCTTGAAGACGAGTTGATCTTTTTTGAAGCCAACAGTATTAGCATTTGCCACATTATTGGCAATGGTTTCAACCTTGCGTTGCTGGGCCAATTGGCCAGATAGCGGTACCCAAATATTTTTCATAGACTCCTTCATCCTGATGGAGTGGGCGAAAAATGCCCTTGTAGGCAAATTTTAGCAACCTATGTGCCAGAAACCTAGCATAGGCAATTTCATCCGTTAGTGCTAAGCCACTGTAACCTTGTCGAACTCTTGGAATTAATGGGACAATTCGTGAAATATAAGTGTCAAAGTGGCAACGGAGCGAACATGAAGAAGGACAGTAATACCGATTTTGAGTCATCGTTGATGGAACTTGAAAGAATTGTCCGAGAACTTGAGTCGGGAGATATGAGCTTAGAGCAAAGTTTAAAAAACTTTGAGCAAGGAATAGATCTTTATAAAAAGTGTCGACTAACTTTAGAAGGTGCTGAGAAAAAAATTAAAATCCTGAGCGATAGCCTCAAGGAGATAGATTATAAAGAGTAACTCTTCCTTTAATTCTACTTTACTCTAAAATAGATACTGAAATACTAAAACCAGAGGAAAGTTTTGAAACGTTTAATTAAAACACTTGCTGTCTTAGCGGTGCTATTCGTATTAGGTATTTTTTCTCTTGTAGGTATGTTCTTTTATATCTCCATGGATTTGCCTCAAATTAACTCCCTTAAAGATTATAATCCTCCAATGAATTCTAAAATTCTCTCAAAAGATGGAGAGATTCTTTTAGATATAGGAACAGAAACTCGTGATGTCGTAGCCTTTGATAAAATGCCTGAAAAAGTGGTGAATGCATTTTTAGCAGCTGAAGATGATAACTTCTACAATCACGAAGGTATCGACTATTTTGGGATAGTGAGAGCTTTTGTAAAAAATATGAAAGAAGGGCGCTTAGTTCAGGGTGGATCAACAATCACTCAACAAGTTGCAAAATCTTTTTTATTAACCAAAGAAAGAACCATTTCAAGAAAGGTGAAAGACCTACTTCTAGCGAGAAAGATAGAGCAGAAATTCACGAAAGAAGAAATACTCTTCTTATATCTCAATCAGGTTTATCTTGGTGGTGGTTATTATGGAGTTAAAGCCGCAGTTAAAGGTTATTTTGATAAAAATTTAGAAGAGGCGACGATTGCTGAATGTGCTTTGGTTGCTGGTCTTCTTGTTGCTCCAGGACGATATTCTCCATATGTGAATCCGCAATTTGCCAAGATTCGACAGAACTATGTTTTGAAAAGACTCTATGAAACAAAGAAGATTAGCGAAGAGGAATTTAAGGAAGCATCAACTGAAAACATTAAAATGCGTATTCGTAAACCAAATGAGGTTAAGGGTGGACATTTTACGGACTGGATTCGACAAGAGGTGATGAAGGCCGTGGGAACTGAAGAGTTTCTCACAAATGGTTTCAGTGTTGTGACCACTCTTGACTGGGGCCTACAGAAAAAAGCCGAAGAAACAATTAAAACTAGAATTAAAGAATTGGATAAAAGACAAGGTTTCGGAGGACCTGTTCAAAGCTTAGGTAATGAACAAGAAATTAAAGAATTCGTTATTGATCAAAGAAAAAAAATTCTTAGAGATCAGTCATCGTTTTTTACTTTTGTAGTTGAAGGTAAAAATATTTATGAATTTAACGAAGATGAAAACACGTTAGAGAAGAACCTTTCTTATTTTGAAGAAGAAAATAGTAAGATTAACGAAAGATTTAAGAGTCTTGTTTATATTGGAAACTCTAATAGTGACCCATTTCTTAATTTTCTTCAAGTTGATAAAACGTATCCAGGTGTCGTTGTTAAGGTTGATGATCTAAAACGAGTCGTTTTAGTTGAAATCGGCGGAACTCGGATCATTATTCCTGAGTCCGGATTTGAGTGGGCCCACGAAAGAAAATTTAGCGAGAACCCTCTTTATTTCCCGGCCCAAAGAACACCTTCAAAAATTCTCAAAATAGGTGATGTGGTTCAAGTCTTAATAGGCCAAAAGTCAGTTCCACTTGATCAGCTGGTGCACGGTGATTTTTTTAAAAAGTATAAGGACACAAGTCTTCGTGCTTTGATGGCAAAACAAAAATTTTTTAAGGCGTCACTTGATCAAGAACCGGAAGTAGAAGGTGCCTTAATTGCGATTAATGCTCAATCCGGTGAAGTCGTTTCTTTAGTTGGTGGAGTTGATTTCCAGAAATCTCAATTTAATCGGGCCCTTCAGTCTTCAAGACAACCAGGATCTGCATTCAAACCTTTTATTTATGCTGCCGCTTTAGAAAAAGGCTACACTCCTTCAACAATTCTTATGGATACTCCCCAAGCCTTAGGGGGTGTGGATGATTCATTAAGTTGGAAACCAAGAAACTATGATGGCGAATTTAAAGGGCCAATGACATTTCGAAACGCCTTGGAAGTCAGTCGCAACATACCGACGGTTAGATTGGTTCAAGATTTAGGAGTCAATAAGGTTAATGAATTCGTAAAACGTTTTCATATGAATGCTGATCTTCCTAAAGATATGAGTCTTTCGTTAGGCTCATTCGGAATCAGTTTAGCGGAACTGACAAAAGGATATGCGGTTTTTCCTAATGGTGGCAAAGCGATACATTTAAAACACATCATTTCTATTAAAGACAGATTTGGGAAGATTTATAATATTCCATCCACGGATACTGGCTGGAAGTCAACAACGGTCGAAACAGAAAAGGTACCGGATTCGCCAGCATCTGAAACGCCGGTAGAAACGGATCCCAATGCAAATCCATTTTTACAAAACCTCACTTCAACACAAGTTTATGACCGTCGATTGGCCTATATTATGACAAATATTTTAAGAGGCGTTACCCTTTATGGAACAGGTGCAGCCGCTGGAAGGTTAAGTACGAATATCGGTGGTAAAACAGGAACCACGAGTAATTATGTTGATGCTCTATTTGTAGGGTTTTCATCTAATCTTGTTGTAGGCACCTGGGCGGGCTTTGATGACAACAGACCTCTTGGGTATGGTGAAACTGGGACTAAGACCGCATTGCCTATCTGGATGGATTTTATGGCCTTTGCGATACCTAAGTTTGGAGCTCCGGAATTTAGTGTTCCCGACGGCATCGTTAATATGCTTATAAATAAAGAAACCGGTAAAATTCAGCCATCCAACGTAACTGAAGGTTTTCTCGAGTCCTATGTCATAGGATTTGACCCTACGTCAGAAAGAAAGACTTTTGATCAGGGGCCTGAGGGAGCTAACCCTGCAGGAAATCCCCCTAGCTTGGATGATGATGATTATTTTAAGAACCAATAAGATTTTTAATTAAAATGCCGATAGAACCATTACGGAGGTTCTATGCATATAATGCCATATCGGCAAAAATCCTTTTATGTTCTTTTTGTAGTCATACTTGTGATTCATGCCTGTATGATGGCCGTAGAATTAAGTGACAAGCTTGTTAAAACAAGTTGGATAACACCTCCGCAGAAAGTTATTAAACTGGATATGAATCAGGGGGCCATTAAGGCCACTGTATTGGCCCAGGCCAAACGACAAATTGTGCAATCTGAAGATACCACCTCACAAGAAATACCTAAAGACTCCGCCTTCCTTAGTGACAAAGATAGAAGTTTTAATCGACAGACAGTGGCCAAAAGCGTCGATATTTTTAAGAACGCCGGGATTGGAGATGCCACAAGAACCCAAATTGCTAAAGACAAAATGGTCGTAAAAGATAAACCGTCTGAAAAAAAACCTTCCATCAAGGATCTTAAACTTTCAGATATTGGAATAGCTTCAAATCCTTACGCAAAAGAGATTCAAGAAATTGAACAAGAGAAATTGTCTAAATCAATTAAAGGCATGAAAAACGGAGATGCCAATAGCCAGGGTCTTTCTGCTACTAACGATTATGTTGATGAGGTTGCACTAGGGGATTTCACTCATCTTAATACTGTTGAGTATAAGTTTTATGGTTTTTTCCATCGCATACGTCAGAAGCTAGAGCAGTTCTGGGGCAAAAGTATTCAAGAGAAGGCAGCCAACATTTTTAAATCTGGACGTAGAATTCCTGCAAGTGAAAATCTCATTACCTCACTCCAGGTGACATTAAATGAAAAGGGCGAAATTGTTGGAGTTAAAATCTTGGGAGCCTCTGGTATAAAAGAACTTGATGATGCTGCTCTCGAATCATTTAACCAGGCCGGTCCATTTCCGAATCCACCTAAAGATCTTTTGGTAAACGGCAAAGCTGTTATTGAATGGGGATTTGTAGTTAAAGGCTAGTGTGTGTTACGTAATAAGTTCTTGAGACGATCAATCCCTTCCATAACTACATAATCAGACCAGATTGAATCAAGCTCACGGATGGCCTCAACAACTTGAAGGGCAGCTTGATCACGAGAAATTTTTTGCATCTCTGCATATTGGGTAATTGACTTGTTTAACACTTCAATCACTGGTGAGTTACAAACTTGATTAAGTCTTTCTTCGAAAGACTGTGTAACTTTCTTTTCTTTGCTTTTGATAATCGCAGTATTGAGAAGCTGAATGGATTCCATTAAAAAACTTTCCTCGTAAGGCCTATAGAGAAATTAGAAAGGAAGTATCCAAGAACAGATCCTCTTCGTAAAGAGTGATTTCTGGGCATGAAATAAAATGTAGTGTTTTTTTTTATAAAGGGCTTAAATTTGATTGAAGCTAAATAAAATATCAAGCGCTGAGAGGTGCCACAAATGATTGTGGCACCTCTTATTCTAGTGAGACGTGTTACAAAACTCTTGATACTGCTGTGCCGTTAGAAGTTTATTTAAGTCTGAAGCATTTTTAATCTTGACTTTAATAAGCCATGCTCCATAAGCATCCTGATTGATTTTTTCTGGTGAACTTTCAATATCAGTATTTCTTCCTGTGACTTCCCCACTTACTGGGGTGTAAAGATCACTTACAGACTTAATTGATTCTACTACACCAAATGTGCTGCCCTCTTTAAGCTCAACACCAATTTGTGGAACTTCTAAAAAAACGATGTCACCCAAAGCGGATTGAGCAAAATCAGTAATTCCCACTGAAATCGTTTCACCCTCGACTAGGACCCATTCATGTTCTTTCGTGTATTTTAAATTCGCAGGGATATTTGTCGACATTATTTATGTCCTCCGGTTACAAAAGGTTTTTTAACAAGTTGAGCGGCATAAGGCTTCTGCCTGATGTCGACTAAAAATACTTCATCAACTGGCACTTTATCAATTTGAATGCGAGCAAAAGCAATGCCTTTATTAGTTACTACTGACATGCTGCCGCTGGTTATAATCCCAATCACTTCATTCTTTCCGTTAAGTACTTGGTAACCTTCACGAGGAATGCCACGATCAAGAGTTAATTTGAATAACTTGTAGTGGGCTTTTTTATCAGCGAGAGCCGCTTTACCAATAAATCTCGGTTTTTGGCCTTTTACTGTCCAGCCTAGTCCAGCGTCATAAGGATTTAATTCATCATTTAGTTCATGGCCATATAGCGGATAACAAACTTCCAATCGAAGCACATCACGAGCCGCTAATCCGCATGGAACAACACCGTTATTCATAAATATTTGCCATAAATGTTTAATACATGCGTGGTCACCGAAAACTTCAAATCCATCTTCGCCAGTATAACCAGTACGAGCGATAATAACGGGAGCTCCTTCGAATTGAGTTTCAAAAACAGAATAGTACTCTAAATCAGGTAGCTCTTTTAGAAGAGGCTTAAGAATTTGATATGATTTTGGTCCTTGGAGGGCCAAAAGCGAATACTCATCAGATTTATTTTTGAGGGTGCAGTCAAATCCGTGAAGTTGAGATTTGATCCATAAAAAATCTTTATCGATGTTAGAAGCGTTCACACAAATAAGAACGCGACCTGGTGCTAATTTGTAAACAATAAGATCATCTATGACAGTGCCGTTGTCTCTGCAAAGTGGAGAGTAGATAGCTTTTCCAGTGGGTGCTCCAATAATATCATTGGTTACAAGATAATCGACAAATTGTTCAGCATCCTTACCTTCAACAAAAAATTCACCCATATGACTTACGTCAAAAACACCCACGTTATTGCGTATGGCAAGAACTTCATCTTTAACGGAAGTATATTGCACTGGCATGTCCCAGCCAGCAAAGGGAACTATTTTTGCATTGAGCTTCACATGCTCATCGTAAAGATGAGTTTTAAGAAGTGTCATTTTTTTCCTTTCATTTGATTTTCAGTTGCAGTAATTAAATTCTGAATGAGGCTTAGAACGGTCATGGGTCCTACGCCACCCGGAACCGGTGATAAAGCAGCGACTACTGGCATCACGTCGGCTTGATTTACATCACCAACAAGTTTTCCGTTTAAGGTATTCATTCCCACGTCTATAACAATGGTTCTTTTATTTTTATCAAAAAATGTTGCATCAAAGAAATTGGCCTGTCCTATAGCGGAAATAACAATGTCTGCTTGTTGAGTAAGAGATTTTAAATTTTCAGACCGGGAATGGGCCAATGTCACGGTAGCGTTAAAATTAGAGAGAAGCATAGAGAGCGGTTTCCCCACGATTAAACTTCTTCCCACAACCACGACATGTTTTCCCTCTAGAGACAATTTATAATGTTTTAGGAGAGTGATTACGCCTTTTGGTGTGCATGGAGTGAGCAGAGACATATCGGTAGAACCCATGTAAAGTTTCTGGGTGTTTGCGCCATGAAATCCATCAATATCTTTATGGGCCGATATTAAATGTGGAATATCAAGATTTCTAAGATGTTCACTGACTGGTAATTGTATGATGATACCGTGAATATTTTGATCTGTATTTAGTGCCTCTGTCTTCATTAAGAATTCGCTAACTGAAATATTTGCTGGCCATTGATGGAGTTGAAAGTGTGCACCCACTTCTTCACAAAGTTTTTTCTTATTACGGATATAGCTTAGGCTTGCTGGATTATCGCCAACCAGAATCACACTCATCGAAGGAGTAATTCCCTGTTTTTTTAAGCGTTGGCAACGCTCAATAAGTTCTTTCTTAATTTGCTCGACTGCTGGTCGTGCCGTCAGGATAGTTGCTGTCATATTTTTTGCCATAACTATAAACTTTCAATTTCAGAAAGTCTGCAGTATCTCTGATAATATGAAAGCTTTATTTTATGTTGGTCTGGGTATGCAACTCTTTGGCCTTGCTGCTGTAGGACTTTGTTTATTCTCTGGCCTTAAAAATGGTGATTACGGTCGTTTAGAACTGGCACAGTTAATTATTGGTTCGTTTGTCTTTTATGTTGGGAATTATTTTAAAGGACGCTCGGTAAACTAGACGTGAGCCAAGGTCTTTGAGTACAATTTATAAATGATTGTACTCGCTATTGACCCCGGATCAGTTACTGCTGGTTATGCTCTTCTTGAACAAGAAGGAAGAAAAATAAAATACCTGAAGTCAGGTATTTTAAAATTCAAGGCCAGTGATGAGTTTTTGCATAGGGTAAAAGACATTTACGACCAGACACTTGCTTTAACAAATCAATACAGTCCTGATGAAGTGGCACTTGAATCCCTTATTTTTGTGAAGAGTCCAACAGCATTGATCAAACTAGCTCAGTCTAGAGGCACAATGCTCGCTGCTCTTACTCAAAAACATCATCAGAAAATTTATGAGTATTCTCCTAACTTAGTTAAGTCTACAGTTACTGGTCATGGACACTCAGATAAAGAAGCCATTCAAAAAATGATCCAACATTATTTGGGAGTTTTAGATTTTAAAACCCATGATGAAAGTGATGCGATTGCAATTGCGCTTTGTCATTTATTAAATCGGGGATCTATTTTGGCCACCATAGGTAAAAAATCACCAAAAAGGGGAGGCAGCGGTTTAGCAGCTTCTCTGGCACATAAGATCAAGGAACCGACACTATGATTGGATATATTTCTGGAACTATTGTTTATTCTGATTCACAAAAATCGATTGTCCTAACTGCTCAAGGAATCGGCTATGAAGTGCATACTGCTACTCAAATGGTTCCAAATAAAGACGTTGCCCTTTTCACCACTCATATCATACGGGAACAAACCCAGGATCTTTACGGCTTTGAGTCAGCTGATGATAAAAAATTTTTTGAAATGCTTATTGATGTTAATGGAATTGGACCTAAATCCGCTTTTGCTCTTATCACCCACTTGGGAGTGCAACAAATTATTTCAGCCATTACTTTTGATAATGTCGATATGCTTAAATCTGCTCCCGGTGTAGGAAAAAAATCGGCTGAACAGATTGTTCTTTCTTTAAAGGATAAAATCACCAAACTTGAAATTGGTTTTTCAACCAAAGAGAAACCCATAAAAACAGGTGCTAAGGCAAATAATGATAATTTTGTGCAGGCCCATTTAGTGAAAGAAACTCTCGCTGCTTGTCAGGGGTTAGGCTTTAAGGATCAAGACATCATGCCAATGATTCAGCGTCATCTTCAGGAAGGTAAAACTTCCAGACCTGAAGACTTAGTTAAAATTATTCTTAAAGAGTTAAGGTAATTATGGAAAGAATTGTAAATGGAGAAACGACTTCTACTGACAAGGAACAAGAAGCTCAACTTCGTCCCCAGAATTTTTCAGAATTTATCGGACAAAAAAAAGTTGTAGAAAATATTGATCTTATGGTTAAGTCCGCTTTGGTTCGTAAAGCGGCCATGGATCACGTGTTGCTTTCAGGACCTCCAGGTTTAGGAAAAACATCTCTTGCCATGCTTATTGCGAAGTCACTTGGTTCAGAACTGCATTTAGTTTCAGGTCCCGCTATTGAGAAAAAAGGTGATCTAGCAGCCGTTATGACCAATCTTAAACGCGGAGATGTGCTTTTTATTGATGAAATTCATCGTATGCATATCACATTGGAAGAAATTCTTTATTCTGCCATGGAGGATTTCCGTTTAGATATTTTAATTGGCCAAGGAGCTTCTGCCCGAACGATGCAAATTGATCTTGTGCCTTTTACATTGATAGGTGCAACTACAAGATCAGGACTTCTTTCTAATCCTTTACGTGACCGTTTTATGGCCCATCTTAACTTTGAGTATTATGAACCAGAGACAATCGCAGTCATTTTGCTCAATAATGCAAAGAAAATGGGGATCGAACTCTCTCTTGAGGCTAAAAACGCAATTGCAAAACGGTCTCGAGGAACTCCTAGAATTGCAAATCGCATCCTTCGTCGAGTAAGAGATTTTGCCTATGTAAAAGGTTCTTTTCAAGTTGATGCTACCCAGGTTGAAGCAGCTTTAAGTCTTCTTGATATCGATGACTTAGGACTTGACTCTATGGATAGAAAGATCCTAACAGTCATGAAAGAGTACTATCAAGGTGGTCCAGTGGGAATTGATGCTCTATCAGCGACTCTAGGAGAAGATAAACAAACCATAGAAGAAGTGTATGAACCCTATTTACTCAAAAAAGGCCTTATTCTCCGAACTCCTAGAGGACGTGTTTTGTCCGAACAAGCGATATGCCATATCGCATAATCCGACGACCCGAGTCAGGATTACGCAGCACAAATTTCTTTAATACAAAGTTACAAATTTCGTTTATAATGATAAGAACGTTCGACTTTTTAGAAGGTTAGGCATGATATATCAACGGACTCTTGCGAAAGATGTGAAAGTAACAGGGATTGGACTCCACTCAGGTAAAAAAGTGGCCATGAAGTTAGTTCCTGCAGATGCTGATTTCGGCATTCAATTTATTAGAACAGATATTCCCGGTTCAAAAGCGATGAAAGCAAATGCACTAACGGTTGGTACAACTGAAAATGCAACGACTCTCGGAACTGGTGCTGAGGCTATTCATACGGTAGAACATTTGCTCGGAACTCTTTACGGTCTTGGAATTGATAATTGTTTAATTGAAATCAACGGTCCTGAAGTACCAATTATGGACGGTTCGGGTGCTTCGTTTGTATTCCTTCTGAAAGAAACAGGAATTAAAAATCTTAATAGATCTAAAAAGTTTTTAGTCATTTTAGATACGGTAAGAGTCGAGAAAGACGGTAAGTGGGCTCAATTCGAGCCACATCATCACCTTCTAATAGACTCAACAATTGTTTTTGCCCATCCTGTTATCAAAACCCAACGTTTTTGTTTTGAATTTTCATGCGAAGCTTTTATTCATGATATTGCCCGTGCTCGCACTTTTGGTTTTGCCAAGGATGTGGATATGTTAAAGCGCAAAGGTCTAATTAAGGGTGGTTCCTTAGATAATGCTATTGTGCTTGATGAATATAAAGTTATGAATAACGAAGGACTTCGTTTTGATAACGAATTTGTTCGTCACAAAATCTTAGATGCTATTGGTGATGTAAGCCTACTAGGCTATGAAATTGCCGGCAAAATAACGACTTATAAATCAGGCCATAATCTTCATAACCTTCTTTGCCGTAAACTTCTTGATACTCCAAGTGCCTACGAGATTGTTTCAGCTTCTGCCCTTAAAGCGGAAGTCAGAGAGGCGCATAAGTTGCCACAATTTATCAACGTCACTCATTAAATTTAGCTTCACGCCTTCGCTCTTCATCGAACCTATGCTATAAAAGGTAATCTTTTATAACGAGGATCTATGCGATTATCTCAAGGCTATTGGCAGACTTACAAAGAAATTCCATCAGACGCAGACATTGTCTCTCAACAATTGATGATGCGTTCTGGTCTCATTTACAAAACAGCAGGTGGTCTCTATACCTATTTGCCCATGGCCTTTCGGTCGCTTAAAAAAATCGAAAAAATCGTTCGTGAAGAATTAGATAAAATCGGTTGTTTTGAGGTGCAAATGCCGGTTATGACCCCGGCCGAACTTTGGCAAGAATCTGGACGTTGGGATACGATGGGCCCTCAGATGCTTAAATCTAAAGACCGAGCAGACCGTGATCTTTGTTTCAGTCCGACTAATGAAGAAACAGTCACTGATCTTTTTCGCCGAACCGTAAGTTCGTATAAACAGCTTCCCGTTTGTTTGTATCAAATTAATACTAAGTTTCGTGACGAGATTCGTCCCCGTTTTGGTCTTCTTCGAGCTCGTGAATTTTGTATGAAGGATGGATATTCGTTTCATATCGATAAAGCTTCACTTGATGAATTTTATGACCGTATTTATGTTGCCTATGAAACAATTTTTAAACGTTTAGGTTTAGATTTTATCTCCGTGGAAGCAGATGGTGGTGCAATGGCAAGTGGTGGAGCTAAAACTCATGAGTTCCAGGTTGTTGCTGCCACAGGGGAAGATGATGTTGTAACAGTTCCCCGGACTGGCTTTGCCGCGAACATTGAGAAGGCCATTACTATTAGAAAAGATATCGTATCTGCGCCTGCCGTTGAGCAACAGAGGTTTGCTACTCCTAATCAAAAAACATGTGAAGAGGTTTGTGTTGCTCACAATATACCACTAACTCAAAGCTTGAAATCTCTCGTCATGAATGCTGTCATCAAGGGCAAAGATCAGTTTTTTATGATCATGCTTCTAGGTGATGACTCACTTAACGAAGTGAAGTTTAAGAACAAGGTTGCAGCTGAACATGTGCGACCGGCTCAACCAACTGAGCTTGAACGCTTGTGTCTTATAAAGGGTTTTATGGGTCCAAGTTTTGAATCCACAGAATTTAAAATCATTTACGATGAGGCTATTGATATGAAGGCTTCGTATGTGATTGGTGCAAATGAAGCCGATTACCACTTAAAAGGGTTTGTTCCAGAAAGAGATACCAAAACTAAATTTTTTCGAGCCGATATGAGAATGACAAAAGACGGAGATTTTATTGGCGAAGATCCCATTGTTTTAAAACGAGGAATTGAAGTTGGTCATATCTTCCAACTTGGCGATAAGTACACAAAAAGTATGAAAGTGACCGTACTTAATGAAAAAGGCCAAGCCGTTACTCCACTTATGGGCTGTTATGGAATCGGGGTAACTCGTGTACTTGCTTCTGCTATTGAACAAAATAATGATAAGGACGGAATTGTTTGGCCGGTATCTATTGCCCCATATGATGTCTATCTTTGTTACATAGGTAAAACACCAGAGATAAAATCTGCTGTAGAAGGTGTGTGGTCTGAATTAAAGGCTGCCGGTATAGAAGTTCTTTTTGATGATAGACAACTTGGCCCAGGACAAATGTTTAAAGATGCCGATCTTATCGGCTTGCCTCTCCGGGTGATGGTTGGGGAAAAAGACTTTAATGCCACTGGAGAGATTGAAATTAAGCTACGTAAAACGGGTGAAACATTAAAAGTTAAACAAACTGAACTTCTAACCATTATAAAGAAAAAGTTGAGTGAACTTAAATGAACGATGATTTTGATTTAATTTTTGGTCTCCATAGTATTGCTGCTGCTCTTGGAAATACTTTGCGTATTCATGATAAATTGGTTGCCACTGATGAAGGACTCGTTGAACTTCAACGTAAACACAAAATTAACCCTAAAACTTTAAATGTGAAGGTTGAGATCGTTGCCTCACACCAATTGCAAGAAGATGCGAAAAGGCTATGCTCGTATAAGGACGTAGAGTTCACCCGTGTACCCTCTGGTGTTTTCCTCGTCACTTCACCTTTAGAAACTTACCCATTAAAAGATTTTTTAAATGCTCCTAACGCTCGTTTCCTTGCTCTTGACCAGATCACTGATGTTCATAACGGAGCTGCAATATTAAGAAGTGCGTGTTTTTATGGTGCCACAGCTGTTCTTATTCCTTCGTCGAAATCATTTGGCTTAACACCATCATTTTATAGAATTGCATCTGGAGCTACCGAATATGTGAATCTTATTCGCGTGAGCTCTTTGAGTAAGGCCGTGGGCCAACTTAACGATGCCGGATTTACAACCGTAGGACTTTCAGAACATTCTGAAGAAAACCTTACGCAGATAGAGCTTCGCTCACAAAAGAAAATTTGTTTGCTGCTTGGTGCCGAAGAAACAGGGCTTTCTCACGCGGTATCTCGTTTAGTGCAGAGAAATATGAGTCTTCCGTCTCAGGGAGAGATTAAATCACTTAATGTTGCATCCGCTGCAGCCATTGCCATGGAAAAATGTTTTGGCATCTAGTTGAAAAAAGCTTGATTAAGTAGGTCGCTAACATTATAAATTTGAAACTCATCGAATGTTAGCGATGTATGGGCTGCTCTAGCTCAGTTGGTAGAGCAACGGTTTTGTAAACCGTAGGTCGCAGGTTCGACTCCTGTGAGCAGCTCCATTTTTCGAGGCGTGGTTCCCGAGTGGCCAAAGGGAGCAGACTGTAAATCTGCCGGCGTCAGCCTTCGGTGGTTCGAATCCACCCCGCGCCACCATTTATGGGTCCGAGATGTCATGCGGGCGTAGCTCAGTTGGTAGAGCGCCACCCTTCCAAGGTGGAAGTCGAGAGTTCGAGCCTCTTCGCCCGCTCCATTCTTAAGATTTAAGACTGGAGCTCTTGGTTCTTAGTTTAAAATCCCTTGAATAATGCTCGCGTGGCTCAGTGGTAGAGTACTTCCTTGGTAAGGAAGAGGTCACGAGTTCAATCCTCGTCGCGAGCTCCATTCATTGGGTAAGTAGGTTTTTTTTATTGTCAGTATGATATGAGGTAGAGCATACTCTACCAGTCAAAAATATAGATAACAGATTCTCAACACCTTCGTAAGGAGTAGCCAGATGGCAAAAGAAAAATTTGATCGTAGTAAGCCGCACGTAAATATCGGAACTATTGGTCACGTGGATCACGGTAAAACAACGTTAACAGCAGCGATCACAATGACTATGGCGAAGATTCATGGTGGATCGGCAAAGTCTTATGCTGATATTGATTCTGCTCCAGAAGAGAAAGCTCGTGGTATTACGATTAATACGGCCCACGTAGAATATACAACAGCGAACCGTCACTATGCTCACGTAGACTGTCCAGGACACGCGGATTATGTTAAAAACATGATCACAGGTGCGGCCCAGATGGATGGAGCAATTTTAGTGGTTGCAGCGACAGATGGCCCTATGCCACAGACACGTGAACACATTCTTCTTGCTCGTCAAGTTGGAGTTCCGGCGTTGGTTGTATTTATGAATAAAATCGATATAGCAGATCCTGAACTTGCAGATCTCGTAGAGATGGAGATCAGAGAACTTCTTTCTAAATATCAATATCCTGGTGATGATATTCCTATAGTTAAGGGTTCAGCACTTGCAGCAGTTGAAGGTAAAAATCCTGAGCTTGGCGAGAAGGCGATCGTTAAACTTATGGAAGAAGTGGATGCTTATATTCCAACACCAGCTCGTGATATTGATAAGCCTTTTCTTATGCCTGTTGAGGACGTGTTCTCAATTTCGGGCCGTGGAACGGTAGTAACAGGTCGTATTGAGCGTGGAATTGTTAAAGTAGGGGAAGAGATCGACATCATTGGTCTTAAAGATCTTCAGAAGACAGTAATTACTGGTGTTGAGATGTTCCGCAAGCTTCTTGATGAAGGTCGTGCTGGGGATAACGTTGGTCTTCTTCTTCGTGGAACGAAGAGAGAGGATATTGAGCGTGGACAGTGTTTGATCAAGCCGGGAACAGTTAAGCCTCATGCTAAGTTTCGTTGTGAAGTGTACGTTTTAACTAAAGAAGAGGGTGGACGTCATACACCAATTTTTAAAGGTTATCGTCCACAGTTTTATTTCCGTACAACTGATGTAACAGGTTCAATCACTCTAAATGAGGGTGTTGAGATGATTATGCCTGGAGATAATACTTCTTTTGGCGTCGAGCTTATTGCTCCTATTGCTATGGAGAAGGGTCTACGTTTTGCGATTCGCGAAGGTGGCCGTACGATTGGCGCTGGTACAGTGTCTGATATTGTTGCTTAATATTTAGATTCGTGGGCCAGTCGGGGATTTAGTTAGCTCCGACTGGCTTTTTTTTTGGGTGTATAGCTCCAACGGTAGAGCGAATGATTCCAAATCATTAGGTTGGGGGTTCGAATCCCTCTGCACCCGCCATTATTCTGTTGAATAGTCTGTTTCTTGTTTGCGCTAAGCGCATTTCCCGTATGGTACGTCAATTGCATATCTTTTCACTTTTTTACTAGACAATACTTTCCTGATTTTGCATAAATGTGGGTTCGTTTCAGTTTATATTGAGGTTTATATGTCTGTGGCTTCTAATGATGAAGGCAAGAAGTGGATTCAAACTACTATTGCTGTTGTATGTATTCTTTTAGGATATGTACTGGTTAGTTTTTTCGAGAAAATGGCTGAGTGGTTTGCGCTTGAAACAATGATTCCATATTTTTTTGGTATCACTCAAGTAATTTCTGTCATTGCAGCCCTTGTGACGTATTTCGTTGTTATGAAAAATTCGAAATCATCTGAGTTCCTTGGCAGTGTTTACCAGGAAGTGATGAAGGTTGTTTGGCCAGACAGTTCTCAAACTTGGCGCCACACTTTCGTTATCATGATTGTCGTTACAATTATGGGATTTGTTTTTGGCTTCTTTGACTTTGCTGCCAATTATTTATTAAGTCTCGTTAACAAATAAGGAATGTCTTTATGACAGAAGAAAATACAGAAAGAAAACTTGCTGCCGGGGATACTCCGGACTTTAAATGGTACATCGTTCATGTATTAAGTGGATTTGAGAACCGTGTTCTTAAAACTCTTAAAGAGCGTATTGTAAACCATAGTATGACCGAATACTTTGCTGAAATTATAGTTCCTGAAGAATCAGTTGTGGCAAACGTTAATGGTAAGAAAAGAACAATGAAGAAGAAGTTCTTTCCTGGATACGTTCTTATCAAAATGATTATGAACGAGAAGACGTGGCACTTAGTGAAGGATACGGACAAGATCACAGGCTTCATTGGTGGCACAAAAGATAAACCAATGCCTATCTCGGACGAAGAGGCAGCTTCAATGACTGCAAGTCTTGCAGAGGGCTTCAAGCGTACTCGTTCGGTTGCGAACTTTTCTGAAGGTGATTCAGTTAAGGTTATCGAGGGCCCGTTTGCTTCATTTGTTGGAACTGTTGAAACAATTTCTGATAAAGGGAAAGTGAAAGTTCAGGTTTCAATTTTTGGTCGTCCAACACCAGTAGAACTCGAATTCTCTCAAGTAGAGAAAGTTTAATATTTAAAGCGGGAGACGTTAGTCGCTAGCACCGCCAGGAGTAATTATGGCTAAAAAAGTCACAGGCTTCATTAAGTTACAAATCCCAGGTGGGAAAGCAAACCCATCACCACCAATTGGTCCTGCTCTAGGTCAGCGTGGTGTGAACATCATGGAATTCTGTAAAGCATTCAATGCTCGTACACAGAAGGACATGGGGGTTACGTTACCAACAATCATTACCGTCTATTCTGACAGAACTTTTACGTTTGTTACGAAAACACCTCCGGTTACTTATCTAGTGAAGGATAAGCTTAAGCTCAAGTCTGGTTCTAAAAAGCCAGGACATGAAGTTGCTGGATCAGTTCCTGAAAAAATTGTTACAGAAGTAGCAAAAGCTAAGGAAGTGGATCTTACAGCGGCAAGCCTTGAGGCTGCTAAGCGTACTATTGAAGGCTCGGTCCGTTCAATGGGTCTTAAACTAGATTATAAGTAAAACATTACGGGAGACCTTATTTAAGGTCGTTTGAACCGGGAGGAAAAAATGAAAAAAGTATCGCCTAAATATACAGAAGCCGCGAAAAAAGTTGAGAGAACTAAACTCTACACTGTAACTGAAGCTATCGCGCTTGTAAAAACGGTTGCATTCGCAAAGTTTGATGAAACTGTTGATCTTGCTTTCAGACTTGGTATTGACCCTCGTCACGCTGACCAAATGGTTCGCGGTGCGATCGTGATGCCTGCAGGAACTGGTAAAAAAACTATTATCGTTGTTATCACTGCTGGCGAGAAACTTGCCGAGGCTGAAAAAGCCGGTGCAGATTTTGTTGGTGGTGAAGATATTATTAACAAAATTGCTGGTGGATGGATGGATTTTGACCGTGTGATCGCAACTCCAGACATGATGGGTAAAATTGGTAAAGTTGCTCGAGTTTTAGGACCCCGTGGACTTATGCCTAACCCTAAGCTTGGTACGGTAACAACTGATGTAACGAAAGCAATTAATGAGCAAAAAGCCGGTAAGGTTGAATATCGTGCTGACAAGAACGGTATTGTTCATGTGCCAATTGGTAAAAAATCTTTTACGGAAGCTCAGCTTGCCGAGAACTTTAAGGCTGTAACGGGAGCAATCTTTCGAGCTAAGCCTTCTTCAGCTAAAGGTACATACGTGAAGTCACTTGTGATAAGCACGACTATGAGTCCTGGTGTGAAGATTGATACTGTTGATGCTTCAAACGCATCGATTTAATTAAGACGTTGTAGGGGTTGAAGACAGCTGGGTTTCTTCACAATGAAGTGTAAAGCCCGCCGAAACTCCCCTCCATATAATATTAACGGAGGAAAGAATCTATGATGACACGTGCAGAAAAAGACACAGTTGTATCATCAGTTAGAGAGAAAATTGAGAAGTCACAAGCTGTCTTCTTAACTAACCTCGTAGGTATCCCATCTGTTGACTCGGTACGAATTCGTAAGAATGTTAGAGATGCAAAAGGCCATGTGGTCATAGCTCGTAACACTCTTCTTGCTCGTGCAGCCAAGGGAACTTATGTTGAGAGTTTACTCTCTGATCTGAAAGGATCAACTGCTATTGCTTTCGCTTATGAGGATGCGCCAGGAGTGGCCAAAATCATTAACGATGCAACAACAGAGTTCGACGGTATCGTTACCATTCGTGGTGGGATGCTTGGAACACAGAAATTATCAAAAGCAGATGTTATTGCTTTGGCCAAGTTGCCATCGCGTGACCAAATGCTTGGGACATTGCTTGCTACATTCAATGCACCAGTATCAGCTTTTGCACGAGTACTTTTTGCTATTCAAGAGCAAAAAGAAACTCAAAACGCTTAATTTAAACTTTTAATGATTTAGGAGATTTTTATGTCTATTACAAATGATCAATTGATTGAACACGTATCTAAAATGTCAGTTCTTGACCTTGCTAACCTGGTAAAAGAGCTTGAAACAAAATTCGGTGTATCTGCAGCTCCTGTTGCTGTTGCTGGTGGCGCTGCTGCTGGTCCTGCTGCTGAAGCTCAAACTGAATTTACAGTAATTCTTGCTGAGAAAGGTGCTTCTCCGATTAACGTAATCAAAGAAGTTCGTGCTATCACTGGTCTTGGTCTTAAAGAAGCTAAGGACCTTGTTGAAGGCGCACCAAAAACTGTTAAAGAAGGCGTTACTAAAGATGAAGCTGCTGAGCTTAAGAAAAAGCTTGAAGCTGCTGGCGCTAAGGTTGAAGTTAAGTAATTTGATACTAGATCCTCGGGGATTTTGTGGAGGCATGCCAAGGCATGCTTCCATTTTTGCGTTTGAACAGAATTTTTTAGTTGAGCCTACATACTCAGGAGTCATGTAATGACAAAAGTATTTGCCCCAAACGAGTGGACTCGTAGAAGTTTCAGCAAAAACGACTATGTGATGTCACCGCCGAGCTTGATGAAATTGCAGATCAGCTCGTACGAGGACTTTCTTCAGAAAGATATTCCTCCTGCAAAACGTGAAGACAAAGGCTTACAGGCCGTCTTCAAAGGTATCTTTCCTATCTTTGATTTTAATAAAACTGTTTCACTAGAGTTCGTCAGTTATACGCTGGAAGAACCTAAATATTCAGTGGGTGAATGCCGTGCTCGCGGTCTTTCATATGAGTCGCCATTGAAGGTGACTGTTCGTTTGATTTTCTTTGATCTCACAGCTGAGAGAGAAGACGGTCAGCGTACCATCTCATCAATTAAAGAGCAGGAAGTTTACCTAGGTAACATCCCTCTTATGGCTCCAACAGGCTCATTCATTTTCAACGGAACAGAGCGAGTAATCGTATCTCAGTTACACCGTTCTCCAGGGATCATTTTTGAACACGATTCTGGTAAGAAGCATTCTTCAGGAAAACTTCTTTACTCAGCACGTATCATTCCTCATCGTGGTTCATGGCTCGACTTTGAATTCGACCATAAAAATATTCTTTACGCTCGAATCGATCGTAAGCGTAAATTCCACGCTACTGTAATTCTTAAGGCAATGGGCTACTCAGTAGCAGATCTCCTCAAGGCTTTCTATCCACTTGAAAGAATCAATCTTTCCGAGAAAGGTTATTCACGTGAGCTTGATTTTGAACTCCTTACAGGAGCTCGTATTGATGATGATATTCTTCACCCTAAAACTGGCGAAGCGATCATCAAGAAAGGTAAGAAGATCACAAAACAAGCCGTTAAGAAACTTCAAGAGTCAGGCCTTAAATCTTTATCTCTAAAACTTGAAGAGGTTATTGGTAAAGTTGTTGCGGATGATATTTATGATAAATCTACAGGTGAAGTTATCTGCTCTGCAAACGAAGCTTTAACTGAATCTAAGATCTTTGAATTAATTAAAGGTGGAGTTAAAACTGTTGAGTGTATCTATATAGATAATGTGAACTACTCTGACCAAATCAGAAATACCCTATATCTTGATAAAACTCATTCAACTGAAGAAGCTCTTATCAAAATTTTTGAAAGACTTCGTCCGGGTGAACCTCCAACATTGGAAGCATCAGACCTTCTTTTCAAAGGTCTATTTTTTAACGCCACTAAATACGACTTATCTAAAGTCGGCCGAATGAAGATCAACTATAAGTTTGGTCTTGATATTCCTGTAGAAAATACAGTTCTTACCAAGGAAGACATCCTTACGACTGTTAAGTATCTTGTTGATCTTAACAATGGTAAGGGCCAGGTTGATGATATCGATCACTTGGGTAATCGTCGTGTACGAGCGGTTGGTGAACTTCTTGAGAACCAATTCCGAGTCGGTCTTGTACGAATGGAGAGAGCGGTTAAAGAAAGAATGTCGATTCAAGAACTCGACACTATGATGCCTCACGATTTAGTAAACCAAAAACCTGTTGCAGCTGCTGTTAAAGAGTTCTTTGGATCTTCTCAGTTGTCTCAGTTTATGGATCAAACAAATCCTTTATCGGAAGTTACTCACAAACGTCGTCTCTCGGCTCTTGGGCCAGGTGGTTTGACTCGTGAGAGAGCAGGATTTGAAGTACGTGACGTTCACGCAACTCATTATGGACGTATGTGTCCGATTGAGACGCCAGAGGGACCAAATATTGGTCTAATTACGTCGCTTGCAACTTATGCAAAAGTTTCTGAGTATGGATTCATTGAAACTCCTTATAGAGTTGTAAATGAAGATCGTTCAGTTGATAAAAAGATTAAGTACTTCTCATCTTTTGAAGAAGAAGGAAAAATTATTGCTCAAGCAGATAGGCTTTTCATTAAAGATGGAAAAGTTTCGGGCAACATGATTGCTGCTCGTAAACAGGGTGAACTTGCCCTTGTTGATGCTACCGAAGTTGATTTGATGGATGTTTCTCCATCTCAGATGATTTCAATCGCAACTTCGCTTATTCCTTTCCTTGAGCATGATGATGCAAACAGGGCTCTCATGGGATCAAACATGATGAGACAGGCAGTACCAGTTGTTAAAACTGATGCACCTCTTGTTGGAACTGGTGTGGAGTCGACAGTAGCGCGTGACTCTGGGGCGATTCTTTTCGCTGGACACGATGGTAAGGTAATCTTTGTTGATTCTAACCGTATCGTTATTCAGAGAGATACTTTTAGAGATGAAGAGTCTGGCGTAGATGTTCATAAACTTGTTAAGTACCAACGCTCTAACCAAAATACGTCAATTAACCAAAAAGCCCTCGTTAAAGAAGGCGATCTTGTTAAAGCTGGGGATGTTATTGCTGACGGACCCGCAACTCAGTTTGGTGACTTGGCTCTTGGTCAAAACATCCTTGTGGCATTCATGCCATGGGGAGGTTATAACTACGAAGATTCAATTCTTATAAATGAAAAAATCTTAGCCCAAGATGTTTTTACGACAATTCACATCGAAAACTACGAAGTGGAAGCTCGTGATACTAAGCTCGGCAAAGAAGAAATTACCCGCGATATTCCAAACGTTTCTGAAGAGGCCCTTAAAGACCTTGATGAGGCTGGGATCATCCGTGTTGGGGCGATCGTAAAACCAGGAGATATCTTGGTTGGTAAGATTACTCCTAAAGGGGAGACTCAACTTTCTCCAGAAGAAAAACTTCTTAAAGCTATCTTTGGAGACAAGGCAGGAGACGTTAAAGATACTTCTCTTCGAGTTCCTTCTTCAGTTCGTGGGACCGTTATTGATGCTCACGTCTTCACTCGTGAAGGGGTTGAGTTAGATGCACGTTCAAAAGCAATCATTGAAAAAGAGACTGCCCTTGTTCGTCGCGATGAAAATATTGAGATAAAAGCTATCCAGCGTTCTGCAATCAAAAAAATTGCTGACATGCTTGGGGGTGCCTTAACGGAAGATAAACTCGTTTCTGAAGACGGGTCATCTGAACTTTTGAAGAAAGGTATGAAAATTACAGATGAAGTTCTCCATTCAATTCCTTTCGAGCTGATCGGATATCTTCCTCTTAAAGCAGACCTTGAAGAAAAACTTTCTGAATACTTTGCAGATATTCGTAACCGTATCAATCGTGTACGTGCGAAAGCAAATGAAGAGATCGCTAAACTTCACAAAGGTGATGAGCTTCCTCCTGGTGTTATTAAGAAAGTCGTTGTTTATATCGCCATCAAACGTAAGCTTCAGGCTGGTGATAAAATGGCGGGACGTCATGGTAACAAAGGGGTTATCTCAAGAGTTCTACCACTAGAAGACATGCCATATATGGCAGACGGTACTCCTGTGGAAATAGTATTGAATCCACTTGGGGTTCCTTCACGTATGAACATTGGTCAGTTGTTTGAACTCCATCTTGGTTGGGCTGGTCGTGGACTTGGGGATAAAATCAGATACATGATGGAAGAGCAGATGGATCTTAATAGAATTAAAGATTTGATCTCTAAAATCTATAAGTCTTCAGATGCAGATGCTTGGTTGAAAAAAGCTTCAGATGATCAAGTTCGAGAGCTTGCTGAAAAACTTCAAACAGGTGTTCGCTTTTCTTCCCCTACTTTCGATGGTGCCACCGAAAATGACATCGAAGAGATGTTTGACCTTGCTGAGCTTGATCGTTCAGGTAAGACAACTCTTTTTGATGGTATTACAGGTGAGGCGTTCTCAGAAGAAGTGACAGTTGGTTCAATGTATATGTTGAAACTTCATCACCTTGTTGATGAGAAAATCCATGCCCGTTCTACAGGACCTTACTCTCTAGTAACTCAGCAGCCCCTTGGTGGTAAGGCTCAGTTTGGAGGTCAACGTCTTGGAGAAATGGAAGTATGGGCGCTTGAAGCATACGGTGCGGCTTTTACGCTACAAGAATTCTTGACTGTTAAGTCAGATGACGTTGTTGGTAGAACACGCATGTATGAGTCCATCGTTAAAGGTGAGCAGGTTCTTGAACCAGGCTTACCAGAGTCGTTCAACGTTCTTATCCGCGAACTTCAAGCGCTTGCGCTTGATGTGAAGCTTGAAGAACCGAACGTCGAGAACATCCTTTAATTATTTGAACAGGAGCTGGGCTCAATGAAAGACTTATTAAATTTTTTCGATAAACCTAAAGATCCTATCAGTGTACAGGCCATCTCTATTCGGATGGCCTCTCCTGATACGATTCGTGAATGGTCTTTCGGTGAAGTAAAAAAACCGGAAACTATCAATTACCGTACGTTCAAACCTGAGCGTGATGGTCTTTTCTGTGCCAAAATTTTTGGACCAATTAAAGACTATGAATGTATTTGTGGTAAATATAAACGTATGAAGCACAGAGGGGTTGTGTGCGAGAAGTGTGGCGTTGAAGTTACTCTTTCTAAAGTACGTCGTGAGCGATGTGGACATATTGAGTTAGCTTCTCCAGTGGCTCACATATGGTTCCTTCGTTCTCTTCCTTCTCGTATTGGTGCCCTTCTTGATCTTTCGCTAAAAGATCTTGAAAGAATTCTTTATAATGAAGCCTACATCGTTACTTCTTCAGCTAATGAAAACACTGATGGTGGTCTCCCGATTGGAACTATCCTTTCTGAGCAAAAGTTTCATGAATTGAAGACCGCTAACGTTGATTTCAAGGCTGGAATGGGTGGCGAAGTCGTTAAAGAACTTCTTTCTAAGGTTGATATCGATATCCTTAACAAAGAGCTTCGTCGTGGCCTTAGAGATGCAACTACTGACCTTGCTAAAGCAAAACTTATTAAGCGTCTTAAAGTTGTAGAATCACTTCTAAAATCTCCAAATAAGCCAGACTGGTTTATGATGGATGTGATTCCAGTATTGCCACCTGATCTTCGTCCTCTTGTTCCTCTTGAAGCTGGCCGTTTTGCTACTTCAGATCTTAACGACCTTTACCGTCGTGTAATCAACCGTAACAACCGACTTAAGCGATTAAAAGAATTGAATGCTCCAGAAATCATCATTCGCAACGAGAAGCGTATGCTTCAAGAAGCTGTTGATGCTCTTTTTGATAACGGGCGCCGTGGAAAAGTTTTCACTGGTGCAAACAAACGTCCTCTTCGCTCACTTTCTGATATGTTAAAAGGCAAGCAAGGTCGTTTCCGTCAAAACTTACTTGGTAAGCGTGTCGATTATTCTGGCCGTTCGGTTATCGTAGTAGGTCCTTACCTGAAACTTCACCAGTGCGGTCTTCCTAAAATGATGGCACTTGAGTTGTTCAAGCCGTTCATCTACAACAAACTTATCGAAAAAGGTCACTGTACAACCATAAAAGTTGCAAAACGTATGGTTGATCAGCAGAAGCAAGAAGTTTGGGATATTCTTGAGGACGTAGTTCAAGAGCATCCAGTGCTTCTTAACCGTGCTCCAACTCTTCATAGACTTGGTATTCAAGCGTTCGAACCCATTCTTATTGAAGGTAAGGCTATCCAGCTTCATCCGCTCGTTTGTACAGCGTTCAACGCTGACTTCGATGGGGATCAGATGGCAGTTCACGTCCCCCTTTCTATTGAAGCTCAAATTGAAGCTCGTGTTCTTGCAATGTCGACTAACAACATCCTATCTCCAAAAGATGGAACTCCAATTATCGTTCCTTCTCAAGATATTGTTCTTGGTATGTATTACATGTCACGCGTTCGTCCATTTGCTCGTGGGTACGGCAAAGTGTTCTCTTCTAAAGAAGAAGCTCAGTTTGCTTACCATACAGGGAATCTTCATCTCCAAGCTCCGATTAAGTTTCGACTTAACGGCAAGCTAGTTGATGCCACTGTTGGCCGTACATTTATTTATGATATCACGCCTAAGGCTCTTGAATTTGAGACGATCAATAAGATCCTCAACAAAAAAGAACTCGCAAAACTTATCGACCTCGCTTACCGTCGCGCCACTGAAAAAGAGTGTGTGATGTTCGCAGATTCGATCATGAAAATGGGTTACGAGTATGCCACTAAAGCGGGTATCTCAATCAACATTAAAGACATGGTTATTCCTAAAGAAAAACCTGCGATCATTAACGGTGCGCAAGCCGAAGTTGATAAGATCACTAATGAGTATAACGAAGGTTCAATCACAAATGGTGAGCGATATAATAAGATCGTCGACGTTTGGGCTCAAACCAATGAAAAACTTTCTAAAGTACTTATCGAAGGTCTTTCAAAAGATGATTTTGTTTCTGAAGATGGTAAAGAAAGAACAAAAGCTCCTTCATTCAATGCTATCTTTATGATGGCAGATTCTGGAGCTCGAGGATCTAACGTTCAGATTCGTCAGCTTGCAGGTATGAGAGGTTTAATGGCCAAGCCGTCAGGCGAGATCATTGAAACACCTATTACATCAAACTTTCGAGAAGGATTAACAGTTCTTCAATATTTTGCTTCATCTCACGGTGCTCGTAAAGGTCTTGCGGATACTGCTTTAAAGACAGCAAATTCTGGTTACCTAACTCGTCGTCTAGTTGACGTTGCTCAAGATGGAATTATTCGCCAAGTTGATTGTGACTCTCAAGATGGAATCATTCTAACTTCTAGAATTGAGTCAGGAGAAATCGCTGAGCATGTTGCTTCTCGAGTTCTTGGACGTGTTTCTCTTGAAGACCTCAAAGGGAAGAATTCGTCAGTGCTTTTCCCTCGGAATCATCTTTTTACAGAGAAAGATGTTAACGTCATCATGTCTGAAGAAATCGATCAGATCAAAGTGCGTTCTGTACTTACTTGTAGAGAGAAGCATGGATACTGTGGACTTTGTTTTGGGCGAGATCTTTCACGAGGAAAACTTGTTTCCATTGGTGAAGCTGTCGGTATTATTGCAGCTCAATCAATCGGTGAGCCAGGAACTCAGCTTACAATGCGTACTTTCCACATCGGGGGAACAGCAACTGCAGGAGCTCAGGTTAACAAATCTGAATCTAAGACAGCAGGTAAGTTAGTATTTGAAAATGTTAAAACCGTAGCTCGTGCTGATGGCCAAATGGTTATCATGAACAAGACCGGGGAAATTATCATTAAGACTGAAGCTGGAGCAGAGAAAGAAAGATATCCTGCTATTTACGGTGCGACTTTGTTCTTCAAAGACGGACAAACAGTAGCAGTAGGGGATAGAATTCTTGAATGGGATCCGTTTGCGATGCCAATCATGTCTGAAGTTGCTGGTACAGTTAAATATGAAGATTTAGTTCAGGGAGCGACATATACAGAGATCCTAGATGCTGTAACGGGTCTTTCTCATAGAGTTGTAACTGAAGCTAAAGCAAAAGAAGATCTTTCCAAGCAACCACGTATCTTTATTTGTGACGATGCAGGTAACCCTATCATCGTTCCAGGTACAAAACGTATTGCTTCCTATTCATTACCTGTTGGTGCGAACGTGGTAGTGAATCCGGGGGATAAAATTGATGGTGGTTTTGTTGTCGCCAAAGTTCAACGTGAATCGACGAAAACGAAAGATATCACAGGGGGTCTACCTCGAGTTGCTGAACTTTTCGAAGCAAGAAAACCTACAAATTCTTCACAGATCGCCGATATCGCAGGAAACATTGAGTATGGTCCTGAGGTTCGTGGCTCTAGAAAAATCATCATTAAGCCTGAAGATGGTTCGGACCCAGTTGTCTACACTATTCCTAAAGGCCGCTATGTGATTGTTAACGAGGGAGATTATGTTCGTCCTGGTGATCAAATTATGGATGGACCTACTAACCCACATGATATTCTTCGTGTCCTTGGTGAGAAAGCGGTTGCTCGTTATATCACTGATGAAATTCAAGAGGTTTATCGCCTTCAAGGTGTTAAGATCGATGATAAGCACATTGAAGTTATCGTTAGCCAAATGTTGAAAAAAGTAGAAATTACAAGTCCTGGTGACTCAGTCTTCGTTGAAGGAGATTCGGTTACAAAGGTTGAGTTTAAGGAAGAAAACGAACGTCTTATCGCTCAGGGCCTCCAGCCTGCAGGGTCAAAATCCCTTCTACTTGGAATTACCAAAGCGTCATTGACTACGGAATCATTCCTTTCTGCTGCATCTTTCCAAGAGACAACGAAAGTTCTTACCCAAGCTGCGCTTGAAGGTAAAAAAGACGTTCTACGTGGATTGAAAGAAAACGTGTTAATGGGACGTCTCATTCCGGCCGGTACAGGAATTCCTCGTTATAAAGGATTTCAAGCAGATATCGCTAAAGAAGAGAACCCTTTCAGCATGAGTTTATAAAATTAATTTAAACTTGTATTAGCCAGTGCGTTTTGTTATAAGCACTGGCTAATCTCTAAAACAATGTAAGGATTGAATTATGCCTACTATTAACCAACTAGTGAGAAAAGGTCGCGATTTGCAGAAATCGAAGACAAAATCTCCGGCGCTTGAAGGATGTCCTCAACGTCGTGGTGTTTGCACACGTGTTTACACAACTACTCCTAAAAAACCAAACTCTGCTCTTCGTAAAGTTTGTAAAGTTAAATTAACTAGCGGTTACGAAATTATTTCGTATATCGGTGGCGAAGGACATAACTTACAAGAACACAGTATCGTGCTTGTGCGTGGCGGACGTGTTAAAGATCTTCCGGGTGTTCGTTACCATACAGTTCGTGGAGCTCTCGATGCTTCTGGTGTTGAAAAACGCCGCAAGCGTCGTTCACTCTACGGTGCTAAAAAACCTAAGAAATAATTAGAGGTCTATATGAGTCGTAAGCATCAAGCTCCACAAAGAGAAGTATTACCTGATCCAAAATATGGTGATATTCTTATTACAAAAGTCATCAACACTCTTATGTATGATGGGAAAAAATCGACTGCGGAGTCAATTTTCTATCAAGCGCTAGACCTTGTTGAAAAGAAAGTAGGCGAAGAGGGTATCAAGGTTTTCAAAAAAGCCATGAATAATATCAAGCCAGCGGTTGAAGTTAAGTCTCGCCGTATCGGTGGGGCCACTTATCAAGTGCCTATCGAGGTTCGCCCTAACCGTAAACAGTCTCTTGCTCTTCGTTGGTTACGTGATTACTCACGTACTCGCGCTGGAAAAACTATGGTTGATAGACTTGCTGATGAAATCATCGATGCTGCTAACAATCGTGGCGGAGCTGTTAAGAAGCGTGAAGACGTTTATAAAATGGCAGAGGCTAACAAGGCTTTCGCTCACCTTAAGTGGTAATTTTACTTTTTAATGAAATCTTCCGAAATTCATAATGTTCGTAATATCGGCATCATGGCCCACATTGATGCCGGTAAAACGACCACCACAGAAAGAATTCTTTTTTATACTGGGAAAAACTACAAAATCGGAGAGGTTCATGAAGGAACCGCTACGATGGACTGGATGGTTCAGGAGCAAGAACGTGGAATCACGATTACTGCAGCTGCCACCACTTGTTTGTGGAACAATTCAGTCATTAATATCATAGATACTCCAGGACACGTAGATTTCACAATTGAAGTTGAGCGCTCACTTAGGGTGCTTGATGGTGCTGTCGGTGTTTTCTGCGCCGTTGGTGGGGTTGAGCCCCAGTCAGAGACGGTATGGGGTCAAGCCGACAAATATAGTGTTCCTCGAATTGCCTTTGTTAATAAAATGGATCGTACAGGTGCTGACTTCTTAGGCGTTATCACCGAAATTCGTGAAAAGCTTGGTAAAAAAGCCGCCGCAATTCAGATGCCTGTTGGTTCAGAAGAAACTTTTACGGGGATGGTCGATCTTCTTACTTTAAAAAAAATGACTTGGTCTGGAAACGATCAGGGTGAAAAATTTCTAGTAGAAGATCTTAAAGGCACCGAACTTGATGAAGCCAAGCTTTATCGGGACGAGCTTCTTGAAACACTTGCTGATTACGATGATAGGCTTGCTGACGATTATTTAAATGGAAATGAAATTTCTGCCGAGGAAATAGAAGTCGCTATTAGAAAAGCCACTATTAAGGATGGATTTATCCCTGTGCTTTGTGGAAGTGCTTTCAAAAATAAAGGCGTCCAGCCTTTGCTCGATGCCATCATTAAGTATCTTCCTTCTCCCCTCGATAAAGGTGAAGTGAAAGGTCACGATGCTAAAGACATTGAAAAAATTGTATCAAGACAACCAGATGAAAAAGAACTTTTCAGTGCACTTGCATTCAAAATTTCGTCTGATCCATTCGTAGGACAAATCACCTATATAAGGATATATTCAGGTGAGCTTACAAGTGGTTCTCAGGTTTTTAATCCACTCGAAAAGAAAAAAGAAAGAATAAATAAAATTCTTCAGATGCATGCAAACAAGCGAACAGAGCTTGAAAGCGCATCAGCTGGAGATATCGTCGCAGTTTCAGGGCTTAAGTTTACAACAACGGGCCAGACGCTGTGTACTGAACATAAGCCAATTATTTTTGATTTGATGGAATTCCCTGAGACCGTGATTTCAATTGCTATTGAGCCTAAAACAAGTGCTGATGAAGATAAGCTTCAGAAGACTCTTGACTATCTTAAAATTGAAGATCCCTCTTTCACATATAGAAATAATAAAGAAACTGGTCAGCTTCTTATATTCGGAATGGGTGAACTTCACCTTGATATTATTACTGACCGACTTGAGCGTGAGTTTAAAGTTGGAGTGAACAAAGGTAATCCTCAGGTTGCTTACCGTGAGTCGATTAATGGCCCTGCTACTGCAGGACACACGTTCCGTCGCGAACTTGCAGGTAAAGGTCAGTTCGGCCAAGCTACAATTCATGTGGAGCCAGTTGAAGGCAGTCCAGAAGTTAAAGTTGAATTTAAGAAAAAAGAAAAAGGCATTCCTGAAGAAATTTATGAAGCCGTTAAACGAGGTATCATTGAGTCCGCTCCTGGTGGAGCGATGGCTGGATATGCTCTTATTGGGGTTAAAGCCACTGTAGAATCTATTGATTTTAATGAAGCTGAATCTTCAGATGTTGCTTATACAATTGCAGCTTCAATGGCTTTTAAAGAAGCTTGTCAAAAGGCAGGCTTAGTTCTTATGGAACCAATTATGGCCCTTGAAGTTACAACACCAAGTGACTATGCGGGTGATGTCATAGCTGATGTGAATGCTAAACGTGGCAGAATACTCGGGATTGATCCCAAACATAATAAAGATGTTCTGAAGGCAGAAGTTCCATTGTCAGAAATGTTCGGATATAGTACTCAGCTCCGATCTAAAACCCAAGGTCGGGCGAGCTTTACTCTTACATTTAAAAGATATGAAGCCTTAACACATAACCAAGCAAAAGAAATTCTACAGAAGCGTGGGATTTACATTTAGAGGAGTAGCCAGATGGCAAAAGAAAAATTTGATCGTAGTAAGCCGCACGTAAATATCGGAACTATTGGTCACGTGGATCACGGTAAAACAACGTTAACAGCAGCGATCACAATGACTATGGCGAAGATTCATGGTGGATCGGCAAAGTCTTATGCTGATATTGATTCTGCTCCAGAAGAGAAAGCTCGTGGTATTACGATTAATACGGCCCACGTAGAATATACAACAGCGAACCGTCACTATGCTCACGTAGACTGTCCAGGACACGCGGATTATGTTAAAAACATGATCACAGGTGCGGCCCAGATGGATGGAGCAATTTTAGTGGTTGCAGCGACAGATGGCCCTATGCCACAGACACGTGAACACATTCTTCTTGCTCGTCAAGTTGGAGTTCCGGCGTTGGTTGTATTTATGAATAAAATCGATATAGCAGATCCTGAACTTGCAGATCTCGTAGAGATGGAGATCAGAGAACTTCTTTCTAAATATCAATATCCTGGTGATGATATTCCTATAGTTAAGGGTTCAGCACTTGCAGCAGTTGAAGGTAAAAATCCTGAGCTTGGCGAGAAGGCGATCGTTAAACTTATGGAAGAAGTGGATGCTTATATTCCAACACCAGCTCGTGATATTGATAAGCCTTTTCTTATGCCTGTTGAGGACGTGTTCTCAATTTCGGGCCGTGGAACGGTAGTAACAGGTCGTATTGAGCGTGGAATTGTTAAAGTAGGGGAAGAGATCGACATCATTGGTCTTAAAGATCTTCAGAAGACAGTAATTACTGGTGTTGAGATGTTCCGCAAGCTTCTTGATGAAGGTCGTGCTGGGGATAACGTTGGTCTTCTTCTTCGTGGAACGAAGAGAGAGGATATTGAGCGTGGACAGTGTTTGATCAAGCCGGGAACAGTTAAGCCTCATGCTAAGTTTCGTTGTGAAGTGTACGTTTTAACTAAAGAAGAGGGTGGACGTCATACACCAATTTTTAAAGGTTATCGTCCACAGTTTTATTTCCGTACAACTGATGTAACAGGTTCAATCACTCTAAATGAGGGTGTTGAGATGATTATGCCTGGAGATAATACTTCTTTTGGCGTCGAGCTTATTGCTCCTATTGCTATGGAGAAGGGTCTACGTTTTGCGATTCGCGAAGGTGGCCGTACGATTGGCGCTGGTACAGTGTCTGATATTGTTGCTTAATATTAATAATTGAAAGAATGAGCTTTACAAAGGCTCACTCTTTCAATAGTTTCTCGATAAAAATTTTGGAGATTAGATGAAAACCAACAAACTTAGAATTAAGCTTCGTGCTTATGACTACAATATCCTTGATGCCTCGGTTCAAGAGATAGTGCAAACAGCTAAAAACACTGGCGCCAGAGTTGCTGGGCCTATTCCTCTACCTACTGAGATCAATAAGTATACTGTCCTTCGGTCACCACATATCGATAAAAAGTCTCGTGAACAATTTGAGATGCGTACGCATAAACGTCTTATCGATATCATTGAGCCAACTCAGCAAACTGTTGACAGTTTAATGAAGCTCGACTTGTCAGCTGGTGTTGACGTAGAGATTAAGTACTAGTATAAAGCTTCAACGCTTTTTGTAGTTTAGTTTATTTTATTAACCATGAATGCATCCCTGAAAGAGGGTGATGCTGTGGAGGGCGAATGTCAGACGCTAAAATTAGTCTGCCTGCTTTTTACGGAATTAAAGCTGGTATGACCAGAATTTTTGATCAAAACGGTAATCACGTTCCGGTGACTGTCGTTAAATTAATTCCGAACGTTATTTCCCAAGTTAAAACAGTAGAGAAAGATGGCTACACAGCTTACCAGGTAGCTTACAACGAGAAACGTGAGTCTCTTGTTACTAAGCCTGCTAAGGGTCATCTTAAAAAAGCATCTATTGAGAAAGCTCTTTCTGAAGTTTCAGAAATTAAAATGAGCGAAGTATCTCCAGATGCTCTTGGTAAAGAGGCTTCATTGGAGCAATTCCCTGTAGCTACATTCGTTGATGTTACCGGCCCTTCTAAGGGTAAAGGTTTCGCTGGCGTTATGAAGCGATATAATTTCCAAGGTGGTCCAGCTGCTCACGGTTCACACTTCCACCGTCGTCCAGGTTCAATCGGATGTCGTGCAACTCCAGCTCGCGTTTTTGCTAATAAGAAGATGCCTGGTCATTTAGGTGTTGAGACATCAACGGTACAAAATATCCAAGTGGTAGAAGTTAATATGGAAGCAGGATATATGCTTCTTAGAGGCTCAATCCCTGGCTCAAAAAACGGTTTCGTAAAAATTGCGAAAGCCGTCAAGAAAGCGTAAGGGGAGGTAGATTATGACTGATGTAACATTATTGAATAGTAAATTTGAAAAATCCGGCTCTGTAAAAGCAGCCTGTGATTTATCTCCAGATTCCATAAACGGAACTGTTGTTCACCAAGTTGTTAAAGCAATTTTGGCTGGACGTCGTCAGGGAACTGCGGCAACTAAAACAAAAGCTCTTGTTTCTGGTGGTGGTAAAAAACCTTTCAAGCAAAAAGGAACTGGTAACGCTCGTCAAGGGTCTACTCGTTCTCCTTTGATGCCTGGGGGCGGAACTGTATTTGGGCCAACACCACGTGATTATACTCAGAAAGTTAATAAGAAGATGATGCTTAATGCTGTTGCTTCTGTTCTTGCTGATAAGTATCAAGCAGGAAAGCTTCACGTTGTTGAAAAAATTGAATCTACAGGTAAAACAAAAGACATGTTCAAAACGCTTACCGACAAGAAGCTACTTCCTGCTCTTGTTGTTACAGCTGAGTTGAATGAAAAAGTAAGTCGTTCAGTAGGTAACCTTGAAAGAGCTAAGTATGCTCCAGTAGATGGATTCAGTGTTTACGAAGCAATCAAATTCGAAAACCTTATCATCGAAAAAGGTGCTTTTGAAAAATTATTAAGCAGGCTGGTGTAAGATGTTAGGTTTAGAAAGCGTTCTTGTTAAACCACTATTAACTGAAAAAACGTCTAAAGAGACAGAAGCTTACAATCGCTACGCCTTCGTAGTGAATGTAAAAGCGAATAAAAACCAAATCAAAAGTGCTGTTGAAAAGTTCTTTGATGTTAAGGTTGTTAACGTTCGCACTTCAACTCTTCCAGGCAAAACAAAACGTGCTGGTAAGGGCTTTAAGAAGACTTCGTATTCGAAGAAAGCTTATGTTCAACTCCAGGATGGCCAGAAGATTGAATTCTTTAAAGGCATTTAAGGTAAAGGGTTAAGGCTATGTCAAATTTAAAAAAATTCAGACCAATTACACCATCTCAGCGTGAGATGGTTGTAGTTACAGGTGATATTACAAAAGGTGTTGCTCCAGAAAAATCTCTTCTTGCTATTAAGAGGAAGAAGGGTGGACGTAACTCTCAAGGTGTAATTACAACTCGTCATATCGGTGGAGGAGCTAAGCAAAAGTATCGTTTGATTGATTTTAAACGCGACAAGCTTGACATCCCGGCAACTGTTAAGACTATCGAGCACGATCCAAACAGAACATGTAACATTGCTCTTGTGATTTATGCTGATGGTTTTAAAGCGTACATTATCGCTCCAGTTGGCTTAAAAGTCGGTGACGTTGTTGTTTCTTCAGACAACGCAGATATTAAAGCTGGTAACTCTAAACTTCTTAAAGATATCCCAGTTGGTACTCTTGTTCATAACGTTGAGTTAAATCCTAAGCGTGGTGGTCAGATGGCTCGCTCTGCTGGATCATACGCTCAATTGATGGCTAAAGAAGGTGAGTATGCCCTTCTACGTTTGCCATCAGGTGAATTAAGAAAAGTAAAATCTGATTGTCGCGCTACTATCGGTCAAGTTGGCAAGATCGAGCACGAACTTGCAAACATTGGTAAGGCTGGTAAGAATCGTCATCGTGGTATCCGTCCAACAGTACGTGGTGTGGTTATGAACCCAGTTGATCACCCACACGGTGGTGGTGAAGGTCGTACTTCTGGTGGTCGTCATCCTGTGACGCCTTGGGGTCTTCCAACTCGTGGATTCAAAACGAGAAAGAACAAGAGAACAAATCAGTTCATCGTTAAGAGAAGAAAGTAAGGGGTAATTAGATGGCACGTTCAGTAAAAAAAGGTCCTTTTGTTGACACTTATCTCTTCAAAAAAGCTGAAGAGGCAAGAAAGAACACAAAAGGTAATACAGTTATAAAAACTTGGTCACGTCGTTCAACGATTGTTCCAGACTTCATCGGTCTAACCTTTGCTGTGCACAACGGTAAAAAGTTCACTCCGGTTTATGTAACTGACAATATGGTAGGACATAAGTTTGGTGAGTTTTCAATCACAAGAACTTTCACTGGCCATGGTGCAGGCGATAAGAAAGCGGATGCTAAGGGGTAATCAATGATCACAGTTAAAAATAACAATGTTGGAACTTCAGCTCGTAAGGTTAGACAAGTCGTAAACTTGGTTCGCAGAAAGAAAGTTGAAGAAGCATTAAGAATTCTTCGCTTTTGCGAAAAGAAAGAGACAGCTATTATTGTTACAAAACTCATTAATAGTGCACTAGCAATTGCTTCTGAATCTAAGAAGTATGACCTAGATAATCTCGTTGTTGAAATGATTAAAGTAGATGAAGGTCCAGCTCTTAAGCGTATTATGCCAAGAGCTCAAGGCCGTGCTTATCAAATTAGCAAAGAATCAAGTTATATTACTCTAGCGCTTAAAGAAGCTTAATCAAGGGAAAGACTAAATGGGACAAAAGGTTAATCCGTACAGCTTTAGATTAGGTTATATCAAGACCTGGCACTCTAACTGGTACGTTAAAAACAACTACGCAACAATCTTTCAACAAGATCTAGCGATCCGTGCATATATCGATACTGAACTAGCACAAGCCGCGATTGCGAAAACTGAAATTACACGTACTGCGGACCAAGTAAAAGTTACAGTATATTCAGCTAAGCCAGGCGTAGCTATCGGGAAGAAAGGCACAGGTATTGAAAAAATACGTAATGATTTGAAGAAAATCACTAACTGCCCTTTATTTTTCAATATTGCTGAGGTAAAGCGTCCTGATTCTGAAGCTAAACTTATTGCTGAAAACATTGCTCAACAACTTGAAAAACGTGTGGCTTTCCGTCGCGCGATGAAAAAAGTTATGACTTCTGCTTTCCGTTCCGGTGTTAAGGGAATCAAAGTTAAATGTTCTGGCCGACTTGGTGGAGCTGAAATCGCTCGTACTGAAGGTTATGCTGAGAAGAAAGTTCCTCTCCATACACTTCGTGCTGATATCGATTACAACACTGCTCAAGCCAAAACTACATACGGCATCATTGGTGTTAAAGTATGGGTTTATAAAGGCGAGATTTACAAATAATTAGAAATACTTAGAGGTATTATATGTTAAGTCCTAAAAGAGTAAAACACAGAAAGATGCAGAAAGGTCGTATGACCGGTGCTGCTCATTCTGGTAACACAATTACTTTTGGTGAGTACGGTCTTCAAGCACTTACCTGCGGTTTTATTACTAACCGTCAAATTGAAGCTGCACGTATTGCTATCTCACGCGAAACTAAGCGTGGTGGAAATATGTGGATTAAAATCTTCCCTGATAAATCTTTAACTAAAAAACCAGCCGAAGTTCGTATGGGTAAAGGAAAAGGTTCGCCAGAGGAGTGGGTTGCTGTTATTAAGCCTGGCCGTATTCTTTTTGAAATCGGTGGCGTAGACAAGGCAACTGCTGATGCTGCTCTTCGATTAGCCAAATATAAACTTCCAGTTAGAACGAAAATCGTATCTAAAGCAGATCTAGAGGCTGTAAAAGCTGCCACGAAGACTGTAAATAAACTGGATTAGTAGAGGTAGTTATGTTAAAAACCAGCGAAATTTCAAAACTTAGTGCAAAAGAAATTACTGAGAAAGTAACGAGTCTTAAGTCTGAACTGTTTAACAACAGATTCACAAAGTTCACAACTGGCTCTGATAAGCCACATAAAGTGAAAGATCTTAAGAAAGACATTGCTCGTCTTCTTACATTTCAAAACGCTAAAACTAAATAGGTGAACCCATGAGCACAACATTTAAAAGAACACTTACCGGTGAAGTTGTAAGCGACAAAACAGCTAAAACACTCGTTGTTAGAGTTGAGCGTAAAACAATGCACCCTAAGTATAACAAGTTCGTGACAACATCTAAGAAGTACCATGTTCATGATGAAACAGAACAGGCTTCAGCAGGTAACGTTGTCACAATTATTGAATCAAAGCCCTACTCTAAATTAAAGAGATGGGAACTTGTTTCTATTCAGAAGTAGTGGAGTAATTTTATGATTCAACAACAATCGATTCTGGATGTAGCCGATAACTCGGGTGCCAAGACTGTTCAGTGTATTAAAGTTCTGGGCGGATCTAAGCATATGAGTGCCAATGTAGGCGACGTTATCGTCGTAGCCGTTCAGCAAGCAATTTCTGGCGGTAAGGTTAAGAAAGGTGATGTTAAAAAAGCTGTTATCGTTCGTACTGTTTATCCAGTAAGACGCGAAGATGGTTCATATATTAATTTTGATACAAACAGCGTGGTTCTTATTGCAGCAAATAACGAACCAATTGGTACACGTATTTTTGGGCCCGTCGCGAGAGAGTTAAGAAACAAGAGCTTTTCGAAGATCTGTTCACTCGCTCACGAAGTGCTCTAATCAGCGTGTAAGAGAGGAGAATATGCAAAAGCTGAAAGTAAACGACACGATTCAAGTCCTGGCCGGTAAAGATAAAGGCAAACAGGGCAAGATCAAGTCAATCAACTTCAAAACAGATCGTGTTTTGGTTGAAGGTGTAAACGTAGTTAAAAAAGCAATCAAACCGAACCAGCAAAATCAGCAGGGCGGAATTGTGGATATGGAAAAAGCCATCCATATCAGTAACGTTGCTCTATTGGATCCAAAAAATGGAAAGCCAACAAGAGTATCTGTTAAAAAAATCGGTGGCAAAAACACAAGAGTTGCCGCTAAGAGCAAGTCGGAAATTAAGTAATCTGAGGATAATATATGGCACGTTTAAAAGCTCTGTATGATTCAGAGGTAAAAAAGAATATGATGGAAAAGTTCAAGTATGCGAACGTTCATCAAATTCCTAAATTAGAAAAAATCATCGTTAACTGTGTTACTCGTGATGCGGTTTCAAACGGAAAAATTGTTGATAGTATTGTGACTGACTTAGCTGCAGTAACTGGTCAAAAACCTGTTGTTTCTCGTGCTAAAAAATCAATCGCATCATTTAAACTTCGTGAAGGTCAGGCACTTGGTGCTTTCGTAACTCTTCGCGGAGAAACAATGTATGAATTTCTTGATCGTCTCATTAACCTTTCTCTCCCTCGCGTAAAAGACTTTCGTGGTCTTTCTCCGAAAGGATTTGACGGAAAAGGTAACTATACAATGGGACTGAAAGAGCAAATTATTTTTCCGGAAATCGACTACGATAAAATCGATAAGATTCGCGGTCTAGGAATTAGTTTTGTTACAACAGCAACCACTAACGAAGAAGGGCGCGATTTGCTTAAGCATTTCGGTATGCCTTTCAGAGAAAGATAATAGAGGGCAATGCATGGCACGTTTAAGCGCAGTCATTAAGAACAAGAAAAGAGAAAAACTAGCTAAGAAATATGGTCCAAAACTTGCTGAACTAAGAAGAAAAGCAATTGACCCTAAACTTACAGACGAAGAAAGAGATGCAGCTCGTACAAAGCTTCAAAAAGTTCCTCGTAATGCTCACCCTGCAAGAGTGCGCAATCGTTGTGAGTTAACCGGTAGACCGAGAGCGGTTTATCGTGATTTCAAGCTTTGTCGTAACAAGTTTAGAGAATTAGCAAGTAATGGTCTCATCCCAGGTGTGATCAAAGCTAGCTGGTAAGAAGGGGATATATTTTATGATGACAGATCCTATCGCAGATATGCTAACAAGAATCCGCAATGCAAATAAAGCGGGTTTAGATAAGTTGGAAGTTCCAGCAAGCAAAATTAAAGCAAACGTTTGTCGTGTGCTTAAAGAAGAAGGCTTTATTAAGTCTTTCAAGCTAGCTGCTAAGTCTCCTTCTGAGATCGTAATTAAAATCGGTCTTAAAGAGGGTGCAATTGTTGGTATTAAGAGAATTTCGACCCCGGGACTAAGAGTTTATAAAGGCTACCGTGAAATGCCGCGAGTTCTAAGTGGACTTGGTGTTTCCGTTGTTTCCACTTCTGCAGGAATTATATCTTCCCGCAAAGCAGCCGGTCTAAAACTTGGTGGCGAAATCGTTTGTAACATTTGGTAATGGAGTGAGTTATGTCACGTATTGGTAAAAAGCCTATTGGCCTTCCTGATAAAGTAGAAGTTAAATTAGACGGTTCAACCGTCGATGTGAAAGGTCCTAAAGGCCATCTTACTTATACGTTCCGCAAGGAAGTTAAAGTAGAGAAAGCTGAAAAGGAACTTCTTGTTGTTCCGGGTGAGAAAACGCCCAAAACTGATGCTCTTTGGGGGCTATCAAGAACAATTTTAAGTAACATGGTAACAGGGGTAACGACTGGATTTGTTAAAACTCTTGAGTTTAATGGTGTAGGTTATAAAGCTGCCGTTTCTGGTAGTAACTTAACTCTTAACCTTGGTTATTCTCACCCAATTGACTACAAGCTCCCTCAGGGAATTGAAGCTAAAGTTGTTAAGAATACTATTGAAATTCATGGTTGCGACAAGGAGCTAGTTGGCTTTGTTGCAGCTCAAGTTCGTTCATACAGAGAGCCTGAACCCTACAAAGGAAAAGGCTTAAAGTATATTGACGAAAAGATCATTAGAAAAGCTGGTAAAACAGGTGCTAAAAAATAATAGGTGAGTTATGAGAAAAAATATTGCAAAAATTAAAAATGAATCTAAAGCTAAAGAATATCGCCGTAAACTATCTATTCGTAAAAAGGTTATCGGTTCAGCTGAAGCCCCTCGCTTGTGCGTAACAAAAACAAACAAGCATTTACGAGTTCAAGCTATTGACGACGTTATGTCAGCTACATTGTTCTCAGTTCAGACCTACGGGAAAATGAAGGCGGCGGATCAGGCAAATGCTGAAGGTGCCAAGAAAGTTGGTCTAGCAGTTTCAGCTTTGCTTAAGAAGAGCAATCTTAGTAAGGCTGTTTTTGACAGAAGCGGGAAGCAGTACACAGGCGTAATTAAAGCACTTGCTGACTCTATCCGTGAAAACGGTATTCAAATCTAATCAGGGGACTTTATGAGCGCAGAAAATAAGAACGAAAACACAGAAAATGAAACAGACGGAAAATCTGAGAAAAAGGGCGGAAAACGTCCTCATCAACGTGCTCCGAAGCAAGAAAAGAAAGCAGCGTCCCAAGACGGCATAAACGTTGATCTTGAAGAAAGGGTTGTTGCAGTTAACCGAGTAGCTAAAGTAGTGAAAGGGGGGCGGCGTTTCTCTTTCGCTGCTCTAATCGTTGTCGGCGATAAAAATGGTAAAGTTGGTTACGGACTTGGAAAAGCAAAAGAAGTTCCAGATGCTATCCGCAAAGCTGGCATGAAAGCATCAAAACGTATGATCAAAGTTTCAATAGAGAATGGAACTATACCCCACGAGGTGCTTGGATTGTTTGGTGCCGGAGAAGTTCTACTTAAGCCAGCCGGGGACGGTACAGGAATCAAGGCAGCAGGTGCATGTCGCTCGATCCTTGAACTAGCGGGAGTTAAAAACGTTCTTACAAAATCTGTTCGTGGAAGCAATCCACACAATATTGTCAAAGCAACTTTCCACGCTCTTAAGAGCCTTCGCTCACTTGAAGAAGTAGCAAATGTTCGTGGCGTAAATTCGAAAGGTCTTCGCATGAAGGCTAAAGCTTCAAAAGCTTAAGGTGAGATATGAATAAGCAAATTACAGTAAAGCTAAAAAGAAGTGTCGTCGGTTGTACAGAAAAGCAAAAAGCTACAATTAGAGGTCTTGGTCTTAGACGAATTAACCACGCAAAAACACTTGAGAATACTCCTGCTGTTCGCGGTATGGTTAAAGCTATGATCCAATGGCTAGAAATTGTTCAATAATTAGAGGTTATGTATGTTAACGCTTAAAACACTAAAAAGCCCAAGAGGCACAAACAAAAATACTAAGCGTATCGGTCGTGGACAAGGTTCAGGTCAGGGTACACAAGCTGGTAAGGGTCATAAAGGTCAAAAAGCTCGCTCCGGGGGTGGTATACGTATCGGCTTCGAGGGTGGTCAAATGCCCCTTTATCGTCGACTTCCTAAAGTAGGTTTTTCGAATGCTCCATTTAAGACAGAGTACGCAGTTCTTAACTTGGAAAAGCTTGCTACTAAGTTTGAAAACGAAGTCGTAACGAGAGAAACATTAGTTGAGAAGGGATTCTTGAGCGGGATAAACAAATCTCTACCTCTGAAAATTCTAGCGAAGGGTGAGTTTAACAAGGCTCTTACCTTCAAAGGCATTGAAAAGTTCTCTGTCAAAGCTTTGGAATTGATTAAAAAAGCCGGCGGCAAAGTTGAGAATGCTTAATCTTTAAGAAGGGATACAGGGATGTCATCAAATGTTTCAAAACTTGAAGAGCTAAAAAAACGAGTTTTTTTTACGATCCTAATGTTGGGGATATACAGAGTTGCAACTCAGGTCCCAACACCCGGTGTAGACGGAGGGGCTCTATCTTCATTCTTTGACGGAATGAAGGGTTCACTGTTTAGTGTATTCAATACATTTTCCGGCGGTGCCCTTGAGAGATTTTCGGTCCTCGCTCTAGGGATAATGCCATACATTACCTCCTCGATTATTTTCAGCCTTCTTTCCTATTCGATCCCAGCATTGGGCGAGTTACAGAAAGAGCCAGACGGACATAAACGAATTTCTCAGTATACACGCTACGCAACAGTGGTTCTTTGCTTTTTTCAAGGGTACGGCTTAGCCGTTGGCCTTGAAAATATTAAGAGCCCGAACGGGTTGCCGGTTGTTATTGATCCAGGAATGTCTTTTAGGCTTCTAACGGTGATAAGTTTAACAGCGGGAACAATGTTTGTAATGTGGCTTGGTGAGCAGATTACTGAGCGTGGTATCGGAAATGGAATTTCGCTTATTATTTTTGCCGGTATTGCAGCAGGGATTCCTCGCGGAATTCGAGACACATTTACGCTTCTCCAAAATGGGGAAATGAGCGCAATCAATCTTCTTATTGTTTTGGGAATTATGCTGATTTCTTTCTGGTTTATTATATATGTTGAGAGAGCATTCAGGAAGGTTCCTGTACAGTATGCGAAAAGGGTTGTGAATAACCGTGTATTCGGTGGCCAGTCATCCCATTTACCTATTAAGGTTAATATTTCAGGTGTTATGCCTCCGATCTTTGCGAGCGCACTCCTAGGGTTTCCTACAACAATTTCTCAGTTCATACCCCAAGAGAGTCCTGTAAAGAACTATTTTACCAATATAGAGCAACTGTTCTATCCAGGTAAAATGCTTTACAATTTAGTATTTGTAGGGCTTATTATTTTCTTTGCCTACTTTTACTCAACAATACAGTTTAAAACAGACGACGTTTCCGAGTCGCTTAAGAAAAATGGTGGATTCATTCCTGGTATTCGTCCGGGTGAACAGACAGCAGATTTCCTTAACCAGGTCATTAGCCGCCTAACCCTTGTCGGGGCTTTGTACGTTGCTGGAATTTGTATAATGCCGGCGATATTATTTAATTATGCCAAGGTGCCTTTTTACTTCGGTGGTACCTCTCTGTTAATTTTGGTTGGTGTTGCTATTGACACGATGGCACAAGCGGAGAGCTTTATGATTTCCCAGCGTCTTGATACGGCATACAAGGTCAAGGGTAAGTACTCTGGCGTCAAAAGGTTTTAATAAGAATGAAGCCACACTTGATCTTTATAGGAGCGCCTGGCTCTGGAAAGGGAACACAGGCCGCAAAGCTCAATAGTGAGAGAGGCTTTAAGCACGTCTCAACCGGCGACCTGCTCAGAGCTGAGATTTTAAAGAAATCTTCACTCGGACTAGAGGTCAAGCAGGTTATGGATGAAGGTAAATTAGTTTCGGACGAACTCGTTATTCGCCTCCTTCAGGCAAATATCGACCTTCAAACGTCTCAGTATATCTTTGATGGTTACCCTCGTAATCTTGCCCAGTCTCAAACACTGGACCAGGAAGTACTAAAGGGATCGTCATCGGTTGCAGTATATTTTGAAATTGACATGGGTAAGTTGGTAGCCCGACTTACTAATCGCAGAACCTGTAAGGACTGCGGTACTATTTATAATTTACTCTCGAAAAAGCCTAAGAATGAGGGCGTGTGCGATCAGTGCGGTAGTACAAATCTCGTACAGAGAGCGGATGATAAGGAAGAGGTGATCAGTAATCGCCTCAAGGTTTTTCAGGAAACCATATCCCCCGTTCTTAGTTACTACCAAGATCTTGGTCGTTTAGTGAGAGTGGATGCTGAAAAGTCAGTTGACGAAATTTTTCAAAAAATTTCGTCAAAATTGTGACGATTTGGAATTAAATTTATTGTCTTATAGTTTTTATTTTTATATAAGGTCACTTACTTTTTAGGACGGGCAATGGCAGAGTCAACTGACACTATTGAAGTGGAGGGTGAAGTTCTTGAACTTTTACCGAATACACGTTTTAGAGTGAAACTTCCCAATGGACATGTGGTCTTAGCTCACATTAGCGGGAAGATGAGAATGAATTTTATTAAGATTTTGCCTGGCGATAAAGTCGTTATCGAAATCAGCAAATATGACCTAGATAAGGGTCGAATCATTTTTAGAAGCAAGGGTTAATTATGAAAGTTAGATCGTCAGTTAAACCAATTTGTAAAGATTGCAAAGTTGTAAAGCGTCAGGGTGTTTTACGAGTAATTTGTAAAGTGAATCCGAAGCATAAGCAAAAACAAGGCTAGTAGGAGAAATATGGCACGTTTATTAGGTGTAGACTTACCAAGAAATAAGTCAATGAGAATTGCTTTAAGAGCAATTTATGGTGTGGGTCCAAAGGTGGCAGTTGATGTATTGGCTGCTGTTGGAATAGATCCTAACAAGAGCTCTAACGAAATATCTGAAGAAGAAGTTCAGCAGATCCGTACAGCTTTAGATGAGTACACGGTTGAGGGTGACCTTCGTCGGGAGATTGCTCTTAATATTAAGCGATTGAGGGATCTAGGTTGTTACCGTGGTATCCGTCATCGTCGAGGTCTTCCTGTTCGTGGTCAGCGTACACATACGAATGCCCGTACAAGAAAAGGGCCAGCGGTTGCTATTGCTGGTAAAAAATCAATCAAAGCGATGAAATAATTTAAGGTAGGAACATATGGCTCAAACTAATGCACAAGCAGCTAATCAGACTAATAAGCCGACAACTGCTAAGAAAAAAACTAGAAAAAACCTAAATCATGGGGTTTGTCATATCCACGCTTCTTTTAATAATACAATTGTTACAATTAGCGATGCTGAAGGTAATGCTGTTGTTTGGGCAAGTGCTGGTGGGCTAGGTTTTCGCGGCTCTAAAAAATCAACTCCGTTCGCTGCTCAAGTTGCTTCTCAGGAAGCTGCGAAAAAAGCTGCCGAGCATGGTCTTAACTCTGTAGATGTAAAAGTTAAAGGACCTGGCGCTGGACGTGAAAACGCTATACGCGCTCTTCTTGCAGCTGGCTTAAGAATTACTTCTGTAGCTGATATGAGTCCGATGCCTCATAATGGTTGTCGTGCTCCAAAGAGAAGAAGAGTTTAAGCATTTTTTAAAGCTAATTTAGGAGTTAATAGATGAATTCTTTTATGAGTAAAAATTGGGCTGGAATGATTCGCCCCGCGGCCCTTGAAGTAGATACTGAAGGTCTTAAGTCTAACTATGGAAAGTTCACGGCTAAGCCGCTTGAACGTGGTTATGGTCTTACTCTAGGAAACTCTCTAAGAAGAGTTCTCCTTTCGTCTTTGCAAGGTGCTGGTATCGTTGCGGTTAAGGTTGATGGTGTGGACCACGAGTTTGGGACAATCAATAATATTAAAGAAGAAGTATCAGAAATCATTTTGAATCTTAAAGAAATACGCTTCAAACTTGCTGACAAAGAAGAGATAACTCTGGTTCTTGAAAAGAATTCGGAAGGTCCCGTGAGAGCAAGTGATATCTCGGAAAGTACGCATGTGAAGGTTTTAAATCCTGATCATGTTATCGCAAACGTATCTTCTGGTGGCTCAATCCGTATGGAGCTTAAAATTGCCCGAGGTAAGGGATATGTTACAGCTTTGGACAACAAAGATTCATTTGACCTGCCTATCGGTTGGATTTATGTTGATACGCTTTTCTCTCCAGTTCACCGTGTAAATTATACTGTTACCAATAGTCGTGTTGGTAAGAGAACAGATTACGATAAATTAACACTAGAAGTTTGGACAAATGCTGGGATCGATCCAGTAGATGCCGTAGCGATATCAGCTAAAATTCTACGTGATCAGCTTTCTGTGTTTCTTAATTTTGAAGACAAGGATGCTCCAACTGAAGTTAAGCCTGCTGTATCTGCAGGGTCTGCAGGTGTAGCTAATGAGGCTCTCCTTAAGCCGGTTTCAGAACTAGAGCTATCAGTTCGTTCTGCGAATTGTTTACAAAATGCAAACATTAAATACATTTATGAATTAGTTTCTAAGACGGAAGGCGAAATGCTTCGTACAAAAAACTTTGGTCGCAAGTCTTTGAATGAGATCAAAGAGATTTTGAATACTATGGGGCTTGGTCTTGGAATGAAAGTTGACAACATTATGAAGCAACAGCACGCTGAATAAAGAAGCGTCCTAGCAGGAGATTTTATGAGACATGGTAATCACAAATACAAACTTGGTGTAAAACCTCAGCACCGTAAGGCTCTTGTTCAGAACCTTTCCTGTGAGTTAATTACCCACGGTAAAATTAAAACAACTGAAACAAAGGCTAAGGCCATCAAGCCTTACGTGGAAAAGCTAGTTACTCTAGCTAAAAATGATACGATTGCTAATCGCCGTCTTGCCTTTACGAAGCTTAGCAATAAAGAAGCTGTTAAGGCACTTTTTGATATCGTTGCACCGAAGTTTAAGCAACGTCCAGGTGGTTACACCCGTCTACTTAAAATTGCTGAAGGCAGGCTCGGTGATGGAGCTAGAGAAGCTTATATAGCTTTTGTTGAATAATTTAAAAATTAGAACATCAATGGAAAGCCTTCTCAGTACTTACCTGAGAAGGCTTTTTTAATTTTATGCTTAAACGTTTACTATTAATTACTTCGATCATAACTATTACATTTTTTTATACACTCTATACTAAAAGTTCACTTCAGTCTCAGTTGGCAAGTGAAACAAAATTTGATTCTGTGTTAACCAGCATGCCTTCAGCTACTTTTGAAACCTTGGATGGCAAACCCTATAGTTTGGATGAGCTCTATAAAACTGAGCCTCCTGGACTCATGATTCTTCATTACTGGGGAACATGGTGTGCTCCTTGTGAAGCTGAGTTGCCAGAACTTTTAGACCTGGTTAAACAGCTCGAAACAAAGCCGGGCGTTAAGTTTTTACTGGTTGCAACTAATGATGAAGTAAATAAAGTGAAAAAACATTTAAAGACTTTAAAAAATGCTGACAGGGCAAATGTTGTTTGGCTGTTAGATAATAAAAACGTTCATAGGGATCTTTTTGGTACAATTCGTGTGCCTGAGACGTATGTGTTTTCGTCGGATAAGGCCACATTAAGAAAGTTTATAGGGCCACAAGAGTGGAATAAAACGGTATTTTTCCAAACTTTCGTCGAACTTTTGCAGATTTCTACACGCAAAATGTAAATAAAATCCTCATCTCGAAATTCTCATGTCAAGAAAACTGACAATCTGCCGATAAGTTAGACGATTAACTTAAAAGTGTTCATGGAATGGACATTTTTTTAGAGGAGAAAATCTATGATTGACTGGAAATCCATTAAAGAACTTCACGTAAATAAGAAGCTTGAGCAGATTATTGGTGGTTGGTATGGCCTTGATATTTTCTATGTCGATGACCAAGGGCGAGTTCAACTTTTAATGAACCAGCAGGACTATCCTTTTAAATCGCCATTTTTCAAATTACAACTTTCACAATCATTCGGTCACGATTGGCTTGAGGCGGATGTAGAAAAAGTCTTTGAAGCTTTTGGAGCTTCTAACGATCAACACATTGAGTTTGAATCATTCTTTCCGAAAGTTTATGGGTTTGCCCATAAAGTAGTCGTGGAAGGCGAAGTGCAAGGAGCCATTTTTGCTTATCCATATATCAAGGAAACCTGCACATCTGAGGATATGGAAAAAATTGTGAAAAAGATGGTTGAATGTGGAGTGAATGAATTAGAGGCCAGTGCTTCAGTTACAAAGATGAAGAAGTTCACTGAAAAAGATTTTAGTAAAATGAAGGAGCTTGTTGGAATTGTGGGGGACGAAGTGTCCACATTCCATTCAGAGATTTCAAAACGAGAGGCTCGCATTTTGGATCTTAACTCAGAGTTAGGAAATAAATATCGTTATCATAACCTTATTGGTAAATCGAAGAAGATGCAGCAGGTTTATCATCTTCTTTCGAAAGTCTCGAGTTCAGAGTCCACGATTTTGATTCAAGGGGAAAATGGCACAGGTAAGGAAATGGTGGCGAAAGCGATACATTTTAATTCGCCAAGAAAAGATGCTGTCTTTATGGCGGTGAATTGCTCTGCATTTAACGATAATCTTTTAGATTCAGAACTTTTTGGCCACGTGAAGGGTGCTTTTACAGGGGCTATCAAGGACAAAAAAGGTGTCTTTGAGGTGACCAATGGAGGAACACTTTTCATGGATGAAATTGGGGATACTTCACCGTCCATGCAGGTAAAACTTCTTCGTATTCTTCAAGAAGGAACGTATATGCCAGTAGGGGCTACTACTCCTAAAAAAGTAAATGTAAGAATCATTGCGGCCACAAATAAAAATCTCAAAGAGATGATTGCGAAAGGTGAATTTCGAGAGGATTTATATTATCGAATCAATGTCATTAACGTGGCATTACCATCGCTTCGTGAAAGACAGGAAGATATTCCCGTTTTGATGGATTTTTTCATTCAGAAGCGTTGTGAAGAAGTGGGTCTTCCACTTAAAGCATTCTCAAAGAAGTGTTTAGAAAAAATGTTAGACCATGCTTGGCCAGGTAATGTACGTGAACTTCAAAACGAAGTTGAGCGTCTGGTTGTTCTTGCGGGTGATGATAAAATGATTACGCCCGACATGCTTTCGGCAAGAATCCTAGAAAGTGGGGAAACTCGTCATGCTGGACATGGAAGTAGTGCAGCAGGAAGTTTCTTAAAAGGCATCAATACGAACGGATCACTAAAAGATGCTTTAGAGGAACTTGAAATCCTTATGATCAGAGAAGGATTAAAACGATGTGCTTTTAACAAATCGAGATTGGCCAAGGAATTAGGTATTTCAAGGGCCGGATTAATTATGAAGGTCGATAAATATGGCCTTGATAAGCGTGCACAGAAACGAGCGGCTGGCGAATAAAAATAATCTTAGCCAATGGCCACCTCAACGTGGCCATTTTTATTTTCTCTAGCCGTGTTAAACTTTACCCCTCAATAATACTTAGGGTATAAATAGAGTATATTATTGAGGAGGATCTTGATGCTTACCAACGAGCAAAGACGCGAGCAGTTGCTTCAATTAAATCATGAAGCGGAACTAGGTGGTGGAATCGAGCGAGTGAATAAACAGCACGAGCAAGGAAAATACACTGCCAGGGAACGAATTAGTAAGCTCCTAGATACAGAATCATTTATTGAATTTGATAAATTTGTTGTTCATAAATCCACTGCATTTGACATGGAAAAAACTAAATACCTAGGTGACGGAGTCGTGACAGGTATTGGTAAAATTAATGGCCAACAGATTGCTGTTTTTTCTCAGGACTTTACCTGTTGGGGTGGGGCTTTGGGTTTAGCTTATGCTAAAAAAATTTGCAAGATTATGGATTTTGCCATTGAAAATAAAATTCCTGTTATTGGAATCAATGATTCTGGTGGGGCAAGAATTCAAGAAGGTGTGGAGTCATTAGCTGGATATGCTGAGATTTTTTACCGTAACGTTCAGGCTTCAGGAGTTATTCCACAAATATCATTAGTTATGGGTCCATGTGCTGGTGGAGCTGTATATTCTCCGGCCATGACGGATTTCATTTTTATGGTGGATAAAACGTCATATATGTTTGTGACTGGCCCTGACGTTATTAAAACAGTGACTCATGAAGAAGTAACAAAAGATGCTCTTGGAGGAGCACATACTCATAATGAAAAATCAGGAGTGGCCCATTTTCGTTGTGAAGATGAAGATGATTGTTTTGAAAGAGTGAGGGAACTTTTTGCTTTTATCCCTAGTTCAAATCAACAAAAACAAACACCAAAACTCACGAGTGATTCTTTTTCTCGAAAAAATAATAAGCTACTTGATTTTATTCCGAATAATTCAAAAAAACCATATGATATGCATGAGCTTATCTTAGAGGTTATTGATGATCAGCACTTTTTAGAAATCCATAGAGACTTTGCTAAAAATATCATTACGGGATTTGCTTCCGTGGGTGGAATTAAAGTGGGGATTGTGGCCAATCAGCCCAACTATTTAGCTGGCTGTTTGGATATTGACTCATCAATTAAAGCAGCAAGGTTTGTTCGTTTTTGTGATGCTTTCAATATTCCAATAATTACATTAGTAGATGTTCCAGGTTTTTTACCAGGAACGGTTCAAGAGTATGGCGGAATTATTCGTCACGGAGCTAAACTTCTTTATGCCTATTCTGAAGCGACAGTTCCATTAATCACTCTAATTACAAGAAAAGCTTATGGTGGTGCTTATGATGTGATGGCTTCTAAACATATTCGTTCGGATATTAATCTTGCTTATCCCACGGCAGAGATTGCAGTTATGGGCGCTGAAGGAGCTGTTAATATCATCTTCAGAAATGAATTGAATGGCCTCAAGGGTGAAGAGTTTAATAAGAAGAAAGCAAGTTTGGTGGAAAACTATGAAGCTAACTTTGCCAATCCATACCGTGCTGCTGAGTTGGGATATTTGGATGAAATTATTTCTCCTGAAATAACAAGACAAAGGCTTTATCAGTATCTCAAAGCTCTTGAGAATAAAAAAGTGAACAGACCAGAACGTAAACATGGGAACATTCCACTATGAAAGGTAAACGCGTCCTCATTATCAATCGTGGAGAAATTGCCATTCGTGTTGCGAAGGCTTTAAATGAGCTTGGATTAGTTTCTGTTGGTGTTTGGACTGACAACGAAACAGAACCTCCTCACTTGGAATATTGCCAGGAATGGGTTCATCTTGCGGGTTCTGACAATAAAGATACCTATTTAAATATTCCTAAAATCATGGCGATTATCGAAAAATATAAAATTGATGGTGTGCATCCTGGGTATGGGTTTTTATCTGAGAACAAAGAGTTTTCAGAAATTCTGGCCAAGAATGGCATTACTTTCATCGGGCCCAATCCTACTGCGGTTTACAAAATGGGTGCTAAAGATATTTCTAAACAGATTGCCAAAGAAGCTGGTGTGCCGGTTGTTCCTGGGTCAACAGGTGAAGTAGAAACCATCGAGGAAGCGATCAGGATCGGTAATGAAATTGGTTACCCTATTTTATTAAAAGCGGTTGCGGGTGGTGGCGGTAAGGGAATGCGGCCATGTCAAAATGAAAAGGAAGTTAGAGAAAACTTTGCGGCTGTTCAGCGTGAAGCTTTGTCAAGTTTTGGATATGGGGCCCTTTTAGTAGAAAAATATATTCTTAATCCCCATCATATTGAAGTTCAGATTCTCGCTGATAAAAAAGGCAATATTTTTCACCTTTTTGAGAGGGAGTGTTCGATTCAGAGAAGACATCAGAAAATTATTGAAGAAGCACCTTCTCCATTTATTGGGAATGATGAAAAAGTTAGGCTGGATATCTGTGAAACGGCGGTAAAATGTGCCAAAGCTGTAAATTATGATTCGGCAGGAACAGTTGAATTTATTATGGGCGAAGATAAAAAATTTTATTTCTTAGAAATGAATACACGAATTCAGGTTGAACATCCGATTACTGAAGAAGTGACAGGTGTGGATCTCGTAGCGAATATGATCAAGGCGGCTTTTGGTGAGCCTCTCGATTTTAAAACACAAGATGAAATCCACCTTAATGGACATGCAATTGAACTCCGTATCTGTGCAGAGGATCCAATTTCCATGTTACCCGCACCTGGGAAAATTGTTGGTTTTGAAACGACGTTTCCTCAAGGAATTCGTTTTGATCACTGTATATATCCAAAATACACGATCACTCCGGATTTTGATCCGATGATTGGAAAATTGATAGCGAAAGGTTTTAATCGTGAAGTTGCATTGAGGAAAATAAGAAATGCTGTACACGGCTTAGTGATTGATGGAATCAAAACCAATATTGCTCTCCATAAAGTTATTTTGGATGAAGAGACCTTTAAAAAAGGTAAGTATTCAACCAGTTATATTGGAACGATTAAACCTCAAGAAAAAGTGGCACCTAAAGAAAATATTGAAGCCTTCATGTTAAAAGTTGCAGCGATTGAACTTAATCAAATGAGTGGTAGATCATGAGATATTATTTTTTAAATCAAGAATTAAACGAATTCTTTCTAGATGTAGAGCTTTTGCCTATGATCGAGAAGTATAAAGTATTTGAGTTTATTCATGAGGGTAAAAAGACTCAACTGTTTGTTAAAAAGTTAGCAGGCAGAGATTATTATTCTTTTGATAAAACCGGTTGGAAAAAACTTACCAAACTTGGGGTCAACGAAGTCCTTGTTTCCCATTCGGAAATGTATAAGGTTTATCGTGGTTATAAACCGTCAGGACTGCATGCTGGTGGTGCTGGGGCCTTATTAACTCAGATGCCTGGCAAGGTCGTGAAGCTTATGAAAAAGGTAGGCGATAAAGTAACGAAAGGTGAAACAGTACTTATTTTAGAGGCCATGAAAATGGAAAATGAAATTAAGTCTGGCGCTGATGGGATTGTAAAACTTATCAATGTTAAAGAAGGACAGGCCTTGGAAGTAGGGTTTGTCATGGTAGAGATTGAAGAAGCTTAAGGTTCAACTTTTAGCGAATTTAAAATTTTTTCCCAGTTCTTTTCAATCAGTCCATATTCAAATTGCATATAAGGACCCATGGGCCAATCAAGCCAAGAATACCTACGAGAACTAATCTCGTCATTGTATTGACCGTGCCAAAAATGTAGTTTATCCAAAAAAACGGCTCCAGTTCTGACTTTTGATACTTGATTTTTGGCAATTTCCCAACGAGTTGAAGCAACTCCGTGTAGATAAGCAATAAGTGGTAAAGAAACACGGAATTTATGTTCCGGTAGAATTAATTTTTTATCTATGAGTTTTAAATAATCTTCAAATTCATTTTGAGCTTCAAACTTCTCAGGAATATGAGTGGTGAGTTTTTTGATCCAACAAAGTTGGTTATGGGCCTCAAGATCATCTTGGAAGGCAGCACTCAAAAGAGAACGGGCGGGATAAAAAAGACCAGCGTAGGTAGTTCGTCCACAATGAGCGAAAGCAGGATCTATGGTTGCCATAGGAGAGAGGGGGCCAGACCACCATGTGAAAGAAAGGAGTGTGAATATGCCTGTGAGGAGCCAGCGTCTTTTAAACTTTGGTAAGGCGAGTTTAAGTGGAGTTGCGACAAAAAGAGAAAGAACAAAAAAGAAAAAGAAGGAATAAAGTAAGGGACTGGGCCAGATGAACGCTATGACATCCATGAAGCGCCAAACAGGAAAAAATAAGAGTCCTAAGAGTATGGCAAAAAATACGCGAATTCGGTTCATGCCCCTATTGTGACGAGACTAGGCAAAAAAGTCCAGGTGCCATTTATTGAATAAATTTGATGCTATGATAATTACAGAGGGAGAACCCACTCATGCATCCAAAAGATGATGATAAAAAGATCGTTCTAGCTGTAAACTTACAAGGTTTCTTTTTTGATGGTTTGATGGAGATCAATAAAAAGTCTCTTTGCCCGGTACCGGAATCACTCATCTATTATTCAAGTGGCGTATTAGATAAATTTTTATTATCCCAAGATTTTTTTGAAGTTAATGAAGGCAAGGTTCGGGAAAAAGTTTTGGGCCTTAAACTTCTAGAAGCAACTCAGCTTACACGTGAGGATCAGAAAAAAGTTTATAAGGAAGTGGCCGATACTTCTTTAGTGGTGTGTGGCTATTTCTCAGAATCAGTAAATAAAAAAATTGTAGATGTTCAATATTATTCTCAGCTCGGCAAAATGGCCTATGGGCATTTGAACGGAGTGGTTCCGAACTTTTTAGATATTCCGTGTTTCTATAGTATGATTGCAACAAGTTTTGAATCTATGACAACTTTAATGACTCTACTCGCGGCCAAAAACCGCACCGGAGTAGAGAATAATTTAATTTTTAAAAAGATCTTAAAAAGCGAAGCCACAGAAAATGAGATGCTTATGAGTGGAGTGTTCCCCACTCAAACTAAAAAAGTTTCTTAAGTTTTTCTACCAGCACGGATAATATTCCATTTTTTTCCAAAGAATTTTTTTAAGAATCCTTGAAAGTCACTATAACTTGCATTTCGAATGTGTTCATTGTTTTTATGTGGGAAATCCAAACCAAGTCCATGAAGAACGGGGATTGAATAAAACTGAGCATAGTCTTCATTCGTCTGAATGCCTAAGAGGTTGTGACCATCAATCATTGTTTTAATCCTTTCAAATTCTTCAATTTTAATGCCATCGTTTCTTAGTTTGTTTAAAAGAATGATGATGGCATTAATGGCGGCTTCAGTCTTATCGTGTCCTGAGCCGATATAAATTCCCCAGCAGCCAGCCTCAAGGGCGGAAACATGGATAGGAGAAACTGAATAACAAAGACCTTGTTTATCTCTGACTTCTACAAATAGTTCAGAACTTTGTCCTGAAAGGTGGGCCGTGATCATCTTAAGAAAAATGTCTTCTTTGCTACCGATACAAAATGCTGGAGCACCGATGACTATCTGGGTTTGTTCTCGGTCAAATTCTAAAGAAAGATTTTTGCCAACGACACCATTGGCCTTCTTTTTCGCTTTTTTGACAGGTATACGGGATGGGATTGTTTTAAACACTTTCTGAAGCATGGAAAAGATCACATTAAAGTCTTGATCTCCACAATATGTGAGAACCATCTCTGAGTTTTTAAGATGAGACTGGTGAAGTTTGTGAAGAGCAGCATCGGAGAAAGTTTTAAGAGTTTCGGGAGTACCTGCCAGATCCAAAGAATAAGGATGGCCATTAAAAACCATTTTATAAAATGCTTTAAAAGCTTGTTTTGTAGCATCTTCTTTTTGGTTGTCTAAAGCGCGTTTAATGATTTTTCTTTCATGCTCAAAAAACTTTTTAGGAAAGTCAGGTTTGAAAAGAGTTCCAAAAAAATGGGTGGTTAGACGGTCATAATCCCGGGACTGACCATGAAGAGTAATCCCATAAGCATTTTTTCCAGAGAAGCCACCCAAAGAAGATGAAAGCGATTCAAGTTCATTTTTAAGTTTTTCGTAAGAGATACCTTTATAGCCATAATTAAAAAGTCGGCTCATCAAGTGGTGGATTCCGGCATTTTTCGGATTCTCAAAAGACTGCCCCCCCTTCATGTAGGCATGAAGAACAAAAGTCGGAGTCATTTTATTTTGTCGATATATAAATTTAATGCCTGGTTTTAAGTTAACAACTTTCACCATCGGGTCATAATCAGAAGCAATACATTTTACACTCTCATCTTTAACTTTAATTCTAGAACTAAGTTTTGTGAGTTGACTCTGCCACGTTTTAAGTTGTTTCTCCAAAGAAGGAATTTTTGTGCCTTTAGGTACTTGAAGAGTAAAATGAGAAGATTCTTTAATGATTTCGATGAGACCATCCCAGACTTGATCAATGGTGGTCTCACGAATTTTCTGAATAAAATCTTCTTCACAGTGAATGTTTCCGGCCTGGGCAAATCCATGACCCAAACTGAAAGCATAAGACTCGATAGATTCTTTTTCGTAAACTTTTGAAGCGATATATTGATTTTTAATTTTGTTAAGTTCATCTGGCAGAAAACCTTCTTGAACTGCCTCTGTTAAAACATCCATAAAAATTTTTGTAATTTTTGATAAATTCTCAACAGGGAAGTTCATTTTGATCATGTGTACGCCACCATTGGCAAAATACATGGTTGATCCAGCTATTCCGTTGCAGATGGATGTTTTTGCAACGAGTGCCTGATAAAAACGAGAAGTCTCACCATGGGCCAGACAGTTAACTGCCAGGTCTTGGGCTGGAGCATCGTCATCCGAATAACCTGGAGACTGAATACATAAAGTGAGTGTTGCCTGACGAATATCTTTATCGTGAACATTGATCGTCTCACGATGTTTTAATTTAAATAAACCAAAGTCTGATTTTTTTCCGTGAGGCAATTTAAATGAACCAATCTTCAATTTAAGATTTTCGATTTGTTTTAAGTCACCTGCAACAACCAATAAAGCATTTTCGAGGTTGTAGTTGTTTTCACGGAAGTGTTTGATCTGCTCTTGAGAGAAATTAAGGATCGTATCTTCACGTCCCAAAATGGGGTGCATATATCCACCTTCAAAAGATGTTTTTTGAAGCTGAATAAAATTATATTGAGAAGGATTATCCATAGCTCGACGATATTCTTCAAATACTACCTGTCTTTCAGAAGGTATTTCATCTTTTCCAAAAAGTGGGTTAGCAACCATGTCCAAAAGAATGTCTACGGATTTATCTAAAAAAATACTTGGTGTGTTGATGTAATAACAAGTGTAATCAAAAGAAGTGAACGCATTAACTTCGCCACCATAAGACTCAATGTCATGTGCCAGTTGGGTTCCTGGTCGAGTAGGGGTGCCTTTAAAAAACATATGTTCAAGGAAGTGAGCAATACCCTCATTCTCTTTATCTTCTAAAGCACTTCCGGCACGGAACCACATTTGTACTGTTCCTGCACTACAACCTGGAGAATTAATAAAAAGAGTATTAAGACCGTTATCGAGAGTTACCTGATCAATTTTCATATCTTCCTTATTTACGGGTGCCAAGCTGCGTTGGTCGGTCTATTATCCACCTTGCCTCGATCTTTTTGAAGGAAATTTTCATCCATGACTCAGGTTTCTAGTCTTTATCTGCATGTTCCTTTCTGTCGCCATCTTTGCAACTACTGTGATTTCTATAAACGTAAGTATGACCCAGATTCATCACAGATAAACGATTTTCATCAGTTTCTAGAAATAGGTGTTGAGCGTCATAAGAAACTCATGAGTGAGAACGGAGTTCGTTGGAGTGAGCTTGAAACTCTTTATTTAGGAGGAGGAACTCCATCGTTATGGGGTGAGAGGGGAGCCGAATTTTTTAAAGGCAAGATTCTTAGCGGTCTCACACTTAAAAAAAATGCTGAGTTTACGATGGAGATTGATCCAGGAACTTGGACTAAAGGCCTCATCGAATCATGGCAATCAATTGGCCTCAACAGGATTTCCATTGGAACCCAGACTTTAGATCCACATTTTTTAAAAATTATGGATCGAGATCATACTCTTGAGGAGAGTCACTCTCTTTTGAAATTCTGTCATGAAAATGATTGGAATTTTTCTCTGGATTTCCTCTTGGGTTTACCTTTCTCAAAAGAACAAAAACGAGATATAAAAAAAGAATTAGATGATCTTCTTCAATATAAGCCTAAACATATTAGCCTTTATATCTTAAATGCTCGCTCAAAATACCCTCACATCCAAGCAATACCGGATGATGAATTCATACGTGAAGAATACCTTTTGGTGAGTGAATATTTAAAAAATCAGGGTTTTCATCATTACGAAGTTTCAAATTTTTCTCTACCAGGATTTGAGTCCTTGCATAATAAAAAGTATTGGCGCTCTGAATCTGTTGCGGCCTTTGGGCCCACTGGAACGGGCTATTTTTCTTTAGGGCATGATAAGGCCCTACGGTATAAATGGAAAGTTAGTGAGGCAGAGATCGAGCAAGAATCTCTTGGCGCTAGTGAAATTGATCTTGAAAAAAACTATCTTGAGCTTAGAACTTCTGAGGGGTGGAAACCTAAAAATCCACAAAAAATGGGCTGCTTAATTAAAAGTTGGGAACAACAAGGCTACGGAAAATGGACGGGAGAGAAGATGAAGCTTTCGTCTTTAGGTTTCCTCATGCTTGACTCCTTGATGGACGATATCTTTCGCCTTGAGGCCAAATATTAGCTAATTTTCAGCTAGTTAGGATTTGACGGACCGACCAAGAGATTTATTTTAACTATCATTCATTGACACTTAGAAAATAAACACCATCTTAGAAGTATCTTAACGTGAAATCGAGCGAGAAAAGAATGGAACAAAATCAAAATTTGAATGAAGAAAAAGAGACCGAAGAAGAGGGCCTAGCTCCTGAAGGTGTTTCTCTCGAAACTAAAAAAGAGGAAGTTGATTATAAAGCGAAATATTTTTATGTCGCTGCGGAAATGGACAATTTTCGTAAGCGTATGGAACGTGAAAAAGAAAATCTTTTGAAATACGGAAATGAACGAGTTCTTTCTGACCTTCTTCAAGTGGTCGATAATTTTGAACGTACAATTGATATGTTAAAACCAGATCAAGATCAGAAGATGAAAAATATCGTAACCGGTCTAGATATGGTGAGAAAGCAATTCATTGATGCTCTTTCAAAACATGGTCTTCAACCAGTGGATGCATTAGGGAAAGAATTTGATCCCAATTTTCATGAAGCTGTTGCTCAAGAGCAAGTGGAAGGCAAAAAACCAAATGAAGTAATTAAAGAATTTCAGAAGGGTTATACACTAAACGGTCGTCTTGTCAGAGCAGCAAAAGTTGTCGTGACAAGTAGTAATCAATAATTAGGTCGAAAGGAGAAATATATGGGAAAGATTATCGGAATTGACTTAGGTACAACAAACTCATGTGTAGCAGTTATGGAAAATGGATCTTATAAGATCGTTCCAAACGCTGAAGGACATAACACAACTCCATCAATCATTGGTTTCGCTAGTAATGGTGAAGTTCTTGTTGGTCAGGTTGCTAAGCGTCAAGCAGTGACGAATCCTACAAAAACTCTGTTTGGTATCAAACGACTTATTGGTCGTAAATTTACAGATAAAGAAGTGGCCCACTTTAAACAAATTGCTCCTTTCGAAATCTTCGCTAATAAAAATGGTGATGCATGGGTAAAAGTTGACGGAAAAGAATATTCTTCGCAAGAAATTTCAGCAAGAGTTCTTGAAAAAATGAAAAAGGCGGCTGAAGATTATTTAGGTCAGCCAGTCACTGAAGCAGTTATTACAGTTCCAGCCTATTTTAACGATGCGCAAAGACAAGCAACAAAAGATGCTGGTCGAATTGCTGGTCTTGATGTGAAACGTATCATCAATGAGCCAACAGCAGCTGCTCTTGCTTACGGGTTAGATGCTAAGAAAGATCAAAACATCGCAGTCTTCGATTTAGGTGGTGGTACTTTCGATGTGTCTGTTCTTGAGATCACTTCTGATGGCGTATTTGAAGTTAAATCAACTAACGGTGATACTTTTCTTGGTGGAGAAGACTTTGATTATCGTATTATCAGTTGGATTGCCGAAGAGTTTAAAAAAGAATCGGGCATCGATCTTAAAAACGATAAGATGGCGCTTCAGCGTTTAAAAGAAGCTGCTGAAAAAGCTAAACATGAGCTTTCGTCAGTAACTCAAACAGATATTAATCTTCCATTTATCACAATGGATGCTTCGGGCCCTAAACATTTAAATCTTAATCTCTCACGAGCCAAGTTTGAGTCTTTGATTGCAGACCTTATCGATAAATTAGTTGCACCTTGTAAGATGGCGATTAAGGATTCAGGTCTTACTCTTGCAGAGATTCACGAGGTGATCTTAGTTGGGGGTGCGACACGTATGCCAATCGTTCAACAGAAAGTTAAGGAGATCTTTGGAAAGGAACCTTCTAAGGGTGTAAACCCAGATGAAGTTGTTGCTGCTGGTGCCGCTATTCAAGGAGGTGTTCTTGCAGGTGATGTTAAAGATGTTCTTCTTTTAGATGTAACTCCTCTTTCTCTTGGTATCGAAACTCTTGGTGGCGTCTTTACAAAGATCATCGAAAAAAATACGACGATCCCAACGAAAAAATCCCAAGTGTTCTCAACTGCAATTGATAACCAACCTGCGGTTTCGATCCATGTTCAGCAAGGTGAGCGTGAGTTTTCTACAGATAACAAAACACTTGGTAAGTTTGATTTAACAGGTATTACTCCGGCTCCACGTGGTGTTCCTCAAGTTGAAGTAACATTTGATATTGATGCAAACGGTATCGTACACGTTTCAGCAATGGATAAGGCCACTGGTAAGTCTCAGAATATTGTAATCACTTCTAACTCAGGATTAACTGAGGAAGAAATTAAACGTATGGTTTCTGATGCAGATAAAAATCGTGAATCAGATAAAAAACGTCGTGAAGTCGTTGATGCCCGCAACAATTTAGATAGTTTAGTTTTTGCTTCTGAGAAAGCACTTAAAGATGCAGGAGATAAAGTTCCTGCTGATAAGAAAACTGAGCTTGAAGGAGCCGTCAGTGAAGCCAAAACCAAACTCACTTCAGAATCTCTGGACGAAATTAAAGCAGCGACTGAAAGATTACAAAACGTCGCTCATAGCTTGGCCCAGTTCATGTATCAAGGACCTGGTGCTGACGCCGGTGCCGGTCAAGGTGCAGGTCCAGAGACCCATGCCCAAGATGCAGGAACAAAAAAAGATGATGGAGACGATGTAGTTGATGCTGATTACAAAGAAGTGTAATCTCTAGTTCTTAAAAATGTTTTTTTCAAGGCCCCTTGGTAAAACAAGGGGCTTTTTTCAGTTAGGACGAACTAAGTTATGAGTACGAAACGTGATCTTTATGAAGTTTTAGGTATTTCTAAGTCTGCCTCAAAAGAGGAAATCAAAAAGGCTTATAGAAAATTGGCCATGCAACATCATCCTGATAAAAACCAGGGAAATAAAGACTCAGAAGCTCTTTTCAAAGAAGCATCTCATGCGGCAGATGTTCTTCTCGATGATAATAAAAGAAAATTGTATGATCAGCATGGACATGATGGTGCCCAAATGGGTGGTGGTCCAGGTGGGTTTAGTGGTGGCTTCGGCGGAGCCGGGGATTTTGGAGATTTAGGTGATATTTTCGGAGACATATTCGGGGATATCTTGGGTGGTCAACGTGGACGAGGAGGCGCCAGACGAGGTGGTAGATCTCGTGCTCAGGCAGGAGATGATCTTCAAACTGAACTCCTAACTACATTTGAAGAGGCTGCTTTTGGTGTGGAAAAAGAAATGCACATCAATCGTTCGGTTGCTTGTGAGACTTGTCACGGCTCTGGAGCAAAAAAAGGCAGTGGGCCAGTTACTTGTGAAATGTGTAACGGTCACGGTGAAGTTCGTCGTCAGCAAGGGTTTTTCACTATCGCTCAACCTTGTCCAAAATGCCAAGGTTCTGGTCAAACCATCAAAGATGTTTGTGAGAGCTGTCATGGCCGTGGAAGAAATAAAAAACGTGAAAAACTGAGTGTTAAAGTTCCTGCTGGAATCGATGAGGGCCAGCGCCTGAAACTTTCCGGTCAAGGAGATGCAGGTCTTGGTGGCGGCCCAGCTGGAGATCTTTATGTTTTGATTCATATTAAAGAACATGAGTTTTTTAAGCGTGATGAATATGATGTTATTTGCGAAGTACCTATAAGTTTTTCACAGGCAGCATTAGGAACAGAGATTGAAATACCCACTTTAGGCGGACGTGTATCGATGAAGATTCCAGAAGGAACTCAATCTGGGCAAAAAATGAAATTAAGAAATAAAGGTATTACCAAACTTGGTGGTTATGGTTTTGGTGATCAAGTTATAACGATTCATGTTGAAACTCCTTCTAAACTGAGTAAAGAGCAGCGGGAGATGTTTGTTCGACTCTCTGAGCTAGAGCAAAATTCTTCGAATCCGATGACTAAAGGATTCTTTGATAGAGTCAAAGAACTTTTCCAATAACTTGAATTAGAGTTAAACTTATCCCTGTATTTGTTAGAAACAAAGGAATTCCATGCGTTTTCTAGTCATCTTTATTATCTTTATTTTTAGTGCCTGTACTCAATTGGGTCCTAAGAAAAAGAGTATAGATGAATCACAAATTTCGGATGTGGGTAGAACAAAATTAGATCAAGCGCGGGAATTCATTAAAAGTGCCCAGTATAAAGAGGCCATCACTCAGTTAAGTGAACTCAACGATAATATGATTTCACCTTTAGAAAAAGCTATCAAGTATAACCTTAGAGGTGTGACTTTTTTTAATATGAATGAAGTGGAAAAATCGCTTGCAAATTTTGAGATTTCAGAAAAATACTGTCCAAAAGATACGATTCTTTACAGCCAAGTTTTACTAAATATGGCAAGTGCCGACTACAAATTGAATCGTTATGATCAACTGACGAATCATCTTAAAAAGATTGATAAGTCCCAGCTCTCAGAAGGGGAAACGAAAAAATATTATCAGTTGGTTTTGGCCGAAGCAATGAAGGCTGAAGACTCTCAATTGATTGTAAGTTCATCCCTTCATGTTATGAGTGAATATAAAACTTTTGCTGACGTGCAGAGTTCAAATCTTTACCAGTCGATGGTTGATTCATTTAAAAAACTTTCTGAATCTCAAAAGATTCATTTGTTGGAAGAGTTTAAAAACACCCATAACATCGCTGTGGCCCATTTAGCGCAAATTGAAGCTGAGCATAGATATGTTAGTGGAGACAAAAGCGGAGCCGAAGACGTGGTCTCTTGGCTTAAATCTGAATACTCCAATTCAGAAGTAGAGAAGTTTACCAAAGATTTTGAACTACGTTTAGATAATGCTGCAGAGATTACTTTGGCCAACGTTGGACTGGTTCTTCCATTAACAGGAGAAAAGGGAAGTTTTGGTCAGAAAGCTTTAAATGGTATTGATACAGGGCTTAAGGTCATGGCCTTAAGTGAAAATGTAAAAATTCATACTAAAGATTCTATTGATGTTCCTGCTCAAGCAGCTCAGGCCGTTTCTGAATTGATTAAAGAAAAAAATGTTTCTTTAATCATTGGTGGATTATTTCCGGAGAGCGCAAAGGCTGAATATCTTGAGGCCCGTAAGTATGGTGTTCTTTATATTTCGCTTTCTCAGATCAACTTACCTAAAGAAGAAAAAAATCTGCACTTAATTGAAGTACAAGGTTCAATTGAGTCACAAGTTGAAACTCTTCTTTCTGAGGACATGATTAAAAAGTTTGGGTCTCGACTTGGCGTCATCTACCCGGACAATGAAGGTGGTAAAGCATACGTTGAAGAGATTTGGAGAAAGGCGGGAGAAAAAAATCTTCAGGTAACAAGTATTGCTTCTTTTCAAAAAAATATTCATGATTATCGTGATACTGCTCAACTTTTTTTAGGACTTAAATACCCTCGCGAACGTGCTGAGGAGTTAAAGATTTTAGATGATGTTTATGCTTTAGAAAAAAGTTCTATCAGAAGAGTTCAAACTCTACCACCTGTGCTTGATTTTGACTGGGTTTTCTTGGCGACTTACCCACATGAAGCGACTCAGTTGATCCCTACGTTGGGTTATTATGATGCCAATAGAATTAAGATGATCGGAGGACCGAGCTGGGTTTCAAAATCGGTTGTAAAAGAACAAAAAAACTTTGGAACATTATATTTTGTGGGTGATGATCCAAAAGATATGAATCACGAGATGATTAATAAATTTCAAGAGATATACGGAAAACCGGCAAGCTTGATTGAGATTTTAGCTTTAGATGCTATGAAAATCGGAACAGAAGTCCTTAAGACGACTGCCGGTTCTTCAAGTCGTGATGACTTTGATTCTCGCCTTAATACGAGAGCAAATTTAAAAGGACTCTCTACGGAGTTCGTATTAAAAGATGGAGTATGGCTTAAGAAAATGAAACCCTTAACGATCACTCATGGTGAAATCGTTAAACTGTTTGAGGTTCAATAATTAATTTGGATATTTAAGATAATAAAGTTGTTCAAAATTTCGGCCATAATCTTCTAAATCCAAACCATATCCGACGATAAATTGATCATCAATTTTCTTTCCTGTTAAATCTGGTTGAATATTAACTGTTCTTTTATAGGGTTTATCAAAGAGAGTCACAACTTCTAAAGAACGCGGTGAGCTTAGCATGATACGTTTTTTTAGAAAGCTCAAGGCCCTGCCAGTATCGACAATTTCTTCTACAATTACGACACTACGATCCATAAGGTTCGTTGTAAAATCCTTACTCATGATAATGGTCCCATGATTTTCTTTGCTACGGCCAACGGCCTGAAGTTTTACGAAATCCAAATAGAGTTTAACGCCTTTGATCTCTCTAGCTAAATCGGCCATGAACACCATACTACCCTTTAGAACTCCAATAAGAACCAGGTCCTGACCTTGATATTTCTGAGAGAGGGTGTTTCCAAGGGTTTCTACAATGCCTTTAATCTCTTTTGCATCAATGTAGTGAACAAATTGGCTAGAAACAAAAGTAGAAGGGAACTTATTCTTTTCATCAGTCATGAAACTTCCTTTGGAAATTCAATCATAACGGGGTTAAACGCTCATGAAAAGCTTCCTTGTTACTTGATAATTTCTGTCGGGAAAGACTTACCTACTCGATAACTTCTTGTGCAGACCTGACCTAAGTGGTAAATTTTCTTAATATATCATCATTTCTGGAGCTGATGGCCAAAGGGTGATTTTGTAGCCGCTTGATGGCTCAAAATATATTCTTAAATGAGTGGTGGCATAGTAGTGCCCTTAAATGAAAAAAGTTAATGATTGAAAGGATATTTTTATGTTTAAAAAAATGTTGGATTGGTTCTCGAATGATCTTGCGATCGATCTTGGAACAGCAAACACTTTAGTTTATGCCAAAGACCGTGGGATTATTGTGAACGAGCCATCCGTGGTTGCTGTTCACCAAGGGTTTCGTGGAGAGCAAAAAGTTCTAGCAGTAGGTAAAGAAGCAAAAGAAATGTTAGGGAAGACACCTGGTTCAATTAAGGCCATTCGTCCAATGAAAGATGGAGTTATTGCAGACTTTGAAGTCACCCAAGCAATGCTTAAATATTTTATTCAAAAATCTTTGAATGGTTCTAAATTAATTAAACCAAGAATTATTATTTGTATTCCTTTTGGGATTACTCAGGTTGAGAAGAGAGCAGTAAAAGAATCTGCGGAACAAGCTGGAGCTCGTGAAGTTTATTTGATCGAAGAGCCAATGGCTGCAGCAATTGGTGCTGGTCTTCCAATTACTGACCCTTCAGGAAATATGATTGTTGATATCGGCGGCGGTACAACAGAAGTAGCCGTAATTTCTTTGGGTGGAATTGTTTATTCTAAATCAGTACGTGTTGCTGGTGATAAGTTTGACGAGGCCATTGTTTCATACATAAAGAAAAAATATTCTCTTCTTATTGGTGAAAGAACTGCTGAGATGATTAAGATGTCGATCGGGAACGCTTACCCCTTTGATGATGAAGTTAAAACTTACGAAGTTAAGGGTCGTGACTTAATTGCTGGTGCTCCAAAGACTATCGAAGTGACTTCAGATGAAATTAGAGAAGCTCTAGCAGATCCTATATCTGAAGTGGTTGAAGCCATTAAAATTTCTCTTGAGAAAACTCCTCCTGAGCTTGCCGCAGATATCGTAGATAACGGCATCATTTTGGCGGGTGGTGGTTCACTTCTTGCGAACCTTGATATTCTTATCAAGGAAAAAACAGGCCTTCCTGTTTCACTAGCAGAAGATCCTCTTACTTGCGTAGTTCGTGGGTGTGGTATGGCGCTTGAATCTCTGACACTCCTTCGTCAGGTGACAACTTTAAGTTAATCCATGTCTCAAACCTACTTCAGTAAATTAGATCCTGAAGAGAAAGAGGGGCGGCTCGTCCGGCTTGGAAGTTCTCAAGGAAAAATTACTGTTTGGATCAAAGGCAAAGATGATCGTCATTTTTGCCAAGTCATTTCCTATTACAAAAATACCAATGAAATTGTTGTAAATTTTCCAGACCACTCTGCCTTAAAGGCCACCCATCTTCTTTGTTCCTTTGAGCTGAGGGGAGCTTTGTTTTTTTCACAGATCGATTTAAAAACGACAGAGTCAGAAGTTATTCTCAAGTTTAACTATGAAGTCTTTAAGTCAGAAAGAAGGGGGGCTTACCGCCTCCTTACTTATCCTATCTATGATGTATGGGCCAAGTTTGACCTGGGCGAAAGTTATCAGGGTGGAAAAGTCGTACAATTAAAATCAAAAATGAGTCAGACGAACCTTTTTAAAAATTTTCTGACCATGGTTGATCCTAATCAAGATGCAGATTCACAAATTAAAACCTTAAAGCTACGAGTTCAGGATCTTTCAGTTTCGGGGATGGCGGTCCATGTGGGTGATGTAGAAGGTCGTTTTTTTGAAAAGGACTCAATTTACAATGACATAAAACTTCAGTTCTTGGATGAAACACTCATCATTCCTGAATTAAAAGTGGTTTATTTGGTAAACTACATTGGAAATGACAAGTATGCCAGTAAGTACAAGGTTGGAATTCATTTCACTAAAATGGATTCCCAGATGGAAGATAAATTAAGTAAAAAAATAAGTTCTCTCCTGCGTGAAATTGATTTCAATCTCGATTTCGAGAAGTTTGTTAAATGAAAATATTCATTTTGTTTTTTGCTGTATCTTGTGGCTCCTTTGGAAACAAAGGCAGTCTTCCAGACGGGAAAACGGATTATTCTTATACAGATGTTAGTGGGACTTACCGCCTGACCCGCGAAAAAAAGATGATAAATAAAAAGATTGTCACAAGAACTCAGGTTCTTGTAAGTACTGGTGGTCATGCCAAAGTTTTAGAAAAGAGCATCACCCTATCTCAACTAGGTTCAATTAAAAGCAAAGATAAAAGACTCTTAACGGTAAGGCCAGAAGCATCAGAGTTTAATGTGTGGCTTGAAGGCAAGAATTATTCTACCAAGATGAGCTTGGATCTGAAAAATAAATCCCTTCAGATCACATTGAAAAGCCCAGAGCAGAAATGGAATGGAATAAAAACAGTTCCATTTCCGAAAGGGAAATATTTTTGTTTTTACTCACAAATACCTGAGTGTCTCTATCATTTGCAGTTTTTGCAAAAAATTTATAAAAACCCAAAGGAGACTTTGGACTTTTATGTTATCTGGGATTCTTATCCTTATGTTCAAGAACAGTTGAGCGGAGTTGGTCGAAATGTTTTTTCTGCAGCATCGATCAAGTTTGATGGGAAATTAAAAAAACTACTTAAGTATGAAGTAGAGCTTGATGGGCAAACTCTTCTCTATCATTTTTCTAATTCTTTTGAATTAGTTAAGATAGCATGGATATCTCAAGGAATAACGGTCTTACCTTATGGGGAAGAATCATTAGATAATGAATAAGAGTGAGGTTGGTTTTGGATAATTATGGCCAGTTGATTATTTCAGGAATTAAGGGAACAAGTCTTTTACCAGATGAAGCCGAATTTATTAAAAATGAGAAGCTCGGTGGAATAATTCTTTTTGCTCATAATTATGAAGATCCGGCCCAGCTTGCTGAATTGGTTAATTCTATTCAAAAGCTTCGTGATGAATATCCTCTTTTTATTTCTGTAGATCAAGAAGGTGGAAGAGTTTTACGTTTTAAAAAACATTTCACACAATTTCCATCCATGTTGGCCTTGGCCCGTATTGATTCTCCAAAGCTTATTTTTGAAGTTCACCAACTGATGGCCAAGGAACTTGTCGCGTGCGGAATTAATCTTAGTTATTCTCCTTGTTGTGACATTCTCACAAATCCAGATAATAAAGTTATTGGGGATCGGGCTTATGGGACAGATGCTGAGACAGTTGAAAGGCATATAAGTGCTGCCATCCGTGGATTACAAACCAATGGCCTGTTGGCATGTGCCAAACATTTTCCTGGCCATGGTGGAACAACCAAAGATTCTCATTTTGATTTACCCTTGGTTAAAACCTCAATTGAAGAGCTTAGGAAACGTGAGCTTTTGCCATTTATTAAGGCATCGAAGTCTCGGGTCGAATTTATGATGATGGCACATTTAATGGTTGATGCCATTGATGATCAGTTGCCCACAACTTTAAGCCCTAAGGCTTATGATTTTTTAAGAAATGAAACCAAATTCACAAAAATTATCATTACCGATGATATGGAAATGAAAGCTGTAGCGGATCGTTTTAGTATTGAAGAAGCTGCTGTCATGGCCATTAATGCGGGTGCAGATATGCTCCTTTATCGCTTTTTAGATGATGCTATTAAAGCACTAGGTGCCATCAGAGAAGCTACTAAAAAAAGAGTGATTCAAAAAGATCATCTAGCTGAAAAACTAGATCGAGTTGAGCGCTGTAAAAAAGAATATCTCTCAAACTACCAGCCCATCTATATCCCTAAAGTTTCTGAGGCCCTAAATTCTCCAGAGTCAAAGAAGATTATGGATATTTATCAACAATCCTTGATCGCAAAGGTCTGACTTAAGGGGATTTTTTTTCCTGTTTCTTGAAATTCCCAACGCTTATCTATTTATTGTTACTCTTAAACTAGACCTTCATGAAAGAGGTTCTAGAAAGTATGCGGATTTTTTTACGAAGTCTTTTCCTATTTATGACCATCCTTTGGCCAAGCATTGATGCTTGGGCACAGTCACGTTGTCCGAAATCATTTAATGAAGTCTCTATTGCATGTATTGAATCTCTTGATGCATCTAAGCCTGCAGGCGCCAATGTTGATGCTGCAACTTCTACCAAGTATTCTAAAAAACCAATTCTTCTCACTGCTGAAATGCGTGGCAATACATACTTTTATAAAACTCAGGGTGGAGAAGTAGGAAAATTAAAAGTTATTTCAACTGTCACATCTCCTTCTGTTTCAAAACCACGTGAATGTACGCTGTTTGTTGATGCCGTCACTTATGCCGGTGATAAAGTATTTGTTCCGAACTCATCTCTTTCAACGAGTGTTAAGAGCAATAACTTCTTGAATGACATTATGTATCTTAATCGAGAAGGTACTGCTGCCTTTGAAATGCAAAGACTTCCAACAAATGAAGATGGAAAAATTATCTTTGATGATTACGCAGACAGCGAAAATGCAAAAGAGATGGAAGACGCTCGAAATGGCATCTTTCCAATCTTGAGTAAAGCGCGAATACAAAAGCAATTTCAGAAAAGTATAAGTGCAGCTGAGGGCCTAGGAGGAAATACTGATGATGCTTTTGAAAAAGCTCAACGTATTCTAGATCTTAAAGAAAATAAAATTGCTGATGCACAGATGAGATGTTTTATTGTTCCAACTTCGGGAGTGGAAGTTGGTTATTATAAAAAAGAATCAGAGGATTTTAAAAAGGAAGCTCTGACAGCTCTTTTTTATGGTCCTTTAGTGCTTATCTTTATTGCGATTTATCTGATTGTTCGTGGTTTTATGGAAGAACAAGATAAGTTTAAAACTCAAGAAGCCTTAGAGGACGCTGAGAATACAAATAAAGGTAAAAATGAAAAAGCTTTCATCAAGTTTACAAAACCATTTTATAAAAGATTCTTTCTCCCCGTAGTTCAGGGATTCAAAAATAAACAAAACATCAAGACAAAGTATAGGCAAAAGTTGGCGAATGCTGGTTTGACTAAGGAGATTACTCCTGAAGAGTTTGTTGCATTGAAGTTTTTTATGATCTTAGGTGGGCCGTTTGTTTTCCTGACGGTTCGTTTTTTGATGGAGGAAAACTGGCCTCTTATTATAACGCCAGTTATGGCAATTATTGGTTATTTTTATCCAAACATCTGGCTTATGGGACTCATTAGTAAACGTGCAGATGAAACACTTCGGGCCATGCCTTTTATAGTCGACATGTTGGCCTTATCAGTTGAAGCAGGTTTGGATTTTATGGCGGCCATTCAAAGAGTGATGGAAAAAGCACCACCAAGTCCATTGGTTGAGGAATTTGAAACTTTAATTAAAGAGACTCGGATTGGATCAACTCGGGCGGAAGGACTTAGGCAAATGGGATGGAGAGTAAACATTATTGAAATCAACTCATTTTGTGCAACCTTGATTGCAGCTGACTCCGTGGGAGCATCGATTGCTCCGATCTTAAAACAGCTTTCAGTAGAACTTAGGGTTAAACGATCATCTCGTGCAGAACAACAAGGGGCCACGGCGGCCACTAAAATTCTCATTCCAATGATCTTTTTTATTCTTCCTGCTGTGCTCGTAGCGATCTTTGCACCTATGGTCTTAAAAATGATGACGGGTTCTCTATGAAAGTTAAAATTTCTTATAAGGGCAAATTGTTAACAAATAATGTCTTAGTGGCCAATACTATATCTTCGCGAATGCTTGGTCTGATGTTTAAAACTAAAGTTCAGAATGGAGCAGATGGTCTTCTTATAGACCCTTGTAATTCTATCCATACATTTTTTATGAAGTTTCCATTAGACATTGTTTTTATGGGACGGAATGGAGAAGTTATCAAAATAATCAGAAATATTGTGCCTTGGAGAATGACTTGCATATATTTTAAGGCAGTTAAAACACTGGAGTTACCAGCAGGAAAACTTCCTTTGGATTTATTAGAAGGGGATTGTTTGGAGGTTGTCATTGTTTAAACTAGTTGCAGTTGGTGGCAAACTTCGAGGTAAAGAATTTATTCTTAATGAAGGCGAGAATACGCTCGGGCGTGCCAGTGATGCAGATCACATTATTCCTGCTGATGGGATTTCAAAAAAACATATTTGTGTAACTGTTCATGGTGATTCAGCTTATGTGGAAGATTTGGGAAGTTCCAATGGGACTTTGGTAAATGGAAAAATAATAAAAAAAATTTCTTTAAAGGACGGAGATAAAATCGCTCTTCCGAATGTTATTTTTCAAGTCGTTTATGTTTTAGAGAAAAAAGTGATCGTAAAAAAGCGTGTTATTAAGACCAGTGATGATGACGATGAGGATGCTTATGATGATCTGGAGCAAAAAGATCCTATGCCTGCTCCGATCATGGCAAAACCCATTTGGTTTTTTAAGAACAAGATCATGCCTATTATATACGGTTTTAATCAGCAGTATGAATGGTCAGCACTTGTAGGGATATTACTCTTTATCTTTATTGCTCTTAATATTGGTTTTACTATTATGCCCGTACTGAGAGAGAGCAGAAGCATCCTTGAAAGGGAAATTGCTCTTAGAGGAAAACAATACGCAGCGGAAGTAGATAGACTTAATAACGTATATCTACGAGATAAAAGTTTAGATCAGGTCGATGTTCGTTTCCTGGATGGTGAAGACGCAGAAGGAGTTCAGCGTTATCGGTTATTTGATATGGAGGGGAGAATCTATCGTCCAGTGGGTGAATTAAATACAATCGTCAATGATTCTTTCTCTGTTGATGCTCTTAAGTTTTACCGTGTGGAAAAAAATCAAGATAGAGAGTTTCTAAGAGATTTAGGTGACAATGTTATTGGTATCGCTAGGGCGATAAAGGCACATGATAGAAGTTTGGGTAGAGATATGGTGGTGGCCGTTATTACCATCTATTTTTCACCCCGTTCATTAGCAAGAGAAGCATCAAATAATTCAAAAGCTTATTTAGAATCTCTGATTACGTCCGGTCTTGTGGCGATCATTTTTTTTGGAATTTTGTATTATATGACAATTCGTCCATTAGAGGAGATGAAATATCAAATTGAAAGAGTCCTTCGAGGAAGACAAAAAGAACTAGAATCAAAAAGTCTTTTCAAAGAACTTTATCCATTAAGAAATACCATTAATAGCATTCTGATAAGGATCAAAGAATTACAGAATTCTGAGTCTGGAGATGTGCAGCAGCTAGAAGAGGATGGCCCTTACCTTAGAACTCTTAAGGAGTTCATGCAAGGAAGCCAGGGACCGGTACTGATTTTGAACTCAGAAAAAGTTATTCAAAACATCAATCCTGAATGTGAAGATCTCATTGGGATTCGTGAAAACGCATCCTCCGGACAACGTCTATTGGATACGGCAAGAGACCAAGGTTTTGCGGCTACGCTGATCGATCTGTGTGATCGATCAGCGAATAATGATGGAAGTAATCAAAAAGAAACATACGAGATAGGTGGTAAACAAATAGATATCAATGTTACGGCCTTAATTGGTAAAGATAAGTTTGCGAAAGGATTTTATATTACGTTTGTGAGAAATTAATGGCGAAAAACGTTCTTGTTCTTAAACATTTTGAATCTCCTAAAGAAGCCGGTGTTTATTACCGCTTGGTTTCTTTAACAGGTACTAATAAAGGTGAGGCCTATGTCCTTATAGGTAATCGTATTGTCATTGGTCGATCAGAGAAGGCTGATATTCGTTTAAATGACACAAAAACGAGCAGAGAACATGCAGAGATTACAAAAGTTGGTGCAGATTGGGTTGTTACAGATCTAGGTTCTCAAAATGGTATTGTCGTTAATGATAAAAAAATCAATCAAAAGCAATTAACTGAAGGTGATAAGCTCATTGTTGGGCAGACTGTATTTAAATTCGCTCGAGTTGAAGTTAATTCAAAGACAAAAGTTATTAAAGAAAATTTGGATGAGCCCAAAACAAACAATAAGGCACTGATGCCTTTTCTCATTCTGCTTGTGATTGTTGTTGGCGTTTTTCTAATGGATGATGAGCAACCGACCGTTCAACTTCCTAAAGAGCCGACAAAAAAAGGGTTTCAGGATGTGACGAGAGATTTTGATAAACAATTAAAGAGTCGTCAGGCAGCTGAAGATAAATCTCTTAAAGAAAAACTGGCCGTGATCTATCAAAGAGGTTTGAGAGAGTATCGTGAAGGAAATTATTATCGTGCTATTCATGAATTTAATCTTGCTCTCATTATTTCGCCAGGAGATTCTCAGGCAGAGTATTATTTACGTAAAACAAAAGAAGACTTAGACTCTTCTATTGAAGCCTATACAGCGAAAGCGCAAAGAGACACTGATTCTTTGAAATTTCAAAGTGCTGTAGTCGCATATTGTTCGATCATAAGGCTTTTGTATTCGGTTCCAGATGATCCAAGACATAAAAATGCAGTTTCTCAGATAAATGATCTGGAAGCTAGATTAGGACTTAATAAAAATGATACTGATTGTCTTAAAAAACCAAGTACCGGTCAGTGAAGTTAAGGTAGAAACACCTAACATCTCTGAAAGGTATGAAATTTTTGTCGGTCGCTCGGAAGATTGTCATGTTTTGATTGATGATCCTCTGATTTCGCGTCATCACTTTGTTATTCGAAGTGATGAGACGGGATGGTATTGTGAAAAGTTAAGTCAGCTCGGTGTGATTACGATCAATGGTTCTGTTGTGAATAAGGTTAAATTAAGTCAAGGTGACGAGGTTAAGTGCGGACAATACTCAGTCCTCATTTCCGATATGAAGGGTGGAGCTACGTCAGCTAAAGTTGAAGTAGCTTCAGCTGTTGAGATACCTGTGGCTGTCCCCGTTATTCATGCGGCAATACCTAAAAATCCTGGACCTGTTGTTAGGCCAGAGGAGCCCATATTACGTACAGATCTAATAGCAGATGAGCTAACTGATGAGACTCCTGCATCAGAAGTTCAAGAACTCCCAACAACTGAAGAAGTACCAGTATCTAATGACACAGATTTTTCTGAAAATGGATTTTCTCCAGAAGAATCTGTGTCAGAACCTGATACTGATTTTAATGCTTCGGAAACTTCAGCAACAGAAGATTTTAATACGGGAGACGCTTCAGCGGAGGCAGAATCTTTTGATGCTGTTCCTGTTGAAGGTGATAGTGATGGCAATGAAAGTACACGGTTTTTTAAGGCATTTGTTAATTATCAGTTGGTTCTTTTTGGAGAACATGCACCATATGATCGATTTGAATTAGATGCTGAAGAGATTTTCATCGGTAGAGATGCTAAAAAATGTCAGATTGTATTAAATGATCCAGAAGTTTCAACAGTTCATGCCGTTATTCGTAAAAATAATGTAGATGTGACATTAGAAGATTTAAACTCTTCTAATGGAACCATTCTTAACGGCGAAAGAATCAACAAAACTCAGATCACGGCCGGTGATGAGTTTGTTATTGGAAGCACTAGTTTTACTTTAGAGGTAAGGTCAGATCTTTTAGATGCTGAGTCTGATCGTTTGATGCCCGTTGAAAGTAATCAAAGTATTGAGAAAGAAGAAATCCTTGAAGAGGGAATTTCTGACGAAGATACCCAGGGAATCGATTTTGAGGGAGCACCTCTAGAAAAGAGTGCACTTAAACGAATGTGGAAAGACCCTGTACAGAGAAAAAAACTTATAATAGGTGCTTGTGTTATTGCGCTCTTGGTTGTTTTTTTGCCAAGTGAAGAAGAAGAGAATGTACCTAAGCCTGTTTTGGCCGAGAAAAAAGCAGGGCCTACGGGGCCCGCGAAGAAAATAATCTCTCCTGCTGATGAAAAACTAAGAGACATCGCTTATGAACTTGGATTTAGTTATTTTGAACAAGGAAAATATTCAGACGCGATTACTCAGTTTGATATTGTGATTGGAATCGATAAGGATTATAAAAATGTTCAGTCTCTAAAAGATCAGGCCCATGCAAGTAATAAACGCTTAACTGAGCTTGAAGCTGAAAAAAGAGCGGCAGAAGAAAAAATCAAAATTAAGAAAATCATCGAAGAATTATTAGTAAAGGCGCGTGAAGCTGTGAAGGAAAAGCAGGTCACGGTAGCGGAAAGTTATTTTTCGCAGATTGCTGAAAAAGATCCGGAAAATATCGAAGTTCAACAACTCAAAATGGAGCTTGAGTCCTGGCAGAAAGAAGAAGAAAGAAAAAAATTGGAAGAAGCAGCAAAAATCGCATCAAGAAAAGCGATGGTTGATGCTCTTGCACCAGGTAAAACACATTTTAATAAAAAAGAATGGTATCGAGCAATTCTACGACTTGAAGAGTTTTTACTTAGAAAAGGCACTGATGAGGATCTTTTGAAAGAAGGTTCTGACATGCTTGTGGGTGCAAAGGATAAGTTAGGTGAAGAATTAGGGCCAATGTTAGGGAAGGCCCGCTCTCTTAAGGAGGGCCAAGATTTAAAAAATGCTTACGAAGCTTATCTAGACATTTTAAAAATTGAACCTACAAACACGGAAGCATTAAATGAAGTGGATGATATTAGAAATCAACTTGAAACTCGTTCAAAACGAGTTTATCGAGAAGGTATTATCGCTGAGTCTTTGAGCCTTTTTACTGATGCCAAAGAAAAGTTCCAAGAAGTACAACAGATCTCACCGACCGATAGTGAATACTATCGAAAGGCTACTGATAAACTTAGAGATTATTTGGAGTAATATGCGTTTAAAAGCTTATGCCGCTCAAACTCATCAGGGCCCTTATCTTCAGGTTAATGAAGATGGATATGATTTTGATTTTGAGAATGATCTTTATATGGTGTTTGATGGATTTGGTGGTTCTGGACGCGGAGATCGTGCCGTTGAAATACTAAAACAAGAAATAAAAACCTTTTACACTCATATCTCGGATGATCCAAACGCCACAATGCCTTTGTATTATAATCCCAAAAACCTTTTAGAAGGTAATGCCATTCTAAATTCTATGATGAATGCGCATCAGAACTTGTTAAAAAATAATAATGAAAAACCTGTGAATCAAAAAGCCGGGGCCAGTGCAATCGTTGCCGTTCGATCCGAAAGTCTTTTGATCTTAGTTGGAGTGGGGAATTGTTGTGCTTATCATTTTCGACAAGGTAAACTTTCTAAAGTGATTGTTGAAGATACTCTTCAGTATCTTTCAAAAGACCAGTTTGAACTTCGTTTTAGAACTGCGCCCATGACCGCTTTTGGGATGTATCCCGAACTGGGTTATCAACTCAGAGAAGTGAGACTGGCAGAAGGTGATAAGGTTATTCTACTTACTGATGGAGTCTATGCTCAATTAAACGAAGAAGAGCTTCTTTATACTCTTAATAAATCCGCTCCAGATGCCCAAGAAAGAATTAATAGCTTACTAAAACTATCCAACACTAGGGGTAATCTCGATAATTTGACCGCTATGATCTTAGAGTTCTAGCTTTTTTATTCACATAGTGCATAAACGACCTCTATAATTTTAAAAGACATAGAGGAGATTCACGGATGAACCATAAAGTCTTATTGGCCGACGACAGCCTAACTATACAGAAAGTTATAAAAATTACTCTCGCCAATCAACCCTATGACATCACTGATTGTCCGACTGAAAATGAACTTTTTGCAAAGTTACCTATCATTGAACCGAAACTAGTTTTTTTAGATTTTAATCTTTCTGACAAATTTACCGGCTATGAACTTTGTGCAAAGATAAAATCTTTGTTACCTTCGGCCAAAATTCTTTTGCTTTTAGGAACCTTTGATAGCGTGGATGACGCAGCCATGGAGAAGGCAGGGGCTTCTGATAAAATTGTAAAACCTTTTGACTCGAATAAATTTATCGCTATTTGTAAGCAAATGATCGACACCTTTGTTGATGATGATAAAATCGAATATCCTGCTGCTAAAAAACAGCTGGTTGCACCTCCTGCCGAGGAGGAAGATCAGTGGACAGTAAACCACACTACTGAGCAGAAGCTAAGATCAATTGCTCCAGAACCAGTTAGGCCTGCAGCTCCAGATATGAATCTTTTAAATCAAGAGATTTCAGATTGGGGAATGAGTGTTCCGGGTGTAATCAGTGCTGGATCTCATGATCTAAAGGTGGATTTACCACCAGTCATGGATTTTCATCAAGAAATTAAGACTGAGAAAAAAGATTTTCAAACTAAATTTCCTGAGAATGTTGATCTTGATTATCCAACCATTGAGGAGATGACGGCCAAGAAAGAAGAACCGTCCCCTAAAGCGAAGTCTAAACTCATCTCCATTGAAAACTTTAACGATACAATTGAGCCCCTTGAGCTAGAAAATCTTCAGAATGCATATAAACAAGACGAGTCAGACGTAAGTAGCATCGAAGCTCAGATTCGAGATGAAGTTGAAGAAAATCTATGGCAAGTTGACGAGTTTGAAGAATTGAAAAAAGAAGTCTCTTCTAAAATAGAAGAAGTTAAAAATAATTTTCAGCCATCCCGCAACGCTTTTGATGAGTCTCTTTTTAGACCCTTAGATGAAAGAGAGTCAAACTTTCGATCAAGTCAAGGTGCCCAACCGACAGCAGCTGCTTCTCTGTCGATCGACACGAAGGATATACGTACTGAAATGGAAGCACTGGTAAAAAAACACGTTAAAGAGTACATGGATCAGATGTTCCAAAAGAATGTAGAGAAGATTTCATGGGAAGTGATTCCCGACTTGGCCGAAAATTTGATCAGACAGGAACTTTCTAAGATTGCTTCAAAAATTCTTAACGAGCAAAACTAGTAGGCCTTAAACTTCCATTAAAAAAATGATGTATTTTGTCTTGGGATAAAAGCCTCGCCTCGCCATAAATTCCAAGGCCCAGAAACTCACCTTGAACTTCTTTGCCATTTTCAATAATGGTGACTTCCATTTTCATATGACCACAAAAGTTTTCCCAATCTGAAATCAGCAAACTTGTATCTTCATATCGATGGAGGTGTATAAACTGAGTGAGATCAAAGCACCATTTTTTTTTCTCAATTTCAAAAGACGATTCATAAATACCTCCAAACGTTTTATCTTCCGAAAAGAGATTAATCCCTACACCAGCAAGATAATTATCGTGAGAGGATTGGACCAAGATCCCTCCACACTTGAGCCTATCTTTGGTCCAAAGATCATTGGGCCATTTAAGTTTAAGTTTCTGCCCTTTTATTTCAAAAAAACGGACGACTAGAAGAGAGATTTCCAAGGCCGTGAAGCTTGAAATTTTATGGGGAATAAGTGTGAACGAAAAACATAATGAACCAGGAAGTGATGTCCAGGAGTTGCCACCTCTGCCATGCCCAAATGTTTGATTGTCACAGCTTAAAAGAAATTGCTCGGAACTTTGCATGCTGCTTAATTGTTCTTTAAGGAGATCTTGTGTAGAATCACACTCTATAACATGAATATGCTTAATCATCTCGAGGTTCCTATGACACTAATTAAACGTGAAACACCCCGTCCCATTAAATTTACAACAGGCATTAACCCTTATGCTCATGGATCTGTGATGGCGGAGTTCGGAAATACAAAGGTTCATATCACAGCAAGTGTTCAAGAGTCCGTTCCTCCTTTTTTAAAAGGTAAAGGAAAGGGTTGGTTAACCGCTGAGTATGCTATGCTTCCGGGTGCTACTCATACACGTTCAGATCGTGAAAGAAAAGGAGCTTCGGGCAGAACCCAAGAGATCCAACGTCTCATTGGCCGGGCCCTTCGTTGTATCATTGATTTAGATAAATTAGGGGAAAGAACCATCATGCTTGATTGTGATGTTATTGTCGCCGATGGTGGAACCAGAACCACTTCAATTTCTGGCGCCTATATCGCACTAGAGATGGCCGTGAGAAAACTCATTAGAGATGGTTTATTAAAAGAAACTCCAATTCGCGAAAGTCTAGCGGCGATTTCAATTGGTATTAATAAGGCCGGTGAAGTCATTGCAGATCTTAACTATGAAGAAGATTCATCATGTGAAACGGATATGAATATTGTGATGACTTCAGGTGGAAAGTTCGTAGAGGTTCAGGGTACGGCGGAAGGCCAGCCTTTTTCAATGGACCATCTACAAGCATTATTAGGTTGCGCTCAAACAGCTTTAAAGGTTGTGATGAAAGAACAAAAAGCTGTGTTGGATAAAATTTAATGCTTTCACTTATCCTGGCTTCTGCAAATGCTCATAAGGCCCAAGAGTTTAAAGAACTTTTTAGTGGCAGCATTGAAGTCACTCCTGCACTTAAAACCCTCGAGGTGGATGAGACGGGCACGACCTTTACCGAGAATGCTTTTCTTAAAGCGAAAGCTTATTATGAAGCTTGTAAGGCCCCGACCTTGGCAGATGACTCAGGACTGATCATTGAAAGTTTGCCGGATATTTTAGGGGTACAGAGTGCACGCTTTGCACCAGAACTTTCTCTTTATACCGAGAAGTGTCAGTCCATTCTCAAGCTTTTAGAGTCCAAGGAAGACCGAAGGGCCTATTTTGTTTGTGTTTTATGTTTTTATTTATCGCCTGAAGAAGTTTATTTTTTTGAAGGAAGAGTTCATGGGGTTATTGGCGCAGAGTCACGGGGTGAACACGGATTTGGTTATGACCCGATCTTTGTGCCTGAAAGAAAAGAGAATGATGGTAAAAGCTTGGCTGAATTGCCGCAGTGGAAGAACGAATTTTCGCATAGGGCGAAAGCAAGTTCGGCTGCTTTACAATTCTTAAAAGAAAGCGTGGACAAAACACAAAAGAAGTCTTAAAAATAGTCCCTTATCAATGTTCGGGGTGTAGCGCAGCCTGGTAGCGTATCTGCTTTGGGAGCAGGTGGTCGTTGGTTCGAATCCAATCACCCCGACCACTTTTTTTCGTCAATTAAATCCATAACATAGATTCAGCTACCCATTTGAGATGATCGAACCGTCGGATAACTCATTTTATTTACATGAACTAACTGTGATAGGACCACATTATGAATATAGATAAGAAAAAAATAGAGATGTTCTGCAAGAAATGGAAGATCAAAGAATTGGCCATCTTTGGGTCGTTTCTCCGTGATGATTTTAATGATCAAAGTGATGTGGATGTTCTTATAACTTTTTTGCCTAATGTTACTTGGGGGTTTGAAATCGCTGAACTCCGAGAAGAACTCTCTCAGATTTTTAAACGTCCCATTGATCTTCTTAATAGACGCTCTCTTGAGATGAGTAAGAATTCTTACAAGAGAGATGAAATTTTGAAATCATGTAAGGTCATTTATGACCAAGCAGCGTGATCCTAAGATAACAATCCAAGAAATCATTTTGGCGTGTGAAAATGCCATTCAATTTGTTGAAGGGATGACATTCGATCAATTCTTGAAAGACGTTAAAACCCTATCGGCAGTCCAACATCAAATTCTTATTCTAGGTGAAGCTGTTAAATGTCTTCCCGGCGACATCAAAGGAAAGTATCCAGATATTCCCTGGAAAAACATCGCTGGTACACGAGATGTTTTAATCCATTGCTATGAAGAAGCTGACTTCGAAATTATCTGGAATATCGTTAGAGACCAATTGCCAAAACTTACTCCTCAATTTCAATCAATTTTGTCCGGTTTGAAATGAAAGCGACTCTTGCTTTTTTGTTGGCCCTCATTTTAACTGGTTCTGTGTTTGCCAAAGAGATCAAAACATCTTTTGAAAATGACCGCATTTTTGCCAAGTTAAGGTTTAATGGTGTCGAAGCAATCATGCTTCTTGATTCAGGAGGAAACACAGGACTGTTTCCTGAATATGTTTTTTATTGGAAAACAGAAGGTTCCAAAGTTGAAAAAAATTACCTGAAGTTTTTAAACAAGGGCCCCTTTGATAATTTTCCTAAGGACGTCCTAACTGATAACTCCATAAGGCTAATGTCTGGGCAAGATGAAGAATTGGTAATGATAAGAAAAGTTGTGAAAGATGGATTGTTTGGTCATGCATGGTTTGGAAATCGACTTTGGCAACTCTCATATAGCGAGAAATCTCTAAAACTTTTAAATAAGATCGATAGTCCGCGCGGTCAAAAGGTGCCCTTGTTTTTTAAGGGAATTGGATATTTTTATCCAAGAATGAGTATTTCCGTTGAGGATGAATCCCTTGATGTTCTTTTTGATACAGGAGGAACATCAGTTCTCTCGGAAGTTGCAATGAATGAATTAAACTTAAAAGATGCAATTGTAGCTTCCAGTTTTATTAGAGAGTCAATTTTCAATAAATGGCAGAACAAGCACCCCGACTGGAAAGTCATTCAAGCAGGGGATAGGTTTGGGAATAATGACTTGATTCGTGTTCCTCTTGTCGTGGTGGCAGGCAAAAAAATTGGCCCAATATGGTTCGCAAAGAGACCAAATTCAGCTTACGACGAGATGATGTCTCAGTATATGGATTGCAAATGTGCAGGTGCTATTGGTGGGAACGTTCTCAAGTACTTTGATATTACCCTCGATTATCCTAATAAAGCGGCTTGGTTCTACAGAAATTCCTTTTAACTGGCACCTTTTGGACGTTTAAAGAACACCCTCGACAAGTCCCTGTCAGCAAGAAAAATCCAGCTGGTGTGACGATTGTTGATAGGCACCCTCGTCGCTTGGAAGGCACCTACTTAGATGCCAAGGAACTTGATGCGGTCCATTCTCGACACATAGGTTACACTTTTTTGTTAAACGGATCGTCGACCGGTTCAACTCATGAGTATGCTTCCATTTTGCTACTAGCTTGCTACCGGCCAAGATGTCGCCAAACCTAGGTGACGGTAATTGAACCATTCATTCCTTCTATGCATTGTCTTGAAAAGAACAAATGACCACGATATTAAGCGGTTGGAAAAGTTTCGATTAGTTTTGTGACGAATTTAGAGTGTACTTATACACATTTATCTCACACCTTATTATGCTTTAAAGCATAAATATAGGATATAATTTTATGTATATACGTATAAGGATAACATTATGTTAGATAAACTCACTATCAAAAATGCACAGAAAAGAAGAGTTGAACTTCTCAAATCCCTCCCACATATGAAAGTTAGGCCCGGCTGGATTAAGTATACTCGTTCGGTTTTGGGAATGACCTTAAAAGAATTAGCTTCGCTTGCTGGCTTGTCACTGCCTACAGTGGCTCAAGTAGAAAAAAGAGAAGCTGAAGGGAAGGTTACCATTGATACTCTTAAAAAACTTGCAGAGGCGATGGAGTGTGAGTTTGTTTATGCCTTTGTTTCAAAAGATGACATTCCTAACTTGCTTCATAAGAAGGCCATTGAAAAAGCTCAAAGAACTATTTTGAAAGCGGATACTCACATGAGCTTAGAAGATCAAAAGGTAAATGAAGACCTTAAATTCAGGATAGAGAACCTTGCAGAAAAATTACTCACAAAAGGAAAAATCTGGTGAGCGATTTTTTATTTAAAGATCGAGATGGTCAAACACCCTTACCGCCAGAATTACAAAAAGGGTTGAAACCTAAAAACGTGCAGACCGTAGGTGAACTTGATGAATATGAAGAGCAAAATATTGCCGAAGGTTTGGTGTGGCTTGAAAGTTCAAATGCGAAAAGTTTAAATTATAGTTTTTGGATAAGCCTTCATAAAAAGTTATTCGGAGAGGTTTGGAATTGGGCAGGAGATATTAGAACTCATGAGCTTGCCAATCCAGACTTCTTACTTCCTCATCAAATCAGAACGGAGTTAATGAAGCTCATTGGTGATGCAGAATATTGGCTTGAGCATAACACTTATTCTAAGAAAGAGATCATTGCTCGAGTCCATGAGAAGTTTTTAACGATTCATCCTTTTGTAAATGGAAACGGAAGATGGAGCAGAATCTTGACCGAGTTTATCTGCAAACAATATAAGATTGAAGCACCGACCTGGAATATAAAATCAAAAGATGACCCGCAGAAGAGAAGAAAAGAATATATCGAAGCAGTAGAAAGTGTAAGACATAAGAAGAACTTTCAAAAGCTAATTGGAGCAATCTTTGAATAAAAGTGATGCAAAACTTTTTGTGCAAACGTTGTCCAATATTGGACAGAGAACTTTTCGATTTTAAATTTGTAACTGAAGAAAATAATTTATCTTTTTGAAGCATTTTCAATTTCAAAAAATCCTAACTGAGTCGTACAATGAAGGAATTTTGTAAAACAGTTATCTTCTTTCAAAACGATTTTTGATTCGTTTCAGCGTCTCCTCAGTTCTTTCTAGGTCTTGAACTGAGCTGTCTACGGTTGAAGCTCCAGAAGCAACATCCCTGGTTTTAGATTTTGCCTTATCCACTGTCGAGCAGCTGATAAAACCTAAAAGAGTCATACCTAGAGCAAAGAGTGTGACGTTACGAAACATAAAAGTTCCTTCTTTAGTTGTTAGTCTTATTCTATGCAAAATTGTTGTCTTTTAAATGCGTTGGAAATTGCTGCCTAGTCATGCCTTGTTAGGACGTCTGTTTTTATGGGCCGCCCTTAGCGGACTACGGTAGTCAACTGTTTAAAAATTTAAAGTCACACAAATTTTAAACCGAAGAGGGCAGGTATGGAAAAAATGAAATTTATTTTTGCAGTTTTTTTATTTTCTTTATCCCAAATCCGTCATTAAGCTCACTCAAACCATTCTCGTGACGTTTCAGTCACAAAAAAATCCCAATCCCATTCTGCTCTGAGATTAGTTATGTCGTTTCATCAAAAAAATCCTCCTTGTCGCCCCAA
>Ga0247843_1000451_pt1 | contig 97245 bp, 69 predicted proteins | sample LaCruzMarch2017__FD_192420 | JGI IMG/M metagenome (GOLD analysis project Ga0247843, IMG submission 192420) | Freshwater microbial communities from meromictic Lake La Cruz, Castile-La Mancha, Spain - LaCruzMarch2017_8m | ecosystem: Environmental > Aquatic > Freshwater > Lake | place: Spain...
CGCACTCTCCCAATGGCTCGGATGGACAGATTCGATCGTGCTTTGGTGCTGAAGGACAAATTGATCCATCACACGCAACAGCGATTCAATGCGGTCTATGGCTTCGGTACGGTCGATCATGGTCGGGGGTTCGGGCTATCATTTGAGTGGTGCGCAAAGGTAGGAACCCCTCTACTCCTCCAACCCCAAAATTGGACCGAGACTGGGTTCCAAGACGCCGGAATAGCGAACAACCCGCTCGAACAGAACCGCTCTGTTCGAGCAACCGGAGAAACCTTGAATTAAATATTCAGTAACAATGACTTAAACCGATTCGACTTCCTTTGCACATTCTTATTTTTTCGTTTTCATCAATCGCAGTGTCCCCTATAAAACTACTCGGATTCTTCCTTTTTTTCCTGTTCTTGTTCGAAGGACAAGCGCAATTGGTCATCGAAATTCAGGACCCTGCCCTCATTGTAGGGCCAGGCACTTTGGCCAACGGCGAATCGGACACCTTTCGCATTTGTACTGGCGACCCCTTTCGTTTTAAAGACAACAGCACTTTTGCGCTGGCGGCAGGAGCGACCCATTTGATCGAATTGCAACCCTATGCCGTCGGAGGCACCCCCAGCGGACCTTGGGCTCAAATAGGACAACTCGATTTGCGAACCTCGGGCTTTTGGGCTGCCCATCCATTCCTCACGCCTCCAGGGTGGATGCGAATCAAGGTGAGCGTCGACGATGCTTCGGGAACCACGGTTTTCACCACATTCAGCGTATTTGTCGGCACGCCACCCACCGTAGCCCCCGTTTCCTCTCCCCTGCCCTCGGTTTGTGAAAACGATGCAACCTTCGACTTAAACGGACTCTTTACCGTAAACCCCGGTGGAGCCACGACCACTTTCCGCTCGGTCCCCGCGCACAACGGGCTCGATACCCTGACCGGAATGCTCAACCCCCGGCTCGATGGCCCCGGCAACTACGCCATTACCTGTAGGGTTCGCTCCGGCCCCTGTGTTGTGACCACCACCGCAAACCTGCAAATCCGAGATATTCCGGAAGTGATTCCTGAACTGGCTGATCTGCAAGCGACCCTACTTGTCCCTTACCTATCCAACGGTCGCCTCCAGTTCGCCGATTGCAATGCCGCCAATCAGCAAACCGTTTTATTCGCCTTTACCCCTGGCACCGGCAGCAATTTTTCTCAGATCGTATCGGCTACGTTGAATTATGGAGATGGTTCTCCGACCCTTACTTCGACCACCTTTCCATTTTCTCCCAATCCCCAGCATACCTACGGGACCGGGAACTACGAAATCACCCTGACCTATACCCTGAGCAATGGGTGTGTCGGGGTGCTCAAGTACAATTATTACCTCGGCACCAACCCCGCCGGCGTCGGTTCGCTCCCGGGCAATTCGGTCGGACTCTGTTTGAGCAATGGCTCAGTAGACATCACCATTGCCTTGTGGGACGGTTTGCCCTCGCATCCGGTGTCGAACAACGAACCCAGCACCCAATACATCATCCAAGTCAACGATGGCTCGCCCGATGTCGTGTTTAGCCATCCCCCACCGACCACCTACACCCACACCTTTACCACCTCGAGCTGCGGAGCCACCAGTCCAACGTGGGCCTCGAGCATACCCGCCAACGCCTTCGGATTCAACGTGGTGGCCAGCAACCCCTGCACCCCTACAGGTTCTGTGTTGCAACCCGTGACCATCAGTTCGCCCGGCAGCCCGGGCTTCGAAACCGACAATGTAGGCTGCGTCAATGTGCCCCACTCGGTCGTCAACACAGGCAACGAAGGTTCGAACGTTTCCGGTTCTGCGAATTTGACCTGTACCCCGACCAAGTTTGCCTATCGAGTTAGACCGCTTCCCCCTTTGACCGCGGCTTCAAATCCGACAGTGAGCAGCGGCACCCTCGGCACCCTGTCGACCAATCCCTTTACGGGCGTTTTAACCGGGGTTTCCGTCAGTGCCTCTCAATCGCTATCGCTCAATTTTCCAGCGGCAGGCTCCTATCGCATTGTACAATATGTATTTAGCCAAGGGTGCGGCAGTTTGCTCGACAGCATTTCTGAGGTTGTGTGCATCGAGGCCAATCAAAATCCCGGTTTTACCCTAAGCCAAACGGTCTTCTGTTTGCCGAGTACGCTTCAATGGACCAGCATTCCCAAAACAGGGGGCTGCATCGACGATACGGTTTGGTTTGAATTCATCAATCCTTTGGGCAGTCTGACTTACACCTTGGGCGGCTCCAATGGGAGTTTGGCTTTGAACAACACCTTGCCCACCGGAACCTGGACCGTGCGCCAAAGAAGAGACGGCCCCTGCGGGCTGCGAACCACCAACCAACCGGTCGTGATAAGCCGGGCGCCCACATTGACCCTTCCGCCCGATACGGCCTTTTGTGGAGGGGGTGTTTTGAATCTGAATCCCAGTTTGGTTCAGGTTGATCTCAACGATGCGCCGACTTCCAGTGCCCTCTGGACCATCAGTCCATCGAATGGGTATCAATTCGTCCAGGGAACGGCCACCACGCTGCACCCCCAAATTGACTTTCAGCAAACGGGAGTGTACCAGGTACAACTCTCAATCACCACCAATTGCGGTACAGTGACCAAGAGTTTTTCGGTCGATGTAATCGAACCCCCCGTCATTAATGGGTTGGCCAACGCGAGCGTATGCTACGGCACGACCCTTTCCATACAAGCGAGCGCGGTGAGTGCCCATCCTCCCTTGACCTTTGCCTACCGGAACAGTGCGGGTGGGGTACTGAACACCAACGCCGGATTTTCCCTGACCAACCTGACCGCCGATACGGTTCTTCGGCTTCGGGTGACCGATGCCCGCGGCTGTTCGAGCGATACAACGGTTCAGCTCTTGGTGCCCCTGCCCCTCAATGCCTCTGTGGCCCTAGACTCCTTGGTCGTGTGCGCCGGGAGCCCCATCGGGGTATCAGGATCGGTCAATGGGGGCACTCCGCCCTACAACCGATATTGGACCAACGCCCAAGGAGATACCCTCGGCAATGGTTTGAATCTCAATTTACCCGCGGGCAGCGATACCGCATTTGTCGTGTACTTCAATGTTCGGGACGCGCTCCAGTGTACGGCGACCGACAGTGTGTACGTGGTTGTACCTGCACCAGTGACGGCGGCCATTCCTGCGGTTCCGGTCTATTGTGGAGGCAGCATTGCGCTGAATGCCAACGTTTCGGGGGGTACGGCGCCCTACACCTACCAATGGACCCCGAGCGTCGGACTCGTCAATCCGAATGTCGAAGATCCGGTGGTGACGGGCCTTACCGTATCTACCCTGTACACCCTCTTGGTCACGGATGCCCTGGGGTGTACGGTCACTGCCCAGGCCAACGTGCAAGTGAACCCTCCGATGAGCCTTTCATACCCCCCTTTGGATACGCTTTGTCCAGGTGATAGTCTCGTTCTGAGTGGATTGCTGTTGACGGGGGGCCAGCCCCCCTATCAAATCGCCTGGGACCCCACTTCGATTTCCAATCCCAGTGTGCTCAATGCCACCACCCTGCCCCTCCAACAAACGACGACCCTCATCTTGAATGTGACCGATGCTTCGGGCTGTCTTTTCACAGAATTCCTCGCGGTTCAGGTAGCGCCCGACCTTGTGTTCAATGGAGTAGACACCCTTTTGGGCTGTGGGGGCGATTCCGTTCAGATGGACCTCAGCGCCTTGACCGGGGGACTTCCTCCGCTGCAGTATCAATGGACCCCTTCGGGACTTTTTGGCAATCCCACCGCGATGCAGCCTTGGGCTGCGGTGGTGGGGGATACCACCGTACAAGTTGAAGTTACAGACGCCATCGGCTGCAGCAAGGTGTTCGACTTTGTTCTGCAAGTGCGTCCTCAGCCCCAAGCCGTGATCGGGAACCTCAACGACTCGCTCTGCGGGAGCAGTTCTGTTTCGGTAACGGGCTCTGCCAGTGGTGGGCTGCCCCCCTACGGATTCGAATGGTCTTGGGTTTCCGGTTTCGGCGGAACCACCTTGGGCGCATCGGCTCAATTGGCGGTCCCGGGAAGCAACGACACGCTGGTGTTGCGCGTTACGGATGCATCGGGCTGTATCGACGTCCAGTTGAGGCCCATCGAGATTCTCAACAGCATCGCCGGCCCCCAGAATCTCCTCGATACGCTCGTGATTTGTTCGGGAGACAGTGTCCTGATCAGCGATCCCACTCTGCCTCCAAGCCAGACCCCCTATTTCCAAAGTGTATCCGGACCCAACCTCCTCGGGGCGAGCTCGGGCAGTGGATGGGTGGCCGATCTGTTGCTCAATGCGGGCAGTTCGATGGATACGGCCCAGTATCAAATCTGGTCTCAAGATGCGATTGGATTTTGCGCCAGCGACACCCAGTCTGTCGTTGTCTTAGTCCATCCGGTTCCCAGCTTTTCGGTATTTCCGGTCAATTCTGCAGTGTGCAGCGGCGATACCTTTTTCTACAGTTTGCCTTCAACGGCCGAGATGGGAATCTCCGTTCAGCCCTTGGCCAATGGGTTGATTACGGGGGCTTCGATTGCCCAAGACAGTGTCGTCGATATCTTGATACTAAACGGCAGCGTTTCAACTGAACAGGCCTATCTCCTGACCCCTTTTATTCGGGCAAAGCCGGACTGTACGGGCCCGAGCGATACGCTTCGGGTTACCGTAAACCCCCGTCCTCAAGCCCAAGCGGGTCTCGATACGGTGGTGTGTTTTGGAGTGCCCATCGCTCTGGGTGATACGGCGGCACTTTCGGGGCTGAGCTATTTGTGGTCACCGGCTGGCTTGGTCAACAACCCGACGAGTTCCGCGCCTCAAGTGGTCTTGCCTACTGGAATGACGAGTTTGGACACGGCATTTGTGCTCGAGGTCACCGAAAACAACACGGGCTGTATTGGGCGAGATACGGTTCGGGTAGAAATCCTCGCCCTGCCAATTTTCAGTGCCGGTCCCGATCTTTCCTTTTGCGCCAACGACAGTGTCACAGTAGGCGATGCCTCGGCCACGGCCTTGCAAATCGATTGGCAAATACTGTTGGCCAACGGGTTGAGTCCGGTCCTTCACCAAAGTGCCACGTGGACCATTTCTCCCGATAGCGCGACAACCTATGTCATTTCCTTTGCGGACCCCACAACGGGTTGCGGTGGAACCGATACTGTGATTGTGGCACCGATCGAACCGCCACTGGCCAGTTTTGCACTCCCTGATTCACTCTGTTCTCCTGCCGTATTAACCCTGACTGCTATCGCTCAAACCGGGATCACGAGTTCCTGGTCTATCAACGGGGTCGTTGTGGGAAGCGGAGACAATGTGACCACGACCGTTGTGAACGGTTCCAACATTCAAGACTCTGTTCTCAATATTACTCTGAATCGTTCGGCCCTTGGGAGCGGATGTTCAGACGATACCACCCTTGTAGTGGTCTTGCTCGCTTCGCCTTTGGCATCATTGGGTTCAACGACCGACAGCCTTTGCGCGGGAGAAAGTCTCACCCTGAACAACGGGGGTATAGCCCCCCCACAAAGTCAGTGGACGTGGATCGTAGACACCGCGTTGGTCGACACCCTGCATCAAGGTCTTGACCTTTGGATACAGGCCCGCGATCGGCAAGGATCCGACACCTTGATCGAAATTACCCAGGTATGGACGACCCCATCGGGCTGTAGCGATAGTGCGCTGGTGGTGTTGAACGTGATCAGCAGGCCCAATGCCACCTTTCAACTTCCCTCTTCCGCCTGCAGTCCGGACAGCCTCAGGCCGACCGTTTCGTCTGTTCAATCCGATTGGGATTATCAGTGGAATATTTCGCCCGCCGTTCCATTCTCGCTAAATACTTCGACGGACCAACCCGTATTCTATATACCCACCACTACCCAAGCCGTGACCTACGCGGTCCAATTGGTGGTGGCGAATGCTTTTGGTTGCTTGGATTCCACCGTCCAATTCTATACGGTTCAACCCAAGCCTACGGCCAGCTTTGTGCCGCTGGCCGTCGATTCCTGTGGACCCTTGACCGTGAGTTTTAATTCGAATTCAAGTTCGAACACCTCAGATCCCGGCCTCATTCTTTTCTGGGATTTTGGACAAGGCGATACGGCCAGCGCAGCGGCTCCCGTGGCCACCTTCGCTCAAGCCATGGGTCAAGACACCGTGTACCCAGTGCAACTGGTCGCCGAGAACATCCACGGTTGCCGCGATACGGCGTTTTCAACGGTCACGGTGCACCCCGATCCGATCGCCTCCATCGACACCATCCGCACCCGGGGTTGCGCTCCTTTTGTACTCGATAGCAATGTGTTTGAAGCACAATCCTTTCCACTGGCCAACCAGTTGTATACATGGCAAGTAATCGATTCTAATGGCTTGATTTTAAACACGTTTACAGGAATAACCCCTCAAGGCTCATATACCCTCCTCCTACCCGAACAATCGGTCCAAATTCGCTTGATTGCCACAAGTCCCTTTGGATGTGCTTCAGACACAGCGGTTCAATGGTTCCAAAGCGTACCCGATCCCGTGGCTTCTTTTACCCTGGATTCCACTGCCGGCTGCAGTCCGTTGACGGTGGTTGCGTCCGATACGACCAATCAAATCCTCCAGCGTCAGTGGTTTCTCAATGGACAACTGCAAACGGGTGGAGGAGCGACCGAGGGTTTTACGCTGGTCAACAATGGACAGGCCGACAGCGTCGTCGTTATTCGCCTTACCGTAACGGATCCTTTGTCGGGTTGTTCTGAGTCCGATTCGGCGGCGGTGACCGTGTTTGCGGCACCGACCACGGTTTTTACGGCCAGCCCGAGCTGTTTTGGAGACAGCACCTTTTTTGCGGATGCGAGCCAAGCGCCGAGGGCGATCAATCAGTGGTTGTGGGATTTCGGAGACGGCGCCACCAGTACGCTTCAAAATCCGGTACACTACTACAATGCCCCCGGGGTCTACGTGGTCCAACTCACGGTAGCCGACAGCAGCTCTTGCCCTGCAAGCCAAGTAGATACATTGATCATACGCCCACTTCCCGTGGCAGACATCGGGCTGAACTATACCTGCCGGCCAGAACCAATTTGCCGAGACAGTATGATCTTGTTTTTGGACAGTACCGTCGTTCCTTCTTTGGGCGGCATGGTTACGGGTTGGTCTTGGGATGTTGACAACAACAACACGATTGAATCGACCAACGACACTTTCTCTTATGTGCCCAATGCCTCTGGTACTTTTTTCATTCGACTAACGGTGGAAACGGAGTTCGGTTGTGTTGATAGCGTGCTGGAATCCTTTGAGGTCGTGGCTCCGCCCAACGCGGCTTTGATTCTGGATACCGATACGGGCTGTGGCCCGCTAATCACCACGGCCATCGATGTTTCGACCGGTTATATCCTCGATCGAGTTTGGAATGCCTATGCTTTGAATGGGTCCGGACAGCGCGTTACTCTTGCCACCTCTGCCGACAGCCTCCCGCCTCCCTTCGTTTTTCCGCCGAGTCTATTTGGCGACACTCTGTACTATTTGGAACTCGTGGTATCGAATTGCTGCGGTCAGGATACCCAGACTCGGCCCATTTTGGTCTACCCTGCCCCCGTGGCCGGGATTGGTATTGCCTCGGGCCCACACTGTTCTCCTGCCCCCGTCCAAATGATTTTGAGCGGGCAGGTGTTGGGAGCTTCCGACAGCGTTTGGATCGACTTTGGCGATGGAAGTCCCCCGCGTTGGGAATACCCCATCCCGCCTTCACCCGTCAATCTCCCGCCCTGGGACACCGTCGTGCACAACTACCTGTACAACGGGACCCAAAGCGACACCACCTATTATCTGACCTTGGTGGCCTTTAACGAATGCGGATCGGACACCATCGTCGATTCGGTCGTCATATTGCCGAATACCGTTCAAGCCTTCTTTACCCATACGCCCACCTCGGGTTGTGCGCCTTTGACCGTCCAAGTAAACGACCTTTCCTACGGAGGAACCAACCGAACTTGGTGCTTTAATTTCAATCCAAATACCCAAGTCTGTGGGGGTTGGGTGGGGAGCGCCGCTCAAACCAGCTTCACCTATACCCAAGCGGGGACCTATACGATCGCTCTCATCATCGACGATGGTTGCAGTCGAGATACCGCGCTTCAACAGGTGACCATTCACCCTCAACCGACGGCGGCTTTTGCCCACAACGGCCCTGTGTGCTTGGGCGACAGCGTCTTGTTTGTGAACAACAGCACGATCTCAAGCGGCAGCATCAATCAAGTTCGATGGCGTTTTGGCGATGGGGATTCTTCGACGATTTGGTCTGTTGGCCATGTCTACGCTCAGCCGGGGGAATATGCAGTGGAGCTGGAGTTGAGATCGGCTTTGGGCTGTATTTCCCGAATTTGGGATACGGTCGTCGTTCATCCCAGGCCCCTCGTCGACTTTTCCTTTACCAACAACGTGTGCTTAAACGAGCAGCCGCTTGATCTGGTCAATCTGAGCACTCTGGCTACGGGCAATCTGGTGTTCACCAGTTGGAATTTTGGCGACGGCAATGGTTCCGCCCAATTTCAACCGATTCACAGCTATGCCCAGCCGGGAACGTATACCATCGAATTGATTCACGGTTCCGATCAAGGTTGTTATGATACCTTGAGAAAAACCATCCAAATTGATCCGATCCCAATGGCGTCATTTACGGCCATTCGGGTCAATCCGGATCCCTGCGAAGCGCCTCAAACATGGAATTTCACCAACACCTCCAGCGGAGCCATTGGCTATGAATGGTATTTCAATGCACTCGATACTTCGAGTACTTGGATATCCTTCTCGGCCAATCCCACATTTACGTTTACCCAACCGGGCAGCTATCTGGTCAGGCTCGTTGCATTCAATGGATTTGATTGCAGCGATACGGCCGAACTATTGATTGAATTGACGCCTTATCCTGTCGCCTATTTTGGGGCCGATGTGCGATCCGGTTGCGATCCTTTGACCGTTAATTTCTCCGATTCTACCCAGTACAATTGGATCGGTCCTGGAGGCATTGTTCGTTGGACCTGGGACTTTGGGGATGGTCAAACCAGTTCAACCCAAAATCCGCAACACACCTACAGCCAACCAGGGTTGTATAACGTCACTTTAATTGTTGAAACCAATGTAGGTTGTTGGGATACCATTACGCGTTTTGGATTCATTGAAGTGCATCCCACACCCACAGCGGATTTTACGATGAATTCGTATATCCCCAATGTTCTTGAAACACAGAACACCACACAGACCGCCGATCCGAATACGAGCTACCTCTGGACGTTTGGGAATGGGGAAAATTCTACAATGTTTCAGCCAATTTATACCTACCCTGTTGACCCCTATGGCCAGAACTATTCCTACGAGGTTTGTTTAACCGCAATGACATCTGATTCTTGTTCATCATCCGAATGTCAGATTTTTATGATATACGGTTTTCGGTTGAATATTCCCAATGCTTTTACTCCGGAATTAGATGAGCGAAGTGTAGGTAATGCAACGATTTTCAAGCCAGAAGGTCATTCGTTAGAAACCTATCATCTTCAGGTCTTTGACACCTGGGGCAATTTGGTGTTTGAAACCCGCGAGATTGACAACAGAGGCGTCCCCTCTGAGGCCTGGAGGGGTATTAATTCAAAAAACGGTTCACCGCTCCCTATGGGCGCTTATGTTTGGAAAATTGAGGCTACTTTCCGAGGTGGAATTCCTTGGAGAGGGATGAATTTCGGCAACGGAAAAATTGAGAAATATGGCACGGTCACTCTTATCCGTTAACGGCCGCTTAGTTATTCTTATTACTGTTCTACTTAGGACTCAGTCTTTTGTACATGGGCAGGACCTTACATTTAGTACTATTTTTTTCAACAAATCTCTGCTCAATCCAGCCTATGTGGGACAATCTGGTCACCTTTCAATGGGACTCATTCACAGAGCCCAATGGACTAGCCTGCCAGAAAGGGGTTTGAACGACGTTTCGCTAAGTAGTTTCCACGCAGATATCAGCTGTCCAAAATGGAATCTCGCAATGGGGATTCAGGCTCAGGTTAGCGAAGAGGGAGCAGGTAGATACAGAAATACGATTGCATCTTACACTGTATCAAAATCGTTTGTTAATCAATATCCTAGAGGATTCTTCATCAAAGGTCTTAGAGGACTTAACCATCAATGGAGTGTTGGCCTTCAAGTAGGCGTAGGCCAGAAGGCCATCGATTTCAGCAGATTTACCTTTGGAGACCAATATGATCCGTTTCTTGGTATTATTAGTGATCGCTCCGCTGTATTGGGTTTGAGCACATCTTCATCTGGATATATGGATATCAATGCAGGAATGCTGTGGCGATCTCAATTCAGGAAAGAAAAAGGATTCTTCTCTATCGGAGCGGCCATGTATCATATAAATTCACCCAATGAAACGTTTTTATTCACCGAGAATAGAATCCCGCAAAGGCTCAGCATATCAAGCTTCTATAATTTCAGAATAGACGGAAATGTCTACAGAAAAAGATCCACATATGTAAGTTTTGGTGTGGTGAACGATCGACATCTAAACATAGAGTCTAATCAGTGGAAAACTTTATTTTCGACGTCGGTAGTCACCTTGGGTGGAATTTTTCAAAATGGCAAGAATGAAATCGGTGGAAACATTGGCGCAAGAGTTGGTTCAAATGCAGTACTCAATGCACTCCTGATTAATGGAACTATGCAGTTGAATGATTTTTTAATCTTAACTTCAACTGTAGAAATAAACACAAGTGATTTCACCATAAATCAAAGTGGTTTTACCACCGAATTCGGTCTTATTTTTAATATTTCCAATGCCTACTTGTGTAAATGCAACAGTCCTAGGGACCTAAAATGTCCCTTTGATGAAGCCTCCGGAAGTTTTAATAAGAGTAATGACAAAAACTCTTTGGTTCGGTCTATCCCTTAAATCCTACTCCCCCAACCCCCAAATCGAGCGGCGGAAGCCATGGATGCTGTCGTTGGGTACGGTCACGCTCAGCTGATAGTGCGCAATCCGCCACGCCTCGCCCTGTTTTAGGACCACGCCCGTAGAACGGCACGGCCCCATCCACGTATCGAGCACCTCGTCGAACCAAGCGATATCGCCCCGATCCGAAAACACCACCCTCCGTTCTCGGGGCACGAACGACCACGCCTCTCCCCTTTGGAAAAAAGGCCGAGACCAGGTGCGGAATTCCGCCAACCCCCAGCGCTCCGTTACATCCGTCCCAATAAACACCCCATTCAGGGTAAAGTGGTCAAAATAAGCACTATCGCCCGCCGCCGCCAGCGCATGCCAACGGTCGAGCATTTGGACAATCGCCGCCGAATCAGAGGCCGGATTGAAATCCGCGCTTTCGCCTTGAACCGGCTCCGATTGAGGACGCTGACACCCCAACACCAGCACCAACGCTGCCCCAAAAAGTCCTTTCACCTTCCTCACGATTCGTCTATTATTTAGACGGCCCCCCTTTGTCAAGCTCGTTCATCTCCTTGGTCGCCGCCATACTCGTAATCAGTTGATTGAGCATATCGCTCGCCGCCGAGGGCGCGTTCGGGAGTAAAATCAAACTGCTCTTGGAGTGTTCGGCCACGCTTTGGAGCGTATCGTAGTGCTGGGTGATCACAATCAACGCACTGGCTTCCTGCGAGTTGATCCCCGCTTTGTTCAATACCCCAACGCTCTCTTCCAACCCCCGGGCAATTTCGCGACGCTGATCGGCAATACCTTGACCCTGAAGCCTTTTGCTCTCCGCCTCGGCCGTAGCCTTGGCCACAATCCGAATCCGCTCGGCCTCGCCCTCGTAGCTCGCGGCAATCTTTTCGCGCTCGGACGCATTGATGCGGTTCATCGCCTCCTTGACCTGGGCATCGGGGTCGATGTCGGTCACCAACGCCTTGATGATGCCATAGCCGTATTCGTTCATGCTCTCTTCGAGCTCCCGCCTCAGCGCAATCGCGATGTCGTCCTTCTTCTCAAACACATCGTCGAGCTTGAGCTTGGGAACTTCGGCCCGGACCACGTCGAACACATAAGCCGTAATCTGATCATGGGGCAATTCGAGTTTGTAAAACGCCTCGTAGACCTTTTCCTTGAGCACCAAAAACTGCACGCTCACCTTCATCCGGACAAAAACGTCGTCTTTGGTCTTGGTTTCGACAAGCACGTCCAACTGCTGAATCCGCAGATTGAGCCGAGCCACCACCCGGTCTACGATCGGAATCCGAAAGTGGATGCCCGGGAGCCGTAGCCCGAGAAACTTGCCAAAGCGCTCGATAATGGCGACTTGCTGTTGACGTACAATGTACAAGCCGCTGAAAAACAACAACAACAGCAGCGGTAGCCCAATTTTCCAAATCATGATATCGTGGGATAATATTCCATCGAGGAAGGTAGGGAATGTTCGGGGTTTGGGGGAACTTGTTACCAGCAACGCTCACCGATAAGGATCGAAGCCGAGGAACCTAAATTTGATGAGCCTTGGCCTTTTGATGAACCGTTTGCTTTTTTCCAAGGTTTCAATCTGGGTCTTCGGTTCGATGTCGTCCGGCTACGCCGATGATGCTTTAAAGTTTGCCTGCGCTGTTCATTCCCTCTCTACGACTCTGATGTGCACTCCGCTCCCGCGGGGGGCTTCTTTCTTTGCTGCTCCAAAGAAAGAAGGAAAGAAACGAGCTTTTTTAAGCGGAACTTATTGGTTGACGGCCTTCGGCCGAGTACTGTACCACGCCCTGACCCACTTCATCTAAATCAGCGACCATTCGCTTCACGCTTTGTTAGGCAGGACTTTTGCATACGGACAGCCCCGCCCTTTGATTAAATTTCGACCATGAGTGACGAACGCACCGCGCTCGACAAAAAAATGATCCTCGAGCGCTATCGCGCCCTGATTCACGCCCTCGACGAGCGCTCCACCGCCCAGGACCGCAAAATGGTGAGGCGGGCTGTCGATTTGGCACTCGATGCGCACAAAGGCGTACGGCGCAAAACCGGAGAGCCCTATGTGCTCCACCCCCTCGAAGTGGCCCTCATCGTCCTCCAGGAAATCGGGCTCGGGCCCACCTCGGCCACGGCCGCGATTCTCCACGACGTCGTCGAAGACAGCGATTATACGCTCGAAGACATCGAACGGCTGTTTGGCGAAAAAATAGCGCGCATCTTAGACGGGCTCACCAAAATCAAAGGCGTTTTCGACCCTCAGGCCTCGGAGCAAGCCGAGAACTTTCGCAAAATGCTCCTGACGCTCGGTGACGACGTCCGCGTCATCCTTGTCAAACTGGCCGATCGACTCCACAATATGCGGACCCTCGACGGGATGCCCGAGGGCAAACAGGCCAAAATCGCGAGCGAGACGCTCTACATCTACGCCCCCTTGGCGCACCGGCTGGGTTTGTACAACATCAAAACCGAACTCGAAGACCTCTCGCTCAAATACACCGAACCCGAAGTGTATCGCGACATCGAACGCCGGCTCAAGGCCTCGGTGGCGAGCGAATACCGCTATTTGAAGCGATTCAGCGCCCCGATCCGCGCCATGATGGACCAAGAAGGGCTCAAGTTTGCCCTCAAGGAACGCACCAAGAGCATCTATTCGATTCGGAAAAAGATGATTAATCAAGGTGTGAGCTTTGACGAGGTCTACGACAAATTCGCGATTCGGATTATTCTCGACACCGACAACGATCAGGAAAAAGCTGCCATCTGGAAGGTCTATTCGATTGTGGCCAACTTGTACCGCCCCAATCCCGAGCGCCTGCGCGACTGGATCTCTTCGCCCAAATCGAACGGATACGAATCCCTGCACACCACCGTGATGGGGCAAGACGGGCACTGGGTCGAGGTGCAGATTCGCTCCAAACGCATGGACGAGCAAGCCGAACTCGGCATGGCCTCGCACTGGAAATACAAAGAGGAAGAAGTGGTCGACAACCGCCTCGAATCGTGGATCAAAATGATTCGCGAAGCCCTCGAAAGCTCAGACAGCAACGCGCTCGAGTTTGTCGACGACTTCAAATTCAACCTGTTCAGCGACGACATCTTTGTCTTTACGCCCAAGGGCGAGATTAAAACCCTGCCCAAGGGCTCGAGTCCGCTCGATTTTTCGTTCGAGATCCACACCGACATCGGGCTGCGCACCCTAGGCGCCAAGGTGAACGGCAAACTGGTCCAGCTCAACTACAAACTCCGGAGCGGAGACCAGGTCGAAATCATCACCTCGGCCAAGCAAAAGCCCAAAGAAGAGTGGCTGCACTTTGTGGTCACCTCCAAGGCCCGGACCAAGATCCGCGCCTCCTTGCAGAGCGAACGCCGAACCGTGGCCGAGCGCGGGCGCGAAATCCTCGAGCGCAAACTCAACTTCGTCAAGGTAAAACCGAGCGAAAAAGTGCTCCAGGAGCTCACGAATTTCATGGAGCTACCCGATAGCCAAGAGCTGTTCTATCAGGCGGGTATGGAGTTGCTCGACAACGAAAAACTCCGAGCGTTTGCGCGCGAACAAGGCGGGGGCTTCCTGACCCAAATCCGCAACCGCTGGCGCCGCCCCACCACCGATGCCCGGGGCGAGGCCAAGAACCCCGGTGCTGCCCAACCCACCCGCCTCGTTTTTGGACCCGAAGAGCAAGCCCTCGAATACAAACTCAGCCCCTGTTGCAACCCGATACCGGGCGATGCCGTCTTTGGTTTCTTGACCGCCAGCGAGGGGATCAAGGTGCACCGGACCGACTGCCCCAACGCCATTGCGCTCCGGAGCCGCTTTGCGTCGAGGGTGATGAGCGCCCAGTGGATTTCGGCCGAGGTGAGCGAATTTGTCGCCGTATTGCGGGTTCGGGGCATCGACACCGTAGGGCTGGTCAACAAAGTGACCCAGATTATTTCGAACGACTTGAATGTCAACATCCGCAGCATCAACATCCACGGAGAAGGCGGGTTGTTCGAAGGCAGCATCACCGTGGTGGTGCGCAACAAGGTTCACTTGCAAAACATTATGCAGGAAATCCGCAAAGTGGACGGGGTGCGCAGCGTAGAACGCCATGTGCGCGAATAGCCCTGCCCCTGTTCTCGGGCCCTGGCATCTCAATGGCTCCGACTACCTTTGAACCATGGACGACACAGCCTTTGAAACCGTCAAGGGGGTCTTTACCGAGCATTTGGAGCGCAACGGCCACCGCAAAACGCCCGAGCGCTACGCCATACTGCGCGAGATTTACCAGAGCGAAGAGCACTTCGACATCGAATCGCTCTATCTGCTCATGAAGAACAAGAACTACCGGGTGAGCCGGGCCACCTTGTACAACACCATCGAACTGCTGCTCTCGTGCAACCTGGTGCGCCGCCATCAGTTTGGGCCCAACCAGAGCTACTACGAAAAGTCGTACTTCAACCGACAGCACGACCACGTCATTTTGACCGATACGGGCGAACTGGTTGAGTTTTGCGACCCCCGGATTCAACAAATCAAAGACGGAATTGCCGAGTTGTTTGGGTATGAAATTCTCGGGCATTCCCTCTACATCTTTGCACGGAAAAAAGGAGCCCTGGCCGAAACGAACACCGCCGAAACCCGTACTCCACCGATTCATTAAACCATGGCTATAGACGTATTGCTCGGGCTCCAGTGGGGCGACGAGGGCAAGGGCAAAATTGTGGATGTGTTGAGCGGTCGATACGACCTGATTGCGCGTTTCCAGGGCGGTCCCAATGCGGGCCACACCCTCGAATTCGACGGGGCCAAGCACGTTTTGCACACCATTCCTTCGGGGATTTTCCACCGCAACGCTCTCAATTTGATCGGCAATGGGGTGGTGATTGACCCAGTGATTTTCTTTGGCGAAATCGAAAAGCTGCGCGTCGTCGACGATCGCATCACCGATCGGCTTTATATCTCGCGAAAGGCGCACCTCATTTTGCCGACCCACCGACTGCTCGACGCGGCCAGCGAGGCTGCCAAAGGCAAGGACAAAATCGGCTCTACGCTCAAGGGCATCGGTCCGACCTATATGGACAAAACCGGTCGCAATGGATTGAGAGTAGGCGATTTGGAGCTACGCGATTTCCCCGAACGCTATCGAATTTTGGTCGATAAACACCTCAGCCTGCTCCGGCAATACCCTGACTTTCAGTTCGATTTGCCGCCCCTCGAAGCGGTTTGGATGGAAGCCAGCGAACGTCTAAGGGGCATGCAGTTGGTCGACAGCGAGTTGTATCTCTCGAAGGCCTTATCGGAAAACAAGCGGGTCTTGGCCGAAGGGGCCCAGGGCTCTTTGCTCGACATCGATTTTGGCACCTATCCGTTTGTGACGTCCTCGACCACTACGGCGGCCGGGGCGTGTACGGGATTGGGTGTAGCTCCGAACCGCATCGGTCAGGTGTTTGGGATTTTCAAGGCCTATTGCACCCGGGTGGGGAGCGGCCCCTTCCCCACCGAACTCGACGACGATCTGGGCGAGAAACTGCGCAAGAATGGGCGGGAATTCGGTTCTACGACGGGGCGTCCGCGCCGCTGTGGATGGCTCGATTTGCCCGCGCTCAAATACGCCATCGAAATCAATGGGGTGAGCGAATTGATGATGATGAAGGCCGACGTACTGGGCGATTTTGACCGGATCGGGGTCTGCACCGCCTATCGCTACAACGGCAAAGAAGTGACGCATTTGCCCTACCGCATCGATCCAGATTTGGTCGAACCGGTCTACACCTGGATGCCCGGTTGGAACTGCGATTTGAGCAACATCGAACGCACCGAAGACCTGCCTCAGGAACTGATCAACTACGTCCGCTTTATCGAGCGCGAAACGGGGGTCCGCATCGGGGTTTTGAGCGTAGGTCCAGACCGCAAACAGACCTTGAGCCTCTCCTGAACTTGATTCGAACGCTTTTTTTGGGAAAGGCTTTCCGGGCTGGCCGTCTTCATCGGATGCTCTGGTTGGGGGCCTTTCTTCTTTCGACCTTCGGCTGGGCGCAAAACCGTCCGATTGAAATCAAACGGGCCAACAAAGGCTACTACAAAAAGAGCGACGAGAGCAAAAATCGGCTGGTTGGCGCGGTGTTGTTCGAGCACGAAGGCGCCCTGCTCTATTGCGATTCGGCTTGGTTGTATGTAGAGCGAAATCGGGTGGAAGCCTTTGGCAATGTGCATATTGTACAAAACGACACCCTCCACCTCTACGGAGACCGCATCGACTACGACGGCAATACCAAGGTGGCCGTAGCCACGGGCAAGACTGTGGTGCTCCAAGACCCCAAGATGCGGCTCACCACCAACCGCATGGTGTTTGACCGCAAAGACCAAACCGCGCGCTACAATACGGGGGGCACCATTGTGAACGACGAGAATACGCTCACCAGCCAAAATGGGGTGTACTACGCCAATATCAGGGAGTTTCGATTTAGCCGAAACGTCGATTTGACCAATCCGCGCTACACCCTCAAATCCGACACCCTGAACTACAATACCGCCACCCGGATCGCCACGTTTGCGGGTCCGACCGAGATTGTGGGCAAGGACGGAAACACCCTCTACAGCGAGAGCGGTTTTTACAATACTGCGAACGACCAGGCGCGGTTTGCGGATCGTTCACGGATGATCGACGGCCCGCGGACCCTTAGCGGAGACAGTTTGTATTACGATCGCAAACGCGGCATCGGCCGGGCCTATGGGAATGTGCTCCTGACCGATACGGTCGAAAAAAGCGCCATCAGCGGGGGGTATGGAGAATATGGGGAAACCCCGGAATACGCCATGGTGACGCTCGATCCGATTTATACGCTCTACGACGAGCGCGACAGCCTGCACATCCACGGGGATACGCTCCGCTACCGGCTTTTGCCCGATGGAACCAAAAAGATGCGGATTCGGCGGGGTGTTCGCATTTTCCGCAAAGACCTGCAAGGCGTGTGCGATTCGATGATCTATACCGGTAGCGATTCGACATTTAAGATGTTCGTGGAGCCGGTGTTGTGGTCGGACCGCAGCCAGTTGAGTGGGGATACGATATGGCTCGAAATGCGCAATGGAAAAATGGACAGTCTTCGGATTCACGGCAATGCGTTTGTGATGGAGACCGATACGCTCGAACGCTATCAGCAAATCCGGGGCAAGCGAATGAAAGGGGGCTTCAAGGACGACCAACTCCATCGGATGCGGTCTTCGGGCAATGGACAAACGGTGTATTGGGCGCGGGAAAAAGACGGGGCCGAAGTGGGAGTCAACCGGGCCGACTGCAGCGATTTGATGATGGTGTTTCGAGAAGGCAAACCGATCCGGATCACCTTCTTGGTCCAGCCCGATGCGTACCTCTATCCGACGGCCACCGCCCCACCCGATCAATTGATCCTCAAGGGGTTCAAACCGCGGTATGGGGAACGGCCGGAAAGAAAAGCCGATTTGCTGCGCTAAAGTTCATGATAGTCTAACACATCATTGTAATTTCATCGTTATTTTGTCCTTCGTTTTTTCAAAGCACCCTTAGTATCTAACTCGTCCTTTCGAAATTCCATCTGCCGCTTTTCTAATTAACTAAAAACTGACAATCATGAGTCGAAACTCACTTTTGGACAATTTATCGAGAACTGACATATCTAATGCACTTGAATTGCTTATCAAAAGAAAAGAGTCCGATAAATATCACGAAACACATTACATCGTCCGGAACAATACAGAAATTGGAATAAAACTCATTAGTTATTTTGCAATTGCGATTAATCAAAAATGGAATTTAAACGAACCAGATTTATACCAACTAAGAAGAGAAATTATTCTTAAAATTTGCGAAATTCAAGGTCGATACTATCATACCCGAGATGTTGCTAAACGCTTTTATGAACTTGAAATTACTTATATAAAGAAATAAAATGCGACATAATTCATTATTTCGATAATACGAAAAACAAATTACTTCAGCTTAAAGAATCTCATCTAGTCCTAAAAATTCGTTGACTCTTTTCAACACCGTAATAGTCTAGAATTAACAAAGGGATTGAACCAATTACTCCAACCTCCTGACTTGTCTCAATATATCTATCGTATTGAGCCTCTAATATTTCCAATTGATTAATTAAAGCAACCGGAAAATCGCAGACATTATTAACAACATTGTTAGCCTTCCTTAAATGCAACTCTATAACTGTTTTCCAAAGATTATATGACCACGTCGATACAGAATTTCGAATATTACTTTCATAATGAACGACTTTTTTGTAATCAGTAAGATCACTAATTCTAACAAAAAGTCCGCAGTGATTTTCAAATGAAAGATGCCTGTGTGCTTCAATCATAGGATAGCTCAAGTATAATTTTCCATGTTCGGATTCATTATCGAATAATTCCAATAATGCAAGCAAACCATACTTAGTTGCGTGTGGGTCATGGCCATCAAAATCAAAGATCAAATAAATTTCAGCAAAATCGCTTCTTTTCCAATCCCTAATGTACTTCTCCGTTACTTCGTTCTCTCTCAAAAGTGAAAATGTATCGATAAATTCATCATCTCTAATTGAATCAAACAATTGATAAATGTTGGCCTCAAAAACACAAATAACAAACTCAATATTCTCAAGAAAGAATCTATTCATAGACTGAAAATACTGCTCCTCCGTCCATTCTCCCTCGAAAATTAATAGAACTTTTTTACTCATTGAAAGAACCCGACCTATACATTTTTTCTAAATTATGCGCTTCACGGATCTCCTTCTCAGTCGACTGCGGTATATTCTTGATCACTGACTTCGACATAATAAAATAAGAATCAGGCCTCAAAAGATCATTTGACATAATTGTAGTATTATGTGTTGTGAGAATAAACTGAACGCCAATATTTTTCAATTCATTAACAATGAAGGCAGATAACTCAAAATGATAAAATGCATCAAACTCATCTATGAAGACAAAACTAATTTCATTCTTCGTTCGAATTCGTTGAAGCCAATAGTAGAATAATGTTAAAGACTTTGTACCTGTTGATGCAATATCAAAAAAGCCTATAAATTTACCGTCAAATTTAAATACCAACACTTTCTTATCTACATCTTCAGCGACATCAATTTCACACTTAATCCCAGCCCTACACAAAAAATCTTGCAGATCCTTTACGTTTCCCCTTTCTATAATATCCAAACCAATGCTACGAGAGCCTTCCTGATAACCAAGATACATATTATTATCAACTGAGCGAAAGAACAACATCTTCTCTACGAATTCATAAAATTCCGCAAAAACTCTATTGGAATGATCATTCTCCAAGACTGAATTATTTTTAATATATTTTAGAAGCGATAACTGTGTACCGGGGAGTCCTTTATTCAAAGATTCCGCACCTTTTAAATTTATAAAAGCCTGATTTGAAATCCTCCTATCAATTTGAGCGCAAATCGCATCATCAATTAATAACTCTTCACTTAAAATATCACGTAACCCTGATTTCACATATTTGTAATACACTTTCGTTCCATTAAAAACGAACTCATATTCGAATGTGACTTCCAAGTCTGAACTATAAGCATTTACATAATGAAGATATTGCCTTTCATTGATATTTTTTTCAGTTAAATGAGCGACAATATCGAATATTCCTAAACCCAAATTTGATTTTCCAACGCCATTTTCCCCATAAATAATAATATTCTTTAGTACTCCATTATTCACAGAAGATTGATTGAACGTATAGCCTTTTGAGCTGCAGAAGTTCAATTCAATGGGGATCCTGAACCCTTTAAAATTCTCAACTTTAAACTTTGCTAACATGAGAGCTATGCTTCCTTCGTGGTGACGAATATACTATAGAACGAGCGTGCCGTAAAAAAATTCCGGAAATCAAATGTGCTCGGTTTTCTCATGGTTCTTACTTCTTCATGTAATACACAGAATAACAGATCATAAACTCACTCACACTTTATTCTACTTCCCTACCTTCGTGCCATGAAATTCTTTATCGACACCGCCAACCTCGATCAAATCCGCGAAGCCGCCCAACTCGGGGTGCTCGACGGGGTCACCACCAACCCCTCCTTGATGGCCAAAGAAGGCATCAGCGGAGCCCAAAACATCCTCGATCACTACGTCCGCATTTGCGAAATCGTCGATGGAGATGTGAGCGCCGAGGTGATTGCCACCGACTATGACGGGATGCTGCGCGAAGGGCATGTGCTCGCCGAGCTCCACCCCAATATTGTCGTCAAAATCCCGATGATCAAAGAAGGGCTCAAGGCCTTGAAGTACTTCAGCAACGAAGGCATTCGGACCAACTGCACCTTGGTGTTCAGCGCCGGACAGGCCCTGCTCGCCGCCAAAGCCGGTGCCAGTTATGTGTCTCCCTTTATCGGCCGCCTCGACGACATTTCGACCGATGGCATGGACCTGATTCGCCAAATCCGGTTGATCTACGACAACTACGCCTTTGGAACCGAAATCCTCGCAGCCAGCGTGCGCCACACCATGCACGTCATCGCCTGCGCCGAAGCCGGAGCCGATGTAATGACGGGACCCTTGGAGTCCATCACCGGTCTGTTGAAACACCCCCTGACCGACCTCGGTTTGGAGAAATTCCTCTCCGACTACCGCAAACTGAACGGCTGATGGCCGAACTCGTCCGGATCTACCCGGACAACCCTTCCGAACGCGCGCTCGGCAAAGTGCTCGAGGTGCTCCGCAACCGAGGGGTGGTGGTCTATCCCACCGATACGGTGTACTCTTTTGGCTGCGACCTGTTCCAGCCCAAGGCCATCGAGCGGATTGCGCGGATCAAGGGCATCAAACCCGAAAAAGCCGACTTTTCGATTGTTTTTGACGACCTCAGCCATTTGAGCCGGTATACCAAACACGTCGAGACCCCGGCCTACAAGATCCTCAAGCGCTGCCTTCCGGGCCCCTATACCTTTATTCTGGAAGCCAGCGGACAGGTGCCCAAGCTCTTTGGGGCCAACCGCAAAACCATCGGGATCCGCATCCCCGACCACAGCGTCCCCCGGGCCATCGTCGCCTTGCTCGAACACCCGATCATTGCGAGTTCGGTTCACGACGAAGACGAAATCCTCGAATACACCACCGACCCGGAATTGATTGCGGAGAAATACGACAAACTCGTCGATTTGGTGATCGACTCGGGACCGGGCGATTTGTTCGCCTCTACCGTAGTCGACCTCAGCAGCGGAAGCCCTGAGATCATCCGGGTGGGCAAAGGCGATCCCGAGCAGGTTTAATTTGTACGTACATTGTCCGTACATTTGGGTTTGAAATGAACCGTCATCGGCGGATTTCGAATCATTATTAAACTGATTTACAAAATTGTACAATGAATAAGTCGGCCCGTTTGGAAATTCGATTGTCTGAGGCGCACAAAGAACGTTGGGAACAAGCCCGTAAACTGGGTGGATACCCCTCAATCAGTGCCCTCTTAATGGAATCGATGGAGGAAAAAGTCAACCGGATCTTTTCTGAGAACCGTCCTCCTCTCGATTTGGGCGCAGAAGGGATTCAGAAAATCATCGAAATCCTCAGCGCACCTGCGGAAGCACCCAATGAAGCCTTGATTGAATTGATGCAAGAGGATTTAACTAAAAATCTAAGAGATTTACTACATAATAAAGCGAATCGAAACGCACCCCATTCCCATGCTGGAGCCCATTCAAAAAACCCACCAAAGAAGCGCCACGGATTGAACGGATGAAGAATCGATCCAATAAACTAGCGCTGTCTAAGATTATGATAAGTCCTGATCCCATTGCCCTTTTGGATTGGCACCTAGCTTGATTCTACTTTCTCAAAATTTCTTGGTTTGCAAACCATTTCAGTTGAGTACCTCTGTGTAAGGTATCAATCACATTGTGCGGACAACGGAATCCTTCCCCGCATCCATTCTAGGCTTGAAATAGAGCCCATGATTACCTGTCGTTACTGGTCGTAATTATACCTCGAGGTTCTTACTTAAAAGATTTACCTCAATTAGACGACTCGGATTTTCTGTTTCGGGCCATGATGGTCCTCCCGCCAATAACGGCAGTAACCACAGCTGCCAGTGCGTATAATACTTTCGATGCTCCGGGTTGCCCAGTGTAAACCATATAATAAGCAACCCCGATTGCAGCCAGTCCCAACAGCGTTGAAGAAATTGCCGAAGTGCGTTTTAAGCGCCAATCGCGAAGGTTCATGGCAATCGCATGATCCTGTTGCTTTTCGGCCATCTTGAAAATGCGATCCGCCGAACCAGGAATCAAGCGCTCATAACCAGCAAGTTCTTCCGGATCTGGCAAGGGACCGCTTCTCAGTTGAGCATGAGCAGCCGCAACAATCCCTTTGTTAGGTGCCTTACTATTCGCCGGAACTCTGCTCAATGACCTGTGCTTTGCGGATATACCCACCTACTTCCTCCCAGTACTTTGAAATGTCGTTTAGGTTTGATTCACAAGAATTCGTGAAACTGTCTGGAACCCTCTTCGTAGAAGGATCGTAAATCCCGAAGGCCAATAAAAATCCACTCAAAACAGTCAGGAGAAATTCATCGTTCTTTTTCATAGCTCTATTCTAATGAAACGACCCATAAAACAAAATTACACAACAATTCTGTACTTTACTTGTAAAGAATATCTGAAAAATGACCGCGAGGTTGACTTTTTGAATCATTCTGAATTTGAACCCCTTTGAATCTTGAGCATGGAATAAGGACTTATCTCTGCCACGAGTAAGAACGCTACCCCAGGTCGGTTCAATTCAATTGGCACGACCGCTGCTCATGAGATATTTGGAAAGGACCGGAAAGCATGACTTTGTAATAAGATAAAACCTGCGGTTGTGCAATTGCATTCTGCATCATCGCGTCGGATGGAAATACGCAATGCATCATGAATTACACCTGTTTCAATACCCCAACAACCGCTCGATCGACTCCTCGAGCCGCGATTTGGCCAAAAAGCCCTGTTCGAGTTCGGGGGCAAAGGGCACGGGCAGGTTGTGCGAAGCGACGCGAAGCACCGGTGCATCGAGTTTGTCGAAGCAATGCTCTTGGATGAGTGCCGCGAGGTCGGCCCCAAAGCCCCCCGTCAGCACATCTTCGGTGAGCACCAACACCCGACCCGTCTTGCGCGCCGAGGCGTAGATCGCCGATTCATCCAAGGGAACCAGCGTCCGCAAATCGATCAAATCGGCCTTCCATTCCGGGTGTTGATCGAGGAGCTCGAGCGCCCAATGCACCCCCATCCCGTAGGTCACTATGCTGAAATCGGGACCTTCGCGGAGCAGCGATGCCACCCCGAACGGAAGCGCATACCACCCCTGGGGCACTGGACCGTAGACCGAGCGATACAGCGCCTTGTGTTCGAAGAACAACACCGGATTCGGGTCTTCGAGCGCGGCGCAGAGCAGCCCTTTGGCATCGGCCGGAAAAGCCGGATAAGCCACCTTGAGCCCGGGCGTATGCGCAAACCAGGCTTCGTTGCTCTGAGAGTGGAAGGGACCCGCGGCTACCCCGGCCCCTGTGGGCATGCGCACCACCACATCGGCGTTTTGCCCCCAGCGGTAGTGAATCTTGGCCAAGTTGTTGCAAATCTGGGTCATCCCCTCCGAGACAAAATCAGCGAACTGCATTTCGACCATGGCCTTCATGCCGCGGATACTCAGCCCAAGTCCGGTTCCCAAAATGGCCGACTCGCACAAAGGGGTATTCCGCACCCGATGCGCTCCAAACCGATCCACAAAGCCCTCGGTGACCTTAAACACCCCTCCGTAGGCTCCGATGTCTTGCCCCATCAACACCAATGCTGGAAAGCGCTCCATGGAATCGCCCAAGGCCTCGGAAACCGCGTCGATAAGCCGAAGTTCGCGGGTTTGGCCCGTAGCGGGGTCGAGGGTGGGTTGGTGGGGGGCGTACAAATCGGCCTTTTCGGCAGCCTCGTCCCACACTGCTGCCGGAGCGGCAAAGGCGATGTCCAAGGCGGCCACAATCGCCTCGCGGTGGTGTTGTCGGATGGCCTCGGCCCCTTCGGCGGTCAAAATGCCGCGCTCGACCAAATGGCGTTCGAACTGAAGCAAGGGGTCTTTTTCGGCCCATTGGTCCTGCAGCCCTTCGGGATAGTACTTGGTTCCGCTGGCCTCTTCGTGCCCGCGCATCCGGAAGGTGATGCACTCGATCAAGATCGGCCGCGGATTGTGGCGAACGTCTTCGGCCACCGCCCGGATCGTTTCATAGACCTCGAGCAATTGATTGCCGTCGATCTGAACGGTTTCCATCCCATAACCAATACCCTTGTCGATAAACTGTTTGCAGGCAAACTGCTCCGACGAAGGCGTGCTCAGCCCCCATTGGTTGTTCTCAACCACAAAGAGCACGGGCAGTTTCCACACGGCCGCTACGTTGAGCGATTCGTGAAAATCGCCTTCAGAAGCCCCTCCGTCTCCGGTAAATACCAGACAGCACTTTTGTTCATCTTTGAGCTTGTGCGCCAGCGCAATGCCATCGGCCACCCCCAGTTGAGGGCCGAGGTGGGAAATCATGCCGACGATGTGGTGCTCGTTGGTGCCGAAGTGAAACGAGCGATCGCGCCCCTGGGTAAACCCACCGGGCTTGCCCTGAAACTGCATAAACAAACGCTCCAAGGGCACGTTGCGCGCAGTGAACACCCCGAGGTTGCGGTGCATGGTGAGCAGGTATTCGTCCGGCTGAAGGGCGAGTGCACAACCCACACTGATGGCCTCTTGACCATAGCCGCTAAACCACTTTGAAATTTTGCCCTGCCGCAACAGGATGAGCATTTTCTCCTCGATGGCTCGAGGCAGGCTCAGCGCCTTGTAGAGTTCGATCAATTCGGCTTCGGTGCGCTGAGGAAAGACGTGGTTCACGGCGGTGCGTTTGAAGCCGCGAAGGTAGAATCCCCTCCTCGGTGCTCCTACCCTCCTAGATGTCGAAATGGAAGATTGCGGAACGAAGTCTTCGGGGGACAGCGGAAATTTCTTGGGACTAGGTGAAAGTGGGCGATCAGGTTGTAATGACATCCTTTCAGTAAGAAACCTCAAGGGACAGACTCAAGTTGATTCAAGATGTTCTTTTGAAAGCATCATTACAGAGTAACTTAATCTCACTATAGATCAAAGAGTTGTCCGGCTAACAAGGTGTCTAAGGCCTCTCGACTCCGGGACCCGCCAGCGACGCCGAGTCGCACCAAGCCGCAATGGCCAGTGAGCCTTGCGGCGCGATCTCGGCCAAAGCGCTCCTAAAAAAAAAAATCAAGAACGGGGTGGACAAGAGAGCGCCACGCCGGACTGAAAAGCTCCTTTCTTTCCTTCTTTCTTTGGAGCAGCAAAGAAAGAAGGCCCCCGCGGCAGCGGAGTGCACATCAAAGTCGTAGAGAGGGAATGAACAGCGCAGGCCAACTTTGAATGCTCATCGGCGTAGCCAGAAGACTTCGGCCCGAAGACCCAGAAAAACAATGGCGAACAGGAATTCAGTCAATCAATTGTAGGCTTTATTCTGATGAAATGAAAGCCTTGGTATGCTTGAAAAAACTTCTCTCCCCAGAAATATCCCGAGACCCGTCTTCGGTGCTGTTGCGTTGGAACGCCTAATGTTCTACGTTACATTGTGTACTTTATACACTTTTTTGAACAAAAAAAAGACATGAATACGCACCGTAGGTCCGAAAATCCGCTCTCTTACTTTTTCCCAATTTTCCCCGCATTCTGTACGGATTCAAATCCGACCTATTTTGAAATATCAAGAAACGCAGGAACATTAATTAATTCATTTATAAACATTTAATAGATAAATTGAAAGAAGGTAATCTCGATTTAATTTACATTCAGTTCTCATTCATCGACTACTTTTCCGCCGTCGGTTTTCGCGCCATCCATCGACCCTAACCTAAGTCTCCTACGGTATTATGAAAATTCAAAAAGTATTGGTCGCCAACCGAGGCGAAATTGCGATACGCGTATTCCGTGCCTGCAGCGAAATCAATCTGCAAACCGTGGCGATTTATACCCACGAAGACCGCTATTCGCTCCACCGCTACAAGGCCGACGAGAGCTATCTGATTGGACGCGAAGACGAGCCGCTCAAACCCTATCTCGATATCGAAACGCTGGTGCAGGTCGCACTCAGCGCCAAGGCCGATGCCATCCACCCCGGATATGGGTTTTTGGCGGAAAACGCCGAGTTTGCCCGCCGTTGTGCCGAAGAAGGCCTCATTTTTATCGGTCCCAGCCCCGAGGCCATGGAGGCGTTGGGAAACAAGGTCAAGGCCAAAGAAGTGGCCCTCCGGTGCGGGGTCCCGATGATTCCCGACAGCCAAAAGCCCTTGCTCGACGCGGACATTGCCTTGGCGGAAGCGGAGCGAATTGGATTTCCCGTTATGCTCAAAGCCGCTTCGGGCGGGGGCGGTAGAGGAATGCGCGTAATTCGATCGGCCGCCGAGGTCGCGTCTGCGTTCGACGAAGCGCGCAGAGAAGCCGAACGCGCCTTTGGCGATGGCACCGTCTTTCTCGAGAAATTTCTCGAAAATCCCAAACACATCGAGGTGCAAATCCTCGCCGATTCGTTTGGAAACCGGGTGCATTTGTACGAGCGCGATTGCTCGGTGCAGCGGCGATTTCAGAAAGTGGTCGAGATGGCTCCTGCGTGGAATTTGCCGCAAGCCACCCGGGAAAAACTCTACGCCTACGCCTTGGCCCTTGCCGCCGACGTGGGCTATATCAATGCGGGAACCGTTGAGTTTCTCGTGGACCCGGAAGGAAACCCCTATTTTATCGAGGTCAATCCGCGCATCCAAGTAGAACACACCGTTACCGAAATGGTGACCGGAATCGATTTGGTCAAATCGCAGATTTTTATCGCGGGCGGCTATCGGCTATCGGACGAGCAAATCAAAATAAGCAGTCAAGAATCGATTGTGACCGAGGGATTTGCGATTCAATGTCGGATTACCACCGAAGACCCCGCCAACGACTTTAAACCCGACTACGGCACCTTGATGACGTTCCGAACGGGAGCTGGTTTTGGCATCCGACTCGACGAAGGGAGCGCCTATCAAGGGATGACCATCAGCCCCTTTTTCGACTCGCTCCTCGTCAAGGTATCTGCCCAAAGCCGAACCCTCGATGGGGCCATTCGGAAAATGACACGGGCCTTGCGCGAATTCCGCATCAGGGGGGTTAAAGTGAACATTCCGTTCTTGATCAACCTCATCAACCATCCCGAATTCAAGGAGGGGCGAGCCACAGTCAATTTTATCAAGGACCACCCCGAAGTATTGGAATTTCGGGTGGAACAGGACCGGGCCACCAAACTGGTTCGCTTTTTGGGCGAAATCGCGGTCAACGGCAATCCCGATGTCAAAATCGTCGATCCGAACAAAGTGCTGCACCGGCCCAAGGTGCCCGTATTCGATCGCAATGCCCCCATTCCCGAAGGGAGCAAAACCCGACTCGATCGGATGGGACCCGAATCTTTTGCCCGCTGGTTGCGCGAAGAAAAGGCGATTCAGTATACCGACACCACGCTGCGAGACGCCCATCAAAGTCTGTTGGCGACCCGAATGCGCACCTACGATATGTTGCAGGTGGCCGAGAGCTATGGGCGCAATCACCCCGACTTATTCAGTCTTGAAGTGTGGGGCGGCGCCACCTTCGACGTTTGCCTGCGCTTTTTGACCGAAAACCCGTGGAGGCGTTTGCGCGAAATCCGCGCTGCGGTGCCCCATGTCTTGCTTCAAATGCTGCTTCGGGGTTCGAATGCCGTGGGCTACACCGCCTATCCCGACAATTTGATCGAGAAGTTCATCGAACGCTCCTGGATCAACGGGGTCGATGTGTTTCGGATTTTCGATTCGCTCAATTGGCTTGAATCGATGCAGACCAGCATCCGCGCGGTTCGGGAACGCACCGGGGGGCTGGCCGAAGTCTGCGTCTGCTATACGGGCGATATCCTCGATCCCACTCGTTCGAAATTTTCGCTTCAATACTACCTCGACAAGGCACGGCGCATCGAAGATTCGGGTGCGCACATCTTGGGCATCAAAGACATGGCCGGATTGCTGAAACCCCTGGCTGCCAAAGTCTTGATAACGGAATTGCGCAAGGCGGTTGATCTGCCCATCCACCTGCATACCCACGATACCTCATCGCTCCAATGTGCCACCTACCTGATGGCCATCGAGGCCGGGGTCGACGCGGTCGATGTGGCGCTGGGGGGTATGAGCGGGTTGACCAGCCAACCGAACTTCAACGCTTTGGTGGAAATGATGCGCTTCCACGAGCGCGAGAATCCCACGGATATCGACAGTTTGAACCGCTACAGCGATTATTGGGAGACCATTCGGGAACACTATTACCCTTTCGAATCGGGGCTCAAAGCGGGGGCGGCCGAGGTCTTTAAACACGAAATTCCCGGGGGGCAATATTCAAATCTCAGACCCCAAGCCGAAGCCCTCGGATTGGGCGATCGCTTCGACGAAATCAAGGCAAAATATGTCGAAGTCAATCAACTGTTTGGCGATTTGGTCAAGGTAACGCCGAGCTCGAAGGTGGTGGGCGATATGGCGCTTTTTATGCTCACCGCGGGTTTGAGCGCCGAAGACGTACTGAGCAAGGGGGAACGGCTCAGTTTCCCCGAGTCGGTCCGTTCGATGTTCCGGGGCGATCTCGGACAACCCGACGGCGGATTCCCGCCCGAACTGCAAAAGATCATTCTCAAAGACGAAGTGGCGTATACCGATCTGCCCAATGCCCATTTGGCTCCGCTCGATTTGGAGGCCGAATTTGCCGACTTCCAAAAGCGCTTTCAACCCGGTTTTGTCCGTGCCTTGGAATGGGAAGACTATCTGAGTTGGAAACTGTATCCCAAAGTGTTTGAGGGGGCCCTCGAGCGCTTTCGGTTGTATGGAGACGTCTCCAAGGTGCCCACCCCCGTGTTCTTTTATGGACTGAAGGAACACGAAGAAACCATGGTCGAAGTGGCCCAGGGCAAACGCATTCTGGTTCAGTTGCTGAGCATTGGACCGGCCGACGAATTCGGTGTTCGCACGGTGTTTTTCCGCGTCAATGGTCAAACGCGCAATGTGCCGATTGTGGACCGGTCGCTCGGAATTGAAACGGTGAGTCACCGCAAGGCCGACGCCTCGAATCCGCGCGAACTCGGCGCCCCGCTTCAGGGGATGCTCTCGAAAATCATCGTTGCTCCCGGGGCCGAAGTGCGCAAAAACGAGCCCCTGTTCATTATCGAAGCGATGAAGATGGAAACCACCGTCGCGGCGCCCGAAGCCGGTCGGGTGACCGAAATCGCGCTGACCGAGGGGAGTCGGGTCCAGGCCGACGACCTGATTTTGATCCTCGGTTAGTCCGTTCTATTTCGATAAAGCGCTGCGGCCGAACCGTACTTTAGCGGCATGGAACAATTTGTGGTATCGGCCCGGAAATACCGCCCTGCCCGCTTTGAAGACGTGGTGGGTCAGGCCCATGTTACCGAAACCCTACGCCGGGCCATCGAGCAAAACCACTTGGCCCAGGCGCTGTTGTTTACGGGCCCTCGCGGGGTGGGAAAAACGACCTGTGCGCGGATTTTGGCGCGGATGATCAACGCCGACAACGCCCAGGCCGATCAAGACTATGCCTTCAACATCTTCGAACTCGACGCGGCCTCGAACAACGGGGTCGACGACATCCGGAGTTTGACCGATCAGGTGCGCTATCCGCCCCAATCGGGCAAGTTCAAGGTGTACATCATCGACGAGGTGCATATGTTGTCGACGGCGGCGTTCAATGCCTTTTTGAAAACGCTGGAAGAGCCACCCGCCCACGCCATCTTCATTTTGGCGACCACCGAAAAGCACAAACTGATTCCGACCATTTTGTCGCGCTGCCAGATCTACGACTTTCGGCGCATTGGGGTGGACGATATCGCGTCTCACTTAGCTGAAGTAGCTCAAAAAGAGGGCGTTGAAGCCGAGAGCTCGGCCCTGCACCTCATCGCTCAGAAAGCCGATGGCGCCCTGCGCGATGCGCTCTCGATTTTTGACCGCATCGCGACCTACAGCGGAAGCCGGATGCGCTATCCGGATGTGGTTCAAAACCTCCAACTGCTCGACCACGATTTCTTTTTCAAGACCGTGGAGCATATGCAATCAGGGGATTCCAAGGCCGTTTTGCTGCTCTTGGACCGCATCATCGCACTCGGATTCGACAGCCATCAATTCCTGTTGGGATTGGCGGCCCACTTTCGCGATTTGCTCGTGGCCAAAGACCCTGCTACGGCCGGTTTGATTGAATTGGGAGCGGAGCTCAAAGAACGCTATCGGGTTCAGGCCGCTTCGCTCGATTGGAGGGTGTTGATGGAAGGGCTCGACCGATTGGGCGAGGCCGATGGTCGCTACCGAAACAGCAGCCACAAAAGGCTACTCACCGAGCTGGGATTGCTGAAACTGACGGAACTCGTCGGTCAAAAAAAAAATGAGTCCGGCGGTCTGACCGAATCGGTTCCCGCGCCTACTCCTCTGCCTGCATCCGCTCCTGCTCTGGCACAACCCCAGGCACAACCCCAGGCACTAGCACAAGCACAAGACTCGGCATCGTTCGAAAAGAAGACGGAAACCCGCTCGCCTTCTCCACCTGCGGAATCGGCCGCCCCGGGCGAAACGGCATCGCCGGCTCCCTTTGCGCAGAGCAGTGCTTCCCCTCCGGCTGCCATGGCTTCGGAACCCACTGCTCCCCCCGCTCCTCAACCCCTACGCCAACCGGAAACGCCCCGATCCACCGACGAAGCCGGTGGAGCCGAACGCCGCAAAAGCAGTCGGTTTGGGTATTCGCTTCAACCCGCCGCCCCGGTTTCGGAAACCCCGGTGCAGGAGGATGTCGAAGAAGCCTTTGAACCCGCTCCTAGCTTTGATTTAGAGCGGATTCAACGCATTTGGGCCGATTTTGCCCATGCGCAAAACGACACCAAACCGACGTTGAGCGCGGCTCTGCTCTCGAGAAAGCCGCTGAAAGACCCGGAAACGGGGCATGTGTTGTTTACGGTTCCGAGCAAGCTGAGCGAGCAACTGCTGCGCGAACACCAGGCAGCGCTGATGGCCTATGTTCGAGAGTGCTCGGGTCTCGAAAAACTGAGGCTCATCGCCCGGGTCGAAGAAGGCGAAGCCGAACAGCGCCCCTACAGCCCCGACGAGGTCTATGCCCACCTTTCGGCCCGCTTTCCCGAATTGGCTCGATTGCGCACCGATCTCGATTTGGATCTCTAGGGCGAAAGGAGTCACGGGATATTTCTGGGAGAGATGTTTCTGCGATCATGTCGAGGTCCTGTATTATGGTATAATCAGACCTATAACTTATTGATTGAACTCCTGTCTTCCAATATGTTTCTGGGTCTTCGGGTAGGTGTCTTCCGGCTACGCCGATGAGCATTCAAAGTTGGCCTGCGCTTTTCATTCCCTCTCTACGACTCTGATGTGCACTCCGCTCCCGCGGTGGGCTTCTTTCTTTGCTGCTCCAAAGAAAGAAGGAAAGAAAGGAGCTTTTCAGTCCGGCGTGGCGCTCTCTTGTCCACCCGCTAGCGCTTTGGCCGAGGTCGCGCCGCAAGGCTCACTGGCCGTTGCGGCTTGGTGCGACTCGGCGTCGCTGGCGGGTCCCGGAGTCGAGAGGCCTTAGACACCTTGATAGCCGGACATCTCGTTGCGCTCTGTAAACTGAAAAGATGCTAAATCTGTTCCTTCCAAATGCTCCAATAAACCAATATGTTTCAGCTTTTCAGTAGTTCTCGCCGGAAGGAAGTCCCTACTGAACTATTGCGCATTTTTCGTGCGGTCCCCAGAAATTTCAGCTGTCCCGGCGAAAGCCCCCACCAATTGCAAGGCGATAGGCTCTCCTTGAATGTTACTTTTGCCCTGGCCCTTAGGGGCCGCTTCGTTACGGAAGTGTGCTGAATCACAACCCAACTTGAGCATGCAGAAAATCAAAGTCGCCCGCCCAATCGTCGAACTGGACGGGGACGAAATGACCCGCGTCATTTGGTCTTTTATCAAGGAACGCCTCATCCTGCCCTATTTGGAGCTGGACATTCGCTATTACGACCTCGGAATCGAGCACCGCGATGCCACCGACGACCGGGTTACGGTAGAAGCCGCCCATGCCATCAAAGAACACAAGGTTGGCATCAAATGCGCGACCATTACGCCCGACGAAGCCCGGGTCAAGGAGTTTGGGCTGAAAAAAATGTGGAAGTCGCCCAATGGCACCATCCGCAACATCCTCGATGGTACCGTGTTTCGCGAGCCCATTGTGTGCAAAAATGTACCCCGCTTGGTGACCACTTGGGAGCGTCCGATTGTGATTGGACGCCACGCCTTTGGCGATCAATACCGCGCCACCGATGTCCGCATTCCGGGCAAGGGCACTTTAACGATGCAGTTTACCCCCGCTGATGGCAGTCCGGCCCAAACCTGGGAAGTGCATTCTTTTGAGGGCGAAGGGGTTGCTATGGGGATGTTCAATACGCTGGCGTCGATCGAGGGTTTTGCGCGCTCGTGCTTCAGCATGGCGCTGACCAAGGGATGGCCGCTGTATCTGTCGACCAAAAACACCATTCTCAAGACCTACGACGGGATGTTCAAGGATGTGTTCGAGGCGATTTACCAAAAGGAATACAAAACGGCGTTTGAAGCGGCGGGAATCACCTACGAACACCGTCTGATCGACGATATGGTGGCCTCGGCCCTCAAATGGGACGGGGGCTTTGTATGGGCCTGCAAGAACTACGACGGTGACGTTCAAAGTGATACGGTCGCCCAAGGCTTTGGCTCGTTGGGGCTGATGACTTCGGTCTTGATGAGCCCCGATGGGGAGACCCTCGAGGCTGAAGCCGCCCATGGTACGGTGACCCGCCACTACCGCATGCACCAACAGGGCAAGCCGACGAGCACCAACCCGATCGCGAGCATTTTTGCGTGGACGCGAGGGCTGGCGCACCGGGCCAAACTGGATGGAAACGAAGAGTTGACGCGTTTTTGCACGGCTTTGGAAGAGGTCTGTGTCGAAACGGTGGAATCGGGGGTTATGACCAAAGACCTGGCCGTGTGTATTCACGGTGAAGGGGTTCAACCCGAGCACTATCGGAATACCGAAGATTTCCTTTCGGCCCTCGACGCGAACTTGCGGATCAAACTCGGGGTGTAATTGCCTCAGGCGATGATTCGTTGGGGTCTATTGGGCGTCCTGCTGTGCTTTGGACCGCTCGGGGCGGAAAAAACCGCTCCGCTCCGGGTGTCCAAAAAAGCGCTCATGGGGCTCGACATAGGACCTCACGCCTCTGGATTTCGCCTGGTGGACGCGCGATGGTGCACCAAGGAATCTTGCTTTTTGAGAACCGATGCCGCCGACGCTTTCGAGGCCATGGCGAGAGCGGCTCAGGCGGACGGCATTGCGCTCCGCATTGTTTCGGCCACGCGCACCCATGCCGATCAAAAGCGGATCTGGGAGGCCAAATGGAGAAACCGCAGTGGCTCGCCGGTCGATAAAGCGCTCGATATCCTGAACTACAGCAGCATGCCGGGCACCTCCCGCCACCACTGGGGCACCGATTTCGACCTCAACAGCGTTGACCCGGTCTACTTTGCTTCAGGTAAAGGGCTAACAGAGTACCAATGGCTCCAGACCCATGCCGCCGAATTCGGCTTTTTTCAGCCCTATACGGTGGAGTCGAGCCAAGCCGCGGGTGGCTATCGAGAAGAGCGCTGGCATTGGTCGTATGCCCCTTTGTCCATCCCGATGCTCCGCGCCTATACCCACTGGGTCGACTATGCCGATTTGCCCTATTTCCAGGGCGTTGAAGTGGCCGAATCGCTACAGGTCTTCGATCGGTTTGTCCGGGCGGTTTCGGTGGAGGGGCGGCTGTAAAATGCGAGTGGGATTTATTCCTTTACCGGCTTGGTTACGAGTCGGGTGGGTGACACACAAGACTGGATTCTGAACGATTGTTACACCCGAAAACGGTCTCCGAGTCACTCGGCAGGAACCGAACGACAATGATAAAATAAAACAGTCGCTTGGCTGAGCCGAGTGACAGCTATGGTCCGGGTTTCCAACCCGGAAAAGACGAATGTTCCATCGGGGTTACTCTTTACCCGCTCGGCGACAAGCCGAGTGGGTGATACGGTCGACAGGACTCCGAAAGATGGCCTTGCTCGATCATCTGTCAATGGTCACTCTGCAGGAACTGAGCGACTGGGACAGAGTGCTAGAAACACTAATCTCGCTTTTCAATCAACGACGCTTGGATCCAATCTTTTGAAAAGCTCACCAAATCGGCACAAAATGCCTTGTAATTAAAATCTTTTACATTCAGCTCCTCAAAGCCCGCAATACTCAATTCAAAGGCTTTCAAAACCAAATTCCTAATCTCCGAGTCGTCCGACGTTTCAAAAACTGCAGTATGATTCACCGGAATCCTCATGAGAATAAGTTTTTTCCGTTTAGAATAACTCATGCCATAGGGCAAACCCAAATCACGTCGTTCTTGCAACTCTTTTGAATAAACGAAAGCATCGTCCGGTAAACATTGAAGCCCAAAGAGCACTTCATTTACCGAGTGCCCATAATTACTATCAGCAAAAGAGGCTTTAAGATGGACTTCAAGTGCATTCACAAAGACAAGTTTTTCATATACATTATCTTGGGTGTACTTTGCAATGCCGAATTCCATAATACGATGGTATTTCTACAACTCTGTTCGTTATCCCAATTTTTTGTTTCCTGGATACAAACTTCCCGTTTGTTGCTTCCTAAAATACAACCGCAACCATTCCGCATACAATATCTGCGCTCTCGGACCGGGGGGACCTACTCGTACAAATTCTAATCCCATTTCTTTCAGCCATTTTTCTGATTAACGATTTTGCTCTCCATTTGCTTTGAATTGACTCGTTGTTCCTAGTTTCCAGACCGCCCAAAGCCGGTCTTATCAAAAGGGGCGTTTTTAGGGATTAACTGCATCCTGAAATGGATCAAGGACCTTTGTTCCCGGGATAAAGGACTTCTAAGGTGACTCCAGGTCAATGGCAGGAACCGAACGACTGGGACAGAACTCACGAGTGGGAAATTCAACCCTAGTTGGTTCCCCATGACTTTACTTTCGCTCCGGGGTTTAAAACGCCCGAATCGCGCGAACGTGGTGTTCATCGGCTTTGCCCGTGTATCCCACATCGCCATCGTGGAAAAACAACGAAAGAACTTCGGACGTATAGGTCTCGGTACTGGACCAATACACCGCCTGACCCAAGGGTTCGGATCCCGAGATTGCAGACAGTGTCCGGGACACATTGTACAAACTGTTCCACAGCATATTCAACTCCTGATTCGAAGGCAAATACCAATCGGTATAACCGCCGCGGTTGGAGTTCAAACACAAGGACGCTGCGCTGTGGGTATGCCCGGGTTGGGTCGCGATGGCAATGCTGTTGTTGCGCCCATCCCACAAGCTTTCGGCTCCGGCCCCCACAGCCACTTGAACCACATTGCTCCAGGCCACCGAATCGGCCAAATCGGAAATATCCACGACCAGACCGTGCTCCACCCCTTGGGCATCGCGCCACAGGTGAAACACCACCCCACCGCCATAAGCCTCGCCGATGTAATGCGTAGACTGTCCCCCAGCGCTCATCCCAGCAATGCTGTCGGCCACGCGGGCGTGCAAGGCATAGGGAACGCTCAAGAATTGCGTGGTCCCCATCAACACATAATTCGATCCCCCATTGATGTCCATCCCCACCTGCAAAAAGTAGGTATCGGCTCCCAAATTGATCGAAGAAAGGTTTCCATTCTGCACCATCCCGGTACCGATAATCAGGTTGAACAAACCAAAATTGTCGGTAGAAACTTGGTGATTCTCCACGTAGACCGAATTCCCGGTAGCGCTCGATTGAAGTACGGAGATTTGAATCCCCAAATTCGCCGATGCCATGGGCATCCCATTCGCATCGCGGGCCACTGCACTGTAATTAAACGCTTGAGGGGGAGCCTGCGCCTGAGCGACCGAAACCCCCATCACACACGCCAAAAGCCCAATTCCTACTGCTGATTTCATGTTCGCTGTTATTGTTTGATGATTCGATAAGACCCGATGAGCACATCTTTAGGATCGCGCACCACCAACACATAGCGCCCCGCGGCCATCCCCAGCATGGGGATCGAAAGCACTTCGGTGCCCTTAAGGTCGTTCGCTTGATATGCTACGGCCCCTTTTTCGTCCAATAACCACACCGATGGCCCCTCTACCCCCATTGTTTCCGTCTCGACAAAGAGTATTTCAGTAACTGGATTGGGATAGACCCGGACCTGTGCTGAGACCGAACCGACGGATTCCACCGACAGCGGAACCGCCTGAGCGCCAACCACAACCCCGCCTCCCAAGGAATGTCCCGAAGCGCCGTGGTGGGTGCCCACCGCCAGTTCGCCTACTGTGGCACTGATCGAGGCCACGGTGATGCCCGGTGTCGGGACAAAATGGTGCCCGGCGCTATTGACCGATTGAGGAGCCAAACTTTGGGCGATCACCGTTGCACTGCTCAACAAAATCCCCATAAGACCGAGCGCACTCTTCACAGTAAATCGGTGCATTGAAGCGGGTTTTATTTGAATTCCTACTCTCTTTTCCTACAAATCGAACACGAAGGAAACGGAAAGACAGCAGTAAGGTTCTCTTGTTCTTAAACTTTAACATTGTTTCGAACCCCAAAATCCCGATGCCTCCTTTCTGGGGACCGAACCCATGGCGCTACAACCGCACCCCCCTCTGGAAAATCAGGTGTTCGAGGGTGTTGCGCAAAAAACCCGAACCATAACCTGCATGCATCACGATGGTGGCCAGCACCGCATTGAGCCCCACCCGGATGCTGTGGTTTTTGACCGTGGCATCGAGGGCAATGGCCAAAAGATAGGCCAACAGCAAGCTTAAGGGTATGGGACTCCAGGGCAATACGAGCAGCGAAAACACGGCATAAAGCAAAAAGGCCGCAGGAAAAGCATGGGTCAGCTTGAGGCTGTGGCGGTGGCGAACGAACAAATCGATGCGCGCCGCTCCAAACCGATACACCTGTCGAAAAAAGCTCCACAGGGTGTTGCGCCGCTTGTGGTAAACAAACGCTTCGGGGATCAACCCGCTGCGGTAGCCCGCTTTTTGCAACCGAATCGACAAATCGACGTCTTCTCCGCACTTGAGCCCGGTGTCGTAGCCGCTTACGGCATGAAATGCCTCGGCCCGAACACCCATATTGAACCCCCGGGGGTGATACACCCCAATGCGGGTGGTCGAGCCCCGAATGCCCCCTGTGGTCAACGGAGCCGTCATGGCATAGCTAATGGCCTTTTGAAGCGTATTGAACTCGGCCGAAGCCCGATCTGGGCCACCGAACAAATCGAGGGGCTCGCGCTTTAGATGCTCGTCGATCTTTTGGAGATAGTCCGGTGGGATGATACAGTCCGAGTCGAAAAAAATAAGGTACTCGCCCTGGGCCTTCATAGCCGCCCTGTTGCGGGCATCGCTGACCGGCAAATACTCCTGATAGACCCGATCGAGCGGATAGCGCGGGTTGCCGACATAGGCCGCCAGCACTTCCGCCAACGCATCGCCCGGGGTGCCATCGCCCAAAATCACCTCAAAATCGCCTTGATTGTGCAGAAGGAGACTTTCGAGGAATTCGCGGACTTCTTCGGGTCGGCCGAAAACGGGCGAAATCAGGCTAAACCGCATTCCCCGAAATTCCGTTCGCCCTGCTCAAATTCAGGGTTTCTGCCAGCGTATAAGCCCCGCGCTTGCCCTCGTTGCGCACGATGAGCTCGGCCAAAAAGCCCGTAACGAACAACACCGTACCCAATACCATACTCGTCAGCGCAATGTAAAACCACGCATCGTCGGTGACCCGAATCGAGCGGATGCCCTGAGACATGCGGTAGAGCTTGCTCCCCCCAATCCAGGCGGCCGAACAAAAACCGAGGACGAACATCAAACTGCCGTACAAACCGAAAAAGTGCATCGGGCGCTTGGCGAACCGACCGATAAATGCCAGGGTAAACAAATCCAAATAGCCGTTGACAAAGCGCTCCCAACCAAATTTGCTGCTGCCGTATTTGCGGGCCTGGTGCTGGACGACCTTTTCGCCGATCCGCTTAAAACCCGCATTCTTCGCCAAAATCGGGATGTAGCGGTGCATTTCGCCCTGGACCTCGATGTTCTTGACCACTTCGCCCCGATAGGCCTTGAGCCCACAGTTGAAATCGTGGAGCACAATGCCCGACATCCGACGCGCCGCCCAGTTAAAGAGCTTGGTGGGAATCGTTTTGGCCAAAGGATCGTACCGCTTCTTTTTCCAGCCGCTGACCAGATCGTACCCCTCGGTTTGAATCATCTGCAGCAAACCGGGAATTTCGTCTGGGCTGTCCTGCAAATCGGCGTCCATCGTAATGACGACCTGCCCTTGGCTGTGCTCAAAACCTTGGTGCAGCGCCGCGCTTTTGCCGTGGTTGCGCCGAAAACGCAATCCTTTGACCCGAACATCTTTGCGCGCCAAATCGGCAATCACCGACCAGGATGCATCGGTCGAACCATCGTCGACCAACAAGAGTTCGTAGTCGATGTGGTGTTCGCCGCAGACGCGGTCGATCCATGCATAGAGTTCGGGCAGCGAATCGGCTTCGTTCAGCAGGGGAACGACAATCGACAGATCGGGCGGGGTGTTCAACGCAAGGGGAAGGCTTCTTCTTTACGCACCACCAAAGCCATAATCAATGCCTGAATGGCGCCAAAAACCAATCCAAAGACCGCGGTAAACAAAACCATGGCCAAGGGAGAAGTAAATTTCTCGGTCATGCTGATCTCCATATCAATCTGTTCTTCGGGCATATCAGGGTTTTGTTCAAGCATTTTTTCGTAGGACTGATCCACAATAGTCTGTTGAAAACCAGGCTCCAACACCGTGGTGTACACCACCATCCAGACCAACGAAAACAACATGGAAATGACCGTTACGCCAAACAACCCTTTAAAGGCCGTGCCAAATGGCAAAATGCCGCCGCTCGCTTTCTTCAATTCCGTACCTGCGATATACAGTACCCCCAGACTCACCACGATCGAAACAACACTGACCCAAGTGTTATTGTCTCCGGGGCTAAACAAACCCGTAGCCCAAAAAATAGAGGACAAGACGATGGAAATCAGACCCAAATACAGGCCCCATTTGCGTACTACTGGATGCATGGCTCAGCGTTTTGGTGGATACAAAGATTCGATAGAAAGGCGAATATCGCACACATCGCGGGCTTGTCGGCAAGGCTTTGTATTTTTGCCCCTCGGGCAGGTGCCGTGCAACCAGCTCCCGGTGAACCCCCCCAGGTCAGGAATGAAGCAAGGGCAGCCGGTTGTAGCGGTGTGATGCGAACATCTGCCCTTTTTTTATGCCCTGAGGTCAGGCCGTGTTCGGGTCCAACTTCCGGGCGAACTCCATGGATGTATTGAATTAATCGGGCTTTGCGCCGATTCCGTTGCCCGAAATGTCCACTCACGCTGCATTGAATAGCTTTGCGCCCATGCCCAAGGTGTTTTTTTCGATGCGCAGAGCGCGGGAAGAGGGTCGGACATTGTTGGCCGTTCTGCTCGACCCGGATCGCTTTTCGGAAGAGCGGCTCGAAGCCTTGCTCGAGCAACCCGGCATCGATTTGTTCTTCGTGGGAGGCAGTTTGATCGCCGGAGAAGGTCCTGAACCCGTGCTGAAGCGGATTCGCGCATTGAGTTCCATCCCGACAGTCCTCTTTCCCGGATCGGTCCTCCAGGTACATCCCGAGGCCGACGCCCTCCTTTTTCTCTCGCTGATTTCGGGGCGCAACCCCGAGCTCTTGATCGGGCAACACGTCTTGGCGGCACCGCTCATCAAGCGCAGCCAGCTCGAAGTGATTCCGACCGGCTACCTCCTGGTCGACGGCGGACGGCCCACCACCGCTTCCTACATCAGCGGCTGCCCCCCCCTGCCCCACGACAAACCCGAAATTGCCGCTACTACGGCCCTGGCTGGAGAATTGCTCGGTTTGCGCGCACTCTACCTCGACGCGGGGAGTGGAGCCGAACGAGCGGTCTCGCCTACCATGATCGAAGCCGTGCGCCATATTACCGAAGCCCCCCTCATTGTAGGTGGAGGCATTCGCACCCCGGAACAGGCCTTCGATGCCGCCCGAGCCGGAGCCACTGTGGTCGTAGTAGGGAATGTGCTCGAACAAGACCCGCGTTTGGTGGGTTCGTTTACCCAAGCCCTCGCTCCCCGACAGCGCGTACCGTGAAGATGACCGTCGAAATCAGCATGTATCCCTTAACGGAAGCCTACGAACCGCCGATTTTGGCTTTTATCGAACGGCTGCGGTCTCAGCCCGGTCTCGTCGTCGAGACCAACTCGACCTCCACGCGATTGAGCGGAGCCCCTGAAGTGTTGATTCCTCTGCTGCAAGTGGCGTGTATCGAAGCCTGGGAGGAGCGACAAACCGTTTTTAGCATGAAGTGGCTTCGGGGCGATTTGCTTTCGTGAGCGCCCCCGGAGTCCGTTGGCCAAACCGTGCGCTCGAAATTATCGCCGTTGCGCTGAGTTTGCTCTATACCTACGCCTATGCCAACGGATGGCTATGGGCTTGGTATGCAGGGATATCGGGCTCTGTGTTGTTCGCGTTCCTCACCTACCGAAGCGGACTCTTGGCCGAGGTGGGCACCCACCTTTTTTACCTGCTATCGGCCGTTTACGGTTGGGTACACCAAAGCGGGAAGGCCGCGCAATGGGGCCTCGATTTGCCTGTTTGGATTCCGCTTTCGATCCAGGAACATGGGGTTGTGATTGGGGTTTGTGCTGTGGTGGCACTGGGATTGGGCCGCTGGCTTTCGACCCAACCGAGGGCCCGTACCCCCTATTTCGATGCCCAAACCACGGTGTTTAGCATAGCGGCCACGGTATTGATGATCCACTTCGACCGTTCGAACTGGCTGTATTGGATCGCCATCGACGCGGCCTCGTCCGTTTTGTACGTGCGGCGCGGTTTGCGGCTTTCGGCGGGGATGTATGTGGTGTATACTGCCATGGCGCTCTATGGAGCCTATTTGGCCTATGTTCATTGAGGCCATGAACCAAGGGGAACGACCCATGCAAGTGATCTGCATTACCGGACCCGAATCGACGGGCAAGTCCGAATTGACGCAGGCGTTGGCCGCGCATTTTTTGGGGGGCAGTGTTCCGGAATTCGCCCGTACTTATCTCGAACAGCGTTCTAGGCCATACCAATTCGAAGATCTGTCGATCATGGCCCGAGCCCAGCACCATCAACACCGCTCTGCGATGTTGCACCACCCCAGCCCGATCTTTCTCGACACCGATGGGCTCACCCTGTCGATTTGGAGCCGGTTTAAATACGGTCGGGTCGACCCGGAGGTAGAGCGCATTGCCCAGAATTCGCCTGCCCTAGCCTATCTCTTGTGCGAAATCGATCTGCCCTGGGAAGACGATCCGCTGAGGGAACACCCCGACAAGCGAACCGAACTCTTTGAAATTCATTACAATGCTGTGTTGGCCACCCAAAAGCCCTTTCGCATTGTCCGGGGGCTGGGGGCAGCGCGTCTCCAACATGCCGTGGAAGCCGTGCACGCGCTCGGATTTGTGTCCTAACTTTGCCGGACTCACTGGGGTGCCCGTCTTCGAAGCCTGCTTCGGAATGAACGGGCTGAGATCACACCCATCGAACCTGGGCAGGTAATGCTGCCAAGGAAAACGAGGTCCATCATTTTTTCGTGCGAAGGGGTACCCCGCTTTTCGCTCCAAACCCAAACCGCGTTTTGGAATGCGTAAAAGTCTGTATGCCTTGTGTTTCGGATCCTTTCTTTTCGGGATGTACACAGCCCCCTCCCTCCACGCCCAAACCGACACCCTGCCCCCTCTGGTACTACTCCGAGAAGCCATTGCGCTTGGATTGCGCCCCGGCGTGGCCTTTGAGCAGGCGGCCACCACCCTTTCCGATTCCTTGCTCCAAGAGCGGGCCGATGGGCGCGATCTCCCCTTTGTCCTCGAACAAACCCCGTCTGTGGTGAGTACTTCCGATGCGGGCAATGGGGTGGGCTATACTGGCTTGCGGATCCGCGGGATCGATCAGAGCCGCATCAATGTGAGCCTCAATGGGATTCCGCTCAACGATGCCGAGTCTCAATCGGTGTTTTGGGTCAATACCCCCGATTTGGTCTCGGGCTTAAAGAGCGCCCGGGTGCAGCGAGGACTGGGTTCGAGCGCCAACGGGCCCGCGGTGTTTGGCGCTTCACTCAACCTCAGCAGTTTGGGTGCTTCCGATACCGCCTTTGCCGCCTACCGGTTTCAGGGCGGGTCCTTTGCCACCCTCGGTCACCGGCTTCAGTTCGGCACTGGGCGCATCGGAAAGGGGCTGCGCATCGAAGCGGGTTTTTCGACCCAGGAAAGTGAAGGGTTTGTCGACCGCGGTTTCAGCGAGCTCCGCGGCTATCAGGCCAAGGCCGATTGGGAAGGTTCCTACGGGCTTTTTCAGGCCACGGCCTTTGGAGGCCGAGAGCGCACCGGACAAGCATGGTATGGTTTGGATAGCCTCACCGCCCTCGAGAATCCCCGTTTCAACTATGCGGGGGCCCTGTACGACAGCCTCGGGAACATCAAGGGATTTTACGACAACGAGACCGACAACTATGGCCAAGACCATCTGCAACTGCATTGGAGCCGTATGTTCCGCTCCGGATGGAAGCTCAGCGCCGCCCTGCATCAAACCCTCGGTGCCGGATACTATGAACAATACATCCCATCGACCGATGCCGCGACCTATGGTCTCGACTCCACGGTAGGCACAACCGATGTGGTGCGCCGCCTCTGGCTCGACAACCGATTTTATGGCGGGATTTTTCAAGCCGAACGCTCCACCCAAAGCGGTCGTTGGTTGATCGGTCTCAACGGTTCTCACTATTCCGGGCTTCATTACGGTTCGCTCGAATGGGCGCAAAATGCGGGGAACAGCGCCTTGCGCGATCGCTTTTACGAAAACCGATCACTCAAAGAAGAGTATTCTGGATTTGTACGACGCGAACAAAAGCTGAACGGGGGCTGGGGCCTCAGCGTCGATCTGCAAATCCGGTCGGTTTCGTACCGCGGAAGCGGGACCGACTTGGGGCCCACTGCGGTGCAGATTGAAGACAACCTGTTGTTTTTCAATCCGAAAGCGGCCCTCAGTTATCAATCGGATCCACAGACATTTTGGGTCCTTGCCTACGGCAGAGCTCAGCGGGAAGGGAATCGGGCTGACTATCTGGCCTCGGGGTCCGGGCTCGAACCCGAAATGCTCCACGACTTCGAATTCGAGCACCGCAAGTCCACGGAACATTGGGACTACGCTGTGGGCGGGTTTTGGATGGAATACCGCGATCAATTGGCACTGACGGGCGAGATCGACAACGTCGGGGGCTTTGTGCGCCGCAATGTGGGTTCGTCGTACCGGACCGGGATCGAGGTGGAAAGCCGCTGGAAGCCCAACGACCGCTGGAGCTGGAGCGCGAATGCGACCTGGGCCCTACACCGCAATCGCGATTACCGGCAAGAAAGTCTGACAGGAACCATCGACTATGGCAACAGTCCCTTGGCCTATGCCCCGGAGTGGATGGGCGGTTCGGTCCTGCGCTATCAAAGCGAGGGTTGGATCGTCGCATGGTCGCTCAAGGCGGTGGGAAGTCAATTTTTGGACAATACGGGCCGGGCGCGGATGCAGCTCAATGCCTATGTCCTCAACGACCTGCGGCTCGAATACCGCTGGGCATGGGGGGCGTCGCGTTGGAATGCCGGTTTGGACGTCCTCAACGCCCTCGATGTGCGCTATGCCTCCAACGGCTACGTCTTCGACGAAGTGGCGTACTATTATCCCCAAGCTGGGCGCAATGCCTTATTTCGAGTGGGTGTGGAACTCTAAACCTGAGTGCGATTATGGCTCTTGCACCGCCCAAATCACAAACGCATCGCCGTGTCGAAGCCATTCCACCCGACCCGTGCAGGTTTCGCCTTCCTTGAGCACGTCGATATACCAACGGCCTTCTCGGGTCCCAAAACGCAGATGCTCCTTAAAATCGAGTCGGCGCCGACCGTGCATTTTGTACCCGCATTCCTTGGCTCCCCAGAGCTTCATCGGCCCGATGCTGGGGTCGTCTTCGACAATAAAACGCTCGTCTTCTCGCATATAGCGATCAACCAAGCCTTCAAAATTGCGCCGAATGTCTTCGACATCGACCCCGACCTCGGCTTCGGTATGGAGCAAAGCCGCGGCAAATTGGTGGTTGTGGGTGATGGACAAAAAACCCCCTTGAATTTGGGGTTTGCCTTGTGGGGAATAGTGCAAATCGGAAACCGAAACCCCGAGTTCCGCTAGGGCCGCTCGGGCCGACAGAAACTCCAGACGCTTGTGCGGATGGGTGATGCCCTCGAGCCGCTGCCGATCGAATTCGCCCAAATCGAGCTCGGCCCGGAGTTTTTTTTCCGACTCGTCGATTTCCCATACCGCCAATGCGCTGCGATCGTCGGGATGCATTCGAATCAACAAGCTCATCCTTAGCGGTTTTAATGGATTTTGGTGGCAAGCGTGAACGCTGTGCCCTAGTTTTGCGTTCAGAAGCCAAACATAAAGCCTCCCATGAAGACCGACGTCCAGACCTATGTACCGTATCAAGTAAAAGATTTGTCGCTGGCCCCCTGGGGGCGGAGGGAAATTGAATTGGCCGAGGCCGAAATGCCCGGTTTGATGGCGTTGCGCGAAGAATTTGGCTCATCGCAACCCTTGAGCGGGGCGCGGATTGCCGGTTGCTTGCACATGACCATCCAGACCGCCGTATTGATCGAAACCCTGACCCACCTCGGTGCCGAAGTCACTTGGTCTTCGTGCAATATTTTCTCGACCCAAGACCACGCCGCCGCTGCGATTGCCGCCGCTGGTATTCCAGTCTATGCGTGGAAAGGGATGAACGAGGAAGAATTCAACTGGTGCATCGAACAGACCCTGTTTTTTGGAGAAGACCGCCGTCCGCTCAATATGATTTTGGACGATGGAGGCGACTTGACCAATATGGTTCTCGACCGCTATCCCGAGCTCGTCAAGGGCATTAAAGGGCTGTCGGAGGAAACCACCACCGGCGTTCACCGCTTGATCGAACGGATGCGGGAAGGCACGCTTCCGCTGCCCGCCATCAACGTGAACGACAGCGTAACCAAGTCCAAATTCGACAACAAATACGGGTGCAAAGAATCGGCGGTTGACGCCATTCGCCGCGCCACCGACGTCATGATTGCGGGCAAAGTAGCCGTAGTGGCCGGTTATGGTGACGTAGGCAAAGGCACGGCCGCTTCGCTGAGCGGAGCCGGAGCCCGGGTGATTGTGACCGAAATCGACCCCATCTGCGCGCTCCAGGCTGCCATGGACGGGTACGCTGTGAAGCGCATGGACACCGCGGTGCGCGAAGCCGACATCGTCGTTACGGCCACAGGCAATCGCGACATCGTGCAGGAAGCCCACTTCCGCGCCATGAAGGACAAGACCATTGTGTGCAACATCGGGCACTTCGACAACGAAATCGACGTGGCCTTTTTGAACCGCGAATACGGGCATACCAAGGTGGAAATCAAGCCTCAGGTCGACAAATACACGATTGATGGCAAAGACATCCTCTTGCTGGCCGAAGGGCGTTTGGTCAACCTCGGCTGCGCCACGGGCCACCCCAGCTTTGTAATGTCGAACTCGTTTACCAACCAGACCTTGGCCCAGATCGAACTGTGGACCAATGCCGCGGCCTACAAAAACGAAGTGTACACGCTGCCCAAGCATCTCGACGAAAAGGTCGCGCGCTTGCACTTGGCCAAGATTGGCGTGGAACTCGAAGAATTGCGTCCCGAGCAAGCCGCCTACATTGGCGTCGATCCGACCGGTCCGTTCAAACCCGAATATTATCGGTATTGATCGGGCGCAATGCGGCCATAACGGAACGATTCGCGCATCGAACCGCGCTTCTATATTTGTCGACGTCGATTGAATCCATCTAATCCCAACCGATCCATGTCGAAGATTGCCGAATTGCTCGGGGCCGAAGCCGAAAGCCTGCTCCAACACCGCTCCCAGACCATTCCGACTGCGATGCTCCACCAACCCGGAGCCGATTTTGTCGACCGCATCTTCGCCCCTTCGAACCGCAATCCTCAAGTGCTGCGCAGTTTGCAGCAACTCTATGGCAACGGTCGCCTCGCGAATTCGGGCTATTTGAGCATTCTTCCTGTTGACCAAGGAATTGAGCACAGCGCCGGAGCCTCTTTTGCCCCCAATCCGCTGTATTTCGACCCCGCAAACATTGTCCAATTGGCGATCGAAGGCGGGTGCAACGCAGTGGCTTCCACCTTTGGCGTCCTCGCTTCGGTTGCCCGCCAATATGCCCATCACATTCCTTTTGTGGTCAAAATCAACCACAACGAATTGTTGACCTATCCGAACAAGTTCGACCAGATCATGTTCGGCAGCATCGAAGAAGCCTGGAATATGGGTGCCGTGGCCGTGGGTGCCACCATCTACTTTGGATCCGACGAGTCGAGTCGTCAATTGGTCGAAGTCGCGGAAGCCTTTGAATATGCCCACGAACTCGGATTGGCGACCATTTTGTGGTGCTATACCCGAAACAACGCGTTCAAAGCCAACGGAGTCGATTATCACACTTCGGCCGATTTGACCGGACAGGCCAATCACCTCGGGGTCACCATTCAAGCCGACATCATCAAGCAAAAACTGCCTACCGTCAACGGGGGTTTCAAGGCCTTGAACAGCGGGAACAGCAGCTACGGCAAGCTGAACGAAAAAATGTACACCGAGTTGAGCAGCGATCACCCCATCGATTTGACCCGCTACCAAGTGGCCAACTGTTATATGGGACGCTCCGGTTTGATCAATTCCGGTGGCGAATCGAAAGGCGCGAGCGATATGGCCGATGCCGTGCGCACTGCCGTCATCAACAAGAGAGCCGGGGGTCAGGGGCTGATTTCGGGGCGCAAAGCCTTCCAGAAACCCATGAACCAAGGTGTCGAACTCTTGAACGCCATTCAAGACGTGTATTTGGACAAATCGATTGATTTGGCCTAACCATCAGGCATTTACATCATGCGCCTCCTTTTGCGAACCGCAGAAGGGGGCGTTTGTTATTTTTGCGGGTTCCGACCCGCTGCCCTTCGTGCGCGGGGGGGAGTTTTCACCAACAACGACTGCATGGGCTGGTTTAAAAGGAGCAAAGAAGGCATTACCACCGATACCAAAGACAAGCGGGAAACCCCCGAAGGCCTCTGGTACAAATGCCCCCGCTGCAAAGTGATCACGAGCGTAGAAGACCACGAGCGCAATTTGTGGGTGTGTCCCAACTGCGAGATGCACGAAAAGATCAACGCCCACGAGTACTTCAGCTTTTTGTTCGACGAAGGCGTATACGAAGAATTCGATGCGGACATGAAGTCGAAGGATCCGCTCAAGTTTACCGATACCAAACCCTATGCAGGACGGTATGCGGCCACGGTTAAAAAGACAGGTTTGAACGACGCCCTGAGTTCGGCCGAAGGATTGATGAACGGCCGCCCCGTGGTGATTGCCGCGATGAACTTCAACTTTATTGGGGGTTCGATGGGCTCGGTGGTCGGCGAAAAAATTGCGCGGTCGATTCAGCGCAGTCTCGAAAAGCGGATTCCGCTAATCATTATTTCGAAATCGGGCGGGGCGCGCATGATGGAGGCTGCCTTTTCGCTCATGCAGATGGCCAAGACTTCGGCCGGACTGGCATTGCTATCCAAAGAAGGCGTTCCCTATGTATCTCTGCTTACGGACCCGACAACGGGGGGCGTTACGGCATCGTTTGCCATGCTCGGCGACATCAACGTAGCCGAACCCGGAGCCTTGATTGGCTTCGCAGGCCCGAGGGTGGTGAAGGAAACGATTGGGAAGGACCTGCCCGAGGGCTTTCAAACCTCAGAATTTCTGCTCGAACACGGCTTTCTCGATCTGATTTCCGATCGAAAAGACCTCAAAGAGCGCATCGGATTCTTTCTGGATTGTGCCCTCGATCGGGAAGCGGCCAAACCGGTTTCGCGCAAACGTCCCTTGCGGTCGAAAATCACCGACCGTTAAGTGCGGAATTCTTCTTAATTTTGCACCCTTGATTTTACATAGCGAATCGATTTTCGCAGTCCGTCCGCCAAATTCCCGACGCCGATGCATCTGAGTACAGAACAGAAACAAGAAATTTTCGCCGCCCACGGAGCTTCTGCCTCCGATACCGGCACGCCCGAAGGGCAGATCGCGCTCTTTACCCAGCGCATCAACCACCTCACCGAGCACCTCAAGTCGAACCGCAAAGATTTCGGTTCCGAAAAAGCGCTGGTGGATTTGGTCGGCAAGCGGAAAAAACTCCTCGCCTACCTGAAGGAAAAAGACATTCTTCGCTATCGGGCGATTCTCGAGAAGCTGAACCTCCGCAAGTAATTCGGAGCAGGGCGAAAGGCAATGGGCTTCCATTGCCTTTCGCGTTCTATCGAGATCCTGGACCCCTGTGTAGGTCCCCTTTTCACGCATTTAGACTCCCCTCTTTTTTATGACTCCTCAAGCTTTCAGCAAAACCATCGCGCTGGGCGACGGACGCACCATCACCCTCGAAACGGGCAAACTCGCTCGTCAGGCACAGGGTTCTGTGGTCGTTCGCATGGGCAACACCATGTTGCTCGGCACGGTTGTGTCCAATTATGATGCCCGAGAAGGCATTGACTTTTTGCCGCTTACGGTCGAATACCGCGAAAAATTCTACGCCAGTGGTCGCATCCCCGGTGGATTTTTGAAGCGCGAAGGCCGTCCTTACGACGAAGAAGTGCTCACCATGCGCTTGGTCGACCGGGTGCTCCGCCCCCTGTTTCCCGAAGACTACCACGCCGAAACCCAGGTAATTATCTACCTGATTTCGCACGACGAAGAACATATGGCCGATTCGTTGGCCGGCTTGGCTGCTTCGGCCGCCATTGCGCTTTCCGACATTCCGTTCAACGGCCCCATGAGCGAAGTGCGGGTGGGCCGCATCGATGGACAACTGAAAATCAACCCTTCCAGCAGTGAGTTGGAGCGGTCGGATCTCGATATGATGGTGGGCGCTACGGCCGACAGCATTGTGATGGTCGAGGGCGAAATGAAGGAAATCAGCGAACAAGAAATGGTCGAGGCCATTCGGTTTGCCCACGATGCCATCAAGGTGCAGGTCGCTGCCCAGCTCGAATTGGCCGCTGAATTCAAAGGTGCCATCGCGATCCGCGAATACAGCCACGAAACCCACGACGAAGCATTGCGCGAAAAAATCCGCAGCTTCGCCTACGACAAGGTGTATGCCGTCGCCAAGAGCGGACAGGCCAAACACGAGCGCTCGGCGGGCTTTAAAGCCGTTCGCGAAGAATTTTTGGCGAGCTTACCCGAAGAAGAGCGCGACGCGGCCAAGCCGTTTTTGTCGACCTATTTCGGCGATGTCGAATACGACGCCATGCGCGCCATGATCCTCGACGATGGAATGCGCCTCGACGGACGCAAGCCCAATGAGATTCGCCCCATTTGGTGCGAGGTCGACTACTTGCCCAGCGCCCATGGTTCGGCCGTGTTTACGCGGGGCGAAACCCAGTCGCTCACCGCGGTCACCCTCGGTTCTAAACTGGACGAAAACCGCATCGATATGGCCACCTTCCAAGGGGCCGAGCGCTTTTATCTGCACTACAACTTCCCGCCCTTTAGCACCGGCGAAGCCCGCCCCATGCGCGGCACCAGCCGCCGCGAAATCGGACATGGCAACCTCGCCCAACGCGCGCTCGAGCAGGTATTGCCCGCCGACAATCCGTACGTAATCCGCGTGGTTTCTGATATTCTCGAATCGAATGGTTCGAGTTCGATGGCCACGGTTTGCGCCGGGACCCTCGCCTTAATGGATGCGGGTATCCCTTTGACCAAGCCTGTTTCCGGGATTGCCATGGGTCTGATTACCGATCCCAATTCCGGTCGCTACGCAGTGTTGTCTGACATCCTCGGTGATGAAGACCACTTGGGCGATATGGACTTTAAAGTGTGTGGTACCAAGGACGGCATCACCGCTTGCCAAATGGACATCAAAATCAAAGGCCTCAATTTCGAGATCCTCGAAAAGGCCTTGATGCAGGCCCGCGAAGGCCGGATGCACATCTTGGGCGAAATGATGAAGGCGCTCGACGCCCCAAGAACCGACTTGAAACCCCACGCTCCGCGCATCTTGATCATCCGCATTCCGAAGGAATACATCGGCGCGGTGATCGGACCCGGTGGCAAGATCATCCAAGGCATCCAGGCCGAAACCGGTGCCAGCATTGCCATCGAAGAGGTGGGCAACGAGGGGATCGTGGAAATCGCGACCAACAACGGCGAAGCCATGGCCAAGGCCGAAGCGGCCATCAAGGCGATTGTATGGCAACCCGAAGTGGGCGCTACCTATATGGGCACCGTGCGCAGCATCATGCCTTTTGGCGCCTTTGTGGAGATCAATAAAGGCACCGATGGTTTGTTGCACATCAGCGAAATCGAATGGAGACGGCTTGAAACGGTCGAAGAAGTCCTCAAGGAGGGCGACAAGATCGAAGTAAAACTGATCGGCAAAGACGATCGCGGCAAACTGAAACTCTCTCGCAAGGTGTTGTTGCCCCGTCCCGAACGCAACGGAGCCCCCGAAAACTAATTCGGGAAAACTGAAAACCGTTTTTGTGCGTTCTGTTGTATACGGGACGCACTCAAAAACGAACCGTAGGATCTAAATCAATCGATGATAAACGCATAGGACGAATGAGGCAGCTCAAAATCACCAAACAGGTCACCAATCGCGAAACCGCCTCGCTCGACAAATACCTCCAGGAAATCGGCAAGGTCGAATTGATCACGGCCGAGGAGGAAGTGGAATTGGCGCAGAAAATCAAGGCGGGCGATCAGCGCGCTTTGGAAAAGCTGACCAAGGCGAATTTGCGCTTTGTGGTATCGGTAGCCAAGCAGTATCAGAACCAGGGACTTACCCTGCCCGACTTGATCAACGAAGGCAATTTGGGATTGATCAAAGCCGCCCAGCGCTTCGACGAAACCCGGGGCTTTAAGTTCATTTCGTATGCCGTTTGGTGGATTCGCCAGTCGATTTTGCAGGCTTTGGCCGAGCAATCGCGGATTGTGCGTCTGCCGCTGAACAAGATCGGCTCGATCAACAAAATCAACAAGGCCTACGCGGCTTTGGAGCAGGAGCACGAACGGGCTCCGTCGGCCGAGGAGATTGCGAGCATGCTCGAGATGGGCGAAAACGACGTCAAGGAGAGCATGCGGAACTCGGGTCGCCACGTGTCGATGGACGCGCCCTTGGTCGAAGGCGAAGACTCGAACTTGTACGACGTTTTGAATTTGGGCGACAGCCCGAACCCGGACGAGGACCTGATGAAGGATTCGCTCCGCACGGAAATCGAACGTTCGCTGGCCACGCTGACCCCTCGGGAAGGCGATGTGATCCGGCTCTACTTTGGATTGGGCGGTCAACACCCGATGACGCTCGAAGAAATCGGCGAAAAATTCGATTTGACCCGCGAACGGGTGCGTCAAATCAAGGAAAAGGCGATTCGCCGGCTCAAGCATACCTCGAGGAGCAAGATCCTGAAGTCGTATCTCGGCTAAGCGCTCTTTGTAACAGAACCCATGTTTTTGAGGGCCTTCGGGCCCTCTCTTTTTTTACCTTCAGCCCCCAAACCACCGTCCATGTCTGTACGTCTTCTCGCTCCTTCCCTGCTCTCGGCCGACTTTGCGCAACTGCACGAAGCCTGTGCCCTGATTGAATCGTCTCGGGCCGATTGGTACCACCTCGATGTGATGGACGGGGTGTTTGTTCCGAACATCAGCTTTGGATTACCGGTGATTGAGGCGATCAAACCGCTGTCGACCAAGCCGTTCGATGTGCACTTGATGATCGTGCAGCCCGAGCGCTATTTCGAAGCGTTCCAAAAGGCCGGTGCCGATGTGCTGACGGTCCATCTCGAGGCTTCTACACATTTGCACCGCAGTCTGCAGGCCATTCGGGAACTCGGGATGAAGGCGGGCGTGGCGCTGAATCCGCATACTCCCGTCGAAGCTTTGAGCGAGGTGCTCGATGCGGTCGATCTGGTGTGTTTGATGTCGGTCAATCCGGGGTTTGGGGGGCAGCAGTTTATTCCGCGTACATTCGACAAACTGAGGGCCTTGCGCCGCATGCTGGACGAGGCCCACAGCCCGGCTCTGATCGAAATCGACGGGGGCGTCGGTCCCCACAACGCCCTGGCTCTGTTCGAGGTCGGAGCCAACGTGCTCGTGGCGGGGAATGCGGTGTTTCGCGCTGAGAATCCCGATCACGTCATCTCCACGATTAAGGCATTATAAGCTCAGCGTTTAAATCCTGCATTTTTACGATTCCATTTTCGATGGCTTCATCATACGTCCTCAACGTTGGAAGTATTTCGAAGGCTCCTATTTTAGGCGGATACGCGAAAAATGAAGTTAGACGAAGCCTTTCTTCGATTCAAACATCGATTCCCCTTCTTAATTGCATTGTCGTTCGTTGCGATGCTGACCTCTGGGGTTTCGGGTTTTCAATCGGTAGACCGTTCAGGTGAAGACCCTGCGATTCGCTGGCTCGACAATCACCGCCTGGCCAAAGCACTCCAAGGTTCCGGGGGGGTGTACCTCTTTCCACACGGCTTGCTCGCTCCGCTCAAAAACCCCATTCCCCAGGCATTCGGATCGCGAGCCCTTTGGATCTTGCTCCTTTCGATTGCGGTCAATTCCCTGATAAAGTTCGCACTACTCCTCGAACTTTTCTGTCATCCCTCCCCTACAAAACACAATCCCTTTTCCCTAGACAAGACAGGGGCACACCACTGCTCGCTGTAGTAATCGCGCTGCTGGTCGCCCTTTTCGCCTCTCTCTACGAGCTCCTTCCGCTCTACGCTGCCTATCGTCTGCTCCGCAACGACACGCACACCCCGAGCGCTCAATGGAAGCTCGGACTATTGCTTTCCATCTTCTGCATTCTGGGATTCTTCCTAAGGGGAATTGTCTTTCTCTGCATGGTAGCCCTGGTGCTCGGTTATCTACTCCCGCAGATACGAAGGTTATTCACCCATCGCAGCGCGCGTTCGCTTTGGGCGGGGCTTCTTTTGCCTTTGGCCTTGTTCCCTGCGCTTTGGTTCCTTGCTGCGGGGGGCTTTGGCCGTTTATCTGAATATCTCGTGCAATATCCCTACCTCTTTCTCAGCAGTGGTTCGGCAGCCTTGTATCCTCGGAATATCCCTTGGATGATTGGTTTGGGGGGTCTTGGCTTGGTTGCACTGCCCTTCGTGGCTCTGAAACACCACACCCTTCCGCAAAAATTCGCTTTGATGGGTTTGTTGGCGGTCTTGTTTAAATACGCCTTTACCCGCGAAGCCCCCGCCCATCTTCAGCCCCTGCTCGTGACACTCCTCGCACTCGGCGCCTATTTTGGGCTTGGCACCCATCGACCCGCATTTGGCTTTTCGGTGCTGATCGCGCTGTTTTTTGGGCTGCACTCGCTCTACAGTTTTGGACCCTGGATGCCCAAAAACATGGCGGTCAACCCGATCTATTGGAGGCCTTCAAAAGCTCCTTTGTTGGATCCCAAGGTGGCCGATATCCATGATTTGCCCGACGATTGGCGAGCGGAAATCGAAGACGCCGTTTGTGATTCATACCCCTACGATTTCCTCTATCAGGCCGCCTATGGCCTTACTCCCCAATGGCGTTGGGTACCTCAGAGTTATGTCGACGCACATCCCGCGCTCGATCGACACACCGCACGGTTATTTGCCGAAGAAGGAGCCTCTTTCCTGTTGTGGCACAGCGCCGGAAACCAAGCCCACAATCTCCAGCGATTTGTTTCACTCAACGGGCAATATCTCCCGAATGTAGAGCCGGAGGTGTTCCGCGCTCTTTTGCTCCACTATGCCCCAATAGAGTCCGAGCCAAAAGTGCTTCTGCTCGAGCGTCAAGCATCGTCTGTTCCCGTTGTTTCGGAACGTCGGGTAGAAAGCCGTAGGATCCGGCTCAACGAGGAAATCCCCGTAGGCACATCCATACACTCCGTCAAATTCACCCTGAATTTGAGTTTTTGGGGGAGGCTTCGGTCGCTTTTGTACAAAGAACCTTCGCTGTTTGTCGTGTACCGACTGGACGACGACACCCGCATTCGCTTTCGGCTCAATCGTCACCAAACCCCTCAAGGAGTGTGGGTGAACCCTTACTTCGACCATCCCACTCAATTCGGCCGAAAGGTGGTCAGTCTACAATTTGAAACAGCCCATGCCAAAAGCTATTCGGAATTCGTGCTGATCGATCTCATCGAGCAGAATTGGCCCCATCCCTTGACCCTGCGGTGGCCATTTCTCACGAGCACAGTGTCGCCGTGAATCCCTTCAGGGGAACAAAAAAAGTCGACAACGACTATTTCGAAGAAGATTAACCTCCGTACCTCGTTATTCCCCCGTCAACAACAACCGCTCGGTGCCGAGGGCTTGGCCATGGGAACGCAGGGTGAGCAGATAGACGCCTTTGGGCAGGGATTCGAGGTGGAGTTCGGCGCGTCCATTGACCGGCTGTAAGGGCGCCTGCTGCAAGAGCCTTCCGTTGAGGTCGGTCAGGGTGTAGTCCACTTTGTCGAGACCGGGTTCGACAAGGACTTCGAACAACCCCGAACCAGGATTGGGGAATATGCCGAAATTGGGTTTGTCGGTTTCCTCGGTGCCCAATCCCAAACCCGCTGTAAACCAATACACCAGTTCGGTGCCAAAATCGGCCTGGAAGAGTTTGAAAGGCACCGGAGAACCGATGGGCGTAAAACGCGCATAACCCGCGCCTTCGTTGTTGGCCCACCACGACAAGCCGTTCTTTCCTCGGTCGCCGATCGACAATTGATAGCAGCCTGGAGTTAGGTTCCAGTCGTAGGTAAACACGGTGTTCGAGGCGAGGTTGTCGCCTTGACCGATCACCGCCCCCGCGCCATCGGTCAGAGTCCAGAAGGTTTGTCCGCCTTGGGAATTGGTTTTCAGATTGAAGCGCAGATCCGAAGGGTGGACCGGTGGAGCCTGAAAACGGCTCGAAGCCGCATCGTTCAAGGCATTTTGATCGGTCCCCCCGTTGGGTGACCCAACCCGGGCAAAAAAGCGGTTCGAGCTTTGCCATTGCACCCATTGGGTCGAATCGCCCAAGGGCAATTCAACGATTTCGGACTCCATAAACCCGAGGTTGCCCGTCCACGCATAGGTCTGTTCGGGGGCGTTTTCATACCCATAGCGGATCTCCACGCTCTGCAAAGGCTGGGTGCCCTTGTTGCGGATCTGAACCACCGCCATGCCGCAAGCCGGGTTCATCCGCTTGTATTCGGTTTCGATCGAAGGGCTCAAAATGGCCTCGAGTTCGGCGTCGAGGGTGTGTGGATAATCCGAAAACTGCACGAGCAAGGTGCTCCAGTTGTAGCCTGCGGGGGTCTCGCCCGCGGGTACGGTATACGAATAGGGTTCGATGTCCAGATCGAGGTCAAAGGCCTGATTGGCGGTAAGAAAGGGGCTCAAATCGTGCTCGTGGGTCAAGGCCTTGGCGCCCGGGCACCAGTTCGCGCGGTCGTACAACCAGGTCCCACCTTGGGGATAGACCGGATTGGTTCCGCAGTCGTCCCTCCACATGCTCTGGGCATATTGCTGGGTTCCATTGACCTTGACGCGGTATTCCTTTTGACAGAATTCGGCGCAGTTGAGGGCGTTGACAAAACCGTGCCCCGAGGTGATCGTATGCACCACCGCTTTGTTGACCCCAGGCTCGAGCGATAGATTGACCGAGGGCAGGTATTGACTCTCTACGGCGGTAGAATTGAGATAGCTAAAACCCCGGTGCGGATAGACGTTCTGCACCTTGACGGGTCGGCGCGCGGGCACGCCCTCGATCATTTCGAAGTCGAGGGTAGCGGAAAATCCGCTCGAATAGCCTTGGTACACGATCTCAAATTCGACCGAGTCGCGGAGCAGGTTTTGGTAGTCGGTGGCATCCCAAACGAGGGTATGATTCCATTGGCTGTTGAAGCCGTTGGCCCCGGTGCGCATATAGCCGCCATAAGGGGTAATCATCCGCGCCATCTCGAACCGCTCTTGGACTTCAAACACATTCCAGTTGGTATCGATCACCAAAGGATTGGTGCTCAGGGTGTCGATGCTCGCAATGTTGGAATCGAGGGCACCGGTGGGGCGCAAAAGGTGGATCAGAACGGTATAGTCCCAATCGCTGCAACCGCCTGTGGCACAGCCAATGGTGAAGCGAAGATTCACGCGGTGGTACTCGGTTCCGGGGGCCGGAAAGCCGCCTGTGGCCTTGTAGCTACCATACCAGGTCATGTCGACGGCGTCGTGGACGCGGACGTGGGTGGTGTCTCCGGGGGCGGCTTGAAGCCCAAGGCCGATGCTACAAAGCAAAGCGAAAGCGAAGAAATATTTCATGGGGTACGGGTCTGAAGACAGGGTCTGGGTTTTGAGCTGCGTTTATTGTGGGCAACGGGCTACGTAATCCGAAAGGTAGGCAAAGCTGGGGGTGAGTTGTCCGTTGCGGGTCTGGGTGGCGCGTTCGATAATGCCTTCTCCATCGCGCACCAGCAGGGCGGGAAAGACGTTTTGCACGAGCTCTTCGCCGAACCCGACGGTGGCGTCGCGGGGGAGTTCGCAGGGCAGGTTATCGACGGCCATCACGCCCACCGAGCCGAGGGTGCCGAATTCGACTTCGGTATGGGTGGTCGGGTCGTAGCCGTAAAAGGGGTGGTCGATGGTCGAGGGGCGCAAAGTACTGGCCACGGGGCCGTTTCCGTCGGTATTGATGTCGCAGCTGATGTCGGCGACCAGCTGCAATCGGCGGTCCGATTCCAAGAGCAATGCGCGGTCGATAAAGGCGGGGGCGCCTTCTTCCCAAAAATGAGCGGCGATGTAGAGGTCCGATCGGCGAACAAAGGGGGCAAAGGCCGATTCGAAGCGCTCGGGGTGCTCGTAGAATTCGGTTTTGAGAAAGGGGCGTCCGTCGAGGGCGCGGACGTAGTCTTTGGAATCGAGTTGGGTATAGGCGGGGGCACCGTCTTGGCGCTGGAGGTATTCGAGGGGGGCGACTTCGCACAAGGCTTCGAGGGTGCAGAGGGTGTCGAGGATTTCGCGCACGCCGTGGCCGACGCGTCCTTTTCCGGTTACGGCGATGGAAAACCCTTGAGGCAGGCGGACGTGCTCGAGTTCGGTTTTGAGCTCGAGGAGGTCGTGGCAGTGGTGAGAGGGTTTAAGGGTATAGGTGTTGTGGAGTTCGCCCCAGGCCCTGAGCGCGTTGTAGGCGCCTACGAGCCCGGCATAGCGGCCAAACCCGGCCATGCGGACGCCTCGGGCGTTGGTGAGGAGTTCGTAGTCGACCAGCCGGATGTTCTTTTCGAGGATGGCGCGGAGCAGTCCACAGTTGTAGGGTTGCTCTTTGTGGGTATGTGAAAAGAAGAGGTAGGTTTTGTCGGGAATCAGGGCGTCTACGGGGACTTCTTTGACGCCCATCAGGACGTCGCAGGGGCTGAGGTCGTCTCGGACTTCGATGCCGGCTTCGCGGTATTCGTCGTCGCTAAAGGCGCGGATGGGGCTGCTTTCGACGATGATGCGCAACTTGGGGTATTCGTGGAGCAGGCGTTGGCATTGGAGGGGGCTGAGCGGGGCTCTCCGGTCGGGGTTTGTTTTGCGTTCGCGGATGAGTCCGAGGATCATAACGGGCGGATTTGGAAAAGGCGATTTAGGAGGTCACAAGATATTTCCGGGGAGAGATGTTTTTTCATGCAATTCAAGTTTCAATCTTTGGTTGGTATGGAGCCTGTAACTGATTGATTGAATTAGTGTCTTCTAAACTATTTCTGGGTCTTCGGTTCGATGTCGTCCGGCTACGCCGATGAGCATTCAAAGTTGGCCTGCGCTGTTCATTCACTCTCTACGACTCTAGTGTGCACTCCGCTCCCGCGGTGGGCTTCTTTCTTTGCTGCTCCAAAGAAAGAAGGAAAGAAACGAGCTTTTCAGTCCGGCGTGGCGCTCTCTTGTCCACCCCGTTCTTGATTTTTTTTTTTAGGAGCGCTTTGGCCGAGGTCGCGCCGCAAGGCTCACTGGCCGTTGCGGCTGGGTGCGACTCGGCGTCGCTGGCGGGTCCCGGAGTCGAGAGGCCTTAGACACCTTGTTAGCCGGGCAACTCGTTGATCTTTTGTGAAATTGAGTCATTGTAAGACTGTCACTTCTAAATGAACATCCTGAACTATCATGAGTTTGCCGTTAGGATTTCGCACTGAAAGAAAATCGCTACAGCTTAATTGCGCATTTTTCGCAAAGTCCCTAAAGATTTCCGTTCTCTCCTTTTTAGAAGGTTGTGCGAAGATAGCCGTATCTTTGCAGGGCATTTCGCTCTAGCAGTGCGCCAATGCGGTTGTTTCTGTCGAATTTCTCCGGATGTTCTTGGAGAAGTTCACCACACGGGGCTGACCGGTTTTGACAGCAGGCCGAGGCGGGTTGTAAGCATGTCGGGTCACGGAGGGTGCACCCGTTAAAAACGCGCTCCAAACAACAAACGGCGAATCTACTTTCGCACTTGCCGCCTAATCGAGCGATAGCCGATTAAGCTAATCCCACACAAGGTGTGGGAGCAGGTCATCCCTCAGCAGCCCCCGCCCGGTGGCGTCTGATCCAGGGGTGTCGTAAAAACCAGGCTGGGTCTGCGGCCGCCGTGTCCGCCGACCGAGAAACTACGGATAAGTTCTGTGTAGGCTGCCTTTCGCCGGCCCAGAATCGAAAACCAATGGAAGGATAAACATGTAGAAAGCACTTCGTGTCCCTGTTTGGACGCGGGTTCAATTCCCGCCAGCTCCACTCCTCCCCCGCTCCGCTTCGGTTGAGCGGGGTTTTTTATACGTTGTTCGCGCACATTTCAAAGCTTACATAAGGGATCAAGAGCACCTTAAGTAGGCTCAGCCCGGCTGGAATGCTTGCGGTGACTAAAATAAGTTCTGATTTTTTGACAAGATTTCAATTTGTATTACTTTTATTACATTATGGTTGGGTTTTGGTTTATTTCCACGACGCGATCCCATTTCTTTCAGCAGCCATGCCTAAGATTGCCGTCTTTAAATACCTGACGTTTTTTATTTTCGCTTATGACGCGCTCAACGAACCTCCTCATTTGCACGTAGTCAAAGAGAAAGGCAACCGTCAACGCTCTGCAAAAATTTGGATCGAAAGTCTAAAAATCGCTGAAAAAGGAACTTTGTCTGAAAAAGACCTCAAGAATGCCCTTCGCATCATCAAAATACACCAAACATTGTTGCTTGAGTCTTTTTATCAGATTCAAAAGGGCCTAAAAATCAATACCATACATTTACACTGAATGAAAGAAGTCCTGAAAAACCAAACACCTTCCGTTGAGCGAATCGATTTCGATTCCTCGAACAACATTCTTATTTTTCTTCTGGACGGCCGCGTCGTTTCGGTGCCCTTAAAATACTTTCCGGATCTCGAAAATCTCTCAGAGAAGGAACGCTCAAAAGTCACCATCGTAGACGACAGAACCATTCTCTTTTATCATTCTGACCAAATCTACCATCTCGAAGACTTTATGGGCTTGGAAGAAAAATGGAGAGAGCGGTAGATACCCCCCCTGCCCCCCCTTACCTCATCAACAACTCCAAACGCTCTCGAAGCCCAGAACGCAGTTCCGAAGGAAGCACGCCTAGCTTCTCCAACAAACGCCTTCGATCCAACGCCCGGATTTGGTCTACGAGCACATCGGAAGCAAACGCCAAACCCTGCACCCCCGCAGGGAGATGCACCCGGAGCCACTCCACCTCAGGTACGACCCGAGAAGTCAAAGGACAGACCACAATAGACGGGTGGAACCCATTCAACAAGTCAGAGATGGACACCATCGAGGATAAAACCCTAAAAAAAATCATCGCTGATTTACTGAACAAGTAAGCCATTTTCATAGACCGTAGGCTTCGTTCACCCCTCCTAACCAAATCACTTATCCTCAAAAACCACTCTGGCGCGAGCCTCCCGGCTCGTGCCATCCAAAACCTCAAAAACCACATTGGCGCGAGCCTCCCGGCTCGTGCCACTAAGAAACCAATCTACCTTTCAAGAGACCCAATCAGCTCAAATTTATCCCAAATCACCCTCAATCGGCTCAAAACATCACCCCATTTGAGCTCAAAACACTATCTTCCTGAGCCAATTCGATGAATATGCTCGACCCCAAAGGTGAAATAATCCTTCAACACCTTGAAAATCAAGAATCCCTATCCTCTCGGGAAATCTTTGAACAAGTAGCGCACGGCGTCAGTTACGCCACCCTCAAAAGAATCCTGGGCAAACTGGTTGACGAACAGATCCTGGTAGTCCAAGGTCAGGCCAAGGCCACGCGCTACACCCTATCCCCCTCCTATCGCCTTGTACGTCCCATCGACCTCGACGCCTATTTTCAACAAGAGACCGACGAAAGAACCGTTCGCTCGAGTTTCCAACATGAATTGATCCACGACATTCTCCCTCAAATACGCGTTTTTAACGACGCCGAAATCGAACACCTTCAAGCCATTCAACAACAGTTTACCGACAACATTGCCTCCTTGTCGCCCACCGAATACACCAGAGAATTCGAACGGCTGGCCATTGATCTGAGTTGGAAATCGTCTCAAATAGAAGGAAATACGTACTCCTTGCTCGAAACTGAAATGCTGCTGAAAGAAAAGGAAACAGCCCGGGGAAAAACACGAGAAGAAGCCACCATGCTGCTGAATCACAAAGAAGCCCTCGACTTTCTACTCACCCATCCCCATTTTATCTCCCCGCTTCGCGTTTCCAAAATCGAAGAAATACACAGCATCCTTGTCAAAGACCTGCCCATTGACCGAAACCTGCGCAAAAGACGCGTCGGCATCACCGGAACCAACTACACCCCGCTGGACAACGATTTTCAGATTCGCGAGGCCCTGGAGCAGATGTGCGAACTGATTGACTCCAAACCCAACGCATTTGAAAAGGCCCTGCTGGCGCTTGTGTTGATCTCGTACATCCAACCCTTTGCCGACGGAAACAAACGCACAGCGAGAATAATCAGCAATGCCCTATTAATCAGCGAACAACATTGTCCATTGTCCTATAGAACCGTCGATTCAATCGCCTATAAAAAAGCCATGTTGGTCTTTTACGAGCAAAACAATCTGTACCCCATCAAAGCACTATTCAAAGAACAATTTGAATTCGCAGTACAGACTTATTTCTAACCATATCTGGCGCGAGCCTCCCGGCTCGTGCCAATTTCAAACCAAGACATCATCACAGGCCCCAAAGAAAAATCTCGAATCTTTATCTTTATCCTATGAAAATTGCGCTTCAGTACGTCAGCGACAGCGACGGCAAAACCACAGCAGTCCAGCTATCCTTGGCCGAATGGAAAAAAGTTGTGGCGAGGCTGGTTAAGCTCGAGCAATCCTTAAAAATCCAATCTGATCTGCACGAAGCCTTCGACCAAGTCGAAGCGTTGAGAAAATCCACAAAGAAAAAAGAATCGTTGAGCGAATTTCTCAATGAGCTTTAGAGTAATTCCAGTAGATTGATTTAAGAAAGAAGCCAAACGACTGTCAAAAAAATACCCGTCGCTCAAAAGCGAACTCCTTGAACTCAACGAAGTTTTATCTCAAAATCCTGAAACGGGCACTCCTCTTGGGAGCAATGTCTTCAAAATTCGATTGGCTATTCGCAGTAAGGGAAAAGGAAAAAGTGGAGGAGCAAGGGTCATTACTTACTTGATTTCTGAGGAGCAAGAAATTTATCTCTTGACCCTCTATGACAAGTCTGAGATGAATACGATCGAGGATAACACCCTGAAAAAAATCATCGCTGATCTACTGAACAAGTAAGCCATTTACCTGGACGGTTGGCCTAGTTCTCCAGCCCGAGCCAAGCCACTTATCATCAAAACCCACCGGCGCGAGCCTCCCGGCTCGTGCCAAGTTCAAACCAAGTCGTCATCACAGGCTCGAGCCAATTTCAAACCAAGTCATCATCACATACTCGTGCCAGTTTCAAACCAAGACAAAATCGCCCGTAACAACCGTCTTATCCCTACTTTCGGAACCTTAACTCAGGATTAACAAACCCGGACCCCGAATGGAAGCCAAAACCCAGAACCACCCCAAAGGACTGTACGTGCTGTTTTTCACCGAGATGTGGGAACGCTTCGGCTACTACCTCATGCTCGGCATCTTCTCGCTCTACATGATCGACGGTTGGGACAATGGCGGAATGGGCTTCGACAAACTCAAGAAAAGCGACATCTACGGCACCTATATCGGTCTCGTCTACCTGACCCCCTTTCTCGGCGGACTCCTCGCCGACCGCATCCTCGGCTATCGCAAAAGCATCTTTATCGGCGGCGCATTGATGTCGGCCGGCTATTTCAGCCTCAGCATACACGACACCAACGCCTTTTACCTCGGGCTGCTGCTCATCATACTCGGGAACGGAATGTTTAAGCCGAACATTTCCACCCTCGTCGGCAACCTCTACAACAACGACACCTACCGCCCCAACAAAGACGCCGGTTACAACATCTTCTATATGGGGATCAACGTCGGGGCGTTTATCTGCAACTTCGTCGCTGCCTATATGCGCATCAACTACGGTTGGGGCTACGCCTTTGCCGCCGCCGGAGTCGGTATGCTCGTCGGGCTCGTCGTCTTTGCGCTCGGCACCAAGCACATTGCCCAAGCCGACGTCATCAAACCCACCCAGCCCGGCGATATGTCGCTGAGCCGCATTTTGACCGTTGTCCTGTTGCCCATGTTTGCCTTTGGCGTGCTCGGCTACCTGATTCCCGGCAACCTGCTCGGCACCGACACCAACGACGCCTTTATTTTCGGGTGCTTGCCCGTTATCGGGTTCTTTATCTACCTGTACATCAGCGCAAACTCCGAAGACAAACGCCCCATCGGCGCCCTGCTCGCCGTCTTTGCCTGTATCGTGGTGTTCTGGGCCATCTTTCACCAAAACGGCGACGCCCTGACCATTTGGGCAGAGGAATACACCGATCGCGAAATGCCGCTGGCGCTCGGAGGACCCGCCGACAACATCGGAATGGCCCAAGTGGTGACCAATGCCGGCGATTCCACCGATGCGAAAAGTGCCGCTTACTTCCACAACCTTGCCCCCGAAAAGCGCCCTGCCGAAGGTCAAAGCCTCAAGCTGTTTTCGACCGAACTCTACCAAAGCATCAACCCATTTTGGGTCGTATTGCTCACCCCCGTTATCGTGGGATTCTGGGGCTTTTTGCGCACCCGGAAACGCAACCTCGAACCCAGCACCCCGACCAAGATCGCCATCGGATTGGTCATCACCGCGCTTTCGGCCCTCGTGATGGTCGGCGCCGTGGCCTCCACCAACGGATTGAGCGACAAGGCCAGCAGTGGTTGGTTGATCGCGAGTTATGCGGTGATTACGCTCGGCGAACTCTGTCTTTCGCCCATGGGACTTTCGCTCGTTTCCAAACTCAGCCCCCCCCGGATTACTGCCCTGATGATGGGCGGCTTTTTCCTTTCCACCTCGGTCGGAAACAAACTCAGCGGAATGCTGAGCGGGCTGTGGGAAGGATTCGAAAACAAATCGAGCTTCTTTTTGATGAACTTCGGCCTCGTGATGGCCGCCGCCCTCATGTTGTTTTTCATGCTCCGCTGGCTCAATGCCGTGATGCGCGAAAAGAACGTTTTTTAACCCACCCTTTCGACAACCCCCTCTATGGAAGTCCCAGCACAACTCGAGCAAATTCGCTCGTTTAAAGGCAAATACCCCAAGCAACTGTGGTATCTGTTTACCATCGAAATGTGGGAGCGGTTTTGCTTCTACGGACTGCGCGGTATGCTCGTCGTGTTTATGGTCGATCAGCTCTTGCTGGCCGAGCGCGACGCCAACCTGCAATACGGTGCCATTCAAGCTTTTGTGTACGCCTTTACGTTTATTGGCGGGGTATTTGCCGACCGCATCCTCGGCTTTCGAAAATCGCTGTTTTGGGGCGCGCTGTTGATGATGGCCGGAGGCTTTACCATCGCCTTTGCCCCCCACGATTTGTTCTATATCGGCATTTGCTTTACCATTATCGGCACCGGGTTTTTTAAACCCAATATCTCGACCATGGTCGGGCAGCTCTACCACGAAGGCGACAGCCGCCGCGATGCCGGATTTAGTTTGTTCTATTCGGGCATCAATGTCGGCGCTTTGCTCGGGGGCGTGCTGATGGTCTATGTGGGCAAATATTCGAGCTGGAATTTGGCCTTTGCCTTGGTCGGGGTGGTGATGACCATTTCCTTGGTCATTTTGGCGCTGACCCAAAAGCATTTGGGCCCCATCGGACTCTCTCCCCTCCCGGCCAGTATGCCGCTCAACCGCAAGCGGATGTATGAAATCGCCACCTATGTGGGCTCGCTCGCCTCGATTCCGCTCATTCTGCTCATGGTGACCAACACCCGCTATACCGACTATTTTATGTACACCATCGGCCCCTTGACGCTGGTGTATCTCGGTCTGCAGATGCGGGCATTCAGCCAGGCCGAAAACCGGAAAATCATCGCCGCCTTGGTGTTCGTGTTTTTCTCGGTTTTGTTTTGGGGCATTTTTGAACAAGCCGGAGGCTCGCTGAGCCTGTTTGCGCTGAACAATTTGAAGGACACTTTTGTCGGTCTACCCCTCGACCCCAATGCCGCCAATAACTCGGCCAACTCTCTGTTTGTGATTGTGTTTGCCCCCTTGTTGGGACTGCTCTGGGTCTGGCTGAACCAGCGCAATAAAGAGCCGAATTCGGTGGTCAAATTTGGGTTGGGCTTTATCGGATTGGGATTGGGCTTTTTGGTGTTCTTCACCACCCGGTTTTTTGCTGACAGCCTCGGAATGACTTCTTTGGAGCTGTTCGTTTTCGGTTATTTCATCATTACGTTCGGGGAACTGTGTTTGTCGCCCATTGGGCTGTCGTTGATGACCAAACTCGCCCCTCAACCCATCCAAGGATTGATGATGGGACTGTGGTTCCTCGCCAGCGCCTACGGTCAATATGTGGCCGGATTGCTCGGCGCTTGGATTTCGTCTTCGAGCGCGGGCACGACGCCCATGGACAAGCTCTTGAGCTATACCGAAGGCTATCACCATTTTGGACTCGTAGCCATCGGAGCGGGCGTGGTGTTGATTGCGATTGCGCCTTTGGTCCGACGTTTGATGCAGGAGGTTAAATAACCCCCCACGATGAAGCGTCTTGTGTTGTTCGCCCTGCTGATCGCCCTTACGGGCTCCAATGCCTTGATCGCTCAAGAATCCGGAGTCCAATGGATGAGTTTTACCGAGGCGGTCGAAGCCCAAAAGCGAACTCCTCGCCCCGTGTTGATCGATTTCTATACGGTCTGGTGTGGGCCTTGTAAGATGCTGGAAAAGAATACTTTTCAGAATCCGATCATCGCCGAATACATTAACAAGCACTTCTATGCGGTCAAGTTCAATGCCGAAGGCAAAGACAGTATCGCGTTTAACGGGGCGGTTTTTGCCAACGCGGCTTACGATCCCGCCCGGGCCAGCGGCCGGAACAGCCCTCACGATCTGACCCGCGCCATGGCAGCGGTGCAAGGCAATATCGCCTATCCCACCGTGGTCTATCTGAACGCGAATTGGGAAATCATCACCCCAGTGCAAGGGTATTATGCCCCTAAAGACATCGAGCCCATTTTGCATTACGTGGCCGAAGAGGCCTACTTGACCCAGCCCTGGGAGGAATACACCCAAACCTTTCCCAGCAGTTTCTGATGGAACTTCGGTTGGCAGTTGGGATTTTGATGGTCGGGATGATCGGTTGTGGCAATCCCGAACCCTCGGAGTCGACCCCCAATGAATCAACGGAACAGGAAAACCGCCCCGGCTCTGATCGGGATGCGCACGGCTGCATTGGTTCGGCGGGCTACCAATGGTCCGAACTCCGCCAAAGTTGTGTGCGGCCTTTTGAGCTTCCGCTGCAGCTCCATTCCACCCCTGGCGATCCCGAGGCGTCTACCTCGATCGCGGGGGTGACTTTCGCTTCCGATAGTGCCGAGGCTGAGGTGTTTGCCAAGGAATGGAGCGGGGGCAAACGCCTCGTCCGGGTTTCGAAAAACCGCTGGACGTCCGAGGCCATCATCCTTGAGTCGGGTCCGTTTCGGTTGCGTTTGGACGGCCAAGAGGCGTACCACCAATAGCCCTACCAGGTGCAAGGCACCTACTTTCCCAGTGCGGATGGAGGGACTCGAACCCACACACCTCGCGGCGCCAGATCCTAAGTCTGGTGCGTCTACCAATTTCGCCACATCCGCGGGAGCTGGCAAAGGTACATTCGGGAGGATTCATGAAAGCGAAAGGGCGCTGAGTGCTTCGGAAGCTGGGACTACAACCCTTCCCCATCTGTCTTCTTATTGACTTCTTCTCCAGCATTATCCCATATTCGAATTGCGGATACAGAATTAAAAACAACGATGAATCAAGGACTACAACTTTCACGCGAAAATCCCCTTAACATCCTCGCCCACAGCATTGTTCCATATTCGAATTGCGGATAATGAATGGAGAACAACGCTAAATCACAGACTACAACTTTCACGCGAAAATCCCCTTAACCTCCTCGCCCACAACATGATTCCATATTCGAATTGCGAATACAGAATTGAAAACAACGCTGAATCAAGGACTACAACTTTCAAGCGAAAATCCCCTTAACCTCCTCGCCCACAGCATTATTCCATATTCGAATTGCGGATACAGAATAGAAGACAACCTTGAATCAAGGACTACAATTTTCACACGAAAACACCCTTAACCTTCTCGTAAACAGCTTTATTCCATATTCGGATTTCGGATGCAGAATCGAAAACAGTGCTAGAAGGGTGACTACAATTTTCATTCGAAAAATCCCTTAATCTTCTCACCCACAGCATGATTCCATATTCGAATTGCGGATACAGAATTAAGAACAACGCTGAATCAAGGACTACAATTTTCATGCGAAAATCCCCTTAACCTCCTCACCCACAGCATTATTCCATATTCGAATTGCGGATAATGAATGGAGAACAACGCTAAATCACAGACTACAACTTTCACACGAAAATCCCCTTAACCTCCTAGCCCACAGCATTATTCCAAATTCGAATTGCGAATACAGAATTAAGAACAACGCTGAATCAAGGACTACAATTTTCACGCGAAAATCCCCTTAACCTCCTCACCCACAGCATTATTCCAAATTCGAATTGCGAATACAGAATTAAGAACAACGCTGAATCAAGGACTACAATTTTCACGCGAAAATCCCCTTAACCTCCTCGCCCACAGCATTATTCCATATTCGAATTGCGAATACAGAATTAAGAACAACGCTGAATCACAGACTACAATTTTCAAGCGAAAATCCCCTTAACCTCCTCGCCCACAGCATTATTCCATATTCGAATTGCGAATACAGAATTAAGAACAACGCTGAATCAAGGACTACAACTTTCAAGCGAAAATCCCCTTAACCTCCTCACCCACAACATGATTCCATATTCGAATTGCGAATACAGAATTAAGAACAACGCTGAATCAAAGACTACAATTTTCACACGAAAACTCCCTTAACCTCCTCGCCCATAACATTATCCCATATCCGAATTTCGGATCCGGGATGAAAGGATTGGGTTAACCGATCGTTGTGATCAAAAACAGACTCGAAACGCATCCACTGAATAACCCGAATACAGAGATTCAAAAGGAATCCAGGGCCTTAAGTGTACCGAGTCGATGCTGCCTCCCTTCTACCTCCCCATGCTATTATTGAAATCCACCCAAACCCCACCCTTTTTCCCTCCCTGTCCCCGAGACCCCGTCCCAATCTTCGCGACCCCCATTGTGGAAAGAAAACCCGTTTTCCGGGTTGTTGGCCGCTTGAAATTCCGGCATCCTTCGTTCCTTCGTTGCTCCGAAGATCAATCGCCCTCTATGATTTCTATCGACCCCACCGAGCTCAGCACCCCTGAAGTGCAGCGCTGGCTTCAAGGCATGGTCGCCCCTCGCCCCATCGCCTTTGCCAGTACCGTCGATGCCCAAGGAAGGCCCAATTTGAGCCCCTTTAGTTTCTTCAATGTCTTTTCGAGCAACCCTCCCATTTTGGTGTTTTCTCCAGCCCGGAGAGTACGCGACAATACGCTCAAGCACACCCTGTTGAATTGCCAAGCCACGGGCGAAGTCGTCATCAACGCCGTCAACTATGCCATGGTGCAACAGGCCTCGCTCGCCAGTTGCGAATACCCCGAAGGCGTGGACGAATTCGTCAAAGCGGGCTTTACGCCCCTGCGCTCGGTCAAAGTGCGCCCGTTTCGCGTGGCCGAAGCGCCCGCAGCGGCCGAGTGCAAGGTGGTCGACATCATTTCGCTGGGAAATGAGGGTGGGGCCGGGAATATGATTGTTTGTCAGGTGGTTCAATTCCATTTCGACGAACGCGTGTTGGACGAACAAGGGCACATCGATCCCTACAAAATCGACTTGGTGGCTCGGATGGGGGGCGACTGGTATGCCCGCGCCCAAGGCGATGCGCTGTTTGAAGTTCCCAAACCCGCGCGCAAACTCGGGATCGGGGTCGATGCCCTGCCGAGAGCCATCCGCGAGAGTTTTATTCTGACCGGAAACGATTTGGGAATGCTCAGCAATGTCGAGGCCCTGCCCGAGGACGAAGCCGTAGAAGCCTATGACGCGAACCCCCGGGTGCGCGAAATCTTCGAAGGCAGTGCCGACGGTCTCGAGGCCCGAGAGCTTTTGCACCGATATGCCGCCGAATTGCTCTCGGAATCCAGAGTGGAAGAGGCGTGGAAAGCCTTACTTTGCGACAAGCTCAATCGGTTGTAATCGCAAGAACAACCGTCTTTTTATCAATCTGTTAAGTTCAGGTGCGGAATGGAAATTACCGGCAGTGTTAAGCTCGTCAACGAAATCAAGCAAATCACCCCTACGCTGCGCAAAGGGGAATTGGTCGTAACCACGGAAGAGAACTACCCCCAAACCCTGATGATTGAGTTCGTCAACGACCGGGCGGATTTGCTCAATACCGTCAAAGTGGGCGACCGGGTTACGGTGGCCATTAATTTGCGCGGACGCGAATGGACCAGCCCTCAAAACGAGGTTAAATATTTTGTCAGTCTCAGCGGCTGGAAAATCACAGCGGCGGGTGCTCCGAGCGTCCCCCCTCAAGGCAGTGGCTACAACGCCGGATCAGGTTCGAATCAAGGCAATGCCTCCAACCCTGCACCTTCGGCCACAGGAGGCTACGGAGACGGTGGGTTTGGTGGGGGTTCTTCCAATTCGGGTCCCGGATTGGACGACGATTTGCCGTTCTAAGCCATTTCAAAACGGCTGGGGTTGAACCCTCCCTTCGCCCTCGGCTCGGAATACCGGTTTCCGCCGGGATCCTTGGCCCGACCCGATGGGTTGTTGGCTTGGGGTGGCGACGTGCATCCCGATCGACTGATCGAAGCCTATCGAAATGGCATTTTTCCGTGGTATGACGAAGACAGCCCGATTCTGTGGTGGTCGCCCGAACCCCGGGGAGTGCTTCGGCCAGAACGAATCCAATTCAGCAAGAGTTTGGCGGTCTCGATTCGCAAACAAGGCTTTGAGGTGCGGGCCGATACCGCCTTTGAAGAGGTAATGGCCCATTGCCGAGCCGATCGGCGCACAGGTCCCTCGGGGAGTTGGATCAACGACGACATCGTGGCTGCGTTTGTGGAATTGCACCAGCGCGGCATTGCCCATTCGCTCGAAGTATACCGGTCAGGGGGATTGGTGGGTGGGCTTTATGGACTTTGGATGAACGGGGTTTTTTGCGGAGAATCGATGTTTAGCGTGGTGCCCGATGCGAGTAAAACCGCTTTGGTCGGCTTGGCGGGCTGGATGCGGACGGAAGGTCATCCGCTCATTGACACCCAACTCCTCAACCCCCACCTCGAGTCGATGGGGGCCGAACCCCTGCCCCGGGAAGACTTCGAACGGTATTTGCCCGAACCCCAAACAGCGCTCTGTCTCATTGACTTTCGGGCGGTCGATTGGAATGCGTTCCTCCGCCGAACGCCGGAAAACTGAACCCCCCGATCAGCGCCCCAACCGATGGTTGTTGAACCAAAGCGCCCCAGTTCCTGGTTCAATGCGACCGAGGTCGAGCGTTGTAGGTCGCACGAGCACTTCGTCGAGCAGTACCGTACCCCGAGAATCGTCTGGCCCTTTAAACATCAACCTATAGACCGCATCGCGGCGTTCAGGGCGTAGGGTAAGCGACAACCGCGACCAATCGCCATCGAGGGTTTGTGCCTGCCGCGGATCGACCGCGGGCTCCAACCATCGCTCTTGGAAATTGGGAGACGATTCGATCCAAAACAAGCGGCCAAACAATTGGTCTTGACCGTCTTTGGGACCTCCGTTAAAGATCCAAACGCTGGCTTCAACGGCTACCCCCTCCGGGAACTGAGACGCCTTGAAATCTGCCAATTGGTGCAATTCTCTGCGGGTCGCTTCGAAGGCCCCCATCCCGCTTCGCCCCCCCGGATGGTGACGCTCATCGAAACTGCGATGGATAAAAAAGGCCGCTGAATCGGAGGCATACCAATGTCCCGGAATCGCCTCAGCTCCGGCAAAGTCGCGAAAACGCGTGCGGATCGAATCGCCCCATTCCGGAGATCGAAACACCCCGATATCGATCGAGCGCAGTTCGAGTCCTTGTGCTGAATCGATGGGCCTAGATCGGTTGTAGTAATACTGTTCCTGAGGACTCAACGGTTCTCCGCTGCAGACCATAAGCAACGGCCTACCATCGTCGATCAGCGCCTGTGCCAGTCGAGGATAAAGGGGTTCGCTCATCCATTGCACTTGGGCCTTGGCTTCACTCAAGGCCGTTCGAGAGCCGCTGCCCCCCATCATCGGCATGCCGAGGGCTTCCGAGACCACAAACGCCCAGCGATGCACCTCGCTCCCCCCTAGGCGTTCAAAATTCTCCGAGCCGATGTGGAAAAAGGGCATGGGCAAAAGAGCCTGATGAAAACCGGGCGAAACTTGGGTCAACAGCGCGTTGACTTCTGCCGAGCGCTGACGGGCATCGAAGACATTCGCGGAACGAACGAGCTCCTGGCGTTTTACCCAATGGTATTCGAGCGATTCGGTGATCATCAGCGCGGGCACCAACGCCGTAACGAACTTCCGAAAACGCCCTTGCATGCTTCCGGGCACTCCGACCAAAGCGTGGAACAACGCGAGCTGCAGTACATAGTAAAACACCCAAGCAAAGCGCCCTAGCGCGCGAAATTGACGCAGGGGTCCCAGCGCATCGACCCAGGTGTCGGGCAACCACCGAAGTGGAATCGCCATGGCCCACAGCAAGACCAGAACCGAGGCACCGAGTAGGACGCGCACAAAGGGATCGGGCAAGGCATGGGCATGGGCTTCAAAGCGTTGACGGCGATTCTTGCGCAGCGAACACAGTTGCACCACCCCCCATCGAACGAGCATCCCAAGACTGAACAACACCGCACACAGCCCCACATACGACCAGCCTTCCCAAACTTGGTCCATATCGCGGTCTAGCATTCTCCCCAACTCGCGCAACGGCCGATGCGTGGGCAAGAACACCGTTTCGGGTTCGGCCATATGGCTCTTGATGCCCCAAGGACGATCGGTGCGGTGGGGATGGGTTTCGGTCATCGAAAGGGCCGCGAAAAAAACCAGCAACGGCCAAAGCGAAAAAACGGCCAAGGCTGCACTGGGTCCTATGCCCCTAAAACGAGGCTCGAAGGCTGACCCGGCCCAGCGCACCAGCGCATAAGACAAACCAACCAAGGCGGCCATCATGCCCAAGTAGGGGTGAATCAGCAGTCCAAAACCGATCCAAAGAGCAAAGCCGAACAAACGGAACCACGACTGCCCCTTGTGCTCCCAGTGCATCAACAGCAGCAGTGCCACCGGAATGTACCATGCGTGCGCCAGCGACAAATGTCCAGTCCAACGGTGAATCTGAGGCCCGAGGACTGCCGTACCCAAAGCAGCCAACACCGACAGCCAGGTCTTGAGCCCGAGACCTTGAAACAACCGCTGGAGCACCGCACAATTGAGCGGTATCGAAAACAAGATGAGCAGATTGAGGATACCAATGGCCTGGAGGCCAAAAATGGGATGCGCGGCGTTGAGTCTTTGAAGCATCCATGCGACAATCGGGTGATTGTCGGTATAGAGCGAGCGTTCCCCAAAGGGATAGTTCATCCCATCAAAGGCTTCGAAGCCTTGAAGATGCCGGATGGAATACAAATACGTATAATAGTTCTTGATGCCATCGCCTTGACCGCTAAAGAGCACGTCGTTGGGCGCTAACAAGACCTCGGAATAGAAACCAGAGACCCAGACAAGCCCTAGCACAAACGCCAAGACCCCTCCGGCCATGCCGTGTTGCGAACGGAGGCGATGAATCATCTGCGCAAAATACAAAACCCCTGCTCCCTGCTTGGGAACCGATGGGTCACGAAGCCGATGGGGTGTTGCGGACGTCGAGGACATCGCGCAACCGATTGCCGAGCATCATAAAAGCGAGCACCACCGACATTAGGCACAACCCGGGCCACAAGGCGAGCCAACCCTTGCCCATCATCAAATAGGCATAGTGGTCTTTGATGATGCCCCCCCATGTCGGAATGGGCGGTCGAGCCCCCAACCCGAGAAAACTCAATCCGCTTTCAATCAAAATGGCAGAGGCAAAGTTGGCTGCGCTCACTACGATCAGTGGGGCACTCACATTGGGCACAATGTGCCCAAAGAGAATCCGGCGATCGCCAAACCCCATTACCCGCGCCGCATCGACGTATTCCTTTTGCTTTTCGGCCATCACCTCGCCCCGGACAATCCGCGCCACCTCGACCCACATACTCAAACCCACGGCGACAAACACCTGCCAGAAACCCTTGCCCAGCGCGAGCGTTACGGCGATGACGAGCATAAGCCCCGGTAACGACCATACCACCTGGATGAGCCCCGAAATCCAGGCATCGGTTCGCCCCCCTTTGAAACCGGCCCAAGCACCCAATGGCAATCCGATGAGCAAAGACAGCGCCACCGCCACAAAACCGACCGAAAGCGAAACCCGAGAGCCGATCAAAAGCCGCGAAAACAAATCGCGTCCAAAGCGGTCGGTCCCCATCCAGAAACGCCGGTGAACAATGCGGTGGGGGATGTTGGAGCCCAAGGTTCGCCATTCGTCTGGGGGCGAACCGACCACCCGATAGCGAATGCCCTCTTCGGTGGTCTCCCATGCTTCGAGCGGCAACGCTTGGGCGGCATTGGGGCATCCTTTCCACAAACGCTCCAACCCACCGCATGGGGCGGGCTGAATTTCAAGCAAATCGAGCTCGAACCCCGGGGGGCGAAGCGCAATCGACGGAACAATGGTATTGGCGTTTTCGCTCGGATCCGCAGCCAATCCATAGGCGAACAGCGCCATAAACAACGCCATGGCCACTACCGACAACCCCCATAGTCCGCCCGCATCTGCGGCAAGGGTGCGCATCAACCGCATCAATGTCGGATCAAATGGCCAAGGCCAGCTCTCGGGCCCAATAGAGGTACAAATCGGTCGACAGCGCCTTTCGCCACTTATCGGCCTCTTCCTTTTTCGACGCTTCCAAACCGATTTCGTCTTGGGGCAGCGGATTTAACGTGGCAAAGGGCTCACGGAGTTTATACAGGTTCTTGAATTGCTTGCGCTCGGCTTCGCGCTCGCGTTCGTACTGGGTATACTCCTTGATACTCAATGGAATCGCACTCATGTTTCTCGAACTTTTGAGGTACTGAGCATGATTCCGAATGCTGTCGAATACCGGGGCTTGTTGGACCCGGATTCCGATGGCTTTGATGGCCTGTGGGTGCTGGCTCTGCCATTGCGTAGAAGGTGAAAACTGGGCCGGGGTGATTTGATCGTATCCCAGGGGATGCCGCTCTTCTTTTTCCCCATAGTCGATGTCCATATAGGCATCGGGCAACACCACATCCGAGAGTACCCCCTTGAGCTGGGTGGTTCCCCCGTTGACCCGATAGTATTTCTGAATCGTGAGTTTGAGCGCGCCGAGCGGGGCTTCGCTGGCATTTGAAGGCATAATGCTGCGGTTGCGGTCCAGATCGACGACATTTTGAACGGTTCCCTTTCCAAACGTGGTTTTGCTTCCGATCACCAATCCGCGGTTGTAGTCTTGGATGGCCGCGGCAAAAATCTCGGAAGCGCTGGCGCTAAATTCGTTGACCATCACTACCAAGGGACCGTCGTAGACCACAGCAGGGTCGCGGTCGATCAGGAGTTTGGCGGCCTTGCCGGGGGCCTTGACCTGGACCACGGGACCGGTGGGGATAAACAGTCCTACGATGTCGACCACGGCATCGAGCGAGCCCCCACCATTGTTGCGCAGGTCAAAAACGATGCTCTCGACCCCGGCAGCCTTGAGTTTGATGAGTTCTTTTCGGATATCGTCGGCGCAATTCCGGTTGCTGTTTTCGTAGAAGTCGACGTAAAAACGCGGAAGCCGCAAATAGCCCACCTTGCGCGCTCCATCGATCACAGCCGAACGGGCAAACGTGGCCTCGAGTTCAACCACATCGCGCACAATCGGGATGACCTTTTTACTCCCATCGAGCTTTTTTACGGTGAGTTGCACCTCGGTGCCCTTTTTGCCGCGAATCAGTTTGATGGCTTTGTTGATGCGCATACCGACCACATCTACCGGCTCTTCCGATCCCTGCCCCACTTTGAGAATAAGGTCGCCCTCTTCGAGTTCGCCCTGACGCCACGAAGCGCTGCCTGAAATAATCTTTTCTACTTTGATAAAATCGCCCTCTTGACTCAACTGGGCGCCAATGCCCTCGAACTGTCCGGACATTTCGATTTCAAAGGCCTCCTTGCGCTGGGGGGGGAAATATTCGGTGTGCGGATCGTAGTACCCCGCGATCGAATTGAGATAGACGCCCATCCAATCGATTTGGTCAAAATCGGCCATATCGGCAAACCATTCGTTGTGGAGTTCCAATTCCTTGGTGCGCGCCTCGGCTTCAATTTGTTCGAGGGTTTTGACCACATAGTCCGGATCTTTTTGGTTCTCGGGTTTGGCCTGATCTTCGAGCCGGTCGTAGACCCTGCGCAGCACACGCTCTTTTAGATAGTCGCGCCAATAAACGTACAGATCGGCCGAATCCGTACAATACGCCCTCCGTTCGGGATCGGTTTCAAACAACCCTCCTTGTTCGAGGTCAAACGGGCGGGAGAGCAAATCGGTATACATTTTCTGAGCTTGAACGGTGCGCGTCGTCAGCAAGGTTCGACTCAGTTCAAAAAACTCGCTCTTCCCTTTGATGAATTCGTCGTCGATTTTCTGGCGGTACTTCCCAAGGACTTTGAGGTCGGATTGGGTAAAAAATCGCTTGTTTCCATCGAGGTCTTCGAGGTATTCTTTAAAGACGATTTCCGAAAAGGAATCGTCGACTTTCTTGGGTTCTATGTGATTGGTATTCAGCAGACTGTAGACCATCTGCTGCAATACTTCACCCCGCTCTTTGCCCGTCGAAAAGGGCCTCCAAGCAAGGGTAAACAAGGTGAGTGGAACGAGGGCAATGAGCCAGAACCTGCTTCTTGAAGAGATGCGCATGGATGTATTGTGGATTGTAGCGAAGTTAAGATGGGGGCGCCCGTCAATCCCTATGTTCCCCTTCGGGGCCAGAAAAAGTCCCAAACGGTCCGACGCGGGCGCGTTGAGCAGAACGCTAGGGTTCGGGCTTTGTTTTATCAATGAAACGAATCCTGCTGAGTCCTTTTCTATCCTTTCGTGTACGCGAATGCGCTTTTCGGCGTTTCCGACTTTTAGCCCCTCCATGTCGCGTGGATTTAGACAAAGGTCCCTATGCACTTGGGCGGGCATTGACGAACTTCGCCCCCATGAAAAATCGCTGCTCCGTGTTGTTTGCCTTGGGGTTGGGAATGGCCCTTATTCCCGCCCAGGCCATCGCCCAATCGAAAATAACCCTGAGCGGAACCGTGCGCGAGGCCAAGACCGGCGAGGGACTGATCGGGGCAGCAGTGAGCTGCGAGGAACTCAAGGTGGCGGCCACGACCAACGCCTATGGCTTCTATTCGCTCAGTCTGCCTCCGGGCACCTGGACCATCCGAGTTCAGTTTATTGGATTTCAGGAACAAAAGTCTTCGATCAACTTGGGGAAAAGCGCCACCCGCGATTTTGATCTGGCCGAAGAAACGGTGCTCATCAACGAAATTGTCGTGACCGATAATACCGGCGACGACCCGGTGCGCAATACCGAAATGAGTGTTGCACGGCTGAATATCAAGGAGGTTAAGAAAATACCCCAATTGCTCGGTGAGGTCGATATAATCCGCACCTTGACACTTTTGCCCGGCGTATCGACCGTGGGCGAAGGCGCCAGCGGTTTTAACGTACGCGGCGGCAATGTCGACCAGAACTTGATTTTGCTCGACGAAGCCCCCGTGTTCAACTCCTCTCACCTGCTTGGGTTTTTCTCGGTGTTCAATCCCGATGCCGTCAAAGACCTCAAGCTTTTTAAAGGAGGAACCCCCGCCGAATACGGAGGGCGGCTTTCGTCGGTTTTGGACGTGCGCCAAAAGGAAGGCAACAACAAGTCTTTCTCGGGTCGGGGCGGTCTGGGCTTGCTCTCGAGCCGTTTGTTGCTCGAAGGACCGATCCTCAAAGACAAGCTCTCGTATATGGTCGCGGGGCGCCGCAGCTATGCCGACATTTTTCTCGCGCTGAGCAACGACCCGATGATCAATCGCAATGTGTTGTATTTCTATGACTTCAATGCGAAAATGAACTGGAAGATCGACGACAAAAACAGCCTTTTTGCCTCGGGTTATTATGGCAAAGACGTGTTTGGCATCGACAATCTGTTTTCGATCGATTGGGGGAATTCGACCACTACCCTTCGCTGGAACAGCATTTTATCGGATAAGTTGTTCTTCCACCTCACGGGGATTTATTCGGATTATCAATACAGCCTCGGCACTCCGCCCGATGACGACTTTGTGTTCCGGTGGAACTCTCGGATTCAAAACACCATTGGCAATGCCTCACTGCGCTGGTATTCGAGCCCGCAATTCGAGGCCGAGTTTGGGGTGCAGAACACCTACTACGTCTTTGATCCGGCCGAAATCACGGGCGACATTACCACCGAATTGGAGCGGCAGATTGCACTCGAACCGGCATTATACGTTTCGTTTCAGCAAAAAGTAGGGGTGCGCTGGAACTTTGAATACGGACTGCGTTCGTCGGCATTTTATCGACTCGGGCCGGGGACCGAAGAGTTGTACAACCCGGGCGAAGCGCGAGAAGACACCAGCATCGTGGGTTCGGTTACCTACGAATCGGGGGAATTGATCAAGGGATTCAACTTCTTGGAAGGGCTCGAACCCCGTTTTACGGCCACCTATTTGTTGGACGAAAACCAAAGTCTCAAATTGAGCTATCAACGGATGCGGCAATACATCCACTTGATTTCGAACACCACCTCTCCCACCCCGGTCGATATTTGGAGACCTGCGGGGATGCACATCGACCCGGCGACCTCCGATCAAATTGCCGCAGGGTGGTTTCGCAATTTTCAATGGAAAAAGGCCGCGATGGAATTTTCGCTGGAGGCGTTTTACAAAGACAGCCGCAACGTGCTCGACTACAAATACGGAGCCGAATTGCTTTTTAAGGAGAACATCGAAACCGAGTTGCTCCCGGGGCACGCTCGATCGTATGGTCTCGAAGTCCTGCTCCGCAAAAATTCGGGCAAGCTGACGGGATGGGTGGCCTATACCCTGTCCCGCTCTGAAATTCGGGTGTCGGGTCCCTACGAGGGCGAAACCATCAACGAAGGCGATTATTATGCAACCAACTACGATAAAACGCACGATATCACGATCGTAGCCACCTATACCTTCAGTCCGAAATGGGATGTGGGCGCCATATTCAGCTTCCAAACAGGGCGTCCGGCGACCTATCCTTCGGCTCGGGCCGAGTTCGAGACCGGCATAACCTATCCCGTCTACAACAACCGCAACCAGGACCGCATTCCCAATTACCACCGGCTTGATCTGAGCGCCAATTGGACCCCGAATCCGAAGCCCGATGGACGCTGGGAGTCGAGCTGGTCGTTTGGGGTCTACAACGCGTATGGACGGCGCAATGCCTTTTCGGTTTATCCGAGGCAAAACGAAGACAATCCCCAGATTACCGAATTGGTCCGCCTCTCGGTGTTTGGCAGCATCATTCCTTCGGTCACCTACAATTTTAAATTCTGATGCGTTCTTTCAATCCCATGGTGCGTTGGATGTTGGGTGTGGCCTGTGCCGGCGCAGTCGGCGGCTGCACCGATGTCATTCAGGTGGATCTTCCCGATTCCGAGCCGCTCGTAGTCATCGATGGCCGGATGACCGATCTCGACCCTGTCCTTGTCAAAGTGACCGCTACGGCCAATTATTTTTCCCAAACCCAAACCCCTAGAATTGCGGGGGCGCGGGTCTCGTTGTGGGCCGACGGGGTCGAGGTGGAAGTGCTGCAGGAAGACTCGGTGGGGTACTATTCTGGAACCACGCTCGCCCAAGAGAACATCTTCTATATGGTGCGGGTCGAAACCGACGAAAACGACCCCCAACTGGGTTCGGGCATCTGGGAAAGCCTGAGCGAACGGCTGCCGCGTTCCTTGGGCATCGATTCTTTTTATGTGGGTTACCTCGAAGACGATCCGCCTTTTGTCGACGGTTGGTATACCTATTTTGAATTCCGCGATCCCCCGGGTTCGGGAGACAAATACCGCTTGCGCAGAACGCGCAACGACAGTATTCTGGACAGCCCTTTCGATCTGAGCATTTTTCAGGACGATTTCTGGGATGGTCGGGCTTTCGACAACATTGACCTTCCCGCCATTCGCCTCGATGGCCCCCTCGACTCCGGCACCACCTTTGAGCTGGAAATGGCGGGGATTTCAGAGCGCTACTTTTCGTATGTCGCACTATTGGCGGAACAAACCGCACAAGTGGGCGGAACGTTCGACCCACCCCCGGCCCCACTTCAAGGGAACATTCGAGACCGATCGACCCCGGGCAAATTGGCCCTGGGCTATTTCTCGGTGCAGCGGGTTTCGAGGGCCAATACGGTGGTGCCCGAATAGGGTCCGTACTTTTGTGCCGTCAAGGGCTTCTATGGCCCTGAATGACTTTGTGTTATTATGGATGAATCGTCCTCCAATTGGCTTGACCGACTCCATGGGTCGCGCGCTTGGTTTGTTGAACGCGGAATAGACGAAGACTGGGCGGGGCTGGCGGTGTTGTTGACCGACTTGGCCGCCTTGATCGCTCTGGCATGGGTGGCCGACTTTATCGGACGGCAGATTATTCATTATTGGGTAGCCCGTGCCGTAAAGCGCAGCAAAAACGAATGGGACGATATTTTCTTCGAGCGCAAGGTGTTCAACGGCCTCGCGCACCTCATTCCGGCTTTGTTGATTTTTTACGCGGCCAGCCACATTTTCGGCGATTTTCCTACGGCCATTGCGCTGGTTCGCAAAGCGGCTTTGGCGTATTTCACCGTGTCCATTTTTGTCGTCACCCACCGGGTACTGAAAGCCTTAGAAGAAGTGGCTTTGCGCTATCGGTATTTCGAGGGCAAACCGGTGGGCAGCTTTATCCAACTCGGCGCCCTGTTGAATCTCCTGATCGCCTCGGTGTTGGTGTTGACCATTTTGATCGGGCAAAACCCGCTCCCGTTGCTCGGGGGCTTTGCGGCCTTGGCCGCGGTTTTTTCGCTCATTTTCAAAGACACCTTGCTCGGTCTGGTCGCGAGCATCCAGATGGCCATCAACGATATGGTGCGGATTGGCGACTGGATTTCGATGGACAAATATGGGGCCGACGGCGATGTAGAAGAAATCAAGCTCACCACTGTCAAAGTCCGCAACTTCGACAAGACCATCACCACCGTACCCACCTATGCCTTTGTATCGGACTCCTTTAAAAACTGGAGGGGTATGCAGAGTCAAGGTCGAAGGCGCATCAAACGGAGTCTGTTGATCGATCAAAGCACGGTCCAGTTGCTCAGCCGAGAGGATACACTCAAAATGCAGAAATACAGTCTCGTTCAAGAATACTTGCGCGAACGACAGGCCGAAATTGACGCCCACAATCGCGAAAAGGATGTCGACCGCAGCGAGGTGATCAACGGCCGGAATATGACCAATTTGGGGGTTTTTCGGCAATATGCCCTCGAATACATTCGGCACCACCCGAGGGTGGATATCCACGAAGTGACAATGGTCCGGCAATTGCAGCCTACGGCCGAGGGATTGCCCCTGGAAATCTATTGTTTTGTCGACGATACGCGCTGGGTCGAATACGAAACGATTATGGCAGACCTCTTCGACCACCTCATTGCCTCGGTGCCGCATTTTGGTCTGCAGCTCTTCCAAAACCCGAGCGGGAGCGATTTTCGGAAAATGATTTCTGAGGCATAAGCCCCCAAAGTCCGAGTACGACGATTGCCACCGGCTGAAACACCACGGCAAACGGCAAAGCGACTCTCCAACTCCGGGTTTCCCCACGGTCCGGATGCATCTGTTTTGCGCCCTGCAACAGGACGATGGCTTCCATGCCCGCTTTGACAATCCAATAGGCCCATCCCCAAACACCCACCCACACGGGGAGTGCTACGCAGGCCAAAGACCCCATCCAAACCGTCCACGCCATGCGCTTCAAGGGACCGGGGGCATAATAACGGGCCTTGCTGCCCCATCGGATGCGCTGTTCGACCCATTCGGACCAGCCCGCTGGCACCTCGGTAAAGACGCCTGCTTGGGGCATCATTCGAACCGCCCCCGCCCCGTTGCGCAACCGAGCCGCTTCGACCAAAAACACATCGTCTCCGGAGGCCAATTCGGGCTGGAGGGCGTCGGTTGGGAGCGCCTGCCGAAACGAACGGAGTACGGCCAAATTGGCGCCGCTCGACAGACCCGTATGTCCCTGTTCGGCCGAGCGGACCATGGCGAGCACCATCGAAAACTGCTCGAGCGCAAAAAAGGTCTGGGGGAATCGACCGTTGGAACGCGGCCATACGGGCCCAAGACGGACTACTTCTACGCCCCAAGGGGGTGCAAGCAAGGCATTCAACCAATGGGGTGGCAGGCCAACGTCGGCGTCGGTGGTGACGATCCAATGGCCCTGAGCGCATCGAAGTCCGGTTTCCAAAGCGGCCTTCTTTCCGCGTCCTTCGGATAGAATATAGCGGAAGCGATTGTCTTGGGCAGACCGTTCGCGGATCTTGTCGGCTGAACCGTCGGTGCTATGGTCGTCGATCAACCAAAATTCCAAAGAGGCAAACCCCGAAGTCTTTTGCTGGGCCAAGTCCTCCATGAGGCGTGGGAGGTGCAAAGCCTCGTTGTGCACAGGGACCAAGACCGAAAGCACCCCATGCATGGGCTCGGCCGAGGTGTGCGATCGGTTCTGGACGGGCTTGAGCAAACCGCTCAACCAATACAAATACCGAAGGGCCGAGCCCCACAGAACCACGGAAAGAAAACCGTGCAATACCGACATCATCCGGCTAAATTGGGCTTAATTTCCCGCAATGGAGAACGGTGTGCGGATTTTGGGCATCGACCCCGGATCTCGACTGATGGGTTTTGGGCTGATCGAGTGGAATGGACGCACTCCCATTTGCATCGAAGCCGGCACCTTGAAATTCAATACCGAAACCGATGCTTTGACGCGGCTGGGCGAGATTCAGCGGAGCATCCATGCTTTGATCGAACGGCTCGACCCCCAGGAATTGGCCGCCGAAGCACCGTTTCAAGGCAAAAGCGTCCAATCGATGCTCAAGTTGGGCCGGGTGCAGGGTGTCGTGATTGCCACGGCTATGGCGCGGGGTATTGCCTGTGCCGAATATCCGCCGGCCCGGGTCAAACAATCGCTGACGGGGCGCGGACGAGCCGGAAAAGAGCAGGTTGCGGCCATGGTTCGCCAATTGCTCAGCCCAGGTGTGCGGGCAGAAGAGCGCCCCGAATGGGGTCCCGATGCCACCGATGCGCTCGCGGTGGCCTTGTGTCATGGCTTTGGTCTCGGAACCAAACCGGGTTTGGTTCCGGAATCGACCTCGGTTCGCCCCATCCCCACATCGGGGGGCAAAAAATCGTCTTGGAGCGCGTTTCTCAAAGAAAACCCGAACCGGGTGCACCCTTCCGAAACCGAGATCCGAAATTCGACCCGAACCCAGCGGGACTAATTCGCCTGTTGCGCCCAGACCCGTCCCAAGGCTTCGGCCAAGGCGGTAAACTCCGCCGGCCCCATCGGCACCCTTGGATTGGTAAACAACAAATCGCTTTCGCAATCGATCGGAATCAAATGGATGTGCGCATGGGGTACTTCCATTCCGAGTACGGCCATTCCGACGCGCTCGCAGGGCACCACCTCGGCCAATACCCGTGCCAGTTTCCGTGCAAACTCCATGAGGTGGGCATACAATTCGGGGTCGAGATCGAACAGTAGGTCTACTTCTGCCTTGGGAACGACCAACATATGTCCGCGCTTGAGCGGATGAATGTCGAGAAAAGCCAATACGCGTTCGTCTTCGGCTACCTTATAGCACGGCAACTCGCCCCGAATAATGCGGGTAAAGACGGAAGCCATTCTAGCGCGAAATTTCGAGGACCTCGAATTTCAACGTGCCGTTGGGTACCGTGATCTCGGTCACCTCGCCCACTTTGAGCCCGAGCAATCCCTTACCGATCGGAGACCCAATTGAAATGCGTCCCGTCTTGAGATCGGCCTCGTTTTCCGAAACGAGCGTAAACTTTTGCTCGGTATTGTTCATGAGGTTCTTCAACCGCACGGTCGACAGAATCATCACCTTAGATGTATCGATTTGCGAATCTTCCAAAACCCGCGCATTGGCCACGAGGTCTTCCAATTTGGAAATGCGCATTTCGAGCAAGCCCTGGGCTTCTTTGGCCGCGTCGTATTCTGCGTTTTCAGACAGATCGCCCTTGTCGCGCGCCTCGGCAATCTGACCCGAAATACGGGGCCGTTCTATGTGTTTGAGCTGTTCGAGTTCCTCCTTCAGCTTCTTAAATCCCTCTGGGGTGTAATACGATACTTGAGCCATTCACTCGTTGAATTGAACAGACAAAAAAGACCGAGGCGAGGGCCCCGGTCCGTGTGCGAAATTAAAGGAATTTAAGACAACTCCGCAGTGGTCTCCTGATCGACCTTGGCTTAGAATTCGAGTCGGACCCCAACGCTGTGGACCCCGCTAAACGGATTCGTCGCCCGATAGGCATAGTCGATCCCGATTTTGCTCTCTTCGCCCAATTTGGTTTGAAAGGTCATTCCCGCGGTGAGTCCGGTCAAGGCCGAGGTGCGAGTGCCGTCGTCGCGATTGTCTTGAATGACATAGGCGCCGCGCAGCATCAACACTTCTTTCCAACTCACTTCCAAACCAGGCACATATTCGTCTTTCTGAAACGAATTCGACACAAAACTGATGCCCGGTGTAAAGCGAAAATCGTTCGCAAACTGCAGGTCATAGGTACCTCCCAAAGCCAATTGCACGGGCAGGTCAAAGGTGGCCGAGCGCTGTTCGTAGCTCTGGGTATAGTTGCCCTGGGGTACGGGAAGCGTAATCGACAGTCCGTCTCCGCTCATGCTGTAGCTCGAGCCCACATTGCGCAAGGTGATACCAAATTTGATGGTTTTGGTGACATACTGCACTCCAGCATCCGCGCACAGCGCCGTTCCCGATACGTTGTTGATCGATTGGTTGTACACTTTGACGTTGACCCCCCCATAAATGGTGTTGGTAAACTTTCGAGCATAACTGATACCGAGGGTTAAGGCACTGGGCGAAATCGTACCCGCTCCTCCATCCGGAAGGTCTTCGGTGGTGATTTCCCATTCGCCATAGTCGAACGACACCAGCGAAATGCCCAATACCCCGCCATTGCCCACCGATTGGTTCAACCCTGCGGCATTGATGCGGATGTCGCTGCCCGACAACCAATTGGTGTTGGAGAAATAAAACTCCGTTCCTTCGGTAAAGGCGGTGCCTGCAATATTGACAAAGCTGGCTTCGACTCCTTTAACTGTTGAAAGGTTCAGCGCCCCCCAACCCGCCGAGCGGGCCCAGGGGTTGATGAGCAATTCAGGGGCCGCGGCCGATCCCACGCGTTGGGGGTTGCCGGCAAAAACCGAGGGTGCGCTTGAGAGGATCCCGGCCATGGCCAACATCCGCAAAGTGAAAAAGCGTGGATTCATTCTTTAGAAAGCATTCAAATCAACCGGACGCAGGGTTCCGAACCACTTGATGACCTTTTCGCCGGCCTGCCCGGCATCGACGTGGATGAGGTACACCCCACTCGCGATCGGTACGTTGTAGTCGTTGCGCAAATCCCATTCGAGGAAGGTGAGCTTGGTGTCCTTGCGGAACTGACGGACGCGGGTACCATTGCTGGTGTAGATGGTCACGGTGCAACGATCGGGCAAGTTGGTAATCTTGACGATGTTGTCCAACTGGCTGTCTTCGTACAAAGAAGATCCGAAATAGGGATTCGGAACCGCACGGATCAGATCCATGGCCGTTTTGGCCGTGGGCAGATCGTTCTTTCCAGTGGCAATGCCCCGGGTTGAAAAGCGGTAGCTCGGGTTGCCGTTGTTCGAACCATCGGTCACAAAGGTCTCGAAGGGGCGGTCCATACGCAACTTGACCGTAATCTCGCTCGGCATAAACTCGTAGGGGTTGGCGGGCAATTGCTGTACAGCAATGGGAACCGATACCCACATAAGAGCAGTATTGATGGTTCGGCGGTTCTGAATGTTGTTGTTCAGATTGGTAATGGCGGTATACAAGGGGAAATCTTGAGGATTGTCGCCCCGGTAGGTCATATCGACGGGTTGACCGGAAACCCGGGTTTCGTCCGCAAACACATAGAGATAGTGTTGACCCCCGAAGACAAACCCGTTGTTGATGTTGTTGCCGGGCTGAATCACAATATTGCTCGTCGGATTCCAAAGCATATCGCGTCCGTTCTCGCCCACCAACCAACTGTTCTCTCCAAACATCATATTGAGGCGCTTTCCGGTCTCCACGTCGATGGCATAGCCCGGGAAGTAACTCCATCCCGTTTCGGTCGTGCTCCGCACCAAAGTGCCGTTGATGAGATCCCATGAGGACCCGCTGCGCAAGACCCACTTGGAAGTAAACCCTTCGCTCAATCCATTGTCTTCACAGAGCTCCAAGACAGGAACCCGCGTCCACAAACTCCGGTCGTTGGTCAGGTACACGTTGACCCCATGAATCGAGGAGACCAAGGGACGCGAACTGTTGCCTACCGGACTGGGGGCGCCGGGACCCATCCCCAGCGTAAAGGGGGTCAAGTTGAGGGTCAAATAGCTGGCGTAGGCATAAGGCCCCCAGCCGCTTTGATCCACGCTTCCATAAAAATTCAGCAAGTCGCCTGCAAAATCTTCATAGGTCTCTGCGGCCGATCCCGCCAATGCATTGCGGTTGGGACCCGCCAAAATGAAGTTGAAGGCATCGAAACTGCTCGCATCGGGCAAGAAGAACATCCAAGGCTTGGTCGGGTCGGAATAATCGACTTCCGCCCCAATCACCCCGTTGTCTCGGGTACCCAACGTATCGTTGCCGGGCGATAGGACGTTCTCGACCGTCATCGACATCCCCAATTCAGGGATGATTTGCTCTGCGATGGTTCCAATGGGGCTCAAGTTCTCGGCCACGGTGTCGAGGGTGTTCTCTTCATAGATCACCCATCCACTGGCATTCGAGGTGCCTGAAAAGTCGATGCGGTAGTCGCCGGCCGGCACTTTTTTGGGATCGACGACTTTGAGGTCAAAGGGACCAAAACCGGGCAAATAGGTCGGGTTGTCCATTTTAAAATTGCGCGCAATCTCTTCGAGCGATGCGGCATCAAAATCCGTAAAGCGACCCGAATTGCCCGTGCCTTCGATGCGCACAATCGGCACCCCATCTCCGTATTGGCTGCCCAACACCAGTCCCCCCTGTTCGGGCTGAACGAGGTGGGGTATAGCCAAGGAGACTTTGTTGTTCAAACGACCCGCCAAATAGGGCACTTTTTGTTCCGTTCCGCCGGGAGCGGCTGGGTAAGAACTGTAATCGTTGTGGGCATAAGCCACCACCGTATAATAATACTCGCGGTGGTTGACCAAGCGGCGATCGCCCGTGGCAAACGCGTCTTCTAGGATGCGGAACGAATTGAATACCCCTTGGTTGTTGTATTCCAAGGTCATTAACTGTGGCACGTCATCTTCGATTTCCTCGTCGGGAAAGTAGTTGACGATCTTCGTAATGCCGTTCTTCACATCGCACTGAGCCACCAAACGGGCTTGCTGGGGGTCGTAGATGTCGCTGACGCTCACTTGAGGTCCGGCCAACTGAAAGATTTGATATCCTTCAAAGGTGAAATTATAATAGCGCACAGAGTCCTCCGTGTTGGAAAAGCCTACGCTGTCTACATGGCGCGGAATGCTCGGATCGAACTCGCGGTAGTCTTGATTGGCGTTGTTCGAACTGCTGGGATTCACCAAATTGATAATGAGCTCCCGATCCAATTCGACAATTTCCATATTGGGCGCGGTGGGTCCATCGAGCACTTGGAAACAGTTGTCGAACAGGTTTTGCGCTTTGTCGTCGGCAATAATGACGCGCTCAACCGAAGCAAATAGATCGGCATTGTTGAAATCGCGAGCCCACACCACGCCCGTGGTGATGAAGTTCAAGGCACCCGGTGCCAAGGAGAAAGGACCCGCGCAGTGCAAACCGCGCTTGTCGGCGAGGTTGGCCGGAGATTCGTACCAGTTCACGGGGCTGGTGGGTGCGGAAACCCCGGTGGTGTCAAAGGTGTTGCCCGGATAGGCATACAAAGTTCTCAGACCTGAACCATCGGAGGTAAACCCATCACCATTGGCGCTGTTGGCGATACCGGAAGGATTCTCGACCACGAGCGGGTTGCCATTCTTCCACAAACTCCGCATGTAGTTGTAAAACTGGGCCGCGTTGTCCGGGTCGGTGGTTTGTTCGATGCCCTGGTTGTTGAAGTACATAAAACCCGACATAATGATGCGTTCGTTGATGCCCGATACCGGGTCTTCGGGAACACATAGACGGGTAATGGGGTCGCGCACGGCGTCGATACAACCGTCTCGGTCGTTGTCGCGACCGTCAAAATAGTCGGCAAAAGGACCTTGGAAAAAGTCAAAGCCCACGGCTGGCGGGTTGGCACCATATCCCAGCGGTCCCTGGTCGTCGAGGTCGCCGTTATAACAATAACCCAGACCCCTTGGAATATCACTGCCAATGATGTCGTCGATGGCGTTGCCCAAATCGGGGTCGAACCAGGTGCTGAAATAGGTGTCTGTGAGCCGGAAGGTCGAGCGATTGATGATTCGATAGTTGTTGAAGGTCATGTTGTTGACCTCGTCGTTGGTGCTAAAGGCAAACGCCTGGGCGCGAATTTCAAAACCCAAAGCGCCGGCTCCGGTCTCGGTGTGCACGTTGCCCCGGTCGTTGTAGACCCACCAAATGGTTTGGTCCCCATAGACCAAATCGACTTCTTTCAAACGGCAATCGAATGCTTTGTCGAGGTCATAAGCCGGATAGTCTTCGGCCGGATCGTAGAGCAAATCGCCATTGCGGTCAAAAAACGGCGCCAACATATAAGGCAATTCACCTTCAACCCCATTGCCCGGCCATTCGAGAATAGAGGTTGGAATGGTGTAGCCTGGAAACACCGTAGCCTCGTCGCAATCGGGATCGTTCTTACAATTGATCCAAGCGCGGTGGTTTTCAACCTGATCGCGGCGAATTTGCCAGTGGCGGTCGTATTTATCGCAGACCGATTTGTCGGTACTCGCAGTTCCATCGGTGGTTAGAGGACCGGTCCAATAGTCGTTGCCCCGCTGCCGATAGGTCATCGCGGCCAACTTGAGCTGGTTCCCCTCGTCCACCCCACCAAGCCACAATGCTCCGGCAAACATGGCGTGCTTGCCTTCGCCTTTGGGCACTTCGTAGCGCGCCTGGTTCAGGTCCCACCACATATCGCCCCCACCTAAAATCGTGGCGCGGACGTTGTTGATGTTCAAATCACTTTGGGCCGTGGCAGGTGCGCACAATTCCGCAGCGGCCTTGAGCGACTTTTGGGTTTTGCCCGGTTTGGGCAGCTTGTGGTTTTCCCGGGCCTCAGCGCTTACACTGAATGCCAAAACAAACAAGCCGACGAGATAGGGGGAGAAAGACTTCATGGAAGGATTCAAAACAATAAGGGGGTCCTGGGTTTAGAAGGAGAAAACAACTCCGAGTCGGAGGCGACGCGGCAGGGTGTAGTTTCCGGGACTGGCCATCCGGATGTTGTACAAGTCGGTATACGACTGGGCATCAACCTGAGAGGCAATCACATTTTGCGCTTGGGCTGAGGTGAGGTACCCATCGTCTTCGGCGCTGCCGGTAAAGGGATAGACGTTCAAGACGTTGCGGGTGTCGAACAAGTTCTGGATAAAGAGATAACCCTCCAGACTAAAACTCTTGGACTTGTCCTTGCCATAGGCGATGTCCCACACCTTGTTGATTCGCATATCCATACGGAACTGCCAAGGCAAACGCGAACCATTGACCTGTCCGTCGAGCTGCACGGAGTTGGCATCAGACGTAATCGGATACGCCTGAACCCGGCGCGAATAAGGGGTTCCCGAGAAGGAGAACAACGAGAAGTTGACCCCAGCGTTTTCAAACACCTTGGTATCCCACCACACCGGGCCTTTGTAGTTCGGTCCGCGCCCGTAGCGATAGTCGAGGTTGACGACGATTTGGTGGCGAGAGTCGTAGTCAAACGGCAAGATGTAGCGCAGGTTGGGCTGGCCAGAGCGGGCAATATTGGCCCCAGAATTGGGACCCGAGCCCGAACCCGCAGCGAACTGCAGGGTGTAGTTGGCCGTGATCGAGACGTTGTTGGTCCGGCGCAAATCGTAGGAGATGGTCATCCCCTTTACGGTGCCAAAGTCTTGGTTGCCGTAGGTGACGTACGTGATCGGGTATGCCTCGTTCAGCGATACCGTCTGCAACATATCGCGCAACTCGCGGTAGAACGCCGAAATGGTCAAACTCGAGCGTTCGTTGAGCTTTTGCTGGAAACCGAGCTCGTATTCGGTGGTCCGCTGGGGTTTCAAATTCGGATTGTTCAGCGTTCCCGAGTTGTTCTGAACCTGCAATTGGAGCAATTCAAGCATGTCCAAACGCGAAAGCGGTCCGTCGGGGCGCTGTACCAAGACGTCGTAGTGCGCGAGGAACAAGGCTTCGTCCGAAATCGGGAAGTTAAATGAGATCCGGGGCATGACGTTGATCTGGGGCGTATAGTCCACAAACGACTCTGCCGTAAGCACTTGCTGTTGGGGATCGGACTGATACAGATAGGGTTTAATACCCCCAGAGGCATCGGCAATGCGCTTGGGGTTGGCCTCGGGATTGCCCTCTGCATCGTACCAGTTGCTGCCGTCGCGATAGCCCACAATGCTCGTGGGGTTGGCAATATCATCGACATAGACCACATAGTCGCTGCCGATGTTGGAGGGAACGGCGGCATCCTGAAGCGGGGTTCCGCCCAAATCACCCACCGTGCGGCGCGGGAACAGCACGTACGGATCCTTCAATACGCTTTGGTTGGCGTCGTAGCGGTCTACGCGCAAGCCCACGCGGAAAAACAGGTCTTCAAAGGTGAACTGGTCTTGGATATAACCCGATATATAGATGGGCTCAAAGGCACCGATTTCGCGGGTCAAATTGCCGTTTTCGTCTCGTTTGGTAAAGAAGTCGTTGAGCGAAGGCTTGTTGGTCAACACTTTACCCGTATAGTCGTAGCCGTAGTAACTCACATATTGGGTACCGCCAAGGTTGATGAGTTCGTCGGCCGAGAACATATCGAGGCTAAAGAAATTGGGGTCGTAGCTGTTGACGTCGAGCCAATCCAAACCGTTGGGATCCAGTCCCAACTTGGTCCGCACATTGCGGTCGAAGGTCCGCGGTTTTTCGGCGTCGAACAAGCGCGGGTAGTTGATGGTGTCCTGAAACACCCCAAACTCATCATACACCGCTTGGGGCTGGCTAAAGTCCAATTCGCGGATGTGGTCGTTTTGAAGCAGGAACATTTGGCTCCACAAACCACGAGCGGCCAAACCATAGGCCCGGTCGGTGCGCTGCTCGTATTCAAAACCCACAATAAGCGAGTGGTCTTTGATGTCGAAGGTTGAACTGGCCGTTACGCGAAACTGCGAATTTTGGGTCAGGTTGTAGTTGGTGATCTGAGCGCCCACATTGGTCCACAAATCGTTGTAGACCGAAGCCGGGTTATCGCCGTTCACCAAGGCATTGCCGAGGCGAATAAAGTCGCGGCTGGCCGTGCTCCCGAAAATCTGACCGCTCTCGACCAAGTCGTAGTAGGTTTGGGTGTAGTTGCCGAGCACCGTATTGTACGGGCTGGGAGTAAACGAGGTGGCGGTGTCCTGCCAGACCACATGCCTCCATCCGACCAAACCTGTCGCAGTGTCTTGACCGTAGCCATACAACCGAGCCTGGTTGGTTTGAAAGGTGCCGACGTGTCCGTATTGAAAGAAATTGTCCTTAAAACGGCTGTCCTGATCCTTTCGATTGTTGCGGGTGTAGTCGAGTTGAATGGTATAGAACGCATTCGAAATGAGCGACTTTTCCGTACTTTCCTCGGGCTCTTCTCCCGGCACTGCCGAGCGAGCAAACGACTGCTGAAAGCGCACAAAGGTGGACCAGTCGCTGTCGCGATATTCGCCAAAATTGTTGTAATTAAATAGTGAACTCGCACGGCTGTAGTTGGTTCCTTCTCCCAGGATATAACGCCCCCCTGCAGTCAATACACTCTTGGAATTAAGTCGATAATTGACACTACCGTTGAGCCGGAGTTCATAGTTGGCCGCGTTGAGCCGGGCCTGCTGGGTTTCAAAATCGTCGAGGGTTACAAACTCCGAGCGGTTCAACACCCCTACGCCCGAAACGGCGGGACGCACCGGGGTTTGCTCCAAATCGGCGAGGACGTCGTCTTTGAGCTTGTAGACCGGAACCGCCGAAGGAGCTCCATCGTCTTGAAATTGGAATTCGCCCGCGAACAGAAAGCCCATTTTGGCCTGACCCTCCTTCTTAATGATGGGACCGCCAATAGTGGCATTGATCAAATTGTAGTTGTAGTCGTCAAACAGACTGGATGTGACATATTCAAAGGAGCCGAAATAGTCGGGCGAAGGACCGCGGGTCGTGGTGCTGATTACACCCCCGGTGGCGTCCCCGTATTGGGCGGGCAATCCGCCGGTAATGACTTCGACCGATCCAATGGCCGATTGGGGCAGACTGATCGAGCCCCGCACCTTGACCCCATCGATAAAGTAGACGTTGGTGTTGTCTCGGGCACCGCGGATGTTGATGCCTTGACCGGCATCGGTTTGAAATACCCCAGGCGTCAAGGCCGCGCCGGCGTTCAGGTCGCGGATACCGATATTGGCAAAAGACTCGCCTCCAATTTCTTTGGACGTTTTGGTTCCATCAATCAAAGGCGCTTCCGCGGTCACCACCACCTCATTCAAACCGGTTTGTTCGTCTTTCATCGAGACGTTCTGCACCCTCGGACGACCGGGCGGTACTTCGATCCCTTGGAAGACTTGGGTCTGATATCCCAAGCCGGAATACGTGACGGTGTATTTGCCGGGGGGAACAGGGTTGATGTTGTAGTTCCCTTCAAAATCGGTTACCCCACCTGCAATCAGCGTGGTTCCCTGTTTGATCTGAATCTGAACTCCGAACAGTTCTTCTTTGCTCTTGGCGCTGCTAATTTTCCCTTTAAGCGAACCCGGCTGGGTTTGCCCGAATGCGGACAAAGCGGTGGCGACAAAGGTTACGAGGAGTAGCCTTTTCAGCATAGACACAATTTTTGGGGTGCCAAATGTTAACGAAGGGCTAAAGATAGATACAAACACAGGCGTCCGTCCAAGGCTCATAGCGCATCATTGCAGGTTAGAGGTAATAATATTCTGGAACTGAACCGTTTTGTTTTTCTTTGCAAAACCTTCACATTCCCTTCTTATCCTCATTACGCACGCTTATGGGCACAGCGTTGGCTCAACCCCAAAGTCTTTTTACGCGATCGACCGTTGCATGGTTGCTCCTTGGGCTATGGGCGGGGGCTTGTTCGAAAGACAGCTTTGGGAATTTCCCGAATGTGGGGATCAACAAAAGCTATGTGTTGGCGGAACCTTCGAACTTTCCGCTGACGGTTCAAGGGGGGTGGATCGTCGACGATGGAGGGGTGCGCGGATTGATTGTGTATCGAAAAAGCTTTACCAATCAGGTCAATGACTTCAATTGCTACGACCGGGGCTGTACGCTGCACTACGAGCAAAACTGCGGTCAGTTGAGCGTGGTGAACGACATCTTTCTCGAGTGCGGATGCGACCAAGCGCGGTGGATTCTGCTCGATGGCAGCCCGACCGGGGGCAACCCCGCTCCCCCGCTCCGGGCCTACCAAACCGAATTTCTCGGAGGCGTGGTCGTGGTGCGGAATTGAATGCATTGGATGCGGTAACGCCGCGGTAGGGGCACGCCATGTCGTGCCCCTACCGCTTGGGACGGCAATCACACCGTTCGCTGAGGAGGATTTCGACCCCGGGGAATCGGGATTCCAATTCGGCTCGGTGGCGTTCGTCCAAATAGGTGTTGCGCACATCGAGCTTTTTGAGCCGCTCAAAGCCCTCGACATAGACCGGTACAGCATCGACATCGGTATCCCACATATCCCAATACTCCAAAGCGCCAAACCCCCTCAGCGTATCGGGCCAATCGAGCGGGTTGCTCCCCAAACGCAGCACTTTCAGCGAATCGCACTCCGCCAAAAACCGAGGAAACACGGCTATCTTGTTCGAACGCACATCGATTCCGACCCAATCGGTGCGTTGGGTAAGGGCCGTTGGAAGCGCGGTGAGTCGATCGCGCCGGGCGCGGTACACCCGATCGGGTTCGTGATTTTGGGCCGCGGCCATTGACCCCCATATACACAGGGCGCTCCCCAGCATCGCTCGGAGCATCAACCCGGTCTTCACCCCTCCATTTTAGCGATACGTCACCGCCTTGACCGCATCATACACCCGCTTGGCGTTGGGCAAATAGGCCTCGACCAAAACTGGGCTGTAGGCCATAGGGGTATCGGCCGAATTGACCCGAACCACAGGGGCGTCCAAATAGTCGAAGGCCCGCTTTTGAACCATATAGGCCAGTTCGCTCGAAATCGCGGCCAAAGGCCAGGCTTCTTCGACCACGACCATGCGGTTGGTTTTGCGCACGCTTTCGACCACCGTGTCGTAGTCGATGGGGCGCACGGTCCGCAAGTCGATCACCTCGCATTCAATGCCCTCCTTGGCGAGTTGTTCGGCGGCTTCATAGACCACTTTGATGATCTTGCCAAAGGAGACAATCGTTACATCGGTACCCGCGCGCTTTACTTCCGCTTTGCCGATCGGGATCAGGTATTCGCCCTCGGGAACTTCTCCCTTGTCTCCATACATCTGTTCCGACTCCATAAAAATGACCGGGTCGTCGTCGCGGATGGCCGTTTTCAACAAGCCTTTGGCATCGTAGGGGTTGGAAGGAACCACCACCTTGAGACCGGGGGTATTGGCATACCAGTTTTCGAGGGCCTGACTGTGCGTAGCCCCCAATTGACCCGCCGAAGCCGTAGGACCGCGAAACACAATCGGGATGTTGAACTGCCCCCCCGACATCTGCTTCATTTTGGCCGCGTTGCTGATGATCTGGTCAATGGCGACCAAACTGAAGTTGAACGTCATAAACTCCACGATGGGACGCAGACCATTCATGGCTGCCCCCACGCTGATGCCGGAAAAACCGAGTTCAGAAATCGGGGTGTCGAGCACGCGCTTGGGACCAAACTCGTCGAGCATGCCCTTGGACGCTTTGTAGGCCCCATTGTATTCCGCCACTTCTTCTCCACAGAGAAAAACCTTGGGATCGCGGCGCATCTCCTCGCTCATGGCCTCACATATCGCTTCGCGGAACTGAATGGTACGCATGGAAAAAAAGGGCAAAAGGTGAAGGCGCGAATTTATGACGGCAAAAGGGCTTTGCCCTCATGGCTTCGAAGAACAATAGGTACGGACATCGGGAGGCAGGGAAACCCCGAGGCTTTGGGCCTGGGCAAACGAAGCACAGGCGGCCCCCTTGGCCCCTTTGTCTTTGAGTGCCATACCCAACATGAGATGCCCGATGCCCAACTGGGGATCTGTCGCTACGCAGCGCTCAAAATCGCGCAAAGCCCCGTCCAAATCGCCCGACTGGGCTTTGTTGCTCCCGCTGTTGAGCCAGATGCGCGCATTGGTTGAGTCGAGTTTGAGTGCTTCGGCAAACAGCCGCTTGGCCTCGGGGAAACGACCTGCTTTAGCCAATTCGGTCGCCCTGCCAGACAAGACCGACGCTTTTTCGAGACGGACGGCTTGTTCGCGATCGGCCTCAGAAAGGACCTGCGTTTCGCCTGTCGGGACAGTCTCGTTGCCGATTCGGGCGCCCGACAAAGAGCGATACAGACTGCTGTCGGCCCGCTCGGGACCCAGCGAATCGAGGAGCGAAAGGGCGCGCCGGGTCTGCCCCCCTCGCGCATACAACGCCGCGGCCGTATTGTACAATTGGGCGGTTTCGGGGGCGCTGTCCATCGGATTCAATCGGCGAATGCCCTCGTTCAAGACGCGGAGTGCTTCGGCGGGCTGAGCCGTTTTGGCATACAATATGGCCAGATTGAGTCGGGCTTCGGTCCGGAGCGGATCGGTCTCCAAAGACGCCTTCCAATCGGCGGCGGCTTCGGCATTTCGACCATCGGCCACCCGAGCCAAGGCCCGCATATTCCGGGCGTGGAAATAGTCTGGACAGCGCTCGAGCACTTCGCTCCACAACGCTTCGCTGTGGCTCCAGGTCTCGATGCGGGGTTGAACGAGGATGGACATCCACAGCGCGATGGACCCTGCGATCCACGGCAACCCGTTTTCGCGACCCACCTTGCGCAGCAGCAACTGCAATTCCACAAACACGGCCAACCATAACCCAGCCAAAGGGATGTAGGAGTAGCGATCGGCCATCAGGTACTCGCCAAAGGGAATCGATCCGAATTTGAGGACCGGGAGCAGATTGAGGAGAAAAAAAGCCAGTCCAAAAGCCGTCGTCCGCCGGCCCATGGTGTACAACCGATAGAGCAAAAAACCATACCCCAGCAGAAACGGGATCCCCATCCACACCGCGCCAGCTCCACTCCCGCCACAATCGGTGGGGTAGGGATAATACGCACTCAAACCCAAGGGAATCAACCCTTTGAAAAAGTACAAAGCGAAGGCGTACAAGGCCAGCAGCGGACGTTCGATTCCCCCTGGGCCCTCGTGCATCGAAGCCCCCCATTGTTCGGTCTGGGCCTGAGCCGTTACGGCCACAAAACCGATAAAAATCAAGGTCAAAGGCAGTTTTTCCACCCAGGTTCGCATCGCTTTGAGCGGCCTTCCGTGGGCATAGTCCAAGAGGATCCACAAAGGCAGGAGCACTACGGCCTGCGCTTTCGAGAGCAACGATAGCAGCGCAAATCCATAGGCGGCCCACATCGCCCAACGCCCTCCTTTCCCCTCGAGGTGGTGGAGATAGCTGTACACACTCAACCCAAAAAAGAAGGCATACAAGACATTCTTTCGTTCGGTCATCCACACATAGCTCTCGGGCTGCATCGGGTGGGTCACGGGATATTTCTGGGGAGAGTCGTTGTTTAGGCAAAGATTTTTTGGAGCCGATAGAGGAAGAAACGGGTCTTGGTGACGCCTCTGAGGTTGGCCCGGAAGAGTTTGATTTGTGCGTTGAA
>Ga0247843_1000453_pt1 | contig 97082 bp, 76 predicted proteins | sample LaCruzMarch2017__FD_192420 | JGI IMG/M metagenome (GOLD analysis project Ga0247843, IMG submission 192420) | Freshwater microbial communities from meromictic Lake La Cruz, Castile-La Mancha, Spain - LaCruzMarch2017_8m | ecosystem: Environmental > Aquatic > Freshwater > Lake | place: Spain...
AGAGCCTCGCGCGCTTGCGTCCGGATTCCCGCATCGCCAAATAAACGCATCAGGATGTAAGTCGTGATCGCCGCTTGGAGGAGTGGTAGGAGGTGTTTTTTCATGCGGTGCGCGGGCGAATCCTCTACCACGCCCGCACCGGCGCGGCACTTCAAAGATTTTGCCCCGCTGTAAAACCTCCGCCCAGGTGCTGGAATTGCTTGATGAACACCCCCGCCGGGGACAAGACATCTCCATGCGATCGATCGTCCATGGTTTTACCTTCCTCTTCCTTCTAGCCGTCCTGATTCGTGCCGAGCTGCCGCCATCGGCCTACGAGGCCATGCAAGCAGCCGCGCCCGAGTTTTTGGCAATCGAAATTCTGCGGGTGGATTACGAGCCGGGCGAGACCATGGAGCAGCAGAATATCACCGTCCTCGCACGAGTCACAAAAGTCCACCGCTCGGCTTCCAGCCTTCAGGAAGGCGCGATCATCAGCGTGGCCTACCCTCTCGCGGAGCGTGCTCCCGGGTTTGTTGGCCCCGGAGGCGTTCCAGTTCCCTCCGAAGGCGAATCCACGGTCGCCTACTTGAAACCCGGCGACAAACCCGACCAGTTCACTCCAGCCGCCGGAGCAATGACGTTCCATCATTTCTGAGCAGGGAGAAGCTTGCCGCGCATGTCCTCCGACATCGACGATTTTCTGATGTATCTCGCCACGGAGCGGGGGTTGTCGGAGAGCTATCAAGTCTTGGTCCAGCGCTCTCTAGACGCCTTTTCCGGTTGGATTGAAAAAAATACTTCCGTCCGCGAGTGGCGCGCCATCGAGCCCCAGCAGATCACCGACTTTCTCCTCTTCCGCAAGAGGTCCGGACGGCAAGCCTCCTCGGTCCGCATCGATGCCGTTGCCATCCGCATTTTGTTCCGCTTCCTTGTCAGCCGGCGGGGCTGGAAATCAAATCCCGCGGAAACGCTCGCCCTCCCGCGTCCTGAAAAACATCTCCCCGAAACCCTCCGGGTTGAGCAGATGGAAAAACTCCTCACCAGCGTCGGAGCGGGCGATCCCCTTGGCCTGCGCGATCGCGCCATGCTTGAGCTACTCTACTCCAGCGGACTCCGAGTCTCCGAACTCTGCGACGCGCGCTTGGAAAACATCGACCTCGAGACAGGTTTCATACGGGTCGTCGGAAAAGGGAAAAAGACCCGTCTGGTTCCGCTCGGCAAGCCCGCGATCGACGCCATTCAAGCCTACCTCGATCAGGAGCGTCCGGCACTTGTCTCAAAAAAAACAGGAGCCGAAGTTTTTCTCTCCTTCCGTGGAAGAAAACTCACGACGCCCCGCATCCGCCAGTTGCTCAACACCTACACGGCCCGCGCCGGCATTGACGCAAACGTGTATCCGCACCTGATAAGACATAGTTTTGCCACCCACCTTCTCGGGGGCGGGGCCGACTTGCGCGTGATCCAGGAACTCCTCGGTCACGCCGATATTTCAACGACCCAGATCTACACCCACATCGAAAAAAGCGGGCTCAAGGCGGTCATCAAAAAATTCCACCCGAGGGCGTGAGGTTCGTCTCCGCCCGTAGCGCCTCATGGTTTGCAGGACACGCCGCCCGCGTTATAAGAAGTGAGCATGAGGACCTTCTTTTTTATTTTCTCCGCTTTGCTGCCATTGCTCGCGGCCACGGCTGAGGAAGTCCGTCTTCCCGACAGGCAGGCCGAGGAGATCGGACGCCGTATTTGGAAAAACGAGTGCGCCGGCACAGTCAGTGGCCTCACGTCATGGAACAAAGGCGAGGAATTCCCCTCCCTTGGCATCGCCCATTTTATCTGGTATCCGGACGGGCAGCGCGGGCCGTTCGAGGAGAGCTGGCCAGCCCTGGCGCGCTTTTTGAAGTCGCGTGGCAAGCCTGTGCGGGACTGGATGCTGGGCCCCTGCCCGTGGAGGACGCGCGCAGCCTTCATGGCCGATATCGATGGGGCGCGACTCACCGCCTTGCGTGCTCTGCTCTCGAAGACCGTCGCCGAGCAAGCTCACTACGCAGCGCAACGCCTGGAGGGCGCGTTGCCGAAAATGCTCCGCGCCGCCCCCTCGACAGAGCGCGCAAAGGTGGAGCAAAATTTCCGCCGGGTCGCTGCGGAGCCTCTTGGATTCTACGCGCTCATGGATTACGTAAACTTCAAAGGCGAGGGAGTGAATCCCTCCGAGCGCTACAGCGGTGAAGGCTGGGGCCTCCTACAGGTTCTTGGAACCATGCCCGTCACTGGCAAACCCCTTCCTGAATTCGCCCGCGCCGCCGACTCCGTCCTCACGCGTCGCGTCAAAAACTCCCCGCCCGCCCGCAACGAGGCGAAGTGGCTCCCGGGCTGGCGCAATCGCCTCGACACCTATCTTAAATGAACAAAGACGAAATCGCAGAAGTCTTCGACAACATCGCCCGACTCCTCGAACTCAAGGGTGAGAATCCTTTCAAGGTTCGCGCCTACACCCATGCAGCCCGCGCCCTCGAGTCGCTCTCAGAGCCCTTGGAAACCCTGATTGCCGAGCAGCGTCTCACCACCGTTGACGGCATCGGCAAGGCCACGGGTGAAAAAATCACCGAACTGGCCGCCTCGGGACGCCTCGCCTACTACAACGACCTTCGAGAAGAATTCCCGCCCGACATCCTCACCCTCTTCGAGATCCAAGGCCTTGGGGCCAAAAAAATCAAAGTTCTCTGGGACTCGCTCAAAGTGCATTCGATCACCAGCCTCGAGCGCGCCTGCCAGGACGGCTCCGTCGCGGCACTGCCCGGTTTCGGCGAGAAGACCTCGTCGAACATCCTCAAAGCCATTGAGCACGCCCGCAGTCATGCCGGCGAGTTCCGCTTCGGCGATGTCGCCCATCTCGCGGAGGGTTTGCTGGACGACCTTCGTGGCCACCCGGATGTCAACCTTGCCCAGATTGCGGGAAGCTTCCGACGCAAAAAGGAAATCGTTCGCGACCTCGACTTCATCGTTTCCACGCGCAACCCGCAGGCTGTGATGGCATTTTTCACCACGCATCCAATGGTCGAAAATATCCTGGCCCATGGAGCCACAAAGGCCAGCGTGCATCTGAAGAGCGGCATCCAGTGCGACCTTCGCGCCGTGACCGGGGAGGAGTTCCCCTTTGCCTTGAATTACTTCACCGGCAGCAAGGAGCACAATGTCCGGATGCGCTCCCGGGCCCTCGCACGCGGTTGGTCGCTCAACGAATACCGGTTCAGCCCCGCCGAGGGACGCGAACTCCAAGAACCTCTGCCCGTGATCAACGAGGAGTCCGATATCTACCGCGCCTTGGGGCTCCAGCCCGTGGCGCCCGAACTCCGCGAGGATCGCGGCGAGATCGATGCCGCGGAAAAGCACAGGCTCCCACACCTCATCGAGTGGACCAATCTGCGCGGCACATTCCATAACCACACCAATGCCAGCGATGGCCGCGCCACTCTCGAGGATATGGTCGCCGCCGCCAAAGAACTTGGCCTCGAATACCTCGGCATTGCCGACCACTCCAAGGCCTCGTTCCAAGCCAACGGCCTCGCTGCAGATCGCCTCGCCGCACAGGTCGCCCGTATCGCCGAACTCAACGCCGAGGACCCCGGGTTCCGCATTTTCACCGGCACCGAATGCGATATCCTCAAGGATGGATCGCTGGATTTCTCCGACGAGATACTCGCCTCGCTCGACTACGTCGTCGCGAGTGTCCACTCCTCTTTCACCCTCCCCGAGGCGGAAATGACCGCCCGCATCATCCGCGCGATCGAGAACCCCCACGTTACCATGCTGGGGCATCCCACAGGCCGATTGCTCCTCGGCCGCGAGCCTTACCAGATCAACATCCCCGCCATTCTCGAAGCGGCCGCCGCAACGGGCACACTCATCGAACTCAACGCCAACCCCCGCCGCCTCGACCTCGACTGGCGCTGGTGGCCGCTTGCGAAAGAAAAAGGAGTCAAGTGCGTCATCAACCCCGATGCCCACTCCACCGCAGGCCTTCAAGACCTTGTTTTTGGTGTGGGCATTGCCCGCAAGGGCTGGCTCACGAAAGACGATGTTGTCAACACCCTCCCCCTCTCCCGCATCGAAGCCGTTCTCAAAGCCAAACGCGGAGCATCCCGCGCATCGCGCCGCATTTGAAAATGGCTTTATCCTTTCGCCGGGCCGGACTTTGAATAAATTAAGCTTCATTATGCGGTTCAGGGCCCACATGGTTTTTCTCCTCAGCGCGATTGCCGCGTCTTTTCCCTCCGCTTCGCACGGTCAATCGCCCCCTGTCGAGCCGGGTCTCGAGCGCGCGGTGAAGTGGATTTGGACCGTTGAACCGTCCGCCTCCGCTGAATGGGGACTCCCGCTCCAGGACGTGCCCGTGCTTCACGCTGCAGCCACGTCCGCCCCAGCCACCACTCCATCCCGAGATCCCAATATTTACGTAGTTAAAAAGGGCGATGCCCTCGCGCGCATTGCAAGAAAGTTCAAGCTCACGATCGCCCAACTCAAAGAGTTCAACGGCATCACCAGCGATCTTATCCACATCGGGGACGAAATCCGCATCCCCACCCAGGAGGAAAAACTCACCCTCCTCAGCACCCCGAAGACCGTTGCCTCACCCGCTTCGGCTGCAGACGCACCGCTCTCCGAAGTCCTCCTACTGCGCATTTTTCTGGATAACCAAGGCTTTACCGCCGGCCCGATCACCGACATGCCGGATTCGTTTTTCGGCCGGATTCTCCACCTCTATCAGAATGATCGCGGCGAGACTCTGGACCATGAAACCCTCATGCAGCGCGCGAGAGAGAGCGTGCCGGCTCCGCTCACCAGCTACACGCTGCGCAGAGACGACTTCCGTTTCATCGCGCCGCCGAAGGCCGCCCGCGCCGCCGCCACTCCCTCGGCCAAATCGCCTCCCCCTGCCAGACACGCCCCCACACCCCCGCCTTCCTACGAAGAGCTGATCTCGGAGGGTTTCCTGGCCTATCGCTCCCCATGGGAATTTGTTGCCGAGCGCTTCCACTGCGACGAGGCCTTCCTGCGCAAAATCAACCCCTCCCTCGGCACAACTCCCCCAGCAGGCACCACGTTCAAGGTTCCCAATGTGGACCCCTTTGAAATCGGAAAAATCCCCGCCACCAGTCCGCAGCCGGCCGGGGATCCGGCGCAGCCCGTTAGCGCGATCGTCTCCAACCTCACCGTTCTCGAAATTCGCCGTGCCGGCCAGTTGATCGCCGCAATGCCTCTCGGCCGGGCCCACCCCTCCCTGCGTGGCCGTGGCGAATGGCGCATCCTTGAGGCCATCCCCCGCCCCCGCCTCGCCACACGGCAGGAACTGCGCGTCAAGAAAGTCGAGCAAACGCTCTCTTTCTACAAAAACCCCAACCCCACACCCACGCCCGTCCGCACCACCCTCTCAAGCCCTCAATACCTTCCGTCCGGCCCCAACAATCCCGCTGGGGTCATCTGGATCCACATCGCCAAGTCCGGAGAAACCGCTCCGCTCCCCTACGGCCTTCACGGCACCGGCTCGCCCGCCAGAATATTCACCCACGAAAGCCTAGGCGGATTCCGCCTCGCCAATTGGGATATCCTCCGCGCAGCGGCCCTTCTCCCCATCGGCACAAAGCTCGAGTGGAAGCCTTGATCCCCTCCGCGCCTGCCTAAATTCTCCCCTCTCCCTACCCCCCTCCTTTTATTGAACGGTCTAAAGCATTCGCTTCAGCCCGTTCTTTCATCTTTTCAAATCAAGTAGAAGTTAACGAGCCCACGTGAGCGCCCCGCCAACTCGCTTACCCCCTCACTTTCCATCCCACAAATAAACCCCATGCGCCCACTCCGCCACCTCCTCGCAACCGCCATCCTCATCGCTGTCGCCCACACGGGTCTGGCCCTCCCTCAGAATCCCAGCCTTATCCTTGACGGGACTTACGGCCTTAGCTCCCGTGGGGAATCCCACCCGTATTTCCCCTCCCCGCAAGATTGGCGCGACATCAATATCTATCAGGTTTTCACCGACCGCTTCGCCGACGGCGACTCCGCCAACAACACCAGCAGCGCGATGGGCATCAATCGCTCGGCCTGGCTCGAGTCCGGAAAAAGCTTCCCTCAAAACCGCAACTACCATCACGGCGGTGATTGGAAAGGCCTCAAGAACAACCTCGCTTACCTCACTGGAATGGGTGTCAACGCCATCTGGATCTCCGGCGTCCAGATGAACGACCAAGGCAAGGACACCAGATACACGCCCTACCACATGTATCACCCCACGGATTTCTTCAACGTGGACCCCGTCATGGGCACATTTCAAGAACTCAAAGACCTCATCGACGCCTGCCACGCCCTAGGCATCTACGTCATCTTAGACGTCGTCATCAACCACGCCGCTGACAAAAACGGTCTCTGGGGAAACAACCAACTGCAAGACAAAGAATACCACAGCGCAGGAAACAACTCGCTGGGGTGGTGGGACAACAACAAAAAACATGCCTTTCCCTTCAACGACCTCCAATGGTTCCACAACAATGGCACCGTTAACAACTGGGACAGCTATCCGGAATATATCCTCGGCCAGTTCAAAGGCACCGACGACCTTCGCACCGAGACGGATCACGTCAAATACTGGCTCGACGAGGCCTTCAAAAACCTCATTGACGCCACCGATTGTGACGGATTCCGCGTGGATGCGATCAAGCATGTCGAGAAAGATTGGTGCTTGAAATGGGCTGACGATATGCGCAAACACGCGGCTTCGCGTGGCAAAAATGATTTCATCCTGTTTGGTGAGTATTTTGTTTACAACAACGCCAAGCTTGCCGAATACGTGACGACCCTCGGCTCGTTCAATTCGGCCCTCTTTTTCCCCATGAGCCAGACGATCAAGAGCGTGTTCGTTGACAACGCATCGACTGGCCAACTCACCCAGGCTCTGTCTGCCAAATCCCAATACGGTGAAGGCGAGAACCGCCTCGTGACCTTCATCGACAACCACGACGTCAACCGCATCGGTCTTTACATCTCCCAAAGTGGCGACACCGGCCGCATCAACTATGTGATGAAGCCTGCACTCACCTTCCTCTACACAGCCACCCCCGTTCCCTGTCTCTACTACGGCACCGAGCATGGCTTCAACCAAGGTGGACACTACAATGGCAGCGGCGCCAGTTTTGATAATCCCGATGACGGCGACTGGCAGCGCGAGAATATGTTCGACCGAGGCTTCCAGCCCGGCCCAGCGAATGGCAACAAACTCGTGCAAACCACCGCCCCTCAATACCTCCACATCAAAGCCCTCAACAAAGCCCGCAAAGACTACCCAGCCCTCACGCGGGGTTCGTTCACCGAGCGTTGGCAGAGTGGCTCTGCAGGCGCCTACGCCTACTCCCGCATTCTGCAAGACCAGGAAGCCCTCGTGGCCCTCAACACCGCCGAAGGCAATCTCTCCATCAACCCCCAAGTCGGCAAACCCAACGGCACCGAGTTCACGAATGTTCTCAACCCCACCGAAAAAGTCACCGTCAGTGGCGGCCGCATCAGCGTCACCCTCTCCGGCAAGGACTCGAAAATCTTCGTCGCCGGATCCCTCGCCAAGGCCTCCGAGGCCCGCGCCGCTTCCGATGCCACGAATGTCACCATCACTTACACCCCGAACGACGGCCCCCTCAAAACCGCCACAGCCCCCGTCCAGATCGGCCTCAACATCGACGGCGTCAGTGAGCAGTTTTTCAACATGACCCCCGGCGCCAATGGCGTCTGGACCTACTCCCGCGCCTACGCCGGCATCACCTCCAATCTCACCGTCGCCTTCCGAGACTCCGCCTCCATTCCCGTGGTGGACCGCTCTGGCGGAACCTCCTGGATCTTCGACGCCACGAAGTTCGGTCAATCCCTCATAACCTGGGTCGGCAACACCGTCACCTTTCCCAGCCAAGGCAACATCACCGCCTCCACCGACCTCTGGATTGATGTCGAAGCCTATCCGAAAGACACCACCGTCGGCGGCAAAGTGATTTACACCACCGACAATGGCACGACTTGGAATGAAACCCCTATCGCCAAGGCACGGGTGGTCGGAAGCAACGACCTCCTCAACGCCAACCTCGGCAAATTCCCCGGCGGAACCACGCTGAAATTCGCCATCCAACTCCTCGACACCAACGGCGTCGCCAAGTGGGATAGCAACAACGGAGCCAACTTTTCCCGCACCATCCAGTTCGGCACACTCGCCATCGGCTGGTCCGGCCGCGTGAACCACTGGCCGCTCGATGGAGCCATCGAGTCCACCACCGATTTCTGGATCAACATCGAATCCTGGCCGCAAGGCGCGGGCATCGGCGGCGAGGTTGTTTACTCGACGGATAACGGCACGACCTTCCTCTCCAAGCCGCTCGCCTTCCGAAACGCCCAAGACAATAACGATTTTTGGAACTGCAACCTCGGCACCTTCCCCGCCGGCGCCAAACTCAAATACGCCGTCAAACTCACCGACACCACCGGTAAGGATCACTGGCACAACAACAGCGATGCCAACTTCTCCGCCACCGTCAATGGTGTCTCCTCCAGCCTCATCGAGGTCGATCCCCCCACTGCCAAAGGCCAATCAACCGCCGAGAAACCCCGCGTCGGCATTCGCTTCTCCGGAAACGGCTCGCTCGTCATGGACGCCGATAGTCGTAACGCCGCGAACACCTACACGATCAAACAATCCGTCGATCTCGTGAACTGGACCACCCTGCGCACCATTCCCGCAGGCAGCGAGGCCGACGTCTGGGACCTTCTTTCCTCGGGCGACCTCACAGGAAAAACCAAGGCCTTCTTCCGCGTCGAAGCCACCGGCGGCGAGAGCAATCAAGTCCTGGCCAACAACCCCGCCCGCATCTCCGTTGCCGCGAACAAGGACGGCGCCACCGCCGCCAACCTCGCTTACACCACCGACGGTGGACTCACTTGGGAAACAACCACCATGTTCAAAACCAGCGCCCAAGGGAACAAAGACATCTGGAGCGTGGATCTCGCCGGCCAGCCCCAAGGCGCAGTCTTCCGCTACGCCATCGAACTCATCGACCAGCAAAACAACAGCCGTTGGATCAACAATGGCGGGAACGACTATCGAGCCCCGGTCATCCGTCCCGGCCAGACCGATGTGCTGCCGCCCAGCGCCTCCCACAGCCCGACAAACACCATCACCAGCTCGGCCTCGATCGCAGTGACCCTCTCGGCCACCGATGATTCCGACCCCGCACCGAAAATCCACTACACCACCGACGGCTCCGAGCCCACCCTTTCGAGCCCCCTCGCCACCGGCCCGCTCACGATTTCGGTGAACACCACCCTCCGCTACTTTGCGGTCGACGCGGATGGCAACCAATCCCCCGTCGAATCCGTCAACATTGTCGTCGGCCAGGCGGTCAACTTCGGTCCGAACAAGCCCTACTCCACCAACCCCACCCTCGGAAAAGCCGTCGCCAACGGGGCGATTACAGCCGATGGAATCAACAACGGCGAATGGACCGATGACAAACTCATCGCCCTCGGCATGGCCAACGACGACCCCCGCAGCCTCGGCCAGAATTGGACCCTGCACGAAGCCCCCATCAACCTCACCCACATGTGGGCTGCGTGGGACGACACCCACCTCTATGTCGCTTGGCAGTTCGTCGATGTCACCGACAAGGTCGACGGTTCGAACGCCGGCGGCGCGGGCAGCGGCCGCATCGGGTCCAACGACGGCATCCTCCAGTGGATCGCCCTCGACACCAAGCCCGGCGCAGGCGCCAACAAGGACATGTGGAGCAAAAACAAGGACAAGCTCAATGTCGTCCAACCCCTCTGGAACGGCGCCAACAAGCCCGACTACCAAATCTACCTCGCCGGCAGCCTCTGGCAGGGCTACATCTCCCGCGCCGTCAACAATGTCTTCCCCGTTGATGACGGCGCCGTAAATTACTTCAACCTTGCCGGAGCCGGAATCACCGCAGGCAAAGGCGCGCGCTTCGCCGGCACCAGCCTCTGGGGCGTCGGGGACGCCGACGACCGCCGCGCCGCCGGAGCCCCCACTCGCAACTTCCTCACCGAAGACCACGACACCGCCCGCGATTCCTTCTACGAGATCAAAATCCCTCTCGCCTTCCTCGGTCTCACTAAAGCCCAACTCGAAAGCCAAGGCCTCGGCATCATGATCGGCGCCGGCTCCAACTCTGTGATGGATGCCCTCCCGCAGGACGACGGAGCCACCCTCGATTCCCAAGGCGTCGAATCCTGGAACTCCTCCCTCGAGTGGGGCGATGTCGATTCGATCACCGTGCCCTTCGCCCGCGTCGGCGCTTGGTAGGAAAAAGTTTTGCCCTGGGACGCGCGTTGGACGACCTGCTCCAACGCGCGCTCGGCTTACCAGAGCACATGGCTCCGGAATACGGCGGCAACCGCTTGAGTCAAAAATGACCCTTGCGTTTTTTAGGGTAAAAAATCACTCTTCACGGCTGCCTCCCAAGCTGAACGCGATTGTTCGGCGCACAAGGAGACCTTCAAGTTTACCATGAAAAAAGCACTCATCACAGGCATCACGGGACAGGACGGCAGCTACCTCGCCGACTTTCTTCTCAACAAAGGCTACGAGGTCCACGGAATCATCCGCCGCGCCAGCACGTTCAACACGGCCCGCATCGACCACATCTACTCCGATCCGCATGTCAACGGGGTCCGGCTTTTTCTCCATTACGGCGACCTCGCCGACGGCGTGAATCTCGTAAAGCTCATCTACGACCTCAAGCCCGACGAAGTCTACCACCTCGGAGCCCAGAGCCATGTGCGCGTGAGTTTCGACATCCCCGAATACACCGGCGATGTCACCGGCATCGGCACCACCCGCATCCTTGAGGCCCTCCGCGAGACGGGTGTGAAGGCGCGATTCTACCAGGCCTCCAGCAGTGAGATGTATGGCAAGGTGCAAGCCGTGCCCCAAACCGAGACCACCCCCTTCTGGCCCCGCAGTCCCTACGGCGCGGCAAAAATGTATGCCTACTGGATCACCGTGAACTACCGCGAGGGCTACGGCATGCACGCCACAAACGGCATCCTCTTCAACCACGAAAGCCCACGCCGCGGAGAGACATTTGTGACCCGCAAAATCTCCCGCGCCGCCGCCGCCATCAAGCTCGGCAAACAAGAACACCTCTACCTCGGCAACCTCGACTCCAAACGCGACTGGGGCTACGCACCCGAGTATGTCGAAGCCATGTGGATCATGCTTCAGCAGGACAATCCCGACGACTATGTCGTCGCCACCAACGAGACGCACACCGTCCAGGAGTTCGTCGAACACGCCTTCGACCGCGTTGGCCTCGACTGGAAAGACCACATCAAATACGACGCCCGCTACGAACGCCCCGCCGAAGTCGACCTCCTCATCGGCGACCCCGCCAAAGCCAAAAAACAACTCAACTGGGAACCCAAAGTTCGCTTCCCGGAGTTGGTAAAAATCATGGTCGACGCCGACATGGCCTCGCTCCAAGGCCTCCCCGTGCCGGATCCCCTCACGCCGGGGTATCGGTGAAAATGTCTGACAAAAAGTGCATCCCTCCGGATCAGCGGGTCACGGTGCTTATTCCTTGCTACAACGAGGAACTTACCGTTGCCCAAGTGGTCTCTGATTTTAAAAATTATCTTCCGACCGCAAGGATCATCGTTTTCGATAACCGAAGCACGGATGCCACATCCGCGCGCGCCCGGGAGGCCGGAGCCGAAGTTGTCCTCTCTCCCCGCAAGGGCAAGGGGTTTGTTGTGCAGCAGATGTTTGAAACGATTGAAGCGGACTGGTTCATCATGGTGGATGGAGATGCAACCTACCCGGCTTCCCACGCTCCGATGCTCCTCTCGGAGGCCATCACCAATGGCGTTGATATGATGGTCGGACGGAGAGTGACGCCCAAGGAGGAACTTGGAAAAGCCTATCGCCCGATGCACCAACTCGGAAACCACATGGTCTGTGCACTCATCGGAGCCTCCTTTGGAAGCCCCATTCAAGATGTTTTCAGCGGTTACCGCGTGTTCAACCGCGCATTTGCTAAAACCGTGCCTCTCCGTGCCGGCGGATTTGAAATAGAAGTGGAAATGACTCTTCAAGCCCTTTCAAAGGGCTTTCGAGTTGAAGAGCGCGATATCCCCTATGGAAGCCGCCCAGAAGGAAGTAAATCCAAGTTAAATACTTACCGCGATGGAATGATCGTCTTGTGGACTTTTGCATCCATATGCAGGAGCTACAGGCCCGGGCTTTTTTTTGGTTTTTTCTCCCTGCTTTTTGCATTGGCAAGTCTCGGCGCTGGGATTGCGCCGATTCTAGACTACATTCAGTTTCAGTATGTTTACAAAGTCCCTTTGGCTATTCTCGCAACGGGTTTGGCTATGCTCTCAGCGCTCAGCGCCGCAATCGGATTGATTCTCCAATCCCAACTCCGATATCACAATGAGACACACAAGCTTCTTAGAAAGATTAATCAATGATCAAGAAGCTGAGTTATTGGATTTATAGGATTGTATCTCAGTGCCGGCCTCAACTCGTCTTTGCACTCCTTCTTTTTGTTTTAGGAATAGCAGTCTGGTTGAGGACGCTTGCTCCTGGAATTCCTATCTCAGATCCAGATACTTGGGGGTATCTGTATCCGGCACTTAGCGAACTGGCTGGACAGGGTTTTCAACAGACTCATGGAAGAGGCATTGTGTATCCTTTGTTTCTCTTGGGAGTCTTAGGGTTTACTGGATCGTTTTTTAGTATTGTTATCGCACAACATTCTGTAGGCATTTTATCTGGACTTCTTTGGTGGGCGGTTTGGAGAGAGTGGCAAAAATGGCTTCCAGAAAAACTCTCAGGGATTTTTTGGGTTCAATGCATTGGAATGGTTTTTCTTGCATCCTATCTCTGGAACGCCAACACAATTTTTTATGAGGAAGCTATTCGCCCCGAAAGTATTTTTCCATTTTTGGCACTCGTCCAAATCTACTTTTGTATGGTTTATGCCCGAGTCCGCTGGTTGGGCGGCTCAAACTGGCTGCTGTTGGTGGCTGGTTCCTGCGCGATGCTTTTCGCTCCCATCTGTGTGAGTGCCAAACCAAGTTGGGGCTTTGCCGCTGGCGTGCCATTCGCATTGGTTGCGGCCGGCGTTTTTTGGAAAGCAGACACGCGCGCTTTATTAACTCGCATCGGGGCACTTGTGATTGGATTTGCACTCGTTTTTTTGTGGATGAAGTTACTGCCTCCAGCTTTGGGATGGATTCCTGACGAGCGTTCAAAGGGCTTTCTCCCAGCAACGCTTTTTACTGTTCATGCACCGGCTATTTCCAAAGTGCTTCACACAAGGGTTGAAAAAGGAAAATCCACACCGCAAGAAAAAGCTTTTTTAGAAAAATGGGATAGAAGGATTAAGGAAAGCTCTCTTCTGGAAAAAACAAGCTACAGGATTCTCGATCACGACCCAGATTATCTGTTTTATCATTCTGACGCAATTGCAGATTTGCCAGGAGCGGATAATGCTGAAAAACGCAGAGAATACATGTATAAAGCCTATTTTGATGCACTCATCGGATTCCCAATGGATATTGCCGCAAAAATTATAAAACAACTCCATGTTGCCCACTCTGATTTGACAAATACCCTCTATCGAAAGGATTACGGTTTCACTAGAAGTTTTTCTGGAAGCATAAAGTCTATGGATTTTTATAAACTTCCTGAAATTGATGCGGACCTCACCGCATCTTACCGTAGCGTCAGGGAGCAGTCTGAAAAAATTGCAAAATCCCAAGATGCGAAATTGCTTTTTGGCCCCAGTGTCAACAAGTTCCTGACATTGGGGGTTGGTCCTGCCTTTCTGGGATTCTGGATGTTGGCCTGGCCAGCTCTAGCAGTTTTTGTGTTCTTTAAACGAAAAATAGAAAACAATTCTCTAGCTAGGGCGACACTTGCATTTGGCATCTTTTGGGCAACTGCCACAGGAACAACTTTTACCATTGCAACAGTCCATTCTTTCGACATCAATCGTTACCTTCATCTCTTGTCCGTTCAGCATTCAATGATACTTGCGGCGACGATTGTGATTACTATCACATGGGTTAGCTCGAAAGTTGCTCAATTTTTTAGCAATAAGGTAAGTTGAAGCCGATATCCATCATCATCCCAGCCTACAACGAGCGCGACAACATCCCGCTTGTGGTCGATCGGCTTGAGGCTCTTCTTGTGGGATTTGATTGGGAAATTGTTTTCGTTGATGATGATTCGCGGGATGGTTCGCGGGAGGTTTTGATGGAACTTGCCCGCGCGAAGCCGCGCGTCAGGTTTATTCGACGGATTGGACGGCGGGGGTTGGCATCGGCGTGTTTGGAGGGGATGGCTTCGAGTGCCGCGGATGTTTTTGCGGTGATGGATTGCGATCTTCAGCATGATGAGACGATTCTTCCGGCCATGCTGGCGGCCTTTGAGGAGGATCCGCAGCTCGAACTCGCCGTTGGCAGCCGCTACACGGGGCAGGGCGGTGGCACGGGAGATTGGTCGAAGTCGCGCGTTTTTGTAAGTCGGTTTGCTACGCGAATCGGCTCCATTGTTCGTAAAACGGAGCTTACTGATCCGATGAGCGGGTTCTTCGCGATTCGACGCAATATTTTCGAGGAAACGGTGCGGAAAATGACTGGCAAGGGGTTCAAAATCCTCCTCGACATCGTGCTTTCTGCTGGGCGACCACTCCGCGTGAGAGAGTTTCCCTACGAGTTCCGCACGCGTCAGCATGGCGAGAGCAAACTCGATATCGTCGTCGCGTTTGAATACCTCTATCTGCTTGCGGATAAAATTTTCGGCCGCTTCGTCCCGGTCCGATTCGTGCTGTATGTTCTTGCTGGTCTGAGTGGACTTTTCCTGCATCTCGCAGTGCTTGGAGCCCTGCACAAACTTGCTGCCGTCTCGTTCGTGACCTCTCAGATTGCCGCCACCCTCTTGGCGATGGTCTCGAATTTCCTGGTTAACAACTCTGTGACTTTCCGCCAGCAACGCCTTAAGGGCCGTAGCCTACCGCCTGGACTCGTCGCCTACATGCTGATCTGCGGAATCGGAGCGGTCGTCAATGTCGAGTCCGCCGACTACCTCTTCCAAAATGGGATTCCGTGGTGGTTTGCGGGTGCGGCTGGCGCGCTTGTCGGCGCGGTGTGGAATTATGCCGTCTCCACACAAATTGTATGGACCTGGTTGCCGGGTGTCATCCGAGGTAAAAACCACTAGCCGCAACCTGACGGGAGAAACCGCTTTCGAAGGAACCTGAGTTTACCGACAGGTCCGGCCTCCGTTGGAATCAAGAAAAACGAAACACCCTGAAAAATCAGCGTGCGAATAACGGAAACAGCGGAAACGATGGGCCCACCGTAACGACGGCTCAAACCCGAACCGCAAACCATCCATGGATTTCATAGACCTCAAGACCCAATATCTCAAGTTCCAACCAGCCATCCAAGAGGCCATCCAACGCGTGCTCGACCACGGGAGGTTCATTATGGGACCCGAAATCGACGAGCTTGAGTCCACGCTTGCGGATTATACCGGCTCTCGACATGCGATCACAGTGGCCAGCGGAACAGATAGCCTCGAAATTGCCCTCCGTGCCCTTGCTATCGGCCCGGGTGATGAAGTGATCACGGTGCCGTTCACATGGATCAGCACGGCGGAGGTCATCGCGCAGGTGGGCGCAAAGCCAGTCTTCGTTGATATCGATCCATTGGATTTTAACATTGCCGTCGATCAGATCGAGTCAGCGATCACCCCGGCGACAAAAGCTCTTTTGCCGGTAAGCCTCTTTGGCCAGATGCCCGACTACGAGGCGATCAATGCGATAGCGGAGAAACACGGACTCGCAGTGATTGAGGATGCCGCGCAGAGTTTCGGTGCGACGCGCCATGGCGTCAGAAGCTGCAACGCCACGGGCATCGCAAGCACGAGCTTCTACCCGGCCAAGCCGCTTGGGTGCTACGGCGAGGGCGGCGCATTGTTCACGAACGACGAGAATCTCGCGGTGAAAATGAAAGCGATCCGCACCCATGGCGGCATACGTCGCCACTATCACGACCTCATTGGCATGAACGGACGCTTTGATACCCTTCAGGCCGCCATCATGCTCGCAAAGTGGCCGGGCTTTGCAAGTGAGGTCAAAGCCCGTAACCAAATTGGCGCGCGCTATTCCGAGACCCTTCGAGATGTCTGCGCCACGCCTGCGATCCGCGAGGGCAACACCCACGTTTACGCCCAATACACAATTCGCGTTTCAGACCGCGACACCCTCTCGGAGACCCTCAAGGCAAGCGGGATACCAACGGCTGTTTACTACCCGAAGTGCCTTCACGAGCAACCCGTGTTCGCGTCGCTGAACTATACATCCGGCGACTTTCCGGCCGCCGAGGCCGCCGCACGCGAAGTGTTGAGCCTTCCGCTGAACCCCTACCTCTCCGAAGCCGACCAGGATCAAGTGATCGCCGCTGTGCGCGCAGCGCTCTCCTGAAAACTTGGCGCGCAAGCCCGCGAGGTGTTAACTTTTCGCAGCTCATGCAAACCCAGCCCGTCTCAAAATACCGGCCATTTCCCGTGGTTGACCTCCCCGACCGTCAGTGGCCAGGGCGCATCCTCACTCACGCCCCGCAATGGTGCAGCGTGGATCTCCGTGATGGCAATCAGGCACTCGCCCAACCGATGAGCGTGGAAGAAAAAATCGAGTATTTTGAAATGCTTGTGCGGATCGGTTTCAAACAAATCGAAATCGGGTTTCCCTCCGCCTCGCAGATCGAATTCGATTTCTGCCGACGCCTCATCGAGGACGGCCTCGTTCCGGACGATGTGAGCCTGCAAATCCTCTGCCAGTGCCGTGAGGACTTGATTGCACGGTCGCTTGTGGCCCTACGCGGCGCGCGGAACATCATTTTCCATCTCTACAATTCCACCTCGCCGAAACAGCGTGAGTATGTCTTCAACGCCTCACGCGAACAAATCATCGGTATCGCCACGCACGCCGTCTCGTTTTTGAAGGAAACGATGGGCCCGCTCGTGGAGTCTGGTTCCCGAATCCAGCTTGAATATTCACCGGAGAGCTTCACCAGCACGGAACTCGACTTTGCGTTGGAGATCTGCGAGGCGGTGACCGATTTCTGGCAGCCCACGCCGGAGAACAAAATCATCCTGAACCTCCCGGCCACTGTGGAATACGCGACACCGAATGTGCATGCCGACCAGATCGAGTGGATGTCGCGTCATCTCACCCGGCGCGACCTCACGATCCTGTCGCTCCACACGCACAACGACCGCGGCACCGGCACCGCGGCCACGGAACTCGGTCTGCTTGCGGGAGCCGACCGAGTCGAGGGAACGCTGTTCGGAGTCGGCGAGCGCACCGGCAATCTCGACATCGTCACTGTCGCCCTGAACCTCTACACGCACGGAATCCCACCTGGCCTTGATCTGAGTCGGCTCAACGCCATTCGCGAAATCTACGAGCGCTGCACGCGCATGGAGGTCCACCCGCGCCATCCCTACGCGGGAGACTTGGCGTTCACGGCGTTCAGTGGCTCACACCAGGACGCCATCAAAAAATCCTGGGCCCGCCAGCAACCCGCCCAACCTTGGGATGTGCTCTACATCCCCATCGATCCCGCCGATGTCGGCCGCAGCTACAAGGCGATCGTCAGGATCAACTCCCAGTCCGGCAAGGGCGGTGTCGCTTATGTTTTGGAGAACGAATTTGGCTACTATCTTCCCAAGGGCCTCCAGAAGGACCTTGGCCGAATCGTCAACACCGTCTCCGACGAAAAGGGCACCGAGCTCGAGCCGCAGGAGATTCTCGATTTATTTCTAAAAACCTTCGTCATGCGTGATGGCGCGGTGCGGCTTGTGGAGTTCCGCGCCATCGAGCGGGGCGAGCAGGTGACGGTTGAGACCGATCTGGACATCCACGGCAAGCCCTCGACCGCCCGCGGCAGCGGCAACGGGCCGATCGCCGCGTTTGTGGACTGCCTGGCCAAGACCGAACTCCCGCCGGTGGAGATCCTGAACTACTCCGAGCATTCACTGGGCGCCGGAGCCGACGCCCGGGCGGTAAGCTACATCGAGATCAAGACCTCCGGCAACCGGGCTCTCTATGGCGTGGGCAGCGACACGAACATCGAACTCGCCTCGATCCATGCCATTATCAGCGCCCTCAACCGCTCGCTTTTATGAAAACACTCGTCACCGGCTCCTCCGGTCTCATCGGCTCCGAAGTCTCGATCTTTTTTGCGCAGCAAGGCTGCACCATCCACGGGGTGGACAACAACCAGCGTGCTGCGTTTTTCGGTCCGCAGGGCGACACGCGTTGGAATCAAGAGCGCCTCAAAAAAACCATCCCCGGCTTTGTCCACCACGAACTCGACATCCGCGACCGCCAAGGCGTTCTCGATCTCGTCGCCAGCGTAAAGCCCGACATCATCATCCACACCGCCGCGCAACCGTCGCACGACCGCGCGGCGGCGATTCCCTTCGATGATTTCGACACCAACGCCGTCGGCACTCTCAACCTTCTTGAAGCCGCACGCCGCGCCTGTCCCGAGTCGCCGTTCGTCCACATGTCCACCAACAAGGTCTATGGCGACAAGCCGAACACGATTCGCTTGAAGGAACTCGAAACGCGCTGGGACTACGATGACCCCGCCTACGAGCACGGGATCGCGGAGGATTTCTCCATCGACCAATCGAAGCACTCGCTGTTCGGAGCATCGAAGGTCGCGGCCGATGTGATGGTCCAGGAATACGGTCGGTATTTCAACATGCCCTCCTGCTGCCTGCGCGGCGGCTGCCTCACGGGTCCGAACCACTCCGGCGTCGAGCTGCACGGCTTCCTGAGCTATCTTGTCAAATGCAACCTCGAGGGCCGCGAATACAAGGTCTTCGGGTATCAGGGCAAGCAAGTGCGCGACAACATCCACAGCGAGGATGTCGCGCGGTTCATGTGGGAATTCTGCAAGGCTCCACGCGTGGCGGAGGTTTACAACCTCGGCGGGGGAAAACAAAATTCCTGCTCGATCCTCGAGGCGTTCCAAATCGCCGAGTCGTTCACGGGAAAAAAACAAATCTTTTCCTATGTCGACCAAAACAGGATCGGCGATCACATCTGCTATTATAGCGACCTCAGAAAAATGAAATCCCACTACCCGGCCTGGGACATCACGATCAACCTCGAGGAGACGATCCGCCAGATTGTGGAGGCTTGGAAAACCCGCGCCTGATTTTTTCCCGCCATGTGCCAATACCGCCCGGATGTCGAAAGCCAGAAGCTCCCCTACTCGCGGATGATGTCGCGGGCTTTGCTGCGGAGCGGGCAAGGCAAGCCGCCAGGCGGGGTGGCTTGCTTGGCCGATGCGATGGGGATTTCTGATCGCATCAACGAGAATCTGGAACAATGGAGATCCCCCTCAGCTGCAGCCCGATTGATTCAAGAGATGGCCTCCAAGTAAACTCTTCCCTCTGAGACATGCCGCTTCCACCACAAAAACCCTTCCCTTCTCGAATCCACTCCGGAATGAAAATTCTCATCACTGGCATCTGTGGCTTCGCCGGATCGGTGCTGGCCCGTTCACTGCTCGCACACAGGCCCGGGCTCCATATTACCGGCCTCGACAACCTCACCCGCAAGGGCAGCCAGACGAATCTGGAACCTCTCACCCAACTGGGATGCGACATCCACATCGGCGATGTGCGTGACCGCGCCCTGCTCGAAAGCCTGCCCGCCCATCACTGGATTATTGACTGCGCCGCCAATCCCAGTGTGCTCGCCGGCCTTGATGGATCCTCGAGCCGCGACCTTGTGGATCAGAATCTCTACGGCACAGTCAACCTCCTCGAACTCTGCAAAAACTGGAAAGCCGCCTTCACCCTCCTCTCCACGAGTCGCGTTTATTCCATCGCCTCCCTGGCAGGACTCCCGATAGAAAAAACTCCGACACGCTTCGAGCTTGCGGCGGATACAGAAGGCTCAGGTTGGTCCCCGCGCGGCATTACCGAGGACTTCTCAATCTCCCCTCCAATCAGCCTCTACGGCAGCACCAAGCTCTGCTCGGAGTGGCTCGCGCTGGAATACGGCGAGGCCTTCCAGTTCCCTGTATGGATCAACCGCTGCGGCGTGCTGGCCGGAGCCGGCCAGTTTGGCAAAGCCGACCAAGGCATTTTCTCCTACTGGGTCCACTCCTGGCGAGCCAAGCGCCCCCTCAAATACATTGGCTTCGGAGGCTCTGGCCTCCAGGTGCGCGACTGCCTCCACCCCCGTGACATCGTCCCGCTCCTTCTTGCCCAGATCGATTTTGGAGGGAACGAAAAGCCCCGCATCATCAACTTGGCCGGAGGCATTGCAAATTCCATGTCCCTCCGTGAGTTGTCCTCTTGGTGCTCGCAAAACATTGCACCGCCCGCGCGTTTCAACGACCCGGGCGTGATCTCCAGTGACCGCTCCAGCCGACCCTTCGACATCCCCTGGGCCATTCTCGACTCCGCACGCGCCCGCCATGTCTGGCACTGGAAGCCCGAGACAACGCTTCCGCAAATCCTCCAGGAAATCCGCACCCATGCGGAACAAAACCCCTCCTGGCTCGACATCGCGGGAGGCTGAAACAGCGCCGGGACGCATTCCCCACATGCCCAATCGCAAGGAGACAGAGGGATGACGGTTATCGTCGGAGCCGGCCTGGCAGGTCTCTCCTGCGCCCTCGAGCTTTTCCGCACCGGCCGACCGTTTCTTTTACTCGAAGCCGCAGCTTGTGTTGGCGGACGGCAACGCACCACACGGCGCGACGGGTTCCTTCTCGATCAGGGATTTCAAGTGATCCTCAGTTCCTATGCCGCCGTGGCAGAGGTTGTGGACATTGCCGCACTGCAGCCTTGCTGGTTCCAGTCCGGCGCACTGCTGCACCACGATGGGCGTTTCGATCATCTCGTCAGCCCTTTTGAAAATCCCCTTGGCGGCTTGACCACTCCGGCCATTTCATGGGCGGACACGCTTCGCCTCGGCCTCCTCGGAGCGGAAGTCCTGGCCTCGCCCGACCAGACACTTCTCTCCCGCTGTCGCTCTCCTCGCGATGTCAGCACCCGCACGTTTCTCGGGCAACGGGGCTTCAGCGCCTCATTTATGAATCGCTTTGCACAGCCATTCTTCGGCGGAGTTTTGCTCGACAACGACCTCGAGTCCAGCGCGGGACTCTTCCTCTACTACCTCAAAAAATTCGTCACCGGCCGCGCGTGGATTCCCGCAGGCGGCATCCAGGCCCTTCCGCAAGCCATGGCAGACCAAATCCCCCGCGCCTCCCTCCGCACGAACGCTTGTGTTGCAAGCCTCTCCCCGAACAGCGTCACTCTGGAGAACGGCGAGACCATTCCCGCCGACCACATCGTCCTCGCCCTCGACAAACACTCGCTCTGCAAGCTCCTCGACCGCCCTGCCCCCCCTGCGCCGCGCAGTGTCGCCGTTGTTTATTTCAAAACCCGAACCTCGCTTTACAAAAACCCCTGCCTCGTCCTGCTGGAAGGCTCCAACCGTTGCGTGCGCCACCTCGTGCAAATCACGAATATCGCACCCGGGTTCGCTCCACCCGGCTGGCACCTTGTGTCCGCAACGATTCTCAACCCCTCCCGCTTCACCCCCGACCGTCTGGTGGCCGAGGCCGCCCGCGAAACCACAGCCGTTTTTCCACACGCCACTGGCACGCTCAGCCATGTCGACACCTTCGAGGTTCCCTGCGCCCTCCCCCCGCAGCCCCCGGGATTTGCCTCTGAAAATCCCTTTCCGAACCTTCCGCACCACCTGTCCGTTTGCGGAGACTGGGCCTGTGGCGCCAGCATTCAAGCCGCTCTCACCTCGGGAATGGTTGCCGCACGACAAATTCCGCACTGAGTTGCTCATTGAGTTTTTGCACTCCGGTGGTATCTGGAAGGGAGGATGCCTCCGAAAGCTGCCGTGATAACCAGGATCTCCCTCCCGGGCCGGGGCATTGCTCTCGATCTCCCATGAAACTCTCCCTCTCCACCTGCTGGAACTCCTGGCGCCATCAGGACGGACGCACCATGGTGGAGGAAATCCTCGCTCTTGGTTTTAACTCCATCGAGATCAGCCACGGCATACGCTCCTCGCAGCTTGAAGGCATTCTGCAAGCCCGCGAGCGCCGCAAATTCACTGTCTCCAGCGTTCACAATTTCCTCCCGATGCCGATCGAGATCATGACCGACTCGCCGGATTGCTACGAGTTCACATCGCACCGGGCCAAGGATCGCGACCGGGCCCTGCGTCTCACACTGGCCACGATTGACTGGGCCTCGAAAATGGAGGCGCCGTTCGTCGTTGTCCACTCCGGCCGCATCCGGTCGCTCAACCTCACCGCGCCATTGCGCAAAATGGTTGAGCAAGGGCAACTCCACTCACGCGCCTACATCAAAAAGAAAATCGCCGCCATCCAGGCCCGCGAAAAAGTCGCCGAACTCCACAACTCCCGCGTCTTGGAATTCCTCGTTGAAGCCGCCGACCATGCCGGAAAACTCGGAGTCAAACTCGGCATCGAAAATCGCGAGTATTACGAAGCCGTCCCGCTGGAACGGGATTTTTCCACATTCCTCCAGCGCCTCGACTCCGCCCACGCCGGGTATTGGCACGACTTCGGCCATGCCCAAATCAAGCACAATCTCGGCCTCATCGACCACGCCCAGCACCTGGAAAAAATGGCCCCCCGATTGCTTGGTTGCCACATCCACGACACCCGCTGGCCCTTCCGCGATCACGCCCCCCCCTTCACCGGCGAGACTCCCTTCGCGCAGCTCATCCCCCTCCTCCCGGCAAATTGCGCAACCATCCTTGAGATGTCGCCCCGCACCGAGGCCGCCGCCATCCAACAGGCCGCGGCGGAATGGAAAGCAACATTCGCCTAGCTGGCGCCCTCCCAACTCACAAGTTCCATAGCATTCATAAAATGCAGGATTCAAATGATAAAACGTTGATAATCAACGCATGCGTTTTTTGCCTCGTTTGTAGTGCCTGGAAATATAATATTTTTCTTGACTTTGCTTTTTTTCTTCGTTACTCATTGCGCTCATATATTTTAGGACCAAATCTGTAAAGGGCTCTCAGCTCGTTCAATCCTATCGCAATAGCAATGTTTTGCATCGTCAGCGCGTCATCGTTTCCCTTGGCGATGCCAAACTCCCAGAGGCCGAAAAATCTCTCATCGCCAGCGCGGTTGAGCGCCGCACCCATGGAGGGAGCGATTTTTTTGACTCCTCGCTTTCCCCGGAAGCATCCTCGTGGGCGGATCGCATCGTTCACCTCGCCGGCCGCTCTCACGCCGCCAAGTCCGTTCCCCAAACCACTGCGGATGGCGTTATTCTCGACTCCATCGAGACCACCGATGTCGTGGAACTCGGTCCCGAACTCGTCGCCCTCAAAGCCTGGGAGGAGCTGCGTTTCACTCCCATGCTCGAAGCCCTCGGCATGAACCCCAGCGCCATTTCCACAGCCCAGCTCATGGTTTCCAACCGCCTCATCGAGCCTCTGAGCGAATGGGCTCTCATCGATTGGTCCCACCGCACCGCGCTTCCCGAACTCATCGCGATCGCCAAGCCGTTCTACTTCGCCCACCACGCAGGGCAGATGGCCGTGGCATCCAGTATTGAAGCCCGTTCGGGCGACAAGACGATCCGCGTCGGGTTCTCGAATTCCTACCGCGGGACGAGCGATGATGCGGCCATCCTCCGGGCCGCAGGAGAAGCCGGCGCGCGGTTCTTCAAGCAATCGTTCGAACTCAAGATCAAGGGCGACCTCATCCCCGAAGCCGCCGTGGAGGAACTCATCGGCGAGTTGCAGGGACTCTTCGCGCGCCACAATGCCGGAGCTGCCCTGAGCGCCAAGGCGGTGTTCAAGCCGAACAAGGATTTCCACACCGCCCGACACACCCTCTTCACGCCCGAGCAGAACCTCGAGATCGACAAAATCGTGCCCGTGGGTGCGAGCGTGAAGACGAAGCTCGGGAGGAGCGGGGAGGAGTAGGATAATAGCGGACGTAGCCGCTTAGGCAAGCAGAACCGAGTTCTAACTGGGCGGCCATGGATATCCATCGGATTGCGATGAATTGAAAGTTAAATAATATTTTTTATAAATTTATTATTATAGCATGGATAACTATTTATTTTCGTATGATAAATAACTGGTAATTGAAGAAAAACCTAAGAGATGGGTTGGGATAAAAACAAAGCGATTTGATTGTTCTTTGTATACTGTTCGATTTATGTATGTTATTTCATTGGTGGGAACCCAATTGATTGCTGCTTTTTTGCTATCAATTGACTTAATCTTGACTTTGGCTTGAATAAGTTCTTTTGATGTATGACGAGTAGCATCTGCTAAAAGAATCTGGTGGTCACTTTTCGACGATGTGGAACAAGCCCCCAAAAAAAGCAGGGGGCTCACAAATAGGCTGCAGCATACTTTTTTCACAAAGCTATTTGACATGATTATGAATCAAACTGTCAACCTTTTTGAATCTGACATGGCCATCTACTCACGATTGATCTAAAGAGGCCAATGTCGCATAGGGCTCGGATTTCGAGCACCAATCGGCATTTGTTCAACTGGGTGATGTGTTCATGGTTTTTCCGTTGGGATGGATTAGCGGTTGAGGATGTGCTATGTCAACGTCCTCGATTGTCTGAAAAAATCTCGAGGGCAAATCTTTTAAATTTTTCTTGGCAAGGCACCAGAATCGACATAGAAACCTCGTATGTTCCCAACACCCCAGTGGCGACTTGTAATTTTTGATTGCCTTTCTGCAGATGCATTCTCAATGGCGAATCCCATTTCTGTTCTGTGGTGCGGAGTTTATCGCACTGTAGACAAATCTATTGGATAGTTCGTATGGCTTTACTTTCGGAAGGGCAAATCATCCGCGAAACATATGAAGTCGAAAGATTTCTCGGTGAAGGCGCATTTGCCGAAGTTTACCGGGTCAAGCACCGCTTCTTGGGCAGGCAAGCTATGAAGGTATTCAAGCGCGGCGGCATGACCGTGACTGAAATCGAGGAAATGCTGGGAGAAGCGATCATGCTTTCCCGCATTGGTCACCCAAACATCGTCCGCGTTTTTGATGCCAATGTCTTGGAAACGCCAAAGGGATTGTGCGGCTATTTCACAATGGAAAATGTTCCCGGCGGTAGTCTGGAGAAATTCTGGCATTCATACGGAGCCAAGTTTGTTCCAATTGAAACCACCATTGACCTGATGCAACAGGTTTGCAGGGGACTTTTTGTGGCCCATCGCCAGAGTCCTCCTGTGATTCACCGTGACATCAAGCCCCAAAATATCCTTGTGGGATATGAAGCTGAGGGGTTGAGGGCGAGAGTTAGCGATTTTGGTTTGGCTAAAAAAGTCAATCCTCTGACACTTTTAGCCACTGTGGCAGGCACTCCAGCGTTCAAGCCACCGGAGGCGTTTTCCGATTTCAAAGGTGACTCTTGCGCTGCGGATGTGTGGGGTATTGGCACGACTCTTTACCTATTGCTTACAGACCGCCTTCCTTTCGATTTGCCTGCAGATTTGGGCTGGGGTAGTCGAAATGTGTTTCAGGAGAAATATCCACCCGCATCTGATGCAAATCCTGATGTTAATAGTTCTCTTGATCGCATTATTGCGAAGTCACTGGATTTCAATGCTGAAAAACGCTTCCAGAGTGCCGGAGAATTGCTGGATGCGCTGGATTCATGGAAGCCCGGCTCGGATAAAATTAGCCCAAAGGCAATGACATCCAATTTCGAAATGTCGAAGACGGCTCTAGGCATAGACCATTCATCACCTAACAAGGATGAAGCGGAGAAAATGGCTCAAATAGCCATTGAGCAAAAAAGAATCGGAAACTTGGCTGATGCTGCTGACATCATGGAAGAAGCTTTTAACAAATGGCCCGAGCTTCGCGGCAAATATGCGAATTATGTTAAACTTTGGAGATGCGGAATAAGTATGTGAGTATGGGCGCTATGATATCTGCTCGTGGTATTGATAGGAAAGCATCCAGGGAATGCCTGCCCTTGATGCAATCTGCACACATAAATATCTATCGAGAGAATACCTTTCGTGTCACGGGCCTGCCTGTCGATGCCACCGAAAAGGAAATCAAAAAGCATGCAGACAAGCTAAAGTTGATAGCGGATGGCTATGGCCAAGCGGCAACACCTATCGCATTTGCCCTTGATCCTCAGCCAACAGCAGATCAGATTCGCGAGGCTATTCAACGCTTAAAAGAGCCTGAACACCGATTGATTGATGAGTTTTTTTGGTTCTGGCCGTTAGAGTCCGGAAAAAGCGCTGAGGACACGGCGATTCGGGCTATTATGGCAGGTGAACCGGATACTGCCTATCAGATTTGGTTAAACCTTGAAAATGATCCAAGCCATAACTTCATCGCTTGGCATAATATCGCAGTCATGTTCCATCTCGTGGCGCTGGATTGGACGGTTTACCATATTTCATCCGAAGTGGACGAAGAGCGGGAGGCTAAAATCAAGAACTACTGGAAGGAGTCTTTTGTCCGCTGGGAAAAAATCGCAACGGATGACCGCGTTTGGGACGCAATAAAATCCCGAATTCGTGCTTTGGATGATCCCCGTCTCACGACTGGTTTTGCCCGACGGATGAGCGATAACTTCCCCGAGGCGTTGGATAAAATCAATGCGGAGGTCGCATTGCGATTCGCTGAACAGGGGCGACCAGACTGGGCCAAAATACACATCGACTTCATGAATGAGACCCACCAGGGACTCGATGATGTCGAAAAAACGGCCGAGCTTGTTCTAACACCCACCCGTAATCGAGTGTTGCAGCATATCAATACAGCCAAAGAGGAAAGCAAAAAAAGAGCCGAAAACGGAGTGGATGCTGCAAGAAAACTTATCGAACATTGCAGCCCATTGCAGAATCTATTTGAGCTATTTCATGGAAGAGACTCCCATCACAAAACAGAACTTTTTGATGATGTTGCAAGCATGATTGTTAGCTGTTTGATTGCCTTCCAAAATAAAACAAAGAATAATGAATCATTTGTGGCTTTGTTAAAGGAGTCATTGAATTTCGCAACTGCAATCGATGTCCGGCAGCAGATTCAGAAGTATATTGATATTGGGGAAGGAAATATCAGAGTAGCAGCTTTTGGGCCACTAATTAACCTTCTAAAAGAGATTCAGTCAAGTAAGGAAAAATCAGAGAATCGTCTTAAAAAATGCAAAAATATTATTATTCCTCAATTTATTAAATTGTCTGAAAAGCATGCCGCTTATCCTCAAATAATCGATGACCGATCTAACGATCTCGCTGTTGTTCTAAGGGGAATTTCAATTGATGCCCATAACAACGAGAAAGATTATTCCACTGCAGCAGAAGCCATTCGAATCGCTGCCAAATTTGCAAAAGATGATGAGTTGAAAAAGCGGATTGCAGAAGACCTAAAAGTTGTGGAAGAAAGTCTTCAAGATGCAACTTGCTATTATTGTGGAAAAAAAAATCCTAGTAAACTGTATTCAAATGAAGTCGCAATGTTTGGGGATTTGGAACGGAATTGGGGAATGGTAAACTACAAGCACATAAGAGTTATAGTTCCAAGGTGCATATCTTGCTGGAATAGAGTCAGAAAGCAACAAAGAAAATGTTTTGCGATTTGGACTGTCTCTATTTCGATTGGACTTGGATTAGGGTTAATGGTGAGTGGGCTTGCTGGTGGACTAATAGGTCTTCTTTTGGGCTTGGTTATCGCTGCGATAGTGGAAAATTTTTCGCAGAACACGGCCGACCTGAAATCTACTAATGATTATCCTCGCATACGGCAACTTCTTCTTGAGGGATGGAGATTCGGAGATAAACCTGGAAAATACGATTAAATAAAACACAAAACTATGAAACCACCACCCGAACTCAAAATACCTCAACCAGAATTTCCAACCGGCTTGGAATTGGCAAGAGATTTGGCAAAAAGCTTGTCAGAAGAGAATAAAGCTAAAGCCGAAAAGTCTCCAGAAATTAGAACAGTTGAAGTTTTGCCCGCTGCTTTTACCAAGGAAGTTCTTGCAGTCGTCATCAATATCTGGAGATTGAAATTGAGATTGATGGATCCGCATTCAAAGGAACACAAAGAGGAACTTGGCAAGGAGGATGTTAAAAAAATCGTTCGCTATTTGGAATCAATCAACGACAGCTTTACACAACTTGGAATTGAAGTCATTGACCGCACGGGCGAATCTTTTGATTATGGGCTTCCAGAAAAGGTGGTTACAGCAAAACCACAAGAAGGCATAAACAAAGAACTTGTGCTTGAAACCCTGCGTCCAACTATTAAGTGGAAGAACCACATTTTTCCAGGCGAAGTGGAAATCGCCACCCCAATGATAAATACAAATAAAGGAGAATAAATGAACCGCACGACCATTGACTTTGGAATTGACCTCGGAACCACAAATAGTGCCATAGCCCTTCTGAAAGATGTCACGCCAGAAATAATTAAAAATAATCGCGACCAAGATATCACTCCCTCAGCTGTTGGTTTTTCCAAAAAAGGTGCCTTGCAGGTTGGAGAAGCTGCGCGAGGCATGTTCGTGGGAATGAAGGACGCTTATGTGGAATTTAAACGGCGAATGGGCACTGAGTTTTCCTACTCATTTCCAGAAAGCGGTCAGAATAAAAAGCCAGAAGATTTATCCGCCGAAGTTTTGAAATCCTTGAGAGGCGATGTCGAAAGAAGCGTTGGGGAGCAAATTCAGGCGGCAGTGATTACAGTTCCAGCGGCATTTGAACTCCATCAATGCGATGCCACACGCAAAGCAGCGGAATTAGCCGGTTTGAAAGGCAGTCCTCTTCTTCAAGAGCCAGTGGCAGCGGCTTTAGCTTACGGATTTCAAGTGGACTCGGAAAAAGCCTACTGGCTCGTATATGATTTTGGTGGAGGAACCTTCGATGCGGCTCTTATTAAAGCTGAGGAAGGTTTAATCAATGTCGTCCATCACGGCGGTGACAATTTTCTGGGCGGATCGGACATTGATTGGGCCATCTTGGAAAGAATCGTGGCTCCCAAGCTTGCAAAAAATTATGATTTACCGGATTTCAAGCGAGGAAATGCTAAGTGGGAAGCACAGTTAAGAAAGTTGAAGCATTTTATCGAAATCGCGAAAGTGGAACTAACCACAAAGGAAACAGCCTCTCTTTTAGGATGTTCATTTGAAGATGATTCCGGAGATGAAGTCGATTGCGAGGAAATTGCACTGACCCGCGCAGATATAGTCAGCATTGCAGAACCTATCATCAGAAGATCTATCGAAATCTGCAAAAAGGTATTGCATGAGAAAAACCTTAATGCGAGTGCGGTTCAAAAAGTCATCCTGGTTGGCGGACCGACAAAGGCGCCCTACTTCCGTGAGATACTTAAATCTGGTCTTGGCATTCCCATTGACCATAGTGTTGATCCATTGACTGTTGTAGCTAAGGGTGCAGCGGTTTTTGCAGGAACTCAAAAACTGGATGGCAAACTTCTTAAGCCAGCCCAAGCAGGAGAATTTCAGATTGATCTAAAATATAAAACTGTTGGTTATGAATTAGATCCGATCGTTGGAGGAAAGGTTTCCAGTCCTTCTGGAGATAGCATCGAGGGATATAATATTGAGTTAGTCAATAACAAATCGCAATGGAGAAGCGGACGAATTACTTTGCGAAGTGACGGCGCTTTCATGGTCAATTTGCATGCTGAAAAGGGAGAAAGGAACACATTCGCCATAGAATTGTTTGACTCTTCGGGTTCGCGTAAAAAAACGGTGCCAGACCACCTTGTTTATACAGTTGGTGCGGTGATTGAGGAACAACCTCTTATCAATTCCATGGGTGTTGCGTTGGCTGGGAATGAGTGGGATCGCCTTGCCCTTAAAGGCTCTGGGCTTCCGCTCAAGGGCAAACAGAATTACCGAACCGCGAAGCCAATAAAAGTTGGTGAAACAGACGCCGCAATTATTATTCCTATCATTGAGGGGGAAAATGACTTGGCGGATAGAAATCGCCTTGTTGGCTCATATCATATAACTTCCGCAATGATTAAGCGCGATCTACCTGCTGGATCAGAAGTTGAAATTATATTAAAAATTGACGAATCAAGGCTCATTACCGTTGTTGCTTATGTGACAGCTATTGATGAGGAGTTTGAGCATCAGTTCGATTTGCGTAAAACACAGATCTCCCCTGCCGCCATAAACGAAGATTTTGAAAGTGAATTAAAACGGCTCCGTTCTCTTATAAGTCAGGGAGAAGATGCCGGAGACGATAAAACCACAGATGACTTGGAAAATCTCCGGTCTTCCGATCTAGTTAATGAAATCAAAGAAGCGGTTGCAGCTGCTAAAGGCGATCCGGACGCAGCCGAGAAGGCCGAAAAGCGTCTTTTGGAGCTCAAGCTCAAACTGGACGCAGCTGAAGCGAATGTGAAGTGGCCGGCTTTAGTCGCGGAAGTCAACGATTGGTTGGAGGATTTGAATAAACTCGTAGCCCAACACGGGACGGATGAGCAACAGGAGCGCTATGACGAATTGAGAGAGCAAGCAGATGAAATCATTGAACAGCGGAAAACTGAACGACTGTCGAAAAAACTCAAGCAGATTCAGGATTTGTATTACGAGGTATTATTCTCTCTTCCATCTTTTTGGGTTAATCAATTCCGACAACTCGAAAACAAGCGGTCTCAAATGACAGATGAAAGCAAAGTTGAGCGTCTTTTCGACATGGGCCAGCGGTATTTGGAGCAGAACAATGTAGATGGGCTACGAAATGTAGTCGGCCAGCTTTGGGACTTACTTCCAAGGCAAGTTGTGGAGGCTGTGCAACGAGGCTTTGGCTCCACATTGACCAGATAAATGTATGTCTGCTTCGGAATACCATCCGCACGAGAGAATTATTCGGGATTTTTCTCTTAAATTGCAGCTGGCTCGCACTGCCGAACTTGCTTTAGCAGGCAGTCTGTTCAGAGCAGAAGAACTTCTGATGTCTGGGGGGGAATTGCCGAAAACAGCGGAAGAACTCGACTTGCTCGCCAGAATACTTTTGCGGCAAAAGAGATATGTGGAAGCTCAAAAAAGATGGAATGAGGCCCTGCGTGTATCTAATGGCGAAAGCCGATATCAAGATGCACTTGATTCGTTGAATTGTTACCTTGAAACTTTGAAGCATAAAAAAAAGATTCAAGGTATTGTTGCTATTATTTTAATTATCTTTTTGCTTGCAGGCATTGGATTTAGATTTTTAATTCAAACATATTAATTGTGAAAATCGAACTTCCGCCGCCCCTTCCTGAAAAGGATAATAATCGAGCCGGTCTACAAAAGAGGCATGGCGGGAGCGCTAGTAAATCGACTCTTGAAACTCCAGACAATAAGCGCGATTTCTTAACCAAGCCGAAATCTACCGAAAACGATAAGAAGTTGGACGAAAAATCAATTCTCTTGTTTCAGGAATTTATTGCAGGTCTTTTTCAAGTTGTTCGATATGAAGATGTTTTGCACTTGTCTCTAATTACTGTAGAGCATGCTCCGAATTATGTTGATGCTTACTACAATGGGGCTTTAGCCCTTTTTCATCTTCAGAGATATCCAGAGGCGAAAGATTTGCTAGAGCGGGCACCAGAAATCATATGGAATCTAGGCAACCCAAATTACAATATGGCATGTATAGAAGTTGCCCTTGGGAATTATCAATCTGCAATATATTACGCTAAAAGTGCGGCAGTGATTGACCCGCCGCTCCTAAAAGAGATGCAGAATGACGCGGACTTACTAGCCATACATAAAGAATTGAAAGCTACAAAATGATTCGACACAGCAAATCTCTACTGCTGGTTTGGCGAATTGCTGAACTGGAAGCCATGAACCTTAAGCAGGAGATGATCAAGCCAGCTCATTTTCTCCTTGGAATCCTGAAGGTTGTTGAAGTTGATTTAGTAAAAATTTTAAAAAACCAGAAAGAGGAAATTTCTGAAGAAATCGAGCAAGACATTGCTGATTTGAAAAGTTGTGTAGGCGAATTTGTCTTGGATTTAACTTACACCCGTCGCTTTCTTCGGAGTATTCTCCCCAAAGGTGGCGAACATTCTCGAGAGAAAAGTCTTCGGCGCACTAAAACATCTCGCGCGGCGTTTGGTGCTGCAGAGAGTTTAGCCAAAAAGACACGCAGTCCTGTATTGCCGACGCATCTTTTGCTTGGTTTGTTAGAATCTGAGGATGCCCAAATCATAACTGCTCTAGAAAAGGTTCATGTGGACATCAGCGACTTCAGAAAATATATTGGAAGTTTTCTTTTAAAATCCAGAAAGCTACCCAAATCACTATAGAAATTTCAATTCAAAAATAGTTGTAAAACAATCAGATTTATGACTGCACAAATAAGAGAGCAGATTTTTTATAATGGGGTCCAAACGTCAATGAAAACCTGCCCAGATATTCCTCTAGGCCACCCCAGAATTATCTTAACCTCATTAGAAGAAAACGATTCAGATTTTAATAATCACAGCAGATTCTTTTCTACCGGATGCTGGAGAATGTATTTAGGAACATGGGAAATTAAGAATGGTTCACTGTATTTAATAAGTCTTGAGGGAAAATATCAGTTAATCGGTGAAGATTCATTGCTTGCCGATTGGTATGCAGGAATTTTATGCATTAACCACGGCGAGTTTCTTACATTGGATGGTTATGAGTCTATTTTTGAAGAAGAAATTCATGTAAAAATATCTAACGGTAATATTGATAGAATTGATAAAATCAATAATCTTGGAAAATATCAAAAACGAGATCTCGATTCAGATTTTATAAGTGAATGAATGCGCGAGATTGGATAATTGCATCGGTAACTGCGAAAAATGAGGTGTTAAGAGCGCCATGGTGTTATCTCTCCAACGAATTAAATCAACAAACATTAGAGTCGTTAGTTACAACATTCACGGAATACGGATTGTCTTCTTTCAATTCAGTAGTTGTTTATATTGATCCACCTTTCGATCCAAAGACACGATTGGTTTTAACAGATACTGAATTTTTTTGGATCTATAATGATGGTGGTGGGTGTTGTAAATACAGCGACCTGGGTTTTTTCACATACAATACAGGCGATCAGAACTTTGAGCTTATATTTCCAACTCCAAAAAAGTATACCTTACAAAAAGTCCCATTTCGTAGCTCTGAAACCATATTACGAAGTATCACTGCTTTGCTTAATGAGATTTCTTTTTTTGATCTCATAAAATCTATTATCAATATATTAGAAAAAAATGAGATAATTGAGAATCTTTTATTTAGCGGCGAGTGGGTCATTGCCTGCACCAATATTCGCATACTTCAAAGTATTGATGAATGCTCCCGAATCTTGTGGCCAAAGCCTAGACCTGGGCAAAGCACACAACATTTAATGCCTTCAGAGCCTGTTAGAGAAACGTATTCTTTTTATTATAAAGATATAAAAAATATATCTATTGAGCATGCTTTATTATATTCCCGATATGGTGGTAAAGTTATTATACAAACAGTCTCAAAAGCACATGAACTTGATGCAGATATATTTCTTTTAGAACATATCTACAACCAACTTAAATACTATTGGTTAAGATTTAAAAGCAATTAAAACAAAAGGAAATCTATTATTATGAACAACTTGTCACGGGGGCTTAGACCATCCCTTTCTTTCCATGAGAGGTCGATTTCCAGCTTTACACTTTTTTTCGTCCAAGAAACCGGCGATTCCCCGCTCCCTAGCAGTCAAGCAAAGTGTTGATATAGTGTTTTCTATGTCAATCCAAGAGGAAATTTTCGAGCCAAAATCCAACCCCTGAAAATCCCGTTTATGCCCCCCGCGCTTTACATCTGCTTTACATCAACTTTACACCGTGCGAGCTGGCTTGGCGGAATTTTCAAGCAAGATAGAAAAATCCACGAATCAGGCGTGGGCTTGATGAAATCCCGATTTTTTTATTGCTTTATCTGATAAGGAATACTTTCGTGTGATCTAACAATGTTCGGCTAATCAAAATTATGGCAATCCAAATCACAACTGTATTAAAAGCTCTTCCGAGCATTCTCACCGCAGCAGGGACATTAGTAGGCAGCATCGGCGGCCTTAAAAAAGATCGCCCTAGCCTCAAGATTGAAACACGCATTGACAGGATTGAAGATATTGTTGAGTCGCATGCAAAAATGACCTCAGAACTAACTGAGCAAACGCAGTCTCTAGCTGAGGAATTAAGAGCTTTGTCAGACCAATTTCAAATCGCACGCGCTCAATTTAATCGATTTATTTGGATTTCGTTTGCCGCGATATTGATTGCCGCAGCGAGTTTTGTGGTCGCAATTATGAAATAAGCCGATCAGCCAACCGATGTATAGCGGATCGCCATACTTGGCTACATAGTCATTCAATGTCATCGAGGGTGGCATATTAACAAGGTGTGTTTTTCTTTGCCTAAGCCTGAAGACCCCAATCTGAAAATTAGGTTGCAGCTTGCCACGGTATAGCGTCCGTGCAATATTCGTCTGCCAATTCTCAAACACCATGCCGAATACCCCCTCAACATTATGCATTATGGCTGACTTCGGCATGGGGCCGTATGCGTGGCTGAGAAGCCCCGACCAATCGCCTCCTTTAGTTGGAAGTAATATCGCCGACTCGGTAAGCGGCTTTCCAGAAGAATATAATGTTTCATCGGCTTTGGAGCGTGACTTTGCGTATTGGGTCACCGAGTTCGAACGGGACTATGACAAGCCTGAGTTCGATTGGGAGAATTGGAACAAAGTTGGTATTTCACTAACTCAAAGACTGAAAGCCGAAATTGGCGATAGATTTTTACTGGAATATCACTACCCATGTGAAGACCCTAGATTTGCGAATGTTAAAAGAACAGAAATTCGAATTTAATGGATGACCTGGATATTTATTTTGAAATAACCCCAGAATATTCCGACCCGGATACTTATGTGAGGTATGTCGCAAGCAATGGATTTTGCCGCGCCTCAATCAAGATGTATGCCGATTTTATATGCATTGTCTCAATGTAACGAATGGCGATCAATTTCTGAATTGCAATAAATATATTAAGTAATTCAGCTTTCAGGTTATTAGCAGCACTCCCTTATTCTCCCAACCACCTCGAGCGTGAGGTGAACATCGGCGAGGCGGAAGACGCGCCAGCCGCAGAAGGTGGCTTCGTTGTATTTTTCAATGTCGGTGATGAATCCGGCACCGCGCTTGTGTCGGCCTTGGATCCAGATGCCGCCTTCGATTTCGATGAGTGTGCGTGAGGGGATGTGGGCGAAGTCGACTCGCCATTTGCGCTCGGGGTGGAACTCAAATTCGCGGACGAGTTCGGGGCCGTTGAGGATGCGCCAGAGGAGTTCGAAGCGGCGTTCGAGCTTGGAGGATTTGCCGCGGTAGCGGAGGCGGTTGCGTGGAGTGGTGTCCTGTGTCGCCGCGCCCAGCGCCGCCTCAAGGAGGAAGCCATGGTTTCCAGCGACGATGAGCGATTCCTCGCCGCCGCCTCAGCCCTCGGCAAGAGCATCGAAAAAGGCGTCTTCAAACGCGCTGCCATCATCGAACGCAAAAGCGGAGCCCTCCAAAAACGCCACGCCCGCAACGCCAGATTATACACGCTCAAGCACACAGCCGGACGGCTCGAAATCACCCGCGACGACGAGAAAATGAAAAGCGTCCTCGCCCAATACGGCGACCCTGTTTTGAAAACCAACAAGAGCCTCGGAGCCGCGCAACTCTGGGAGCTCTACATGCCCCTCCTCAAGGCCGAGGCCGGCTTCGGCGAACTCAAAGGCCCGCTCGGACTGCGACCGAATTTCCATCAACTCGAAAACCGCGTGTCGAAACCGCGTTGACGCCCACATGTTGATACCTTCGCCTCCCGGCTACGGCACCCTTCGAGCTGACTGTCGGCAGTCTGTCTCCGGGCTTCCCAGCTCTTCGGCTTATCAGCATGCTCGCCCACCACCTCCTGCGCTGTGGCGGCAAACGCCTCGAGGACCACAACGCCACGCGCGACTGGCAAACAATTCGTCGCCTGCTCGGCACCCACAGCCTCGTCACCACCCGACTCCCGCTCGCCGACGGCCGCACGATCAACATCCGTAAACCCAGCCAACCCGACGACGAACAAAAACACGTCTACCAAATGCTCGGCATCGACTGGAAATCCACCTTCCCGACAAGAAAAACTGAAATCCCAGCGTGAAGAGATTGTAGTGCCTTTGGGAAGACCCCCTAGGTTTCATGCGGGTTTGCGGTCGGCCGTGCGAAACTTGGGTTAATCCCTTTCCAACCTCACCCGCCGAAAGCCGGAAATCCGTTCGCCAAAAAAACCGCCGCCGGGCGCGAGCCTCGGCGGCGGTTGTCGTTCAATCTTCCGGCGATTTTTTAATCTTCGTCGTCGTCGTCCGCATCCTTCGATTTATCCTTACCCTTGACAGCTTTGACGGCTTTCTCGCCCGTTTCCATGGCGGCAGCGCCGGCGGTCTTGGCGGCATCGGCCCCGGTTTTCAAAGTTCCCCCGACGGCCGAGACTCCCGTGACCGTGGTATCCGCCGCTGCTCCGATGACGGTTCCTGTTGCTGTCGCTCCTGTATCGAGAGTTCCCACGACGGCGGTTTCCGTTGTTTCCAGCGTTCCCTCGGCGGCTGTCTTAACAGCTTTGGCGGCTCCTTTGAGGGGGTTTTTGTTGATGGCCGCCTTGCCGGTATCGATCACTGTCTCTGCAGCGCTTTTCACTGTTTCGACCACCGTTCCCACGGCCTCGCCCGCAGTCTCTGCAGCGCCTTCCGCAGCGTTGACGGTGGTCCCGACAACATCCTTGGCGGCATCGGTGGTTGTCTTGAGCGCAGTGGATCCCGTCTTTGAGGCTTGGGTTGCTGTTGGGCCGGCTGCAGGCGCGTTGGGGCTTTCGGCTTGTGCGAGAGACACGGAAAATACGGCCGTCGCCGCGATGGAAGTGATGAGTTGTTTCATAGTTTGTATAGGAGTGACCCGAGTGGCCGCGTTGTGAACGCAACAGGTAAAAGTCTACGCTCGGATTTTCGCAGGGCAAACGTCTTTCCTGAATCCGGCCCCTGCGCCCACCGGCGTCTCCACTCTTTTCGTGACCCTTGAATTCTGCTCTGGTCGCACAAAGACACGATGAAACGACACGTCCTCACAGCCGCTCAACTCCTTATTACCGTGGGACTCCTCTGGTGGATTTTCCGCGATCCCGCGCAGAATGAAAAACTGCTCACCGCCCTCGGCCAGGCCAACATTTGGTGGCTCTTTCCCGGCCTTGCCGCGATGGGGTGCGGGCTCCTCCTCCAAGCCAAGCGCTGGCTCATTCTCCTGGAGGTGCAGGGCATCGTTGTCTCCTACTGGCGCAGCCTTCGCATCCTACTCGTCGGAATGTTTTTCAACCTCTTCCTTCTGGGATCCACCGGAGGAGATATCATCAAAATCTTCCTCATCATGCGCGAGGCTCCGGATAAAAAGGCCGGCGCCCTGCTGAGCGTCTTCATCGACCGGGTGGTGGGCGTCCTTGCCTTGGCGGCTGTTTCCACCGTTGTCATTCTTCTGCGCTGGAACGATCTCATGGCCCATGAGGTGACCCGCTACGGCGTCGCCACCGCCGCAGTGATCCTCAGCGGCTCGATCGGATTTATTGTCGTCGCATGGGTCACCGGCCACTTCGACCTGGCTGCAAAACTCCCCCATCGCCTTCCCGCCCGCGACAAGATCGTGGAGGCAGCCGGGGCCTTTGTGGAATACGCCCGCGCCGGGAAATCCGTCGGAAATGCCTTCCTGCTCTCGATCCCCGCCCACCTTCTCATGTTTTCGACATTCTGGTTCGGCGCAAAAGCCTTCGCCTCCGGACTCAACCTGCTCAGCATTTATTGCGTGATGCCCATCGTCGCCACCGTCACCGCTCTCCCCATAAGCATTGGGGGCGCGGGCTTGCGCGAGGGACTCTTCATCAAAATCCTAGGGGCCCTCTACGCCACGCCGGAATCCATCGCCACTCTGGTCTCGCTCTCCGGCTTTATGATCCAGGTTTTCTGGAGCCTCATCGGCGGCGCAATTTACCTGCTCTACCGCTCGACTCAACACGACACCACACCGCTCGCCGAAATCGGAGAAACCGTCCATGCCCTGGAGCGCCGTGTGGAACACAACATCGAAGAAGGCCGCTCGCCCAAGGAATGAGAGCGAAGGCGGGAGCGCTCCCGAAAATCCACGCCCACTTCGCCATCACCGCCGACGGGAAGATCAGCACAAAAAATCGCACCCCCTCGCAGTTCACCTCGCCCGCCGACAAGGCCCGCCTGCACATGATCCGTGCCCGCCACGATGCGATTCTTGCAGGGCGTGGCACCGTAGGCACCGACACCATGTCGATGAGACTCACCGACGAAGACCTGCGCCTTGCCCGCGTTAAAAGGGGTCTTCCTCCTGAGCCTCTCCGCGTGATCCTGAGCCATGCGGGAAAACTCGATCCCGATTGGAAAATCTTCCACTCCGGTGGCGCGCCCCTTGTGGTCTTCTCAACCACACGCATGCCGTCGAAATCCCGCGACGCGCTGGCCCCGCTCTGCGACCTCCACCTCTTTGACGCCCCCAGAGTCCCTCTCCGCGCGGCTCTGGCGCTCCTCCGCACCGACTACGCCGTGAAGTCCCTCGTCTGCGAGGGGGGCGGGGAACTCATGCGATCCCTCGCCGCGGAGGGGCTTATCGACGAAATCCATCTCACCATCGCACCCGTGATTTTCGGGGGAGCCGGCGCACCGACACTCACCGGCCTCCCGGCGGACTTCCTGCCCAATCCGCTCGCGTTCCGCATCGTTCAAATGCAGACGCGCGCCGGGGAGTGCTTCCTGCGTTTGAAAAAGCAAACCCCTTAGCCCCGCTCAAGGGGCTTTGCATTCCGGCTCCAACACGTGTAGGAGTCGATCCCATGCAAGCCTCCTCCGTTTCGGATCCCTCCGATCACGCTGCGAGCCGGACGATTCCCGTCGGGCGCATTCTCGTGGTCCTGACCCTGGCCGTGCTGACCGTCGTGGCAAGCTTGTGGATCAGCCCGCCGACGGCAAAGTCCGAGACAGGCGTCCTCATGACACTTCCCGGCTCGCTGGGAGGTCTCTGGGGCACCGACCAGCCGATCTCCGACTCGGAAAAAGTCATTCTCCCACCCGACACCGAGTTTGCCAAAAAACTCTACTCCGACGGCCTGGGCAACGACATCCACTGCCAGATCGTTCTCGCCGGCGTGGAGAAACGAAGCATCCACCGTCCCGAGATCTGCCTGCCCGCGCAGGGCTGGACGGTCAAGTCGGGTGAGGTCATGCCGGTGGAACTCGCCAGTGGCGGCACGCTCGACGTGATGAAGCTCACCGTGGCGCGGCCGGTTATGCTCAAGAACGGCGAGCAACGCGAGATGACCATGCTGTTTTGCTACTGGTTTATTGGGAAGGATGCCACCACCCCGCACCACCTCGTGCGTGTTCTCAAGACGAACATCGACCTGCTCCTCCACAATACAAACCACCGTTGGGCCTATGTGATTGTCAGCTCGCCCGTCCTGCAGGGCTTTGTTCCCGGCGGAAAGGATTTGGCGCAGACCACAGCGGAAGTGAACTCCTTCATCGCCGAACTCGCCCCGCAGATCATGCTCCAAAAAGCGGCCGCGAACTGATTCTCCGGAGCGGAGATTTTACAGGGCGGCATCCCCGAATTGCGGCAACGCGCGCAGCCTGGCCTCAAAGGCGGGTTGCTCATCGACCGGGAGGCTTGTCGGGAACTTTGCCGCCGAGCGTCCCCATTTTCCAAGCCATGCGGCGCCAAGGATGTCGCGTTGGCGGGCCAGCGCCTGTTCCAAGCTGGTGAAAGCGATGGTGGTCTCCTCCTTGTCGCCCGCATTGCGTCCCCTCGCGACTCCGAATCCGGCGCCGAGCATGGCCACGCGGGAGGCCGTGGAACAGGTGTAGGTAAAAAGCTCCACGTCGCGACCACCGCACGCTTGGAAGAGGTATTGAAAGGCCGCCGGAGTCCATGCCGGCGCGCAGGTCTTCCCGGAAAACATATCGTAGAAAATAATGTCCGGCCGCATGGCCCGCGTCAGGGTTTCGAGAAAATCGCCCTCGTGGAGTTCCCAGGAGAGGCCGTCGTGAACCTTCGACTGCCAGCGCCCGGCTTTCAAAATTCCCGCTGGTCCCGCATGGCGCAGGTAGGGGAAGCAATCGTTGTTCCTCACGGCAAGCCGCAGAGAATCGAGATCGTTTTCAAAGCTGATGATGTGGAGCGGGCGCACTGGGCCTTGGGCGGCGGCGGACTCGTAGCAGGCGATCGCAGCCATGGCATTTGCGGCGGCACCGAGGCCGACATCCCAGATCACAAGCGGATCGGCGGCCTGCTCGGCAAGGCGCTCGGACAACCGCGATTGCTCGACGTAGAGTTGGCAGGCCTCCTCCATCGGCGGGGTGCGCGCGTGCATGATCTCTCCCGAGCCGATGTGGAGGATACTGGAAAACCCCTCGATGGCGGTGTGGATTTTATAGTACCCGAGCGAGGTCGAGCGCGGGGGATTTCTCCGCATCGGAGTCACCGGGTTGTCGATATCGTCCAGCGCGAGAATTTCCCTGTGGGCCGCCAGAAAGGGAAGGAAGCGATTTTCTAGGATGCTCTGCCGAGCCTGCGCCATGAGGCGGTGGTAGAAGAAAATGTTGTGTTGGCCGAGGAGCTGCCAACCGAGCGTCTCCTTGCACTTCGTGAGGTGGTGCAGGTAGGCGCGCGTGTGCCGGGCACAAGTGGGGCAGAGGCACTCCGGGTCAAGCGGCTCCATCGAGGTGCGATAAATCCCGCGCCGCATTTGCAAAAATCCTCGCGATGTGAACGCCCCGCCGCGCTGGGCAACCTGCGTGGGGATGATGCAGTCGAACATGTCGACTCCCCGGTGCACGGCCTCCAGGATGTCGAGCGGCGTGCCGACTCCCATCAGGTAGCGGGGCCGGTCCCCGGGCAGGAGCGCGGCAGTGAACTCACACGTATCCTCGCGCTCGCTTTTGCCCTCGCCCACGGCGAGTCCGCCGATGGCGAATCCGTCGAAGGCCATCGCACGCAGAGCCTCGGCACTCTCGCGCCGGAGCCCGTGGTGCAGCGCACCTTGGACGATGCCGAACATCGCCTGGGGCGAGTCGCCCCGCGCGGCAAGGCTGCGGGCCGCCCAGCGGTGAGTGAGTTCCATCGCATCGCGCGCGGTTTTTTCATCGACGGTCGAGGGCACGCATTGATCGAGAACCATCATGATGTCGCTCCCGATCGCGACCTGCGTCTCGATGCTCCTCTCGGGGCTGAGCAGGATCGTCCGGCCGTCGAGATAGCTCTGAAACACCGCGCCGGCCTCGCTCATCGAGCGGGAGTGGGGAAGGGAAAAAATCTGAAACCCGCCCGAGTCGGTGAGGACCGAGCGCTGCCAGCTCATGAATTGATGAATCCCCCCGACGCTGCGGAAGACTTCGGGGCCCGGACGCAGGAGGAGGTGGTAGGTGTTCGCGAGGAGAATCTGCGAGCCGGACTCGTGAAGAAACTCGGGCGTCTGCGCCTTCACCGTGGCATGCGTGCCGACGGGCATGAACAATGGCGTGCGAACCTCGTTGTGGAGTGTGCGGAACGTGGCCGCCCGGGCCCGCGAACCGCTGGCCAAGGCGTCAATATGGAAGTGGAGCGAGGTCTGCAATCGGCGGGAAAATGAGGTCAGCGATCCGCACGCGGCCCGGGCGGCGTGGCCAACCGGGAGTCGGGAGTCGAGGAATAGTCCATCGGACGTGCAATCAGGGGTTTTTGGCGGCAGCCGCTTTCACTTGGCGGCGGTGGTGGTGGAGAATCCACTCGGTGTAGCCGTTCGGTTGGGTGGTGCCTTTGAGGATGAGGTCTTTGGCGGCCTCGAAGGCTGGGCTTTTGTGAAAATCCGGCGCCATCGGGCGGTGGAGCGGGTCTCCCGCATTCTGGTTGTCCACCACGGCGGCCATGCGTTGGAGGGTTTCGATGACCTGTGCCTCGGAGCAGAGTCCATGGAGAAGCCAGTTCGCGATGTGCTGGCTGGAGATGCGCAGAGTGGCGCGATCCTCCATGAGCCCGACATTGTTGATGTCGGGAACCTTCGAGCATCCGACGCCTTGGTCGACCCAGCGCACAACATACCCGAGGATGCCTTGGGCATTGTTGTCGAGTTCCTGCCGAACCTCGGCGGCGGTGGGTTTTTCCTCAAGAAGGGGAATCGTGAGAATCGCATCAAGACTGGCGCGCGGGCGCTTGGAGAGTTCCTCCTGACGCGCAGCGACGTCCACCCGGTGGTAGTGCATCGCATGGAGCGTGGCGGCAGTGGGCGAGGGCACCCAGGCCGTATTGGCGCCAGCTTGGGGATGGGCTTGCTTGGTGGCGAGCATCTCGGCCATGCGCTCGGGCATGGCCCACATGCCTTTCCCGATCTGGGCGCGACCGCGCAGCCCACAGGCGAGTCCGGTGTCCACATTCCAATCCTCATACGCGCTGATCCACGGCTGCTGCTTCATCGCATTTTTGCGAACCATCGGCCCCGCTTCCTTGCTGGTGTGGATTTCATCTCCGGTGCGGTCGAGGAATCCGGTGTTGATGAAAATGACACGATCCTTTGCCGCGCGAAGGCATTCCTTGAGATTCACCGTGGTGCGGCGTTCTTCGTCCATGATGCCGATCTTCACGGTGTTCCGCGGGAGGCCGAGAGCGTCCTCGACGCGGGAGAAAATCGCACATGTCAGCTCGACCTCCACGGGACCGTGCATTTTGGGTTTCACGATGTAGATCGAGGGCGTGGTGGAGTTGCGAAAGCGGCCGTTGCCCTTGAGGTCGTGCATCGAGATCAGGCAAGTGAACATGGCATCGAGAATGCCCTCGGGGATTTCGTTGCCGCTCCTGTCGAGGACGGCGTCGGTGAACATGTGGTGACCGACATTGCGGGCGAGCATGACGCTCCGCCCGTGAAGGGTGAGCGTAGACCCGTCGGGAGCCGTGTAATCACGGTCGGGGTGCAGCGAACGCGTCAGGGAGCGACCGTTTTTTTCGAAAGTCTCGGTCAGTGTGCCTTGGATGAGGCCGAGCCAGTTTTTGTAAACGAGGGCCTTGTCGTCGGCATCCACAGCGGAAACCGAATCCTCGAAATCCTGGATCGTGGTGATGGCGGATTCCAAAATCACATCCTTCATCCCCGAGGGGTCGGTTTTTCCAATGAAGTGATTGCGGTCGAACGCCAACTCGATGTGGAGCCCGTGGTTTTTGAGGAGAACGCTCTCGGGCGAGCCCGCATTGCCGGTGAATCCGGCGAACTGCGAGGGATTTGCGAGGCCGGTAGCCGTTCCGTCGCGGAGAGTTGCGGAGAGGTGGCCATTGGCTGCGGAATAGGCGGTCGCATCGGCGTGGCTCCCTTGGGCAAGGGGAGCCGAGGCATCCAGAAACTGCCGGGCAAAGGCGATGACGCGTGCTCCGCGCTTCGGGTTGAACCCATCGGAACGCCCGCAACCATCCTCGTCGCTGATCGCGTCGGTGCCGTAGAGGGCGTCGTAGAGGCTGCCCCAGCGCGCGTTCGCCGCGTTGAGCGCGTAGCGGGCATTCATCGCGGGCACCACAAGCTGGGGGCCGGCGATGGTGGCTATCTCTTCGCAAACTCCGGTGGTCTCAACCTGGAAATCCGGCCCCTCGGGGAGGATATAACCGATCTGGGTAAGGAATTTTTTGTAGGCTTCAAAGTCGAGTTTTTCCCTGCCGTGGTTGCGGAACCAGGCGTCCATCGCGGTCTGCATGCTGTCGCGTTGCTGCAGCGCCATGCGGAGGTGTGGACCGAGAGCCTCAACGATCGCCTCGAGAGAGGTCCAGAAGGCTTCGGGCGCAATACCCGTGCCGGGCGCGATGTCGCGGGAGAGAAGTTCGTCAAGAACCGGAGCGATGCGCAGGCCGCCGCGCGGAATGAAGTGTGTCATCGGATGGGGAGTGGGTTTTTCAGAGAGGAATTAGACGGAATGGGATTCGTTTCATCGAGAGAAATCGGCGCGCGCGGGTCGGAGCCTGCAAGAGGATAGGTTTGCAGACGGTGGGGGAGGGACCTAGTCTGCGTGGCTTTCACCATGACGACGCAGCGCAAACAGTATCCTTTTTCCGAGTTTGAACCCCGCTGGCAGCGGCACTGGCTGGACGCCGGCGCCTTCCGGGCCCTGAATCCGGGGGATGAGGGATTCGATGCCTCCAAGCCCAAATACTACATCCTCGACATGTTCCCGTATCCGAGCGGCGACGGCCTGCATGTGGGACATGTGGAGGGCTATACGGCAACAGATATTCTGGCGCGTTTCCATCGGATGAAGGGATTCAACGTGCTGCATCCCATGGGCTGGGACGCCTTCGGCCTGCCCGCCGAGCAGTTTGCCATCAAGACCGGCCAGCATCCACGCGTCACCACCGCGCGCAACATCGACAACTTCCGGCGCCAGTTGCAGGCGGTGGGGTTCAGCTACGATTGGGATCGCGAGGTCGGCACAACGGATCCGGGGTATTTCCGGTGGACACAGTGGATTTTCCTGCAGCTTTACAAGGCGTGGTTCAACCCGGAGAGCCGCAAGGCGGAGTCGATCGCAACCTATACGGGGGCGGATCCGGATTCCGTGCGTCTCGCGTATGTCGCCGAGATGCCAGTCAATTGGTGCCCCCTCCTCGGGACGGTTTTGGCGAACGAGGAGGTCATTGACGGCAAGAGCGAGGTGGGTGGATTTCCGGTGGAGCGCCGCCCGCTACGGCAATGGATGCTGCGCATTACGGCCTTCGCAGAGCGGCTCCTGGAGGGCCTTGACGGCTTGGACTGGCCGGAGGGCATCAAGCTTTTGCAACAAAATTGGATCGGGCGCAGCGAAGGCGCGGAGGTGGAATTTGCCCTCGATGGCCGCCCGGAGACGCTGACAGTCTTCACCACCCGCCCGGACACGCTCTTCGGGGCGACCTATATGATTCTCTCGCCCGAGCATCCGATTGTGCCCGGGTTGACCACTGCGGAACAAGGCGAGGTGGTCGAAAAATACAAAGCCTCGGTGGCCTCGAAGAGCGATCTTGATCGCACAGAACTCAACAAAGAGAAGAGCGGAGTTTTCACCGGCGCATTCGCCATCAACCCGGTGAACGGTGAAAAAATCCCCGTCTGGATCGCCGACTACGTGCTCATGGGTTACGGCACGGGGGCGATCATGGCCGTGCCCGCACATGACGAGAGGGACTATGAATTCGCAAAGAAATTCGCGCTCCCGATCCGCGAGGTGGTGCGAGCGGAGAGCGCAGACGTGCTCCCGCCGGGAGAGGGTGGCGAGAGGGCGCCCCAATGCTTCGCCGGCGAGGGACTCGCTGTAAATTCCGGCTTTCTCGATGGCATGGCGACGGGGGAGGCGAAGGCGAAAATCACGGCTTGGCTTGTGGAGCGGGAGCTTGGGCGCGGCACGGTGAACTACAAGCTGCGCGACTGGCTTTTCTCGCGCCAACGGTATTGGGGCGAGCCCTTCCCGATTGTGTGGGAGAACGGACGCCATCGGGATTTGCCGGAGACCGAGTTGCCTGTAGTGCAACCGGAGATGGAGGATTTCAAGCCCACGGGCACGCCCGAGCCGCCGCTGAGCAAGGCGAGCGATTGGTTGCGCTACTCGGAGACGGCGCAGCGGGAGACGAATACAATGCCTCAGTGGGCGGGCTCGTGCTGGTATTACCTGAGATTCTGCGATGCCAGAAACGCGGAGTGTTTTATCGGCACGGAGGCCGATGCCTATTGGATGGGGAGGAACTCCCGACCCGGAGGCGTGGATCTCTACGTCGGCGGCACCGAGCATGCGGTGCTGCATCTCCTCTACGCACGCTTCTGGCACAAAGTCCTGCACGATCTCGGCCATGTCACCACTCCGGAGCCGTTCCAGCGTTTGGTGAACCAAGGCATGATCCTTGGTCCGGACGGGCAGAAGATGTCCAAGAGCCGGGGCAATGTCATCACGCCCGACAGTGTGATTTCCGAATACGGCGCCGACTCGCTGAGGCTCTACGAAATGTTCATGGGCCCGCTCGAACAAATGAAGCCTTGGAGCATGAAGGGGGTCGAGGGCGTTTACCGTTTCCTGGCGCGCGTCTGGCGCTTGGCGATGGAGGAAAACCAGGAAGGCGAGTGGGTGCCCTCGAGGGATCTGGTGGAGATGCCGCTCACCTCGCAGCAACTGCGCGTGGCTCATGCAACAATCAAAAAGGTGACCTCTGACATCCAATTGCTCGCCTTCAATACGGCGATCTCGCAGATGATGGTTTTCACGAACGAGTTTGTGAATGCGAAGCCGCGTCCGCTCGAGGCCTTGCGCCTTTTACTGCCGTTGCTGAGCCCTTTTGCGCCTCACCTTTGCGAGGAACTCTGGCAACGTCTTGGCTTCCCGGGCAGTGCCTCGACACAAGAGTGGCCGGTTCACGACGAGTCTTATCTGGTGGAAAACGAGGTCGAGATTCCCGTGCAGGTGAACGGTAAGGTGCGCGACCGCTTGGTTGTTTCCAAACAGGCGGCGAAGGAGGAGATCGAGCAGGCCGCGCGCACCAGCGCCAAGGTGCGGGAGGCCTTGGCCGGGCAGGAAATCGTCAAGGTGATCGTCGTGCCGGGCAAGTTGGTAAACATCGTTGCAAAGTAGGCGTCCGGGCAGAATTCCGCACAAGCACAGAGCCCTCGCCGAGACTCACGGCGACTTCCGCTTTTCGAGCTTCGGCGCGATAACAGCCCGAACGTAGGGATGGTTGGGATTCCGTGCCGAGAAGTCCTGATGGTATTCCTCGGCAGGAAAAAATTCCACGCCCTCGAGGATCTCGGTCACGATGGGTTCGCTGAAGCCGGCCTGGGCTTGGATTTTCGCCTTTTCGGCAATGTCCCGTTGCGCGGGATTCTCGGCGATGATGATCGAGCGGTATTGGGTGCCGCGGTCGGCCCCCTGCCGGTTGAGCGTGGTCGGGTCGTGGGCATCCCAGAAGAGGTCGAGGATTTTTTTGTAGGAAATCCGAGCCGGGTCGAAGGTGATCTTCACGACTTCGGCATGGCCGCTTTGACCGGTGCAGACATCCTCGTAGGTGGGGTTCGGATTTTTCCCGGCCGCGTAGCCACTCACAACGGATGTGATGCCCGCTTGACCTTCATAGACAGCTTCAACGCACCAGAAGCATCCTCCCCCCAGCACGGCGTGTTCCTCATTCATGGCCATAGCAAAGCACATGGTGGCGAAGAGGGCGAGCGTGGAGGGGAAAGCAGGATGGGCCATAGGTGGAAAAACTTCACCAGCGTTCGGTCAGCATATCAAGATCGTCCGCAACGGAGACGAGTTTACGCAGTGTCTTCCAGCGTCCCTTTGCCGGGTTGACCTTGTGACCGCGCAGGAGGGTGAGCATGTCGCGAAGATCGCGACCCCGGTCGCCGGGGATTTTTTTGGCGGAGGCCAGCGCCTCGACCTTGGAGCGCAGGGCATCGAGTTGCTCCTCCATACGCCGGGTATTCTCTTCGAGCGCCTCCCGGAATGTGGATCGAAACGCCTCCAATTCGGTGAGAGCGGCTTGGGTTGGGAGGGAATCCGGTGCGATGGATTTCATAGACTCCCAATAAACACAGCATCCCTACGCCCGCAAGCAGCGGAATAAAATGGACGAGGCGTCGGCTGGAGGCGATTTTTTCCCGATGAATGTCACACAACTCGTCGAGGCCGCCGTCGGAGTGCGGAAGCAGGCCCATGCACCGTATTCGAATTTCTCCGTGGGTGCGGCGCTCGAGTGCTCGGATGGCACGGTTTTCGTCGGCTGCAATGTCGAGAACCTGAGTTTTGGCCTCACGATGTGCGCCGAGCGGGTAGCCATCGGAGCGGCTGTGGCGGCGGGTCATCGCGACTTCCGCTGCATCGCGATCGTGGCCGACACCGATCTGCCAGTAAGTCCCTGCGGGGCCTGCCGACAAGTGATGGCGGAATTCAATCCGTCGCTGCGAATCATCTCCTCGAATCTCAGCGGCCAAGCCGAGGAATTCTCGCTAGCCGACCTCCTGCCGCGCGCCGCGACGGGCATTTTGAACCGTCATTGAAAAACAAACCCTGCTGCTGCCACGGCGCGGAAAAACCTTCGCCCACCCCATCGGCGAAATATTTCTGTCCGATGTGCCCGGGCGTGGAAAGCGATTCGCCGGGCATCTGCCCAAAATGTGGCATGGCCCTCGAGCGCAATCCGCTTTTGGCCGACGAAACGCCCGATCCCCAACTCCGCGATTTCACCCGCCGCCTCGCCGTCGGCCTTGTTTTCACGATCCCGATTTTTGTTTTGGCGATGGCCCCGATGATTCCCGCATGGCGTCACATCGAATGGCTCGGGGGCGACTCCGCCCGCCTCGCGCAAATGCTCCTCAGCCTGCCGGTCGTGCTCTGGTGCGGCACGCCGATCTGGAAGGCCGGTTGGCAATCGATCCTCAACGCCTCGCCGAACATGTTCACTCTCGTCACCCTCGGCGTGGGCGCGGCATGGGTTTTCAGCGAGGTCGCAATCCTTTATCCCTCGGCTTTCCCCTCCGGGGCGCATGGACCCGACCTCTATTTCGAATCGGCGGCGGTTATCACGATCCTCGTTCTCCTCGGGCAAATCCTCGAACTCCGCGCCCGCGCACGGACGGCCGACGCCATCAAATCCCTCCTCGCCCGGTCGCCGAAAACCGCCCGCCTTCTTAAAGACGATGGCGAACACGATATCCCGCTCGCGGAGGTGAACCCCGGCGATGCCCTGCGTGTCCGGCCCGGCGAGAAAATCCCCGTCGATGGAACCCTTCTCGAGGGCTCGACCTCGATCGACGAGTCCCTGCTTACCGGCGAGCCGATGCCGGTGGAAAAATCCGCAGGCGATCCCGTTACCGGCGGCACTGTCAACACGACGGGAGGTTTCGTGATGCGCGCCGAGAAAGTCGGCTCCGAAACCGTCCTCGGCCGCATCATCGCCCTCGTCGCCGAGGCCCAGCGCAGCCGCGCCCCCGTGCAGACGCTTGCCGACACGGTCGCCGCCTGGTTTGTTCCAGCGGTTCTCGCCATTTCGGCGCTCACTTTCGCCGCATGGTTTTTCATCGGACAAAATTCCGCCCTGGCCCTGACCAACGCCATCTCGGTGCTGATCATCGCCTGCCCCTGTGCCCTCGGCCTCGCCACACCGATGAGCGTGATGGTCGGGCTTGGGCGCGGCGCCTCGCTCGGCATCCTCATTCGAAACGCCTCCACGATGCAAATGCTCGCCCGCCTCGAACTTCTCGCCGTCGACAAAACCGGCACGCTCACCGAGGGGAAACCCAAGCTCCTCCGCACCTCGACTCAGCCCGGGTTTTCCGAAAACGAAATCCTCCGCCTCGCGGCCGGCCTCGAATCGGCCAGCGAGCATCCCCTCGCCCGCGCGATTGTCGCCGCCGCGCCGGCCCCCCTGCCCCGACCCTCCAATGTCGAGTCCACCACCGCCCAGGGCCTGCGCGGCACCGTCGAAGACCACTCAGTCGCCGTGGGGAAACCCTCCTTCCTTGAAGCCCTCGGCATCCCCTGCCCCGCCCCTCCCGAGACCACAGGAACCCTTCTCGCCATGGGCCTCGACGGATGCTTCGCCGCCTTCCTCGAAATCTCCGACACCCTCAAATCCACCACCCCCGAGGCCGTGCGGACCCTCCAAAAAATGGGCATCCGCCTCGTTCTTCTCACCGGAGACACCACCGGCGCCGCCCGCCCCTTTGCCGAGCAACTCGGCATCACCGACCTCCGCGCCGGTCTCACACCCGATGAAAAACACCGCGCCATCCTCGAGCTCAGAAAAACCAACCGCATCGTCGGAATGGCCGGCGACGGGATCAACGACGCCCCCGCGCTTGCGGCCGCCGATGTGGGAATCGCCATGGGCCACGGCACCGATGTCGCCATCGAAAGCGCTGCCGTCACACTCGTCCACGGCGACCTCCGTGACGTCGCCCGCGCCGTCACGCTCTCCCGCGCCATGATGCGCAACATCCGCCAGAACCTCTTCTTCGCTTTCGCCTACAACGCGATCGGAATCCCGGTTGCCGCCGGGTTGCTCTATCCGTTTTTCGGGATTCTTCTGAGCCCCATGCTCGCCGGCGTCGCCATGAGCCTCAGTTCCGTCTCGGTGATCGGCAACGCGCTCCGCTTGGCGAAAGAAAAATTGTGATTTTCCCGGAATAGCCCCGCCAAGGCTTTGCGGCCGCACCACGCACGATAAAATCAGGCTGTCTTTCACATGGGACCTGTGCAACGTTTCAAAATCCTCATCACATGAAAATCCCGTTCCCGATCGCGGTTGCCTCAGTGGTTGTTTTGCAAATAACTTCCATTATTGCCCCCGCAAAAGCCCAACTTCCGCCGCGTCCCCAAGCCTCGCCCCCTTCGACTTACCTCAACCCCCAGCCTCTTGTGGAATTCCGAAATGATCCTCGGGATTCCTCCACCCACGCCGATTTTCCGGCCGTGACCATGGAGCCGACAGTCATTGCCCCGGAGGCGGCCCTCCCCACCCCGGCGCCCGCTCCGGTGGCTGCGATGCCGAGAAAGCCGAGCTACACCAAGTGCCATGTCGAGGGCACGCACCTGGCCATGACCTTCGACGACGGCCCGCACCCCACGCTGACCCCGCGCCTTCTCGACATTCTCAAGGAACGCGGCATCAAGGCGACTTTCTACGTGATCGGAAAAAACGTCGCCACCTATCCCGAGATCGTCCAACGCATGGTCGCCGAGGGGCATGAGATCGGCAACCACACCTACAACCATCCCTCCCTCACAAAAGTCAGCCCGTCCAAACTCGCCGAGGAAATCCAGCAAGCGAATGCCGCCATCGAGCAGGCTGTAGGCATCAAGCCAGCCACCATGCGCCCGCCCTACGGGGCCACCAACGCCGCAGTCACCAAGCGCCTCAACGAGGAATTCGGCTTCAGCGTCATCATGTGGTCGGTCGATCCCCAAGACTGGAAAATCCGAAAAGCCTCCCACGTCTCCAGTCACATTATCCAAAATTCCGCCTCTGGCTCGATCGTCCTTGCCCACGACATTCACCCCTCGACCATTGACGCCATGCCCGCCGCGCTCGATGCCCTGATTGCGAAAGGCCACAAATTCGCCACCGTTTCCGAGCTCATCGCAATGGACCGCCCGCAAGCCGCCACACTCAAGACGCCCGCATCCGCTCCGCAGCAACGCCCCCGCCAGCAGTAGTTGAGCGGGCCACCCGGCCTCACTCCAGCAAGGGGAACCTCACTGCGAGCCCATCTTGAGTTGCGGTGCGATGGACTCGATGAGTCGGGGACTGATGCCCTTCACTTGCTGGAGATCTTGGGGGGAACGGAAGAAGGCGGTTTTACGGGCTTCGACAATGCGCTTGGCACGGGTGGAGCCGATCCCCGGCAGGGAGGCAAGTTCCTCGGCGGTCGCAGTGTTGGGATCCAGGCCTTCAGGAGGCACGGAGGGGCGGAGGATTTCTTGAAGCTCGGCCGTCTCGCGGCGTTCCTCGGCGCGGTCGGCGGCAAGGCGTTGCCAATCGGTGTCCGCCCAGATGCCGGTTCGGGAACCTGCCGCAGCGAGTTCAAGGTCGCGGAGGCTGTCCCGGTATTCGGTGCCTGAGGAACCATCCGGTGCCGGGCGGGTGATGCCATAGGCGCGGGCCAGGCCTTCGCCAACGAGCTGGGCGGAGAGGTCGATGCGGTCGGATGTGGTGACAAACGCATAAACGCGCCCGAATTTTTCACTCCCGCGCGTTCCAGTGAAGGCGGTGTGAACCGAGAACGGTTGGGCGAGAAGTTCGCGCATGCGGATGCTGGCGCGCTTGCCATGCGCTCGCGCCGTGGCGATGGAGGCTGCGGAGTCACCCCCGCCGATGCCGAAGTAGCGCCGCTGGGCGCGCAGGCGTCTGGCATCGGTCTCGGTATTCACGTGCCACTCGATGCAGTCGGCCCCGTAGAGGCGAAGAGTGATCTCGCGCCCGTCGGGGAGCTTGACAGGAAAACTGTCCCCGTCCTCCCAGGTGCTGCCAACGAGCGTGCAGCCGGGAAATTCCTGCAGCCGCGATTCCGCCTGAAGCCCGGTGCAGAGGAAGACCAAGGCGAGGAGCATCTTTGAAAGAGACTTCATTTCCGGTTGCAGGCTTTAGAGTCTTTGCAGGGCGGGGAGCGAGTAGTGTTTGATGAGCGCGTCGCGATTCGCCTCGATGGCGGCGGCATCGAGAAAAACAAGCTTGGGATCTTCCTCGAACTCGATTTTTTGGAACCCGTTGACGGGCTTTTTGGCTGCCTCGACGAGATCGGAGAGGCTTTTTACGGGGAGGCCGTTGAGTTTGGTGACAACGATGTTTTGCAAACCCTCGTAGCCGAGCGCGTCGGGCGAGGGAAGAACCTGCGAGAGAATCACGATCTTGCCACGGTCGGCAGGAAGTTCGTTCTGAACCGCGTCATAATAAACAAGGCGCTGTGGCGCCGTAGCGGTCCAGTTGTTTCCCCACTCCTGGAGGTAGGGTCGGGAGAGTTCGATAAACACGAGCCCACCGAGGATCACATATTTCGGAGGCTTGTCGGAGAGGTGCGTGTCGCTGACCACGCGCGAGCGGTCGGGCGGCTGCAGGACCACGGGAATCTCGAGTTTTTCACCAGCCCGAAGGATTTGAAACTTTAGAACCTCGCCGGGATACGTGCGTGTGCTCGTGAGGTGGCTGAAGAGAATGCGCCCGAAGTCGTCGTCCTCGTAGTTGCCGTCCTGGTCGATCGCATGTCCGTCAATAGCCAGCAGGGTGTCGCCTTTTTTGAGGCCGGCTTTCTCGGCGGAGCCATGCGGCGCGATCTCGGTGATGTAGATTCCGCCCGGTTCCTTGAGCCCGATGTAGTGGCGGAGTTGGGGGTCGCGGAGGGCGGCAAACGAGAGTCCGAGCCGGGGAAATCCCCGCGTGCCGGGCGCACCGGGTTCCTTGAGAAAATGTCGGATCACCGGAACGGGGATGACATCGGCCGTCTGGTTGCGCGCATCGTAGCGCATGAGCATCCCGACAAGGCGTCCGTCGGACACGGCTGGAAGGGTGAAGCTGCCATCGCGTTGCTGCAGTGGCGCGCTGAGCTTGAAGAACAGGAGGCCAAGATTTTCGAGAGGGTAACTCCCCACGCTGATCGAGGTGATCCGGCCGGGGGTCTGGGCGATTTCGCCGTTCGGTTCCAGCTGAAGGATATTCGCTTGGTCGGAGACGCGCAGGCCGTCTGCAAGGGCGAGCGGGGGCATCGTTTTCACAAACCCCTCGTCGTTGGGGCGCAATAGGGCAAGGTTGCAGTCGTAGTCCACATGCTCAACCACAGCGGAGGATTTTTCGGCCGTGGCCGGTTTTTCCAACTCAATGAAATTCGAGTTTGCGACGAGTTCCGCTGTGACCAGAATCCGCCCGCCCTCGAGGAGCACCCCGAGCCCCCGGCGACTGAAGGGAGGTTTTTTCATCCATGGCTGGAAGAAATCATAGACCTGATTCGTCGAATTGACCCGAAGGAGGGAGTTCTTTGTGATCTCGGGAACCGGCTCTGGCAGAGCCGCAATGGCCTGCTGCGGCACGGCCGGGGACGACTCGGTGAGTTTCGTGGCTTGCACCGCAGTGCCGGGTGTTGTTCCCGCCAACGCGTGGAGAGGCAGCAGCAGAAGCAGGAGGAAAAAACGCGGTTTCATTTGATGAGGTTTTCTTGCGAGGCGACTCCGTAGCGCTCGGCGATGCGCGGCCCGGCCTCTTGCACAGCCTTTCGCTCGAGCACAAGGGGACGTCCGGTGCCGGCAAACGTGATCACATAGTCATCCGCCGGCTCGGCGAAGACCTGCGCGACGTCCTCAATGCGTTTGATGCGGCGACCGTTGATTTCATCGACGGGAGAAAAGCGGAACTCCTCCGCGTAGGCGTTGACGGGATCGGGCAGGATGGTGCCAAGAACGACGAGTTCAGGGCGGTCGCGATGGATTTCATCCTCCACGAAATAGTCGAAAAGGTAGTTGAGCCGCTGGTTGCCGGGGTTGTGCGCCTCCATAAAATTCTGATCCACCGGCTGGAAAACAAGGCCTGCAAAAACAACGAAGCGTGGCTTTTCATCGTAGGCGTTGCTCTGCAGTGTGAACGGCCAAGGTTCGTTGAGCGGCACCTTGAGATGCTTCGGTTTCCCGTCACGCAAGATGTCGAGGGTGACGGTGTCTCCCTTGAATTTGCGCTCCACCACCTCCGTGAGCGGGACGGATTCACTGCCCAGCGGGATCGTGCCGTCGCTCGAAACAGGGAGGGTGTCGATTTTGAGAATCACGTCGCCGGGCTTGAGTATCCCCGAGGAGGATCCTCCTCCATAAACGCTGCTCACGAGCACGCCAGTGTTGTCGTCCTCCAATCCCAACGCCCGCCGGGCCGCCGGGTTGAACAACTCCCGGTGGCTGAAGGCGAGGTCCACGTAGCGGTCGTAGGTGCCGTCCTCCACATCGGCCAGAAAACGCAGCGCGACCGGAGTGGGAATCATGTATCCGACATTCTGCGCGACATCGCCGCTGTAGCCTTGGAATGCGACGCCCACGACCTTGCCTTTTTGCATCACGGGACCGCCGCTGTTGCCGGGATTGATCGCCGCATCGATCTGGATCGTGAGGTGGGAATCCATGGCCGAGTGCGAGTAGGTTTGGAAATCAATGCGAGAGACGATGCCGCGCGTCACGGAGAGGCGCGTGCCCCCGATGGGGTATCCGTAGACGGAAACGACGGACTCGATGGGCGGAATCCCGCCGAATTCCAAGCCGGTCGTGCCATTGAAGAACTCCGGGTTTTCGACTCCCAGCAAGGCGAGGTCGCAGTCGTGCGCGATATGAAGCACGCGGGCGGGGTAGGGCTTCGGGTCGCCCTCCTTGGAAACCGTGAGGAAGCGCGCGTTGCTCACGACGTGCGCGTTGGTCATGATGCGGTCGCCGGCGATCACAAATCCCGCACCGACTCCGGAGGTGACGTCGCCGGGGTTCCAGGGTGTTTTGTAGTTGGGTTCCTGTGACGTGGCCTCGATGCGCACAAGGCTCTCGGCAATCGGGGCGGCGTTCAGGGCGGCGGCGAGAATGAGGGAGGCAGTGATCGAAAGAATTCGAAACATCGCGCGCAACCTAACAGACACGGCATCGAGTGCAACGGAGGTTTTAAAAAACAAGGGCGTTTCGTCTGCTTTTTCAACACCTCGGGGACCGTCGGAGTTCCGCGGGAGGTTGTCGCATGGCAGGCGTGGGCTCGGGATGGGCCCCGAGCCCCGGGAAATCACATATGAAAGCGGAAAAATGATTCCGCCGTGCGGGTAGTGGCGGCGGCGATCTCCTCGATGTCCACCCCCCGCACTTCGGCGATTTGGGCGGCAACGAGGCGGGTGTGGGCGGGTTCGCAGCGCGAGCCCCGGTGGGGCACCGGCGCGAGGTAGGGGCAGTCGGTTTCAACCATGAAGGCGTCGAGGGGAATCGCGGCGACGACCTTGCGGACGAGCGTGGCATTTTTAAAGGTGACAATGCCCGTAAACGAAACCAAGTGGCCCAGGGCGAGGATTTCACGCGCTTGGTCGGGCGTGTTGCCGAAGCAGTGGAAAACGCCCCGCAACCTGCCTGTGTAGGCTCTGAGAATCTCCAAGGTGTCTTCCCACGCGTCGCGTTGGTGGAGCACGACATTGAGCCCGAGTTCGGTGGCGAGATCAAGTTGTGCGCCGAACGCCTCCGCCTGCGCGGCCTTGTAGGAGCCGTCGATTATCGCCGCCTCGGTATCACTCGTCATCTCCGCCTGCAACGCGCTGATCGCCGGCGAGGAGGCAAGCTGCTCGGAGGGCAGGCGGTGGTAGTCGAGCCCCGTCTCGCCAATGGCCGCCACCTTCGGGTGTGCTGCGAGCGTGCGGATTTCCGTGAGCCAATCGCCCTTCTCCTCCTCGACACAAGTCGGGTGCACCCCCACCACCGCAAAAACGCCGTCGAACCGCTCCGCGAGTGCCACCGCCCTTCGGCTGCTCTCCACGCCCGTTCCGATCGTCACAATCCGCCCGACGCCAGCCGCGCGCGCCGCGCCAATCACGGCGTCAACGTCGTTTTCAAAGTCCGGATAATCCAGATGGGCATGGGTATCAATAATCATCCTGCGAAGGTTCGGGGAAATGGCGTCGGGGGCAAGGGGAAATCCCGCGATCGTCGCGGGCAGGTGGGATGGCTACCTGCCGAGCAGGTCGAAAAGACTGTTGATCGCCTCACCGACCGCTTTTTGGGCGGGAGCGGGGATGGAGTCGAGAAGGGGTTTGACGGCCTCGATGGCGGTCTCGCCAATAGCGGCGGTGAGGCGCTTGGAGAGATCCTCTGTGGGATCTTGGAGTGTGCCGCCCAGACGGAGCGGAGCCCAAAGGTAGCCGTCGCGGGCTTCTGTGAAGACTTTGGCGCGCGCACCGGGAAGCCACTGGAGGATTTCGGCCGGAACGCCGATGTCAAAGCCACCTTCAAGTGTTCCATCCGGTGAAATGCGCCCGCCACCTTCGATGCGCAGGAGGTTTTTGGATTCGAGGATGCCTTTGGAGATATGGAGCACGCCTTCCCGGAATTCGAAATCGCCCGAGAGCACTTGCACATCCATGCGGCGGAAGGACGGGGTGTTCGTGAGGGTCGCGATCTCCATCAGGATGGGCACGCCTTGCAGGAGCGCCTGTGAGGCCTCGAAACGCCCACGGACCACGCCGGATTCAATCGTTGCCTCGCCTGCAAAAACTCCCTCGAAGAGGGGCTTCCATGCCACCGGGAGGATATCGGCGGCCTGCACAGAGTTCCAAGTCACGAGGATCGGCCCGGAAAATTCCCCCGAAGCGGAGATGTGGCCGGTTCTGCCAAGGCGCAGCGAGCTGGATGTGAGGGAAAGCGCGCCATCCTGGAGGCGTGCGTCCAACGCGATGACTTCCAACTCCGGAGTCACAGGCGTATCGAGCTTCCCTCCGGATCCTTGGAATTTCCATCCCCTCCCCTCGGGCGTGATTTCGAGACTCACACCGAAGGCTTGGATTTCGCCAAAACGCAAATCGGCCCGGGAAATGCGTGTTGCTCGCAGGTCGAAGCGATTCGGTAGGAGTCCCGACACCCTGCCGGGCGCACCCGGAGCGGGCTCCATGGGGCGAGGCGCATCTCCCGGTGCCTCGAATTCGCCAACGAGGTGGGCGATTGTGATTTCCTCGACGCGCCAAGCTCCGGAAAAAGCCGCGCGCCAATCGATTTGCGCACGAACTTGACGCGCCTCGAGCGAGCGAAGAGCGGAGCCCCCGAGCCCGCTCATTTTCACGGATTCCGTGGCGGCGGAGGCACCGGTCCACACAAGCGGTTCCACATCAGCCGTGGCGTGGCAGGCCCGTCCCATGTGGTTGGAAACCATCCCGAGGAAGTCTGGCCCGGCAAGATAGGATTGGACCCACCGGAAGCCCCCGATAAGGGCAAGAAGGGTCAGCAGGAGGACCACGCCCGCCGGTATCCAGAAAAAGTAGGGCTTCATTGGAAAGAAGACTTACCGGCATCCCGTCCGGCGGGCGAATTTTTCTTTGGTGGAGTTTTTGGGCTCACGCCTTTAGGTTTTCGGCCGATGAGCCGCCGTGGACGCATGATGGAAGGGGAGACTTTCGCCCACCGCGACGCCTGGGGGCGTTGGGTGGTGCCGGCACTCGTTCTCTCGATCCTCGCGCACCTCGCATTTTGGTCATGGTCAAGGAACTTTCCCGTCGAAAGGATGAGCGATTCGTTTTACGAAAAAATCGTCCCGCGCACGTTCCAAGTCGAGCGCGTCGAAATCGACCCCCGCCTCCTGGAACCCGAACCGGACGAAACGCAGCAGACAAAGATCACTCCGGCGGCGCCAACACTCCCGGAAGAAAATTTTTCCTTTGAGAAGATGATGGCCGAGACGCCGGATTCCAAAAATCCGCCACGCTTGGACAGGGCGATTCTGGATGAAAAGCCCACGTTGCCCGACCCGGTCACCACCGAGGCGGCCTCCAAGCCTGCTCGCGCTTTCGAGGCCGTGAAGGATGCCGCCGAGGATTTGCTGAGCGAAATGCCGGCGGTCGCCAGCGATCCTCTTGCCACCATGCCGCAGCCCGTGCCCGCGATCCCGACCGCCAGGGCGATTCCTGCCAATCCCGGTGAGGGCCGGGGGTTCACAGACCTCGACGAGTTATTGGCAAAGACGGGCCCTCTCACGCCCGACACGGCCCCCATCCTGCTTCCTGGCGATTTGCTCTTCGACTACGACACCTACAAGCTGCAGCCCGGCGCGGTTTCGAGCCTGCAAAAACTCGGCCAGCTTTTGCTGCGCAATCCGCGATCCCTTTTTCTTATCGAGGGCCACAGCGACTCGTTTGGCCCGGACGACTACAACCTTCGCCTCAGCGAGCTTCGCGCGGAGACCGTAAGGGAGTGGCTCATCTCGAGCATGGGCATCCCCGCCGCTTCGATTGAAATCCGAGGGTTTGGCGAGTCGCGCCTCATCGCTCCCGCCACGAGCACGATCGAAGAACAGCAGATCAACCGCCGTGTCGAAATCGTCATCCGAGATCCCTCTCCATGAGCTTCCCTCCCGAACCGCACACGCTCGAAATATCCGCTCTCGAACTTTCAAAAAAGGCCCGTGGCCACGGCGGGAATCTTGTTCCTTTGTTCAAGGACTTTCGCAAGGTCGAAGAGGAACGGCTCCGTGCCTGGCACGATGCCGGAGGTGGCGGGCGCGAGATCGCGCGCCAGCGCTCGGACATGGTCGACATCCTCTTCCGCGAACTGCTCGAGGGAGTCGTTCGCCAGAGTCCCGTAAAATCCCTCTCCGGGCGTTTGTGCGTGGTGGCGTTCGGGGGCTACGGTCGGCGCGAACTCACTCCCATGAGCGATATCGACATCCTGTTCCTGCAGTCTAGGCACACCAATAACAAGGAGGTCGAGGAGATCATCCGCCAAACGATCGTCGCGCTCTGGGACATTGGCTTCAAGGTCGGGCAGGCCACACGCACCATCTCCGAGGCGATTGCCAAGTCCAACGAAGATCCCGTGACAAAGACCTCAATGCTGGAGTCCCGGTTCCTCGCGGGCGAGCGCGAGATTTTCACTGACTTCAAGGAACGCTTCCAGGGGGAATGTGTTCGCGGCAAGGCGGCTCAATACATCGCCTGGCGCCTCGCGAACCAAGCCGAGCAACGGCTCAAATACGGGCAGACGGTCTTCATGCAGGAGCCGAATATCAAAAGCGGCACAGGAAGTCTGCGCGACTATCAGAGCCTGCTCTGGATCTCGCACTTCAAGCTGGGCATCAACTCGACGGCGAAGCTCGTGGAGTCGAAAATCCTGCGCGATTCCGACAGGCGCAGGCTCGAGAAAAGCTACGACTTCATGCTGCGCACCCGCGCGGCCATGCAGTATCTGAACGGCCGCTCCGCCGACACGCTCACACTCCAGCTCCAAGGCCGTGTCGCCCAGGAGTTCAGCTATCCGCAGAAAAACATCCTCCGCAAAGTCGAGGCCTTCATGCGCGACTACTACGGCCACGCACGCACCATCTTCCTCGTCAGCGAAGGCGCGCTTCGCAAGATGGAAGCCATCCCCAAAGCCCGGCCCGAGGGAATCCTCCACATGCTGGGGGTGCGGAGGAAGCCCGAGAAACTCGATCGTTTCATCATCCGCGACGGACTCCTGGAACCCGAGTCGCGCGAGATTTTCAATGACGACCCCTACCGCCTCATGCGGGCCTTCCACCACGCGCAGGTTCGACAGTTGGAGTTCCATCCGGAGTTGGTCGACCTCATTCGCCGCCGCCTTCACCTCATCGATCGCACCTTCCAGTATGCCGTTGCCGCAAGGGAGACGTTTTTCGCCATCCTGTCCCGCAAGGGCGAGGTCGGCCGCAGCCTGCGGCTCATGCACGACCTGGGGGTGCTTGGGCGTTACATCCCGGAGTTCGGCGCGTTGGATTGCCTTGTGCAGCACGAATTCTACCACCGCTACACGGCCGATGAGCACACGCTCGTCTGCATCGAGAAGCTCGATGGCGTGCTTTTTTCACCCGAAAACAAACTCGCCGGATACCGTCGCATTTTTCAAAAGCTCGAGGATCCCTCGATCCTCTACTTGTCGATCCTCCTCCACGACATCGGCAAGGCCGGCAACACGCGCCACCACGAGGAGGCCGGCGCGGTGCTTGCACACAAGATTGCGCGCCGTCTTCAACTCACGCCGGAGCGTCGGCGCATGCTCCTCACGCTTGTTGACTCGCATTACCTCCTTTCGAAGATGGCGCAGACCCGCAACCTTGAGGATTCCACCACCATCGAGGAGTTCGGCCGCATTGTTCGCGGGCGGAAAAACCTCGATGCCCTCATGCTCCTCACACTCGCCGACGGCATGGGAACCAGCGACCAGAATTGGTCGGACTGGAAAGAAGGGCTCGTCTGGACGCTTTACCGCCGCACCGCCCAGTGGCTCGAGGGCGGCGTGGATGGCATGGAGCAATCCCGCCGCGATCGGCAGCAAAGAAAGCAAGTGGTTCTTGAAAAACTCGGCGGGAGCTTTCGCGACGAGGCCGAGGCTCATTTCCACTTCATGCCCGAGCGGTATTTCCAGATGTTCGAGCCGCCGGAAATCGCGGAGCACATCGAGTTGTTCCGCGCCTTCTTCAAACGCCGGGGCGAAGATGACTCCGCCGCACTCGCTCCGGTATTCAAATGGCTGCCCCGTCCGGACAAGGGCTACACGGAAGTCTGGGTCTGCGGCTGGGACCGCCCGCGCCTTCTGGAGCGTATCGCCGGTGCCTTCCTCTCCGTGCGCCTCAACATCCTGAGCGCCGATATTTTCACCCGCACGGACAGCCTCGCCATCGATATATTCCGCCTCGCCGGCACCAACCTCATGCCGGTGACCAGCGAGCGCGACATGAAGGCCGTGGAAAAACGCCTCGGCGAAGCCATGCTCTGCGAGTTGTATGACTTTCGACCGCTTCTCACCAAGGAGACGCGCCTGCTCACCTACCGCCTCTCGCAGGAGTTCGACCTGCCCACGCGCATCACCATCGATAACGAATCGCATCCGGTTTACACCCTCATTGACATCCAGACCCCCGACCGTCTCGGTCTGCTCTACGATCTTCTCCATGCCATGAGCGAGGACGGGGTTCGCATTGAGATTTCCCGCATCACGACCGAGATGGATGTCGCCATGGACTCCTTCTACGTTTACGGCCTCGATGGCGAAAAAATCACCTCACCCACCGCGATCAAGCACCTGCAGAAAGTCCTCCATCGTGCGGCGGTAAGCCATCCCGAATGACCCCTCGTTTCGCCGCGCTTTTCTGGCGGCAGATCGTCCGGCCCTGGGCCGCCCATCCGCTTCTGCCAACGCTCAACATTCTCAGTATCGCACTGGGAGTGGCCGTTTTTCTTGCCATCCAGATGGCGAACCGCGGGGCGCTCTCGAGCTTCCAGGATGCGGTGGGCCTTGTGGCTGGCCGCTCGCATCTCGAAATCCGCGGCAACCTTCCGGAGGAACTTTTCCCTCTCGTCCAAAATGCCCCCGGCGTGACCGCGGCGACGCCCCTTGTCGAGGGTATCGCGACCCTGCCCGAGCAACCAGGCGACTATCTGCGCATTCTCGGTGTGGATCCCTTCACGGGGGAGGGGATGCGGGCCTTCGAACTTGCGAACCCCTCGGGAGGGCCGCTGGATCTGGAGATGTGGCTTCGCGAGCCGGATGTTGTTGCCGTTTCCCCAGGGCGCGAGCTTCCAGCATCCTTTCGCGTTCTCGCCGCAGGCCGCTCCGCAACCCTGCGCAGGGGCTTCGAACTCAAAACCGACGACGCGTTGGTCGGGGCCGACCAACGCGTCGCCGCGATGGATATCGGATGGGCGCAGGAGCTTCTCGACCTGCGCGGCCGCCTTACGTCGATCCAAGTGCTCGTGGAGAATCCTCTCGCCCCGGACGCGGTGATTGCCGCGTTGAAAGTCATCGCCCCGCCGGATGCCATTGTCGGGCCACCCGGCAGACGGGGCGCGGAAACGGAACAGATGCTCGCCGCCTTTCAGCTCAATCTCACCGCTCTCAGTCTCGTCTCGATGGTTGTCGGGATGTTTCTCATCTACAACAGCCTCTCCTCGGCAGTCGTCCGGCGCCGCCATGAGATCGGAATCCTTCGCGCGAATGGAGCCACCAAAGCGGAGGTGATGTCCCTCTTTCTTGGCGAGGGTCTCGCTTGCGGAATAATGGGAACCCTGCTCGGTATCGTCCTCGCAGGCCCTCTGGCAGCGGTTCTCGCTGCACCGGTCGGCGAAACCGTCTCCTCCCTCTACGCGCTCGTCACGATCGGGAGCCTGGGCCTTCTGCCGGGACAAATCACGCTGGCCTTTGGGGCGGGACTCGGAGCCTCGCTTGTTGCGGCATGGTTGCCCGCCGCCGAGGCCGCGAACTCGGATCCCGCGCTCGCCCTCCGCTCCGGCTCACACAGAGATGCGTTTGCCATCGGGTCGCGGCACTGGGCGCCATGGGGCGCCGGGTGTCTCGTTCTCTCGTTGATCGCCTCCTGGTGGGCATTGGAAGGCGGCGGGAGACTCCTCGGCTTCGCCGCCGTGGGGCTCCTCATCGGGGGATGTTCGCTTCTCGTTCCTCTCGTCGTCACGGGATTCACACGCATCGTGCGGGGACCAGGTTGGCTTATTCGCGTTGCGAGCCAGCATTTGGGGCGTTCACTGCATCGCAGCGCGGTGACCATTGCCGCGTTGTCGGTGGCGGTTGCCTTGACGGTGAGCATTTCCGTGATGATCCATTCCTTCCGGGCCAGTGTGACATCGTGGCTTGGCAACACTCTTGTCGCGGATCTTTTCATTGCGCCGGCCGCCAATGAGATCGCGGGCCTCCAGAGCTTCCTGCCCGCCGGGGTTGTCGAATGGGTGCGGAACGACTCTCGCGTCAGGAATCTCGGCACCTTCCGCGAGATGATGGTTCCGTGGGGCGAAAAAACGGTGCCTCTTGCCGTGGTCGACGGCGGGGCCCGCGGCGAGCTCGATTTTGTCGATGGCCCGCCCGATGCCGGCCGGCAATTCCACGAACCGGGAATGGTTGCCGTGTCGGAGAGCTTTTCCAACCGCCATGGCACAAAGCCCGGTGATGTGCTCGAATTCGCCTCCCCGAGGGGCCCGGCCCGGTTCCGCGTGGCGGGGGTCGTCAAGGACTTCACTCGCGACAGCGGTCTTGTGATGCTCGAACGGGCGGGCTTTCGCACTTTCTGGAGTGACGAGCGCTTGCACTCGCTCTCCATCACCCTGCACAAGGCCGATGACGCGCAGTCCCTCGCAGAGGATTTCCGCTCCGCCTTCGGGCCGGCCGGGGAATTTTCGATCTACACGAACTCCGGTCTTCGCAGCCGTGTTCTGGAAATCTTCGACCAGACATTTGCCGTGACCACGGTGTTGCGGGCCATCGCCGTGGCGGTGGCGATTGCAGGGGTGCTCCTGTCGCTCACAACACTTGTCACCGAGCGGGAGAGGGAAATCGGAGTGCTTCGCTCCCAAGGCGCTTCGCGCGCCCAGATTGCCTGGCTGGTTCTTTCGGAGGCGGGCATGATCGGCATTCTTTCCTCGCTTGTGGGTCTTCTCTGTGGCGCAGCCATGGCGATGATCCTCACATGGGTCATCAACAAATCATTTTTCGGATGGACGATCGAATTGAGCTACCCCTTGGGGTTGATTGCCTCCACGCCGCTGTGGATCATTCCGGCCGCGCTTTTCGCCGCATGGCTTCCCGCGCGGCGGGCCTCCGCGATTCCCCCTGCGCGGGCGGTGAGGTTCGAGTAGACCCGCTCAAATATTGCTGCCGAGGAATGTGTGGATCCCGCACTCGCTTTTGTCAAAGCCAGTCCAGCGTCCCGCGCGCTCATCCTCGCCTTGGGCGACCGGTCGGGTGCAAGGCTGGCAGCCGATCGAGCGATAACCCCGCGAGGCGAGGGCGTTGGCGGGCAGGTTGTGCTCTTTGAGGTAATCCTGCACCTGATCGCGGCTCCACGCGGCCATGGGGTTGAGTTTGATAATGTAGAGGTCGCGCAGGACGTCGAAGTGGTAGAGTTCAACGATCCCGGTCTTGCCGCGCACTTCGTTTTGCTGACGGCGCACGCCAGTGATCCATACATCGAGGGTGGCGAGTTTTTTTTGGAGCGGGATCACCTTGCGCAGGGAGCAACAGAGGTCCGGCTTGGTGCTCCAAAGCTCAGGCCCGAGATCCTCCGCTTGTTGCTCGACGGTTTGCGCGGGGACGAGGGACTCGATGGAGATATCGAAGCGACGTTCGATGGCCGCCTTCAGCTCAAGGGTCTCCGGAAAAAGGAGTCCGGTATCGATGGTGAAAACAGGAAACCGGAATCCGTGTGTGAATGCCTCATGCATCGCGACGAGGCCCGCACCTTGAAAGCTGGTGCCAATCGCGGCGCGCGCGCCAAACATTTCCCACGCCCATGAGAGGATATCCCGTAGACTGGCGGACTCGAATTCCTCCGCCTTTTGGCGAACCATATCGCGGTCGAGGAGTGAAGGCATGCCGTTGGCTGTTTTACGACGGGTGGAGCACGGAGGCCCCGAAGGGAAGAACAGGGTCCCATCCTCCCTCGGGTTCTCCGGGATTGAAAATCCTCACAGCGACTTTGCGGCGTCCACAAGGTTCGCGGCGGTGATGCCGAGTTGCTCCATGACGACATTTCCCGGTGCGCTGAGGCCGAAGCGGTCAATGGCGACAGTCTTGCCGTCGAGACCGACGTAGCGGAACCAGGGGTCGGAGATACCAGCCTCGATCGAGACGCGTTTGCGACAGGATTTGGGCAGGACGGATTCCTTGTATTCGGCACTCTGTGCCTCGAAGCGCTCGAAACAGGGCATCGAAACCACACGTGTGCCCGCGCCAAGAACCCCAGCCGCGTTCATCGCGTGCTGAACCTCGCTGCCGCTGGCAAGAAGGATGGTTTCCAGCGCTGCGGATTCCTTTTTCGCGATGTAGCCACCCTTGAAAACGCCCTCGCGACGGGTTTGCACCGGAACTTCATTGAGCGTTGGCAGATTTTGGCGTGTGAGGACGAGCATCGTCGGGCCGTTGGTTTTTTCAAACGCGGCGGCAAAGGCTCCAGCGGTTTCCTCGGGATCGGCCGGGCGAATCACGTCCAGGCCGGGGATCGCCCTCAGGGCGGCGACGGTCTCCACCGGCTCGTGGGTTGGTCCATCCTCGCCGACGCCCACCGAGTCGTGGGTGAAAATGTAAACGGTCGGGAGGCGAGAGAGGGCGGCGATGCGGATCGACGGGCGTCCGTAATCGCTGAAAACGAGAAACGTCGCACCACTTGGGCGAAAAATCCCATCGTAGGCGATGCCGTTCATGATGCCGCACATGGCGTGCTCACGGATGCCGAAGTGGATGTTGCGCCCGCCGTGGTTTTCCCGGTTGTAGTCGCCGCCGTCCTTGATGTAGTTGAGCGTGGAGCCGTGGAGATCCGCACTGCCGCTCACAATGAGAGGCATGGCGGCACAGACGGGTTGGAGGACATCGCTGCCGGCCTTGCGCGTGGCGATGTTGACCGTGGGGTCGAAGGGCGGGATTGCCTTGAGGAGATCGGGTGTCTTTCCCGCCAGAGCGTCATCGATTTCCTGCGCCAAGTCGGCGTTCGCCTCGCGCCAAGCGTGGTAGGTTTGCACCCATGCGGCGTATTCCGCTTTCCGGGAAGCCTTGCGTTGCTCGAAATAAGCCGCCGTTCCGGGGCTCACATAAAACGTCTCGTCCGGCAGCCCGAGGGCCTTGCGGGACGCGACGACAAACTTCACGCCGGCCTCTCCGTGCGCCTTGCTGGTGCCACACACTTCGGGGATGCCTTTTCCGATGATCGTCTTGGCGATGATGAATTGGGGCTTCCCACTGGCGGCGTTCTTCGCCTTTTCAATGGCCCCGGCGATTTCGTGCAGATTGTGTCCGTCGATCTGTTGGACATCCCATCCGTAGGCGGCATAGCGCGCGGCGGTATCCTCACTTTGCGTGACCGGCGCCATGGCATCGAGCGTGACGTTGTTGGAGTCGTAAATGAGGATGAGGTTGTCGAGTCCCAGGTGGGCCGCCAAGGCGCTTGCCTCTTGGGCGATGCCTTCCTGCAGGCACCCGTCGCCTGCGAGCGCGATGACGTGGTGGTTGAAAATGCTGTGCGCCGAGGTGTTGAACCGCGCCTCGCTCATCCTGGACGAAATCGCAAAACCCACGGCGTTCGACACGCCCTGCCCGAGCGGGCCCGTGGTCGCCTCCACGCCGGCGGTTTCATGAAACTCCGGATGCCCGGGCGTGATGCTGTGGAGTTGGCGGAAGTTTTTCAGATCCTCCATCGAGACCGCGTAGCCGGAGAGGTGGAGCCAGGCGTAGAGGAACATGCTGCCGTGGCCGGCCGAGAGCACGAAGCGGTCGCGGTTGATCCAGCGTGGCTCGTCAGGGTTGAAACTCATCGCGCTGCCGAAAAGAACGGCCCCGATATCCGCTGCGCCTAGCGGGAGTCCGAGGTGACCGGATTTGCATTTTGTAATGGCATCCATGGCCAACCCGCGCGCATCGCGAGCCGCCAATTCAAGTGAGGAAGTGTCAAGGATCATGGTCGTATGTTTTAAATGAGCAGTCAGAAAAGCGGCTGCCGCCCACCGTGGCAAGTGGCAATCCCAGCCCCGGGCAGGCCAGACATTTTGAAATCGTGGAAAATCCGGAATCGCCCGCTCGAGGAATCGGAAAACGCAGGACCTCGAGCTTTCGCAGGCAGGCTTGAGAAACACGGCGCAGTTTGACTTCGGACGACCGGATTGCCATGGTCGGTGGAAATGAATTTCTCTGGCGAAACGTGGAAACCGGGCGGGACATCCAATGGTTTCCGGTGATGGGGAGTCGGCCGCCGAGCGGCTCTGTGCGGCCTGCGGGATGTGTTGCAACGGGGTTTTGTTCGATGGAACACGGCTTGAGCCGGAGGATTCCGTGCGCTCGCTTGCCGCGTTGGGCCTCAGGCTCAAGCGTCAGGACGGAGAATTGCAGTTCCTCCAGCCCTGTCCTGCCTACAAGGGATCGTGCTGTAGCATCTACGGAAAGCGCCCGCAGCGCTGCCGGACATTCGCATGCCGACAACTGCGCGCGTTGGACGCAGGCGAGCGCAGTGAGGAGGAGGTCCGGGCAAAAGTCGCCGAGGCGAAAAAACGCACCGACCATGTGAGGGACTTGTTTCAAAAACTGGGCGACACGCGGGTGAACAGGACGTTGGCGAAACGCTACGCCACCGTGTTCACGCCACCGTTGGATCCCTCGCCTGAGGCTCTGCAGCTGCGGAGCGAACTCGAGCAGGCCATGATCGCACTCCAGGCGATGCTGGCGGCGGATTTTCGCACCGAGGCTTCTGAGGGCTGAGCGAACGGCGACCAGCCTCGGATTCACCGACCCGCATCCCCGCTCCAGGAAGCGGTTGTCATTTTTTAAAATAATTCTTGTCCTTCATGCCGGACGGTGAGAGTGTGACCGCGTTCTGGGGGGAACAACAGCCCGCCGCAGCATTCGCTGCGACGGGCTGTAACTTTTTAATCCCGCTTCGACCGCCGCCCCCATCGCCACATTTCCCAAAAGAGGGAGGTCTTCACCTACTGGGCTGGACACACCGGAATATGGGATTTTCCCGCTGATGAAGATTATTCGCATCACGGCATCCAAGGATTACTTGGTTCCAGACGACTGCCGCATCATTGATCACCCCGAGGAGGGTCATCAATGCATTCAGGCCGACGGCAGCTTTTGGAGCACGGAACTCAACTGGATGCGCTTCCATCCTCACGCGCAGCCTCTCTATGCCAGCACGCAATCTGGCACCGGGAGATGGATCGAAGACGATAACGGTCCGGCGAATTTCGAACTCGAGACTTCCGGGGAGACCTACGAGCGGATTCCCCCCCCCTCGGGCGATTGGGCTGCAACGAACTGCTGAAGATGTGCCGGAGGAAGCCCGGGGTGGGCTTGCGACTCCATGTTTTTAGAGGGCTTTCTTCACTTGGGCTTCGAGCAATTTGAGCGCGCCGGCGGCTTTCTTGAGGGAGCCGGTGGCCTTGTCCCAATCCTTGTGGTCGGAGTCGTGGTGAATGCCGTCGTAGGCGCGGGCAAGGTTTCTGGCCTGCCCCTCGATGCGGCTGCGGGCGGCGGCATCGGCCTTGTCGCATTTTGCCGGGAGGGCTTTGAGCCAGGCCTGGAGGCTCTGCTCGGCCTCGTGCGCGGCGGGGATGTCTTTTTTCTCCAAGGCCTCGTCGAGCTTGGCGTGGCCAGCCGCGATGTTTTTCCAGAGTTCATCGAGCGTATCGGGAATGGCGACAGGGGCGGCGTGGGAGTGGCCGTGGTCGTGGGATTCTCCGGCGCGGGCGTCGGCGAGGAGACCCAGGGTGGCGGTGGTCGCGAGAAGTAGGTGGATTATGGTTTTCATGGGTTTGGGTTGGTGAGCAATCGTTGCACGGCACGTCGGCTGAATTTCCAGAAGATCAGCGGCCGCACGGTCAAATCAAGCAGGGTGCTGGTGAAGAGTCCGCAAAAAATGACAACAGCAACGGGGTGGAGGATTTCTCGGCCGGGCTGGCCGGCTCCCATCAACAAGGGGATGAGCGCAAACGAGGCGGTGAGGGCTGTCATCAAAACGGGAATAATGCGCTCCTGCGTGCCGCGCACGATCATGGCTTGGTCGAAGCCCTCACCCTCTTCGCGCATGAGGTGGAGGTAGTGGGAAATCATCATGATTCCATTTCGGGCGGCGATCCCGGTGAGGGCGATGAAGCCGACCATCGAGGCGATGGAGAATGTGGCGTTGGAGAGGAATAGGACTCCGAGAACCGCTCCAATAAAGGCGAGCGGGATGTTCATCATGACTTGGAGGGCAAGCGGGACGCTTTGGAATTGAAGATAGAGCACGAGAAACATGGCGGCAAAACTCAGCAGGCTGAGCAAAAGAATGAGCCGCGAGGCCCGGGACTGGCTCTCAAACTGCCCGCCGTAGGTGACGAAGTAGCCGGGTGGAAGCTCAACGGTTGCGGAGATTTTTTTGCGAGCCTCCTCGACCGCGCCCACGAGATCACGGCCTGCGACATTGGCCGAAACATAAATCCGGCGTTGCCCGTTTTCGCGGTTCACCATGTTTGGGCCCTTGGCTTCCTCGACATCGGCGACGAGGCCGAGCGGGAGGAGGCGGCCGTTGAGGGTATCGATGGGGATTTGGCGGATGGCCTCGAGATCGAGGCGAGAGGAGTCCGGCAGGCGAAGAACCACATCGTGGGAGCGCTGGCCCTCAAGCACGCGGGTCACTGCGCTGCCACGCAGGGCGAGTTCGGCATATCGGGCGATCTCGCCGGGGCGGAGACCGAAGAGAGCGGCTTGGTCGCGATCGATGCGCACATGGATCTGGGGGATGAGCGTCATGCGTTCCGTCTGCGCGTCGATGATGCCTGGCACCCCGGCGATGGCGGCGCGGATTTCCTCGGCCTTGTCGCGAAGCACGGTGAGGTCGTCGCCGAAGAGCTTGATAGCGACCTGTGCCTGAACGCCCGAAAGCAGATGGTCGATGCGATGGGAAATCGGCTGACCGACACTTGTGAACACGCCGGGGATCCCGGAAAGTTTTTCGCGAATCTCGGCAAGGATTTCCGCCCGGTTCCGAGCTGAGGGTGCCAACTCGAATTCGATCTCGGCGGAGTTGACCTCCTGCACATGTTCATCGCCTTCGGCGCGACCGGTGCGGCGTCCGATGGTTTTGACTTCGGGGACTTCGCGCAACAACCCCTCGGCGATGCGACCGAGGCGGTTGCTCTCTTCCAGCGAGGTGCCCGGCGCGGACATGACAAATACGGTGGCGCTGCCTTCGTTGAATTCGGGCAGAAAATCGCGACCGAGAAATGGCACGATGGCCGCAGCGCCAAGAAAGGCCGCGGCAACCAGTGCGAAGATCACCAGGGGCCTGCGAAAACCTACCGCCAGCACGCGGGCGACGAGCCATTTGAAAAATCGCACAACGGGACCTTCCTTCGGATGCGCCATGCGTTTGATTCCCGGCAGAAGGTAGGAACACAATGCGGGGGTCACTGTGACGGCTACGAGCAGGCTGGCGGAGATGGAAACAATGTAGGCCAACCCGAGCGGGGCGAAAATGCGGCCTTCAATCCCTCCCAGCGCAAAAAGCGGAATGAAAACCAGGACGACAATGATCGTTGCAAAAACGATGGAATTCCGCACTTCGCGGCAGGCTCCGAGAACGACGACTGCCGTAGGGCGCGGCGTGGCGGAGAGTCGGTTTTCGCGCAGGCGGCGAAACACATTTTCCACATCCACGATGGCATCGTCCACCAACTCGCCGATCGCCACAGCGAGACCGCCGAGCGTCATGGTGTTGATGCCCAGCCCGAACCATTTGAAAATGATGAAGGTGATAAGAAGCGAAAGAGGAATCGCTGTGAGGGTGATGAATGTTGTCCGGAAATTGAGGAGGAATAAAAAGAGGACGATGGCGACCATGATGCTTCCGTCGCGAAGGGCGTGCTCGACATTGCGGATCGCGCGCTCGATGAAGTTCGCCTGGCGGAAGATGTCTCCATGGATCAAGACGCCCTCGGGCAGGGAGCCCCGCAGCGTCTCCAGCTCGCGCTCGATGGCGCGGGTGAGTTCGAGCGTGTCGGCGTTGGGTTGCTTGGCGATGGCGAGCATCACCGCCGCCTGGCCGTTCACTCCAGCGTCGCCGCGTTTGACCAGGGGCCCGCTTTCGCGAATTTCCGCGAGTTGGCGCAGGAGGATGTTCGCACCGTCGGGCGAGGCCTTGACGACTGTATTGCCGAGATCCTCCAGACTCTCCACCCGAGCGAGATTGCGGATGAGCTTTTCCTCGTAGGGCTCAATGAGAAAGCCTCCAGAGGAGTTCACATTGGACTCGTCAAGCGCCGTCCTGACCTCGTGCAGGGAGATTCCGTAGCCGATAAGTTTCCGGGGATCGACGAGAACCTGGTATTCCTTGAGGTCCCCGCCTTGGATCGTGACTTGGGAAACGCCGGGAATCGAGAGCAGGCGGCGCTTGATGTCCCACTCCGCGATGCCGCGCAACTCCATGCCGCCGACCTGCGGGTTCCCGCTGGTGAGGCCCACGGCCATGATTTGACCCATGATCGAGGAGATCGGGCCAAGGAAAGGCCTCACGCCTTCGGGCATATCCTCGCCGACTCCCTGGATTCGCTCGGCCACAATCTGGCGAGCGAGGTAGATGTCGGTGCTCCAGTCGAACTCCACAAAAACGAGTGAGAGGCCGATGCCCGACATCGAGCGAACGCGCTCGACATGGGTGGCCCCGTTGACAGCGGTCTCCAACGGGAGCGTGACGAGGGTCTCCACTTCCTCCGGGGCCAAGCCTGCGGCCTCGGTGAAAATCGTCACCGTCGGGCGGTTGAGGTCGGGAAAAACATCGACCGGCAGTTGCGTGAGCACCTGGCCGCCGTAGGCGACGATCACGGCGGCAAGCGCGACAACAAGGAGGCGGTTGCGAATGGAAAATCCGATGATGTGATCAAACATCGAGAGTTAGTGGCTGTGCCCGGCGTGGGCTTCCGTATCGGCGGCCGACCCGGCACCCGATGTGACATATTGAAGTTGGTAGTTCCCGACCACGACGACCTTCTCGCCGGGCAGGACGCCTTCGATGATTTCCACAAGATCGCCGGAGCGAATGCCTGTCACGACCTCGCGTTTTTCGAAGTGCGCCTCCTCGTTTTCCACAAAAACAAAAAGGTTCCCGAGAGAGCCGAGCACCGCCCGCCTGGGCACGGCCACGGCGGGCTGGGGCTCGTCGAGCGCGATGACAAGATGCCCGCGGAAGTTTGGTCGCAGGCGGTGGCTGGCGTTGGGAATCACAGCATAAATGTGAAACCCCGGATCCTCCGGGCCGTGGCCGGTATCGATGCGCTGGAGCTTGCCGGCGAATGACTCGCCAGGAAAAAGATCGAGGTGCAGGGAGGCCGGTGCGCCGAGTTTGATTTGGTGGAGCACGGGGGATTGGAAGACGAGGCCTTGGGCCAACAACTCCGAGTCGTCGCCGACTTCCACCAGGCTGGTCTCGGGCGTGAAGGAAAGCCCAGGCATGCTGCTTTGGCGAATCACATGCCCGGCCACGGGAGAGACGAGCGTCTGCGCGGGACTCCCCACAGCCAGCGGCGCGACCCGCACCATGGGATCTCCGGCCCTCACGACTTGGCCGAGCTTGACCATCACTTCGAGAACCCTTCCGTGGAACGGGGCGCTGACTGTGCCGTGCTTCTCGGGTGGGACGACCAAGGTGGCGGGAATGTCCACCGAAGGGCTCAGTTCCACGATTTCCGCCTCGATGGTTTTCAACCCGAGATTTCGGCGCTGCGAGTCCGTGAGAAAAACGGGTCCGCTTGGCCCGGCCCCGCTCATGGCGGGACCGTGGTCATGACCCGGCCCCGCGTGGGTGGCGGTCAACGCGGCGAGGCCACAGAGGAGAAACGGCAGGGGTTTCCATCGAAAAGGAGTTTTCATTTTTTTTAAAGTCGAGGTGCCTTGGATTTGCTGGAGGGGACCAAATACTCGCGCCGAACCGAGGGATGTCCACCCGAGGCGGATTCCAGCGCGATGAGTGCGGCGGCGAGCTGGGCGCGAAGGGAGATGAGTTCCAGCTCGAGGTTCGCCTGCTGATGGCGAATCACCAGAAGGTCGCGGAAGTCCACCAGACCACGAGTGAAGGCTTGGTCGAGATCTTTCTCGGTCTGTGCGACCGGTTGGATGACCTCGTTTTCAAACTCTTTGATGCGGGACTTCAGCAAGGCCACGCTTCTCAGGGCGGTGGCGACGGCATTTCCCATTTCCAGGCGAGCCGCGCGCAGCCGCGCCGATGCCTCGTCCCTTGCGGCGGAGCGCTCTTCGATGAGGCCCTCCTTCGCATCAAGCAACGGCAATGGCAGAGAAACGGAAACCCCAAGAAAGTGGTCGGTGCCGAGCCCCTCGGGTTCGTCCATTCCCTGGTCGTAGGTGTATTCCACCCCGATGCGAACGCCCGACCAGGCTTCGGCGCGGGCGAGCTGAATCTCCAGGCCGGCCCGCTCGACTTCAAGAAGCAGCAGCTCGGCATCGGGGCGATGGAGTGTGGCGGGGCGAGGCGGGATGCGGGTCGAGATTTTGGCGAAGGCCGTGTCGAAGGAATCCGAGAGGCGCAGGGGTTGATCCGCCTCGAGGCCAAGCAGGGTTTTGAGTGCGAGCGTGCGAAGCTCGGCATCCGTGCGGGCCGCCTGGCCCTCATTCCAAATGCGGCGCTCCTCGACGAGGGCGAGGCTTTGCTCGGGGAGTCCGCCTTGGCCGGCCTCGATGCGCTGGCGCGTGAAGGCGAGAGTTTTCCCGGCGGCCTCGCGAAGACCAGCTAGAGCCTCGGCGCGGGCCTGCGACTCCAGAGCATGAAAATAGGCGCCCTGCGTTTCGGCGATGAGAAGGCGTTCCTGATTTCGAATTTCGCGCAAGGCGCAGAGCACATCGAACCGGGTGGCCTCCCGCGCCAGCCCAAGCCGGGCGGTGAGGGGAAATGTCTGATACACGCCGACGCTGAACGCGCCTTCGCCTTTGTTGCCGAAGAGAACATCGCTCATGCCCGCCAGCTCAAGGTCCGGATTCATCCACTTCCCCGCTTGGGCAAGGCGGCCCTTCGCTTTCCAAACCGTGAACTGTGCGGCCTGCAACCCGCGGTTGTTCATGAGCGCGGTTTGCACAGCCGCCTCAAGACCCAGAGTGGTTGCCCTGCCCTCCGCGGCAAGGGAGCGCACCGCCATCGCCACAATAAGAATGGGAACACCGCATGAAAGAAGGCGCATCCCTGACATAACGAGGGCCGTTGCACGAATCCCTCAAGATTTTTCAAGGGTTTTTCTCAGGGCCGCTCGCGCACGGTGGCATTTCGCCTCGACCGCTTTGGATGAAATACCAAGCCGCCGGGCCGCCTCCGCGTGCGAATGGCCCTCCAGCGCAGTGAGAACAAGTGGCTCGCGCAACCTCACCGGCAGGCTCTCCACGGCCGCCTTGAGTCGCTCCAAAATTTCCGTGTCGCGGGGCGCTGGGTCCATGCCGGCCTCCATGCCGCCAGAGGCAAGGCTCTCATTGCAGGCCCCCTCCTTCCACGCCCGGCTGCGGAAATAGTCGAGGCACAAGTTGCGGGCGATCCGATAAAGCCAGGCGGCAAAAACGGATCGAGGCCGGTATTTATCAATCTGGAAATAAACGCGAACAAATGTCTCCTGCGCCAATTCCTCGGCATCCGCGTCGTGCCCCGTCATTCGCCGGATGAACCCAAAAACCCCGTCACGGTGCCGTTCCATGATCCGGCTCAGCGCCGAATCATCCCCGGCCTGCAGCGCCAAGACATCCGCGTGGTCGGGGTCGGAACTCGCATCCATGCCGTGTCAGTGCCGCCGGGCGTTATCCGACAATCCATCGACAGTGAGTTCCATGAGGCGGTCATACTGGGCGGGGGACAGTGCATCCTTCATCTCGAAGATGTGCCGAAGCGTCGCGCGCTGGAGTTCTCCCATGGCGGTGTGAATTTCTCCCACCGCCTTCTCGACCCGTGGAGAATGGCCTTTATCCTCCGCGATCGAGCGGGCCAACTCCTCGTTCGCAAGTCGGATGACCTCCTCCAAATGCCTGCGAGCCTCTTCATATCGGCGCTCGGAGGGCTGCAAGAGCCGTTCTTGGGCCGGCGTGAGACTCAGTTGCGAGTGAATCCACGCATGGTAATCCTCCGTGCGCGTCGGGGTGCCTGATACAAAAAGGCCGACACTGAGATGGTAAGCGACTCCGGCAACGAGAGCCAGTGCCGCGAAGCCCAGCAACAACGGAAAAAGTTTCAGCCTCATTTTCTCACCACGATCATGTTGTGGGGAAGCCGGGTTGTCCCGTGGGAAAACACCTCAAGATCCAGCAGCTTCGAGGCGGCATGCGTTTCGGCACGGGTCGGCTCGAAAAGCATTCCGCAGAAGGTTCCCGCCAGCAAGGCGACCGCGGCCAGGCCCGCCACCCAAGAGGGTTTGAGCCATTCGGGAACGCCCCAAAACCTGTGACGGACATCCGATGCCACGACGCGCCGGTGGCGGATTTCGCGCCAGACGGCCCGCTCGAATTCCGGCGTGGTGCCGAGTCGGGAATGCCGCCCGAGCCGTTCCAAAATGTCCTCAAGCGGGGGTGTTGTGTTCACAACCCTGAGAACGTAGCAGAGCGGGCAAAGCCCTCACATTTTTTTTGGCTTCCTCGGGGGGCGGGCTTTCCCGCTCACAATCCGCTTGGGTAGGTCTCGTCGATTTCGGCGGCGCCATCCGCTTCCCAGATGCCCGTGCGTTCAAGAGGTTCCACGGCACGGGTCTCGTCAAAGTGGAACAGCGCGTCGAATTGCCCGGAGACGCTGGCAGTGAAGTAATGGCTTTGGCGCTCGCTTTCCGGACGGTATATCACGCCAATGGCCCGCTCCAACAAGGGATGGCGGAGCAACTCGGCGGCTTCCGCGTGTTTTGAGAAATCAAGCCAGAACTTGGGAATCCCTGTGTCGTGGAAAAGCCGCTCGCAGCTATGTTGAAGGGCAGGGCGCACGATCTTGCGCTCCACAGGGGCATCCCACTCGGAAGCGGCTGTGACGGTGCCCGCGAAGGTGGTGAAGCCGATCAGCACGGCGTCGCTGCCGAAATGCTCGCGCGCAAGTTGCCCGATATTAAACTCCCCGCGCCGCCCCATCTGTGTGGCACTGGCATTCCCGATGTGGGAATTGTGCGCCCACACGACGACGCGTGATGTGCCGTGTCGCTTGTCGAGGTGGGTTATGAGCGCAAGCAGGGAATCCATCATATGGCGGTCTCGCAGGTTCCACGAAGCCACATCGCCGCGTAGCATCGTGCGGTAGTAGTTCTCAGCCCCAGCCACGACCAAGGCATTTTGCTCGGCATTGAAAAAGGCGTCTTCGGCGGCCAGCCCATCGAGCGCCAGATAGTTCCCACGGCGGCGGCGGAGCTCGGCCAGCGCCCCGACGACTTCCTCCTCGCAGCTTTTCGAGATGCCGGTTCCTGTGAAGAGACCGTATCGCTGCGTGTCTCCGCCAAAATGGTCGAAGCATGAGTAACGGTGCGAAAAACTCCGCGCGGCCACGGGGTCAACGCGCTTGAGATAGTCCAGCACCGCCCGCATCGACTCATTGAGGCTGTAAAGGTCGAGACCATAAAATCCGGGCCGTGTCAGCACGTCGCGCCGCGAGTCGTTGTGATCGCGCAGCCATCCGGTGAAGTCCAGCATGTCGCTGTTGCGCCACATCCATTGCGGAAAGCGCTTGAACCCGGCTAGGGCATCGGAGGCGGCCCCGTCGCCGTTCGCCCCTTTCACATATTGGTTAACCCTCCATGAGTCGGGCCAATCCGCCTCGGCCGCCACCGCATGGAACCCCAGCTCCGTGATGAGACGGCGCGTTATCTCCGCTCGCGCCGCATAGAACTCGTGCGTTCCGTGACTTGCCTCACCCAATAACACCACACGCGCCCCGGCACAGCGTTCGATGACGGCATTGAAATCCGCCGCACTCCCTTCGAGAGGGAGGGCGGCATCCCGAATGGTTTGCGCCGCCTCGTTCATGCCACCCCCGCGTGTGTGATTTTTCCACCCTTGCTCAGAAGCTCATAGACGGTGTCGTCATCAGTCTGGGTGAAGTCGTCATACCACTGACCGACGCCGAGGAAATCGCTTGGCAGAAGCACAGAAACAAAGTCCTCAACCAACGCTTCCATTTCCCAGCGCACGGTCGGTGGCGCAACGGGAGTGGCGACAATAATTTTTCCAGCACGTTGTTCCCGCAGTGCCGTGATGGCAACGCGCATGGTCGAACCGGTCGCCACGCCATCATCCACAAGAATGATCGTTTTTCCCTTCACCACGATGGGTTGACGATTGCCTCGATACATGGCCTCGCGCCTCATGAGCTCGAGCGTCTCGCGCTTTTCAACCACCTCAATCGAATCCGGAGGGATGCGCAGGCTCTCGATCACGCTGCGGTTGAGCACACGCACGCCGCCACTGGCGATGGCTCCCATGGCGAGTTCATCGTGTCCCGGAACGCCGAGCTTGCGAACAATCATCACCTCCAACGGAACATTCAACACGCGGGCGACTTCATAGCCAACAGGCACGCCCCCACGGGGCAGGGCCATAATCAAGACGTCGGAGCGATTGCCGTATTGAATGAGTTTCCCAGCCAGAATCCGGCCAGCATCGGTGCGGTTTTTAAATCGTGCGTTCATGCTTTGAGGGATTGATGGGTGATGTGTTTGGTCTCCATCTCTCCGGAGAGATGGTGCTTGAACCAGCTCGCTGCAACATTCGCCACCTTCTCGAGAGCGCCTGGCTCCTCGAAGAGATGCGTGGCGCCGGGAATGACGGCGAACTTGCGAACGCAGCGAAGGCGGGCATAAGCCTCTTTGTTGAGACGGAGAACCGCGTCGTCGCGCTCACCCACAACAAAGAGCGTGGGCGCGGTCACGTCCTGCAGGTGCTCGTAGGCAAGATCCGGGCGTCCCCCTCGCGACACCACCGCACTCACATCATCTCCCAAGATCGCCGCAGCGGAGATCGCGGCCGCCCCGCCTGTGCTGGCTCCAAAATAGCCAATGCGCTTGTGATGAGCGGCCGGGTGATCCTTCACCCACCGTGTGGCGGTGATGAGCCTGTTGGCAAGGAGTTCAATATCGAATCGAAGACAACCGTCCACGGCATCGATCCTCTCCTCCTGCTGGGTGAGAAGGTCGAGGAGCACTGTGCCAACCCGCGCCTCCCGGAGGATCGATGCAACGAACTGATTGCGTCGACTGTGCCGGCTACTTCCGCTCCCGTGAGCAAAGAGGACGACTCCAAGCGCGTCCGGCGGCATGATCCACTCGGCTTCAAGATGCATGGAGTCCACGGGTATCTGGATGATCCCTGAAAAACTGTCCCCAACGGCACGGGGACGGCTGTGGTTTTTTGAAAGAAGTTTAACCATTGGTATGTGTTTTTAGAATGTCTCGGGACAGGTTGTGTTTCCCCTCAGGATGCAAAACCGAAGCGGTGTTTGATCTCGGCGTAGTCGGTGTGGAGGGAGGCTTGGAGCAGCTGCGAAGCGAGGCGCGAAGCCGCGATCTTCAGCATCTGGTCGAATTGCCGCGGCTCGAGCGCGGAGCCATCGTGCTTAATGTCGAGGATGCGCGAGCCGCTGGTGAGAAGTTGAATGAGGAAGTTTTCCGCCTCCACCGGATCGTCCGTGTAGTGCGTGTCCACACGTTTGTTGTGTTCCGGGAAAATGGTGTAGCTGATTGCAAATTTGGCGAGCATTGGGTGATTCATTGGTTCGCAGGCATTGAACTCCCGGCAGCGGCCCCAGCCAATGAGGTGATCCCCCCATGGCCCACCTCCACTGCCGGAGGGAACTTTGTTTACAGAGGTTGGGAACCGTTTTGATTATGAAAAAAAACCACAAAAAAACCGCCGCCCCCGCCGAGCTCGGAGTTCATGTGGACCGTGAGGACCGTGCGCGGACCAATGCCGGAAAAACCATTAACAGCAAGGTTCGCAGCGAGGGGCGCGCCCACGCCGCTCTGGAGCGGGCCTCCTTGGCACAGCGCTCCTACCTTGCGCAAGAGGCAAGGGGTGTTTCCAGGGCCTGAAGGCGACCGGTTGTTCACATTTTGCCCCCAGTTGGGGCGGCCGTATCAGAGGATTCCCGATACCAATCCTAGTCTCCAGCCTCGCCTCCCTCCCGCTCCTCCCGATTGTTGGAAAAGCGGGTGGGTGGCAGCTAAGAGGCGATGACCAAAATCAAATTCTCCAAACGGGCGGCGGTGCGCAACGCACCAGTCGCAAAGAGTGTCGCACGCACCAACCGCGCGAGCCCCGATTCCGGCTCGCCACCAAAACACATCGCATCCGCCGAAACGCTCTCAGTGCTCATCGCGGATGATCACACCTTCATCCGCGAAGCGCTGCGTGCTCTGCTCGTCAATGACAAATCAATCAGTGTGGTGGGGGAGGCCGCCGATGGACGCAAGGCCGTCGAGATGGCCGTCGAAAAACACCCGAAGATATTGCTCATGGATATCGGCATGCCTCGTCTCAACGGCCTGGAGGCGGCCCGCCAACTCAAGAGCCTTGCTCCGGATGTGCGCGTCATCCTCCTCACGGCCTTTGGCACGGACCAGTATATCCAGCAAGTCGTCGATGGGGACATCCACGGTTATATACTAAAGGACTCTCCCTCGAATCTGCTCACCCATGCGATTCACGAGGTCTCAAAGGGAAATAAATTCTACAGCCCCGCGATCTCGCGCCGCATGAGGTCGATTTATGAGGATGCCGTTTCCCGCAACGGGGGCCGCACCGCAGTAAAACTCACAAGCCGCGAGATTGAGGTGCTGCAACTCATCGCCGAGGGTGCCGCCAATAAACAAATCGCGGGCGAGTTGAATATTTCCATCAAGACAGTCGAAAAACACCGCCAGAACCTTATGGACAAACTCCGCATCCACGACACGGCCAGCCTGACCCGATACGCGATTTCATCCGGCGTGATCGACAACATGGTGCAGACACTGCTGCCCCTGTAGCAAATCTCCCCCCCGAGCTGAAACCGTCCGCCGCCGCCGCCGGGAATGCCTCCAACCCGGCGGGGCGTGCGCTCCTCCGGCAACCTCCCCCTGCCCCGTCCCGCGACGGGGAGTATTAAACCCCATGGCAACCGTGGTTGTGACCACCGAGGTTGCCCGCGTTGGAAAAATACTATGAAAACACAACTCAAAAATATCCACGCGGCGTCACTTTCACTCGTTATTCAGTGTGCCTGCGTCATTGCTCTTGTGGTTGCGGGAGTGATTGTGATGACGCCCGCCTCGGTGCAGAGCCAGACGGTGCCACCGCCTCCGACCGTCCTTATTGTCTATGACAACGAGGGCCAATGGGGCTGGCTGGGAGAAATCTACTCGGTCAAACTTGAGAACCTGCTCGGGCATTTCGAAGCCCGCGTTACACGAAAGCCGCTCTCGAATTACCTCTCGGGCGAAATCGCCGCTCACGATGCGGCTTTTTATGTCGCCTCGGTGTGGAATGAGGGAGCCCTCCCGCCATTATTCCAAGCGGATTTGGAAAATACGCTGAAGCCATTCGTCTGGATGGGGGTGAACCTCTGGCGCTATGCATGGGATCTCGCCTCCTATGCACCAAGAGCGGCATTCAGCGACCGATATGGTTTTCAACTGCTCTCGTGGTCCGGCGAAAATCACCCAACGGTCGTTTACAAAGACACGGAACTTCAAAAAGACCCCTTCGACACGGGCCTGAGCCGCATCGAAATCCTGGATCCCGCCAAGGCCACCGTCCATGCCACTTGTCTTGATGAGACAGGCAAGGCATGGCCCTACATCGTGCAGAGCGGGAACTTCTGGTTCGTCGCGGACATGCCCATGGTCTCGACAACATTTGAAAACCGCTCGCTTGCCTTTGCGGATTTGCTTCACGACATGCTCGGTATTTTTCATGAGGAAAAGCACCGCGCCTTCTTCCGCATCGAGGATGTCGCCGCCGTCTCCGACCTGCCGACATTGCGAAACCTGGGAGACGTGCTGGCCGATATGGACGTCCCATTCACAATAAGCCTCATTCCCGAGTATCGGGATTGGTCGGGTGTCTACAACGACGGCGTGCCGGAAAACTTGCGCCTCACCAAGAACTCACCCGTTTCCGCGGAGATGCGCCGGTGGATCGCCGAGGGCGGCCAAGTCCTGCAGCACGGAACCACGCACCAGATCGATGGGCAGCTGAACCCCTACACGGGCGTGACCGGCGACGATTATGAGTTCTACCGCGTCACCGCCGACGAGCAGGGATTTCTCACCCTCATCGGCCCGATGCCGGGCGACTCCGCAAGCTGGGCCCGCAATCGGGTGAACCGGGGTTTGAATATCCTCAAAAATGCCGGCTTCACCTCCAACGGATGGCTCACTCCGCACTATCTGGCATCGCCCGTGGACTACAAGGTCTTCGCGAGCATCCACCCGTTCGCCTGCGATCGCGGCATCTTTTTCTTCCAGGATGCGGAGGGAAAAACACAGGCCACCGAGCTGAACTCGCCCTATATCTACCGCGACATCTACGGCCTCAAACGCATGCCGGAGACCATCGGCTACATCGATCCCTGGGGCTGGTATGAGCTTCAGCCTCCCAGCCTCCCGGAAGATCTCATCAAGCGGGCCAAGGCAATGAAGGTCGTGCGCGATGGCTGGGCGGGATTTTACTTCCACTGGTATCTCGATCCGGAGGACCTCCGCAAAACCGTCACAGGCCTCAAGGAACTTGGCTACGAGTTCACACCTCTCAGCGGCAACCTCAAGTAATCAAGGAGACATTACCGATGTGTGGAATTGTTGGCTCAGTAGGAAAGTCGAACGCCCTGCCCTTCCTGATGGAGGGGCTGGGTCGTCTCGAATATCGCGGATACGACTCGGCCGGGGTCGCCCTCCTCAACGGAAATGAGATTTTCACCCGCAAGGCGGTGGGCAGCGTCTCGAAGCTCGAAGAGGCCGTGAGGGAGCGTCCCCTCGAAGGGAATCCGGGCATCAGCCACACCCGCTGGGCGACGCACGGCGCGGTCACGGAGGCCAATGCGCATCCGCATATGGACAACACCGGCCGCCTGGCACTCGTTCACAACGGGGTTATTGAAAATCACAAAAACCTCCGCGACGGACTCATGGAAAAAGGCCATCGATTCCAATCCCAGACCGACACCGAAGTCCTCGCCCACCTCATCGGCGAGGCCTTCGAGGCGTCCGCGTTAAAAAACCGTTCGGCAATGGTGCACGCCGTCCAGCACGCCTTGCGAAAGGTGCGCGGAACCTATGCCATCGCACTCATCCACGCCGACCTCGAGCACTTCCTCCTCGCTGCGCGCAGCGGCAGCCCGCTCGTGCTCGGCATGGGCAAGGAATCCCAGTTCATTGCGAGCGATGCCGCGGCCATCGCTGGCTGGGCGGGGGATGTTGTCTTTCTCAAGGATCACGACATCGCCGTTCTTGACGGGGCAAATCTGGTGATGGCCACAGTCGATGGACAACCAGCCGGCGCTCCGAAAATCCGGAAAATCGAGGTCGAGGCGACGGCGAGCGGCAAGGGGCGCTTTCCACACCACATGCTCAAGGAAATCCACGAACAACCCGACACCATCCGCGAGGCGATGAATGGACGCCTGCTGCCGGACGAGGCCACAGCCCGCTTCACCGGCCTGCACCGCAACAATGAGCAACTCCGCGAACTGCACCGCATCGTCCTCACAGGCTGTGGAACCACATTCCATGCGGCCCTCGCCGGGGAATACACGATCGAGGCCCTTGCGCGAATTCCCGTGGAATGCGACTACGCCAGCGAGTTCCGATATCGCAATACGCCGCTCGACCCGGAGACCGCCGTCTTTGCAATGAGCCAAAGCGGAGAGACGGCGGATACCCTCGCCGCCCTGCGGGAAAGCAAGCGCAAAGGGGCCCTCACGCTCGGAATCTGCAACAACGTTTTCAGCACGATCAGCCGCGAGAGCGACGGCGGCATCGGCCTCCGTGCCGGAATCGAAATCGGCGTCGCCGCGACCAAGACGTTTACATCGGAACTCGTGATCCTCACCATGCTGGGGCTCATGCTCGGCCGCATCCGCGATTTATCGTCCAACGAGGGCACCGAAATCATCGAGGCCTTGGAACAACTTCCCGCACTCGCTGCGCGCACCCTGGAACTTGACTCCAAGATCGCGCACATCGCGCTGAAATACGCGAAAGCCAGGAACTTTCTTTTCATGGGCCGACAAGGGAATTTTCCCGTGGCTCTGGAGGGTGCCCTCAAGCTCAAAGAGATCAGCTACATCGCCGCCTCCGGCTACCCGAGCGCAGAACTCAAGCACGGGGTCATCGCCTTGGTCAACGAGGAAACCCCCAGCGTCTTCATCGCTCCAAACGATGAGGTTTTTGAAAAAAACGTCAGTAATATCGAGGAGGTGAAAGCTCGCAGAGGGCCGGTGATCGCGATCACGACAGAAGGCGATGATACCCTCGCCTCCATCTGCGACGATGTGATTCCCGTCCCCGCCGCCCCCTCGTTTCTCACCCCCATCCTCAACGTCATCCCTCTCCAACTTCTCGCCTACCACATCGCGGCGCATCTCGGCTGCAATGTCGATAAACCTCGAAACCTCGCGAAGAGCGTCACCGTGGAATAGCAGAATCAGCCCCACACCGGCGCCTCAGGAAAATCAACGACCCGGCCACACACAGAAGAAGCACCGAGGCGCCGAGCTGTCCCGGTTCGGGAACCCCCGCGGCGTCCGCAATAAGGTAGAGGTTGCTTGAGTTGCCCAGAGTGGAGATGCGGAATCCACCAAGGGGAACCGGGCCGCTCCAGCCCTCCGTGCCATTCACCGCCGCTGTCTGAATATTGAAATAGCCTGGGTAGTCGGTGTTCGCTGAAAGGCCCACGCCGTTCAGGCTGATGCCGCCTCCCTCACTGGCAATGAGCCATGTGCTGCCATTGACGACGAGTTCCGCCCCGAGCACCGTCGTGCTGCCGGTGTAGGTGCTCGTTCCAGCGAGTGTGCCCCTCTGCACGCCGGTGACCACAAGATCCGAAGCTCCGCCGACATGGCGCAGCGTGTTGAGCGAAACCTCGCTCGCAACCCACCCCCCAGCTGCTGAAGGAGGCCACCGAATCATACGCATTCGCATTTCCCAGCGCTCCAACAGTGATCGTGTTGTAGCCAGACCCAGGCGCGCCAACAGTGTTGGTAAAGGGACCGGAATTTCCTGCCGATGTCACTGTGAGCGGAGGCCTTCCGATGCTCACTCCCAGTGGCTCGTCGGCATTCGCTGGCCAATGCGAAAGGAACGCCGCAACACAAAAAAAGTGACCGTGCCCAGCCAAGGAAAAACCAAGCCGAATTTCATAAACTGGGGCCCCACAACCCACGAGCATACCTGTTTTCAAGAGAAAATAAAGTTTCCTCGAAAACCCACACACGGCCTTCGGCGTTCGGCCTCAGCTCTTCTTGAACGCTTTGGCGTTGACAAACCAACCGCCGTTGGTGGCCTGGTTCAACCAGAGCGAGTGACCATCAAATGTCATGCTGTAGCGCTTGGGATCATCATCCTTGGACTTGAGCCCAAGTCCCCGGAGCGTGCCCAACATATCCTCCGCCTCCACACCGTGCGACTTCGCCAGCGCGGAGACACTCACACCATAAGGAAAGTCCGGCTTCGACGGCGGTTTGGCCAAACACGCCCCCAATACGTCGTCCAAAGTGAGATCGCCCAGGGCGACCTCCTGACCACTCCCGGCAGACGGGCGTTCTTGAGGCGGAGCGTATTGACGCACTTGCGCCTCTCTGGCCAAGCCCCTCTGAAAGACCCCGACAAGCGTTTCATTTTCCGCCCAGCAGCTTACCAACTGCCAACCTTGGGAGCTCACCGCATTCAAATCCCGCTCGGCACTTGAACGCGCACATTCCACTACACGGATTTCATGCGACATAAGACCTCGCACCCTAAATGCCTCCAGATGCATCGACAATGCCTAAATCTCTTCAGCCCAAATAAAATCAACCAACCCTCTCTTCAATACCAGCCAACAAGAAAGAGCGAAAGGGGTCAGTCAAAAATTCGTGACAGATTTTTAAATCTCATTCGTTCAATGGCATCGAAGCCAGTCAAGAATTTTTGCCCCTGTTCCCCGAAGTTAAAGTAATCGCCGAGACCGAAATCCTGCGCCTTGTAAAACAGGAAGCCCCCATTGAGGTCACCAAAGGCATCCTCGGAAATGAGGATCTTCTTCATCCACGTCCGATTGCGAACTTCACTTGATCCCAGTCGAGAAAGTTCCGGGATCGGATGGGCCCGCGGGGATTGCGACCCGTGAGCCTTCCACACCACCGGACGTGCGGTTTTCCGCATCCGGCGGTTGAACCCAGCAGTGGTCAGCATTTCTCAGGTGCTGCCTCCGCGAAGCTCAATGGCAGGATGAACCCATATTGATGAAGACGCTTGTTGGATAGGGCCTGATTCATTTGCCAGAACCGCGCTATGCGCCTGGCCCCCAGCCCACTGTAGGCCAGGCCGCACACTCGCGGTCCTACGCCGAGGCGGCGTAGGGCGTTGAGCCGCTCTTTCGGTGTGCTCCAGGAAAGCCAGAAGCATTTGCGCAGCGGAGACAGCCTGCCATGCCATTCTCGACCAAAAGCAGGCAACCATTTGCGCATGTGGCGGCGAATCCATCCCGTTAGGTTTTCCACCCCCCACCGCCTTTAGTCGAGTTTTGCCACAATATGTTGTTGCGGTTGAATGAAGTTCATGCCCAGATGGAAGATTCAACTCAACGCGGGTCAGGAGTTCTATGGTCCGAGTTGACTAGGCTTATTTTTTGTAATGGTAGCGGAGTTGAATCAGAAGAATACCAGACTCTATCGGTCGATAAATCAATCTATGTTCTTCAGTGATCCGCCGAAACCAATAACCGGAAAACAATTCAGGAGTAAATCAAACAAAAGACCTTTATTTGCGGAGCAATTCGTCCAGCCTCTGCGCTCCCGCTCGGCCGAGTTTCACGACCAGCGGGGAGTTGCGGAAAGCCAGTTGCGCGCCTCGGCCGTAGGGTTTCACCGCTAGGATCGCATCCATCCTCACGACTGTGGAGCGGTCCAACCGCTCGGCGCCCTCCTTGGCGAGCAGGGCCTCCCAATCCCGCAGGCTCCGCCTGTCCATGTGGCGCAGCGAACCCGAGTGGACGATTGCATGTTTCCCATCCGCCACGACGGCCAGCACTGAATCGAGGGCCACAAGCTGTCGGTCCGAGCCGCCTCTCTCGATGGTGACGCGGGGTGTTCCGGAGCGTCCCATCAAGGCATCCAGACGCTCCAGCGCGCGGATCAAGCGCTCCTCCCGCACTGGCTTCACCAAATAATCCAGCGCCTCGACATCGTAGGAAGCCAGGGCGAACTCCCGGTGCACAGTGGTGAAGACGACCGGGGGGATTCTTTCCGTGCCACGCAGGAGGCTGAAGCTGTTGTCGCGGCCGAGTTCGATATCGAGGAAGACCAAATCAATATCCGGCCTGGCTAGAAGAGCCTTTGCGGATTTGAGGCACGCCGCCTCCCCGGCAATCTCGATATCGGGCAGTCGCTCGAGCATGGTGCGCAGAAGCAGGCGGTCTTGCGGACTGTCATCGACCAGCGCAACTTTGCGGAAGTTGGATTTCATGCGGTCTCCCGAGGCCAAGGCGGCAGGGTGAGGGTGAATTTCATACCCGAGGGTCGTCGTTTGCGGGCGGTGACCTTGCCTCCGAGCAGGTCGGCATTCCGCGCCACCACCGCGAGGCCCAAGCCGACTCCTCGATCGAAGCGGGGCCCCTTTGCATCGCTTTGCTCAAACTCCTTGAAAAGATGCGGCAACCGCGAGGGCTCGATGCCAGGCCCCTCGTCCTCCACGGAAATCGCAAGCTTCCCGCCGCGCAGGGAAACGGCGACCCCTACGGCATGGCCGGCACCACCCGAGAACTTCACCGCATTGTGCCCGAGATTGAGCAGGATTTGCGCGAGCCTCAAGGGATCGGTGCGGAATCTGGCCTCAGCATCCTTCGGCGGGCGGAAATCAAGGCGCACTCCATGGGACACCGCGATAGGGCCAAGGATGTTTTCCATGTCCGCCACCCAGTCACCCAGGAAGAATTCCTCCACAGTCACGCGGGACTTTCCCGCCTCATCGACCGAGACATCGAGGAGGTTGGAGAGAATAAGGTTCAAGTATTCGCCACCGGATTGGATTTGCTCGAGGAAGCCGGCAAATTCAGCCGGCAGGCGGTGGCGACCGCTCTCGAGCCACATAGCGCGGGCGAGGGCAACCAGCGAGGCGAGGGGCGTCCGCACCTCGTGGCTCATCTTCGCCAGGAAATCGCTTTTCGCCCGGCTTGCTCGCTCGGCGGCTTCCCGGGCGGCCTCGGCCTCGGCCCGCAAGCGTCTTTCACTTTTCAGCGCCTCCTCGCGCGCCTCCTCAACCTTTTTGCGATCGGTGATGTCCTCCATCGAGACCAGCATTTTGTCACCGACCATGGTGGTGCTCGAGAGGACATGAATCCACTGACCATTCGCCCCCATGGCCACAATCTCAACAGCCTCCACGGGGCGCCCGGTCTCCAGCGCGCGAGCGGCGGCTTTTTCGCGCCAAGCGATGTTCCTCCGCCGCATCTCGGGATCGGGATAGAGTCGCTGGGTGGCCTGCGTCACATTCTTCACCTCATCGGTCCCAAAACCAAAAAGCTGAACCCAACGCTTGTTGTAAAAGGTCACCCGCGCATCCGGGGCGATGGTGCCATCGGGAGAAACGGGCTCCGCACACCCCAGAGCCAAGGGAATATTATCCAAAATACGAAAGAGCGCCTCGGGACTCCCATGAGGATCAAAGGAACTGGAAGGAGATTGTAACGAGGAGGACGCGAGCATCCATGTAAACAAACCTCTCGGTGATCCGCTGCAATCCAAAAGATGGACCTCACGCCGATCCAAAAGGAGGGAGGATTCCTCTCTCGCCGGGAACAAGGCTGTGGCATTCCCGGCCGCATATTTTGATGGGATGTCTATCCGCTGGAACGGCGCAATGGCATCTGAGACTTGGGTCGGCAAGGGCACGCCGAACTCTACCACTTATTTAGGCGATGACGGCGGTTTTTTGTTTGCGATGCTTGAGGAACGCATAACCGCCGATGCCGATAAGAAGAAGGAAGCTGGCAGCGACTTGGCGGGATTCGGGCACACCAACGGATGCTGCGATCGCGGCGAGATCGTCCGGATTTGCGATAATCTGTGCCATCTGAGCGCTGGATGCCGCACCCCCCATCACAAAGACATCGTCCATTTTGCCGTCCCAGAATTCGCCGAAGGTCGGGCTGCCGCCGATCGAGGAATAAGTCCAGTTGGTGTCACCGTAGTAGGTGCGTATGTTGTTAAACACTTGGTTGCCGACATACATCGTTAGGCGACCCTGCCCGACGCCGTAGTAGCTATTCTCATAAACACCCGCAAGGAATGTCCACTGTCCAATGACCGGTGCGACGCCCGAGTCGTAAGGAGAAGGCCCGTTATTTACGAAGGCTGCGTAATTGCCACCGGCGCGTTCGTCGATATTCAGGGCACGGTCGTATCCGCCGTCGTCATTGTTCAGGAGAGTGCGGATACTATCGTCCTCGTCGGTATTTACCCAACCACCCCAAGTCAAGTTCGGCCACAGCGTTGGCCCTGTGTTAAACGGAATGTTTATTTTTCCAGCGCCCCTGAAATCGGCGGCGCCACCATTGTAGCCGCTGGCCGTGTAAATGGGCGCGGCTCCGTTGTCCACGATTGTTCCCGTATTGTTATTGCCGCTGTAATCCTTGCCGAGATTGGTCGGATCATTGAATCGATACCAGCCAACCAGAAGTGCGGCCGGGGATGTCCCTGCGGAGAGCAACATGGCAGCCAAGGCAAGGGGCAGGATGATTTTGGGAGCGAATAGTTTCATAAAGAGAGGGCTTCATTCACTACCCAGGAGACAAATCCGTAAAGGGGGATTGTTCCCAATCGGCTTGGATCGGCCAATTTGGGAGCAGTTCGACCAGTCGACCGGTGATCAGGGGGAACGGGGTCAAAAATTCGTGACACTTTTTTTGAAACACAACGCGGATTTGGCACAAGACCCGTCACGAATTTTTGCCCCTGTTCCCCGAAGCTCAGACATCCTGACCTCCGGGCGGCGTGGACCGCTGGCGAGGAACCTCAATGAACCGAATTGAAGGACTTCCTTTCGTGTGGTGATAGTGGGGTATGCTGCAAATCCAGCTCCCGATTTTTCCTGCCAGCAGCACGCCGATCACCATGGAACTTGCCTTCGAGGAAAGGGACTCCGTGGTTTGGTATTTCAACGGGCATCTTCCGGTTTTCAGCCATCCGGTCACTGACATCGCTTCGTTCCGTTTTTTACCAGCCAGCTCATAGCCAATGGCAACGCCTCGCAGAGCGAGATTTCACGGGCCTTCGGAGTGCCTCGGGTCAGCGTGAAGCGGGCCTGCAAAAAGTTGCGCGACGGGGGAGCGGCGGGATTTTTTCGTCCACCTGTGCCCCGGTAAGGTCACAAGCTCACGGAGCAACGCCTTCAGGAAGTCCAAAACCGTCTCGACGTGGGAATGGAAGTTCCAGCCACCAGCGTCAACCTGCGCCACGACCCCGCCCGCAACGATCTACGCGTCGAGATTTAGGGCCAAGCCAACCTCATCCCCAACGCCACCCTCGAAGCCATAGGCACCGAACTCAACGCCACAGAAATCTGCTATCCCGGCACCACCCTCCGCCTCGTCTGCCGCCCAATCAGGTCATCCATTTTCCCGCCAGGTCAGGATGTCTGATACTCCAACCGTAGGTCCAGATTCCTCAATTTTTCTTCACGATCTTGTTGCTTCACCAAATCTTTTAACCATTCCCGAAAAAGGGCGTTCACTGTGGATTTCTGCTTTCTGGCCACCTCGCGGGCATTTTCTAGCAAATCCTCCTCGGCGCTCAGCGTGATATTTTTCATAGCACGAAAATAGTGCGCACAAAAACGTGTCAATTGAGTCCTCTCCAAAAAAACGATGCGCCAAGCCATTCCGGACTGACGATTATTCGCGATCGTCATCAAGATGCTGGAATTGTTTCCAAAACTCGGCGCCGGCTGCGTCTTGCGGTATTGACTTTGAGAGGGGGAGGGGAACAATCCGCAGCACGCATGACCTCCAGCCGAACCCACATCCTCGCGTTGAACCTCGTTCTCGCCACCGCGTTTTCTGCCTCAGCGCTCGCCCAGAAACTCGAAATCGGCAATCTCGCCTACGAAAAAAACCCACCCTATCCCGAGGAGCAAAATCCCCAGCTCCCGCTCCAGGTCTACGACGACGAGTTCGCCGAGATCCTCGGCACAGAGCCGAAACTCATCCACCTCGCGAAGGGCTTCGGCTTCACCGAGGGGCCGGTTTACCTGCAGGTGAAAAACTCGCCCGAGGGCTACCTCGTCTTCACCGACCAGATCAACGACAACATCAACCTCATCCGTTGGCACGGCCTCTCGCCCTACAACACCATCACGCCCATCTCCTGGAGCGAACCTGTCATTTTCCGTCATCCGTCGAGCATCGCCGACGGCCAGACTGCCGATCTTGAGTCGCGCCTGCTCACCGCCGAGACGACCGGCCGCCGGGTTTCCATCACCCACCACGACGGCCGCGTGGAGACGCTGGCGGGCTCCTATGACGGCAAGCCGCTCAATTCCCCGAACGACCTTGTTGTGAAATCCGACGGCTCCGTATGGTTCACCGATCCCAGCTACGGCTCGCTCCAATTCCCGCAGGAAGCCGAGCTGCCGAACAATGTCTACCGCTACGACCCCGCCACGAAAAAACTCACCGTCGTCACTGGCGACCTCCAAATGCCCAACGGCATCGCGTTTTCCCCCGACGAAAAAACCCTCTACATCATCGACAGTGGCGCGATCCAGTCCCCGCGCACCTATTATTACAACAAGCCGCACACGATCTATGCGTTCGATGTCGCGCCCGACGGCAAGACGGTCTCAAACCAGCGCGTCTTTGCGGTCGTTTACCCCGGCTTTCCCGATGGAATGCGGCTCGACGAGCAGGGCAATGTCTATTCCGGCGCGCTCGACGGCATCCATGTGTTCAACCCGAAAGGCAAAATGATCGGCAAAATTCAACTGCCGAAGCAAACCGCGAACCTCACCTTCGGCGGCCGCGACAACAACATCCTCTTCATCTGTTCGTCCGACTCGGTCTGGGCGATCAAGCTCAACACCAAAGGCGCGAAACCCGTGCCGCAAATCGACCGCTAATCCAAATCCCATGCCCAACGACTACGACATCATTATCATCGGCAGCGGCGCCGGCGGCGGCACGCTCGCCCGCCACCTCGCACCCTCCGGCAAACGCATCCTCATCCTCGAACGCGGCGGCTGGCTCCCGCGCGAACCCGAGAACTGGTCGGCCTCCGAGGTCTTCATCGCGAACCGCTACACCTCGAAGGACACCTGGCGAGACAAGCACGGCAAGGAATTCCAGCCCGGCGTCCACTATTTCGTCGGCGGTGCCACAAAACTCTACGGCGCGGCCTTGTATCGCCTGCGCAAAGAGGACTTCGGCGTCCTGAAACACCATGACGGCATCTCGCCCGCCTGGCCGCTCGGCTACGACGATTTCGAGCCCTACTACACGAAAGCCGAGAAGATTTATCATGTCCACGGCGCCCGCGGCGAAGACCCCACCGAACCACCCTGCTCCGAGCCCTACCCGCATCCCGCCGTCTCCCACGAACCGCGCATCCAAAAGCTCGCCGACGACCTCAAGCGCGCGGGCTACCATCCGTTCCACTCGCCCTGCGGCATCATGCTCAACGAGGCGAACATGCCCTACAGCCAGTGCGTGCGCTGCGAAGATTGCGATGGTTTCCCCTGCCTCGTGCAGGCGAAATCCGATGCCGAAGTCCTCGGCGTCCGCCCCGCGCTCGAGCACTCGAATGTCACGCTCCTCACCGATTCGCAGGTTCTCAAACTCGTCACCGACCCCACCGGAAAATCCGTGAGTGAAGTCCTCGTGGACCGGGGTGGAAAAACCGAGTCGTTCCGCGCCAGCATCGTCGTCGTTTCCGCCGGAGCCGCGAATTCCGCCCGACTCCTCCTCATGTCGGCCAACGACAAACACCCGAACGGCCTCGCCAACGGCTCCGACCAGGTCGGCCGGAACTACATGTATCACAATAGCCAGGCTGTCCTCGCCATTTCCAAGGAGCCGAATCCGACGAAATACCAAAAGACTCTTGGGTTGAATGACTTTTATTTCGGCATGAAGGATTTCGAGTTTCCCATGGGAAATATTCAGATGGTCGGAAAATCCCAAGGCCCGATGTATAAAGGCGAGAAGCCGATCGAAGCCGGGCTTGCGCCGATGTTCACGCTCGATTTCGTGGCGAAGCACGCCGTCGATTTCTGGCTCTCCACCGAGGACCTGCCTTCGCCTCACAACCGCGTCATGATCAACCGCGACGCCCAAATCACGCTCAGTTACACGCCGAACAACCAGGAGCCGAAAAATCGCCTCTACGCGAAGCTCAAGTCGATGCTCAACCACCTCGACATGCACGAGCACCTCATCCCGAGGAATCTCTACATGAAAAACGAGATCGATATCGGCGGCGTGGCCCACCAGTCCGGCACCTGCCGCTTCGGCAGCGACCCCGCCACCTCCGTGCTCGACACGAATTGCAAGGCCCACGAACTCGACAACCTCTATGTCGTGGACACCTCATTCTTCCCGAGCATCGGCGCGGTGAATCCGGCGCTTACCGCCATGGCGAACGCCCTGCGCGTTGGCGACCACCTCCTCGAGAGGCTCAAATAAACACTCCGCAGGCCGACATGGCGGACTCATCGCAAAACGGAAAACCCTCCCGCGCCGCCGTGGGTGCGGTTTTCGGGGCGGGTGTGGCGCAGGGCATCGCCCTCGTCACCTTCCCCGCCGCCGGGGCGATTTTCACGAGTCCGCTTCACTACGGCCTGAGCAGCACGCAATACGGAGCGCTGTTCATCCCGCAGGCGATTCTGGCGATTGCGAGTTCTCTCGCGGGCCCGAAACTCGCCAACCGCCTCGGCGCGAAAACCGTCTTCCTCTGCGGAATGACGGCGAACCTCGTCTCGATGGCACTTCTCATCGCCAGCCAGTTCCTCGCGGGCAATCACTCGTTCGCTTACCCGGTGCTCATGGTCGCGACCTCGTTCATGGGCCTTGCGTTCGGCCTCACGGTCCCGGTCATCAACACCTGCGCTGCCGCGTTTTTTCCAAAAACCGCCGACCGCGCCCTGCTCACGCTCAACACCCTTCTCGGCCTCGGCACCGCGCTCGCGCCAGCCTTCGTCGCCGTTTTCGTCGGCCTCGGATTCTGGTGGGGATTGCCTGTCCTCGTTGCAGCCCTCTGCGGAGGGCTTTTGGTTTTCTCCCTGCCGCTCGCAATCTCCACCGGCCCGCAAGCCGACCCCAAATCCTCGGGCGGCCTGCCTGCGGTGTTCCCCGCCTTCGCCGCTGCCGCATTCCTCTACGGCATCTGCGAAACGATGAATGGCAACTGGGCCTCCATCCTCATGTCGAACACGCTCGGCAACCCCGCTACCACCGCCTCGCTCGCGCTCACGATTTTCTGGGGAACCGTTACCGGCGGGCGGTTGCTCTTCGCCTCGATCGACCGTTGGGTGCCGGAGAGTTTGGCCTTCCGGTTTTTGCCGGTGGTCATCGCGCTCTCGTTTTTCTTGATTCCCCTCCTGCCTGAAAAATCCGCCCTTCCCGGCCTTGCCGTCTTCGCTCTCGCGGGCCTCGGTTGCTCGGCGATGCTGCCGCTGATGATCAGCTTTGGACAAAAACAAATGTCCACCATCGCCGCCTCGGTCGCCGGTCTTTTAATCGCCTTCTACCAACTCGGCTACGGCATCGCCGCCTTCGGTGTCGGCCCGCTCGAAAACCTCGCCGGCCTCGCGCTGGGGCGGATTTTTGCTTTCACGGCGATTCCTGCCCTTGCGCTCGCTGTGCTTGCTTTCACGCTCTCACGCCGTCATTGAGTTCCACTTCAAACCAACGCTATCCCATGCCCACAGATGCCGAACACCTCCGCCTGCTAGCCCGCGACTCTGGCAAGGAGGATTGGAATTTGTGGGGCTCCTATCTCAGCGACCGCCAGTGGGGCACTGTGCGTGAGGATTACTCCGCCGACGGCGATGCTTGGATCTCGTTTCCGCACGATCACGCCCGCTCGCGGACCTACCGCTGGGGCGAAGACGGCTTGCTCGGCATTTCCGACAATCGCGGTCTGCTGTGCTTCGCGCCGGCGTTCTGGAACGGCAAAGATCCCATCCTCAAAGAGCGCGCGTTCGGACTGTCGAATCCGCAGGGCAATCACGGAGAGGACGTCAAGGACTACTTCTACCATATCGACAACACCCCCACGCATTCCTTCATGCGTGGCCTCTACAAATACCCGCAGGCCGAGTTTCCCTACAGCCAGCTGATCGAGGAAAATGCGCGCCGTTCGCGCCTGGAACCGGAATATGAATTGGTGGATACCGGTGTTTTCGACGGCAGCCGCTACTTCGACATTTTCGTCGAATACGCCAAATCCTCGCCCGATGACATCGCCATCCGCCTGCGTATCATCAACCGCGGGCCCGATGCCTCGCCGCTCACCGTGCTGCCCACCCTGTGGTTCCGCAACACTTGGGCATGGGACGAGGGGGTCGAAAACAAACCCGAAATGCACTTGCTGCCGGGTGGTCAGGCGGTGGTCGCGAATTGCGGCGACCTGCCGGAATACCACCTCTACGCCGATGCCAAGGCGGAATGGATTTTTACCGAGAACGAAACCAACCTTAGCCGCCTCTACAATGTCCCGAACAAGGCCGCACATGTGAAGGATGCCTTCCACGATTACATCCTGGAGGGCCACACGGGGGCCATCAACCCCGCCAAAATCGGGACGAAGGCTGCTGCGGTTTACCGCCACACGCTGCAACCCGGCGAGGAGTGGACGATCCGCCTGCGCCTGTGCCGTCCGCCCAAGCCCGAGCCTTTCGGAGCGACATTCGACGCGCTTTTCCAGCAACACGAGGACGAGCATGTGTTGCGTTTGACCAATTTCAGTCCCGGCATCTCGCCAGATCTCCTTCATGTGGTGCGGAGCGCGCTGGCGGGGCTCTATTGGTGCAAGAAATTCTACTGCTATCCGGTCACACGCTGGCTGGAAGGCGATCCGACGATGCCCAAGCCGCCCGCCGAGCGATTGAAAGGTCGCAATGTTTTCTGGCGTGAGCTTTATGCGAACGATGTCATTTCGATGCCGGACTCGTGGGAGTATCCCTACTTCTGCGCGTGGGATTTGATGTTCCAATCCGTCGCCTTCGCGTTGTCCGATCCCACCACGGCGAAACGCCAGAACATGCTGCTCCAAGGCGAGCGCTATACCTCGCCGAGTGCCCAGCAACCCGCCTACGAATGGGCGCTTTCGGATGCCAACCCGCCGATCGGCGGCTGGGCGGCATGGCGTATTTATTCCATCGAGCGCGGCATGACCGGCAAGGGCGACACCGCCTATCTCAAGCGGGCCTTCAACAAACTCCTGCTCAACTACGGCTGGTGGGCGAACCGTGTGGACAAGACCGGCGACAATGTGTTCGAAGGCGGGTTCCTCGGGCTCGACAATATCGGGGTGTTCGACCGCCGCTACCCACTTCCCGACGGGTCGCGCATCGCTCAAAGCGACGGCACGGCGTGGATGGCGCAGTTCTGCCTGAGCATGCTCAACATCGCGATCGAACTCGCAAAGGACTCGCCGGAATACGAGGACATCGCCGACAAGTTCCTCAACGATTTCATTTACCTTGCCGCAGCGATCAATTCGCCCGTTTCCGGTGGTTTCTCGCTGTGGGACGACGAAGATGGCTTCTACTACGATGTGCTCCGCCGCCCAGACGGCTCCTCGGCCCACCTGAAAACCCGCTCGGTTGCAGGCCTCACGCCGATTTTCGCCGTGGAGAGCTTCGATCACGAAACGGCGATGAAATTCCCGCTTCTAAAAAAGCGATTCGATTGGTTCAAAAAAAACCGCCCGCATCTTCTCAAGCACCTTGACCACGTTTCGAATGTGATTGATGGCCGTCGCATCGTTTCGCTGGTTCCGCCCGACCGCCTGCGCCGCATTTGCGAACGCCTCTTCGACGAATCCGAATTCCTCTCGCCCCACGGCATCCGCGCGCTGTCGAAAGTCTACGAGGCCCACCCCTACACTTTCACCGAAGGCGACAAAACCGAAACCCTCGCCTACAGCCCCGCCGACAGCCCAGTGGCGATGTTCGGCGGGAACTCGAACTGGCGCGGCCCCGTCTGGATGCCGATGAATTTCCTCATCATCGAATCGCTCCAAAAATTCGGCTTCTTCTTCGGCGACTCGTTCAAGGTCGAATTTCCCACCGGCAGCGGCGTGGAAATGAACCTCTGGGAGGTCTCGATCGAACTCCAAAAACGCCTCGCGGGCATCTTCACGCCGGACAAAAACGGCCGACGTCCCTTCCAAGGCGGAGTCGATCTTTTCCACAACGACCCCCACTGGCGCGACCTTCTTCAATTCAACGAATACTTCAACGGCGACAACGGGGCCGGCGTCGGAGCCAGCCACCAAACCGGCTGGACCGCCCTCGTCGCCAAAATGGCCCGCCAAATCCACACCTCCTCCCGCACCCAAAACCCAGCGTCGGTGTAAGTCCCCAGAATGATTCAGAATTTTTCCGATGCAGACACACGCGAGCTTTTTGAAAATGAATCCAACCGAAGATTCTCATTCATCGCCAGGGTCGCTCTCAGGAAGCTGATTCAAATGAACCGGGCTTCGCTGGAAGCGCTCAAGGGTAATCTCAGCGGGTTTCACTTGATCCGAGTCAATGACCAGTGCCGAATAGTTCTTTGTTGGACTCCGCAGGGCCCCGCCCAAGTCCGTATCGAGGACTATCATTGACGCCACCGTATAACGCCATACATTATAGCGCTATGAAAACTCCAATCACCCCAGGCGAGATTCTTCTCGAGGAATACCTCCTCCCCATGGGTATTTCACAAAACGCTATGGCGCGGGCCATAGGCGTTCCACCCCGCGCCATCAATGAAATCGTCCTCGGCCGCCGTTCGATCACAC
>Ga0247843_1000454_pt1 | contig 97053 bp, 90 predicted proteins | sample LaCruzMarch2017__FD_192420 | JGI IMG/M metagenome (GOLD analysis project Ga0247843, IMG submission 192420) | Freshwater microbial communities from meromictic Lake La Cruz, Castile-La Mancha, Spain - LaCruzMarch2017_8m | ecosystem: Environmental > Aquatic > Freshwater > Lake | place: Spain...
GCAGAAAGGCCCGTCGCAGCTGTCTAAGCTTTAGGCAGCTGTTCCGGCGACGCTCAGAGTTTAGACAGAGTCGTAGGCTAGTTTACGTAGCCGCGGGAGGCGTCTGTATAAGGCGACTGGCCGTACTTCTGGCCGTTAGGAAGGATCCAGTTCCCGTCGCGCAGCATCGGCTGGCCGGAAGAATAGGCGGGAAAGCCCCCGCTATCTCGGCCCTGCCCGGGATAGCCGCGGTCTCCGCTTTCGCATTTCTCTTCGATGGTCTGTTTCAGAATTTGCTCCATCAGCTGGTACTCGATCTGGCTGTAGCGGCGCTGGTTAAGCTTCACGTCATAGAGCATCGAGGAAAGCGTGGCACAGGTTTCTTCGCCGGTTGGATGCGAAGAGGCCGAGGCAAGCAAGGAGAAGGCAGGCAGGGAAACGAGCAACAGAGGCAAAACAAACCGATACTTGGATAACTTCATATAAATTCCTACCAGAGATTAGTTTCGACATTGCTGATCATCGCAGCGGGAACACGATCCTCCCGTTGTTCATTATGCGCAATAAAAAACTTAATATGCGGCAGATAAATAACGAAGGCTAAACAAACGCCGTTGAATGTAGGTAAAAAATATCCGTTTTCTACGGGAGAAAAACGCAAAATTGCAAAAGTTCTAATGGGCGATGCGCTTAGTTTCCAGCGCGTGAACTGCAGGTGTTTCGGCACCCGGGCAAAGGCGGCACCGACTCCAGGGCAATCGGCGCTGGATTACCCGACTGCGGCATACTCATTTTACCTGGTGACAATCCCCCTTTACGAACAAATCCTTGAGCCGTGTAAGTGGGCGTAGCTTTCCGGAAAAACGGCGCCTGCAAGTCGCTCTTTCATTTCTTCCTACCTGTGGGATTCTCCCATGAATACTGCTATTAAATTAGTAGGTTCGCTTTATTCCCTTCGCCTCATACCGGAGAATTCGATGCACGCATCCTTCCCCCGCACTTCTAAATTTTTTCTATTTACCATCCTCGCCTTCGTGCTCACTGCTTGCGGCGGCGCGGCACCTGGAGTCGGCGATTTAGGTCTCGGTGGCAAAACCGATGTGATCAAAGGCGAAGGCCAGCAGACTCCGGTCTGCACTGTGGACCGCTTCAAACAGCCGGATGCTCCGCCGGTCGCGAAGAAAATCGACGTTCTCTTTGTAATGGACACTTCCGAATCCATGGAGCGGCACTGGCAGCTGATCGCCGCCAAAATCGACTCCCTTACCCTCCAGTTCCCCAAGGGGCAGGACTTCCGCATCGCCGTGATTCTCGGCACGATCGAGAAGAACACGGGCGTGCTCTTCTCCGCCCCCGGACAACCTAAAGTTCTCGACGGACTTAAGCTGAACAACGCGCAGATCATGGCCTCGCTTAAGAAAACCTTCGCGAACGCGCTTATCTACGAAAATACCGACTGGATCGGGGCGGGCGAGGCGCTTTTCTATAGCCTCCATGCTGCCGCTACCACGAAAGCTTCCGCGATCCAGAAGCAGGGCTTCTTTCGCCCTGACGCCTCCCTCAACGTAGTGTTCATGAGCGATGACGCTGAGGAAAGCTATCCCTACCCCAGCAAGCAGATCTGGAACTTGCCCAATAAATGCAATTGGGCCCACCACGAACGCATGCGCAAGACCTATTACCTGCCGCGCAAAATCGATGCTGATTCCACCTATACAGCGCTCCGCAAGCTCAAGGGCGACATGCCGCTCGTGACGAACGCCTTCGTGAACATCACCCGAGCCGACGTGATGACCGGCAATAAAGAGAACGCCCGCTGCATTTACGACACGCCCGGCTTTGGCTACTTCGACATCGTGAAGCGCTCGGGCGGCGTTCTCTGGAGCATCCACCGCGATCGCTCGATGGGCCTCCAGGCCGTGGGCCGCATGGCGCGCGCTCGCAACGATATCGTGCACGACTTTCACCTCTCCAAGCCCGCTAACAAGGTTGATCCCGCTTCGATCCGCGCCGACGTGGATGGCGGCACGGTGGAGCATGTCTACCGGCCCGACACCAACGTGGTTCACCTCGAGAACGCCGGTAAAGCTGCCTCCTCCGTCGAGATCACGCATTGCGAGCCTGTGCCCCAGCATGAGTGGAGCATCCAGGATTTCTCCGGCACTGCCGGGCAGTTCCAGGCACAGCTCGTTTGGAGAACGCCTGAATTGGCGACCAGCGGCCGCGTGGCCTACGGCACAGACCCCTCTTCGCTCAATGATATTGTGAGCGATCCGGCAAACTCTACCTCGCACTCCGTGAGCGTGGCGAACCTTAGCCCCGATACCGTTTACTACTTCCAGGCAATTTCCAGCGATGAGTTCGGAACGGAAAAAAAGTCAGGCGTGATCTCGCTGCGTACCCGGCCGGCCTGGGCGATCGGCGCATTTACGGGAACTGCTTCCCGAAACACCGCCGTGCTCCTCTGGGACACGGCCGCGCACGCCACCAATGGCATCGTGGCTTTTGGCACGAACCCGAATTCTCTTGATCAGCTGAGTGCAAGCACCGGCTCGGTCACGAACCACAACGTCGCGATCAGCGGGCTCGCCGCAGACACGATCTACTACTTCCAGGCAATCTCGACCGACGAGTTCGGCCTCGAACAAAGATCGATCGTGATTTCGCTACGCACCGTAAAAGATTGGGCTGTGATCGGCCTTACTGGTTCTGCCTCCCGCAATTCTGCGGCCCTCACTTGGGCTACGCCAGAGTATCCGACGGAGAGCGAACTTCGTTACGGGCTTTCTCCAAACGCTCTTACCGGCGTAGTGAAAGACAACAGCGTCGCGATTCCGCACTCGGCAAACGTCGTCGGCCTCGCCGCCGGCACTACTTATTACTTCCAGGCTGTAGCGCGCGACGACCTGGGCGTGGTGAAGCAGTCGGGGGTGATCTCACTCACCACTGTCGCTGACTGGAGCTTGTCTGCCGTGACCGCCGCGAGCACGGATAGCGCGATCTCCTTCGCGTTCACCACTCCTGGATACCCGACCAACGCCAAGGTTCTCTTCGGCACGACGGACCAGCTCGGCGCCGAGCTTGACGCCGGCCAGGGTGGCACTGACCACGGCGCGACGGCTACCGGCCTCACGCAGGACACTCTCTACTTCTACCAGGCTGTCGCTTCCGACGATCTCGGGCAGGAGCGCCGCAGCCCCGTGCTCAGCGTTCGCACCAAGAAGCTGGAAATCCCCCTTCCCGTTTGGACAATCGCGGGCCCCGACGGTTCGGCGACGAGCGATACCGTGAGCGTTACGTGGAAAACCGCCGCGTACCCCACCAAGGGATCGGTTCGCTACGGCACGAGCCCCGCCAGCCTGGATAAGTCGATCGACGAGACCGATGCTGGCACTGACCACGGTCTTGCCGTCGCTGGTCTGCAGCCAGATACGCTCTATTACTTCCAGGTGGTGGCCAGAGATGACCGCGGGCAGAGCCAGGAAAGCTCCGTGATCGCGATTCGTACTCAGGTTAAGGAGATTCCTTTGCCGGTGTGGACCATTTCCGCCTTCGCGGGAACGGCCGCGCGTGACAACGCGGTTCTCTCTTGGAAAACCAGCCAGTACGCCACAACCGGCCGCGTTCGTTACGGTACAAGCCCTGACGCCCTCGGTGGCAGCGTTTCGTCAGCTGTACCGGGCCGCGAACATAGCGTTACGGTAAACGGGCTTACCTCCGACACTGTTTATTTCTTCCAGGTTGTGGCTCTCGACGACCGGGGGCAGGAGAAGGTCTCCGACGTGATCTCGCTGCGCACCCAGGAAGATCCGCTTCCGAACTGGGAGATCTCGGGTTTCACCGCAAATGCAGCGGTTCGCTCGATTGATGCTCGCTGGTTTACCGAGACCTACGCTACCCGAGGCAAGATCCGCTACGGCACAAGTAGCGGCAATCTCAATCAGGAAACCAGCATGGAGAGCGCCTCCGGCCTCGTGCATAGTTTCTTGATTGATGGCCTAGCTGCGAACACTACCTACTTTCTGCAGGCAGTGGCCACCGACGACCGCGGCCAGACTAAGACGAGTAGCGTGATCAGCGTGAAAACGCTCACGGTAGCTCCCACCTGGCAGATCTCGGGCTTCGACGGCACCACCACACAGGTGCAGGCGAACCTGATCTGGCAGACTCCCGGCGCAGCCACGAAGGCTTTGGTGAAGGTGGGATTGTCGGCGACGGATCTCAGCTTCAAGACCGTGCTGGTTCCGGATTTCGCCACCAGCCACATCATCGCCGTAACGGGCCTGAATCCGAGCACCACTTACTTCTTCCAGGTTACGGCCGAAGATGTGGATGGCGGAGTGGTCGTGAGCAATACGATCTCAAAAACGACGAAAGCGCGCGGCAGGTAAACCGGCGCTTTTCTAGAAAAACCCTCCGGCGACGGAGGGTTTTTTATTTTCAGCTCAGCGTTTTTCGGCGCCGACGCGGAGGATGCTTTCCACCAGCACGTCGTCTAGGCCAAGACCTTGCGGACTCGTCAAATTCTGGTATTTCCAGCCGAGCTCGACTACGAGACCGCAAGCCATACGGGAGAGAGCTTCCGGTTTGAGGCAAGGAAGCAAGCCGGTAGCGGCATCGAACAAGGCAACCGGCTTTTCCATGCGTTCGCGTTTATCCAGGAATACGAGCTGCTCCGGAGATAGGGTACGCAGCGCAGCTGGGTATAGACGTTCTGCACGTTCTTCCATGCCAACGCGCCCTTTTACATAGTTGTCGTAGTCGCGTTGCTTAATTTTGCGGGAGTGAATGTCCTGCTCAACGGACTTTACCTTTGTGTAAACCATTTGGCTAAGATGGGTACATCCGAGATTTTTTACCCAGCCATCAATCATTGCTGGCGAGTAAAAGTGGGCAACTGGTTCGATCATGCCTCGCTTGAAATCATGATCAACAAAACACGCGGCGTCTTTTTCGAAGGCGGAATAGATCATTTTAACTGCAGTATAGGCGGCCAAAACTTTGTAGCCCGTTACCATCACCATCGAGGTAGTTGCGCCGCTGATTCCAAGCCTGGCGGTGAGTTGGAGAATGACCGCGTGCGTGCCACTTGCTTTCACATACGAGACCGCGGCATTGCCGATCACCTTCCCGCAAGACAATGTCACACTCGACGCGCTGGGCTCCGGGTCACTGGCGGTGCGGAAGTCCGTCTTGTATTTTGGTGGAAGTTTAGATTGCCATTGCTCGCAGGAAAGGGAGGCAGAGGCGGTCTGGGAGGAAAAGGTGAGGAAGAGCGCGAACAGGGAAAGGGTAATGTTTTTCATATCTTATCCTTCGGGCTTTCCAGGGTCCGAACAGAATGGTTCACACTTGTATAACGATCAACCACAAGGGTCAAGACGAACTTGCCGCCTCGTTTTCTCGCTCTACCTGTTGTTGCAGCACGGCCTGCGGGAGAAAATTCTGTTAAGGAGATCTCCATGAAATTCTTGCTGTTTGCCCTGCTCATTACGTGCCCGCCTACCCTCGCGCAAGCTGCTGACTTCAACCAGTACGTGCTCGAGGCTGTCGGCGCGCTTCCAGATGGCGGTGTCTATTCGAAGAAAGACGATGCCACGATCGCGCTCGGCAAATCGATCTTCGTCTCGAGCGATCAATACATTCGACAGAATCCGCTCGTCGCGAGCCCCGTCTACTGTTCGGGTGCCTCCTGGCAGGCTTTCATCCACGTGATTTCGAAGCTCCAGGCAGAAGGCAAAATCCGCCTTAGCGCCGAAGCCGTACAAGGCCTGCTCGTGAACATGCAGCCCGATGGCACCGATTCCTGGGGACGCTGGAATTCCAATGGTCCGGGAACTTCCCGCCTCTTTTTTGAGCTCGGTCTCGGCCTGAACACGATGAACTTTGCGAACGCCAAGCCAGGGGATTTTCTTAAAGTATTCTTCAACGAGCATATCGGCAAGCTCGAGCGCGGCCACAGCGTGGTCTACCTCGGCCTCGTGAAGCGCGCGGGCGTAGAGTATATCCGCTATTGGAGCTCAGACGCCCCCAAGGGCCGTGGCATCAGCGAAATGCGCCGGACCAGCGCGATCCGCGCGATCTTCTCCCGGCTCCAGAATCCCGAAGCTCTGAACAATATCCCGCGCATGCCCAAAACCGACGCCTACCTCGCCTCGATGCTCACGCAGGCGAGCACGGAAGCGGAGATGAAGGCCAAGATCGGCCTTTAGTCCCCATTACTTTTTGGTTTCGCAACCGCGTTATTTCTTTCTAGACTGACAGGTGCTATAACGCACCGCAATACCCTGCTTTACCCCCGATGCTTCTTCGGAGTAAAACATGAATGTTCTCGCGCTTTGTCTTCTATTCTCATGCACTTCCGCTTCAGCGGCGGAGATTTCCCGCGTGGCCACTGACTTCGACCGCGACGGGAAACCCGATATTGTTTCTATTTCCTACGTACCCGGCAACGAGAACGCTTTAGCCGTGACCGTGGAGCTGAGCCACGGAACCAGCGTGCGCAACCAGGTTCTGCTTCGCCGGGCTGGCCAGAACGGCGAAGCCGGCGCCAGCCTCAAAGTGCTTTCAAACGGCCGTGTGCAGCTCAGCTCGGTGAAAGACTGGAGCAGCTCCAATAACTCGCTCGACGTGGTACTGAGCTACCGGGGCGGCCTGATCATCTCGGCGGTCGACTACGCGTGGGACTTCCGCGGCGCGTTCGGCGGCTGCAACTACGACTTCGCCCGAGGAACTTTGCTCGTGAACGGAAAGAGCCGGCGCTACTCGGCGCGTGTTCTGAAGTTCACGGAAACCTCCAGCGTGGATAAATACGCGGCGGAATGTGTGAAGCTCTAGGCTGCTGGCGGTTTCGCTACTCGCCCCGGGGCGAGTTCACCTACTTCTTCGTTCTTCCGTCGAGAATCTTCTTAAACGACCGCAGGCGGATTTCATCGAGCGTGAGGCCCGTCGCAAGCACTTCCTGCTCGGTGATCGCGCCGCAGTTCATCGCGCGCAGGAAATAATTCAGCAGGCCCTGACCGGTCGCTGCGTCGTCGAAGATGTCGCCCACGAGCGTAGCTTTGGCCGCCTGCTCGATGAAGTTTTTCAGGCGAGCGGAAGCGGGCTTGAGCCCTTTGAGGAAAAACGTATAAAGGGCAGCGTAGCGCACGGGTAGCTGCGCGGGGTGCAGATCCCAGCCCTGGTAGTACGCATGTTTTAGCGAATGCTGGATATGAGCAAACGAAAGGCGCCAAGCATGGTGCACGCTAGCGCGGTTCTCAGCCTCTTCACGGGCGTTCGCGGGGTTTTTGTGCACGCCGACTGGCATCACGTTGGTGGCGCCGTCAGAGAGCCAGATGCCGGTCGAAGCGAGATTCACCTTCATCACGTGACGGGCAAAATCGCAGGAGGGGTGGTCCATCACCTGGTGGTCGGCGGTGATATTGAGGGAAGCGGTATAGTCGTAGGTGCCAAAATGCGCGGCCACTAACCTGCCCCGGCTGTTCGCGACAAACTCCGGTAGCGCGCAGTTGCCGAGCGAATCAAAGATCGACTGCGGCGTCTCGATCATGAACTCCATCTTGAGCGAGCCAGCCGCAAGCTTAAGATTTCGCTCCAGCGCCTCGAACGTGGCAACGAGCGCTTTTACGTGATCCGGATGCGTGATCTTCGGCAAAGTGACTACGAAATTCTCCGGTAGTTTTCCACCCGTTTCGGCCACGAGGGTGGAAAGAAAAATATCGGTCGTGCGCAATGAGCGGATTTTCAGCTCTTCCGACAATGTTTTGATGCGGATACCGATGTAGGGCGGCAAGGATTTGTTCTTCATGCCGAGCGCGGTTTCTTTCGCAGCGGCGACCGCTGTGGCGTCTTCTTCAGCATCGGGACGCACGCCGTAACCGTCTTCGAAGTCGATCCGGAAATCCTCGAGCGCTTCGCGTTTGAGCTTCTCTTCCACCCGAGTGTAGACGGTGGTGGCAAGATCGGAATCGATGCCGAGGGCTTTGCCGAAGCTAGTCGGATCGGGAGCGTTCGCTTTGAGACTAGCGAGCGCCAATTCCCCGATGCGGGCGGCGGTATTAGCCTTGAAAAGGTGCGCACCGCCGTACACCGTGTGCACGGGCTGGCGGGCAGGGCTCTCGCCGGGATTCAGGCTCACATAGTGGCTGTTGGCGGCCGAGAGCGCCGAGGTGATCTTGGTGAGCTCGTCGGATTGCAGGCTGGTTTTCATGTTAGCTACCTCTATAGGTGGAGAAACCAAAGCCGCTGAGCAGGAGCGGCACATGGTAGTGCTGATTGGAGTCGTCGACAGTGAAGGCGATTGTGGCGAAGGGATAGAAGCTTTTACGGCCTACGAAGTAACCCTGCAGGTCAAAGGTAATGCGATAGGTGCCGGTCTTGATCTTTGTGCCGGGCGGGAGCAGCGTGAGGCGGCCGTCGGTGTCGGTGGCGCCTTTGCCGAGCGAAGCCCACTGGGCGCCATCGTGCATCTCGAGCTGCACGGGAATGCCGATCGCAGGTTTGCCGATCGAGGTATCGAGCACATGCGTGGTGATCGGGCCTTTGGCGCTCATAGCAGCTTTTCCATCCGCAGCTTCATGATCCGCGCCTGTTCTTTGGCGCTGTTGAGAAGCTCTTGCGAGCGGTTATTGTTGATGCGGCTTTTCAGGATCTGGAGCATGTCGGCAGCGCTCTTTCCGGTAGCGCACACGATGAAGATGAAGCCGAACTCTTTTTCGTAACTCTGGTTCAGCGCGCGCAGCTCTGCTAGCGTTTTCTCGTCGGCGCCGTCGAGCCCGCCCTGCTCTCCCGCAGCCATGCTTTTGGTGTTCGCGTATTTGGCGCGGAGAGAGTCGAGATCTCCAATCTTGGGATGAGCCTTCATGGCCTCGAGCCATTCCGTTTCCCCTAAGGACAGCCACACTTTTTCAGCGGCGTCCTGGAGTTTTGGCAGCGAGGTGAAGGGCCGCTTGTCGACCACAGCCTGCGCCCATTTTTCTGAGTGGCAACAGTCGAGCAGCGTGCTCTTGGCTTTCTCAAAATCCATCGCGTTAAATACATCGAGGGTGTGTTTCATTTTTAATCCAACTCTCCCCAGACGCGCAGGCGGCTTACGCCCCCGTCCGGAATGATATTCAGCTTCACGTGGGTTACAGCACCCACGTCTTGCAGTTCTTTCTCGAAAAAATGCTGATGATCGGCGCGCAGCTTGGATTCACCGAGCAGCGGCTTCCACGCAGCCTTCTCGGGATCCTTGAGCACGCCCGCTGTATCGCCGTTCAGCGCCTCAATCGTGCAGCGGTCGGGGAAGTTGCCCTTAAAGTGCGCGGTATCGACTTCGATTTTCTTGATCCGCCCGCGATGGCCGAGCGCGAGCACGCACCAATCCTGGCCAGGGAGCTTTCGTTTACGGCGGGTTTCCCAGCCGTCGCCCATGTTCACGCCACGGCCGGGAGCGATCAGGTTGTCTTTTGGCCCAAAAAACATGTCGTTGCATACGAGCACCTTGCCGCCGTTCGCGACACTTGCCAGGTCGATCAGCTCGCCGGGCTTGAAGGACTTCCAGTTGACACTTACCTCGCCGTACACTCGAAGGCGCGCCACTCCGCCGTCGGGGTAGATCCAGAGGCGGAGGTGGGTAAAGCGGTTTTCTTTGGAGCCGATCTCGAAGAGGTTCTGGCTACCGGGCTCGAGCGGCGATTTTTCAAGGATCTCGGTCCAGCGCGTGGTGCCGTCGGGATCCCCGTCGATCTCGCAGGCTTCGAGGCTCGCGAAGGGCGGATGATTACCGAGGAAATGCGCGGTGTCGATGTCGACGCCGAAGATCGTGCCAGGTAGGCCGAGGCGCACGACACACCAGTCATTGCCTGCGACGCGTTTCCGGCGGCTTTCCCAGCCGTCCATCCATTTGCCGCGGTCGGTGTATTTATCGGCGATGAAAACGGCGCGAGGTGCTTTGATGAGGTTTTCTTTCTCGGCGAAAAAATCGTCGGAGCAGTCGAGCACTTTTGTGCCGTTGCGCTCTTCGGCGAGGTTGATCCATTGGGAGGAAAATTTGTTGTTATAGTTTGGATCTTGCTTCACGCTCTCCCCTTCAGTAAAAAGCTCCCGTGCGGGCTGCCGGGAAATTTTCCGTCTTCAAAGATTGTCTCGCCGCGGAGGATCGTGCGCACCACACGGCCCATGAGTTTACGGCCCTGGTAGGGCGAGCCCTTGTGCTTGTGGAGCGTGCCTTCCGGCGTGATTGTCCACTCGGCGTTAGAATCAAAGAGCGCAAAATCTGCATCGTAACCCGGCGCGATCTTGCCTTTGCGATTGCCCAGGCCCGCCATCCGGGCCGGTGCGGCTGAAAGCCATTCCGCGAGTCTCGGCAAGGTTACGCAGTGGCGCTGGCCCTCGGTCCATATGAGCGAGAGCGTGTACTGCAAGGATGAGATGCCGCCCCATGCTTGCGCGAAGTCGTTCTTCCCAAAACCCTTGAGTGCCGGAGTGCACGGTGAGTGGTCGCTCACGATCATGTCGATATCGCCCTGAAGGAGAGCTTCCCATAGCAGCTGGCGATTGGCTTCTTCGCGAATCGGCGGGCAGCACTTGAAGAGAGTCTGCTCCTCTTTGGGCTCGAATTTCTCGACCATGGTGTCAGATAGCAGAAGGTAATGCGGGCAGGTTTCAACCGTGACCTTCACGCCCTCTTCTTTTGCCTTCACGATTTGCGGGATCGCCTCTGCGCTCGACAGGTGCACGATATGCACGGCGCAGTTATGTTTTTTCGCGAGTTCCAGCACGTGGTAGATAGCGTTGTTCTCCCAGATCTTCGGGCGACTTTGGAGAAACTGGCTATAGCTCGGCCCCTCCGGCAGGCCCTTCGTTTCTCCGGAATCCAGCTCCGCGTGAAAAAGATAGGGCAACCCGCGCGCGGCGAGCGCCGGCATCACGCGATCGATCTCTTCGATCGTCATGGGAGGAAACTCGGGGATACCCGAATCGATGAGGAAGGTCTTTACGCCGAGCACTCCGGCGTCGAGGAGTTTTGGCAGATCACCGAAGTTTCCTTTAGGGCCGCCGGTCGCGCCGCCCCAGAAGCCAACATCGACCCAGAGCTTCTCCCCTACTGCCTGCAGCTTCTCGCGGAAGGCCTGGAGCGAAGTGGTAACAGGAATGCAATTGAGCGGCATGTCGACGAGCGAGGTGGCTCCCCCCGCGGCGGCGGCCTGCGTGGCAGTCTCAAAACCCTCCCAGTCGGTGCGGCCAGGCTCGTTCACGTGCACGTGGCTGTCGACCAGTGCGGGCATCACAACGAGGTCGCCCACGTCCTCAATACGCCCGCGCCCCGGCGCCGCATTCAGCACGGAGCGGATGCGCCCGTCGACGATCTCAATCCAGGCCTTCTGCAGGCGATTGCCTGCGCAGACGGCGCGGCTCGTGAGGTAGAACGACTCGCTGCTATACTGGTTTGTTTTGAAGTCACTCATGGATGTCAGCCCCACTCAATACCCAGCTATTCATCACCGCGCGCTCCTCATCGGTCATATTGGTGCGGTTCACGAGCGGCATCGTTTTCGAAACGTATACACGATCACGAATGCGATCGGCGTATTGTTTCAGGACCTCCGGGCTCTCAAAACTTACGCCGTTCGGCGGCACGGGAAAGGTGGCGTCAGTAGGCTGCGCCGAATGGCAGGCGAGGCAGCGTTCTTTCACGATCGTCTGCACCTGCGTGAAGCTTGGTTTTGGGCCGGCGGAAAGCAAGGACGCCTGGCTATAGAACGAAGGCACCGCGATCATCAGCACGACCACCAGCGAGATAGGCACAAGCAGGCCAGTCCCCGTCTTGCCGATATTCCACTGCAGCATCATGTGCCGCACGAGCCCGCCCAAAAGACACAGCAGGATCAGCACCACCCAGTTGCCGGCAGAACCATACGCCAGCGGGAAGTGATTCGAGATCATCGCGAAAAGCACAGGCAAGGTCATGTACGAGTTATGGGTAGAGCGGGCTTTGGCTTTTGGCCCCGCGGAGTAATCGGGAACTTTTCCTGCCGAAGCGTCGTCAAACATCTTTTGTTGGCGAGGAAGGATCCTCACCCACACGTTCACCACCATGAGGGTGGCAAAAATCGCGCCGAGGTGCAGATAGGCGCCACGGCCCGTGAAGAGAAAGCAGAGCAGCCAACAGAGCGCGCAGACAGCGGCGAGGGAGATCGCGGTGGCAATCGATTTATTTTTCTCCGCGAAGCTCGTCTGCCAGAAAAAATCGTAAATGAACCAGATCCCGACGAGTAGCCCGAGGCTTACAGCGGTTGCCGCTCCCGGCGTCTTGATCGGGGATTCCGGCCCGATCAGGTAGATCCCGTTCGTAGCGTAGTAAAGCAGGATCATCAGCACGAAGCCCGAGATCCAGGTGAAGGTGGCTTCCCACTTGAACCAGTGCAGAGTTTTCGGGATGAAGCCGGGGCGGAATTTTTGTTTTTCGACGTGGTAGAAGTGCCCGCCATGCACCATGTAGAGCTCGCCCTCGAGCCCGTCGCGTGCCTTGTCGGGAGCTTCAAAGCTCGAATCCATCCACATGAAATAGAATGAGTTTCCGATCCAGGAAATTCCGGCGATCAGGTGGATCCAGCGGACTAGAAAGTTGGCCCATTCGGCCAAAACTGCCCATGAGATAAACTGCAGCATTGAGGGGAAATCGTATGCTGTCGACCCGGAGGGTCGCCACAGAAAAGAGGGGGAAATTACACGGATAACGCAATTGCTCATTGGCCGGCCAATGAGCAATTGCGTCATTCCTAAAATCTAGTATTCTCTCCTCATGATCGACCACGTAACCATACCCGTGAGTAACCTCGAGCTCAGCCGCGCCTTCTATGAGAAAACTTTTGCCCCTCTTGGCTGGAAAGTGGCCTTTGGCGAAGCGAACGTGTTCTGGGCCTTCGATATCGGCCAGGGCCTGTTTGAATTCGAACAGCACGAGGGCGCTATCACACCTGTGCACATCGCGTTTCGGGTGCAAAGCCGGGAGCTGGTGGACGCATTCCACGCTGCGGGAATGGAAGCGGGCGCCAAGGACAACGGGCCCCCAGGCCCGCGGACCCTTTATACTCCACGCTATTACGCCGCCTTTTTGCTGGATCCGGACGGGCACAATATCGAGGCGATGCACGACGAGTAGAATCAGTCGAGATCTAGCGCCAGTCCGGTCCTGATTGACAATGATGACGCCAGGGCGTCGTTACATTCTACCCGCGCAAGTCGCCATGTCCGGCAGCTTGGCCATCTCGGTGCAGACCATGTTGTTGCTTTCGGGGCTGATCAGGCATTCAAACAGGTTTGCCGTCACGCTGCGGGGATACTGGGAGCAAAACCGGATCGTCTTCGAGCCAGAAAACGAACCCTCATATTTGCGGAACGCATTCGCGATCAACTCGCAGTCGGCCCTGGAACGCACCTGGGTATCCAGGGCTCCCGGCGCGATCTCCTTGCCCGAAGGGAACTTCACCGTGATGTAGATCCAGCGGTCATTGCAGCGCGTGGGCGTGATGATACCGCCGCTGTCACCTCCGGAGCCGTTCTCACGGCAGCTGATCTGCTCTCCCTGATGGTAGATCGACTGCCCGGGAGCGATAACGATTTCGGCTCTGGCGGACTGGACGAAAGCCACGGCCAAGAGTAGGTAAACTAAATTGATTTTCTTTTGCATGGGGAATTCCTCGGATTTTTGGGGTCGGGCCGGTAATGCAGTTTCCATGCCCAGACAAAGGCTTGCGCGGTGGCGAGTTCTTTCAAGCGCTTAGTGAGCGCGCGCCGCTTCCATTCGGTTGGTAAATAATTCCAGGTGCCACAATGCGACTCACAATCAACGTCGCTTCTCCCCGAGGATCGCCCAGGCGGGTAAAGGTGCTTCAGAAAAAATGAAGCACTCTTTTTTGCGCGAGCGATTTTTAATAGTTGCTCCCCACTCGGCAGTGAGGGAGCCGTTAGTGGTTGCCCAGCAATTCGTAAACCTGTGGGGCAGGCGGGATCGATCTCAGAATTGAATATGCTCTGCGATTTATATATGCCCGCTGAATTCCGAGACCGTACTTTCTTGTTCGAGATCGAAGCGGTGGAGTAGGAAGCGGATGCCAGGGACAATGGAACCCCCGGCCCACCGACTCTCTATACACCGCGCTACTACGCCGCATTTCTGCTCGACCCGGACGGGCACAATATCGAGGCGATGCACGATGAGTAATGAGGTTACTTAGTGAAGGTGAAAAGCATCACGCTGCTAACGCCGCCGGCCGGATCTCCGAGAGGCGATGCGGCGATCTCGGAGCCAGTAGCTCCGGTCTCCGCCGGTTGCATGGGCGCATGAACTGTTTCCTCTTTCGTGCTGGCAGGCTTCCTGCCAGAGGACCCCGATTTTTCGCCGTTTCCCGCAACCAGCTCGCCGCTCGGATCCGCCAATTCTCCCGCGCTCGCCGCGCTGGCCAACTCAGTCATCGGGTGAACTTTCTGCAATACGGCCTTGCGCAAAGCGGCCTGCTCTTTGGCGCATTTCAAGTCACTAGCGCATTGCGGGCTGTTGCTACCGAGTGGGAAATATTCGAACTGAGCTTTCATTGCGAACTTGGCTGCGACCCAGCCTCTATCACCTTCGCCAGTGCAATAGACAGCCACCTGAGGATCGGTGCTTATCATGCCTAATTCTCTTCCTAAATATTTATTGTATAAACCGGCATCTTTGCCATCACAGAATTCCTGATTTTTAGCCACTAGTGCTTCGACATGAGGAAGCTGCGATTTTCTGATACCCCGGCTACAGTCCTCCTGCGACTGGCCTTCCGGGCAGCTCCAGCAGCCAAAGGAATCCGCACTATGCGCGAGTAGCGCCATAACAAATAGAATGGATTTCATGCATGTCCCCCACTGTCTCTATCGCCCGTTTTACGAAGGGCTTTGAATCGAAAGGCAGGAGTTTTGGCCGGGAAAGCGGGCACTTACTCCGTTTCCGCCTGGATACGGGCCACTAGCCTTCTCCGCGCACCTGCAGCAGCTGCGCAGCAATGCTTACAGCGATCTCGCCGGGTTTATTTTCGCCAAGGGGCAGGCCGATCGGGCAGCGTAGCTTTTCCAAAAATTCTGCGCTTACCCCCAGCGCCGCTAGCTCTGTTCTCAACTTTCCCGCCTTCGTCGCGCTACCGATCACTCCCACATATGGAGTCTCCGGGAAATGCTTCGCGATCGCTGCCAAAATAGGCACGTCGGAGGAATGGTCCTGCGTGATAACGACATGGAAGGAAGATGCGGGAAGCGTGGACAAATACTTCGCAGGCTCCGCCCAGTCTCGAACCTGCAAATTCCCCGCTGCCGGAAGCTTCTCTCTCCACTCCGCCCGCGCATCAATGCAGGTCACGCGGCACTCGATCCCCGCTAAAACGCGCACCAAAGCCTGGCCCACGTGGCCTGCGCCGTAGACTACGATGTTCCACGCCTTTGGAAAATGCACCTCAAGCAAGAAGCTCATCTCCCCGCCGCAGGTCATATCGACGTCGCGCTGGAGATTCCAGTTCACGAGAACTGGCTCCGTCTTCCCGCTTTTCAACATCGAAATCGCTTCCTCGATCGCGCGTGCCTCCACCTTGCCTCCGCCCACGGTGCCGCAAAGCAGGCCTTCCGAAGTCACCAAAGCTTTAGCGCCTATTTCCTGCGGCAAGTGCCCGCGTCCTCCAACAAACGTGACTACCGCGAAAGGCGTTCCTGCAGACTCGAGCTCGGCAGCATTGCGAAAAAAATCACTCATAGCTTCTCCCACTCCGCGAATTTCTCGGGATACTGCGCGCGCAGAACCTGCTCCTGAGTCGCAGGCAGTTCCATCAGCGGAAAAGGCTTGCCCGGATTTTTCAAAGCATCGTGGATCGCGGTCCACACGGAGAGCGCGAGGAGGAGCGGAGGCTCCCCTACCGCTTTCGTGCCGCGAACATTGGGCAAGTTCTTGTCGTTCGGGAAAAGCTTCGCGTTGAACACGCGTGGAGTGTCCTGCACGTTCGGGATCTTGTAGGTTGAAGGAGAATGCGATACGAGCAGGCCCTTGCCGTCGTAGAAAAGCTTCTCTGTAGTCACCCAACCCATGCCCTGGATAAAACCGCCGTAGACCTGGCCCATGTCGAGACCCTCGCTTACCGGGCGGCCGAGGTCCATGAGGAGATCTACGCGCTTCACCTTGGTTTCGCCGGTGTCCTGACTCACCTCGACCTCGCTCACGCAAGTGCCCAAAGTGTAGTAGAGGAAAGCGCGGCCGACGCCAGTGAGTTTGTTGAAACTGAGCCCCGGGAATTTGTAGTGGGCGTAGTCGGAAAGCGATATGCGCTGGTGGTAGGCTTCGTGCACGAGCCTCGAAAACGTGATGCGCCGGGCGGGATCGGATTCGTGGAAGGCCTCACCATTCTCGAAGCGCACGCCACAATAGCTGGCGACGCCACTCTTCCAGTCGGCGTCTTTGTTGGGATCGTCGGAATTGGGAGCAAGCTCGTCGACTTCGATCTCGGGCTCGGTGCCCAAACCCGCGGTTTTGGTGGCCCAGCGGGCCTCCGGTATCTTGAGGATCTCGATGAGCAGCTGCGAAAGGCGTCGCTTGATCTTGCGCGTGGCGAGAAGCGCGGCGGCGCCGTTGAGATCGGTGCCGGAACTCGCGGCCGTAGGAGATGTATTGGCGTTCTTATCGGTGGTCGTGGGCATGAGGCGCACGGAATCTCTCGGAAGGCCAAGCTCGCTCGCCACAATCTCGGCTATCCGCGCGTTTACTCCCTGCCCCATCTCAGTTGCGCCCGTCGAAACCTGCAGCGTGCCGTCGCGGTGGATGAGCACAAGGGCGTTCGCCTGGTTGAGGAAGCGCGTGGTGAAGCTGATGCCGAACTTTACTGCTGTTAGGCTAATTCCTCGTAAGGGCTCCCCGCTTTCGCGAGCGCGCTGGTTGTGAAGGCTTATTTCTTTTCTACGATTTCGGTAGTCGCTCTCTTTTTCTATACTTTCAAAAAGTTCCGGGAGGAGATTGTTTTCTACCGTCTGGCCGTAGTGGGTGGTGTTCCTTCCGCCTGTGGCGGAATACAGATTCGCTTTTCGAACGTCAACCGGATCCATCCGCAACTCGTGCGCGATCTCCTCGATGATCTTCTCGATCGTGGCTACACCCTTGGGGCCGCCAAAACCTCGGAACGCCGTATGCGGGTGCATATGCGTGCGGCATACCTGGCCCGTTACGCGCAAGTTCGGAATAAAATAGGCGTTGTCGATATGGAGCATAGCGCGCTCCATGATCGAGGTGGAAAGATCGGCGTAGGCGCCGCCGTCGGAGAATAGCTTCGCGTCGAGGGCGAGAATTTTCCCGCTGTCGTCGTAGGCTACCTCACAGAAGGTCTCGAATGGGTTTCGCTTCCCCGTCAGGATCATGTCGTCGTCTTTGGTGAGCACGCAGCGGGCCGGGCGGCGAAGCTTTTGCGCCGCGAGCGCCGCGAAGGCCGCAATCGGCGCGCCCTGGCTCTCCTTGCCGCCAAACGCCCCGCCCATGCGCTTCACGATACAGGTAACCTGGCTTTGGGAAAGCCCGAGCGCGTGCGCCACCACATGCTGCGTTTCGGTCGGGTGCTGTGTGCTGGAATGCACCTCGACCTCGCCTCCCTCCTGAGGGTAAGCAGCCGCCACCTGGCTCTCGAGGTAGAAGTGGTCGGCGCCGCGGATTTTGAGAGAGCCTTTGAGACGGCGGGGTGCGCTTTTCAATGTTGCCTCCACCGCGCCCCGCTCGATCTTGCGCTCGGTACCGATGAAGCTACCAGCTTCGCGCGCGGCGCCTACTGATAACAGCGCAGGCAACACTTGGTACTTTACCCTTACGAGCTTCGCCGCTTTCTTGGCGATCTCGGGCGATCTCGCAGCCACAAGCGCGATCGGCTCGCCATTGAAGTGCACTTCTTTTTCCGCGAGCAGCGGCTGGTCTTGGAAGATCGTTCCCCAGAGATTGTGGTGAAGGTGCTTCGCGGTGAAAAAGCCCAGAACTCCGGGCAACGCAAGGGCGGCCTTAGCGTCTATGCTCACGATAAGAGCGCGCGCTTCCGTGCTGAAAACGATCTCGACGAAGGCCTCGTTCGGCAAGCGGGGGCGATCGTCGATGAATTCGCTGCGCCCGGTTACGTGGAATGGCGCGCTGTCATGGGCGAGATCGGGCCTGACTTCGCTCATGCCTTCACCCCGAGCTGCTCACGGAAAAACTTACGCAGCAAATTCTCTGCCAGCAGGCGGCGGAAGGCGGCGCTGCCGCGCACGTCGCCGATCGGCGTGATCTCACTCTGTAGTACTTTCGAAGCCAATAGGAAAAGCTCTGTGCTTGGAGCTTTGCCAGCCAGCAATGCTTCCGTTTTTTTCAGGCGCAAAGGGGTGGCCGCGACTCCTCCGCACGCAAAACGCGCGCTTCGGATCTCGCCGCCCTTTTCTTTTTTCCACTCCACTCGCGCTCCGAGGTTCACCGAAGAAATATCCAGGTCTTTGCGCTCCGAAACTTTGTAGACCGCCCAGGAGTCATTAGCGGCGGGAATGGTGAAGCGGATCGCGGTGATGAGCTCGCCTCTTTTTAGCGCCGTCTTGCGGTAGCCGAGGTAGAAATCCTGGAGCTTCACCTCGCGCTTGCCGCCGGGCCCGAAGAGTTCCGCCACCCCATCACACACGAGGAGGAAGGGCGGCGTATCCGCGATCGGCGACGCGTTCGCCACGTTGCCCACGAGGGTCGCGATATTCTTGATTTGGGGCGAGGCGAAGAGATCGAGGAGGCGGGCGAGCTCCGGGCATTTTACTTTGAGTGCGTCGCGAAGCTCGGTGAGCGTAACGCGCGCCCCTACCCTTACCTCCAACTTTTTCTGCTTAAGCTCATAAAGCTCCGGCACGAGGTGCAGGCTCAGGATCCGGTCGAGGATAAGCTTGCCCTTGTTGTGAACCACCCCGAGATCGGTAGCGGCGCCGAGGAGTCGGGAATCTTTGTGCTTGGCCAGGTAAGCCGCGGCTTCCTTCAGGGTGAGCGGCGCGAAGAGCTCGAAGCGTTCCGTTCCGCCCTGCTTTTCGCCCTCGAGCTTTACACCTTGCCGGAGCGCGGCTTTAAGTTCTTTCTCTTGCGCGGCATTCCAGTGGGCTTTGCGCACGCTTTCACATTTCGACGGCTCCACGCTGAGTGCGGCGTCGAGGATCGGCTGGTAACCCGTGCAGCGGCAGAGGTTTCCGGTGGTGGCGTTCTTCGCTTCCCGCTCGGTGAGTCGCAAGCCCGCCTCATTCTCTTTGCGGCTGATTTTCTTTTCCACCAAGCCTGTGAGCGCCACCACGAAGCCCGGTGTGCAGAAGCCGCACTGGCTGCCGTGACAATATTTCATGGCATTTTGCACGGGGTGCAGATTTTCGGGAGTGCCGAGGCCCTCGATCGTGACTAGACTTGAGCCATCAAGCAAGCTCACGGGCGTGATGCAGGAGTTGAAAGGGAGGTAGCCATAGCTCCGGCCAGCGGCGCTTTTACCTACTCCCGGAAAATAGCGCAGCACCGAGCAGGCTCCGCAGTCGCCTTCGGCGCATACGATCTTTGTGCCGGTGAGCTGGCGGCGACAACGGAGAAAGTCCGCAAGCATCCAGCCGGCGAAGTCGGCTCCGACTTCCACGCGTTCGCCGTTGATATAGAAAAGCACGCTTTTGCGCATCGTGCGAAAAGCCTAGCAGGGATTTCTCCCTGCAGAAAGAGCGTCATATGACGCAGGCTGCCTATCGGTCTCTGGTGCAGGAAACGAAGCGACTATCGGTGAAGTACTCGCCGTATTTACTGGAAACGGTGCTGATGATTGTAACGGCGCCGTTGCCTTTGAGTCTTCTCATCGCTGCGCTTAACCCGGCCTGTTGGCCTGTGCCACTGTCGTCTTCAAAAATATGGAAGGGAGAGATGAAATCGGCGTCAGCAGGCCTAGGCGCGATTTCTTCTTTGACTTGATTCAGTTCAGAGATGCTTACGTTTTTTAGTACCAGGCGGCAGTGAATCGCGCCACGATCGTAGAGCCCCTTGATCTCGCGCAAGAGCGGGATAAGCGGAATGGTAACGTTATTGGTGAGGTTATCGATCTCGCAGTGGTCAATACCGAAGGTGCCAGAACTCTTTAGCTGCGCCATTGTATAAGGCTTCCAGCGGGCGAGCGGAGTATTCGGGGTCTGGGGCGAAAAGCGGCGGTTGAAATCATTGTGGAGTGAGGCACAGCGGGCGATCTCGCCGTCGTCTTCACCGTCAGTGTTGCCGCAGGGGCCTTCCAGATACGCGAAAACTTCCAGGCCTCGTGACTTGGCTGTTCTGGCTCGACTCAAGAAATCTTCTGTGTAAGGAGGACTCAACACGTGCTCGCCGTCCGTAGCGTTCCCGCCCCAAATGATATTGGAGCCGGCAGCGGGCACGGGGCGCATGAAGTTTGCGGCGAACGTTAACTTCTTTTCCTGGCAAGCGCCCTGCGCAGTGGAGGTGATTGAGGCGAGGGAGATCAGGGTGAGAGCAACGATCAGCTTTTGCATGGCGTCTCCTAAGGTGGAAGAGCAAGGGCGCCAAACAATATGGCTCCTCACCGGGCACTTCAAGGTGCGGGCGTCGCCGGGAGCGAGTTTGGGCTCATTCCATTTAATTTACAGGGAGTTAAAGATTTGAACGGAAAGGCCGCTTTGTTCACCGAATACTATTTGATCTTCTGCGACTTGATCTCGCCGGTAATGGTGGATTTTTGTTTCGGGGATGCGGCAGAGGGAATCTTGGCTTTCGGAGTGACTCCGTTTGCCGTCGCGGCAACGCTTTTCTGGTTCATGGATTTTAACTGGCCAAGGTTCTGGTTCACGGTCGTATCGATCTTCACCGCGACTTGATCCGCGGTTTTCAGCTCGGCGATTTTTCGCTCCATTGTTCTAATATGGTCTTCGAGCGCGAGACGGTTGTTGAGGTAACAGGGAACGCTGCTGAGGATATTGTTCACCGCCACGTTCTCGAGGATCGCGGCTGAGGGCATGCCCGGGCGGTCCATAGAGTTCACGTACTGCACCAGCTCCTGGCGAACCTGGTTGCCGGTGGCGATCAGGTCTTTCAGGCTGGCGTCGGCCTGACGAAGATCTTTGCTGGAGTTATCCATGCGCAGTTGCTGGGCCGAGTTGCTGGCCATGCTGTTGGCGCGGAAGCTCGCGGCTAGGAGCTGGCGGTAGCTCGCCACCTTTTGGTCGAAGCGGCTCACGCAGGCCGCGCTCGCCTCGGGGAAAAAGCGGTTCTCTTCGCAGAACGCGATATGTTGCTTCACTTCTTCCACCGTATGGCAGAAGGGGCGCGCGGGAACGCCAGCACTGGCGATTCCTGCCGGTGTGATGAGGCAAAGGATAAGGAGCTGGATTTTCATTGGCCGCCGCATGGTTTCTGGAAGGCCGGATCCACGGTCTCGTCCTTATGGGAGTTCACGATCATGCCGCCGAGGCCGGCCGCCTGGGAGCAAGCGGCGGCAGCGTCGCCTTTTCCCTTTGTATAAAAGACCGCGTGCACTTTATTCGCCGGAATTCCCGACGCCAGGATCTCTTTGAGCGCCTGCGGCTGGTCCACACCGAACTCGGCGATTACGTAGTCAACCCGGGCGCCAGAGCTGAGCAACTGCTTGAGAATTTTCGGAGAGTTCTTCACCACGCAGCTCCCGTTATAGGGCGGGGCCGCTGAGAGCGCACAGATTTTATTGTAGAGTTCCACGATCTTCCCGCAGCTGGGAATCTTGCTCTGCCCTGGATCTTCGCAGCCGTCCATGTTGTCGAGCTCGCAGCAGCCATAGCCCTGCTGCAGGGCTTTCTGGCAGCGCTCCACAGTGGCATTCTCCAGCTGGTCACCGGGGATCACGTAGTTTTCTGGCTTGCCGGAGCTCGCCCCCCAAGTAGAGCCGTCGCCTCTTTTTATCGGGCCGCCTTTCGGAGCCGCGGCCATACCGTTGCGTGCTTCGTCGGGAAGCCCCTGAGTGCCGAGGTTTAGGTAAGCGCATTTTTTTGGGTTTGCCCCGCCTTCCCTTCCCGGCGTCCCCGGCTGAAATACCTGGTCGGAGTGACAGCTGGCAAAGTTGCCGCCGGAGCAGTTATTGCCTCCTGGCATAAGATTGTAGTTCCACGCGGGAGCAGCGCACGCGGATTCGAAAGATGCGAATGTAAGGATCAGAGCAGCTGATGCGACTGAAAAGTTCATGGTTCCCCTTGGTCCCCCCAAAGGCCCAATGCTAATTACTAATCGACCTTGATCCACCTAGCCTTAAATCGCCGTAAGGGTGTCAGCATCCTGCCTGAGATGCCGTAGAAATTTACACCCTGTCTCACAAAAGACATTCAAGGGATCAAGGGCTTATCCATGGCCTCCTTCCTGCTTTTACCCATTCCATGAAGACCCCAATTTTCCTGGTCACCTTAACACTCCTGGCATTCAGCCCGTCCCCCGGCTATGCCCGAGGCGGCGTTGAAAGTGCTCAGGAAGCCTGGGACCACCTGAAGGAAGCCGGCCGCGATGTACGCGCCGGAGTATTTAACTCCGTGGAGACGATCAAGTCCGCTAGTCGCAGTGTTCGGCACGAGCGCCCGCTTTTGTTGAGCGAATACGTGACGGCCGTGAAGAAGGGCAAAGAAGTCACCCTCGTCTACTGCGAATCCCGCCTGAAACGCATGGTGAATGCCCAGCGCTGCGAAAAATTGCATGCCGGTAGCTTCAAGATCGACGATCTCAAGAGCTGCATCGGCAAAGTCGAAGGCGACAAGCAGCCAGGCATGATCCTGAACCGGAATCTTAAGACCGTGGCCGAATCTGAATACGGCCACGACCATTTCAAGATGTACGACAGCAAGGAAAGCTACCAGGACTATCTCGGCCAGTGCCAGGCAGCATTGCGCAAAAAGCCCGCGCGCTCCATCGCCGCGGGGCCTGCAGAAGACAGAATTGTGCGTCGCCCTGCCGTAGAAGAATTCCGCCCGATCGAATCTCAACCTGATGAACCCGAACTTCTCGAAGTGCCGGTAGACGGCAAGCTCTGACGCTCCAAAGACAGTACCAGCCCCCCCCTCCTTAACGCCGGCCCACGATGGGCTGGCGTTTTTTTATGCACCTAGATCATAAAAAAATAAATTAGATATATTTATCTGCTGTCATATCTGCGACAGGGGTATCTAAAGATTTTACACCTGTGTGCAGAGTGACTTGCCTGATAACAAACACTTGCGGTTGGCCCTCTTCCTGCTTTCTTTCCAAAAACTGACTCAATCTCTCTAGGAGACCCTGATATGAAATCCTCAGCATTCTTCGCCGCCCTGGCCCTGTCCTTATCCACCCTGAGCGCCATTGCCGGCGGCCCCGGTGACCTTCCCCGAAGAGGAGCTGCGCCTGCAGCGCAAGAAGAAGAGCGTGGAGGCTTTCGCAATGGTTTGCGAGAAGGGCTTCACAATTTAAAGCGTAGTATTACCCATACTGACCGCAGCGAACCGGGTGAAAACCACCACGTTCGCGATACCATAAGCGACGCCTGGCGCTCACGCCCGCGCCTCACCCACTACCTTTCTCTCGATCGCACCCAGGATGGAAAAATCATGGTGATCTCCTGCGATCCAGGCATCAAGCGCTTTGTAGAACGTAAAGGCTGTGAGGCACTCAGCAAGCGTGCCTTCAAGCCACAAGAGCTCCGCAGCTGCATGAGCGTGGCCGGAGAGAATGATTTCGCCGCTGCCCGCATCAATAAGCACCTCGATCGCCTGCTCGATACCGATATGGGCTACCGCAATTTCCACCCTCTTGAAACCAGAAGCAGCTACGCAGCTTTCCTGAAAGACTGTGAAGCTAAACTGGGCAGACGCACTCCCGCTCGCGCAGCACCTCGCCAGGCAGCCGCGCCTCGCCCAGCACCAGCGCCGGTAAGAGAGCCTGAGCCGAATCCAGATTTCAGGCCGATCGAGCCTACTCCTGGCGGTGAAGCGGCGCCCTTCGACGTACCCGTAGCCGGCAATCTCTAAGTTGCCCAGGCTTCCCTGACTTTGTTCCGACGCCGGCCCTAGGATGGGCCGGTATTTTCAAACCCTGGTGAATTAATAAAGTGAGAGCATCCAATATGAAGTTTCCGATTTTCGCAGCCCTGATCCTAAGTTTTACCAGCAGCCTGGCCATGGCCAGCAGTTCTGGGCTCTTCTTCAGCCAAGAAGAGATTGCCGCCAACCGCCGCAACGCCGCAGAAATTTCGAAAAAATCTGTAGCGTGCCTGCAGACTTACTGGAAAGAACATTCAGAGTTCTTCGCTAAGAACGGCTATTCCAAATTTTACGGCAACCGCAATAAGCGTTACGCCACTCCGGAATTTCGACGATATGCGATCATGAAGATCATCTATCCAAACCTGATACGCGAAGGCGATGAAGGTTTCATGAAGGCAGCAAAAGCTCGTATCGAAGGAACTGAGCCAGACGATACCTATATCGGCTTCGGTGAGTTTGCCAAGTTCGCCTCTTCGCGCGACCGCGGTGTTGCTGCAGAACTTGCGCGAATCAAGCCTGATCTCGTGAAGCGTGAAAAAGAACTGAAAGACATTTCCTGCGTGGATCTCACCCGTCGCTGCTTAGGTGCCGCGTTTGACGCTGTAGGAATGGAAGCAACCTGGGACAAGATTGATGCCCACGTTCGCGCCAACGGTGTTAGCGGGATCGAAATGCAGAAATCGCTGGTAGATCTCGGTTGGGTTTCGCTCTACTGGAATCCCGATCCTTCGCAGAATCAAGCCTGGGACGAGGAAGACAAAGTGCTGACTCCTCTCGCTCCCGGCCGTGTATGGATGCCTGTTTGGGGTGGCCACTTCCTCCGCCACCTCGGCGCGATCAGGAAAAATGACTACTATGGAGTTCCGATTCACGATAACCGCACTCTCGTAGGCTTTCAGCGCCAGACCCCCGCAGTATTCAAGAAGGTGCCCTTCTTCGTGGGTACGGCGCACTCAGGCTACCACGTGTTTCCCGGAACTTTCGGTCAGGTGGTGGAAGGCCATAGCTTACGCTCGCTACGCTCGAAGGATAATCTTGAGTTCAGCCAGTTCAACCCTCTTGACCAGGAGAACCACGGCGGCCCCAAGTGGACCAACACGGAGAAGTACCGCTCCGGCGTGATCGTGATTCCTCCAGGGATGATGAAATAGTCCCCATTACTTTTATGTAGCGCAGTTGCGTTATTTTAGAGCCGGCCCCTCGGGGTCGGCTTTTTTGTTTGGACTAGTCGCAGCCTGCCATTATCGAACCCGCGCGTCAGTCCTCGTCCGCGGTGATCAGCGCCATAAAAGCGCCGGTCGGATCCTGGATACAGCAGAAGTCGCGCTCCCCCATCTTACGGGGCCCGTCAATCACTTTGCCTCCGAGCGCCAGTACCTGCTTCACCGATTCGGCCACGTCCGCCACGTTAACGTACACAAGCCAGTGAGGCGGCAGCTTGGCATTGTCGCCGAGCGCGTGGCAGATGCCCGCGACAGTGACATCGGAATCCGGCAGGTTCATGCAGAAGTCGTCGCCGAGTTTGCTTACGTCCCAACCGATCACTTTGGAGTAAAATTCCATCAGGCGGGGCGCTTCCTTCACCGAGATGTCGACCCAGCCCACCTTGCCTACGTTGCTCATAAGTTCCTCTGGTAAACAGTTCGGCGTTCCACTTCTGGAATCCCCAGTTTTGCGTGCAGGCGTAGCGAACCGTAGTTGCGCGAGCTCACGGTCGTGAAGATGCGCGCGAGCTTTTTCTCAGCGGCGAAGGCGAGCAAGCGTTTGTAGAGCAGCGCTCCGTAGCCCAATTTCTGCTGCTCGGGGTGCACGCCAATCGCATCTAGGTAGCCGTCAGTATTCACGATCGCGAATGCCACATAGTTGCCGACGGAGTTTTTCCAAAGCAAAGAGAGGCGCGCGTCGCGCAGTGGAGAGGAAAGCGTTTCTTTGGCGTCGTCGAGGTCCATCGGGAGAGTATTGTCTACGCCAGCGAAAGAGAGATTGCTCAGTGCCATAAATTGCGCGGGATCCGCTTGCGTGAGCGAACCTTCGGTCACGCCGATCGGTAGCTTGGGCGCGTTCGGCGTGGATGGCGCGATCTCGAATTCCACGAAATCGAACTCGGGCTTGAAGCCGCGTTCTTCAAAGGCCCGGCGTTTTTCGTTTTCTTCGGGAAAACAAGAAGCGCGCATCCATTTGGAGCCCTGCGCTTGTTCTAGCAGATGCGTAAACAGCAATGCAGCTGCCTCCGCGTTTCCGGTCAACACGGGCGCGCCGAAAAATTCTCCGGTGTCGCCCTTTACCCACCCTGCGGCGCCGACCAGCTCGTCGCCATTCATCACCGCACAGGTGTTCTTCCCGAAGTCGTGGCTCGCGGCGAAGAAGGAATCGTGCATTATCTCCATCGACATCTTGCGACGCTCGGGCGCGAGGCGGTGCTGAAGAGCCAGCACGGCGGGGAGATCGGACTCCTGGAGCACACGGAGTTTCACGCGCGTGGACCGTCGACCACTTTTCCGGGATTCAGGATATTGCCCGGATCGAATACGCCTTTGAGCCCGCGGATAAGGTCGATCTCTCCCTTCGAAAGGCAATACTCGAGGTAGGGCTTCTTAATGATGCCGACCCCATGCTCGCCCGAAATACTCCCGTGGAAATCGCGCGTGATCTCGGCCACCGCCACGTTGAGCTCGAGCTGCATTGCCGCCCATTCGGAAGGCGGAACTTTTTCTTTCGGCAAGGTATTCAGGTGCAGGTTGCCGTCGCCGAGGTGTCCGTAGAGGAAAAAATCCACACGGGGGAAACGCGCGGGTAGAGTTTTGCCGAAAGTAGTGAGGAATTCAGGCACCTGATCGACCGCGACCGAGATATCGTTCTTATTCGGGTTCTGCCGCAAGGAAACGCTTTCCGCGATGCGTTCCCGGAAGGCCCAGATCATCTTGGTTTCTTCCGAGCTTTGCGCCATGCGCCCGTCGACGACGCCTTTCATCTCGAGCACGGGGTCGAACCAGGCGCTTTCCCCTTCCCATTCGGTGAGCAGGTACCAGGGCGCGGGAGTCGAGAGAGGATTGGGCACTTTTGAAAAGTGCGAGACGATTTCCATGCACGAAGCTGAAAATAATTCGAACGCATGGAAGTTGGCGCCAGATTCACGGCCGTGCTTGAAGATCCGGTGCACGGCGGACACATCCGAAACGCCGAGCAGCACGGTGGTTTTCGCTGCGGGCAAAGGCGCGAGCTTAAGGATGGCGCCCGTGATGATGCCAAGGATGCCTTCAGAGCCAATAAATAATTCCTTGAGGTCGGGGCCGGAGTTATTTTTCTCGAGCTTTCCATTGAGCTGCAGAAACTCGCCGTTCGCGAGCACGACTTCGAGGCCAAGAACCCAGTGCCTCGTGTTGCCGTACTTGATCACGTTGATTCCGCCCGCGTTCGTGGCGATATTTCCGCCCACAGTGCTCGAACCCTTGCTGGCAAAATCCACCGGCCACATCAGGCCATGCTCCTTGGTCGCTTCGTGCACGGCTTCGGTGATCGCGCCGGCTTCCACGTGCACGGTGCGGGAAACTACATCGACCGCGGAGATCTTGTTCATCTTTGTGAGCGAGAGCACCACTTCGCCGTTCAAGGCGCAGGCGCCGCCCGAGAGCCCTGTGCGTCCGCCGCTCGGCACGATCGCAATCTTGTGCTGGGCAGCGAGCTTCACGAGCGCGACTACGTTCTCGACCCCACGCGGAAAAAAGACCGCACACGGATTCGGCTTTTCCGGGTAGGTCCAGTCTTGCCCGTAGTGCTTGAGCTCGCCGAGTTCGGTGCTCCAAAGGTGCGCTGGAAAGTTAGCCTTGAGTGCCTCGAGAAAACCGCTTTGCTTCGTCATACGGGGATTGTAGCGCAGTGGCGGTAAAGGTGAAAAGCTTTGACAAAATCAGGGGGCGGTTCTCAACTATTAAGGTGACTAACCTCTCGCCCTCAACACCGAACAAACCCATGAGCCAACCCGCAAAAACACCCCGACAGAAGGCCGAAGAGTTCCTCGCCGTCGCCACGCAGTTCCAGCTCGGCGATCTACCGACCGAGCAGCGCCACCCCGATACTTTCGAGCTCGCGAACCTCTGCCGCCGCGACATGAAGGGCGCGCTTAGGATCCTGAAAGAGATCGACCTGCACGTGGCCCGCACTGTGGCCGGGAAAGAATCTGAGCTCCTGAAGCTCGAAAAAGCGATCGGCGAAACCCTCCGCGCTGGCAACAAGGTTTTCTTCTACGGCTGCGGCGCCACCGGCCGCCTCTCGATTAGCATTGAATACATCTGGCGCTTCATGCACAAAGGGCGCGCGGAGGCCGACCAGGTGCTGGGCTTCATGAGCGGCGGCGACCTCGCGCTCGTGCACTCAATCGAGAACTTCGAGGACCATCCCGAATTCGGCGCCCGGCAAGTGCGCGATATCGGCTTTGGCGCGCACGATTTGCTGGTGAGCACCACCGAGGGCGGCGAAACGCCGAGCGTGATCGGCGCCACTGAAGAGGCCGCGCGCATCTCGAGCCGTAAGCCGTGGTTCCTTTACTGCAACCCGACTGAAGTTTTGCACGAGCAAGTAGAGCGCTCTCGCAACGTAATCGAGAATCCCAAGATCGAGAAGATCTGCCTCTTTGTGGGCAATATGGCTTTGAGTGGCTCAACTCGCCTACAGGCCTCTACCGCGTTGCAACTCGCCGCTGGCGGTTCTCTCCTCCGCGCCGCGCACACGAATATCGCGATCCCGCAGTATTCCGACTTCATCACGCTTCTGCGCGGGATGGATTTTTCCTTCCTCGAGCGTTTCGCTGAAGAAGAAAGCCGCATCTACCAGAACGGCGACTTCGTGCTCTACGAGACCGACGAGTACGGCATCACGATCCTCACCGACACCACCGAGCGCGCGCCGACCTTTTCCTTGCTCGGTTTTGAGAACCAGAACAACCCACAGCGGGAACCCTCGCTCTCCTACATGCGATTCCCCCAGGCGAAGAATCCTCTTGAGGGCTGGCGCAATATTCTGCTCCGCGACCCGATCACCATCGAGTGGGATGAGCTGCGCAGCATGGCCGGCAAAGAGCGGCTCATGGGCTTTGATTTTTCGGGCGCTGCACTCGAGCAGCGCCGGAAGTTAATTGCGCCCCGCAACCTCAGCCTCTTCCGCATCGAGCGCTACGGCTCCGAGATGCGCTTTGACCTCGAAGGCATCAAGCACACCGTGAACCTCCGCGGCGTGCATCCCCTCTTCGAGCACCTGTTTCTCAAGTGCGCGCTCAACATGCACTCCCTCCTCGTGATGGGGCGCCTCGGCCGCTTCGAGAGCAACGTGATGACCTGGGTGAAGCCTTCCAATAAAAAGCTCATCGACCGCTCGATCCGCTACGTGGAATACCTCCTCCACCACCAGGGCGTAATGGGCTTCTCCTACGAAGACATCTGCCGCGAGCTCTTCGTGCAGGCCGAAGGCATGACGCCGAAGGACGCTGTGGTGCTGATGACGGTTGAGGCGCTCAAGCGCCGTTAGTCCCCATTACCTTTTGGTTTCGCAGCTGCGTTATTTTTCTACTGGCGCGGGCAAGGCAGCTCGGCGAGGCTTTCTCGGTTCTCGGGGTTGCGCACGCTGCCGTCCGCGTTGCAGGTCTCCGCCATGTAGCGTTCTCGTAGCTCGCTCTCCTGGTCGCAGGTGATGCGGGCGTAGTTCTGCCAATCCACCACGCGCGTGAGTGCGCCGCTCAGCAGGCCGCGGCTGTAGATCGGCGTGCGGGGATTTTCCTTGTCCTCGATGCGCAGCCAAAGTTCCTGCTCCGAGTTCACGGAACCGTGGGCCTGCAGTCGGAACCGCGCGCCTTCGAGCACCGTCACGGGCACGAAGCTATCCAGCTCGGTATTCTTGGAAAGATCAAAGCGGGTGAACATGGTCTGGAGGGCGACGGCTCCGTTGGTGAATTCCTGGGCCTGGCAGATCACTGTCGGGCCCTTACCCGTCGGGTTCGCGGCGTAGAGGATGGTCGGGGGTGAAAGTATGGTGATAACGGCGCTGAGGCTGAGAGTGATAAACAGTGGCTTCATTGGTCCCTCGGGAAAAAACGTCGGTCTTCGAGGCTATCCCTGCCTCGCAGAGGCCTTGCGGCACCAAGGGGATTGCAATCGCCGGGCCGCGACATTTTGGGGGATTTCCGGCGAAATTGCCGTGTACGTTTTCGTCTTTCGGGGACTATTTCCCTGCCTTCGCCTTTTTTACGGGGCGTGTTGGCGCGCGCAATCTTTCCGCCTTACATGCGATGACCGAGGCTTACCCTACCTTCAAAACAACGCTGATCTTGGGATCGATTGCGGTCAGAATTTCGTTCAAGGTATCCAGCCTGGGGACGGTTTTGCCTGTCTCGTAACGAGCGTAGGCATTGGGGGACTTGGACTTGAGGGCTGAGGCGGCGCCTCGTGCGGTTAGCTTTTTTTCCGTTCGGACTCGCGAAATGATGAAGGACATAAAGGCGGCTACGTCGTCAGAGGTCACATAGAAGGTGGACGGCTCCTCTTTGGGCTCGGACGAAGCGACGAATCCCGGCTTGTTCACCAGCTGAACTACGGCATCGGCCGCCATATCCATCGCATTCTTTTTTGAGGTGCCTTGGGTATGCACGCCCACTAATGGCAGCTCCACTCCCCATTGCTTATTCTTTCCTTTGGGCGGGGTCAGCATTCCTTCGATCTTGATCATAATTTACTTCCTGCTGCCTTGGCGCGAGGTCTCTGAGCTTCACACTTTCTCCATTGTATACAATTTGGTGTACATGGGCAAGGTTGTTAACCTCCGTGTTTTCATCGCGCAGCTTCTCTTTCTGCAGACTGTTAAATTCGCTGAACTATAAATGTACTACTTTGTAAGTGGCTTTGCACTACAAATGTACTATTATGAACGAAAGGCAAGGAGGCATCATTGTCCGCCGCCGTACTCCAGGAATTACGCGCCCGCCTGGGCGCCTTTGATAGCCACCTCACTCGTGAGGCTTTTTCTTATTCGCGCCTCGCTTCGGGTTTGCCGCGCGGCATTCTCGTCGAACTCACGGGACCGGGAAAAACCGAGAACGTGGTGCAGTTCCTCGCCGAAAACGCGAGCCTGCGGGCGGCCTGGGTCGAGCAGCGTTTCTCGCTTCTTCCTTCCGCTTTCGTGCAGAGGCAGGCGAACTTAGAAAAGATTTTCTTTATTGAAGGCGGCATGCAGTGCGCCTGGGCCGCGAGCACGGTGCTGCGCTCGCAGCTTTTCCCGATCGTGGTCTACCACGCGCCCTACGGCGAGGAGCGGGAGCTCAGGCGCTTTCAGTTACTGGCGGAACGCTCGAATACTACAATGATTCTCCTCGCCGACAAGCCGCTCGAGGAGCGGGCCTGGCCGATCCGGCTCTCGCTCGCCTCTCGCGGGCGGGAGCTTTCCGTGGTGAAGGGACGGGCTACTTAATCCCATGCGTGTAGTCTGTCTATTTTTGCAGGGTAGCGCGCTATCGCGGCTGCCGTCTTTGGCGGAAGCCTGCGTGGCCTTCTCTCCGCAGGTGGCCTTGGGCGCAGAGGCGGTGTTCGTGGAGATCGCGGCCTCGCACCAGCTCTTCAGCGAGCAGGAGGTGATCCGCCGCATGCGAGACTTGCTGGAAGTTCTCGATCTTAAAGCAAGGATCGCGGTCGCGAATGATCTGCCGACCGCTTTGGCGTTCGCGCGGTTTGGCATCCGCTCCCGTGATGCGCTGCCCGTCGAGGCGCTCGGCGATTACCTCTCGCCCTTTTCCCCCACTACCTTCGACATCGCTGAGGTATTCCGTAAGCTCGGCGTGCTAACCCTCGGGGATTTCACAAAGATTCCGCGCAGCGAGATCCCTTCCCGCTTCGGCAAGCCAGGGCTACTCGCCTACGAGCGTTTACTTTCGGCCGGCGTCGTGGCGTGGCCGCGTTTTCAGCCGGCGGAAAAAATCCTCGAGCGCGTCGACTTCGAGTGCGCTGCCCAGATTGAAACTTTCGAGCCCGTGCTTTTCCTTTTAAAAACCGCCTTCCAGCGCGTGTTCCTCAGGCTCTACGCGAGACGGCTCAAACTCGCCGGCTTCGAGGTGAAGTTTCACCTAAATAAACTGTCGTCGAGCGGCAAAGAGCGCGTGAGCCGCATCGTGCTGCCCTTGCCGCAGTCCGAACCCAAAAGTGTGCTGGCTTTGGCGAGTGAAAGGCTGATGAAAGAGCTCGAGCTCACCCCGCTCGAGGATTCGCTCGAGGGCGTGAGCGTAGAGGTGCTCGACACGGCTCCGTTTCACGATGCGCAGCGGGATTTCTTCTCGCGCGTCGAGGAGGAAAAGCAGGCCTGGGCCGGGCTGGTCGGGCGGTTGCAGGAACGCTTAGGCGCGCAGGCCGCGTTCCTGGCGCATCCGGTGCCGCGGCTTCTGCCGGAGGCTTCCTGGGGGAAAACTTTGGACGAGAAGCTGCAGGGTACGCTCGTGGACGTGCCGCTCAGGCCGCTGCGCCTGCTCGATCCGCCGCTGCGTTTGCAAAGAGTCGGCGACTGGCTGCTGTCGCATTCCCGCCGCTGGCGCTTCACCGCGTTCACGGGTGTGGAGAAACTCAAGGGCGAGTGGTGGCTCGGTGGCTTTGAGCGCGATTATTTCCGTGTGGAGACCGAAGACGGCGAGGCGCTCTGGGTATACACCGCGCCGGTGAGCGAGGGCGGGCCGCGCGGGCTTTGGCTGCACGGAATGTTCGACTAATGAGCTACGCCGAGCTCGAGTGCAAAACGAACTTCTCCTTCCTGCGGGGCGCCTCCCACCCGGAGGAGCTCATTGATCGCGCCGCGGAGCTCGGGCTGCCGGCGCTCGCACTCAATGACTTCGACGGCGTGTACGGAATCCCGAAAGCCTACAAGCGCTCCAAGATGCATGAAGGCCTCCGCCTCATCTCGGGCGCCTCCGTGAACCTCGAGGGCCACCCTCGCCTCACCTTCCTCGCCCGCACGCGCGCCGGCTACGGCCTGCTCTGCCGCCTGCTCACGGCCTCGCACGCGGGAAAAGAAAAAGGCGGCGCGGTGCTGCGCTGGGAGGAGCTCATCACCTTCCTGGCCGAGCCCGCCGCTGGCGGCCTGATCTGCCTCGCGCCGCTCGATGCACCGCTCGCCAAACTCAAGCCCCTCTTCTCAGACCGCCGCCTGTTCCTCACCCTGCAGCGCCTGCAGGACGGCCGCGACGCCGAACGCACCGAGAAGGCGCTCTGGCTGCGCACACGCTTCTCGCTCCCGCTCGTCGCCACCAACGACGTGCACTACCACGTGCGCGAGCGGCAAGACTTGCAGGACGCGCTCACCGCGATCCGCGAGAATCTGCCGCTCCAGAAATTGGGCCACAAGCTCTTCCCCAACGGCGAGCGCTGCCTCAAAAGCCCCGAGCAGATGAAGGCCCTCTTCAAGGATCTCCCCGAAGCCATCGAGGCCACGATGGAGATCGCGAGCCAGTGCACGTTCTCACCCAAAGAGCTGCGCTACCGCTATCCGAGCGAGTGGATCCCGGAGAATTTCAATGCGCAGGGCTACCTCGAGCACCTTACGCTCGAATGCGCGCGCGCCCGCTACGGCGGCACTCTGCCCGAGTCGCTAGCTGTGCAGCTCGGGAAAGAATTCGCGCTGATCAAGAAGCTCAACTTCGCCGACTACTTCCTCACGATCTACGACATCGTGAAGGAGGCGAGACGCCTCGATATCCTCTGCCAGGGCCGCGGTGCTGCTGCCAATTCCGCCGTTTGTTATTGTCTCGGGATCACAGCCGTGGACCCCACGAAGGCGAATCTCTTGTTCGAACGATTCCTGTCGGAGGAGCGCCAGGAGCCGCCCGACATCGACGTGGATTTTGAGCACGACCGTCGGGAAGAAATCCTGCAATACGTCTATAAAAAATACGGGCGGCACCGCGCCGCCATGGTGAGCGCGGTTGCCACCTACCGCTCCCGTTCCGCCTACCGCGAGCTGGCCAAAGCCCTCGGCCTCGAGGTGGGCACGTTGTCGTCGAAAAAGCTGATGAAGGTGTTCGACGAAAAGGCCGCGCGCTCGGAAACGCGGAATGCGGCCGCGCTTGTCGAGCGCCTTTCCGACGAGATGGGTGGCTTCCCCCGCCACCTCTCGATCCATTCGGGCGGCTTTACTTTGAGCGCCGATCCGATCACCGAGATCGTGCCGGTTGAGCCCGCGCGCATGGAAGGCCGCACCATCATCCAGTGGGACAAGTACGACCTCGACATCCTCGATCTCCTGAAGGTGGATCTGCTCAGCTTAGGCATGCTCACCGCGATCCAGCGCACGCTGAAGCTGATCGGGAAAGAATTGCACGAGCTCAGCCCCGGTATGGACGATCCCGCCACCTACGCCATGATCCAGAAGGCCGACACGGTAGGCACCTTCCAGATCGAGAGCCGCGCGCAGATGAGCATGCTCGGCCGTCTCTTGCCCAAAGAGTTCTACGACCTCGTGATCGAGGTGGCGATCGTGCGCCCTGGCCCGATCGTGGGCGGCATGGTGCATCCCTACCTCAAGCGCCGCCGGGGTCTCGAGCCCGTCGACTACCCTCACCCGAAAACCATCCCGATCCTGAAACGCACGCTCGGCGTGCCGCTCTTTCAGGAGCAGGTGATGCAGATCGCGGTCGACCTCTGCGGCTTCACTCCCGGCGAGGCCGACCAGCTCCGCCGCGCGATCGGCGCCTGGCGCTCGAGCGGCAATATCGAAAAGGTCACCGAGAAGCTGCAGACGGCGATGAGAAAAGAAGGCGTGAAGGAAGACTATATCGCGCGCATCGTGAGCCAGATCGCGGGTTTTGCCGAATACGGCTTTCCCGAGAGCCACGCCGCGAGTTTTGCGATGCTGGCCTACTCCTCCTGCTTCCTGAAATGCCACCACCCGGCCGAATTTCTTGTGGGCCTGCTCAACTCCCTGCCCATGGGCTTCTACCAGGCGCATACCCTCATCGACGACGCAAAACTCCACGGCGTGAAGGTGCTGCCGGTCGACCCCAACGTGTCGCAGTGGGAATGCAAGATGAGTGGCACTGCTGTGCGCCTCGGCTGGAATATGGTGAAGGGCCTGCACCGCGCGGAGGCCGACGCGCTCATCGCCGCGCTGCCGTTTACTTCGTTTGCGGATTTTCTTCGCCGCGTTTCCTTACGGCGCGACGTGCTGCTCCGCCTCGCGATGGGCGACGCGTTCGCCTCCTTTGGCCTCGAGCCCCGCTCTGCACTCTGGGAAGTGCTCGAACACCAGCGCCGCCAGCAGCCCCACCAGGGCGACCTGTTCCGCGATCTGAGCTATGAGAAGAGCACGCCTTCTGCCGTGAGCTTCCAGGGGCTCAACGCCTTCAGCGCGATCCAGGAGCAGTACAACGCGTTTTCCCTCTCCACGCGCGGGCACCCGATGCAGGCGCTGCGCGGGATGCTGCCTTCTTTGCCCAAGCTCAATACTCGCACCGCCAAAGAATTAAAAAACGGCTCCCCTTGCACGGTTTCCGGATTGATCCTCGTGCGCCAGCGGCCGCCCACCGCGAAGAACATGACCTTCTCCACAATGGAAGACGAGTTCGGCTTCCTCGATATGGCGATCGCGCCCGACGTCTATGAACGCGTAAAGGATGTGTTCCTCGATAACTGCTTTCTCGAGGCGCGCGGAAAACTACAGCGCGAGACGAACTCGTACAGCCTGTGGGTGTATGATCTACGGCCGATCTTCCGCGAGGCCAAATCGACGGATTTGTTTATCGAGCCTACGCAGTATTTTCACTGACGTGAAGCGACCTCAGATCCCCTTTCCATTCCAATCAATCACGAACAGGTGAACGCGGCCGTCCTCGCGCACCACGGAAGCCTGGAGCTTTCCATCTCTCGAGCGATAAATAGAATTCAACTCTTCAGGTACGACGAAAAGAGTGGCGAACTGCTCGGCTGCCGCTCCCGTGAGAAACAAGCGCGCGCGACCTTTGTCTTTGTCGACCAACAAAACGTCAGGAGCGTTGCGGAAGATCAGCGTGCAGGTGCCGCTATTCTGGATCACCTTCGAAAATACACAGGCCACGTCGAAGCCTTTGCTTCCATCGGGCGCGGCCATCGAGAGCTTCTTCGACCATTTGCCGTTGAAGTCTTCCTCCGGAACTTTCAGCAAATGGTAGAAGAGCGCGGGGTCGCTGTCTCCGGGCATGCCCAATAAAACGATAGAAGCCTGGCTTCCGTCCTGCTTGAAGATCGCCTGCGTATTTGCGTTGGCGACAATGGGCGTCATCAGAAAAAACACTCCGGTCAGAAACAATAGCCGCATGCTTCTCTCCTGCATTATTAATGGATTAAAACTATCAACATAACTCGAAATTTTCGTAAAAAGGGCCGCTGCCTCACTAAACAAATTTCCCTGAAATGTGGCCATCTTTCCTCGTTTCCGGCGCACGAAAAGAACGAAAAAATCGGGCCCAAAACTGAAAAAATTGCCGCCACGCGACATGCGCATACACGGTGAGTATTTCGCTTTTTCAGATCGGAAAAACTTATGGAATTTCATAATTTTAGTGGCAGTCCCTCGTGCAGAAATTTAAAATCAAACGAACCCAAGCGCAGTGAAAACTCTCTTCGGTGAAGCTTTCTTGGTTAGCAGTTTCTTAGTTAGTAGTTCTCCTTCGGGGCCACTCCAAATCCAAACGAGTGGCCCTTTTTTTATGTTGGTCGCACTTCGCGCTCCTTGTCTCGGCTCCCGCTACTTCCCGCTCACCGTTACACCTTCACCCAAAATCCACGGAAGAATTTTTGTCCCAAACGCAATTCGCTCGCGCGAAACTCCGCGCACAGAATCAAAAAGCTGCACGAGGTTGCCGCTCACCATCGTTTCGGAAACCGGATAGCGGATCTCGCCGTTCTCCACATAGTAGGAATTTTTCGCGACACCGGAAAAATCACCGTTGAGCGAGGGTCGTCCGCCGGAAAAACGGCAAAGTAAAATTCCCCGCTTCATCGAGCGAAGCAACTCGTTATGAGACTGGTCCCCCGCCTTCACGTCGAGCCGCGAGCCGCTCGATTTCGCGCGGGGTTTGCCAGTCTTGTTCGCGCCGTAGAGCGAAAGCAGGAAGCTCTTGAGTACTCCATTCTCCAGAAGATCCATCGGCTCGGCCTCGAAGCCTTCAGCGTCGAAGAATTCGTGCATGGCCAGCAAAGGGCTACGGGGCTCGCTGCGCACGCTGAGCAGAGGCGACGCGATCTTCTCCCCGAGCTTGTCGCGGAAGATAGAGGTGCCGTTGATCATCGGACTGTCGGCCAGATAGCCGAGGTAAGCATCAAGGAGCTCGCCGAGGCACTGCGGCGTGATCATAAGCTCGCCGGTGAACTTGCCCGGCACGCTTCTCTTATCGAGCTGGCCGGTTGCCTGAAGAAGGATCTCGGCCGCGCCGAATTGGTCGAGCAGCGGCGTATCGAGGCTGGCGAGCTGTCCGTGGGTGTAGTTGAAACCAGAAGTGCGCGTGCCGCTTTTGGCGCTGAAAACCAGCAGCATGCCGTAGTTTCCGTGGCTCACGCGAAACTCGCTTCCGTGAGAGTTGAGGCAGGTCGTATCGCTGCGCACGTGATCGAGGAAGCCCTCTTCGAGAATTACAGAAGGGTGCCGCTCCCTTACAGAATGCAGGAACTCATCCATGCGCAGGCGCATTTTCGCGAAGTCGGGCTCTTGAGGGCCGTGACGGAATTCTTTCTTCACCGCGAGCTTTGAAAAGCCAAACGCGGAATCAGGGGTGCCCGCCTCGCCCAGCGCCTTCAGCTCGCCGCAGGCATTCTCGATCGCGCTCACGTTCAGCTGGTTGAGCCCAAGCTGGGCTTTGCGTCCTTCGCGGATCGCGGAGAGACTGAGGGAATAATCGTTCGTGGAACGAAGGAGGCTGATCTTTCCGTAGGCGAAATTCAGCTCTTCTTTGGTCGACACGGAACAGACCACCTGAGCCTCGCTCGCGCCGATTTTTTTCATACCGTCGAGTGACTGGTGGGCGGCTTGATTGCGGTCCATCAGCGCCCCCCAACGTTCACGCGGCATTTTAGCGCCGGGCCGCCCATGCCCACCGACATCGGCTGCTTCTTCCCGCAGAAGCCGCGGCTTTCCCACTTCATCTCGTCCGACACCATGCTCACGGTCTTGAGCATGTCAAAAGCCTTGCCGGAGATCGTCGTGTCTCGCAAGGCGCGACCAAGCTTGCCGTCCTTGATCTCAAAACCAAGACGCACGAGAAACATAAACTCCCCGCTCGTGTCGGCTTGCCCGTTGCCCGGGTTCATCAGCAGGTAGCCGCTCTTGATCGACTTCACCATGTCGTCAAGCTTGCTCATTCCTGGCAGGATCGCCGTATTGCGCATGCGAATGAGCGGCTCGTCGTGGAACTGGAAGCCGCGCGCGTTGCCGAGCGCTTTCATACCAAGCTTGGCCGCGCTCTCTTTGTTGTGCATGTAGCCCTTAAGAATGCCTTTGTCGATGATCAAGGCATCTTCGGCAGGGGTGCCTTCGTCGTCGACAAAGACAGGAACGGGGCACTGCTCTCCGAGCGCGGTATGGGCAAAATCCACCAAGGACACCAATTCGCTGGCGGCTTCCCTGTTCAGAAAATCGGAAGCGATCGAGCCGCCGAGGATATTGTCGGCCTCGGTGGTATGCCCGATCGCCTCGTGCGCGAGGATGCCGGCAAGATCACTGGCCAGAATCACGTCGTGCGTTCCGGCATCGGCGTGGATGCCCTCGCTCTTTTTGACAAGGTTCTCGTGAAGCTTGGCGAGCAGCGGATGGAATGCAGCGGGGCTGGAGAAATGGTCTTCGAAATGCCCCAATCCACCCAAGGATTCCAGCAGCTCGACCGGATTGCCGTTGCGCTCCATCGTCATCATTACCATCACATGCGTGCGCGGAATGTGCGAATAAGAATGGGCGCCGCTCGAGGTGAACACGTTCTTTTCCATATCGAGACCGGTCAACCAAACCCGCCGACCGGAAAGGCCGGGATACTTGGCCGCGATATGGGCATCGAGCTCACGCAAGTATTCGGAAAGGTCCTTCTGCGAGAGGCGGGATTTTTTTGTGGAGAAATCTCTTTCCACGCTCAAGGAGGTGCCGCCAAGCTCAAAGCGCGTTTCTTTTTCGTCAGCGATCAGCTCGCAGTTGCGGGAAGCTTGCACAAGAAGCTTTTCCATAGCGGATGCGGAAAGCTCCGGCGTGGAGGCAAAACCCCAGCGGCCACCCTTATACACGCGAGCCGAGGATCCGCTCGTTTCCTTGCGGGCATTCTCCGTGAGACTGCCGTTCACATAAAGCATCGAAAGCGTGCGGTTGGTGTGCGCGCGCAGCTCAGCGTGCCCGCTTAGGCCCGTGACGAAGGAGCTGAAGTCAGCGCGCACGCTTGCCTGCCTTTTTCCCATTCCTTTTCCAGTCAAGACTCAGGTAAGCGGCATCGTTTTCGATTCCTTGGGAAAACGTAAAATCCTCGAGCTTGGTTTTCCCCGAAAGACCGATAAGCGCAGAAGTGCTCGAATATTTCCGAGGCGAAGTTTCGGTGTCGCCTGGAGCAGTCACCCAGTACAAAACTTCGAGGCCCGTTTTCTCTTCGCCACGGTGGTTCTCGCGCACGACTACGTGGGCGGAAAACTTTTTCAGCCCGTAGGGGGTCTCGCAAGCCACGTCCCAGTCCGGCAGATCGCGGATCTGCTTATGGGTGCATTCGGTGCCGAGGTCCTCCATCGGCTGGTAAGTGAAACGCATGTTTTCGGTTGCGGCGCGGGAAGGCAAAGTGAAACAGAAAACACCCAGAAGAAAAATACCGGTGATCTTCATCATAGGAAAAGGATAGCAAGAATCCCTTGGGCGTGAAGGATTTCTCGCTTACGCTTTCTCACTATGAAAACAGTCATCGTAACCGGAGCGTCCTCAGGCATTGGTAAGGCCGCTGCTCTGCGGCTCGCTAAAGTTGGCTGCCACGTTCTTGCCGGCGTGCGGCGTCCCTCCGACGCAGACGCCTGGAAAAAAGTGCCCCGCGTAACTCCCCTCACGATCGATGTGGCAAAGGAAGACAGTGTCGAGCGCGCCTGTAAGGAAGTGTCGGAACTTCTCAGTGAGGCGAGCGAGGTGCACCTGATCAACAACGCGGGCATCGCGGTGGCCGGGCCCGTGGAAGGCGTGTCGCTCGCGCGCTGGCGCGAGCAGTTCGAGGTAAATGTGTTCGGACTCGTGCGCGTGACCCAGGCCTTTCTCCCGCAGATCCGACGCACCAAAGGACGCGTGGTCAATATCAGTTCCGTCAGCGGGCTTGCCACCTCCCCTTACCTAGGGCCCTATTCCGCTTCGAAGTTCGCGGTCGAGGCGATCTCAGACGCTCTTCGCCGCGAGTTGCGGCAGTTTGGCGCGAAGGTGGTGGTCGTGGAGCCCGGGCCGATCGCGACGCCGATCTGGGAGAAAAATTTCGCCAAGAAAGATATGATCGTGGGCGATTTGAGCACGGAGATGCAAAAAATCTACGGGCAGCAGCTGGCCAAGTTCCTCAAGGGCGCGGAGCTGAGCGCGAGCACGGCGGCTTCGGTGGATAAGGTAAGCGATGTGATCGAAAAGGCGCTCACCCTTAAAAACCCGCGCATCCGTTACGTGGTGGGAACGCGGGGCCTGTCTACGCAGATGGCGGTATTTGGCGTCGCGCCCGACTTCATGATCGACTACCTGATCGCCAAATCTTTCGGGAAGAGCAGATAGAAAAAGGAAGGGAGTAATTTTCTGTTCCCCATTCTTTTTCGGCCTGATTAACGCAGATGCGAAACCAAAAAGTAATGGGGACTAACGAACCAGCGTAAGCCCGCCATGAGCTGGCAGGAATACCGACTCCGGCTCTTCGCTACGCCCGCTCAGGGCACGGCGGCTCCAGTAAAAACCGTGCTCCACCATCAGCGCCGCGCCGAGCAAGCGTCCGAGGATCAACAGGGAAGCAGGGCCCGCCAGCGTGATCTCACCAGCGAGGAGTCCGTAGGTAGTGGTGCCGAGCACCAGAGCGCCCAGGCCAAGCGCTGAGATTCCCATACCGGTATAAGCTATGCGCTGGGAACGAGAGAGACTACCCTCTTCCAGGCGCCAACGCGACCCGAGGTAGGCGATCCAGTCGCCCTCGGTTTCGAGGAGCGCGGCCAGTTCCTGCGCAAGATGGATCCAGGCCGCAGGTGCGCAAGCCCCCGAGCGCCCTTTTTGTTCATGCTGAACCACGTCGTACCATTGCTTCAGAAAGGCCAGGCCGAGGTTCCACTCCGGGCGATTCGCCCATTCCACGAGCTCGATCGCGTGTTGTACAGAGCTCTGGGTGCGCCCGAGTTCTCGGCGCACATAGCAAAGCGAAGCCTGACGCAGGAGCCGGGCGAGGCGTTTGTCTTCAAAGCTATAGAGGTTTCGTTCCAATCTCACGGATCGGCACCATACACCATGGAGCTTTTTAAGCCAAAGCGTTAGTCTTTCAAAGAATGTGCTACTCCGCTTTAATCAAAGGCAACCTGAAAAGAGTGTCCGCCGAGTTCAGGGCGAGGCTCGACCTGGAAAGTTTTACCCGCTTTTACGCCATGAGAATCGAGCATCCCGAGCTCAAGATCCCCTTCGGCCTCGACCGTTATTTTCTCCTCAGCCAAGATCCCATGGAAGCCAAAATCGCGCCCCTGATCCGCCAGTTCCAGAAAGACGAAGCAGAGCGCAACCGGATGCTCCTCGTGGAAGCCGAGAACGAGATCAAAGAGCTGGCCCAGAAACCGACCGCCGCCAATAAGAAGAAGATCGAGGTTCGCGAGCGTAAGATACTGAAGCTGAACGCCAAGCTCGACACGAGCTTTGACCGTATCTCTCCCCTCGACGAGCGCATTTACCCGGGCAGCTTCGCCCCCGTGATCATCAGCGACGGCTCTAAAGAAAGCCGCCGCCTGGTTCCTATGAGGTACCGAGTGCGTATGCCGAGCGGAGCGGAGATTCCTCCTCAATATAACGTATTTAATGCGAGGCGAGATTCCCTGCTGAGCGCGGCCACCTGGAAGCCTCTCTTCTCTCACACGCACGCGATCTTCCCTTTCGTGCGTTTTTTTGAATGGGTGGAAAGAACCAGCGCCGACGACAAAATCAAGAAAGTGGAGATCGCCTTTTCTCCTTCCGAGCGCGGGCTGATGTGGGCCGCGAGTCTCTATAGCCCACCCAAAGACAAGTCGATCCTGCCCTACGCTTCCTTCGCCATGGTCACCGACGAGCCTCCCCAGGAGGTTTCCGCCGCGGGGCATGATCGGTGCCCCATTTTTCTTCGAGCCGACCTGATAGACAGCTGGCTGAGCCCTCAGGAAAAAAGCAAAGAAGAGCTCCTCACGCTACTGGATAAAAAGGAAAAAACCTTTTATCTCCATGACTTAGTTGCCTAAGTCTGCGTGTACTACGAATGTACGATTTTGCTGGACGTACTACGAATGTACGATTATTCTTTCTCTATGCTCACCCCTAAACAAAAGAACGTTCTCGAGTTCCTCCAGCGCTTCATCCAGGAGAACGGCTACTCGCCGTCTTACCAGGAAATCGCCGACGCCTTCGGTCTCAGTTCGAGATCGACTGCGCAGAAATACGTGGAGCGACTGCGTGACGCCGGCTTCCTCGATATGGAAGCCAACTCGAAACGGGGCGTGACACTTAAGCAATCTGGCTGCCATCTTCCCCTGCTGGGCAAAGTAGCTGCAGGAAAGCCGATCGAGTACAGCATCCACCAGGAGTTCGTGGAAGTGCCCTCTTCGTTCCTGCGTATCGACGCTGAACATTTCTGCCTGATCGTGCAGGGTGATTCGATGATTGAGGCGGGAATTCTTGACGGCGATTATGCCGTGATCCGCCGCCAGGACCACGCGGACAATGGCACCGTGGTGGTAGCGGCCATCGATGGCCAAGCCACGCTGAAGACCATCTTCCGCAAAAAGAATCGTGTAGAGCTTCATGCAGCCAATCCGAAGTACGACCCCCTGGTGGTCACGCCCCCGGCGCAGTTGCGCATCGAAGGCGTGCTCACCGGGGTTCTCCGTAACCTCAGCGCTGCCCGTTAGAGAATCCGTTTTAATTAAAAAATTGAGTCGAAGGAGTTATGACCATGTTTGTTGCAGCTCATAGTCTTGCTATGTCTTCAGAGGCGGTTAGAGAGATCCAGCCGGCCTCCACACCGCTGAAAGAACTTCCCAATAACGGTCTTCTTCCGGAAGGAAGCCTGATCGAGATCTCGGGGCCGGACGCCCGGATGCAGGCTGCCCGGATTCTTGCCGAGAACCGCGGCATCCCCGCGGCCTGGATCGAGCAGAACCTGGAGGCGCTGCCTGACGATGTGTTCCGCATGCGCATGGATTTCGACAAAGTGCTCTTCGTGAACGGCCGGCGCGACTCCACCTGGGCGGTGTCTACGATGGTGAGTTCGGGAGAGTTCCCGGTCGTCGTCTTTTACGCGCCCTACGAAAACGAAAAGTTCCTCCGCCGCCTGAGGCGGCAGGCAAAGTTGTCCGGCACCACGGTGCTGCTCCTTCGTGAGGAGCCCTGCTTTTCCTGGACCATACGCGTGCAGCTGCGCGCGATTAATGGCGGCTTGGATGTGCTGCGCTGGAGGAACCAATGAGAACCGGACCGATGCTACCCTTGCAGCGTAAAGGCTCCTGGCTCATCTCGAACCAGGGCCGGTGGCAGATGCATTCGGTGCACGGACCGCTTGCCCTCGAAACGCAGGACCGGGAGTATTTCCGGGTCGAGACCGCCTGCAAAGAGATTCTCCTCATTTCCCGCCGCGTGGGCGAAAAAGGCATGCGGGAACTGCGGCTGGATACGGTGATGTCAAATCGCTCTGAAGAAAGGAATTCCGTTGCTTCTTAACTTACTGAAGTTTCTTTCTCAGCTCTTTTCACCCCCCGTGCAGAGGGTTAGACTCTCGCGCAATGGCTACTACCACTACCGCACGGGCCGGTATTTCCCAGGGCGTACTGGCGATCTTATGCGCGTGCGTTCTCAATATGACGGTGGGAATAGCATTCTATTCCGCAAGGAAGGCTGAGCCCGGTTTCTCCCCTTTCGCTTTCATCTACCTGCGTGTGATCGCGAACTTTTCCTGCCTGTTGTTCCCTCTCCTTCGTGGGCGCAGGCTCCCCCGACTCCAGAGCTGGAGAGGATCCAAACCTCTCTGGCTCTGGGGCTGCTGCGGGCTCGGCACCACCACCACCTTTTTCTTTGCCATCAACTACTCCCCCGTCGGTGTTGTGAACTTTCTTAACAGTGGCTCGGGCGTTTTCATCGCGGGCCTCGCGCCAGTGCTGGCAGGCCAACCCACACCGCTCCTCGACTGGGTCGGGATCCTCGGCAGCATGGTTGGCCTCTTTTTCCTGAGCCGCCCCGATACCGGCGATTTCTCCCCCAAAGGCGCTGCCCTCGCGATCTTCTCCGGCATGTGCACCGCTGTTGCCTACCTGATGATCGCCCGCACGCGTAAACGCGCACTCCCGCCCGAGACCTTCATGCTCCACTGGACCTTCGTGAGCTTTTGCGCCTACAGCATTTTTCTCGCCTTTGTGCCCATCGCCTGGCCGCAGCTTCCTTATACCTGGCTCCTCATGCTCGTCGCAGGCCTCAGCGCCGCCTGGTCGCAGTACCTCACGACCATCGCCTACAGCAAAGCGCCGGCGTCGCTAGTCGCGTGTCTCACCTACCTAGGCGCCGTGCTCAGCGTAGCGGCCGATACATTCTTCTTCGGGATCATATATCCCCGCGACGCGCTCATGGGCGCCGCGATCGTGATCTGCTTTGGTTGCTTGCTGCCGCTGTGGAAAAGAAAAACTGTTTAGCCAGCCTGACAATACAAGAAGCGGCGGCTACTTTTCCTTCTTCGCCTTGCTCGCAACATAAAGCGCTTTCCAAGCCTCAGGACCGCACGAAGGTTTTCCGCTGATGCGCTCGTTATATAGGCTGATCTCCGCATCAAGCACGGGGCGTGGCGCTTCCGTGATGAAGGCCTGACCCTCCTGGATCTTCTCCGTATATTCTTTCCAGCTCTTCTCCTGGAGCCCTTCCACTTGCAACTTGAGCTGCTGGCCGAGCATGTATTCCTTGTGGGAATACTGGTAGCCCGGGCTCTGAGCCTTGTACTTAGAGCCGATGTCGATCATGCGCTTGGCGATCTTGTGCGCGATCCATTTTCCGGGTTCCTCGGTCTGCGCCCAATAGCGAAGGTAGCGCACGCCTTGTTCGTAGTCGGGAGCCGGCATATGCTCGAGAAAGGAATGCACGAAGGTGAAAGTAGCTGCATTTGCATAACCAACTTTTTGTAGTTGATCGAAAATCCCTTGGTAAAAGGCGTCGAACTTTGTAACGCGTGCGCTCTGGCTCATCGCTGCGCGAACTTCTTCCTTTTTTGCCCCGCTCTGTCGAAGGGCCATGGCTAGAAAATAAGAATGCGCGCCGTTTTCGGCGTCTTCCGTAGCGAGACCTTTGAGGAGTTCGATGGAGCGGTCCAGATTCCGGGGGCCTCCACGGCGGGGCTGTTCCTCAGAATCGTCCATGTCTACCATTTGCCCAGAGAGAAGCAGAGCGTTGAAAAAACGGGTTTCTTTGGTCTTGGAATCTTCTTTCACGTGCCCGAAAAACGGCGAATCAGCGCTCGCGAGGAGCTCCTCCAGCAAATCATTGCGCTCGGACGCCTGCCCCAGCAGCACGGACATGCCCGCCGACCAAAAATCTCGGGGCGCGGCGTCCTGGGTGCCTTGCAGAAGTTCCGTGACCGCACAGGGATCATTTTTGTGGAAAGCTTCCTCGAGCTTGGTCTGAAAGTCCGCCTTGCTCCAGCTGGCCACGGCTTTGGAATTGCTCCGCGTATGCAAAAGAGGCTGGAGCGCCGCCTGCATGGCTTCTCCCTCTTCCTTTTGTCCCCCACTATCGCTTGCAGTGTAGTGGCGAAATCGGCGGTCGGTGGACTTCCAGGCCAGGGCCGTGCCGCAGATGAGCAGCAGCAAAATCAAGTAACGCACGATGGCTTTCATAGGGTCCAGTGTAGAAAGGCTTGGCGGATTCCGCAAGAATATCTACCCTGTAGGGGAGGCGAATATGGTCCCTAGTGCACACAAGATATTCATCGCTCACACGATCCCCCGGTTCGAGGAAGACTCCCGCATGCTCGGCCTGGCCGCCGGCGGCTCCTGGATCACCCAGGAATTGGACGAGTACTCCGATCTCGACCTCGTGATCGTCGTCGACGACTCGCACTACCAAACCGTGCTGGGCGAGATGAGCTCAATCGCCGTAACTTTGGGCACCCTCCTCGCCAGCTTCACTGGTGAGCACGTGGGCGTAAAGAACCTCCTGATCTGCCTTTACGAGGATCCTCTCCTCCACGTTGACCTTAAATTCGTGAGCCTCACCGACTTCGCCAGCCGCACCGAGAATCCGGTAGTACTCTGGGAGCGGGACGGCCTGCTCACCAGGACCATCGAAGAGAATAAGCCCGACCTACAGCACGTGGATCTGCAGTGGATCGAGGACCGTATCTGGACCTGGATCCACTACGGCGCCCAGAAATTGGGCCGCGGCGAGGTCTTCGAAGCTCTCGACATGCTCGCCTATATTCGCTCTCAGGTGCTCGGCCCCATGGGCTGCGTGAAGGCACATAAGCCAGCCCGCGGCGTGCGCCGGATCGAGCAGTACTGCCCCGAGATCGCGCGCGCGATGAAGAGCAGCGTGGCGAGCTACGACGCCGAAGCCTGCGCCCTCGCTCTCCGCGCCGCCGCCCGCCTCTACGTGGAACTGCGGGAGAATCTCGACAAGTACACCGACCTCAAGGTCAACCGCCGCGCTGAAATGACGGTGATGAAGTACCTCCACACGGTGAGCGATTCCCTTAAGTGAAGCCGCTCGCGATCCGCGCCCTGAAAATCCTCTTCTTTGTCGTTGCGCAGCTCGCGGCGCTCGAGTTCGTTTTATTCGTCTTCTTCCTATTTAAGCAGGATTATGACGCCGAGATGTGGAAGTACACGAGAGATCTTAAGATCAACGTAAATGACGGAAGAGCGCACATACATCGCGCTTCGGGATCTACGAACCTAATGGGCGTGGACATAGAGACTGACCCTGATGGATTTCGCATTTCCATGGCGTCTGACGGGCTCCCCCGCCGTACCGACGGAAAGAAGGTGCTGGCACTTGGTGATTCCTTCACTCTAGGCTGGGGCGTGTGGCACAACGACACCTACCCCACCAGGCTCGAGCGAATGAGCACCGGTTGCCTGGGGTTTCATGTGGAGAACGCGGGCGTCGGCAACTACAACCTCGAACAAGTGGCCGCCTCGGCCGCAAAGCTCATTCCTGCCATTCGTCCAAACGCCCTCCTCTACGGCTTCTACTGGAACGACGCCGAGCCCGTGCAGCGGGAACCGGGCTCCTGGCTCGCCCGTCACTCCCACCTGCTGCTCTTCTGGCGCAAGATCCAGGTGCGGCTCTTCCATTACGGCGGGCAGACCGCGAGCTACCGCAGCTACTATGAAGCCACCTATACCGGCGAGAGCTGGGCGAGCTTCGAAAAGGCGGCGCGCGACCTCAGCGACTGGGCGAAGCTGCGGAACATTCCGCTCTACGTTGCGCTTCTCCCGGAGCTCCGCGTGCCTGACGACCCAGCCATCCGGCAGATCTACGAGAAGGTCGACAAGCTATTCCAGTCCCTCGGCGCAAAAACCGTGAACCTCTTCGGCACTCTTCCACCGCGCACCATGACGGACTACTGGGTCGCGCCCGACGACCCCCACCCGAACGCGCTCGCCCATATGGAGATCGCGGAGCGGATCGAGAAACAGTTCTGGCCCGAGTGTGGTCACCCTTGATATATTTTCGCCCATGAAAACCTTCGCGCGTTGGATGGCGGTCACCTTCCTGGGCATGCTCACACTTCTCGGCGCGCTTTATTTCTATACCCAGAAAAACGCGGGCGACGTGCCCTTCTTCTACACCACGCGATGAAGAACAGATCCCTCGCCTGGAAAATCCCGTTGGCTCTTGTGCTCGTATTGGTTGCTTCCGAAATCGCGGCGCGCGCATTTTTGCCCACCAAACTGCTCCTGCCTTTCGTCGCGATCGATCCCCTGCTCGGCCACAAGGGCCCACCCGGCGGCGACGTCGTGATCTGGAACAATAAGCTGCGCTACAATGAAAGGGGCTTTCGCGAGTTGCCCTTGGTGAAGGGAAAGCGCGCGCCTTCTGGGCAGATCGCCTGGCTCGGGGATTCCATGATCGAGGCGATGACGATCGGCGACTATGAGCACTTCTCTTCTCAGGTAGAAGCACAAACCGGCGCGCACGGAGAGCTCTTTGCCGCCGGCGACTGGGGCACGCTGCAGGAGCTGCTTGCTTTCCGCGAATACGGGGGCAAGGCGGAGAAGCTGCGAGCAGTAGTGCTGGGCTTTTCCTCACTCACGGACTTCGTGAACAACAGCCCCGAATTCGCTTCCCGCTACCAGAGCAAGATGGATTTCCTCCGCCCCTACGCGCGTTTTGAAAACGGGCGGATGCACGTATTCTCGGTGCGTCCTTGGTACCAGGCGCTGCGCAGCGTTTCCCGCCTCTTCCTGCTCTTCGACAATGCGCGAATCACGCGCTCTTTGGGCTCACCCGTGAGAATGCCGAGCGACTGCAAGGCCAACCCTAACTCGGTACCGCTCCAGGCCTACTTCACCGCGAACACGCCTGAGTGGGAGAGCGCAGTTCTGCTCACGGCCTACTTGCTGGAAGAGCTGAAGCGAGAGTCGACGAAAACCAGGACGCCGTTTTTGGCGGTTTATTTGCCCAACGATTTTGAGCTGCTCGACGACAAATGGGAAGACACTGTGCGCGGGCCGACAGAGTTCTGCTATCCGAACCAGGTTTTGGGCCGGCGGGAGAACGAGCGAAAGTTTTTAGAGGCCGCAAAAAAAGCGGGGGTCGACGCCGTGTCGCTCTATGATTATTTCGCCGCCGAAATCAAGAAGCAGAAGGGTAACTCGATCTTCCTCGACGATGGGCATTTTAATCCGCTTGGGCATACCTTGTTCGCGAACGAGATGGTAAGGCAGCTGCGGCAGCGAAAAATCGTCGACTAGTCCACCAGTTTCTTCTCTTTCAGCCAGGGCAGCAGCGCCTTCATCACGCTTGTTGCCACAAGCCGATTCCCAGCCGGCGTCATGTGCCCGAAGTTGCCGCCGAAGTCGTCAGTGAAAAGCTCTTCGTACTTTTTATCTTTCAATGCTTCGACAAAGTTCAGACCGTTGTCGACGTAGCGAAGGTCAGCCATTTCCGGTCCAAGCATCGCCTTAAGGTCCTCCAAATCACGCCGCGGGTACTGCATCGCGAGGTGTAGCACGCCGCGCGAGCGGATCTCCTCAGACAGCAGACGGTAGCTTTCTCCTGTAACCTCCCGCAGCTCCCCACTGTTCTCCAGCGCCTTCGCCTCAAGCGACTCTCCGAGCGCCTCCTCCATTTTTCCCAGTTCCTTTAGGTGTAAAGAGAGCAGAAGATGCAGGCGCGCGCTGTGGGGCTTGGCGACCACTGCGGCGCGAAGCACGCGGTCCACGCCGGTCGTATTTTTCCGCTTGCGATAGTAGTCGGCCAGGAATTCAAACGGCAAATAAGCCGGGGCGAAGTCCTTTTCGATGAGCGCAGCAAGGCGATCGGCTTTCTCTGCTTGCTTCATTTCGTCGAGCAGGTTCAGCAGCAATACGTGGGCCCAGCTATAGCGCTTCAGGGGATCCTCGCTATTTTTGCCAAGCGCAATGGCCTTCTCGTAGTACTGCTCGGCGAGTTCGAACTTGCCCAGCTCCCGGCAAATCTGACCGAGCTCGATGTGGGCCATCTGGTGGGCGGGATTGGCTTTAAGCACCTCGAGGTGGGCGTGCATCGCCTCCTTGTAGCGCTTTTCCCCGCGCAGCACCGCGCCGAAGCTGCGGGTATAGGCGAGGGAGTCGTCGGTAGCGTCGGCGTTGCCTTTAGTGCGGGCACGCTCCCACATGCCGGCGAGCAGACGGATGAGCTTCAGCACACGCAGTTGGCTGAGGAAAGATTTCTCCCGCAAGGTGATGTCGGCATTGCCGATCATCGTGATCACGACGTGGGGCTTGAAGCGCTCGAGCGTATCGGCCACGTTGCGGGAAAGCTCAAAGGTTTCCAGCCCGGGTACCCCGGCGTTGATCACCTCGACCTTGGCCTTAACCTTCGCGGCCCAGAGGAGCTGCTGTAGCTCGCGCGGGTAAGAGCCGCCCTCCCCGTCCGTGCCGCGGGTGATGGAATCGCCGAGCGCCAGCACTCGGAAGGAATCTTCACCGCTCGAGCCGCCGGGCAGAATGGACACAGGCTGCACGGTGCGAAGGCGCAGCTCGAGCAGCCCGATCAGGAGAAAGACCGCCAGAACAGCGGTGACCGATTTCATCATGGGAGAAATCTACCACCAATGGGCTGATTTCAGGCTACTGAGGAGTGAGGTCGTTCTTCTTTTTGTAGCGGTTTGGATCTTTGTTGATGTGCTGAACCACTTTGGTGAGCGAGTCAACCCAATCGGTAACGGCTTCGGCCGCCACGATCGGGAGCACGGGCTGCGTGAAAAACTCGTTATTGGCCTGGCGCTGCAGGTTACGGCGCACGGAATTGGCGGCCATACCTTCGCAGGCGTACTGCATATTCGCCGTATAAACTCCGGCGCGCTGGAAGAAAGTGCAGTAGGTTTCGTTCACGCCGGCCGCGATGCGGGTGCGGTCGAAAAGCTCCACGCTCTTCTGGGTATATTGCTGTATCCGGGCGGCAAGGCTGGTATTGCCGGAAGCACGAATACGCTCCTGGAGGGATGCCACGGTTTTGATGGCTTCAGTCTCTGACATGCGCGACATGTCGACCCACTTGGTCTGGCCTATGGCCACGGCCTGCATCATCAGACGGTCGCCTTCGTCCCTCGTGAAATAGTTGAACTCACGGAAAAGGTCGATACCCTTCTGCGCCTGGAAATTCACGAAATTAGGAGCTTCCTTATCGAAGAGAAACCTGTCGATATCGGCTTTCACTTCTGAGAGAAAGTCGCGGCCGATATTGGCGCTTTCGTCAGATTCTTCCGCAATGCGAGCGATCTCGCCATTGATCCACTTGAGAGTGGTCAGAGTGCGCAGGGTATAGGTGCCGAGCGGGCGAACATAATTGCCGTTGATGGTGCCAGCAAGCTGGTTAAGTTCCGCGGGAGTTTTAGCCAAAGTGTTCTTTTTCTTCTTACCTTTTTCCGTTTTCGGATCCTGCAGGCTCTGGATCGTCTTTTCCGCTAAGTCGGAACATTCGGGGCAATTGTCGACCACACCTTTGAGGTGACTGGTGAGGTTGCCTTCCAGAGCGCGCAGCTGGTTGGAACGTTTCTGGGGATAAAGAAGGTAGTCGATGTCCTGACGGTAGTTGTAGTACGCGCAGAGACTCTGCACGTAGGCTTGCCTCTGCTCGAGCTTAGTGAAATCGTAACCGCGCCTGTTCTTCACAATAGTATTGAGTCCCTGGAAAATACCGGCCAGCGCCGTTCCGCCCAAAGAAATCGGAGTGGCCCAGGGGCCGGCGATAGTCTTGGCAAGAGCGGTGGCGTCTAGGGTGATTGAAGCTAGGTCAGAGAAGGAGAAGTTCTTCTTATCTTCGTTAAAGCAGTAGTTATTGCGATTGAACAGCTCGGCCGTCGAGATTACTTTTTTGGTCACATCTTCCACGTAAGTGCGGATTATGGTCAATTCCTCTGAGGTCAGAGTTTCTGTTTTGCTCTTCTCGATCAACTCTTTCACTTCAGTGCGTTTTTTGCCCAAAAGGTCTTCAAGACTCTTCACTTCGTTATTGAGGGGGGCACAAGCCGCCTCCTGCTTGATCGAGGCCTTGAGCACGTTCAGCTCGGTGATCATCTTGGAGTATGCTTCAGGCACGGCCGGGCATTTGAGTACCGGGGCGATATCATAGCCTCTGCGGGAAGTGTCTGGATCAACCGGAAGAGTTTCCTCATCATCGGCGCGAGCAAGGGGCGCGGCCATCAATAGGGAGCAGAGAGTCAGGAGGAGGAAGGGAGTTTGGACTTTCATGCGTTCTCCAAATAACGGTTTGCGTCGCGCGCATGATAAGCGAAAGCCTCAAGATATGCAATCGCTAAGCTGGCAAGATCTTTCAGCTTTCCGTCAGATTTCTAATGCCCTAATATAAAAGGCTTTAGGGAACAAGAAAAGACGGGCCTTTGGCACCCGCCCCTCTTTGAGTCCGCTTCAAGGCCTACTTCTGGCTCTGGCTCCAGTCAAACTGGAACACGTCGGAATAGTATTTCGCCGCCGAAACGCTTTCCACGCTTACAGCCACTTCCCGGTTATTGAAAACCGAGTTCTCGGTGCCATTGATCGAGCTCACGAACACACGGGCTCCGTCAGCCACCATGCCTTTGTTGTGTACGTAATTCACCTGAATGGCTTTCTGGTCGAAGGTGACGGCCTTCAGCTGCAGTCGAGCCTTGCTGGCTTCAGCGTTCAGCCACTTCACAGTAAGATCATTGCGCTCTTTAGCGGGCGTGGTCGACTCACCAAAGGCATTGTCGTCATTTATCAGCACGCTAACTTTCACTCCGCGCTTGGCTGCGGCAAGGAGCTCTTCCACGATCGGATTCGGTTTGTCCGCGCCACCAGTACGACTTACCCAGTAAAGCGGAAGCGACATTTCTTCGACGAGCAGCTCTTTCTTCGCCGAACGGATGAATGCAAGGATGCAGTCAAGGCTCTTAGGCGACACACAAAGGCTTTGCGCCGTAGAGGTGCCACGAAGGAGCGGAAACAGCTGCACTGAACGAGGGGTGCGCGGAGGCAGTGGATTATTGCCGGGATCTTTAATCTTGAAAATGGCCTTATCATAAGGAACCACATCTCGGCCTGTGCTGTCTTCGCGGAAGATACGGCCGAGGCTCGCAGCGAGCGTCTTGCTTTCGATCGCAATCTGCCAGCCGCGGGTGCCGCCGGAGAAATTATTGTTGCCGAAAGCGGAGCCCGTGATGTTCTCGCTCGACACAAACACGATTTTGCCATCAACGATCATGTACTTGGCATGATTAAAAGTATAACGGCGCTGGTTCTGCCCGTTTTGCGAGCTCATTACAAGAAACTTGCCGCGCCCATTGCTCTTCTCTTTGAAGGCTGCCTGAAGCGCGTCGAGTGCGTTCTTCACCGGCAGGAGTATTTCTCCTCCATACACTTCACCTTCGAGAAGAATGGTCACATTCACACCATTGGCGGCGCGTTCCGCGAGGGCCTCGTTGATGTTCCGGTTCGTGAGCATGTAGATATTGAGCTCGATGGAAGATCGTGCCGAACGAATGGTTTCGTCGAGCAGGTTATAGGCACTTTCGGGCGATACGGAAAAAGCCAGATCTCCCTCGGCTGCCAGTGCGGCCACCGGAGCGCGGAAAAGTACGAAAGCTAGAAGAAGTGCAATTTGGACGCGTTTCATAAAAGGATTCCCCCAGGAATGGATACAGAGAAAGACGCGGCCCGTTTTCTCAGAATAGAAGAGGAATGAGAACCAAAAAGAGGGCCCTGACGGTAATATAAAGGGAACTCTCAGGGTTTCAGGGAGTTGACGCTTTTATTCGAGCGCCCGAAGTTTGCCCAAAATGGCTTCGCACCACGCCTGGTCTTCCGGCGATACGGCCGAGAAGTGCCTACCCGCAGCCTCTACGCTGCCGCGCCAGCCCTCCTCGCCGCGCGCGTGCTGCGCGAGAGCATGGGCTTCCTCAGCGAAAAACAGCTCGATGGGCGGTGCCGAGTTTGCCACTCCAACCTCAAGCGCAAGCTCCGCGTGCCGGCAGGCATCGCTGGGCTTTCCGGCGGAGAGAAAGCTCATGGCTATTCGATACTCCGCGCGCAGAACCTCGAGCCAGCCGCCGGCGAGCTCCCATTGCCGCCGAGACGCATGGGCCGCGATCAGCATCAGTTCACTTTCGCGAAAGGTGCGGTCTTTCTTCTCCTCAAGAGCGGCCGCGAGATTGTTGCAAGTCACGGCCAGATCGCGCTGGGCAGAGTCCGTTTTGCCGAGGGTGCGGGCGACTTTGTTGGCTTCGCGAAAGAATTTTTCCGCGGTCGCTATCTGCGCATGGGAGGCGAGGCTGCCGGCAGCAGTGGCAAGTATTCTCACCCGGTCACTCGCGCTGAAACCGGCGGGGAGAGCATCTCCTCGGCAAAGCGACAGGATTGCCTTCGAGCGCGCCAAGGCACTCTCGGCGTCGCTGCCTTCTGGGGGTTGAGCACTTTGCCGCAGCTGCTCGATCAGCTCGAGGCCGCGGTCCCATTCACCGAGGTGCTCGCCCGTCACATGCACAACGAGCCGCGCGAGGGGCGGGATCTGCTCGGTTTTTTCGAGAAGAGCGATCCCCTCATGCAGCCTGTTGGCCACAGCGGCGGAGTCTTGGGCATGGTCGTTCCAGGCAGTCTGGAGAAAATGTTCGAAGCTCATGCGACCTAGTTTGGAATGTTTGGGGGAAAAAGATAAGGGGAACGTGAGCATCCATTCACATTCCCCTTACAGTTACTCTATCGCCCCTTTGCTGGAAAACTTTGGCGCAAGAGCCAAAAAAACAACCAACATAAGTCTCTGAATTTATGAGCTTTTAGTGATTCTACGAAAGTGCCTGGAAGAATTCTTCGAGTAGATTTTTGTTTTTTAGCTGCAGCGCGAGCAGAGAGCAGAGATTGCGGTAAAATTTCAGGCCGAGATCGGGGTCCACCTCAATCAGCCGTTGGAAGTCCTCACGCGAGATTGCCAGGTAGTTCGAGGGTTCTTTGGCGACTACGGTCGCAGAACGTGGTTCGTTGCCCAGCACGCCCAACTCGCCTACGACGCTCAGCGCAGGAATGTCCGCGAGGTGCCTGCTTCCGCTTTTGGCTTCCAGAGTGCCGTCGAGCAGAAAGATCATTTCTCCGCTTTCCTCTTTCTCGCGGAAGAGGGTCTCACCGGCGCTAACATCACGCTCCTCCCCCTCCGCGGCCAGCAGTGCGAGCTGCTGCATCGTGAATCCCTGAAGCGCGCGCATGCCTTTGAGCTGTTCCATGAGTGCCATGCGGGGATTTTAAATGAGGAACTTCGCGTGGAACAGAAAAAACTCGGCTTGCGCGAATGCGTTCCCTCGGCTTAAATGTACTAGCCTTTTTCAATTATCCACGTCGTAAAATGACACAGTGAGCGCAATCGGCGCGCCTTACTCGAACGTAAAGCGCGAACAGCAAACGCTGCGTGAGGACCTTTTGTATGAGGATTGGTGTTCCGAAAGAAAGCCGCTCCGGCGAAACGCGGGTGGCCGCCACGCCCGATTCGATCAAAAAGCTCAAAAAGAAGAACTTCCAGGTCGCCGTGGAAAGAGGCGCCGGTGCGTCCGCGCATTATACCGATGAGGCCTATGCCGCTGCAGGCGCCGAGCTTGTAGATGCGGCCACCGCCTTTGGCTGCGAGGCCGTCGCAAAAATCCATAAGCCGACTCCAGACGAGCTTAAGAAAATGAAAAAGGGCGCCGTTCTGGTTTCGCTCCTCGAGCCATACCTGAAAGATGGAACTCTCGAGGCCCTCGCCGCCGCCGGTGTCGATGCCCTGGCGCTCGAGCTCATACCGCGCACCTCGCGCGCACAATCGATGGACGTATTGTCTTCCCAGGCCGGAGTCGCCGGCTACCGCGCGGTTCTGGAGAGCGCCACCCACTACGGGCGCTTCTTCCCGATGATGATGACTTCCGCCGGCTCCGTGAAAGCCTGCAAGTTCTGCATCCTCGGGGTCGGCGTGGCCGGCCTCCAGGCAATCGCGACTGCACGTAAGCTCGGCGCACTGGTAGAAGCCTACGACGTGCGGCCCGAAGTGCGCGACCAGATCATAAGTTTGGGTGCAAAACCCATCGACCTCGATATCGGCGAAAGCGGCACCGGCACCGGCGGCTACGCGAAAGAGTTGTCGGACGAGGCCAAGAAAAAGCAGCAGGCCCTTCTCACCGAAAAACTCAAAACCTTCGACGTGATCGTGACTACCGCGAATATCCCCGGCCGTAAGTCGCCGACCCTCGTTACCGAAGATTCCGTAAAGGGCATGCGCGCCGGTTCCGTGATCATCGATATGGCGGCCGCGAACGGTGGCAATTGCCCACTTACCGAAGCCAACAAAACGGTAGTGAAGCATGGCGTGACACTGGTGGGGATCACCAACTACCCTGCCCTGGCCCCTACAGACGCCTCGCACTTCTTTGCTCAAAATCTCGTGAACCTCTTCGAGATCCTCTGGGAGAAGAAGGAGAACGCTTTTGGCGGCCTGCAAATGAGCGACGATATCGTCGCAGCCGCCTTGGTCACTAAACAGGGAGCCCTATGTCGCCCACAATGATCGCCGTCTACGTTTTCGTGCTCTCCTGCGTGGTGGGCTACCACGTAATCTGGGGCGTAACCGCCGCATTGCATACCCCGCTAATGGCTGTGACCAACGCGATCTCCGCGATCGTAGTGGTCGGGGCCATCCTCGTGGCGGGCTCGCAGGGCTCCCAGTTAACCGGCCCCGTGGGCGCGGCCGCTGTATTCCTCGCCTCGATCAATATTTTCGGCGGCTTCGTGGTTACCACGCGGATGCTGGCCATGTTTAAGAAAAAAAAGAAGTAGGGCGGTACGATTATGGAATTTTCACCGGATTTTTTCGCTGGAGTTTATCTCGTAGCCACCCTGCTCTTCATCTTCGGGCTTAAGGGCCTCGCTTCCCCGAAAACCGCCGTGCAGGGAAATATCTCCGCGATGCTCGGGATGGCGATCGCCGTAGGCGTGACCCTCCTGAACCCAGAGGTGAAAACCTATAGCTGGATCCTTATCGGCCTCGTGCCCGGCGCCATCATCGGTATCGTTCTCGCCTACCGAATCCAGATGACCGCGATGCCTCAGCTCGTCGCCATCCTCCACTCCTTCGTGGGCCTCGCTGCCGTGCTCGTAGCATTAGGCACCTACATTGAGCACCAGGCTCATGGCGACCTCAATACCGTGCTGCTGGTCGAATTGGCCGTTGGCTCTTTCATCGGCGCGATCACTTTCACCGGGTCGCTCATCGCCTTCGGAAAATTGCAGGCGATCCTGGGCTCTAATCCCCTAGTCTTCAAAGGGCAGCACGCGCTGAATGCGCTCTTCGGCGTGATCATGATCGCCCTCACGGTATCCTTCGTGTTGAACCAGGACATGACGAGCTTTCTCGCGCTGACCGGCGTCGCCTTGGCGCTCGGCTTCATGCTAGTGCTCCCGATCGGTGGCGGCGATATGCCCGTGATCGTATCGATGCTGAACTCGTATTCCGGCTGGGCGGCTGCGGCCACCGGCTTCACGCTCGGCAATAATCTCCTGATCACCACAGGCGCACTCGTGGGCTCAAGCGGCGCGATTCTGTCCTACATTATGTGCGCGGCCATGAACCGCTCGATCATTTCGGTGGTATTGGGCGGCTTTGGCGGCGAAGCGGGTGCTGGAGATTCCGCCGTAGCACAAGCGGGAAATCGAGGCGTGAAGTCCAGCGGGGTCGAAGACGCCGCCTTCGTGATGGAGAACGCTTCCAAGATCATCATCGTACCTGGTTACGGTATGGCAGTTGCGCAGGCCCAGCACGCGGTGAAGGAGCTCTTTGAGGCGATCCTGGAAAAGGGTATCGAAGTGAAGTTCGCCATCCACCCCGTGGCTGGCCGAATGCCGGGCCACATGAACGTGCTGCTCGCTGAATCTGAGATTCCCTACGAGCATGTGCAGGAACTGGACGAAATCAACGGCGAGTTCTCCTCGACCGACGTGGTATTCGTAATTGGCGCCAACGACGTGGTTAACCCAGATGCTAAAACGAACAAGTCGAGCCCGCTCTACGGGATGCCGATCCTTGACGCTTATAAGGCCAAACACGTATTCGTGAATAAACGGTCGATGAAGGCGGGCTACGCCGGCGTCGACAACGCGCTCTTCTATATGGACAATTGCAGCCTCGTATTCGGCGACTCGAAAGTTGTAACCGAGAAGCTGGTACAGGCGCTCCGCGGCGGCGGCCACTAGTCCCCATTACCTTTTGGTTTCGCTCCTGCGTTAAATCAAATCGGAACTGGATCTTTACCAACAACGAAACTCCACTTTTGGCGCAGCAACGAAACCAAAAGGTAATGGGGACAGAAATCCACTTACGTACCTGCCCTTCTCGCCCGATAGGAAGAGGTGCTCCATATTATCCTCAGCATCCTATTTTCTATCGCCAGTACCGCCAGGGCCGAGTTGCCTCCGGAGCTCAAAGTGCTCACCGACTGCCAAAGCCAGGCAGCCATTCCTCTCGTTTTTAATTCCGACCGGTATCTCATTAAATGGCACAAAGATGCCGGCACGCTGGTGAAACTCGCAACAAAGCTGCGTGAGCGCTGCGAATCGGTTCGGAAAAAATTTCCTCTCGATGAGGGACGCATAGCCCCCCTGCAGACGGAACAAAAAGAGCTGCTTCGCGACGCCAAGAAACAGAAGGCGAAGCAGGAAGAGCTGAACAAGTACATCGGCGACCTTCGCGGCGACATGGAAAAATTCGGCGGCCCCGACGCCAAGGGCTGCGTTTATCAACTAAAAAAAGAGGAAAAGGGGCTGCCTGTGTTTGCCGGCGCCCTGGAAAAAGACGTGGCGGAGAGTTGTCGCTAGCTTCGCTTTGGAAAGCGCAAGATCACTTTGTCCTTCTCGCTCGACATCTCCATCTTTTTCTCGTCGACATTGGGCGGAAGCGGAAAGGTGCGCTGAAAGCTCGACTGCATTGTTGCGCTGAAACCGCCCTGCTGGCCACCCAGTTTTTTGCTTTCACCTTTGATCGTGAGGTAGCCGTTTTCCACACGTGTACTCAGCTTGCTCTGATCCACGCCTGAGATTTCGAAGTAAATTGAAGTTTCATCTTCACGTTCCACCACGCTCTGGTCATCGCCGCCCTGAAGCTGCATCAGGCCGGCGAACCCCTGCCCGGTAAATCGCTTCTCCATCTCTTCCATCGCCGCGAACGGATCTTCGCCGCCGCCGAAAAGCTGCTGGCGCGCGGCAGCGAACGGATCTTCCGCCTGCCTCTGCACCCGTTTTTGCTCATTGCCCAGAGCAAAGGCGGCGAGCTCTGGCCGCGCCCGGAACAACAGGAACATAAAAGCCGCTCCAAGAAGAAAACTTCCGCAGATCGTGCCGAACAAGAGCAGTGACCGTTTATTGAATTTCATATTCCTATCCTGGCCCTACTCTTTCTTCTGTCAAGAGTCGCTAAAAGCCTGGAAGCAGCTTTTTCTGCGGCGCGAGGTCGACGTCGAAATATTTCATATGGTTCGCAGGGGGTTCGGAAAAATACAGAAAAATACGGAAGCCTTTATTTACGGGGTCGCGCATTTTTAAAAATTAACCGACTTGCAAAAATTACAGTATGGAATCTTATGAGGTTTCTATTTTTTACTAGGCAAAGCCTGCAAACGAGTTTATTCAGCTGATCGAAATTAATGTACCGGCCCTGCACCGGACCCTTTTTCCTCTGGAGGGATTTATGAAAAAGTCGAACTTGCTCCTCGCTGCCCTGCTGCTCTCCCTGCCTTTGCTCGCAAGAGCTGAACGCATCCCCTTTAACGCTCCCACTTTTAACGGCATCATCGGCGGAACCGACGTTGTGGCCGGCGACCCGATCGCCGCCTCCACCGTTCTAATCGTGGCTCAAGAAGGTGAAGGCCAGTCTGTGTGCACCGGCACCATCATTGAGAAAGACATCATTCTCACCGCCGCCCACTGCGTTGGCATTTCCGGCCTCGCCGAAGTGGTTGTGGTTTTCCGCACCAGCATTCAAAGCCCCGGCCCAGTGATCCCCGTGATCGAGCGCCGCCGCCCCACCGACTTTCTCAGCCGTGCAGGAGCTGAAACCGACTGGCACGATATCGCCGTGCTTCGTCTCGCCCAGCCGATCCCGGCCGGCTTCCAGCCCGCGAAGATGGTTGCTCCCGCAATGATCCGGGATGGCGCCACCGTTACGCTCGCAGGATACGGCATGAACGTGCCTGTTGCGCCCCTTGATCCTGCCGCCCCATCCGGCACCGGCACGCTTCGCAAAGTGGAGCAAACGATCCTGCAGGCCAAGTTCGGCAAAACCGAATCTCTAGTGAACCTCACCGGAGGCAAGGGTGCCTGTAAAGGCGACTCCGGCGGCCCCGCTTACATTAAGCAGGGCAACCAGTACTTCCTCTTTGGAGTCGCCAGCCGCATGACTGAGAAAGATCGCGTAGCAAACAACAACGACCAGCGCGATTTCTCCTGCTCGGTGGAGATGGTTTACTCGAACGCCACCAACCCGGCGCTTGCTCTCTGGATCCAGAAGGCCATTGCCCAGATGCGCGACAATAACCCGCTTCACGACTAGCAATAGCCTGCGAAAATAAATGAGAGTCTCTCGGCGTTAAAGCGCAGGGAGACTTTTTCTTTTGTATCAAACAGTTAGCGATCCAATTTCCACGCCGCGGTAAAGCTAACGCAGACAGTCACTCCTTCCTTGCGTTTGGCACGCAAGAAGCGTATTTTCCGCGCCGGACCCCTTCTGCCTGGAAGGAAAATTATGCGTCTGCCGCTCTTTTTGTTCACGGTGACTTTGCTCGCCCTCTCGCCCGTTTCGCATGCGAAAAAAGAAAATTCCGACAAACCGGCCAATGGCCGCACTGCCGACGGCAAACCTGACACCTATCAGAAGATTTACGACGCCACCGTAGAAGGCAAATCGCTCGAAGAATATTTCGCTGCTATCAACGGCGGCTGGGACCGCAACCTCAGCACTCTCCGCCCCCGCCTCGACCCGGCCCGCTCTTATCTAGTGATCCACTCCCAGGAACCTAAAGAAGTATTCGACATCCGCTCACCGAACGACTTCAAGCGTGGCATGATGAGCAAAGGGTTAGCCAAACTGGCCCTGAGCACGTTCGGCATTGGCCACGTGTTCATCTCCTGGCGCTGCCAGCAGGAAGCCGGAGTAGCTGAAGGCACTGTGGGCATGACAGGTGAGCTCGACAACCAGTTCAAGAAGATGCTCGATAGCGGATGGGGGCTTACCACCTTCGTGACGAATTTTACCGACGGCCATCTGCAAACCCCTGCTCTTCTTGACTTTGAATTCGAAGGCGAGGAGCCGCTGCACACACTCGCGATTGAAGTGGATCCTTCCGTATGCGGCAATGCGATGGGTTTTGTGAAGAAGTTTCTCAACCATCCCTCCAAGCCCTACGAGAATTTTGGCCTCCAGAAGGACCCCGTGAAATTTGAAGGCGGCGGCTGCGGCAGCTTCGGCATGACCGTGCTCGACCAGTCGAAGATTTTTGGCGAAACGAAAATCATCCCTAACTTCTGGCGACATCTCGCGGCCCGCACCAGCCTTTTTGGCTATGGAGACCTCGAGCTGCCTGAAGACTCGAGCCCAAAAATTCTGCGCACAGACCGCACCCGCAAAGTAAGCGTTGCGGAGCTGTTCCTGCTCGCCGACTGGAATGCAAGCCGCCGCGACGGCGGGCAAAAAGTAAAAATCATGGATCCTGAGCTGCTGCTGCTCTTCCTGAAAACAGTTTATCGCTCCTTCTACCAAGATCTTTATGCCTCCGACCGTGCCCTGTTTAGGGAGCTTCATGGTGGCGCGCTTTATCAGCCGCGCATTGCCCCTTCTCCTGATGGTGATGCAAGGGTAATCAACGGCACCTTCGACAAGCAATCGAACATGACCGTGAGACAGACCCTTGCTTGGGTAAAGCGAATTAAAGCGGACGGATTCCGCGCCCGTGCCGTCAGAGTGGGCAATGGCAAGCACACCAACGTGGGCGTGGTGCTTGATCGCGCTAACTGATTCCTGACAGATCAGAAATAAAACACTAATTATTTAATCGAAAACAGCCGTGCTCCAGTGGAGCATTTGCTCTCATGAAATTAATTTAATCTTACAAAGCTCGCATCGCTGATAAAAGGGCGTAACTTCCGGCTTCTCCTTTGAGAAGTGCGCATGAGTGTGATACTGCTGTGCGTCACAAATGAGTTTAGTGGACGTATTCTCGGACCCTTGGGAAGAAGCCATGCTGAATTTCGAATCAAGCCCCGCATCGAAAAAATCCGTTGTCACCCCTTTCTCGCGCGCGAAAGCAAAGCCCGATTTTGGTGATGGTTGCCTTCATTCCTTGTTCGAGGCGCAAGCCGACAAAAGCCCACATGCACCGGCGCTCATCAGCCCCCAGCTTACTTTGAGCTACGCGGAGCTCGAGAGCCAGGCTAACCAGGTGGCCCATTTTCTCCGCGCTCGCGGAATCGGCCGCGGAAGTTTCGTCGGCGTCTACATGGACCGTGGCGTGCTCGCCATCCTTTCGATTCTCGGCACCCTCAAAGCAGGCGCAACCTATGTGCCGATCGATCCATCCTTTCCCAGCGACCGGATCAAACACATCGTAGAAGAAACATCGCTTTCTTTGCTCCTCACGGAATTCAGCCTGTGTGAGCGCACCCGCGACTTCTTCGAAGGAAGCGTAGTTCCGCTAGACACGCAAGGCGAACAGCTCTCGCTCCAGCCCAGCCGCCGCTTGGCATTCGAGGAATCAGGCGCCTCTCCCGATGAGATCGCCTACCTCATCTACACCAGCGGCACCACCGGACGCCCCAAAGGAGTGATGGCGGAACACCGCCACGCGTACCGCTATGCCCTCTCTTTCAACGAAGTTTGTGGCACCACTCCTTCTGACAGAGTTTATCAGGGTTTCTCGCTGGGCTTTGACGGCTCTGTTGAAGAGATCTGGATGGCTTATTCCAACGGCTCCGCACTCGTGGTTCCCGATAAAGAAACCCCCAAGTTTGGCTCTGAGCTCGGCGCTTTCCTCACCCGCATGGGAGTGACTTATTTCTCCACCGTGCCTACCCTTCTTTCCACTGTTCCGGATCCGATCCCCGGCCTCAAGATCCTCGTGTTGAGCGGCGAAATCTGCCCGGCAGAGCTCGTGAACCGCTGGGCGCGTGCACCACTTCGGATGTACAACGTATACGGCCCGACGGAAGGCACGGTGAACACATCTGCCCTTCTCTGCGAGCCGGGCAAGCCCGTGACTATCGGCAAACCCCTGCGTGGCTATGATATTTACATTCTCGGCGAAGATATGCAGCCCGTTGCCCGCGGCGAAAGCGGCGAGCTTTTTGTAGGCGGCAAAACGCTGGCGCGCGGCTACCTCAAACGGCCTGACCTTACAGACGAAAAGTTTCTCGTTCTGCCTGAGCTCGCCGGAGAAAAAGACGTGCGCTTTTACCGCACCGGCGATCTTGTGCGCTGGAATGCGCAGAATGAGCTCGAGTTTTTCGGGCGCATCGACAGTCAGGTCAAGATCCGTGGTTACCGGGTAGAGCTCGCCGAGATTGAATCGGTTCTGCTCGAGCATGCAAATATCCGCACGGCCGCTGTGAAGCTGGTGGAAAAAGACGGGCTCCAGGAGCTCGCCGCTTTTGTGGTTCTGCACGATGCCGCCAAAGGCCTCGAGCGCAATGAGCTGCTCGCCCAACTTGAGCTGCGGCTGCCTCCCTATATGGTGCCCGGATTCCTCGACGTGCTGCCTGAGTTCCCGATGCTGGCCAGCGGAAAAACCGACCGCAACAAGCTTCCTGCCCCTCAGGATGCTCTTTTCCGCCAGCGAGGCGAGCACTTCCCTCCCGAAACCGAAATGGAGAAAAAAGTTGCCGCAGTCTGGGAAGAAGTATTCGGACTGAAAAAAATCTCGGTTGAAGACAACTTTTTCAACGACCTTGGCGGCCACTCCCTTCTGGCCGCAAAAATGGTAACGAGCCTGCGCAAAGAAGGCTCGCAATTCGTCGCGATCCGCGATGTCTACAGCCACCCGACCATACGCAAACTTGCCCACTACATGAGCAGTGTTATGGCGCTGCAGAAAGTGGCCGAGCTCACGCCAATCCCTGAGAAAAAAGGCGCGGCCGAAGTATTTTCGGAAGAATCTGAGCCGACCTATAAGCTTGTAGCCGCCCTTCAGGCGATCGCAACTTACCTCCTTTACGGAATTCACATCCTTCCGCTCGGGCTCATGCTCTCCGCTGAGATCAATTGGCTCGACGGGCGCCTCACCGATTTCCAGTTCTGGGGATTCGTGGCCGCGATTACCCTCTTCACCTGGCCACTGCTGCTCACGATCAACCTCGCCGCCAAATGGCTGCTGATCGGGCGCTACAAGCCAGGCCGTCATGCCCTCTGGGGCGGCTACTACTTCCGTTGGTGGCTGGCTAACCGAATCCAGCTGCTCTGCCGGATCGATGTGCTTGCCGCCACACCGCTGATGGGCATCTATGCAAGGCTGATGGGCGCCAAAGTCGGCCGCGGCTGCATCATCGACACCTTCCAGATCAGCAGCTGGGACCTCCTCACCATCGGTAACAATACGAGCATCGGCATGGATTCCCAGCTGCTCGGCTACCGCGTGGAAGACGGCTACCTCCACATCGGCACCACCTCTATCGGGAATGACTGCTTCGTGGGCATTCACTCGGCTCTCGGGCTCAACGTGCGTATGGAGAATCGAACCGCGCTCGATGACCAGAGCTACCTGCCTGATGGCACCGTGATGCCGGCAGGCGAGCAGCGCCGCGGGTCACCCGCACAAAAGCTCGGCGTTTCGCTTCCCGAAGTGGCTGAAATCAATGTGCGACGCTCGAACGTCGTCTTCGGTTTCGCGCACCTCGCGCTCGTTTTCCTGATGGAAATGACCCTGATGCTTCCCGTGCTCGCGATGCTCGTAGCGAACCAGTTAATTTTTTCCCATTTCGGAATACTCGCAGGCATCGCCACAGCGGTGGTGTTCGTGCCTACTGTATTTGTCGGTTACGCCCTCTACTTCGTGCTGCTCAAGCGCCTCGTGCTCAACAAAGCCACGCCCGGTACGTATTCTGTGAACAGCGTATTCTACCTGCGCAAGTGGTTCACCGACCGACTCATCAAGATGAGCCGCTACTATCTGTTGCCACTTTACACCACGCTTTACCTGCCCCACTGGATGCGGCTTCTCGGCGCCAAGATCGGCAAGCGTGCGGAGCTATCCGTGCTCGCCTACTTCGCTCCTGACCTGATGGAGCTCGGTGACGAAAGCTTTTTCGCCGACTCTTCGATCATCGGTGGCAAGCGTTTCTATCGTCGCCATTTTCAGATCGCGATGAACAAGGTTGGCAAACGGAGCTTCGTAGGAAACGCCGCGATCCTGCCGGTCGGTGCATCTTTAGGGAATGGCTGCCTGCTTGGCGTTACTTCAATGCCCTCCACCCGCCATACCCCCGATGGAACTGACTGGGTAGGCTCTCCGGCCTTCAACCTGCCACAGCGGCAGAAAGTGGCCGAAAGTTTCAATGACGAAGTGATCTTCAATCCCACGAAGAAGCTCTATGCCCTGCGCGCGCTGATCGATGGCCTGCGCATCCTGATCCCGAGCTACGCGCTGTTTTCCTCCACCTGTGTGATGTACTTTGCCATGGTCAGTATTCTTGGCCTCTGGGGCGAACTTGCGATGATCTTGTCGATCCCCCTGCTAGGGATGCTGGTGGCCCTCTATTTTGTGGCCGTCACGTGCGCCACGAAATGGATCACGATGGGCACAATCAAGCCTGAAGTGAAACCGCTCTGGTCGGCTTATGTTTGGGCCAACGAGATGGTAAACGGCGTTTTTGAAAGCACGATGTCGGTCGCGCTTGTTCCTCTGCATGGAACCCCATTCGCAGCTCCTCTTCTTCGTCTGATCGGCTGCAAAATCGGCAAACGCTGCTACGTGGAAAGCACGTTGTTCTCCGAGTTCGACCTCGTGAATATTGGCGACTATGTGGCACTCAACCGAGGCTCGATCGTGCAGAACCACCTCTTTGAAGACCGGATCATGAAGTCTTCGACCGTAAAGATCGAGAATGAATGCTCGGTAGGCAACATGGCGGTCGTGCTCTACGATGCCGAGATGCACCGGGGCGCGAATATCGGCCCGCTTTCCCTTTTAATGAAGGGTGAGGTCATGAAGTCGAAGGCGCACTGGCACGGCATCCCGACCGTGGAAGTGGCCCAGTCGGCCGCCCAAGCGCCGGCCGCCGAAGTCGCGCTATGATCATTATACTCTACGCAGAGGTGAGCGAACGAGCCCCGATCTCGATCGAAGCTTGGGAAAGCATGGACGAAACGGATCGCCGGCGGGCCTTCCAGATCGCCTCTACGCTCGACAGAAAGCGCTTTGTTTCAGCACGTTACCTGCTTCGCCAAGCGCTTTCCCAGGTGCTCGATGAAGGCATGTCCTCGTTTGCTTTCCTGCCTGACGGCAATGGCAAACCCCTCCTGCTCAATGGCCCGGCCCGAACGTCTGAGGGACGCCTTGATTTCAGTATCTCTCACTCCGCCCACGCTGTGGCGGCCGCGGTTTCCACCGAGGGCCGTGTTGGTCTCGACCTCGAACTCTTTCAGCACCTCGACCCGGACCAAATTTCTGTCGCGTTCAGCCCAGCAGAGCTGGAAAAAATTTCCGCACTTAGCTCAACCGAGCGTGAAAAGTTCTGCATAGAAAGCTGGAGCGCGAAAGAAGCTGCTGCAAAACTTCTTGGCTGCCCGGAACAGCTTGACATCACTTCTCTCCCTCACGTACAAGGCGCCGTTACCGACACTTACGCCCTGAAATCCTGGACCCTGGATTTCGGGCCTGAAAATTATCAGCTGTGCCTGGCTTACGACGGATCCGCGAAAACGGAAATTCTCCTGCGAAAGGAAACCGCCTGAAGCCAAGCCGCATTCGCTTCCAAGGGGTTCCGATGTCCGTCAAGTTCTCTACTTTTCTTTCACTTTCACTTTTATTCCTGGCTCCAGTGGCCAACGCCGAGCAAATGAGCGACAGCGCTCTTGCCTGCTCTCTGCCGGCCGCGGATGGCAGCCTCGACTCCCATCCTGACGACGGCCTCCCCCTCGGCTTGATCATCCAAGCTGAAGGCACCACCAGCCAGGGCTACAACACCACCGTAGAGCCCACCCTGCTGATCGACTGGGGCAGTGAAGAGACGGTAACCAACCTTTCGCAAGTTCCCGCTGGACAGAAAAAACTCGTTTTCGGCGATACCAGCAAGGGTTTTCAGGTAGTGGACACGGAAACGCGCGGCCTAGGCATCGGCATCAGCGGCGCAATGGAATTCCCGAACACCACTTTCCTCGGCTCTCCCATATGGGTAACAGTCGGCCTGATGCCGATTTCGGGCCGTAACGCCATGGCCATCCGCTACATGCGCAATGAAGATGCGGTTGAGAACCGGAGTGATATCCCGAGAATCGACCAGGCCTTGAGAGAATTCGACCGTCTTACCAAGGGCGACGTTCTCTCCTACAATACTTCGGGCGGGATTATATTCTGGGCTGGCTTTGGAGCCTCGTTGATCGGCACCCAGGTGGCCGCGCTCGCGCGTGGTGATTTCCAGATTTACATCGAAAAAGTGGACCGCGACCACGCCTACGTGAAGGTTTCCGATTCCAATATCGAATCGCTCGCTCTCCAGGCCGGTGCCATCGTTTCGGCGATCTCGGCGAGCAAGTACTCGAGCTACGGTAAGTCGTTCGGTTTTCTACTCAACCTCCACGACAAGCTTGGCGTGCGCGCTTTCCGCGATCTAGTGCGCGGAAACATCGCCCCGATCCAGAAGCTGGCGGCCGGCCAGAATCCAGCTGTGAAGTTTTTCGACGAAACTCGTCAGAGCCGCATCGGCAACGCGGTTCAAGCGGAAATTCTCAGCATACCCTTCCTCTTCAGACTCAGCTGGAGCCGCGAGCGGTATTTCGAAGCAATTCGTAAACGCATGTACGAGTGTGACCGAGCGCTCGAGGCCGTGTATGGCGCCTATTATAACAACCGCTTTTTCCAGATCTTCGACTACGATGAGACCCGCACGAAAACTTTTGTGGGAACCTCCTACGCTCTGAAAGACGCCTCCTCAAAGAGCGTGGCCCGCGGCTTTTTCGGCACGCTCGGCATGACCTACTCCGGAACCAATACGACCGTGATTTCTCTGCGTCGCGCCATGAACCGCTTCGCTACAGACACTGGCCTCGGCTCCGCTCTGATGCTCAACATGCCTGACCGCTCGGATGTGATGGCGCATACCGCTCTTACCCTCCGCGCGCAGTTCAGCGCAAAGAACACCAGGAACATCGTGCGCCGCGCTTCCAGCCAGGCCTTCGCTTCGATCAGGGAACTCGGGGCGAAGATGGCTTCCGACGCCGTGGCCGCGTCGCCCGAAACAGTGTGCGCCTCTCCGGAGCTGGCCCCTAAAGGAACGATCCTTGAGAAGTTGGAATGCCTCGACACGGTGGCGAGTCGCACCAGCGCAGGCATGACTCGGATGATGAACGCCGCCAAGTCGCTCGGCTCGGCGCTCCGCCGCGGGAATGAGAAGCTTGCCACCAAAGCCTTCGCTGCTTTTGGCGAAGCGATGATGACCAACCAGTTCACGTTCCGCACAGGCCTGATGATGGCTGGCGACGGGCTCAAGGTAGACTACCTCGTGTCAGGCTCCGACTTCTCGACCTTTACGTCGACAATGAAAACCGTTGGAGACAGCGGTAACGTTACGAAAGAGAAGCGCGAGCCGATCTTCAAGCGCACTGCCGGCAAGGGCGGCGTAGTTAACGACGCCATCTGGGTTCTTGAGTAGTTCTTGACGCAGGCAGTATCCATCCGCCATCGACTTGGCGCGCTGTATACTGCTTGCTAGTTTCAGTTTAAGATCGCCCTATGGACGGCAATCTAATCGCGACATTTTCTCTCCTTGTGGGCCTCGAGATCGTGCTCGGGATCGACAATATTCTCCTCATTTCCATACTCACGGGCAGGCTACCTCCCGAGCAGCGCAACTTCGCGCGCAACCTCGGCCTCGGGCTCGCCCTTTTCGCGCGGCTCTTGCTGCTGCTCGGAGCCAGCCTGCTCGTGAAGCTCAACGAGCCCGTGGTTTTCGGCCTGAGCTGGAAGAGCATTATCCTGCTCTCAGGTGGCTTGTTCCTGCTTTATAAGGCCACAAAAGAAATCCACCACGTGGTGGAGAACAAAGACGACGCGATGGACGCAGGAAAAGCACATGCCACGCTTGGAAGCGTGATCTCTCAGATTATCCTGCTCGACCTCGTGTTCTCGATCGACTCTGTGATCACAGCCGTTGGCCTCACCGACAACCTGATCATCATCTACGCCTCTGTCGTGGTCTCGTTCGTACTGGTGCTCATCTTCTCTAGCTCGATCGCCGCGTTCGTGCATAAGCACGCCACCCTCAAGATCCTCGCGCTCTCCTTCCTCGTCACGATCGGTGTTACGCTGGTAGTGGAAGGGCTCGGCGGCCACGTGCCCAAGAGCTATATCTATTTACCCATGGGCTTCTCGCTTGCGGTGGAGCTCCTCCAGATGCGCTTTTCGGCCACGCAAAAAAAGCGTAAATAGTTTTTCCATCCCCCTGGAATCGCTGGAGAAATATTTAACGCGGCGGATTGATTGCTTGCTCTAACTGGGCTACAAGATGCCCTGACCCGACACACGACCTGTTGCGGAGATACCTATGAGAGCGCCATTTGCACTTCTCGCCTTCCTCATCCTGTCCTTTTTTTCCACTACAGCTTCTACTTTTGCCGGTTTCAAAGGCACGATCGACTTCACCGAAGAGGAAAAAGGTAAACACCTTCAGCACCTCGAAGCGATGATGGAAAGCTCGGCGGAATGCCTGGAAGCCGACATTCGCAGGCACAAAAAATTCATCCGCAAATATGGAATTTCTGCCTTCTACGGCGACAACTCAGATTTCGCAAAAAAAACCGGCGCCGACGGCAAAGCAGTTGCCACGACCAAAGACGAAAAACGCCAGATGCTTCGGGACGCCGATATCGACGAAGACTTTCTCCACGACCTGATTCCCGATGGTGAGTGCAAAGGCGGCCTGGACGAGTGCCCCTATATGATGCAGCCCACGAGCTGCATCGGGCTGGCGTTGCGCTGTCTGAAAACCGGATTACTCGCCACCGGCCAGAATGAAACCTGGAGCAAGCTGCGCGCTTATACCATTGCAAACAATTCAACCGGAGACGCTGTTCAGGACGGGCTGCAGAAGCTTGGCTGGAAGATTCTCTACTGGAATCCCGACACCTCAATGAACCGGGAATGGGACCTCGAGGAACAGCAGGAGTACCCCGGCAATCCCAAAAATATCTGGGGCCAGCACGTAGCCACCTGGGCCTCTGTAATGAACAAGCAGCGTTACTATTTCAACGCAATCGACGACTCCACGAGCCTTGTGGATTTCGGACGCCGGCTTCCTAGATTCATGAAAGAGGTTCCCTTCTTCCTGGGCATCGCTCACCTCGGATACCACGTATTCCCCGGAACCTACGGAGATATCGTGGAAGCCCACAGCACCCGCAAGGTGACTGACAAAGAGACCATCGAGAAGAGCGAGTTCGCGCCCTTAAAATCCCGAGGCGGCCCTCGCGGCGGTCCATACAAAACAGGAATTGTTGCTATCCCCCCGGGCTACCTGGAACAATAAACACTGCTCAACTAACGAAAGGCTCTTATGAACACTTTGATGATGACCTCGCTATTTCTTGCGTTTGCCCTGCTCAACACTCTTTCGGCCCGCGCCGACGAGCCAGCCTGCCGGGAGGAGAGCCTCGTGCATTTCACCTCGCAGGGAAAAGAAGTGGAGTCGAAGCTGATCGGAAACGATGACGCCTGCGACCAGTTTGGCGGCAATCTCGTATACACGCCAAAATCGAACCGCTTCATTTTCGTGAACTTCAATATCGCGGGCACGATTGACCTCGATCAAGTCGACGCCGCGTTCGCGAAGATCCCTGCCGACAATGTGAACCTTCCATGGATTTCCGAGGTGGATATCGCTGTTGTGACGAAGGAATGGCTCAAGCGCGTGCATCACACGGATCAGGAAGCCGTTCTCAACATGACCAATACTATTCTCTTCGTAAGCGAGGTAGTAGTGAATGAAGGCCGCTTCGGCAAGCTGATGGAAGAGTTCTACGGCTCGGCGCTCTAGCCGTTCTGCTTACTGAAGATCTTCGTGCGCGCGACTGGCCAATTCCGCCACCGCGCGCATTTGCGTTCTGGCGCGAGCGAAAGAGCGCTCGCCCGGAGGCAAGGCACGCAACTCTGCGTAAATCGCGCGATAATCGGCAAGCCCCTGAAGGAACTCATTCATGCGGCTGAAGAAAAGAACCAGATAACGCTCTCTGATGTCACCGGAAAGCTCGCTTGCTTTTTTGGGGTAGAGATCACCGCTCCGGTCGGCAGCCACGGCCTGCGCACAGCTCATCGCCAAGGCCAGGCCATTCATCGCAAGTTCAAGCTCGGCGTCGCTTACCTCGAGCGGGGCCTCGGCTCCTTTTTTGGCGGCTTTATCGGCTGGACTGATGCCTTTGCCGAAATGACGCATCACACGAGTGAGTGTCAACTTAGTTTCACCCGCGCCGGGTGGACAGGCAAAAACGAGTTGGGGCAGCAACAGAGCGACGGCAAGCAAAAGAGAGAACTTCATCAGAAATTTATAGGTAGGCTCAAGCATTAGGTCAACGAAAAGAGCTAGAGCTTCTTTGATAAGATCAAGGAGCGATAGTTCACGGTTGGCCACTGCGTCGCGCTCACGATCTCGTAGCCTCGTTTCTCATACATTGAAATCAGCCTGGCTGCATGCTCCGAGGTATCGAGCGCGAGCTCGCTGCCGCCAATTTCCCTCGCCCTGGCTTCAACAAAATCCATCACCTTTGAACCCCAACCCTTACCCTGGTGAATTGGAGATATCGCAAACTGCCCAAAGAGATAAACGCCGGGGTTGCGGTAGTAGTCTGCCGACATGCGCTTCTTCAAGCCCTCGTATAGAGATACGGTGCCAACCAGCTGATCCCCGAAGAAAAAAATCCAGCTCTCCCCCTCCAACGCGAATTTCTCTTGCGCTCTTTTCCCGCGACCCCCTACACCAGAGCAATGATTCCCAATGGCTGCGTAGAGCAGTGCCCCGGCTGCCGCTACCGGCAGCTCAGCCCAGAAGAAAGCGACGCCCGGAAACAGGCCTGGGCCGAGCAATGCCTGGTTGGGCTCGGGCCCATCGCACCTATTGCCAGCCCTTCAAAGCGCTGGGGCTATCGCAGGAAAGTGCTCCTGCACGCTGAATATGGCGAAAACGGCTGGAGGCTCGGCCTGCTGAAACGTCGCGGCTGGGATAGTGAGCTTATTGAGATCCCCAACTGCCCTATTCACGCACCTGAACTCAACGTTACATTTCATGTGCTGAAAAATCTGCTCAACCAACAGCCCAATCTGCCGCTCGCCTTTGTGCTGGCGAGCGGCCCTTTGCTCACGCTCGTGCTTAAGTGCAAGGAAAACAAAGTCCATAAAGAATGGGCACGAGGCACGGAGAAATTGTTGAAAGAACAGGGAGTCGAGGGCCTGCAGCTCAACTGGAATCCGAGCGCAGGTCGCCGCCCGGTAAGTTCCCGGCACCAGGAAATTATCTTCGGCCCAAAGCTCGCCCACGACGGCGAAGGTTTCTATGGAGCGCTCTCCTTTCGCCAGCAAATTGCAGAGCTCGAGAAGCTGGCGGCGCGAGAAAGCGAAAGGTTTCTCGCCGGATTGGGCCAACGCAGGATCGTCGACCTCTACTCAGGCTCTGGCACTACGCTACGCCTTTGGGAGAAGCTCGGCTGGGATTGCGTTGGAGTGGAGCTGCAAGGCGACGCCGTCGAAGCTGCCGCGAAGAATGCGCCGCTCAGCCTGCTGCTCAAGGGCAAGGTAGAACAAAGAATCCCGCAGCTCGACGAATGGCTAGGCAAAAGCGAAGAGGGCTTCGTGCTTTACACGAACCCCCCGCGCACGGGCCAGGGGCCTGCCGTGAATGAATGGATCCTGTCCGCACGTCCGGCGGCCATCGCTTACCTGAGCTGCAACCAAAAATCCCTCGCGGCCGACCTCCACGCGCTTGCTCCGATGTACCGAGTACAAAGGGTGTTGCCCCTCGATTTTTTCCCCCAGACTGATCACGTGGAAAGCCTTACTTTGCTCCGTTTGCAGTAGGTGAACGGGATGCAGCAAAATCCAATGAGATTCTAGGTAGTTACACAGTATCATATTCGACATGCAACTTGACCCAGTGCGTCAATCGGCGTATGTTCCGCCTACCCCTGGTGCGAATAATGGCTTTGGCCCTATCCACGAGGTATTTGTGCGGAAACTTTTTTCGACCCAAACGATCTGCCTGCTCTTGAGCGTAACCCCCGTTCTACTCACCGGCTGCGGCCGTGATGCAGACGTCAAAAACGCCTCGGTTGGTGTACCTGCCCCGCAACCCCAAAAGCCCGTTCCGCCGCCTGTCGAAGTTCCCTTCCAGTCGCGCCTGAGTGACCTTGAGAAAAGCGAAAGCTGTGGCGAGGCGAGTGTGGCCGAGCTCATTAAGATCAACGCCGAGCTGAAAGAGCTCTACGGCCGCGAAATGCATGGAGCCGTAGACCTTACTGTAGCCCGAGGCGTGGACCAGAGCCTGGCCCCCTACTTTCTCCGTGTGAAAAAATACGCGGCGTCCTGCGTATCCAGGCCGGGGGTTCGCGCCCAGGACTCCGCTCGTATCCAGAGCTCCGGCCTACTGCAAGCCAGCACCCAGGATTCTGCTGCCGAATTTTTCGCGCGCGACTCCCTTGACTCGTGCTCAGCCCCCGAGCTGGAAACAATGGTGCTTGCCCTCGTAGTTGAAGGCGATCGACTCAGCCCGAACAACAGACTTCGCCTACGAAAGGCACTGTCAAGTTGCGGAATCGAAAACGACGAGAAGCTCGAAGAAGCAAAAAACAAGATCGCACTTGTAGACCTTCACTCGAAGCTGAGCCGGGCAGCCCCTTGCTCACTCGATTCGCGCTACTTCGCGGATGAAAGCGGCACGAACCTCGAAAACGAGTTCCCCTCGCTCTCCCGCCCTGCCCCGGGCAGCAAGATCCTCGCGGCTCAGCTGCGAGTTGACATTGCCCGTCAGGCCGCTACGCTCGCTACGAGCTGCGAGCCGAATGATGTTAAAGAGCCCGCATTGGTGCTTCAATCGCTTGAAAGCGAACTGAATGACTTTGATGCCACGCCGAACCGCTGCCACAGCAGCGGCGTACTCGAGACGCTGCTGAGTCGGGCCCGCCAGGGAGAAGCCCAGGACAAAGCCAAACTGCTTTCCAGCCGAATGAAGCAGGAATTCCAGCAGCGCTACATTCAGCTGCAGACCCGCATCTCTACCCTGCAGCAGAGCTGCAGCGAGAAGAACGCTGAAGAAAAACGGCAGCAGGAAGAAGAGCGTAAACGCCTCGAGGAAGAAAAGAAGAAACAGGAAGAACAGAAGAAAGAAGAAGAGCGCAAAGAAGCCGAACGTAAACGCGCTGAAGAGCAACAGCGCAAGGAAGAAGAGCGTAAACGCCTCGAGGAAGAGAAGCGCAAGCAGGAAGAGCAGAAAAAAGAAGAAGAGCGCAAAAAGCTCGAGGAAAAAAAGCGCATAGAAGAAGAAAAACGTAAAGAAGCCGAGCGTAAACGCCTTGAAGAACAGCAGCGCAAAGAAGAAGAGCGAAAACGCCTTGAGGAAGAGAAGCGCAAGCAGGAAGAACAGCGCAAAAAAATTGAAGAAGAAAAGCAACGCCGCGAGGAAGAAAAGCGCCGCGCGGAGCAGGAGAAGTATCGCTCCGTAGAAGAGAAGCGCCTCAAACTCGTGCCACCAGCATGGGGAGATGCCCCGGCCCGTAAACCTTGGACTGCCGCCGTATTGAGCGTAGTGCGGGCACGCATGAGCGAGTTTGACCGCGCTGCCGACGCCGATACATTTTGTCCGGGCTATACGAAAGCCGCCCTGCACGAGCGCGAAAACTGCTGGCTGATGCTCGTAAGCGGCGTTAGCCAGCACGAGAGCAATTTTAAGACCGGCGACTCCTTTACCGAAGGCAATGGCCAGGACAGCGTGGGCCTCCTGGCTTTGTCGGCCGGGGAATGCCCGAATGCCATGACAGCCAAAGCACTCACGAACCCGATCCAGAATCTGATTTGCGGCACGAACATAATGGCTCGCTTGGTAGGCATGCACGGAATCATCGACGGTTCGAACGTAAATCCTAAGACTGGCAAAGACATCACCAAGGCCAAAGGAGCATCCGCCTACTGGAGCACCTTACGCCCCGCCTACCGAGTTTATCATCCGGGCAAAGACCGCTGGCTCAACGTGGGCCACAAACTAAAGGTGATGGTTCACACGAAGAGATACAAGAACCTGCGCTGAGCCAAAAAAATAGTCCACAGGCGCACCGTTTGACTCATTTAGGTGACTTTCTGGTGCGGCCTTGGTATCTAAATCGCAAATCCCAACTGCCGTATTTGCGAGGTTCCTTTGGTGCCAATTCCTACCCATAACACCATGAAAGTTAACAATAAAAAGCTTCTCGACTGGGTTGCCCAGGTGGCCGACCTTACGCAGCCGGAAGCGATCCACTGGTGTGATGGCTCTGACACCGAAAATAAAGCCCTCATGGAACTTATGATCAGCCGCGGAATGCTCCGCAGACTGAACGCAGAGAAACGCCCCAACTCCTTCCTGGCTGTTTCCGATCCGGGCGACGTTGCGCGCGTGGAAGACCGCACTTACATCTGCTCCGAGAAAAAAGAAGACGCCGGCCCGACGAACAACTGGGTTGCCCCCCTTGAGATGAAAGAGAAACTCAAGGGCCTATTCCGCGGCTCGATGCGCGGCCGAACGATGTACGTTATCCCCTTCAGCATGGGCCCGATCGGCTCCCCGATCAGCCAGATCGGCGTGGAAATTTCTGACTCCCCCTACGTGGTGGTCAACATGCGGATCATGACCCGTATGGGCGAGCAGGCTCTGAATCAGCTGGGCAATAATGAATTTGTGCAGGCCGTGCATTCGGTGGGCATGCCACTTGCACCAGGCCAAGCCGATTCCAAGTGGCCCTGCAATGCCGAGCACAAATACATTGTGCATTTTCCCGAGGAGCGGGCCATCTGGAGCTTTGGCTCCGGCTACGGCGGCAACGCACTACTTGGCAAAAAGTGCTTCGCGCTTCGCATCGCCTCTACCATGGGCCGCTCCGAGGGCTGGCTCGCCGAGCACATGCTGATTCTTGGTGTGCAAAACCCAGAAGGCCAGAAAAAATTCGTGGCTGCCGCATTCCCGAGCGCCTGCGGAAAAACCAACTTCGCGATGCTGGTGCCGCCGGCCGGCATGGACACCTGGAAAGTTACTACGATTGGCGACGATATCGCCTGGATCAAACCTGACGAGAAAGGCGCCCTCCGCGCGATAAATCCGGAAGCGGGCTTCTTCGGAGTGGCCCCAGGCACCTCAATCAAGACCAATCCGAACGCGATGCTCACGATCGCAAAAGACACGATTTTCACGAACGTGGCCCTGACCCCGGACGGTGATGTGTGGTGGGAAGGCATGAGCGACACGCCGCCTGCCTCGCTCATCGACTGGCAGGGCAAAGAGTGGACACCGGGATGCGGCCGCCTCGCAGCCCACCCGAACGCGCGATTCACGGCCCCTGCCGCAAACTGCCCTTCGATTGATAAAGAGTGGGAGAGCCCGGCCGGTGTTCCTATCTCGGCCTTCATCTTCGGCGGCCGCCGTGCTGACACGATCCCACTCGTTTTCCAGGCAAACAGCTGGGAGCAAGGCGTATACTTTGCCGCGACGGTGGGCTCAGAAACCACCGCCGCCGCGACCGGAGCTGTGGGTGTAGTTCGCCGCGATCCGATGGCGATGCTTCCCTTCTGCGGCTACCATATCGGAGACTACTTCTCGCATTGGCTGAAGATGAGTTCGCTCACAAAAACACTGCCTTCGATTTTCGTGGTGAACTGGTTCCGTAAAGACGAAAACGGCAAGTTCATCTGGCCTGGCTACGGGCAGAACATGCGTGTGCTGAAATGGATCTTCGATCGCGTGGATGGCAAAGGCGCCGGCGAGCAAACCAAGCTCGGTATGAGTCCTCGCTTCGAAGACCTCGACTGGACTGGAACTACCTTTACGAAAGAGCAGTTCGGGAAAACCATGAGTCTCGATGGTGAACAGTGGACCCGAGAATACGCCGGTCACGAACAGTTCTTTGGCCAGCTCGGTGAAAAACTCCCCGCCGCGTTCCGCAAGATCCAGGAGACAGCGAAGTTCTGAGTTAAGCAGCTCCAAAACAAAAGAGGCACTCGCAGTTTGAAAGTGCCTCTTTTTTGTTTTCTAGAATCAGGAAACAGCATTGCCATTCCGCCCCCAACAGAAACGGGGCTCATAGGCAATCCTCCAGATGGACGTGGCAAAAATTCACGCCTGCACTATAAAGAGCAAGGCCCGATCCAACACAACTATATGCCCACTACTCCCGCCGGCGCGTTTGGAACGCCGCCTAAAGATCTTGCCCCCCTCGCTGCTTCCGCGACGCAATTCTCCCCCTTGCTTCCTGGTTCTGCGAACCTTGAAGACGTAGAGGCTGGTTCTCTCGATTCCTTCACGATGCTGGCCCCCCCTGGCACCATCGAGCGGCGCTATGCACTTGCCCTCGCACTGCGCGCTCTTGCTCCTGGCGCGCGCCTCATTGCCATGGCCCCAAAAGATAAGGGCGGCTCTCGCCTGAAAAAAGAACTCGAGAGCTTTGGCTGCGAAGTGGCAGAGGAGTCCAAGAGCCATCACAGGATCTGCTCCGCTCTTTCAGGCGCCTCGAACAAGGCGAGAGAAATGGCTTTGGCGGACGGCGCGCTCCGTTTCGAGGAAGCGATTGCTTTTTATTCCCAACCTGGAGTGTTCAGCTGGAACCGCATCGATCCGGGCTCAGCAATGCTTCGCCTACTGCTCCCGGAGCTTTCCGGTGAAGGCGCTGACCTTGGCTGCGGATTTGGCTACTTGTCTCGATCGATACTGAGCAGCAGGAAGGTAAGCGGATTAACCCTTATTGATGTGGACCGACGCGCGATTGAGTGCGCCCGAAAAAACCTGCCTGACCCAAGAGTACGCCTACTCTGGGCCGACCTCCGCTCCTGCAGCACTGGCTTGAGCGGGCTTGACTTCATCGTCACCAACCCCCCGTTCCACGACGCAGGCGCCGAAGACCAGAGCCTGGGGCAAGGATTCCTCCAGCAGGCCGGCTTTCTACTGCGCCCGGGTGGCACCCTTTGGCTCGTGGCTAACCGCCATCTGCCGTATGAGACACTGCTACGTTCAGGCTTCAGTGAGGTTGAACTGCTCAAAGAAGACTCCGGCTTCAAAGCCTACCGGGCGGTGCGATGAGCGGAGCACTTCGCCTGCGTCTCGATCGGCTGCTTTCCAACCTCGGCTACGGCTCGCGTCGTGAAGTTCGCACGCTTATCTCCCGGGGGCTCGTAACCTACAAAGGAGCACCACTTAGCGATCCCGAAAATCGGCTTACGGTCGAATCCGATCTTTCTTCCCATCTCTTGGTCGACGGGGAAGCCCTCGATCCCCTGCCCGGGCTCACGATCATGATGAACAAGCCAACGGGCCTCAGCTGCTCGCGCAGAGAAGAGGGCGCTATAGTTTATGAGCTCCTGCCAGAGCGCTGGCGGTTGCGAGAGCCGGCTTTGTCGACGATCGGACGCCTCGATAAGGAAACCAGCGGCCTTCTTCTGTTCACTGACGATGGCGACCTCCTGCACCGGATCACCTCGCCGAAGAAAGAGATTACAAAGCGTTATCTCGCTCACCTAGCGCAACCATTGCTGGGCTCGGAGCAGGAGCTTTTTGCGTCAGGCACACTGCTGCTCAAAGGCGAGAAAAAACCATTGTTGCCGGCGCTGCTCGAAGTACATTCCCCCACTTCCGTGACCGTAAGTTTACGCGAAGGGCGCTATCATCAGGTGCGACGGATGTTTGCTGAAATGGGAAATGAAGTAACTTGGCTTCGCCGCGAAAGCATCGGAGGCCTCCGCCTTCCCGGAGATCTCACGGAGGGACAGTACCGCGTGCTCTCTGCCGACGATCTTCAGCTCGTTTTTTCCGGCTGATTCGCTTTTCCCGTGCTAACCTGCTCTACCAAGGAAAATTCTGAATGTCGTCGGGCCAGCACTTACTCCAGCTCTACCGAAGCACCGCGTTCCTCAGCGATGCTGTCGCCGATTTTCTCGTTGCGGGTCTCGCCTGCGGAGAATCCGCGGTCGTGATCGCCTCTCCAAGGCACCGGGAAACAATCTGCTTCTCGCTTAAGCAACGAGCTGTGGCCGTAGAGGAGTTGCTCGCGAACGGCACCCTCCGGCTTTTCGACGCTCAATCCACTTCAAATTCGATTTGCGCGAATGGAAGCCCCGACCGCCAGCAGTTTTTTTCTCATCTCGCCTCCTTGCTTTCAGGTTTGAAAAAAAGTGCAGGCGCACGCGTTTACGGAGAAACGGTGGGGCTCATGTTGGCAAGCGGAGACCATACTGGCGCCGAGCAGCTCGAAGAGCTCTGGAACGAGCTCGCAAAACGCGACTCCTTGACTTTGCTCAGCGGTTTTTCACAAACCGCATTTGACGACCGAGAAGTGGGCCTCACTAGCCCTCAGAAACGGCGTTCCGATGCGCTACCCGCGGAACAGGCGGTCGATACCTCCCTCGCTCCGTCATAGCCTCTCTCCTGAATCCCTCAAAAAAATCCTTTAAAATCAATCATCTTATAAGAGAAATAACTGATTCAGGCCATTCCATAAGCCGCCGATACGTTAGGGATGCTAGGTAAGCAAATACGCACGTTCGAAGCGAACGAGATCATCTTCCTGGAAGGCCAGGCAGGTGACTGCGCCTATTTGATTGAAAGCGGCAGGGTGCTCGTTTTTCTGATGAAAGATGGCGTCGAGGTACCGCTCAAGGTTCTAGGCAAAGGCGAAATCTTCGGCGAGATGTCGATGATTGATGCCAGCCCGCGTTCCGCTTCCTGTCGCACCCTCTCCGAAGTACGCCTCGCCACTGTGACCAAAGAACAGTTGCTCGACCGCATCCAAAGCACCGACCCAATCGTGCGCCTCCTGATGCGTGCGCTGCTCGACCGCTTGCGCCTGCAGAACGACGGGATCCGGGGAAAGTCGACTTCTGACTCTGTCGTGCACAACACGAAGCTGGAATCGGAAACGCAGGAAGCTCTCGACCGGCTCGACCTCGAGAACCGAATCGCGCGCGCGCTCGACGCAAAGGAATTTGTGCCCTACTACCAGCCGATTTACGACCTGAACAGCCAGGAAGTGGTTGGCTGCGAGGCACTGATCCGCTGGAATACCTCCGACGGCAAAGTGATACCGCCCATGGCGTTTATCGACATACTCGAGGAAAGCCCGCTGATCCTCGACGTAGGCCAGCACATGATAGAATGCTGCTTCCGCGACCTTGTTCGGATGCAGAACGACCTCGACCTCGATTCCGATTTTTTTATCAGCGTGAACGTTAGCGGCCGCCAGTTCGCCGACCCTTCGTTTGTGCGCAATCTCGAACGCGCCAGAAACGAAACACAGATTCCCGCCAGGCGCCTTAAGCTCGAAGTTACCGAAAGAATCATGACCGAAGGACCACAGGCAATCCAGACCCTGCAGGCCTGCCGCGCGCTCGGCTACAAGATGGCAATCGACGATTTCGGTACTGGCTTTTCCAGCCTTCAGTACCTGGCATCGATGCCCTTGCACGACCTTAAGGTAGACCGCTCTTTCGTAAATCAGATGATGACCCTCGAGCGCAGCCTGTCGATCGTGAAGACGCTCATCTATCTCGCCAACGCTCTCAACCTCAATCTGATCGCCGAAGGCATCGAAACCCGCGACCAGCTCGAATTGCTCAACAAGATGGGCGTGCAGATGGGCCAGGGCTTCTATTTTTCCAAACCTGTTCCCTACGACGACTTTATCAATCTCTTCCTTCCCGCCGCCCTCCCCCAGGCCGCTTAATTTCTGGCCTCGATCCTGCAGTACAGCTCCCAAACAAGGGAGACCGTATGGTGAACCGCGATTTAGGGAATAGAGAACTTGGAAGAGCTCGATGAGGAAAGAGAATGCAACGCCCCCTTAATGAACTTGCAGCCGGTTCCGCTCGCCCTCGAGCTGCTTGAGGCGCTGGCGGGAATCGCCGGCATTTTTGATCATCAGCTCGTAATTTCGCAGCTCATGCTCGAGCGCTTCAATCGCGCCGGAGTGATCATTCTCGAGCTGCGTGCGCTCCGCCCGCCAGGCGCGTAGCCGGGAAGCGAGCCGCGCATTTTTCAGACTGGCCCGGCTCCTCCGCTCAAACACTAGATCCGCAATGTCTTCCTCGAGCCCAGTCACGACTCCTTGGCGGCGCGTGAGCTCAGCTTGGTAGCCGCGCGTGATGTCGGTGCTGTCGGAGCCCTCAAACTTGAGGAGCGCTTCCCGCTGGAAAGCGACGTCGGCCTTGGCGGCCGTGAGCTTCTGCTGGAGCTCGCTGAGTTCCAGATCCTCTTCGAAATGATCCTCGGAGCCGAACGCGGCGGCAGTGGTCTCGGCCATGAGACGCGCGTAGTTGCGCGAGAGCGCCGTTTGCAGGCCGGCCACGCGGGCGCGCAGCTGGCGGATTCTCTGCACTTGATTAGCGAGATCTCCCGAGAGCTCCTCCTCGCGCGGAAGTTCATTCAGTTCGTATTCGAGGCTGGCGAGCTTCTCCTGGTCGGCGGCGCTCAGAGCGGGCCGGATATCGGCGGTTGCGGCAGCCGGGAGGGCGCGCAAGGCCTGCACCGTTTGCTGGGGCGCAGGCAGGCTCGCGATTGTAGTGTTCGTGCGCTTGGTAAAAGAAAAGGCGGCGAGCACGGCGAGACCAGCGAGTGCCACAACGGCAAGCGACAGGAAAACTATCTTGATCCGGTCCATGTTGGATTCCCCCCCGAGAACGCAAACATTGATTTGGTGACCCCAGCCAGAATTGAACTGACATTTGAGCTTTAGGAAAGCCCTGTTCTATCCATTTGAACTATGAGGTCGCGCACTGAATTTCTACCCTACTCGCGGCAGGGATTCAAATTAACGCAATCAGTCCTCACCAGCGAGGACTGATTGCGTCATCGTTTCTTTCCCCACACATTCCGCAGGTTCTCGTATACCGGGCTCATCGTGGTGTCGAGTTCGAGCGGAGTCACGGAGGTATAGCCGCGGTCCACATACCAGCAGTCGCTCTCTTTGATGTTGCGATAGCCCTTATACGTACCGCCGATCCAGAAGTAGTCGCGCTCGCGGGAGTCGACGCGCTTTATAATATTCGTGCTGTAGATCCGGTAGCCCTGCGTGGCAGCAGCGATCCCCTTCACCTTGGCGAGCGGCAGGTTTGGCACGTTCACGTTCAGCATCATGCCGTCGGGCCAGTGCTTGAGCCCGGCTTTCCACGAGGCCTTCGGCGAGCCCGCAAAATGCGGCAATACCCGGTCTAGTACCTGCCGGAGTGACCTGGCTGCCGTCTGAAAATGCACCGTTTTTCCTCGCTGGTGGAAATCGAGTGAGAGCGACACGCCCACGGAAGGAATTCCCTGGTTGGCACCCTCCCTCGCGGCGGAGGCGGTGCCGGAATAGAAAACGTCCTGGCCAAGGTTGGCACCGCGATTAATGCCGGAGAGGATAAGATCGGGCTTGCGGCCTTTGAACACGACATTCAGCCCGATATGGATGCAGTCGGCGGGGCCGCCGCTCACGGCGTAAACATTGCGCTCCAGACGATGCAGCCGCAGCGGCTTATGCAAGGTAAGGTGGTGGCCTGTGGTGCTCTTCTCTGTTTCGGGAGCCACGATCACGACCGTATGGTCGCGGCCGAACTCCTTGGCGAGAGCTCTGATGCCTTCGGCGTGCACGCCGTCGTCGTTGGATATCAGTATATTCAGCTTAGTTGTCATATGCCCCCGAATGCGCCTTCTCTCTCACCGCCGCCAGTCGCACCGTAGAAGCCTGTGCCGGTAAGATTGAGCAGAACCTGGAAACCCACCTGCGAATTCGGGGAGCGGAAACGGGCCCACTCGTAGCGAAGCGCGAGGCCCCAGCACTCGCTCGGATGGGTAAGAATCGCTGTGGCGCCCCAGCTGATATTGCGCGGACCAGTGGTTGTATCGCCGATAAAATCGTAAGCATCCGTGAGGGAAAGATTGATGAAGTCGTTGAAGCTCCAGTTGAGCGTGCCGCCGATGGTGTGAGACGCGCTTGGGCGGCTCTTGTTGGCGTAGTTCAAAGCCACGCTTCGCTGAAAAGTTCGGGTCTTGCGCAAGTTTTGCAGCTTTTTCCAATACCAGGTGAGTGAAGTGGTGACCCAATGCTTATCGACAAGGCGCTCGGTAGGCCCCACCTCCGGGCGGATGATGATTCTCGGATAGTATCGATATTCCAAGTCATGCGTGAATTTATCATCGAGGGAAAAATGAGACTTGCCGAGGAGATAGGAGAACGCGCGGGCCCGGTCATCGGGATTATTGCGCGCGTCGATCGCGTCGAATGCCTGCGCTACGTTCAGGTTCCAGATTTCCTGGTATCTTTCGTAGTGCGGGTCGTGCTCATCCCAGAGTTTCTCCTGCTCAAACGCGAGTTCTTGTTTGCGATTTAGAGGCTTGGGATACTCGCGCGGCTTGCGCGCAGGCAGCAGATCGTAAGGATACGAACGCGGCATTTCCTCTTCCGACTTCATTTTCCGGATCACGCGACTCGTGAAGCCATAGTAAACCGACTGCCCCTGGGGGAAGCGGAGGAAGTTCGTGGAGTTGGTTAGCGGTACGATATCGTATTGATCGAAAAGTCCGTCGGAAAATTGCAGTTGCCGCTGGAACTGATGATCGGGATTGTTGTGCACTTTTGGAATATAAGAAAAGTTCACGAAGGGAGTAAGCTGGTGCTCCACCTTCGACACTCGTTCTCCGTCATAGTCGTAGACGCGTTGCAGAGTGGTCGATAGATCGAGCTTGAGCTGGAAGTAGCGGGTTGCGGTGGAGTCGAGAGTCGCGTTTGGCTTCGGCAATGAAAAATCGTAACGGATCTCGTTGTATCCTGCTGATGGCACCACGCTGAAGTAAGGGCCAGCACGGAAAGGCATCGACAGCTCGGGCGACAAGATCAAGCGATGAGCTTCGCGCAGACGCTCCGGGTTCGTGACCGGCGTGCTGCCAAAGTCAGGGTCAAAGAGCCGATTGCCATTCAGGTCAGTAAACGCGCCGTTGATACGGGTGAAGCGGTCATAGCGGCCGTAAAAGCTGCCATTTACAGGACCAAGGATGCTTCGTTCCTTCACGCCGGCGTGCACGGTAGGATAAGCCTGCACCATGCCGCCGTCGAAGCCGAGAGGGCTGGAATAGAGAAGGTTGCGGTACCGCTTGCCTTCCACGCTCATGAAAAAATCATTGAAGGGCGCCTGCGCGACGGCATTCGATTCGATCGCGGGCCGTCCGAGCACGTTCAGATCTTCCACGAACTCGTAGATATAATCGCGATCCTTCACTTCAAAAAGCCGCCAGCGCATCTGGAAATTCTTGTGGAAGGGCCACTCGTGAGTGGTCTTGATCGCACCGCGGTCTTGGGCATCGCGGTTGTTGCGGTCCTTGGTGAAGTAGCCATTGAACTGGCCCGTGATCCCGTCAAAGCTCCTGTACCTGTGCTCAAATTCATAGCGCAGGCCGCGATTGGAATAACGCCCAAAGCCGAGAGTCATGTCCTGATGCTCGCTGAGCGCCACGAAACCAGGCTGCACGAACACGAAGCCGTGCGTGCTGTCACCCCCCATGCGAGGGAACAGAAGACCCGACTGCCGACGCGTCTTCACGGGCACGATGAGGTAAGGCAGGTAAAGAGTGGGTACGTCCTTGATCTGCAGGAACACCGAACTCAAATACGCATAGCCGTCGACAGTCAGGTCGACGTTGCGGGCTGATAGCTTCCAGCTCTCGGGGCAATCCTTGCACGTGGTGTATTCCCCTTCCGTGGTGAGGTAGTGGTCCTCCCCCACGCGCCGAATCAACTGGCCGCGAAGAGAATAGAGGTCATTGGAAACTTTTCCGTAGAAGATAGAGCCAATGCTGGTGGTCAGGTTGAAGTGGAGCTCGGCGCACTCCACCGTGCTCGACTTATCTACGAACGTCACGTTGCCGCGGGCCTTGATGTCTTTCGTATTGTCGTCGAGCCACAGATAGTCGCTCGCCATGCGCTGCCCCTGTGCGCTCACCACAACGTGCCCAAACGCTTCGTAAACTCTTTCTCTTGAGTGGTAAAGAGTGCGGTCGGCGGTTACGTGAAACTTTTCGCCGAGTGAATCGACCTCAAAGGAAGAGGCCGCCTCAGCCGTGGCTGGAATCAGCCACAACAGGCAACAAAGAATGGTTCTTGCCGCGCTGGGCAAGTATGAAAAAGTGGTGCGGAACAATCTCCGAGATTTTAGCGTGTGGAAGACGGAAAATACCAGTGATGTCTCAACACTAATGCGCCGCACAGGAAGAGAATCTTCCCGCTTATTTTTTCGCGGATTTTTTCGTGCCCTTGGCTGCTGCCCCGGGCGCGCTCTTCCACTGCATCATCGTGAGCAAAGAGGCCAGCACGTCAGGAAGCCTTTCGCGCGGCACCACCTGGTCAATAAAGCCTTGCTGCAGCAGGAACTCAGAGGTTTGAAAGCCTTCGGGCAGCTTCTGCCGGATCGTCTGCTCGATCACGCGCGGGCCAGCAAAGCCGATCAGCGCCTTTGGTTCGGCCACGATCACATCGCCGAGCATCGCGAAGCTGGCCGCCACGCCGCCCGTAGTGGGGTCGGTAAGAACAGAGATAAAGGGCAAGCCGGCCTTGCGCATTTCCATCACGTAAGCGCTCGTTTTGGCCATCTGCATGAGGGAAAGAATCGACTCCTGCATTCGGGCTCCACCGCTCGCGCTCACCACTACTGCTCCGGTTTTATCGCGGAGGGCGGCCTCAAGCTGCATGGTGATTTTCTCCCCCACCACTGTGCCCATGGAGCCTCCCATGAACTTGAACTCGAAGGCGCCAATATGCACCGGCATACCGCCGATCTCGCTCTTGCCGCACACGTAGGCATCGTTGGCCCCCATCTTCGCGATCGTGGCCTCGAGCCGGCTCTTATAAGGCTTGATATCGGTAAACTGCAGAGGGTCGGTGGAGCGAAGATCCTGCCCGTATTCCTCGAAGGGCGCGTTCTTGATGAGGTGATTGATCCGATCGCGCGCGCTCATGCGGAAGTGATGGTTGCACTCAACGCAGATATAGTGGTTTTCCTCGAGCGTCTTGGTTTCCATCACCTCGCCGCAGTCGGTGCACTTAAACCACATTCCCTCCGGCACACGGGTGGTTCGCTCGTCGGCACTCTTTTGCTTGATTCCGGGTGTTTTGATCTTGTCGAAACTAGACACTGTTACCTCGCTCGCCGCCCAAGCAGCTCGCTTAGAAGGTAAAACGTTGCTCAGGTTTGATCAACTTAAGGTTTCGAATCCCTAAGGCTTTTATCTCTTTCTTGAGCTCCTGGAGGTACTCGGGCTTCAGGTGATAAATGAAGTAAGGAACTTTCACTTTTAGCTTTAACATTTCCGCCTCGAACATTCCCGGAGTAAAATGGCCAGCTGCGTGAGCGATTTTCGTGAGTCGGTCAGGGAATGCGATCTCGGTAAAGACCGCCTTTAACTTCGGCTCCTTATTGGCCTCTTCCCAGAGAAGGTCGGTGGGCCCCGTATCCCCCGAGATCACGATCGAATTCTTGCGCCGCTCCTTCACGATGAAGCCCACGGCTGGCACCGGATGATGCACCGGGTATACATTTACCTGGATTGCGCCCAGCTGCACATGGCTCTCCACCGGACGGTAGGAAAGAATCGGGCAATGACCATTGGTGATGGTGGTGAAGTCGGGCCACATCTTGTTGTTGAAGAGGTGCTTGCGGAGAATATCGAGGATTTCAAAGGTGGAAATCAGCTCAATCGGACGCCGCCGAGACGTAAACACATTGTCGGCGAGGAAACAGATGTCTTTGACGTGATCGAGGTGGGAGTGGGAGATGAAAATGTAGTCGATATCGCGCTGCTGCTTAAGCGTCAGCCCGCCCGCCGCAGACCCCGCGTCGATCAAAATATTATCGTTGAGCAGGAAGCTTGGCGTGTAAAACCCCGGGGCGACTCCGCCGTCTGCTCCGAGTATTTTCAGTCTCAAGGTACGCTCCTATTCGGATTCCTTCATCCTCTTCTTGCCCATTCTCTCCATTTTAAAAGCCCTGACGAAACCGTCAACGACTTTTTCGTCGAACTGCGTGCCCTTGTTGCGCACGATCTCCTCGAAAGCCACTTCATAGTCGAGGCCTTTGCGGTAGGGGCGATTACTAGTCATGGCGTCGAAGGTATCCGCAACAGAAATGATTCGCGCGATCATGGGAATCTCCTCACCCTTTAGTTTAAGGGGATACCCCAAACCATCAGGACGCTCGTGATGAAAGCGCATGCCGTCGGAGATGGTTTTCATGCATTTCACATTGGCGAGAATTTTCCATCCCATCTCCGGGTGCTGCTTCATATGCTCCCACTCTAAGCTGTCGAGAGCGGCGTCTTTTTTGAGCACTTTGTCGTCAATCCCGATCTTGCCGATATCATGCAAGATGGCCGAAAGCCGCACGTCGTGCACTTCGAGTTTGCTGAGCCCCATGTGGGTGGCGATCAGCTCGGCGAACAGCGCTACACGCTTCGTATGCCCGCCCGTCACGCGATCCTTGGCCTCTATCGCCGTAGCCATCGCCATTACGGTCTCGATGAACTGCGCCTCGAGGTGCTCAAAAAGCAGCGCGTTTTCGACCGCGATCCCCACCTGGTCGGCGAGGGTCTCGAGGAGGCGCTGGTCCTGTTCGCTGAAGGTTCCGGCCTCTTCCTTGTTCACCGCTTGCAGAACGCCCAGCAGCCTGCCTTTGGCGCATACGGGCACGCAAACCATATTGCGTGTGTGGAATTTTCCTTTTCGGTCGGCCTGTTTATTATGGCGCCTTTCGACATCGGCATCGTTTACGAGCATCGAACTACGCCGCAATGCGACTGTGCCGGCGATCGAGCTCTCGTCGATCTTGAGGCGGATTTCCCTGAGCTGATCGGAGCTTACGCTTCCCACAATTGTCTCGAAGAGAAGTTCGCCGGTCTCTTCGTCCAGAAGATAGAGCGTGGCCCCCTCGGAGTCGAGCAGCCGGCAAGTGGCTTTCATGGCGGCTTCCCGAACCCGTGCGGTTTCAAGGGAGGAGTTGAGAATCGCAGAGAATTCCATCAGGCACTGCAGTTTTTCGGCGGTATAGTGGGCCTGTATAGCGACACTTTCCTGCGCATTGTTGCTCGTCCTAAGCATCGTTTCCATTTATTTGTATCCCCTGCAGGCATCCTGCCCGCATTCCGCGCATCTTACTTTGAGCTCAGCTTCCAAACCCCTTGCCAGTCGTCGGGCTCCACGAGACGGAAATCACGGATTCTCTCGACGAAGATCTGACTGGGCCCATCCCCCGGCTTGAGCGTGAGACAGGCACCAAAAGCGCTCTCGGCGTCGTTCCACTCCCCCGCCTGGTAATGCTTGAGGCCCGTGCGGAACGCATGCACCCATTCGGGCTCGCGCTCTTCCTTGAGGCCCACGAGCTCGAGGATCTCGACCGCATCCTCTTTGCCTTTCACCTGCACCTTATCGAGAGGGCGGTAAAGAAAAGAGCTGCCAGCTTTTGCGGCGGTGGCGGCGCTTACGATCGTGCGCGTTCCGTAAACCGTGTTTACTCCCTCAAGACGCGAACCGAGATTCACGTTATCGCCCATTACCGTATAGGAGAAAACCTGGTCGCTGCCCATGTTGCCCACCGCCATCTCCCCGGTGTGCACACCGATCCGATTCTCGATCACGATCCCGTGCTTGCCCTTCCATTCGAGGTTGATGCGCGCGATCTCCGCCTGCATCTCGAGCGCAGTTCTGCACGCAAGCTCCGCGTGATCGGCGAGCTCGAGCGGCGCACCCCAGAAACACATGATCCCGTCGCCCATGTATTTGTCGAGGGTGCCTTTGTTCCGCAGCAGGATATTGGTCATCCGCGTGAAGTATTCGTTCAGAAGTGTCGTCACGACGCCCGCATCCATATGCTCGCTGATCTTAGTGAAGCCAACGAGGTCGACAAACATCACCGTGAGTTCGCGCTTCTGGCCGCCAAGTCGGAGTTTCGACTGGTCTTTCAGGATCTCTTCCACCACGGCGCTCGACACGTAACGGCCAAAGGCGGTGCGAACCATCTTCTTTTCACGCTCTTCCGTAAAGTAGCGGTAGAGCATTCCGGTGAAGAAAATAGTGAAGCAGGCAAAGGACGGCAGAATCGTGGGCACCACGACACCCTGGTCAAAAAAGAAACTATGCGCACCAAACTGGATGATCCCGATCGACACCGTCGCACACAAAAAACTAAAAACAGGGTGAAAACTATACACCGACCAGGCGCAAACGAGGCCAAACCCGAGAATCAACAAAGCGCCAGTCCAGAAGTAGCGAGTATCCAGCTCCATGTACTTCTTCTGTAGAACATTGCTGGCGATCGTGGCGTGCACTTCGACCCCAGGATAATCCTTTGAATAAGGCGTGGCGCGGATATCTTTCAGACCGATGGCGGTAACACCAACAAACACGATTTTTCCCGCGAAATTTTTCTTCAGATCTTCAATACTCATCGGGGGTTTTTGCACTTTCGAGGTGTCGGCAGGATCAGTGCCGATCACATCGGAGAACTCAACGTAGGGAAAAATGCGCTCAGGGCCGTAAAACTTGGCAAGCAATTCGCCGCGAGCCGTGAGCGGCACGCTGAGCTGCCCATCTTGCGCCTGCCCATTCGCGCCTCTTTTCACCCCGCGAACGGATAGCTTTCCATCTTCTGAAAAGTAAGTGGCCTCTTCCTCGAAATAGGCAGCCGCCGCATTGAGTGCCAGCGAGCCCTGAACCACGTTGTCGTATTCCAGCAGCAGCGGAACCCGGCGGATCACCGAGTCAGAATCCGCGCTTGGCATGAAATGACCAATGGAGCTGCGCCCCGAAAGGGCGTTCATGAGGAAAGGAATATTTGCGACGGGCCGGCGGCCATGCATACTGCGAATCGTGGACACAAGAGGAAGCTCGCGCCCGCTTTTGTCGAGGCGAGTAACTCCCTGCACTCTGGGTTTAAGCTGGAACTGACGCAGGGATTTGAGAGTTTCCTCATCAGCTTTGAGCATGTCGAGCTTTCCCGAACTGTCGTCATCGGCAAAACTCCAGCCGAGAACCACAGGAATCTTCGCCGCACCAAGAGCATTCGCAAGATTCTCGTCGGAGTCGGCCTTAAGCACGCGTTCATCAATCAGCCTCACCACAGGAGAATCGAAGCCATCCCGCTTGATCACCTCTTCCCGAAGCTCATTGAGGTCAGCAAGGCCATTTCGTTCTTTTTCTGAAAATGTAATATCGAAAGCCACTACCTTTGCCCCCGCCGCGCTCAGAGCATCGATAAATTGCCTGTATACCGAGCGGGAAAAGGGGAACTGCCCGCGGTCGAGAATCGAAATCTCGTTCACTTCCACAATCACCACATCATCGGTGCGGTAGCCAGGATTGTGCCAGCGAAGATGAAGATCGTAGTCAAGACGCTCTACCCATTTGAGCGCTTCGGACCAGTTGAATAATTTTTGCATCAGATAATCATCCGCGGAATTTTGTTGCGCGTGGTTATCCATGTAAAAGTTGAATTGCAATGCGACCACGAGCCCGAGATATAGCGTGAGTACTAGGGCGGTGATGGTGCGTGAGGTTAGCTTCAACATCCTTGGCTTTCGGCCCCCCTGTTCCATGGGAAGCTAAGAATATTGTAGGCGGCGGCGCTCTACTTTTCCAACAATTCGAGCGCCATCTTATAAGCCTCGTTTTTGCGCATACCGTGGCTCATCGCCGCCCTCACGAGCACCTTCTGCCCCGCCCCGAGCAGCGCCAATTCTTTGACGAATTCCATAATCTCGGCGGGCTTGAGCCCGGCGCCTTTCTCTTCTGGAGGCGGCAAGGTTAGCGCAAGAACGTATTCTCCGCGCGGCTCTTCGCCCCTGAGCGCTTCGAGCACCTCGCTGCAACTGCCGCGGGTCACCGTCTCAAAACGCTTGGTGAGTTCACGCCCGACGACGAGCGCGCCGCCCGGGAACCTGCCGCCGAGGAATTCGAGTGCCGAAACAATCCGGTGAGGGCTCTCAAAAAAAAGATGCAATCCGCCCGCGGACTCGGCCCGTTTCGCCCAGCTCTCCCTGTCTTTATTTTCGCGCTCCAGGAATCCGTGAAACATGAAGACACTCTCGTTCGAGCCCGAGATGCTGAGAAGCGCGAGCACAGCAGAGGCGCCTGGAACCGCGTAAACGGGAATGTTTTTAGCCGCGCAGGCTTTCACGAGCTCCGCCCCCGGATCGCAGAGCCCCGGAGTTCCCGCGTCGGATACGTAAACGCCTGACTTCCCCTCTTCCAGAGACGACACAAGCTCTTCGATCCGGGAATCGGTGGAGTGCTCGTGAAAGGAATACAGTTTTTGCGCAGGTACCGCGTAGTGATCAAGAAGCTTGCGCGTTTCCCGTGTATCTTCAGCGGCTACCCAGTCACAATTAGTCAGCAGACGAAGCGCGCGGAACGAAAGGTCTTCGAGGTTTCCGATTGGAGTGCCAAGCACGTAAAGACCCGGTGCCGGTCGTTGTGCATCCGACGCTCTGTATTGTTGTTCTTTCATCGCGAGATCCCTTATACTTTTCTAAGGGCAGGTATGCAAATGCCAAGGAGCCGCGAAGCGGCAACCAAGGAATGCCCTGATCAGACCGATGACAGCCATGGAGGGAAGTCATGTCATTACGCGCCAGTCTTGTGAACCAAGGGGACATCACCGTTATCGCACTAGAGGGGAAACTGGATTTTGAAAACCAGGACATCCTCCGCGAGAGCATCATCAACCTGACCCGTCAGGGTAAACGTGTCGTCGTCGACATGGAGGGCCTCAACTTCGTGGGTTCCTCGGGCATCACCCACTTCATCCGCTCCCTATATGAGCTGCAGGAGCGCGGCATGGCCGTACCTCACCTCTGCAATGTAAAGAGCGAGTTCCGCAAGATCATCTCCGCCTACGACGTGAACCGCGAGTTCGCGATCCACGAGTCGCGAGAACTGGCCGTAACCGGCTTCTTCCGCGCCGGCACGCACGAAAGCCATTAAGACCGCCAAAGGCGGTCGCTGGTAAATTTCCTCCCTAGGAAGAAAAGAAAAATGCATCGCGACCAGCGATGCATTTTTCTTTTTGTCTCGGACAAGGCTCAAGCGCTCCCCGCCCCCCTACTCCGCCCTCCGCACCGCTTCTGGCGCCCCCTCAAGAAGCCATTCCGATAACCCACCTTCATCGTCGCTGTGCAGGATCACAGCCTGCCAATCATACTTCATAAAAATCCGGCAGCGAACGGTCGAATAATCCGTGAGCTCAAGCCGCGTAGTCACGAAGCTCTGCGCATCACCGAGGATTGCCACGTAATGATCACCGCAGTCAGTAGGGGCCACTTTCACCATCGGCAATACAGCAGGCTCCATTCCCGGCACCCGCAGCGTGATGCTCACGGGGGCGGCTTCGCCATCCGCGTAGTTCAGCTCGATGCGGGCGCTGCGGCGGCCGTTGAAGATGCCGCCTGCGCGCACGGTGCGCATATCGGAATAGCTCTCGGTTTGAAAACTTCCGCTCTGATTGTATGGAAAAGTTTCGCTACCGCTTTGGGCGAGGGCGAGGAGAGTGAGCAGAGACATCTTCAACAACATGGGAACTCCGGGTTGAGGTTGAGAATCGTTTGACGCTCCCAACGCAACCACCATGCCAGGGGGCAAGCCCCTCAAAAAAGCGCAAACCAGATTTATTTTATCCGGTGCCAGGTTTTCTGTTCGAAATCACGCGAGTCAAAAAGCTCTGCAGGGGGACAAAAAGGCCGCGCGCTCTGCGCCTAGAAGGAGTGGCGCAGGGTCTCGACCATGGCCGCGGCGTGGGGGTTGGCGGCTGCCACCATCAAGGCAGTGAGCGCGAAGAGAGCCAGGAGCGTTTTCATTTTCTGATTCCTTTATGAACGCTAACGAACGCGGGTCGTGAGAGTAACGGCGAGATATTCTGGCTGGCCTTCCAGCTTCAGTTCTGACTTCTGGTTGATTTCATCGCTGTGTTGCACTGTCACGTGCCATTTGTTGGCCACAAAGAGGCGACACTGGATATTGGAATAATCCGTAAGTTCGAGACGCGTGGTGCGGAAGCCGGAAGGGATGGAAGTTATGGCCACATACTGGTCGCCGCAGGAAGAGGCCGCGATCTTTACGATCGGGAGCACGGAACTTGCGCCGTCCACTTTCAGGGTGATGCTCACAGGAGCGGATTTCCCGTCTTCAAAATTCAGCTCCACTCGGGCGCCGGAGACGCGTTCAAAGCTGCCTGTCGCTTCCGCAGTGCGCATTTCGGACACTACGCCGGCGCGAACGCGTCCAGGGCGAAAGTCAGCGAAAGCGGATACGCCGGTCAGGGCGAGGGCGAGAACGGAAAGAACGGTGAGTTGGGTGCTATTTTTCATATCGGCTCCAGAGGTCTATTTTTTTTTAAGATCGTTGCGACGCCAATCGCAACGGCTATGCCACGCGCCGGAAGGGCTTAATACGTCCATAAGCCCGTTTAGGGCCGTACAACTGGCTCCATTCCGGGCCAAAGCTCTGTTTTCGAACAGGGAACTGGTTTCAGGTTGGAACCGGAATGGCGGCCCAAGCCCAAATAACGGTCGCGCGGAGGGGGGCGGCCATGGTTAAAGGAAGTGGAATGCAACCGAACGCTTCCGGGCAGAGAATTCAGGCACTGAACGAGCAGCTGGCCAACCAGATCGCCGCGGGCGAGGTGGTCGAGAGGCCAGGCTCCGCCCTGAAAGAGCTCGTCGAAAATTCGCTCGACGCGGGCGCGACGCAGATCACTGTGAAGATTTCGGAAGGCGGCTCGAAGCTTCTCGAAGTGAGCGACAACGGCTCAGGGATCCATTCGGAAGATTTCCACCTTGCGTTAGGCCGCCACGCCACCAGCAAAATCCGCCGTACCGAAGATCTTTTCGCCATCCGCAGCTGGGGTTTTCGCGGCGAAGCGCTCGCCTCGATCGGCGCCGTATCGCGCCTTACATTAAGCTCGCGGAGCACGCAGGAAAGCATGGGCCGCGAAATCATCGCCGAGGGCGGCAAGGTGATCTCTGACAAGGCGCAATCGCGCCCCCACGGCACCACAGTGCGAGTCGAGGATCTCTTCTTCAATACTCCCGCCCGGCGCAAATTCCTTAAAAGCACGGGTAGTGAGACTTCCCACTGCTGGCAAACGATGCACCGCCTTGCGCTCGGTAGCCCGGAGGTTTCTTTTGAAGGTTGGCAGGAAGGCGAACGCATCCTCCACTACCCCGCCTCCCCCACCATGCAGACGCGCGTGGTGCAAGTGTTCCGGGAAGCGTGGAACCTCAAGATCGACGAACGAGATTTGCTGGAGCTCAAAGCCGAATCGGCGCCGCTGAAGTTGCAGGCCTGGATTTTGCCTAGCACGCATTTCATTCCTTCCTCGCGCGGAATTCTCACGTTCGTGAACCAGCGCTCGGTGAAGGATAAGCTCCTGCAGCAGAGCATTCTCGCCGCCGCGCGCGAGGTGCTGTTCGGCCGGCTCTACCCTCAGTTAGTGCTGAACCTCGAGACTCCGCCCGACTGGGTGGACGTGAACGTGCATCCGGCAAAAAGCGAAGTGCGTTTTAAAGAACCCGGCCATGTGTTTGCCTTTGTGCGTAAACACCTGGAGAAAGCGCTCGCCGGCGACCGCCGTGGGTCTGTGAATACGATTGAGGCGCAGATGTCGCTATCCAGCGATCTAAGTATCCAGCCCGCCAATACCCTCGCCGATCTCCTGCTGCCGCTCCCCGAAACCGGCGTGCACTTTCATCAGAAAGGCGCGCCCCACGTGTCGCCCGTGGGCTTTGGCCAGGGCCTGCAGGAATATCCGCTCACCGAAAGCCTGACCCCGCAGCAGATCCCGGGCTTCGCGCCGGGCGCCGCCCACCATACAGGCCCCCAGTTCCTCGGCACCCTCCGTAATACTTATTTAGTATGCCAGGACGAAAACGGCCTTCTCCTCATCGACCAACACGCCGCCCACGAGCGCGTGACCTACGAGCGTCTGAAGCTCCACCGCCTCACGAGCAGCGGCAGTTCTCCTCTGCTCATCGCGATCCAGGTCGAGCTCCCGCGCAATACCCTCGACCGCCTCGAAAACGACCTGCCTCGCCTCGCGGAAATTGGCCTCGTGCTCGAGCGCACCGGGCCGACCATCGTGGCGGTGCGAGAGCTGCCCAATCTCCTGCTGAAACGCGACGGCTCTCCCGCGATCGCGCCGGGCGAGCTGCTGCGTAACCTTGCCGGTGAATGGGACGACGGCGCTCCCGCCGAAAACCTCTCGGAAAAGCTGCGCGAGATGATGCTGCATACTCTCGCCACGATGAGCTGCCACGGCTCGGTGCGCGCCGGTCAGAACCTCGCGCCTTCAGAAGCGCAGGCCCTGCTCGCTCAGATGAGCGACACGGATTTTTCCGGTCACTGCCCTCACGGGCGACCGACCACCGTGCGCTTCAAGTGGGCGGAGATTGAGCGGTTGTTCAAGAGAATCAATTAGTCCCCATTACCTTTTGGTTTCGCATGTGCGTTAAAAAGGAAGCCTAAGTTAAGGAAACGTAAATTTAACGCATGACCGAAACCAAAATTACCACGGCTCCCATCGTAATCGCCGGACCCACGGCGAGCGGGAAAAGCGCGCTGGCGCTTCGCCTGGCGCGATTGTTCCGCGATGAGCGCGGGCAGGCGGTCGAGATCGTGTGCGCCGATTCCGTAACGGTATTCCGCGGTTTCGATATCGGCTCGGCGAAGCCCACCAAAGAGGAGCAAAGAGAATTCCGCCACCACCTCATCGATGTAGCAGGCGCGGAGGAAAGCTTCACCGGCGGCGACTTCATCCGCCTCGCAATCCCGGCGATACTGGGCATCCAGGCCCGCAAAGCCCTACCCCTCCTCGTAGGCGGCACGGGCTTTTACCTGCGCGCGCTCCTTCGCGGCATGGCGTCTGACGAAGCGGAAGACCCCGTGCTCGCCGCCGCCATAAAAGAGCGGTTGGTGGCGCGCGCCGCCGCGGAAGGCTATGAGGCGCTTCACAAAGAGGTGCTCCGCCTCGACCCGGGCTCTGCCGCCACCGTGCACGCCAACGACCACTACCGCGTGGTGCGCGCGCTGCAGGCGATGGAGATCTACAAAAAACCCTGGAGCGAGCTAAACCGCACCGCCCGGCAGGCGCCCTGGCGTTTTCCCGGCACGCGCTTTTTCTGCCTCGAAGTAGACAAAGAGCTTCTCAAAGAGCGGATCCGCCAGCGCACCTCGCAGCTCTTGGAGGCTGGCCTCATGAGCGAAGTGCGAGGCCTGCTGGCTTCGGGCCTCTCCCCAGCGAGCAAGGCGCTGCTCAGCGTGGGTTACAAGGAATGCCTCGACACGCTGGAAGGACGAGAGCCGGAGAGCACTTTGGCTGAGAGGATCACCCTGGCCACCAACCGCCTAGCCAAGCAGCAGCGTACCTGGTTTAAGAGCGAGCAAGGGGTTGAGATGCTCAGGGGGCCGGAATACTGGGAAGAGCTCAGCGAAAGACTCGAAACTGCACTCTAACCGTTTGTTTTCTAAAGTTATTTTAGTAGCCAAACCTCGCTATGCACCATGGGAGCCGCATAACCACTTAATTGAAGAAGTTTGTGATTCTCCAGCGATTTTGTCTCCCTTTAATTCTCCAGCGATAATGTCACCCCCCTAACCCTGTAAGCTTCAGCAATCAAAGAAGGATTGGTGGAGCTTATGGACAGAGCTGAGGGGATTCTC